>ERZ1673782.6-NODE-6-length-209819-cov-24.286036_pt1 | contig 209819 bp, 199 predicted proteins | sample MGYA00580134_ERZ1673782 | MGnify/ENA primary metagenome ERZ1673782 (study PRJEB41219, sample SAMN04549594) | soil metagenome | isolation source: soil | place: USA: Texas, Big Bend National Park | collected 2009-03-17 ...
ACAATTTCTTCGCGCTCGGCGGGGACTCGATCAAAGGAATTCAAATGGCAAGCCGGCTTCAGCAGCACGGGTGGAAGCTGGAGATGAAGGACTTGTTTCAGCACCCGACGATCGGGGAGCTCAGTTCTTATGTTCAAGCCGCTGACGCTAAACCGATCGATCAAGGCCCTGTCGAAGGCGAAGTCACACTGACGCCGATCCAGCGCTGGTTCTTCGAACGGAAATTTACGAACGAGCATCACTGGAATCAGTCGGTCATGCTTCACGCCCCTTCAGGGTTTGACCCGGAGCTCGTCGAACAGACATTGGCGGCATTGACAGAGCATCATGATGCACTTCGCATGGTTTATCAAAAGAATAACGGCCGCCTCATTCAATATAACCGCGGGCCGGATGACCGTTCGTTCGCCTTTCGAGTGGTTGACCTGCGATATGTCACCGACATTGAAACGGAAATAGCCGCTCAAGCAAACCGCCTTCAGGCAAGCCTTGATCTTGAAAACGGGCCGCTTGTAAAGGCTGAACAGTATCAGACTGCGGAAGGCGACCATTTGCTGATCGTCATTCACCATTTGGTGATCGACGGCGTGTCATGGCGGATTCTGCTGGAAGACTTTGCATCAGGCTATTCGCAGGCCGCACAGCAGCATGATGTTGTTTTCCCTGATAAAACCAATTCGTTTAAAGACTGGGCCGAAGCGCTTGAGGCTTATGCGCAAACCGAACGCTTCCTTAAAACGGCCGATTATTGGCGCAGACTTGAACAAGAGCGTATTTGTGAGCTGCCGAAAGATCGTGCTGCCGCAGAAAGAAAAGCGGAAAACACCTCTGCTGTTAAGTTTGAATTAAGCGAAGCGGAGACTCGTCTGCTGCTGACGAAAGTGCATGAGCCGTATGGAACGGATATCAACGATATCCTGCTTTCCGCTCTCAGCCTGACGATCAGGGAATGGACGAACGGCTCCAATATTTGCATCAATATGGAAGGCCACGGCAGGGAGGAAATCATTCCAGGGATGAACATTTCGAGAACGACGGGGTGGTTTACCGCACAATATCCAGTTGTTTTAAAAAGCCAAGCAGCGGCAGGGTTGCCTGAGACCATTAAAAACGTCAAAGAAACCCTCCGGCGCATTCCTGACAAAGGAATCGGCTACGGCATCCTTCGCTACTTAACAGACCGGAAAAAAGCCGGTGCAATTTTCTCGATCAAGCCTGACATCAGCTTTAACTACCTGGGACAGATCGACAGGGAGGTGCAGACCGGCTTCTTTGGGCCTTCTCCTTATGATATGGGAAGACAGGTCTCTGAAAGGTCTGAAGCACTCTATGCACTGAGCTTCAGCGGCATCATCAGCAAGGAAAAATTCATCTTGTCATGTTCATTCAATACAGAGGAATATGACAGGCAGACCATACAGGAGCTCATGGACAGATTCAAAGCTTTCCTGACAGCATTGATCGACCATTGTACAGCTAAAGAAGAACGCGAATTTACACCGAGTGATTTTTCTGCCGGCGATCTTGAGATGGAAGAAATGGGCGACCTGTTTGACGTTCTTGAAGAAAACTTGAAATAACCACCGAGGACTTGCCCGCTTGTCAAGCGGGCGAGCCTATGAAAGGGGGATACGATCTTGAGCCAGTTTAAAAAAGAACATGTCCAAGACATATACTATTTGTCACCGATGCAGGAAGGGATGCTGTTTCATACGCTGCTGCATCCGGGGCAAGGCTTTTATATTGAACAAATCAGCATGCAGGTGAAAGGCTCTTTTCAAAAGGATGTATTGGAAAAAAGCATGAATGTCATCATCGGCAGGTATGATATATTCCGAACCGTTTTCGTTCATGAAAAAATGAAACGTCCGGTTCAAGTCGTTTTAAAGGAAAGGTCATTTCAGGCAGAAGAAATTGATCTATCAGGACTTTCTGAAGCAGAACAAAATGAGAGAATTGAAGATTATAAACGAAAAGATAAAGAAAAAGGATTTAACCTCTCAAAAGACATTCCGATGAGAACGGCGGTTTTTAAGAAGGGGCAGGATCGTTACGAATGGGTGTGGAGCTATCATCATATTCTGCTTGACGGATGGTGCTTCGGCATTGTCGTACAGGAGCTGTTCGAAGTATACAACGCGCTCCGTGAAAACAGGCCATACAGCCTCGGGCCTGTCAGACCTTACAAAGAATATATTAAATGGCTCGAAAGCCAGGACAAACAAAAATCGCTGGTCTACTGGGAACATCATTTAGCCGGATTCGAAGGGCAGACGACATTCAGCGAACAGCGGAAAAACCCGGAGCAAGCCGGCAATCAGCCGGAAGAACTGCTGTTTACACTTCCAAAAGAAGATACAGAAGCGTTCACACAGCTAGCAAAAGCGCATCATACCACGTTGAGCACGGCGCTTCAGGCGGTGTGGTCGGTGCTGCTCAGCCGCTATCAGCGATCCCGCGATCTGATCTTCGGTACAGTTGTTTCAGGCCGCCCCGCTGACATTCAAGGTGTCGAGCACATGGTCGGTTTGTTTATCAATGTCGTCCCGAAACGGGCGACCTTTGGCCCGCAAACGACCTTTACGGAGCTGGTCGCTGATTTGCAGAAGCAGGCGCTCGAAGCTGAACCGCATCAATATGTGCCGCTCTATGAAATTCAAAGTCATATAGCAGCGCCGAACTTAATCGACCATATTATCGTTTTTGAAAATTACCCGCTGCAAGAAGCCAATAAACAGCAGAAAGAAAAAAATCTCGGCTTCACAATGGACGAGATCAGCGTTTTTGAAAAATCGAATTATGATCTGAATTTGCTTGCTTCACCGGGTGAAGAAATGATGCTGAAACTTGCATACAACCGGAATATATTCGAACCATCTTTCATCTTGCGGTTAAAAGAACAGCTTTTGACAGCCATTCGCGAGGTCATCAGAGATCCGGAGCAGCCGCTTGACGACATTTGTGTCGTTTCCAAAAAGGAAAAAGAGCGACTTCTCCATGAATTTAACGGTCAAGTCCAACGGAAGCAAATCGGCCTGACGATTCCCCAATGGTTTGAGCAATACGCTGAAGCGCTCCCGGAAAAGCCCGCGGTATCAGCGGCCGGGCGGACGCTGACATATCGGGAATTGAACGAAAAGGCGAACAAGGTCGCGCACCTTTTGCGCAAAAAGAACGTCGGCCGCGGCGAGCCCGTCGCCCTTTTGTTCCGCCGTTCGCCGGAAATGGTCATCGCGATACTCGCCGTCTTAAAAGCAGGGGGCGCCTATCTGCCGATTGACCCGGAATATCCTGAAGCACGGATTCAGTATATGCTGAAAGACAGCGGGGCTGTTTGCATGCTGACACAGGAAGAGCTTGCCGGCCGGGCGGCGTCGCTTTCTTTTCATAAGCATACGATCCTGATCGACGATCCTGCTGTGTCTGCAGAAAGCGGGAGAAACCTCGAAATCGCCGCCGAGCCGGACGACCTTGCTTATATCATGTATACGTCTGGCACAACGGGAAAACCGAAAGGCAATCTGACGACACATGCCAATATTACAAGGGTTGTAAAAGAGACAAACTACATCAGCCTTTCCGAGAAAGACACCTTGCTGTCCCTTTCAAACTATGCGTTTGACGGCTTCACATTTGATCTGTACGGCGCGCTGTTAAACGGAGCAAAGCTGGTGGTGGCCGATCAGGCGACGATTCTCCATATCGGCAAGCTGACAGAAGCGATTCAGAAGGAAAACATCACAGTCATGTTTGTGACAACGGCGCTGTTCAACTTGCTGGTTGATGCGGGAACAGGGTGGATGAAAGGGATTCGCAAAGTCCTGTTCGGCGGAGAGCGCTCATCTGTCAGCCATGTCAAGAAAGCATTTGCTGCCATGGGACCGGACAGGATCATCCATGTATACGGGCCGACGGAAACGACCGTCTTCGCGACGTTCTATCCGGTCAACCGTATGGAAGACAGCGCGGTTTCCATTCCGATCGGCAAGCCGATAAACGAAACGAATGCATACATCCTGACGGAAAATAACCGGCTTCAGCCGATTGGAGCGGTGGGTGAATTGTGTCTGAGCGGTACAGGAGTATCGCGCGGCTATTTGAACAGGCCGGAACTGACTGCGGAAAAATTCGCGCCGCATCCGTTTAACAGCGGTGAAACGATGTACAGGACGGGAGATCTGGCCCGCTGGCTGCCGGACGGCAATATCGACTTCATCGGGCGGATCGATGATCAAGTGAAAATCCGCGGACACCGGATTGAGCTCGGTGAAATCGAAGAGCAGCTGATGCGCTGCCAAGGCGTAAAGGAAGCCGTTGTAACCGCCAGGAAAAGCGGGAACGGGGATGCGGCGCTCACCGCTTATGTCGTCCCGGTGCAGGGAACTGAGGTTGCAAACGAGGAGGTTCGCCGCCAATTGGCGCGGAGGCTACCGGCTTACATGGTGCCGGCTGCGTATATCATGCTTGAAGAGCTGCCGCTTACCGCTAACGGAAAAGTCAACCGACGCCTTCTCCCTGAAGCCGATGGCCGGCCGAATTCAACAGAGCGCCGTGCACCCCGCAATGCTACGGAAGAAAAGCTTGCAGTGATTTGGTCTGAGGTTCTCGGCAGACAGCAGATCGGAATAGACGAGAACTTTTTTGAAATCGGGGGACATTCATTGAAAGCCATGGCCGTCGCCTCCCGGATGCTGAAAGATCTCGCAATCGATGTTCCGGTGAATGTGTTGTTTGAAATGCCCACAATCGAGGGCCTCGCGGCTTATATCGACCAAGGCGGCCATGTGGATGAAGTGAAAAAAACCGTCTTCAATCAGGCAAGCACCCGCCATTTGTTCGCTTTCCCGCCTGTCCTCGGATACGGCATCATGTACGGCAAGCTGGCCGAACAAATGCCGGAATACAGGATTCACGCGTTCGACTTTATAGAAAGCGATGACCGCGCTGTGCGCTATGCAGAAGCCATCTCCGACCTTCAGCCTGAAGGGCCGCTGACATTGATCGGCTATTCAGCCGGCTGCGGACTTGCCTTTGAAGTGGCGCAAGCGCTCGAAAAGAACGGACGGAAGGTCGAAAAGCTGCTGATGATCGACTCATATATGAAGAACGATGTCAGCGATTTAGAAGGGCGGTCAATTGAAGCCGATACGGCCGCCTTGATGGAAGCCAACAAGGACAATGAATATATGAAAATCAAGACGGTTGCCGATGGCATCGCCAAAAAGATGACAGCCTATTATTCTTACTTTGTCAATCTTGTCCATCAAGGAACGGTCAGCTCGGAGATTCATTTGATCAAATCAGAGCACGCAAAACCGCTCCCGGCATGGCTTTCGTTGTGGAAAGAAGGAACGGAGTCTTCATATGATGAATATCAAGGCGCTGGAAGACATGATGAAATGCTTGCGGACGGCTTTGTTAAAAGCAACGCAGATCTCATCAGACAGATTTTGGGCGAACGTGCCGCTGTAATCGGAGGTGCATGATGCATGAACGAGATCATTAAGCAGTTTGGAGCGCCGGCAAGCGGTATGCAGTTGATCTGTTTCCCGTTTGCCGGGGGATATTCGGCATCATTCAGACCGCTTCACGAACATTTAAAAACAGATTTTGATATGCTGGCGATCGAACCGCCTGGACACGGCACAAATCGAATGGCGCTTGTCGACAATTTGGAAAAGCTCGCCGATTTGTATATAGCGGCGCTTAAGCCGCGGCTTTCCTCTCAATTCGTGCTGTTCGGCCACAGTATGGGCGGCATGGTTGTTTACAGGCTGGCGCAAAAGCTTGAACAAGAAGGGATCTTTCCGGCAGCCGCTGTGATATCAGCGATACAGCCGCCCCATATTCAGCGGCAAAAGGTGTCTCACCAAAAGGATGACGCATTTCTCGACCATCTCATTCAGCTTGGCGGAATACCCAAAGAACTGGCAGAGCACAGGGAAATGATGAACTTTTTCCTGCCTTCGTTCAGAGCGGACTACAGAGCGCTTGAGACGTTCTGCCATACCGATCATACGCCGCTTAGATCGCCTGTGCATATTCTGAACGGAGACCGCGATGAGAAATGCATGAGGGATGCGCTTGGCTGGAAAAAGTGGGCGAATACGATCGATTTCCACTATTTCAAAGGCGGACATATGTATCTTTTATCAGAAACGGAACAAGTAGCCGCCAAGTTGAAAACGATTGCCGCGGCCAGCCGCAGTACGGCTGTTCCGACAATGTAAAGAAAGCGGAAAATCGGTGTGCTGCAGCTGCCGATTTTCCGTTTTTTCAGCTTTTTTTCAGCCGATTTTCCCGCCGAACCATCGTCGCCCCAATAATTCCGGCAATGATCATCCCCGTTCCGGCGAAGTGAAACCATTCGAGTGATTCTCCCAGCCATATAATCCCCGCCAAAATCGTCACCAGTGTCGCCAAGTGATTAAACATGCTGATTTTCGCAGCTTCTATTTTTGACAGTGCATAATTTGATAAAAATGATGTCGCAAACGATGACAACACGCCTAAATACAATACCGAAAGAACAAACACCGGATCAGTGAAGGGGGCAAAAAATCCGCTCAGCGTGCCGTCTGACATATGGCTGATTCCGGCGATGCCGTTGAAAAAAAGAAATCCCGCTCCCGTTGTGACATATGTTAATTCAAGCGAGCTGAAGGTTCGCGTCATCTTTCTGGCGAGCACGCTGTAGCCCGCCGATGAAAGCGCCGAAAGCAAAATCAGCGCCGCCCCTCTTAAATCGGAACTTCCGGTGCCTGCACTTTTCATCATAAAGATGCAGGCCACCCCCGCCGCTGACAAGACGGTAAAAAAGAATTGCCGTTTCGTAAACCGCTCATTTAAAAAATAAGCGGCGAATATCATGGTGAAAATCGGGATCGCCGCTTGAATGATTCCGGCTTCAGACGAAGACGTGTAGACGAGCCCGAAAACTTGAAAAGCAAAAAACATGACAGGGTAAAATAATGCTAAAGGCAGCACTTTCAGTGCGTCTTTTATGCTGATGGCGATCTTCACCCATCCGAGCAGAAGGGGAATAAGCGCAGCCAAAAAAGCGACCGTAAAGCGATGGGCCAGAATGTCGACCGGACTCGCTGCAGTGAGAGCCAATTTGACAAAGAAAAAGGAAAATCCAATGATAAAAGCATAGAGCAAAGCTGCCGCATAAGCAGATTTGTTCAAAGTCGATCATCTCCGTTAAAGTATGCATGCAATACAGATATTTTACCGGCTTCTGTCATCTTATACGGAAGCGAAATCTGATACAATACAAAAAAACGGAATCTGTACCGTTACAGATTGGCGAAGGAGACGAACATGCACAAATATGTCGCACTGATGAACGAATTGGAGGATATGATCGAAGACAAATCCTTTCAGGAAGGGGACAGGCTGCCTTCCATCCGCGCGCTGGCCATACGTTTCAAGGTAAGCAAAAGCACGGTCATCAGGGCGTTGAACGAGCTGGAAAGACGGCACCTCATCTATTCAGTGCCGAAAAGCGGCTATTACGTCGTGAAAAAAACGAATCAGCGGCCCAACTCCGGAAAGGCTGTAATCGATTTCGCAGCATCCGCTCCTGATCCGGATGTTTTTCCATACATCGATTTTCAGCATTGCATCAATAAAGCCATCGATACATACAAAAACGATCTGTTTATTTATGGGACGCCGAAAGGTCTCCCGTCGTTAATCCAAGCCGTTCAGAAAGAGCTCGCAAACAGCCAGGTGTTTGCAAAAGAGGAACACATATTTATTACATCAGGCGTCCAGCAGGCCCTCGCCTTGCTCGCTTCAATGCCTTTTCCAAACCGGAAGCGGAAAGTTCTGATCGAACAGCCGAGCTATCATTTATTGATTAAATACCTTGAAGTTCACGGCATCCCCGCGGTCGGCATCGAGAGAACCGCCGAAGGCATCGATATGGACGAGCTGGAGCGCATCTTTCAAACCGAAGATATCAAATTTTTTTATACGATGCCGAGATTCCACAATCCGCTCGGGACATCCTACACGGAACGGGAAAAAACGGCCATCGTCAAGCTGGCGGAGAAATATGACGTCTATATTGCCGAGGATGATTTTTTAGGAGATTTGGAGAATGATAAAAAGGCGGATCCGTTACATTACTATGACGTTTCTTCCCACGTTATTTATTTGAAAAGTTTCTCAAAGATTATTTTTCCGGGTCTGCGGGTCGGAGCCGCCGTGCTGCCCGATTCTCTGACAATTGTGTTCAACCGGTACAAACAGCTGCTCGACATTGACAGTTCCATGCTGTCTCAGGCCGCTTTGGAGATCTATTTGAAGAGCGGGATGTTTGAAAAGCATAAGCAAAAGATCCGTTCTTCCTATCAAAAAAGATCATGCCTTCTGCATGATCTGCTAAAAGAATGTTCCGCGTCTCTAGGGGATGTGTTTGAATTTCATCCTCCCGCACAGCCGGCTATCCACACCCATATTGAATTGGACCGGACGATCCCGGCATCCCGTCTGATTAAAAGCCTACAAAAACGGGACGTCCTGCTCGAACCGGTCAACGCTCATTATATGCCGGCTTTTCCAAAAAGAAATCTATTGAAAATCAATACGTCCAATGTGAAGGAAGAGGACATCCGCAGCGGCATCGAGCGGTTGCGGCAAGCGGTGGAAACCGCTTATTTTTAGGGCGGGACTTTTTAAAGCATTGACAGTTCAGCGCAGCTTTTCATCACAATCCGGCCGGGAAATTCAGGTGCGGCGGAACACACCGCCATTTTATAGCCGGGGTCAATTTCATAGGCTTGTATATAGCAAGGCGGATAGCCGGGGGGAGTTTCCACCGAAGCTCGCCCCTGTTCGTTCAGTTTGACGGAGAAGGAATCAAGCGGCAGAGACAGGCCTTTTCCCGCCTGTTTAATAAAGCTTTCTTTCATCGTCCACAAATGATAGAAATACGACAGGCGTTCTGATTCGTCCTTTTCCATGAGATCATCGTGCTCGGAAGGTGAAAAAAACCGTTTGGCAATGTCGAAATTGATCGGCTTGATCTTTTCGACATCCACTCCGATCGGCTGCGCGCCGGCTCCGCACACGATCCATTTTCCGGAGTGGGAAATGTTGAAATGAAAGTCGTTCAGACCTTCAGCAGCCGGTTTGCCGTACCTTCCTTCTGTAAAACGGATCTGCTCATTCGGCAAATGAAACGTTTCGCTGATGATGTGCCTCGCCAGCACTTCTCCGATCAGCGTCCGGCTGGCATCTTCGGGATATCTGTATCTGCCCACTTTTTTTCGCTTTTCTTCAGACACCATGGCCATCATTCGGTTAAATTGACCGGCTTCCGGCAGCTGATCCATATAAACGGCGTAAATCTTCATCAAACGCAACCTCTTCACATGATATTTTTCTGCTTTCATTTTAGCAAACAGACAGCAGGAAAGATAGGCATGATACTTGTGCAGAATGGAGTAATGAACATGATAGACGGAACATTGATAAAAGATACATGCTTCGGGAGGGAGCTTTTGATCTATCTTCCTCCTTCATACGGGAGCGGTGAAAACCGCTATCCCGTTCTATACGTCCATGACCTGGGAGATTTATTCGATCCGGCATACAGCAACAGTCTGCGCTCAATCGAAAAGCTGTTTTCGAGTCAGGAAGTGCCGGAATTGCTGCTGGTCGGAGTGGCTCCAAAAGACAGGGAAAGCGAATACACGCCTTTTCCCAAGCGGCATTTGCTGCCGAATAAACGGGAGTACGGCGGGAAGGGCAACGAATATGCCGCTTTTTTGGCCAATCGGCTCAAGCCTCATATCGACCGGCACTACCGAACAAATCCGAGCCGTGAACAAACAGGAATCATCGGAAAGTCGTTCGGAGGGTTGATCTCGGTTTACACAGCTTTTCTAGCATCGGAGACCTTTGGAAAAATCGGATCTTTGTCAGGTTCTTTCTGGTTTGAAGGAATAACCGAGTTTATGAAGAATAACCGCTTTGAGAATAAGCATCTGCGCATTTATATGGATGTCGGAAGCACGGAAGGGACAGACAGGGATAATCTGCAGAAAGAGATGATACCGAGGACAAAGGAAGCCTTCAGCCTGTTAACAGAAAGCGCCGCCTCCGAAAAAGAACTGAAATTTGTCATTGATGAAGGTGGCTCACATCGGCTTGAGCGGTTTGCGAAGCGTTTTCCGGAAGCCGTTAAATGGCTGTTTGGCTCCTGTCACAACAGCGCACGGAATGGCAGGAGTTTCTGATTGGCATGAAGTATCGTTGTAAACGAGAGGCGCGGAAGCAATGGACATTCTGAATCGTTTGGCTGAAAAACATCGATTATATTGAAAAGCACTGGATCAGCCGCTGAAACACGAAGACATCGCCAAAATCGCATATTGTTCGAAATTTCATTATCAGCGGATGATCTACATGCTGACGGGTGTCACCTTTGCCGATTACATTCGGAAAAGAAGGCTGACAGCCGCCGCGCAGGAGCTGACTGCAAGTGGTTGATGCTGCTTTTAAATACGGCTACAGCACACCGGAATCATTATCGGGAGGCCTTCAGCCGCCTTCACGGCATCAGCCCTTCACAGGCCCGAGAAAAAGGCGGACGCTCAGGGCATTTCCACGTCTATCCTTTCATATTCAAATAAAGGGAGTGGAGGATATGGATTACAAGATTGTTGAAAAAGAACCGTTTCAGGTGATCGGCAAAGCGTTGGAGGTTACGGTCAAGGATGGTCAAAACAAAAAGGATATTCCGGCTTTTTGGAACGAATTAAATCACAACGGCTTTACCGATTCTTTAAAACCGCACATCGGCCCGCTTGGCTTCCTTGGCGTCTGCATGGATTTTAACGATCAACCCGATACGTTCAATTTTTGAAAAAAATACCGCTTACACGCCTGCCGGCTGTGTCGAAAAAACGATTCCCGCCGCAACTTGGGCCGTCTTTGAGGCCATCGGCCCCGTCAATCCGGCTGGTCAAGCCACATGGGAAAGGATCTTCTCAGAATGTTTTCCGGCGACTGGCTATGAACTGGCGAACGAGCCGCAATTTGAAGCCTATCCTGAGGACGGGGATATTATGGCGCAAGATCATATCACCGAAATTTGGATACCGGTGGTAAGCAGAAATAATCCTGAACTAGAAAAACGGATGAAACGCTCATCCGTTTTTTTTCAGCGACATATGTACAGGCTTGGCAGCTCTGATGCGCCTTCCTGCCATTGCTGCTTTTAAAAGCTGTTTGGACTGCGGCAAAGAAAACCGCAAAATCAGGCCGGTTAAAATGGCGGTTAAAACAGTACCGATGCCGATCGGCCCGCCGAGCAGCCAGCCGATCAATAAAATCGTCAGCTCCATTCCGTTTCGGACCCACTGAACGTTCCAGCCCGTTTTCTCGGAAATCAAAAGCATCAGGGAGTCACGCGGACCCGCACCGAGATCGGCCGATACATAAATGCCGACTCCGTAACCGATAAAAATAACGCCGATCACGAATACGACAGTGCTTGAAATATACGTTTCCGGGTCTGGAAGAATATAAGTAAAGAAATCTATAAAAATACCGATTAACAGCATATTGAGCACGGCGCCGATTTTCGGCCATGCTTTTGTAAATAAGGACGTTAAACCTACGATGACCGCCCCGACAATAATCGCCCATTGGCCGACCGTAAGGCCCAAAAGCATATACAGCCCGTAGTGAAACGCATCCCAAGGACCGATGCCGAGCACTTTCCCTTCAATCGTAAGAGAAACCCCGAAAGACAAAACAATCAATCCGACAAAATAAAAAAGCCAGCGCAAAACAAGTTCCCGCTTCAATGGATTCCCCTCTTTTCAAAAAAACAATCAATTGTCATTGTATCATATTCTTCAGTGGGGTGATATCCAAAAAATGTTTTATTTTGTGTAATACTTGTACCAAACTTTATTAAAATAACAATTGACTAAAAGATATTTCCATTTTATAAAATTAATGTATAATATTTACTAGTAGGTGATCTTTATAGGGATAGTTGCTTAAAAGGTATATAGACTTTAATGGATTTGGGATCATTCTAAAAAAGGAGAGTAAACATGAAGAAACTTTATATTAGTGCTGTCCTGGGTTTATTGTTTGTTTTTGTTGGTGGAACAAAAATACATGCTCAAGAACCACAGAACAATAACGGGGTTTTGGATGAGAATAAATTCATTGATGAAACAGTGTATTCATATACGCAGCCAATTAGCATACAGGATGGTGAAGTAACAACACAAGCGAAAAAATATATCAAAACCGTGTCAGTTAATAGGAGCTATAAAAGTCTTTTAAACATTGTAGTTGCCAGACATTACTCTGATACTACTTTCACTTACGGAAGCGGTAAGTTATATAAGAGTCCCAGAGCTTTAAGTAATGATTGGTGGACACTTCCTCCGAATTTTAAATCAGGAAGCTCTAAAAGCTGGGACTGGTACAATACAGGGAAAGGTGCAACAGGACGTTCTAATTTACAAGTAAGATACACTTGGGGAGTTCCAACACCATGGGGGCCAGTTGGATCTAATTATAGCTCAAGAATAAAGGTTTCATTTAAATCAAATGGCAGTTGGTATACAAATTAAAGCTATATATGAAAGGTGACATACCGATGGGTACAATAGGGATAAACTTTAAAAACATTCAACATCAATATCGTACCAAGGATGTGCTAAGGGGGGTGAGTTTCCATGCCGATCCCTCCTCCATCACGTTCTTGGCAGGCGAGAATGGAGCCGGAAAGACAACTTTGATAAAGGTTGCTCTCGGCTTAATCAGTCCGAAGGCAGGAAATGCGCTGTTCGACGGGCAAAGCGTCGGGGAAATCCGGGAGAAGATCAGCTGCGTGTTTGATGAGCCTCCTGTTTATCCTAATGAAAGTGGTCTTGACAATCTAAAGTTTTTATCAGGTATACACAGCCTTGATCGAAAGTGGAGTCAGGAGGTTTGTGCCATGCTCAAATTGGATGAGGGACTTTTAAAACAAAAAGCAAAAGCGCTATCACTGGGTCAAAGACACCGTTTAGCTGTAGCGGCCGCGTTATTGCGCAAACCTAAATATTTGTTTCTTGATGAGCCGTCAATCGGCCTCGACCCACCGTCATGGCAGCTGGTCCAAATCGCTTTAAAACAGATGACTGCCAGGGGATGTGCAATTTTGATTACGGGGCAAAATTATGACGCGATTGAAAATCTCGCTGACAATATAGCGATTTTGCAAAGTGGAAAAATTATCTTCTCCGGTCCTATTGTAAAACTTGTTCAAGCATTTCCCGTATATGTTCGAATTGTAACTGATGACCATCGGGAAATAGCTGTGCAGTTTCCAGAAGCTGAACCTGATTCTTCCGGAATATACCGCATCGTTTGCGAATCAGGTGAACAGGCCCGCGCCGTGATTGATCAGGTGAGGAGAAGCACCCTGAATTTTCAAGAGCTATCGACTGAAAAAGCGTCAATGGGGAAAATGGTGACAGATATTTACAAGGATGGATTTCAGTCGGAAAAGAGAGGGTTAACGTATGAATCCGTTCAAAATTGAAACGAATCAATTGAAGAATAGCATGCTTGTGAGGGTTTGTATTGCGTTATTATTTTGTTGCTTTATCTGGGGGCTTCTCACTTTATATCAAAGCGCTGAAGGCGAGGAACGCAGACAGGAAAAGATTCACCAATCCGTCATTGATGAAGTGAAAAAGAATGGGGCGGAGGAAGAGCTTGAAAACGGCGGATTGGAGATTGAAAAAAATGATGATATAGCGCGTAGTATGTACATAGGACTTCATCCAAGTGTTACTCCTAATCTGTTTTTATTAATCCTCGCGAACATTGGGCCAATTGTTTTTATTATAATCGGATCTCACCTTGTCGGAAGCGAATACCATCAGGGGACTGTGAAAATGAAAGCCGCTCACATCGGATGGAGAAAAGCGGTTTCTGGAAAACTATGCGCACTGTTAAGTCTGGTTATTGTTATGGTTATTGCAGCTTTATTGCTTGGACTGGCAGGCGGTTGGCTGGCTTGGACGTTCGCCACGGCACATTCAGACTTAGCCGCTTCTCTTGAAGTGAATGCAGCTGTCTCCTATCCGATATTAATTTTGTTTTTAATGATCGGATTGACATTTTACAGTGTTCTAGGAATGACTGTCACGCTGTTGACGAAAAGCCGGCTGGCGGGTGTGCTGATCAGCTTGGCGATCCCGTATGCTGAGCAAATGATGAGTCTGCCTTTTTTGCCATTGACTGCTTATCAATCCCTCATGGTTCACCATTTTATTTATGTCGACGGAAGCATCATCGGCCAGCCCTATTTGACAGAGCCGATGGGCGAACCGGGCGCTTGGGCTGTTCTTGTATGCTGGCTCTTTGTTGTCATTGCGGTTCAGCAGTTTGCAGCGAAAAAACAGCAGATTTTATGAAAAAAGGGGGGAATGGCGTTGATTTTTTTAGTTAGGCTGATCTGTCTTGCCTTTTTAGCCTGTCTGGCGCTGTTGTTTTATGCACCTTTTCTGGCGATGCCCGTTTGGATCGCTTTGATCATTGCCTTAATCGTCTGTCTGTATCTTGCCTTTATAGAGGAAATGAAGGAATGGAGAAGACGAAAGCACTAATCCTTTCTTCAGCGTTTTTTCTTGTATAAAAGAACGTTTGCTAAAACGAAATAGATGACGGCCGTCCCGGACACAAACAAAAAAATTCTTTCCACTCTAATGCCGTCATGTATGCGAAGCGGAGGAGTTCGAGATGTTCATCCAAGTAATAAGCCTGGGTATATGCGCCGACTGTCATGCCGATAAAGGCGAATAGACCGACCACATTGAGCACCATTCTCATACTGAATGTCTTTTTCTCTTTTTCTCTTTTTCGTGGTTCATTTTAAAGAAATCCTTTCCAATATGAATTTATCATTCTATTGTACGAATACAACGCTTGGATGATTCAAAAACTTCTTAATCTATTGTTAAGAAGTTTTTTTATTTTGGAGAAAATGTAAAAGATAAAACAATTTCATGAACTTTTTGAGCGAAGGCCTAAAAATATAGGAATATTATACCGATATGGCAAGTGAAATCTTTTTCTGAAATATAAAAGACAAGGCAGGAGAGAAAATCATGCAGCAACGCAATACACCGGATGTACAGAGATGGTTTCCGAGCGAGGACGGAAATGAAGCAAAACGAAACGAGTTCCTATCATTGATCGAGCAGCTGATCGAGGGAGTGGACAACCTGAAAAATCCGGATCAGGTCAACCTTGGCGGCGAGAAGAACCGAGAGGGCTTCTTTTATGAAAAGCTGGTTGCAGAGAGTCGGATTCCGCATGAAGGTGCGCCGATGAAAGAGGTTAACGAAGAGCTGTTGAAGCTGTTGCACGGCCATCCGTATCACACCAAATACTTTTTCACGAACATTCTGCCGATGGCCAGCATCCCGGGGATATTAGGCATGCTTACGGCGTTTATGGTCAATGGCAACAACCTGTGGGATGTGTACGGTCCAGCCGGAGCGGAGGCGGAAGTGAAGGTTACAGCGATGATGTCAAAGCTTGCTGGGTATGATGCCGAAACAAGCGGAGGATATACAACGTGGGGAGGACAAGGGGCGGTATACAGCGGCCTCAGAATCGCGATTGCCAAAATGGCTCCGTCATCCCTAAAAGAAGGGGTTCCCGGCAATTTCTATGCGTTTTGTTCTGAAGCGGCTCATTACAGCTTGTATAAGTCGATGGAAGCCGCAGGACTCGGCAGCGATCATTTAATTAAAGTCAAAACAAATCTCGACCATTCCATGGATACGGAAGATTTGCGAGAGAAGCTTAGACAAGTATGCGAAGCCGGGGGCATTCCCGTCTATATCGTAGCCACGACGGGAACGACAGATGCGATCGGCATCGATGATGTGAGCGCTGTCCGCCGTGCGGCTGAAGAAACCGCGAAGAGCTTCGGGCTGCCGGTTCCGCATATCCACGCCGATTCCGCCCTGGGAGGATTTTTTGCCTTTTTTAATGAGTACGATCTGAATGAGAACGCTTTATCCTTCAGTCCCGGTGTCCTCAGCATGATCAAACCGATTCAGGAAAAAATGAGGCATCTGCATGCTGCCGATTCGCTTTGCTTTGATTTTCAGAAGCTCGGGCAGACGCCTTATGTGACGAGCCTGTTTCTTGTGAAGGATCGCAATGACTTAAAACGGATCGATCTGGATCCCGATGAGACGCCGTATGTCGGCCACCGCGGCTATGGGGACTACCATACGGGCTACACGCTGGAATGTTCGCGCATGGCCAGTTCGATCAGTATGTACAGCGCATTGATGGCATTTGGCTATGAAGGCTATCAAAAGCTGCTTGCCCAGTTCCTTGAAGTCAACCTGCATTTTAGGGAACAGCTGTCTCGGCAGATTCCGGAGGCCGATATTGTGAACCCGGACAACTGCGGCATGTCTACGCTGTTTCGCATTTATCCTGAAGGGGCGCCTAGATTTGAAGACGAAATTTCGGGAGCATGCACCATTGAAGAGCTGGAAAGAAACAATGCGCTTACTGAAAAATTATTTGAAAAGCTCGGAACAAAAAGGGACAAGATGTTTTTTGGCGATACGAAAAAACACTTGCTTGTGAAGTCCTGTGAAGGGGTTGAATTACCGCTTTGCGTCAGCAAATTTTTCGTCATTTCTCCGTATACCATGCCTGAACATGTCCCGGGAATTATCGATTATTTAAAAGAAACTATTGAGGAAGTCTTCCGGGAGCATGGGTCTCTCATGACAAATTAAAGGGGATATAGACGATGAAAACGTTGAAGAAAAAGCTAACAGAACACATTTCAGTCAAAATTATGATTGGCGTCGCCTTAGTGCTTTTAATCACGATCGCATCATTTTCAGCCGTGTTTACTTTTATCAGCAAAGACTTGTCAGAGCAGCTGAAACAGCAGTTCCAAAACCGCCTTTATACCGATATTCATCTTGCTGAAAATCAAATCAAACGTCTGGACGGGAATCCGCTTGAGATCGATTCCGCAGACGGTCCGCTTTACAAGCAGACAAAAATGGCTGTGGACAGCCTGAAAAAGAAAAACAAACTTGAGAATATTTATATCCTTTCCAATGAAGGCGGGAAGGAGCGGATTCTCGTGCTGTCGGATACGCCCGATGATTTCGGCACGGATTACAGCTTTTCTCCTGAAATGAAAGAAGCCTTGACGACAAACAAAGAGACGGTAAGCGACGTGTATGAGGACGAATACGGCATCCACCAGTCGATTTTTCTGCCGCTTGAGAACGGCTCAGGAGAAAAGGTGGGAATTTTGGGGATCGACCTTGATGCTTCCGTGATTCCGGAGACAGCGGCAAAAGCGAAATGGTATACAATTGCGATCTCAGCATTTGTCTTGCTGCTCGGAATGGTCATGGCCTATTTTCTCGGTTCTTACATCGCGAAGCCGATCAGGCAGCTGATGAAGGCTTCAGAAAAAATTGCCGACGGCGATCTATCGGCCGACATTTCTGTCAAGAGCCGGGACGAAGCAGGAAAGCTTGCCGAATCGTTCAAGCGGATGAGCGAAAATTTACAACAATTGATTGGACATATTTCAGCTTCCTCTGAAGAGGTATCCAAGACGAGCCTGCAGCTGAAAAATGTATCGGCTGAATCGAGCGAAAGCGCAGCTCAAGTGGCTGAATCGATGAACAGCATGAGCGAGGGAATCAACGAGGTTGTCTCTTCAGTTTCGGATTGTCATACATCGGCTGCCGAAATCGATCAGCAGCTTACACATGTCACAGAAAAAGTGAACGAGATGAAGAACGTTGCCGAGGGCGTCAGCAAGGATTCCAAGACGGGGCAGGAGCTTGTCGAAGAAACATTGCGGCAGACCCAGACGATTAAAAACGTGATGGAAGAGTCCAAACAAGCGGCATCAGAGATGCAAAACCATACAGAAGAAATTGAAAAAGTCATCGGAATGATTTCCTCTATTGCTGAACAGACGAATTTGCTGGCGCTCAATGCTTCCATTGAAGCCGCCCGGGTCGGTGAGGAAGGCCAGGGCTTTGCGGTTGTTGCCGGAGAAGTCAGAAAGCTTTCTGAACGTTCGGCAGATGCCGCTTTATCCGTTTCCCAGCTTGTGGCGGGCACGCAGGAGAGCAGCCGGCTTGTCATGGAACGCATTCAGGAAGGAAACGAAGCGGTTGACAAAGGGCAGATTTTAATCAATGGCACATACGAGAATTTTTCAGGAATTTTTAAAGGAATTTCTCAATTCGCCGAACGCACAGATCAATTGCTTCAGTCCTTGTTAAAAGTCGAAAAATCGTATCAAACCATTTCGTCTGCGATGGAGCAGATTTCCGCCGTTACCGAAGAGCAGGCGGCAGGCTCTGAAGAAGTCGCTGCGGCAGCGGAGCAGCAAAGCGCCGGCATGCAGGAAATCGCATCGGCCATTCAGCAGCTCTCCGCTTTGTCGGAAGAATTGAATCAGGCGGCATCCAAGTTTAAACTGGCCGCTGAATAAAAAGAACAGCCTGATCTCTCTTGATCAGGCTGTTTTGTTTATACAGGATTCAAAATCCGGTTTAAAAACTGTTTTGTTCGTTCTTCCTTAGGGGCTGAGAAAATTTGTTCAGGCGGGCCCTGTTCGACGATGACGCCGCCGTCGATAAAGACGACTTCGTCTGCGACATCCTGCGCGAATTTGATTTCGTGGGTGACGACAACCATCGTCCAGCCCTCATTTGCAAGGTCTTTCATGACTTTCAGCACTTCGCCGACCAGCTCGGGGTCCAGAGCCGATGTGGGCTCGTCAAAAAGCATCAGCTCAGGCTTGATGGCCAGGGCGCGGGCGATCCCGACGCGCTGCTGCTGTCCCCCGGAAAGCTGGAATGGATAGAGATCCATTTTGTCTTCAAGGCCGACCTTTTGCAGAAGCTGAACGGCTTCCTTTTTGACCTCTTCTTTATTGCGCTTTTGCACTTTTACAGGCCCTTCCATCACATTTTCGAGCACGGTGCGGTGCGGGAACAGGTGATAGGCCTGGAATACCATTCCCGACTTTCTCCGCAGGCGGAGGAGGTCAGCAGGTTTATTTTTCTTGGAAAAATCGATGGTGAAATCGTCAAAAGAAAGAATGCCGCGGTTTGGAATTTCCAAAGCGTTCAGGCAGCGAAGCAGCGTCGTTTTGCCGGAACCGGAAGGCCCTAAAATGGCGATCACTTTTCCTTTTTCGATGTTCAGATCGATTTTTTTTAAGATTTCATTTTCGCCGAAGGATTTATTCAGCCCTTTGATCGCAAGCATGGTCTATTTCCCTCCTTACTTGGCCACATACCGGTCCAAACGCCGTTCAATCTGCTGCTGAACAAGCGCGAGAACAAAGCAGATGATCCAATAGATGAATGCGGCTTCCATATAAATGATTAAAATTTGGTCAAGATTGCCGGCCCCGATTTCCTGGGCCTTCCGGAATAATTCAGCAACAAGAATCTGTGACGCAAGCGATGTATCTTTAACCAAGCTGATGAATGTATTGGATAATGGCGGAATTGACACGCGCACAGCCTGCGGCAGGATGACCCTGGTAAGCGCCGTTTTTTGAGTCATTCCAATCGAATAAGCCGCCTCCCACTGTCCTTTCGGAACGGAAAGGATGGAAGCCCTGATGATTTCCGACGCATAAGCGCCGACATTTAATGAAAAGGCAATGATTGCGCTCGGAAACGGGTCGATCGTGACTTGAAACGCTGGAAACAAGTAAAAAATAATGAACAGCTGAACGAGCAGCGGCGTTCCGCGGATCGCTGAGACATAAATGCCGAAAACCGCTCTTAAAATGCGGGATTTGGACATTCTCGCCAGCGCCGTGATCAATGCGATGATCATACCGAATATAAAAGAGAGAATGGCAAGGGGAATCGAGTAATAGATTCCCCTTAAAAAGATCGGCCAAAATGACTCACGCACAAGATCCCACGGGATCGCCTGGCCGATGGCCGCCGCTTGTATATTACTTAGAAACATCTTCGCCAAACCATTTCTTCGCTATTTTCGCGAGTGTGCCATCCTCTTTCATGTCCTTCAGCGCGGAGTTGACCTTGTCAACCAGTTCGCCGCTTCCTTTGCGGAAAGCAAAATGCGTAGTTTGCGGCTCGCCTGTTTCAAAAGCGATTTTCAGGTTTTTGTTTCCTGACGTCTTCAAATAGTTCAGCACCGCCAGTTTATCGTTATAGGTGAGGTCGACACGGCCCTGCTGAATCAGCTGAAACGCTTGAGCCATTCCTTCTACGCCTTCGATTTCAGCGCCGGCGTTTTTCGCAAGGTCATTATAGTTGCTTGTCAAAGACTGCGCGGCTTTTTTCCCTTTGACATCTCCTTCAGACTTTACATCGTTGTTGTCCGCTTTTGTGACAACGACGGCTTGGGAAGTTGTATATGAATCAGAAAAATCGTACTGATCTTCACGGTCTTTTTTCCCGACTTGGTTGGCAACGACGTCAAAACGCTTTGAGTTGAGTCCGGCAAACATGCTGTCCCACTGCGTTTCTTTAAATTCAGCTTTCAGGTTGAGGCGCTTGGCGACTTCCTGCATCACTTCGACATCATAACCTGTTAATTTATCTGTTTTTTTATCGTGGAATGTAAAAGGTTCGTACGTTCCTTCAGTACCGACTGTCAATACGCCTTTATCTTTAATTGAAGACCAGAGGCTGTCGCCGGCTGCGTTTTTATCCTTGGAATTGTCCCCTGACGCGCCGCATGCGGCCATCACGGTGATCAACAGCGTCAATAATACAGCGAATATTGCTTTCTTCATTTTATTCCCCACTTTACTGATTGGATTTAGTTGATATGATTTTACTTAAGGCTCTTACAAAAGTAAAGCATAAACCTTTTTTAGTATGAGTCAAGAAATACGTTTTTAGTGATGAAAGGGAGAGAAGATCATTCTGATTCCTGATCGAAGCGGATCTTCCATTTTTTAAGCCTGTATTGCAGGCTTTGCCTGCTGATCCCCAGCACCCGAGCCGCTTGTGACACATTGTAATTGCATTTTTTAACGGTTTTTTGAATATAATACTTTTCGGCATTCTCGATTTGTTCCTTTAAAGGAGCGGCCGAGGCGGAAGGAAGCGGGGCGAACAGATCATAGCCCTGCTGCGGCAGCTGCTCTTTTGCCGCTGGTTTCGTCCTGTATTGCAATGGAAGGTGCGTCAGCTCGATTTTGTCTTCGTAGGACATCAAATTCATGGCGCCTTCAATTAAATGTTCAAGCTCCCTGACGTTTCCCGGCCAATCGTATGAAAGCAGGAACCGCCGCACCTCTTCTTCAAAACCCTTGACCTCCATTTGGAACAATGCGTTGTATTTGTCGATAAAATGCTGCGTGAGCGGCATAATATCTTCCTTCCGGTCTTTTAATGGAGGAATAAACAAGGTGACGACGCTCAGCCTGTAATACAAATCTTTTCGCAGCCTCTGGCCGCTGACAGCGTCGACTGGATCTTCGTTCATCGTCGCGATGATCCTGACGTCGATCGGAGTATCCTTTGAAGCGCCGATCCGCCTGATCGTTTTTTCTTGAATCGCGCGCAAAAGCTTTGCCTGCAATCTGAAGTCCAAAGAATTGATTTCGTCAAGGAGCAGTGTTCCGCCGTCAGCTTGTTCGAAAAGACCCGGACGATCCACGGCTCCCGTGAATGCGCCTTTGACCGTGCCGAATAATAGGCCTTCGACAAGGCTTTCCGGGAGGGCTGCACAGTTTTGCGAGATGAATGGGCCCGTTGAGCGCTGGCTTCCGTTATGTATACTTTGGGCGAACAGTTCTTTTCCGGTTCCGGTGTCGCCAACGATCAGAATGGAGGAAGAGGTCCGGGTCGCCCGCTTTGCATGTTCAATGACTTCCTTGAACGCCGGACTGACGCCGTTCAGGCTGTCAAACGTATACTTTGTGCTTTCTGTTTTGTTCATATTTTCTCTGATCAGGCGTTCAAGCTTTGTGACATCTTTGGCAATCTCGACCGCTCCTTTCGTATTCCCGTTTTCCATAATGGGGAATGTATGATTGACGGTCGTAATTTCCTGTCCTTTGTTATTGAAGTAAGTCTGTTTGACGTTTTTGTTCGTTTTCCCGTGATGCAGCGCCTGCAGGAGGGTGCTGTCATGCTGGCTGGCAAACGTAAACACGTCCAGCACGTTTTTGCCGAGCACATCGCCGACATCCATCCCTTCAATCTGGCTCATCTTTTTGTTATAGACAACAGATGTGCCGTTTTCATCGACGACATGCAAGCCGATATCGATTTCATCTATAATTCCTTGAAAAATAAGTTTCAGAAAATCATAATCCTTCAGCAATTGATATCCCCCTTTGTTCGTATCTGTCTCCATTTTAAGTGAAGACTTGATAAGGGTGCAAAAAAATATGCATTTATTTTTGCACCTTTGCATAAAAACCGCAAAATTTTTTGCGAGTTACACATGCAATGTTCTGAAAATTTGCGGTATTAAGAGTTGGCACGATACTTGCATATAAGATAGTGTGAAACAAAATACGACATCTGGCATGTATGTCCAAAAATAAGAAGGAGGAATCAGAATGACGGTTCTATCAAAGTCCGAGAAAATTATGAAGCAAACCGCACATTTTGGCGCGAATAACTATCATCCTCTGCCGATCGTGATTTCTGAAGCGGAAGGCGCGTGGGTGAAAGATCCGGAAGGCAACCGATACATGGATATGCTGAGCGCTTATTCCGCAGTGAATCAAGGGCACAGGCACCCGAAAATCATCCAGGCGTTAAAAGATCAGGCAGACAAAATCACCCTGACTTCGAGAGCTTTTCACAATGACCAGCTTGGTCCTTTTTATGAAAAGGTCGCTTCATTAACGGGGAAGGACATGGTTCTGCCGATGAACACCGGCGCGGAAGCGGTTGAGTCCGCGGTTAAAGCAGCGCGGCGCTGGGCTTATGATGTAAAAGGCGTTCCGGACAATCAGGCGGAAATTATCGCATGTGAAGGCAATTTTCACGGCCGGACGATGCTGGCTGTGTCGCTATCTTCAGAAGAAGAGTATAAACGCGGTTTCGGACCGATGCTTCCCGGCATCAAGCTGATTCCATACGGGGATCTGGAAGCGCTGAAACAGGCGATCACACCGAATACAGCCGCTTTCTTAATTGAGCCGATTCAAGGTGAAGCGGGAATTGTCATTCCGCCGGAAGGCTTTTTGAAGCAGGCTGCTGAAGTCTGCAAAGAGCGCAATGTCTTGTTTATCGCCGATGAAATACAGTCAGGGCTTGCACGTACAGGGAAAATGTTCGCCTCTGATTGGGAGGACGTCACACCGGATATGTACATTTTAGGTAAAGCGCTCGGAGGCGGCGTGTTCCCGATATCGTGCATTGCAGCAAACCGGGATGTGCTTGGCGTGTTTAATCCGGGCTCACACGGATCGACCTTTGGAGGGAACCCGCTTGCATGCGCCGTATCGATCGCAGCTCTTGAAGTGCTGGAAGACGAGCGGCTCGCTGAACGGTCGCTGGAGCTTGGGGAATACTTTAAAGAAAAGCTCTCGCAAATTGATAATCCTAAAATCAAAGAAGTGCGCGGCAGGGGGCTGTTCATCGGGGTAGAGCTGACCGAGGCGGCGCGTCCGTATTGCGAGCGCCTGAAAGAAGAAGGGCTGCTCTGCAAAGAAACGCATGAGACGGTAATTCGCTTTGCACCTCCTCTTGTCATTTCTCATGAGGATCTGGATTGGGCGATTGAAAAGATTACCCGTGTTTTGTCGAAGTAAAGCGAACGGCTGAACAATAAGGGGATTGTTCAGCCCGTTTTTTCGCTGTCTGTGCGAAGTTTGTCAAAAATTGAAATATCAGGAAAATGTTCAGAAGATTTAAAAAATAGTCTATATGTCATAGGGGGAGCTGACATTAGGGAGAATTGAAACGGAAGGGGTGAAGGCGGTTTGAATCATGAAAACCGTGAACAATATACACTGAAACGAACGATGAAATCCCGCCATTTGTTTATGATCTCGCTTGGCGGCGTCATCGGAACCGGCTTTTTTCTCGGAACAGGTTATACGATTAATGAAGCCGGACCGATCGGCGCGATTCTTTCCTATTTAGCGGGCGGAATGATCATGTATTTTACGATGCTCTGCCTTGGGGAGCTCGCTGTGGCAATGCCGGTTTCAGGCTCTTTTCAGGCGTACGCGACAAAATTTATCGGGCCTGCTACAGGGTTTGCCGTCGGCTGGATCTATTGGCTCGGCTGGTCGGTTACTGTTGCTTTGGAATTTTTGTCAGCGGGGCAGCTGATGAAAAGATGGTTTCCCGATGTCGGCGTCTGGATATGGTGCTTGATTTTCGGGCTGCTGCTTTTTTCACTCAATGCTTTATCGGCAAAGGCTTTCGGGGAATCGGAATTTTGGCTGTCCGGCATCAAAATTATCGTCATTCTTCTGTTTATTATTCTCGGCGGAGGCGCGATGTTCGGACTCATCGACTTGAAAGACGGACAGGCTGCACCGTTCTTTTCCAATCTGATTGGAGACGGAATTTTTCCAAACGGATTCGGCGCGATCTTTATCACGATGATCACCGTCAACTTTGCCTTTCAGGGGACGGAGCTGATCGGGATCGCGGCGGGGGAAAGCGAAAATCCGGAAAAAACGGTGCCCCGCTCCATCAAACAGACGGTCTGGCGGACACTGGTGTTTTTCGGCCTGTCCGTATTTGTACTGGCGGGATTGATTCCATGGGAAAAAGCGGGGGTTGTTGAAAGTCCGTTCGTTGTGGTATTTGAACAAATCGGCATTCCGTATGCCGCCGATCTGATGAACTTTGTTATTTTAATTGCTTTGTTATCGGTGGCGAATTCGGGCTTGTACGCATCGACGAGGATGCTTTATTCCCTGGCGAAAGAGGGAATGGCCGCTCAGGCTTTAAGCCGGGTCAATAAAAGAGGTATTCCGATGAATGCGCTTTGGATCACGCTCGGTTTTGCGGGTTTGTCCCTCATCTCAAGCGTAGTCGCAGCAGAAACGCTCTACATTTGGCTTTTGTCTCTAGCCGGTTTAAGCGCGCAAGTCGGCTGGATCACGATTACGGTATCACAGCTGCTATTTCGCAGACGATATGTCAAAGAAGGCGGAAAGGTTGAAGACTTAAAATTTAAAACGCCTCTTTATCCTTATTTGCCGCTGACGGGATTTATTTTAAACAGCGCCGTCCTTGTGAGCCTCGCTTTTGATTCAGAGCAGAGGATGGCATTGTACTGCGGGATTTTATTCATGTCGGCCTGCTACTTTGTTTATCACGTGTTTGTGAAAAAACGCCAGGCTCTTGATCGACAAGAAGCAATGATCTATCAAAACAAAACAAACGATGAGGTGGTTATTGATGAATAAACAAGTTTCTTTGATTGGAATGCCGATGGACTTGGGGCAGGCGCGGCGCGGTGTGGATATGGGACCGAGCGCGATTCGCTACGCTCATATCGTGGAGCGCTTAAACGAGCTGGGCTATGATATCGATGATCTGGGCGATGTGCCGATCAACCGCGATCAGCCAAAAGGAGACGAAGGGCTGAAAAATTTAGTTTCCGTACTGGAAGGAAACCGCAAGCTGGCCGATATCGTCGACAATGTCGTCGAGCAGCGCCGCTTCCCGCTCGTGCTGGGCGGAGACCACAGCATTGCCATCGGGACATTGGCGGGTGTAGCCAAGCATTATCAACAGCTCGGCGTGATTTGGTATGACGCACACGGAGACCTAAATACGCTTGAGACATCGCCGTCAGGCAACATCCACGGCATGCCGCTGGCGGTAAGTCTCGGTGTCGGCCACGAAAAGCTGGTCAACCTCCACGGCTATGCGCCGAAAATCAAACCGGAGCACGTCGTCATCATCGGTGCGCGCTCGCTTGATGAAGGAGAGCGCAAATATATCCGTGAAACCGGCATGAAAGTCTATACCATGCATGAAATTGACAGGCTCGGCATGACGAAGGTAATGGAGGAAACGATCGAGTATTTGTCAGCAAATTGCGACGGCATCCATCTGAGCCTTGATCTGGACGGTCTTGATCCGAGTGACGCTCCGGGAGTCGGCACCCCTGTCGTCGGAGGCATCAGCTACAGGGAAAGCCATTTGGCGATGGAAATGCTCTATGACGCAGATATCATTACATCCGCCGAGTTTGTTGAAGTCAACCCGATACTGGATCATAAAAATAAAACCGGTGAGGCGGCCGTCGAACTGATCGAATCATTGTTAGGGAAGAAACTGCTGTAACCAATGCGAAGGAGAGGGCATCGGCATGATGCCTTCTCTTTTTTTATTGGCGCATTCCCGGGCGCTTATCAAAATAAAGCCAAAAATTCTCTCACAGGCTTCGGCAGAAAACTGCCGGCCCTCCAAACGACAGACGGCTGCAGAATGAACGGATTGTTTTGAATTTCCAATGTCTGAACATGCCGTGCAAAATGCGCCGGCAGCATGGACAGCGGCAGAATCGTCGCTCCGAATCCCGAAGTGACGAGGCTGAGAAGCGTTGTAGAATCATGGCACTCACAAACGACCCTCGGTTCGAGGCCAGATGATTGAAAGTGATGGACGACCTCGTCGTAAATCCCTTTTCCGTGCGACGGCCTGAGCAGAATCAGCGGCAGGCCGGCAATTTCTTTCATTCCGGCTTCTCCTTTTAAGCCATACGACTGATTCCCTGGAAGAACAAGCTTGCATGGAACCTCCGGCAGGCTTTTTGATTCGGTGTTTTTGCTGTGGATAGGCGTTGTCGTGACGGCTGCATCGATCTGCCGGCTTTCCAGGAGCTCGCTTAGCCGTGAAGGCTCACCTTCCCAAATGTTAAACATTAAATTCGGATACATATCTCTGATCTTCGAGACTTTTGAGAGCAGCAGGGCCGCGCAGTAAATCGTCGAGCCGACGGCAAGGGTTCCGTTGACTTCTTCACGCAGCTCCCGCACCTCCAAGATGGAATCCTCAAGCTTGTGCAGGATTTCTTTTGCTCTTTTCAAAAAAACTTCTCCTTCGTAGGTCAACGTCAGGTTTTTCTTTTTGTTCCGGTCAAATAAAACGACTCCGAGCTCCTCTTCCATCTGCTTCAACTGCCTGGAGAGCGGCGGCTGTGCAATATGGAGCCGCTTCGCCGCCGTTGTAATTTTTCCTTCCCGGGCGATTGTAACGAAGTATTTTAACTGGCGAATATCCATTTTCACGGCACTCCTTTTTATACCTTTAGAGTATTATATATAGATTTAACAGATATTTTCAATATGGTAAATAGAGGCGTATCATTTTAACTGAAGCACCAGGAAGGAAAGGGGGGGCGCATATGAACATCATCGTCGGAATCACGGGCGCGACCGGCGCGGTATTTGGCGTGCGGATGCTGGAGTGGCTGAAGAAAACCGACGCAGAGACACACCTTGTCATCTCTCCGTGGGCAGCGGCAACGATCCTGCACGAAACGGGATATACGATGAAAGACGTGGAAAAGCTCGCATCTTTTACGTATTCCCACAAAGACCAGGCGGCCCGCATTTCAAGCGGTTCCTTTCAAACGGACGGAATGATTGTCGCACCGTGCAGTATGAAGACGTTGGCGGGCATCCGCACCGGTATGGCGGATAACCTCTTGACCCGTTCGGCGGACGTCATGCTGAAGGAACGGAAAAAGCTCGTTCTGTTAACAAGGGAGACGCCGCTGAACCAGATTCATCTTGAAAACATGCTTGAGCTGACAAAAATGGGGGCGGTGATCCTGCCGCCGATGCCGGCTTTTTATAATCATCCCCAAAATCTGACCGAAATGGTCGATCATATCGTATTTCGGACGCTGGACCAATTTGGCATCCATCTGTCTGAAGCGAAGCGCTGGGAAGGTATGAAACAGGAGAAATAAGGAGGATAACAGAATGGCTTATCAAGATTTTAGAGATTTTTTAAATACGCTGAAAAAAGAAGGACAGCTTCTTGAAGTCCAGGAAGAGGTGAAGCCGGAACCCGATTTGGGAGCAGCTGCACGCGCCGCCAACAACCTCGGAGACAAATCACCCGCTCTTTTATTCAACAACATTTACGGCTATAACAATGCCCAAATCGCGCTGAATGTAATCGGCTCCTGGCCGAACCACGCATTAATGCTCGGGCTTCCAAAAGACACGCCGGTTAAAGAACAATTCTTTGAGTTCGCGCGCCGTTATAATCAGTTTCCAGTAAAAGTGCAAAGAGAGGAGACAGCGCCGTTTCACGAAAACGAAATCACAGAAGACATCAACCTGTTTGACATTCTGCCGCTCTTCCGCATCAATCAGGGCGACGGCGGCTTTTATTTAGACAAGGCATGCGTCATTTCGAGAGATGTCGAGGATCCGGACCACTTCGGCAAGCAAAACGTCGGCATGTACAGATTGCAGGTAAAAGGCAAAGACCGCCTCGGCATTCAGCCCGTCCCGCAGCATGACATTGCGATCCACCTGCGTCAGGCTGAAGAGCGCGGCGAAAACCTGCCTGTCACGATTGCGCTCGGCTGCGAACCGGTTATTGCAACGGCGGCATCCACACCGCTCTTATACGATCAATCAGAATACGAGATGGCAGGGGCCCTGCAAGGCGAACCATATAAAATCGTCAAATCAAAACTGTCTAACTTAGATATCCCATGGGGCGCAGAAGTGGTTCTCGAAGGTGAGATCCTTGCGGGCGAACGCGAGTATGAAGGTCCGTTCGGCGAGTTTACCGGCCACTATTCAGGCGGACGAAGCATGCCGATCATCAAAATCAAGCGCGTCTGCCACCGCAACAATCCGATTTTTGAACACCTGTATTTAGGCATGCCTTGGACTGAGGTTGACTATATGGTCGGCATTAATACATGTGTGCCGCTTTACCAGCAGCTTAAAGAGGCGTATCCGAATGAAATTGTCGCGGTAAACGCGATGTATACGCACGGCTTGATCGCCATTGTATCAACGAAAAGCCGCTACGGCGGATTCGCCAAAGCCGTCGGCATGCGCGCGCTGACAACTCCGCACGGCCTCGGCTACTGCAAAATGGTGATCCTCGTTGACGAAGACGTCGATCCGTTTAACCTCCCGCAAGTGATGTGGGCAATCTCAACGAAAATGCATCCGAAACACGATGCAGTCATCATCCCGGATTTATCCGTTTTGGCGCTAGATCCAGGTTCTGAACCGGCGGGAATCACCCACAAAATGATATTGGACGCGACAACGCCGGCTGCACCGGAAACAAGGGGACACTATTCACAGCCGCTCGATTCCCCTATAGGAACGAAAGAGTGGGAAGCAAAATTAATGAATCTGCTAAATCAATAAAAGAGGAGAGTGTTTCATCATGCATACATGTCCGCGCTGCGAATTAAAAAAAGCGGAAACCGTCAGCAAATCACCCGTTGAAGGAGCCTGGGAAGTCTATCAATGCCAGCACTGCTTTTTCACTTGGAGGTCATCAGAGCCGGAGACGATCACAAATCCTGAAAAATACAATCCGGCCTTTAAAATCGATCCCGCTGAAGTTGAAACAGCTGTACAAGTGCCGGCGATTCCAGACCGGAAAATCTAAAGGGAGGCATCCGGCATGGCTCAGCTATCAAACGAACTATTTCAGCTTTTAAACGGAGAGAAGCTCGCCGGTAAGCGGCACGAAGCGATGATGCTCCAGACCGTCACAGAAGACGGCTGGCCGCACACGGCGATGATCAGCGCCGGCGAAATCCTTGCCCTGAACAAAACCGACATCCGCCTGGCTCTCTGGCAAGGCACAACGACGACCGCGAATATTGCGAGAACAGGACGGGCGCTCTTCGTCGCTTGCTGGAAAGGCAAAGCACATTATGTGCGGCTGTCTTTAAAGAAACTGCCCGAATTAAGAGACGCCAAACACCCGAGAGCGCGCTTCGCCGGTACGGTCGAAGCGGCCCGGGAAGATATCGCAAAATACGCTGATATCATCTCCGGCGTTCAGATTAAGCTGAAGGATGAAGCGGCGGTTTTGCGGCGGTGGGAAGAGACGCTGGGGGAGCTGAGGAAATGAAGAAAAGGACCATGGCGAACCATGGTCCTTTCAATTATTTCTGCAGCATTTTATTCGTCACTTTATAAGCCAGGATACAGCAAATTGTAATAAAAATAATGGCGATCGAAAGGATCACGAGCTTTTCAGCAACGGTATATATCGGCATGGGAAGAATAGCAGCGCAGACGGCAAACAGGCTGCCAAAATAAACAAACAGGATCAGAGGCTTTTTGTATTTTTTCCAAATCACTTGATTAATCCCGTTTTTTTCGGGATCTGCCGGGTGTTTGCGGTCTTCATCTTTCATCAATTTATTTAGCAGTAGATAAATGAGAAATGCGAATAAAGTTGCCGAGAAAATATTAAAACAGAGGATAAACAGCTTTTCCCCGATGCTCATCTTCGGATTCAGAACGGCGCTTAGAACGGAGCCGCATACGAAAAACAGGTAGACGGATAAGATGGCTTTGTTTCTTGGTTTTTGTAGAAAATTAGACATTCGGATCTCTCCAATTGTAAATGATTTAAACGCTGAAAATGAGATGGACCAGAAAAGAAAAAATATAAAAGATGATGATGCTTAAGATGCCTCTGCCCACAAGATAAAGGGCGAAATACAGTTTTCTCAGGAACCAGTTGTATCTTAATAGCCGTTTGTAAACAAAGTAGCCGGTGCCGACAAGAAGAAAAACGAATGTATTTGTGATTTTATGGGACCGTTTTTCAGGTTTTAAAAAGATCATTTTTTCATATTCAATGATCATATGACTCGCAATGATTAAAAAACACAAACTGTAAGCGAAATGAGCGGCCAACATACCGGCGATTAAGTATTCGGTATATTCAACAAAAGTTTCTGGTGACATCATAACTCCTTTATGAATAGCGGTCTCAAGCGTTTTTTAACTGACATAAAAAGCTTTTCATTCTTCGTCAGGCATTCTTTCCAAACAAGACCGGTTCAGCATTTGATTCGCCGTTTGATAAACCGCAAAAAAATTGCCCGATATCACGGCAAACAGAATCGCAAACATGCCGGATTTCCAAGCGTGTGAGAGTTCGGACATGGAAAACACGGATATTCCCACAATCAGTATGCCGACGAAGTAGAAAGAGAGCGTGAACGGTTTTCTGTGTTTCTTCCAAAAGATTTTCGCGACGATGTTGCATCGGGGCGCGCTTTGATCTTTCTTCGGCTTATTTATAAACACATAAATGATGAATGTGAATAAAGAAATTGAAACGAACATAAAGCCGATGACGGCAAGCCTTTCCTTCCAGTTGATTGCAGGTTTGACAAGGGCGGCCAAAATGATGATTGTTGCATATAGGGAATAAACTAAGAAAATGATTTTATTTCTGCCTTTCAAACATGACATCTCCTTGTGCCTTAAATCCTATGCTGTCTGATGATATCTTGATTCGCTTTGATGAAGAAGTATTTGTGGATGAATTTGACCCCCATTATAGAAAATAAACAAGCCATAAGCAGATAGACGATACTCATCAACAAATAGACGGCAGACTCTGAAACTCGCAAAACAGCATGACTTATCATATAACCGGCCGCCGGAACAGCCGCCAAAAGCATCCCTGTCGGAGCTGCTGTCTCCCTTTTGCCTCTTTTAGGATCAGGGAATACAGCCAAGTAATACCGAATGACGAGGAAGATAGAGGCGGCATATATGAATAGTGACAGACTGATCAACGGTAAATGAAAACCGATGGCAGAAAACATCATTTTTTGCGCCGTGATCAGCTGGCAATATGACATACCGCTGAAAGATACGCCCATAAACCGAACATATTGAAGGTGATGAAGATATTCGGTCATGTTTCTGGTATTTATGAGGATCATCCAAACATTGATCAGAATAGCGACAGGGAGGACGGCAAAAGTGAAAAATTCGACTTTGCTCGCCAGCACAGGTAATATGCAGAGAATATCCAGCACCAACACGATAAAACAGGCCATTCCCCATTTCGTTTCCCGGCTGACGGGAGCCTTCAAATGAGATTGAATATTGTAAGGTAAATCTTTGTATACAACCGTTTCTTTTAATCTCAGCAAAACTTATATTCCTCCGCTTATCCCTCTGAATTTTTATAATTCTCCATGTGTTTTTTCAGCCAGACCTTTTTTCTGAAGATATGCAATAGGAGCGGAAGAACGAAAAAGAACAAGCTGATAACCGAAACAAACAAGGGAATTTCTGAAGGGGCTTGTTCCAATAAACCCCATATCGTCATGATGACAAAAAAGATACCAACCACAGGGAATAAAATCGTGAAGATGATCATAGCTTCGTTTATTTTTTTATAGAAAATTTTTTTCGTTTTTCATATTGAGCCCCTTTTCTTGATGGGTGTTTTCTGCATCGGCAACGTTTGGCTTTGTGTTTTTTCATATCTCGTCTATCTTCTTGAAACAATAATTCGGGAAACTGAGATAAGAGAAAGCATCCCGATGTGAGATGCTTTGAAATGTATTTATTCTCGCATTGCGGCATTATGTATTTTGAAAAGATACTGTATACTCAAGCCCTTTTAATAATTCGTTCCATTGCTCAAGTGTCCTTAATGAAATATGTACAGGTTTTTCATTGTGTTCATCATACTGAGCAACCCAAACGCCACGGGCAGATGGAATAAAAAAGACGATATTTTGCAAGAAAGGTCCATCGTTTAAGCTAGGGATGTAAAAATGTGAGATATTGTTTAGCGACCATTGGTTTGCTTCAAGATCGGCTATCAATTGATTAAAGCTATGTTCTTCCTCCGGTGAAAAAGAACTTTTCTTCCGAACCTTTTCTGTCATGTCTTTATTACTCAGCCAGTCAAAGCATTTATCTGAAAGACGAAATTTTAAAGGAATATGTTCCTCATCAGTTGAAAAGTGGTAATAGTCTTTCATCAGCTGGGCAATTTCCTGCTCGTCGACATACGCAAATTCATGGATGATATCGCGGTCAATCATATGGAAAAGCCATGTTTCATTTTCAAAATGGTGAAGCATTAAAGTGTTTTTATTGTCAAGGTTGGAACAGCGGATCATTTGTTCTGAATTCACATAGGAAACGATGAATTTCTGCATTTCTTCGCTTAAAGGATTTTCGTCTTTTGAACTTTTTTCTTCGTTCCAGTATTGTTTTAAAATGAGCTGGTTGACAGTTGCCTCTAAGATTGCATCCCATTCTTTTTTTGATTTTTTTCCTAACGATGATTCAAGAATTCCTTTTGCAACACCAGGATAGTCACATAACCCTACTAAAAGCGCTAGTTCTTCTGATGTACATGTGATGAGGTGTTTCATTGTTTTCACATCCTTGATTATAAACTTAAACCTTGAAAATGAAGTGAAGGATAAATGATAAAATATAGAAAATGATGATACTTAAAATACCGCTCCCCAGAAGGTAAAGGGCATAATAAAATTTTCTTAGGAACAAGTTATATCTATATAGTCGTTTATATGTAAAATAACTTGCACCAAAAATCAATGCAAAACCGAAATTAACAGTTTTTTTAAATATATTTGAGGGGGGTCTGAAAGTCCCCTGCTCATAATAATTCATAGTTATATACCCAAGAAATAAAGTGCAAAGTCCAAATACAAATTGAGAACTTAAAATAGCAGCAATCAAATATTCAGCATATTCAACAAATACTTTCGGCGTCATAATGCCTCCTATCTATTTAAACCAACTTTTCACAGACTCAAAACTGTTTTTAATTCCTTTTTCAATAGAACCAGCAACTTTTTCACCAGCATCCTTAATTGCATCACCGTATGAAGAGCTAGCAATTGCTCCAGCTACTCCGCCTATCGCTCCACCAACAATCACTCCCACAGGACCGCCGACGCTTCCTATTGTTGCTCCAATTTCAACACCTGTAGAAACAGCAAAAATGTCTGTACCAACACCTGCTGCGAAACGTCCTGTTTTTTCTGCAAAACTTTTGTCCGAGTTCTCGGGATCGGTATATTCTGTAAGGTTAGAAGCGAAAGTAACTGCGGTACCAACAATAGGGACTCCTCTTTCTAATGCAGTAAACCCTTTTGCCTTGGCTGTGGACTCCATTATATCAACCGCACCCGCTTTTGTCCTCAGGGCAGCTCTCTTGCGAAATTCTTTCCCATCTATAAAACTATGTTGATTTTTAGGGAACCCCACAGCATGTTTAAACATCATGGATGGACTATCATAAGAAGCGACAAATTTTTGCGCTTTTTTAAGTAATGGGTTGCTTGGATTCGAGTCAGAGATGTTTTTAATGGTTCTCGCAACTTTCGAACTGTGATCTCCTTGAGAAGTCCAAGAACGATGTGACATGACCTGAAATTTATATTCCCCTTTAAATCGCTGCCACTTCGTCGGTTTTCCTCCTTGATAATAAATTTTTAATTTTCGCGTCCACGCGATTGATGCTGTTGCGTTGGCTGCGTGATACCCTAATAAGGCTTTATCACCGACATCTAATGGTTCTCCGAATGTTTCGAAGTAACTAAGAATTTCGTGTGCTATATTTGTTTTTTCTTTATCCTGTGTATCAGGATTCGTTAACGTTTCTGCCGCTTTTTCTTCTAATCGCCCAAGCATCTTTTCCATCGGTGTTTCGCCGGGGTTTTGCAGGTCGTTTTGCAGGCCGCCGGGAGCTTGACTGATTGTTGAGTCATTTTGCGGTTTTAAAATTGAACCGCTTTTATATTCCGATATTTCAATCTTCGGCCCCGTATACATTTTCTCCAGCTGCTGGATGTATTGCTTCATCGTATCGAGGTCTTCTCTCGCCGCTTTCAGCGCATTTGTCTGTTCGCGGTCGAAGGTGTGGAGCTTTTCGAGCGTCTCGCTGATTTGTCTTTGCGCTTTTTTTGCGTTTTCGTTGACGGCTGAATCGTCTAGGTCGGGCAGGTCGACGATGTGGCTGACAGTGGCCATCGTCTGGTTGGCTTTTGACGTCAATCTGCCAGTCAGCGATTCGGCTTGACTGACGCCGTCATGGAGTTCGTTCTCAAGAAAGCTTTGCGAGATAAAGCCGTTTTGGTTCGGTTCAAGGGAATGAAGCGCACTTTTCGTCTTTTCTAAAAGTCCTTTATAGTCGGAAATAAAAGATTCATAAAAAAGAAGAAAAGTGGTGTGGCATTCTTCGTAGAACGAGCGGATCGCTTCACCGCCCGCGCCTTTTAAGGCGTCGTCAAGGGAGGTGAGGCCTTTGATGCTTTGTTTGACTTTTGAAATCTCGTCAGTCTGGTTTTTTAATTCGGTCAGCGTTTTGTCTAGGCCGGTTTGAAAAGCCTGAACATCTAGAGTTTTCAATGCGTAGTCCCTTCCTTCTACTTGGCTTTGATCGATGACGACAGCTTTTTGTCGGCGTCTTTTATGGCGTTGACAGCCTGCTCGGTTTGCGCAATTTGTTTAGCGAGAGCCGATGCGTATGCTTTTGTCAGGCTTTTCAAATCTTTGTTCATGCTTTCGATTTTTTTGACGACGTCAAGGTTGTTTTTGCCGCTGATATCTGTCTGCACGTTCGGCTTCACGGCTTGGGCTGAATGCTTCAGTTTTGAGAGCGCCTGTTTGACTTCGCCCGTTTTGACTTTGATTTCTTGACCCATCGTAATCACTCCTTTAGCGGCGGGCTTCTCTTTCTTCTTTTTCCAGTTTTTCGATTTTCGTTTTTAATGAGCTGATATCCTTACCTAGCGAATCAATATCATCATTTAAAGAAGAGATTTTCTCCTTTAATTGTTTAAACACTTCATTTAGCTGCTTTCCGCAAATATCATTATATGCCGTTTTCATGTCGCTTCTGACGTTTTTAAAAGAATCAGCCAGGCTGCCCTGCCATGTCGTCGGCGACAGTTCGGGCTTTTTGATACTGTCTTTTGAATCGTCAAATTCCTTTTTATCTGCTTCTAATTCAGTTTGGCAATTTTTCAGTTGTTCGAGCTGTTGTTTTTTGATGAGAAGTGTACCTTGCAGCCCGTATAAAACTGTTTTTTCCCAGATCATGTTACTGCCACCTCCCGGAAAATTTGATTCAAATGACCTGTTGGGTTCCGTTCATTAAAGGACCTTATTAATGTTACAACATGGTATAAATGAGTTGAATGGGAAAAATGTACCGTGAACAAAGAATCTAGTTGAGCGGTGGAGCAGGGGATTCCTTATTATGACTGCGATTTTGCACATTTCTCCATTTTCCTGCAAGGTCAAAAGACATAGTTCTTAAGTTTTGGATTTTTGGTGTGTTTATTTTTTGTTTCACAAACTTTAAGGTAATTTTAAGAAAGAGGCGATCTTGCCAACCCTAAACAGGGTTTTTCGAACAGAATGTCAAATAGATTAGATATTTCATAAGAACAAGGGGGAATTGTCTGTTTGTGATGAATAAAGGAGGACGGGCGGAATTTCTGTCAGGATGCTCAGCTGGGTTCTTAGAAAAAAATGCGGCTAAATATATATTTATAGATTGTAAACGCTGTCTTGTCCTCGACCAACAGGGGGATGAAGATGAAGAAGCTGTTAGTTGTTTATGCCGTGATGCTCTGTTTGTTTTTTCTGTATGTCTACGACTACTCCCGGGGCGATAAAGCCGGTTCTGCAGAAGAAAGCAGGAGGCCTGCGGCCGCAGGCAGTCTGTCCGAAAAATACGTGATGGTCACGTTTCAATCGGGAATCGAATATTGGAAGAGCGGTCTGAAAGGCTTTGAGGATGCCGCGCAGCTTTTCAACGTCTCTGTCGAGTATCGGGGGGCGGCCCATTATGATGTCCATGAGCAAACGACCGTCCTCGAGCAGGTGATTGCAAAAAAACCGGCGGGAATCGCTGTTTCGGCAATAAACCCAAAAGCTTTAAACCCTGTCATCGACAAGGCGCACGAGCAGGGTATTCCGATCGTTTTATTTGATTCAGACGCCCCGCTCAGCAAAGCTTCTACATATATCGGCACAAATAATATGGAAGCGGGTGCTGTGGCCGCAAGGCGAATGGCCGAATTTTTGAATGGAAAGGGAGAAACCGCGGTCATTACCCAGCCGCAGCAGTACAATCATCAGGAAAGGACGAAGGGCTTTGAACAAACGATCAAGCAAAAATACCCGAACATGAAGGTTGCCGCGGTTTTGGACGGAAAAGGGGATGAGCTGACGTCGAAAAAAGAAGCGGCGAAGATTTTGGAGGAAAATCCGTCCATCAAAGGAATTTTCACGACTGAAGCCAATGGAGCGAGCGGCGTGGCCCGTGCTGTGAAGGAGGCGGGACTTGAAGGGGAAGTATGTATCATCGGCTTTGATAAAGACAAGAAAACGCTGGACGGCATCAAAAACGGATCGATTTCCGCGACAATGAGCCAGGACACATGGCAAATGGGCTATTGGTCGCTGCACATGCTGTTTTTCTCAAATCACCATCTGAAGCATGAACGCCCGCTTCCGGCCGCAATCGACACAGGCATTACCATCATAACGAAAGAAAATGTGGCAGCCTATTATGCGAATGATTAAACGTTTGATCAATAATGCGCCGATCCGTCATAAGCTGATCAGCCTTCTCTTGTTAATCAGCATGCTGCCGACGATCGGCCTGGGCATTTTATCGGGATGGGCCGTTGAAAATATTATTGAAAAACAGGTGATCGACCAAACACTGCAGCTGATCGGCGAAGTGAACAAGACGGCTGAAGTGTATGTCAGCCACATGCAGAACCTGACATATTTAATATCAATGAATGAAGAAATGGAAGCGTTTTTTAGTCATAAAAAGGAGGATGGAGAGGCGGATTATAAGCGAAGGACGTTTTTGCAGGGCCTGACTTCTTTATATTCCGAAGCAGCGGGTATTCTCGTTGTCAATGATAAGGGTGAGATGATCAGCAATGAGATGTATGAACGCACGCCGACAGATTTGACAAAAGAACCATGGTATCAGGCGGCTCTCGACAATGAAGGGATTTTCAAGATGATCGGGAAGCCTGTCAACCGGAATATCAGAAGCCATGTGCACTATAGGGAAGATGAGGTCGTTTCCGCCGTCAGAGCTGTTATCGATCCTGAAACACAGCATGTGAAAGGCGTTGTACTCATCGATTTGAAGCTGCGCGTCCTCGCAGAAGCGACAAAAAATATCCGCTTGGGGAAAACGGGTTATTTGATGATCATGGATGAAAATGGCGGCAATATTTATTCGCCGGAGACTTCGAATCTATTTCTGCCGAAAAAGTGGTTCCGTCAAGAACGTTCTGGATATTTTTCGAAGCGGATCAAGGGAGAGGAATATCAGTTCATTTATGAGACGTCTTCCTTTACGAACTGGACGACGGTCGGCGTTTTTAAAGCGGGTGAACCGGTTTTCGAAGTGAAGGAAATCCACTTGTATGTGCTTTTGTTTTTATTGACGGCGGCGTTTCTCGGAATGTCAGCTTCCTATTATTTGTCCCATTCCATGTCGCGGCCGATTTTGAAGCTGAATGCTGTCATGAAAACGGCGGAAAGCGGGAATTTTTCAACATTGTATCAGGAGGAAAGGGAAGATGAAATCGGCCTTTTGGGAAAAAGCTTCAATCGCCTGATGTTCAGAATCCGCGAGCTGATGTCCGTTACAGAAAGACAGGAGCGCCAAAAAAGAGAAGCCGAATTAAGAGCGCTGCAGGCGCAGATCAACCCTCACTTTCTCTACAATACGCTGGATACAATCAATTGGATGGCAAGGAAAAAAGGAGCGGAAGAGGTCAGCGATCTCGTGCAGGCTTTATCCAAGCTGTTCCGCATTTCCTTGAGCAAAGGGAAAGATATCATCCCGCTGTCTGATGAATTTGAACATGTTGAAAACTATTTGAAAATCCAAAAAGCGAGATACCGCGATAAATTAAACTACTCAATCGAAATGACCGGGCTTTGTGATGACCGCCTGATTTTGAAGCTCGTTCTTCAGCCTATCGTCGAAAATGCGATCTATCACGGAATTAAAGAAAAAAAGGGGCCGGGGCATATTGCGATCAAAGGCATGGAGGAGGATGGCTCGCTAATCATCAAAATCGAGGATGACGGAGCCGGAATGGATGAAGAGACGCTAAAGCAAATAACGGATCAATTCAAACACAGGGACGATACAGCGGGCTACGGCATGATCAACGTCCATGAACGGATCGCTCTTACATTTGGCGAGCCGTACGGTATAACGGTTGAAAGTCGGAAAGGAGCCGGAACCGCCGTCACGATACGGCTACCAATTTTAGCAAAAGGGGGAACAAGCCTTGAGTGAATGTTGGCGCGTACTGATTGCCGATGATGAACCGTGGATTCGGGAAGGAATACGGGATGCCGTCTCTTGGGAGCGCTATCAAATGTCGGTGTCGGCTGAAGCGGAGAATGGCGAGGAGGCTTTTGAGCTCGCTCTCAAACACGGTATCGACTTATTGATTGTCGACTTGAATATGCCGATCGTAAACGGAATTGCCTTGATGAAAAAGCTCCGCGGCGCCTTGCCCCAGTGCCGCTTTGTCATCGTGACGGGCTACGATCAGTTTGCATACGCGCAAGAAGCGATCCGGCTGAATGTTGATGATTATTTGTTAAAGCCGGTCGATCCCGCTCATCTGGAACAAGTGCTCAAAAAGATCAGCGTGTCGCTTGCAGCTGAGAAAAAGAAGCTGAGCGAGCAAAAGCTTGCTGAGCAGCATATTCAACAAAACCTCGGCCTTCTGAAGGAGCATGTTTTCAGAAGCTGGATCGAAAACCGGGCAGACGAAGAAGACGTTTACCGGCAGCTCGAATGCCTCCGTCTGCCGGCGCGCAATCCTGAAACGCTCGGCGTCATCGCGGCTGGACATGTATGGAACAAACCGTCTGAAGCCGACAATCTGAAAGAAAAAGTAGAACGTTTTTTTATTAACGAGCGAGATAAAGCCGTATTTTTCGACGGAGACCGCCTGATCGCCGCCTGTCTGTGGCGTTCTGTTACGGAAGCCGAACAGCGGGCGCTTGCAGAGATGATCAAAGCCGAATTGCAGGCAAGCGCAGCCGTCTGTTTTGCGAAGCTTGCTGAAAACGGCCGCTCAGCCGCGCAATGCTATCAGCACTGCAGGCAGCAAGTGTCGAAAGCATTCAATATCTCGCCGGTTGTCATAAGGGCCAAGGAGTATATGCAAAAGCATTTCACTGAAAGGGAGTTTTCTTTAAAACAGATGGCGGATGCGCTTCAAGTCTCGTCCGTCTATTTGAGCAGAATGATGAAGAAGGAGCTCGGCGTGACATTTGTTCAGCTTTTGACGGAGATGCGCATGGATCAAGCGGTTCACCTGTTAGAGACAACCCCTCTTTCAATTCATGACATTGCCGAACAAACGGGCTATGATACACAGCACTATTTCAGCACTGTATTTAAAAAGACGATGGGTGTATCCCCCAATCAGTACCGCCGCATGTCGGGAATTGAAAGAACAGGAGGAAAATTGTAATGTAAGCGCTTCAAAAAAGTCTGATTTTTATAAAAATAGTTAATTAATTCAAAAGACGGACATTCGAAAGACATGGTACAGTTGGCATGATTCATGATGGGAGAAATCAAAAAGGGGGATACCAAGCATGAAAAAATGCTGGCTGTTGATCACTGCAATGCTTTTCTGTCTCATCGTTACCGCTTGTTCGGGGAATCAGGCAAGCGGAGGGGGAGACAAAGGCTACGTCGGAATCTCAATGCCGACAAAGTCATCGGAACGCTGGGTGTATGACGGGAAATACATGGTGAAAGAGTTTGAAAAGCTCGGTTATAAAACGGATCTGCAGTATGCGGAAGATGTCGTTGAAAACCAAGTTTCACAAATCGAAAATATGATTACAAAGGGCGTCAATGTGCTTGTCATTGCTTCGATTGACGGAGAAGCGCTGACCGACGTCCTAGAGAAAGCAAACAAGCAGGATATTAAAGTCATTTCTTATGACCGGCTGCTCATGAACAGCAAACATGTCGACTATTATGCGACATTTGACAATCATAAAGTCGGGGAACTTCAAGGGAAATATATTGAAGAAAAGCTTGGCTTAAAAGACAAAAAAGGGCCGTTCAACATCGAATTGTTCGCGGGATCGCCCGACGACAACAACGCGCATTTCTTTTTTGACGGCGCCATGTCTGTTTTGAAGCCTTATATCGATTCGGGCAAATTAAAGGTGTTGAGCGGCCAGACTTCATTTGAGCAAGGGGCGACGCTCAGGTGGGACGGCGCAACCGCACAATCCCGGATGGACAATTTGCTGAGTGCGCATTATACAAAGGCGAAGCTTGATGCGGTGCTTTCACCGTATGACGGAATCAGCATCGGAATCATTTCATCCTTAAAAGGTGCGGGCTACGGCTCGGACAAGAAGCCGCTGCCGGTTATTACGGGACAGGATGCAGAGCTTGCTTCCGTGAATTCGATCATTAAAGGGGAGCAGACCTCAACCATTTTCAAAGATACGAGAGAGCTGGCGAAAAAAGCCGTTGAGATGGCGTCATCCGTCTTAAAAGGCGAAAAAGCGGAAGTCAATGACACAAAGACGTATGACAACGGAGAGAAGGTCGTTCCATCATACCTGCTTGAACCGGTCGTCGTCGACAAAGAGAACTACAAAAAAGTGCTCGTTGACGGCGGTTACTATAAAGAATCGGAATTAGGGAAGTGATCCGATGTCCGATTGCATTTTAGAGATGAGAGGCATCACGAAGGAGTTTCCCGGCGTCAAAGCGCTCGACAATGTCCACCTTCGCGTTAAAGCGGGCGAAATCCATGCCCTCTGCGGGGAAAACGGGGCGGGCAAGTCGACTTTGATGAAGGTGCTGAGCGGCGTCTATCCGTACGGTGCGTATACGGGCGACATTTTATATAAAGGGGAAGTATGCCAATTCAAAAATATTAAGCAAAGCGAGGAAGCGGGGATCGTCATCATCCACCAGGAGCTGGCGCTCGTCCCCCAGCTTTCCATTGCGGAAAATCTTTTTTTGGGCAATGAACAGGCCAGCCGCGGCGTCATCAATTGGCGAAAGACAAAGCTGGAAACGCTCGAATTAATGAAAAAAGTCGGGCTTCAAGAATCTCCGGATACGCTTGTTTCCCAAATCGGCGTCGGAAAGCAGCAGCTTGTTGAAATCGCCAAAGCTTTGGCAAAAAAAGTGCAGCTCTTGATTTTGGATGAACCGACGGCGGCTTTAAATGAAGCTGACAGCGAGAATCTGCTGCAGCTCTTGCTCGAACTGAAAAAACAGGGAATCTCTTCGATTATGATTTCCCATAAATTAAATGAAGTTACGAAAGTCGCAGATTCGATTACCGTGCTCCGGGACGGACAGACGATCGAAACGCTTGATGTTCAAAGCGGGCAATTGACTGAAAACCGGATCATCAGAGGCATGGTCGGCAGGGAGCTGCAAAACCGCTACCCTGACAGAAGCGCCGAGATCGGCGACGTCATCTTTGAAGTGAAGGATTGGACAGTTCACCATCCTCTTCAACAGGACCGCAAAGTGGTAAACATGGCGGCGCTTTCCGTGAAAAGAGGCGAGATCGCAGGAATTGCCGGACTGATGGGCTCCGGAAGGACGGAGCTGGCGATGAGCATTTTTGGAAGATCATATGGGAAAAACATTTCCGGCACAATCGAAAAAGACGGGCGGGAGCTTTACATCAACCACCCTGAAGATGCCATTAAAAACGGCATCGTCTATGTGACGGAGGACAGGAAAGGAAACGGTTTGATTCTGAAGGACAGCATTAAAGAAAACATTACGCTGTCGAAACTGGATAAGGTGTCGAGCCGATTGGTGATGGACGAGCGGCGCGAACAACATGAAGCGGAGGATTTTCGCCGGAAATTAAACATCAAGACGCCCGATATCAGCCAGCGGACCGGAAATTTAAGCGGAGGCAACCAGCAGAAGGTCATGCTGAGCAAGTGGATTTTCGCGGAGCCTGACGTTTTAATCCTGGATGAACCGACGCGCGGCATCGATGTCGGCGCCAAATACGAAATCTACGGCGTCATCAATCAGCTTGCCGAAGCGGGTAAAGCGGTTATCATGATCTCTTCGGAGCTTCCCGAGCTGCTGGGGATGTGCGACAGAATCTATACGATGTGTGAGGGGGAAATCACCGCCGAATTTTCCAAAGAAGAAGCCGATCAGGAGAAGCTGATGAAATATATGACCATCCGCATGAAGAGAGGGGGAGAAGCGTATGCAGACACCGGTGCAAACGGATAAAGACCGCGCTCAGCCCGGCTACTTTCAGCTGTTTCGCGATATGTATAAGCAGAATATCCGGAAATACAGCATGGTCATTGCGCTCGTGTTTATTATGCTGCTGTTTCAAATATTGACAGACGGAATTTTGCTGAGACCGCTGAACATTACGAACCTGATTTTGCAAAACAGCTACATTCTCATTTTAGCGATTGGGATGATGCTCGTCATCATCACGGGACACATTGATCTATCAGTCGGTTCAGTCGCCGCTTTTGTCGGCGCCGTCTCCGCGATGATGATCATTGAAAACGATATGCCGCTGTTTGCGGCGGTCGTCCTGTCGTTGCTTCTGGGAGCGGCAATCGGCGCCTGGCAGGGTTTTTGGATCGCTTATGTCAAGATTCCGGCCTTCATCGTGACGCTGGCGGGAATGCTTTTGTTCAGAGGGCTCACGATGATCGTGCTGGAGGGGAAATCGATCGCTCCGTTTCCTGTGTCCTTCCAAAAAATGGCGTCCGGTTTTATTCCGGACTGGCTGAACGGAGGCACGTTCCATTTGACGACGATTGTCGCCGGAGCGGGTGTGTCGATTCTTTATCTCGTATATCAGCTTCAGCAGAGAAACATGCAGAAGAAATTCCAATTTGACTTGCAGGGAAAAGGTCTGTTTACAGTTAAGGTGTTTTTTATCATCGCCATTATCAACCTTTTTACCTACATTCTCGCGACTTATGAAGGTATACCTCTCATTTTGATCACATTGTTCGTCTTAATCGCCGGGTATACATTCGTTATGAAAAAAACCGTCATCGGGCGGAGAATCTACGCGATCGGCGGCAATGAAAAAGCAGCCGAGCTTTCAGGAATCAAAACAAAACGGCTCACCTTTATGGTCTTCGTCAATATGGGCGTCTTAGCAGCCCTTTCAGGCTTGATTTTTGCCGCCCGTCTAAACGCGGCCACTCCGAAAGCAGGAAACCTGTTTGAACTTGACGCCATTGCGGCCTGCTTCATCGGCGGGGCTTCGGCTTACGGCGGTATCGGCACGATCGGCGGGGCCATCATCGGCGGTCTTGTCATGGGAGTCATGAACAACGGTATGTCGCTGCTCGGCCTGGGCATCGACTGGCAGCAGGCGATAAAAGGCCTCGTCCTTCTGATTGCCGTTGCATTTGATATTTACAATAAGAATAAAACTTCTTAATTCATAAGAAAAACCTGTTTTTGAACTTCAAAAACAGGTTTTTTCATTATTGCTGGACGGAACGCCCTTCCTGATTCAGTGTTGGATTTATTTTTTTAGGTTCCGGCAGCAGGATGTTCAAAATGCTTGCTACCGCCAAAATAACGATTGAAAGGTAGAAAGACAGGTTATAGTTGCCTGTTTGGCTGTACCAGACGCCCGGCAAATAAGCCCCGAGCGCCGAACCGATCTGGTGGCTGAGGAATAGCCAGCCGAGAATGAACCCGACGGAATACTGCCTGAAATACTGGGTTGCCAGCATTTGCGTCGGGGCGACGGTCGCAAAGTCGACCAAACCGAACAAAACCGCGAAGCAAAGCAGGAGCATCGAGTTGTGGCTCGACAACAGAATGACAAGCGACAGCGCCCTTACGGCATATAAAAAGCACAAAATTTTCCGGCTGCTCCAGCGGTCAGCGACGACGCCGGAAATCAAAATGCCGATGATGTTAAACCCGGCCAGCAGGCTGACAGCGGCGCTTGTTACTTCGGTCGAAAACCCGTGGTCATGCGAAAAAGGGATAAGATGGGTATCCATTAACCCCGTTGTTGTAAATCCGCAAATGAAAAACGGCAAGACGAGGAACCAAAACGTTCTTTTGAGAAAAACGGCTTTGTATGGAATCTTTTTCGGCTGGGCGTCCGGCTCTTCTTTTATCTCGCCGCCCTGAGCGCCGCCGATCGGCTGTACATTCTTTTCCGAAGGATGGTTCCGCAATAACAAGATGACGATCGGAAATACAATAACGGCTAAAAACAATCCCAGAACAATGACGGTCACTTTCCAGTTAAACCAGTGGATCATCATGAGCGATCCAGGGACAAGCAGCATCTGTCCCGCACCGAATCCCGCTTCCATGATGCCGAATGCAAGCCCGCGCTTCTCATTGAACCAATTGGTCACGATCACGGTCGACGCGACATTCGACGCACCGCCGACGCCGAGAGAAACGATGATGCCATACAAAATAAACAGCTGCCACGGAGAAGTCACGAGATATGTAAAAAAGATGCTCAAGCCGACCAGAAGCGTGCTGAGGGATAAAATGATCCGCGGTCCGAAGCGGTCGACAAGCCTGCCGATCACCGGCTGGGACACGCCATATACAATGAAGCTCAGCATGGAAATAAGCGAAATCGTGCCCCTGTCCATTGAAAATTCCTCTTCCCAAGGCTGAATAAAGGCTCCGAAAGAAAGGCGCACTCCTTGAACGGCCAAAAGCGTCAAAAACGTCACAAAAACGATAATCCAGGCGTAGTGTATTTTCCGTTTCATAGATCCTCCATTTCGTCAGCCTAACTCGGCATCCCAGCGTTCTTCCCGGAGCCGCTGCCCCCATAATAAAGTCTCGTCTTTCACTTCCGTCAGTCTGAATCCGAATTTTTCATACAAAGGCCGTGCTTCGGCCATCGTGCTTACCGTCCATAAAAAAATCCGCTCATACTGATTTTCTTTGCAATAATCGATGAGATGCTCCAAGAGGCGTGTGCCGACTCCCTGGTGCCGAAAAGCGGCGTCGACCAGAAACCATCTGAGCTGCACGGTCCTGCCGGGGTGTTTGACGAGCCCGACACATCCCGCGAATCTTCCGGCGCTCTCTGCGATCCAGATTTTTTCGATCTCGGCGTCGAATGTTTCGTGAAGGTAATCCAAAAATGAATCGTCCCAGCCGTGTGTCTCCGCGTAGAAGGCACGCTGTTTTTCGATCATCAGTTTGATATCGTCCGATATATAGTAATCTCTTATAGAAACGGCCGATTTTTCGGGAGGCAGGTGTTCCGACAATATGCATTCAATTGTATTCATTGCCTCCGTCAGCTTTTCCTGATGGCGGCCGTCGATATGCTTCAGCATGTTTTCGATTTGTTGATTGGCTTTGGCCTCCAGCTTTTTATAAATGGATTCACCGAAGCTGGTTAAGTAGATATAGTGGTTGCGGCTGTCCTCCTCGCTTCTCTTTTTATAGACCATATTTTCTTTTTCAAACCGCTTCAGGATCCGGCTGACATAGCCCCGGTCCAGGCCGAGCGTATCTTGAATCAGTTTGGCTGTACAATCGGCCGTATTGTGAATTTCAAATAATATCCGGGTTTCCGTCAATGAAAAAGGGCTGTCATAAATATGTTCATTCAGAAAACCGAGCACATTTGTATAGAATCGATTGAACTTTCTGAATTTTAATGTTGTAGAATGATTGATTTCCGCCATCTCAAAACCTCTCTCCCTGTAAATCGTTGCTTTAATCAATTATAATAAATTAGTTGATTTAGTCAAGTGTATGGAAATAAAGTTAAAAATGTTAATGATAGAATATATTTTACAAATAAAGAAAGAGAAATTCAATCGTACAGGAAAATTCATCCACCTTGGCAGGAAAGAGGGAAGAAAACAGAGTATATAATCTAACAACCTGTTTTTGAAAGCGTTTTTAGTGTCATGTCCGTCTCCGCGTCATATGAAAACGAGGAAGAAAGGATGAAACTGTAGGATGGTTAAACCGTATCCCCCGATCAGCCGGAAAGTTCCCCGACTATTGCATGGAGCCGATTACAACCCGGATCAATGGCTTAAATATCCGGACGTATTAAAAGAAGATATCCGCCTGATGAAACTGTCCCGCTGCAATGTGATGTCTGTCGGCATTTTCTCCTGGGTTTCGCTCGAGCCTGAAGAAGGAAGATTTACATTTGACTGGCTCGATCAGGTTCTTGATACTTTCAAGGAAAACGGAATTTATGCGTTTTTGGCTACACCGAGCGGTGCCAGACCGGCTTGGATGTCCAAAAAGTATCCAGAGGTGCTGAGAACGGAGCGCAACAGGGTCAGAAACCTTCACGGAAAGCGGCACAATCACTGCTATACGTCGCCTGTCTACCGCCGGAAAACGGCGATCATAAACGGAAAGCTCGCGGAGCGCTATGCGCATCACCCGGCCGTCATCGGCTGGCACATTTCTAATGAATACGGCGGAGAATGCCATTGTGAACTTTGCCAAGACAAGTTCAGAGAGTGGCTGCTGGCGAAATACAAAACGCTGGACCGCCTTAATGATGCATGGTGGACATCGTTTTGGAGCCATACCTATATAGATTGGGACGAGATCGAGTCGCCGGCTCCGCACGGCGAGGATGCCGTTCACGGTCTGAATTTGGACTGGAAGCGTTTTGTCACGGATCAAACTGCCGGCATGAAATCGCCCACGTCCGTTCGTTTAACCCTGATCTGCCTGTGACGACGAATTTTATGGGAACGTATGCCGGATTGAATTATTGGAAGTTTGCCGATTTGCTTGATGTCATCTCGTGGGATTCTTATCCGGCATGGCACAACAGCCGGCAGGAAGACAGCCGGCTTGGAGCCGATATTGCTTTTGTTCATGACATCAATCGCTCTCTTAAAGGCGGCCGGCCGTTCATGCTGATGGAAAGCACGCCGAGCATGACGAACTGGCAGGATGTCAGCAAGCTGAAGCGCCCCGGTATGCATGAATTGTCGTCATTACAGGCAGTCGCTCACGGATCGGACACCGTTCAGTATTTTCAATGGCGGAAAAGCCGCGGGTCAAGCGAAAAATTTCACGGAGCAGTCGTTGATCATGAAGGATCAGAGCATACGCGCGTTTTTCAGGAAGTGAAAAAGCTCGGGGAAAAGCTCGAAAAGCTGGAGGACGTCGCAGGGACGACAGTCGAACCCGAGGCCGCGATTATATTTGACTGGGAGAATCGCTGGGCTTTGGAAGATGCCCAAGGTCCGCGCAATATCGGAAAGCATTATGAACGGACCGCCAAATCGTTTTATGAACCGTTTTGGCGGGAAGGCGTACCGGTTGATGTGATTCACATGGAGGCTGATTTCTCCCGCTATAAGCTTTTGGTCGCCCCGATGCTCTACATGCTGCGAGAAGGCACCGCTGAAAGGATTGAACAGTTTGTTCAAAACGGAGGGACATTTGTCGCCACTTATTGGTCGGGCATTGTTGATGAGAATGAACTTACGTTCCTGGGAGGGTTTCCTGGAGGCTTAAGAAAAACGCTCGGCATTTGGTCTGAGGAGATCGATGCTCTTCATGACGGACAGAAAAATACCATTGTGATGGATGAAGAAAACAGGCTCGGATTAAGCGGAAGCTATGAAGCCAGCGAGCTTTGCGATCTGATTCATTTAGAAGGGGCCGAAGCGCTCGCTGCGTACGAGGATGATTTTTACGCGGGCCGGCCGGCGCTGACGGTCAATTTGTTCGGAGACGGGAAGGCCTACTATATCGCTTCAAGGAATGAGGCGGCGTTCCAAGAGGCGTTTATATCCAGGCTCATTGAAGAGTGCGGGATTGCCAAAGTGCTCGATACAGAGCTCCCGAAAGGCGTCACCGCCCAGCTCCGCACAGACGGCCGCCACGATTATATTTTCGTGATGAATTTTACAGCGGAAAACAGAAGTGTCTCGCTTCCGGAGGAAACAAATACGGACGTTTTAAAGGGAACCCGGAAAAAAGGCGCGCTCAAACTGCCGCCTTACGGAACGAGCATTTTACGGAGAAGCCATAAGGCATAGGAAGCCTTACTTTTCAGGCCGACGCTTCGTGCAATATGCAGCAGCAAGCAGGAAGATGACAGCAGAAGTGTACGCCAATACACCTTGATTAAAAACGCAGAGAAACACCACATTTGATAAAACCGCCAACATGATAAACACTACGGCATAGAGATTTAAACGCAATACCATCCCTCCATTAATAGTTATCTTAACATAAAGGAATGTGAAAAATCCGCGGGCATTTCCCGCGGATCCGTCGTTATTTGGCTCGTTTTTTCAGTTTTCGGGGATTGACCTGATCATCGATATCAGGCTTGTCGTCCAGCGCGTCAGCAATTTTTTCCCAGGAGACAATTTTGAAGTTCTGATTGGCTGGCTGTCCATTTTCCGTATTTTCGCCGTCTTGGGCGACAAAGATGCCGTATGGATATTTTTTGCCGAGGCCGAAGCCGATGACGTCGATTCCATCGGTATCGCTTGTCCCGTCGATTTCTTTACCGTCATCAATTGAAAAATCGGCGACATAGTCGTTTTTCCCGCGCCGGTCATAGATGGCATAACGGTTATCGCCCTGACTGGACGCGATCAAATATCCTTCGCCGTCTTCTCCGTAGTAAATCGTCAGCCCTTCAATATCAGCGGTTAAATGCGGTCCGCCTGCGCGATCGACAATTTTTCCTTTATCTCCGCCGTTTGGCTCGGCGCTGAAAGACCAAATCGCAGCGTCTTCTTCAGCGATGTACATTTTGCCGTATTCATCATCTGCTGCAAGCCCTTCTGTTTGAGAGCTCATTTTGAATGAGCGGACCTTTTTGCCTTCGACTTGTCCTTTTCCGTTGTCAAACAGTTCGTATTGCTCGAATTCTCCGTTCTTTCCGGTCACCATGGCGTAGAACTTGCCGGTTTTCTGGCTGTGATACAGGCTGAAACCATACACCTCCTCAATATCGGTTTGAATAGGTTTTTGAGGATTGACGATGTTTTTCAGCTTGTTTTTTTCGCCGTCAAAGGCGTATATTTCAACCGTGTTTTTGCCGTCTGACCGGTTTGAGGCCCCGGCAATATCAATTTTTTTGCCATCGAGCGGAAAATTGTAGCGGAGATCGACGTTGTTTAATTTGCCAAACGGATAGGCTGCCAGCTGTTTTCCGTTTAAATCGTAAACGATCAAGCCAGATTTTTTATTTGTTGTGATCAGCCGGCTTTTTTCAGGCTGCTTCGGATGAACCCAAATCGCCGGGTCATCTGCCGCGTCGTCAGGGGTATCCACCGGCTCTGTCTCTGCATCGGCAGTCACCGAGAAGTCCTTATAAGCTGAAGCTTCGGCACGGGGGAGAATGCTCCATGAGGGAGACAATAAGGATGCCGCAAGAGTTGATAAGGCGAGCGTTTTGTAAAAGTTCATATATTAACCTCCTTTTGATAACACTTATACTAGCAAATCAATGAAAACTATCATTTGAGGAAATGTAAACTTTTGTTAAAAAAGCGGTGGTTTAAAGGGGCTGTGAGATTTAGCATACGAAGCCGCAGAGAAAACCCCCGGAATTCTTTCCGGGGGTTTTGCTTTAACAGGTATTCCCTATCTCTCATTAAATCGAAATGTATATATCCTGCGAAAAAACAGAAGAAAAGGAGTATCAGCCTATTGCTTTTTAATTAACACCCTTCATAAATTTCTGAATTTTCGGTGACAGCAGCATCAAAATGATCCCGAGCAGGATGGATACACCGCCGATGATGCCGAAGTAGGCGATCTCGGTATCAACGCTGTAAAATCTGACGATCTGTGCGTTGATGGCCTGTGCAGAAGCGTTTGACAGGAACCATAGACTCATCGTCTGCGCTGAGAAAGCAGCAGGAGCCAGCTTTGACGTTGCGGATAACCCGACTGGAGACAAGCACAATTCCCCGAGAACGACGATCAGGAAGCTGAGCACAAGCCACATTGGATTGGCAAGCGATTCAGTGCCGTTGATGTAAGCAGGGAAAATCATGACGACAAATGACAGTCCGGCTAAAATCAACCCGAGTGAAAACTTCGTCGGCGTTGACGGCTGACGGTTTCCGAGCCTCATCCAAATCCATGCGAAAACCGGTGCAAGCACAACGATGAACAACGGATTCAGCGACTGGAACCAAGAAGAGTGCAATTGGACACCTAAAAATTCCAAATGAGTGCGTTTATCTGCATAGGTGGCTAAAATATTGGCGCCTTGTTCCTGAATCGCCCAAAACATCATCGATGCGACAAACAGCGGAATGTAAGCTGTGAGACGGGAACGTTCATCACTCGTCGTTTTGGAGCTTTTAAACATGACGATGAAATAAATCAGCGGGATCAAAATACCGAGACAGCTGACGATCATCGTAAACAGCTCGATTGTCATCCAGCCCATAAAGGCGGAATAGCCAAAGATGGCAGCAATCACCAAAACACCGATTCCAATCCGTCCGAACACCATTTTTCTTTCAGCGGGTGTCAGCGGATTCGGCACCGTTCTTCCGGCAGAGCCGAGGTTTTTCTTCCGCGTCGCTAAATAGGTCAGCAGTCCGAACAACATGCCGATGGCAGCAAGGCTGAAGCCGAGATGGTAGTTGTATGTCTGACCGACTGTGCCGACGATAATCGGCGCGAGAAATCCGCCAAGGTTGATTCCCATATAGAAGATGCTGAAACCAGAATCGCGGCGGGTGTCTTCAGGGCTGTACAAATCGCCGACAACGCTTGATACGTTAGGTTTTAAAAGGCCTGTCCCAATGATGATCAAGAACATGCTGATGAAGAAAGCGGGGACGCTTCCCGGGAATGACAAAAGAATGTGTCCGAACATAATGAGCACGCCGCCGTAAAACACGGTGTTTGCAGTTCCGAGGAGCCTGTCCGCTATCCAGCCCCCGATAATGCCGGACATATAGACGAGGGAACCATATACGGCCATAATCGAGTTCGCTGTCGTTTGATCAAACCCGAGGCCGCCTTTTGTCACCTCTGTATACAAATAATAGATAAGGATGGCTCTCATGCCGTAGTATGAAAAGCGCTCCCAAAATTCAGTGAAGAATAAGGTGAAGAGTCCGCGGGGATGTCCAAAAAACCCCTTTTGCGGAATGTTTTGAAAAGTTTCTTTTTGATGGTTTGACATTCGCAATACTCCTTCTCTTTCTATGTCTATTATAAAAATCATATTCTTATATAATGTTCGTGTCAATACACCTTCAATCGATTTGAATTTTTGATCGATGATGCCACAAGTTGTGAAGCGCTTTACAAGCGGATAGAAAAAAATTTTGGGAGAAAATTTGGATTGAAAGATTTTTTAATAAAATTTTATCTATTTATGTACAAGCGGATTTTACTAGATTGGCATATATATAAAGCAAACCGTTTTACAAAAGGAGGCTGAAAACAGCGTGCAGCAGCAACCTGATGAAATGAGAATGACAGTGGTTGACGCGACAAAGTTCGGCGCTGTCGGCGACGGCAAAACAGACTCCACAAATGCGATCAACGAATGTTTGGCATGGACAAAGTCGATGGGATACAACACGGTGTGGATACCGAACGGCACGTACATGATTGACGGGACGAAAAACGGCGACCCGCGGGCTCCGTTTCGCGGCGCCGGCATCAATGTTCCCGGCAATATTGAAATTTTGATGGACGCGGAGGCTGTCATCAAGGTAAAGCCGAACAGTTCATGGGGATACGCTGCTTTTTATATAGGCGGAACATCCGATATAAAAATATCCGGAGGCAGCATCATTGGTGAAAGAGATGAACACACATATACACCGGCCCCGAGGCCGACCCATGAATGGGGATTCGGAATTTGCATCGAAGGGGCGTCAAATGTCGTCATTGAACACGTGAGAATAGCCGATTTTACAGGAGACGGAATCATTATCAGCAACGGAGGAGAAGGGTATAGACCGTCAGAGCGTATTCAGGTAACCAATTGCGATATCAGGCGCTCCAGAAGAAATAACTTGTCCATCACAGGGTGCGACAATGTTCTTGTAGAAGGATGCGAAATTGCAGATGCGGGAACAGGAAACGGAACCGCTCCTTGCTTTGGCATTGATATAGAAGGCTATAGTGAAGGAAGCATCGTCTATGAAGAACCCGTCAATGTCATAATCAGAAACAACGTGTTAAAAGGCAATGTCAATCATGCCGTTTCCAACTTCAACGGTACTTCTGTCATCATCGAAGGCAATGTTGCAGACGGTACCATTTCATACGGCTATGGAACGGGGACGACGATTGCAAACAATATCATCAAGAAAAATCCCGAATTCACCGGGCAGAGCACTGGAATTAACGGCCTCGGTGTAGGGGCTTTGGAAGAAAGAAGCGATGCCGTAATAAAGGGAAATTTGATTTCCGGTTTTACGACAGGCATAGATATCCGCGGAAAAAGCGTTTTTGCTACGGGGAATAAAATCCGTGATTTTGTAAATGCCGGAATTCTTGCTTATCAAGCGTCGCAAGTCTTCATTGAAGGAAATTATATTGAAAACGACGTACCTGAACAAAGGTCCGGCACCGCTTTCAGCATCACGCAATCAGACAATGTAACATGTTCCGGCAATCATATTGCAAATGTCGTTCTTGCTGTCAGGAGCACAGGGAACGACGTCCAAATCAAGCATAACGTCATTAAGCAATTTTCCAGAGGCATATGGATATCTCAAGGAAATGCTGTAATAGAAGGAAACTTTATTTCGCCGAACGGCTTTCAAACGGTGCCGGAGTCATATGCTGTATCCGTCACAAACACAGCTTCGGCAGTTATTCAACAAAACACCATCACACGCTTCAGAAACTTTCCAATATACTGCTCGACAAATCAGCATACAAAAATTATCGGAAACTATATTGAAGATTCACCGCTGATCGTCACGGTGTTTCTCACCCGCGGAACACACGAGGTTATCGGCAATACGATAACGCTCAGCAGGCCGTCCTTGCCGGCTGTCCTCATTTATCTTGACCAATCGTCGGACTCGGCGATCCTCAACAACACGCTTCGAAGCAATACGGAAGCAAGAGTAACGGCCATTCAAACCAATACGTCAAGGCAAACGCTCATCATCGGCAATACGATTGTCAAAGGAATGATCCATTCCCACCAAACAGATACAGTCAATGGAAATATCGAAGTTTAAGCTCCCTTTGGACAGGGAGCCTTTTATGTCCTTTTTCTCTTTTTGCGAAAGCTTTCCGAGGCTTCGAGAAAAATGATAAACAAAAATAAAAGGATGATGATCCACTCGCCCACTTCCAGGGTGGCAAACGTCAGGGAGTTTACAATGGCTCTTTGCAAGGTCATGCCTTGAAATACATCCAGCATGACGGCAAAAGCCTCTAAGGAAGCTAATAATAAAAGCCCGATTCCGATTAATTTCAACTTTGCACCACTCTCCGTTCCCCGTTATTTTTTCTCCTTTCATAAAGCACTATTCACCCGGGAATAGTATAAATGTGCTTGCGCAAGGAAAAATATGAAAAACGAAAAGGGGAATCTGACAGCCATGCCATTCTTTTTTAAAGGTCGTCATCAAAAAGATAACAAACAAGAATCTCTAATGAGCGGAGATAAATACCCGGAAACCGTAAAGTTGTCTGGGTTTGTGCGTCCCTTGCTTGCCGAAAACCTGAGCCTGATTAAAGAAATGACCGGAAACAGCTCCGATATTGTCATCCGTAAGTTAAAAACGGGCGCTGGCGAAAAAATTGAAATAGCCGTCGTTTATGTCGGCGGCATTACAGATGATAAAGCGATTCACGATTTTTTGCTGGAATCGATCATGAACTCCGAAGAATTGGCGAAAAAGGAGTACGGCAGGGAGGTTCTTGAGACGATTGCAAGTGATGCCGTTGCCCTGGGCGGTGTCGAAAAAGAAAAGCGATTGGACAAAGTGCTCGAATCTTTGATGGCAGGAAATACGATCATTTTGGCCGAGGGGACGGCAAAAGCGGTTATTACGACCACGAAAGGCGGTGAAAAACGCTCGATCAAGGAGCCTGAGAATCAGCAGGCATTCCGCGGTTCACGTGAAGGATTTATCGAATCGCTCGACACGAATATTTCTTTGGTGCGCAGAATTATTAAAAACCCGAATCTATGGGTTGAAAAAACGACGATGGGAAGCGTCACAAAAACCGATGTAGCGATCATGTATATCAATGGGGTATGCGACCCGAAAACGGTGAAAGAAGTCAAAAAAAGGATGGAAAGCATTGAGATCGACAGCATCCTTGAATCGGGTTATATTGAACAGTTTATTGAAGACGCCGTATTTACGACTTTTCCGACGGTATATCAAACTGAAAGGCCGGATATGGTCGCAGGAAACCTGCTTGAAGGAAGAATCGCCATTTTTGTTGACGGTACACCGTTTGTTCTGCTTGTCCCTGCCGTTTTTATTCAATTTTTTCAATCTGTTGAAGATTACTATTCACGCTTTGACATTGCGACGTTTATCCGCTTTTTACGCGTATTGATCTTTTTTATTTCGCTGATTGCGCCTGCCGTCTATGTCGGTGCGACGACGTTTCACCAGGAAATGATCCCGACGGATCTTTTGATCGTAATTGCCGCGCAGCGTGAAATCGTTCCGTTCCCGGCTGTGGTGGAAGCCCTGATCATGGAAATTTCGTTTGAAATTTTGCGGGAGGCTGGAATCCGCCTTCCGAGAGCGATAGGTTCAGCCGTTTCGATTGTGGGAGCGATCGTCATTGGGCAGGCGGCCGTTCAGGCCGGGATTGTGTCGCCGGCGATGGTCATCATTGTAGCGATCACAGCGATTTCAAGTTTTGCTACACCTTCTTTCCCCATGGCGATTTCCGCCAGGCTCGTCCGGTTTTTCTTCATATTAGCCGCGGCGACGACAGGTTTTTACGGCATTATTCTTGGACTGATCATCATGTTTGTCCATTTATGCAGCCTGCGTTCCTTCGGTGTTCCGTATATGACTCCTTTTGCGCCGTTTATTTTGAAAAATTGGGGCGACGCCATCGTTCGCTTGCCTTTGTGGACACATGAGAAGCGGCCTGAACTGATCGGCAACGACAATAAGGTGCGTCAAGGAGAGTACCAGAAACCCGAACCGCCGGAGTCAGGCGATATGAAGACAAAACAAGAAGATGGTGATCAAAATGAGACGAAGCGTTAAGATTGTACTCCTGCTTGCCGCCACTGTCCTTCTTCAAGGGTGCTGGGATAAAAGAGAACTGACGGATCTGCTGCTGATCACTGCTGTTGGTATTGATAAAGGAAAAGATACTGAATACGAATTAAGCTTTCAAATCGTCAACCCGATCAATGTGACAGGAGCCCTTCAAGGCGGACAGGGAGAAGACAGGCCGCCGATTTCGAGCTATTCTGTGACGGGAAACAATCTGACGGAAATGAGCAGACATGCGTCAGCAAAAATGTCGCGCGAGATTTATTACTCCAACACCAACTTGTTGGTTGTTGACGAAAAACTCGCCAAGGAAGAAGGCTTGATTAAAATTCTTGATGCTCTTGACCGGGAAGCCGATTTTCGTACAACGGCGACGATTATTATTTCCCGCGGCCAAAAAGCGAAAACATTTATCCGGACGCTGACTGCGATCGATAAGATCCCGTCAAATAAAGTAAACAAAACGCTGCAAAATACTGAAAAGCATTTAGGAGAAAATATGAAAACGAGCGTCCAGGATGTCATCAAATGCTTGACTTCGAAGGCAAAGCACCCGATTATTTCTTCTTTTAAAGTAACCGGAAATAAGGAAAAGGGTGAAAAAATGGAAAACGTGCAGTCTACATCTCCTGAGGCAATAGTCGAAGCGGACGGCTTGGCGGTCATTAAAGAGGGAAAGCTCGTCAATTGGCTTGAAGGCAAAACGGCGAGAGGCGTTTTATGGCTGCGCAATAAAATCAGCAGAACGTATTTGACAATTCCAATGAATCATGAGAGAGATGCCGTCACATTTGACGTCATCCGCCAAAAAACAAAAATCGGATCTCACCTGAAAAACGGCAAACCGGCGATTTCGGTTGACGTCGACATGGAAGGGGACATCGGCGAAACAACTTTACCGATTCACCTGGATGATCCAAAAGTGCTGAGCGACATCGAAAGGAAGGTGGCAAAGGAACTGAAAAATGAATTGCAGAATACGATTGACATTGTTAAGCGGAACAAGACGGATGTTCTGCAATTCGGTGATGTTGTGTATCGCACCCACCCCGAAGTGTGGAAAAAGATGGAGGGCGAGTGGAGCAATCGGTATTTTCCTGACACAGATGTCGACATTACGGTTAATGCATATGTACGAAGAACAGGTTTAAGGAACAACCCGAACATTTTGAATCATCGTGAAGGGCGTTCTTGAATGAAAGAGAGAGGAGGGCTTTAAATGGAGAAAGCAAAAATCAGTGCTGCACAGCTGTTCGTGCTGATTGTTCTGTTTGAACTCAGCAGCTCTCTGCTGATTTTTCCAGGGCAATCTGCAGAACAGGACGCCTGGATCGCGATCTTGTTCGGAACAGTCGGAGGGCTGGCTTTGTTTATGATGCACCACTTTTTCTACCAGGTGAATCCCGACGCCTCTCCCTATAAAACGCTGATGAATATTTTTGGAAAACCGGTTGGCTGGAGCATGACATTTATCTACATTGTTTATTATTGTTACATTGCGGCAAGGGTTTTGCGCGATTTTGGAGAAATGCTGCTGACATCGGCTTATCCGAACACGCCGATTATCTTCGCTAATGGATTGTTGATTGCAGTTTGTATTTTTACTGTGAGGAAGGGAATCGAGGTCCTTGCCCGTTCAGGCGAGCTGTTGTTTGGCATCATGTTTTGGCTTGCTGTCACAGGCCTTATCCTGATAGTTTCGTCAGGAATGATCAAACCGAAAGAGCTTTTGCCCATTCTTGGAAACGGACCCGGTCCGATGTTTCATGCCGTGTTCACGCAAACGCTGTATTTTCCGTTTGGAGAAATTATCGCCTTTACATTGATCCTGCCGTATTTAAAGGAAAAGAAACTAGCGAAAAAAGCCGGGTTGTTGGGAATTGCCATCAGCGGCCTCATCCTGGCTTTTAATGTCGCATTGAACATCAGCGTGCTTGGCGTCGATCTCAATATGCGGTCGCGCTTCCCATTGCTGAGTACGATCCAGACGGTTCAAGTCGCCGAATTCTTGGTCAGGCTTGATGTATTTTTCATGCTCGTGCTGGTGATTGGCGTTTTTTTTAAGATGAGCATTTTCATGTATGCCGTAACCGAAGGCGTGACCGTTTTATTCAAGCTTAAAAACCCCTCCAAAGTTGTTCATGTCATCGGCATTATTATTTTGATTTTGTCCGTCTCCATTGCCAGCAATATTTCAGAGCATGTTAAAGAAGGAATCGAGTTTGTTCCATTATATGTCCATTTGCCGATGCAGGTGATCCTTCCCGCTTTTATTTGCATAGTCACTTATGTGAAAATGAAAAAAAATAAAAAAAAGGCCATGTAATGGATTGACCCCGCCCTTAGGGCACCCTTTAACATGACAGACGAGGTGAGGTTTGATGCTCTATACGGTAAAAGAAGTGGCTCGCTTGGCGAATATCACGATCAAAACGCTGTACCACTATCATAAAATCGGCCTTCTATGCCCCGCAGAAGTGACGGATGCCGGCTATCGCCTTTACGGGGTAAAAGAGCTGGAACGGCTGCAGCACATCTTGTTTTATCGGGAGCTCGAATTTCCGCTCAAGGCAATTAAGCAAATACTGGACGGCAAAGCTGATCGACTGACGATTTTGTCTGAGCAGAAACGTCTTTTCACTGCCCGTTTGGACAGAATTAAACAGCTTATTTCTACGATCGATCTTTCGATTCAGCAGGCCGGGAAAGGAGAAGCAATGGATCAATCAAGCATGTTCAAAGGGTTTTCAAGCAGCAGGGAATGGGAGGATGCGCTCGCTGAACAAAACCGCTATTTGAAGGAGGCGTATGATGTCGATTTGCTGAAAGGAGAACCAGTCATAGCGGAAGAAATGAATGAAAAAGCTGAAGAGGCGGCCCGTTTTATGAATGGAATGGCCGAAGCGCTCAGAGACGGAGTCAAACACGACCATGAACAAGTGAAGACTGCAATTAAACGGCACCTCAAGTTTTTGGGAATTACGCCCGACGATTTTCAGTCCCAGACACGCTTCTTTATCGAAGACGATTTTCATCGCGGAATGCTTGAAAATCAGCAAACAGGCCTCTCGTATTATTTGGCTGCTGCTGCAGAAGCATTTGCTTCATAATAAAAGAAGGGGAACGGCTCATGCCGCTCCCCTTATCCTGCTGATATGCGTTTTTTGACGGTAAAGCCGCCCCTTGAAAGCGTGATGTTGACATCGGATACCTTTGCGATCTGTTCATCATGGGTGACCATGATGACGCATTTGTTTTCTTGGTGGGCAAGGTTTTGAAAGAGCCGGACGATGTCTTTTGATGTATCTTCATCCAAGTTGCCTGTCGGTTCATCGGCGACGATTAAATCCGTGTCACAGCAGAACGCTCTGATGATGGAGACACGCTGCTGCTGGCCGCCGCTTAATGTCAATACTTTCTGTCTGGCCTGCTTTTCGCCGATGCCGACCTTTTCGAGCATCTCCAAAGCGTATTGTTCCTTGTTTTTGACCTGAGATCCGGTGATTTCCATGGCCGACGTGATATTTTGGAGAGCCGTCATATACGGCAGCAGGTTATAGGACTGAAAAACGATCGATACATATTGATTGCGGAAGCTGGTCAGTCCGATTTTTGAAATGTTTTCTCCTTTGTAGAGGATGTTCCCCTCTTTTGGCGCGTCAAGTCCGCCCGCCAACGATAAAAAGGTGGTTTTGCCGGAACCGGAAGTCCCGACAATCGTATATAAGAGTCCTTGGCTGAATTGAATGCTGATATCCTCGAATAGAGGCTGATCCTGATTTTTATACCAATAGCCGACATTCTGAAATTCTAAAATACTGCCCATAATCTTCACTTCTTTCTATTCTTGTTTTGTTAAAATCGTTTTCGGATGGAGCCTTAAAACAGATATGGACGGAAGGAGTGTCGCGAACATCGCAATTAAAAGGCCGATTCCGCCAAGTGCCATTAAGTTCCCGAAGGATACTTGAATGTCGAGCTGATCAATGGCTGAGACTTGAGCAGTACTTTGTCCGAAGAAGCCTCCGCCGCCTGGGCCCATCATTCCGCCTGCAGACTGGCTAGCTGACGTTTGTTCGATTTGCTGGCTCAAGAGCTGGTTCCCGATTTGCTTTGCAATCAGGCTGCCGGTTAATGCTGAGATCCCGATGGCAAGCACTGCGATCATTAAGATTTCGGTTAAAAACTGTCCGGTGAGTTTCCGGCGTTTTTCGCCGATCGCCATCAGAACACCCATTTCGTATTTTCTCTCCCTGATTGACATCATGACGATCAGTCCGAGAATCACCGCCCCGGCGACCGTGACAAGATAGACGACATTTTTCGAGAAGGAGGCGACATTTTCAATCGGGCCGACCATCTGCTGGTACAACTGGTCATTGGCGTCCAATGTGAATGTATCCAAATCAATGCCTGTTTTCTTGGCAGCCGCAATGAAAGCGTCGATGTTGGAGGCGTCGTCCATATTGTAGACCGCTTCATCTATCGCGTTTTGATAATCGTCGCCTTTTAAGGCCGATGCCGCCGTATATGGTGTATAGATTTTGTTATAAGGGTTTAAAAAGGCGAAGTTTTGCGCTTGATTGTCTCCGGATGAAGTCGTTTTATAGATTCCGACGATTTTTAAATTGATCGTTGCATCTTCATCGCTGCTCGCTTTGACTTTGATCGTATCGCCGACCTTCAGCTCGTTTTCTTCGGCAAGCGTTTCTTCAATCACGGCGACTTTTTCATTCACATCATCCTTTGTTAAAGCACGGCCTTCCGTGATCTTGGACGTCCCGTCGGCAAATTCGTCGACGAGGGCTGTGCTTGTCACACCTTCGATTGATACGTCAGCCTGCATCATTTGCCGGCCGCCCTGTTCATTGCCGCCCGATCCGGCCGGCTGATCGCTGTTTGAGTCCGTTGAATCCTCGTCACCGCTTTCGATCGGATCGAAGTTGTCCGCTAAAGCAGATGTTGAGGAGATGAAGTTATAGCTTTTGACATGGTAAAGGCTCGCAAGTTTCTCGGCTGATTTGAGAGAAACGGGGGTCGATTCAAACCTTTTCCGGTCTCCTGAGTCCTGCTGTTCTTTCATCATTTTTTCCCTGTCAACTTTGAGCGTGACGCTGCCTCCAAGCTGTTCCCTCGCCAGTTCGCTCGATTTCACGGCTGCCGACTGGATCGTAATTCCTGTCAGCACGAGCACGCAAATCATCGTGAAAACAAACAATTGTAAAAGTGTTTTTCCTTTTTTCGCTTTCATGCTCCAAAAGGCTCGTTTGAAAAAATTCATAACGCGTGATTCCTCCGTATCTATTTCATTTATTATTGCTGCCAAATCTAACGGCAGCAGGACTTTTGCCTTATGCTTGATTTCATCTTAGCCGCTACTTATGAATAAATTATGACCAAACTGTTGCCAGACCTTTAAATGTTCAGAATGGAATTGAGAAATGGCTGGGCCCTATGTAAAATGAATCTAACGTTTGTCTAGCGGAGGCACTTTTACGATGAAAATATTAATGATTGAAGATAATTTAAGCGTATGTACTATGACAGAGATGTTTTTTGCAAAAGAAGGATTTGAAACAGAGTTCGTCCATGACGGACTCGAAGGATATAACCGTTTTAAATCAGGTGATTGGGATTTGCTGATCATCGATATCATGCTGCCGTCGATGGATGGGGTCACGATCTGCAAAAAGGTCAGAGAAGAGAGCACGGTTCCGATTATTATGCTGACGGCAAAGGATACGGAATCAGACCAGGTGCTCGGTTTTGAGCTCGGGGCTGATGATTATGTGACCAAGCCGTTCAGCCCTTTGGCGCTTGTGGCGAGAATCAAAGCGGTGAGCCGGAGATATCAAAACGCCGGCCGGCAGGATTCCGCTGACAGCGACACGCTTGAAACGGAACATTTTAAAATCAATAAAAAAACGAGAGAAGTGTTTTTGGACGGCGTTCAAATTCAAAATTTGACGCCTAAGGAGTTCGATTTATTGTATTACTTGGTGCAAAGCCCGAAACAGGTTTTTTCAAGGGAGCAGCTGCTTGAGCAGGTTTGGGGATACCAATTCTACGGAGACGAGCGGACTGTGGATGTTCATATTAAACGGCTGAGAAAAAAGCTTGGCAGCGACTCGCGGCCGTTTCTTTACACCGTATGGGGAGTAGGGTACAAGTTCGATGAAGATTAAGTATCTCTATCAGCTGCTGGCCAGTCACATCAGTATATTAGTCTTGGCTTTTCTCATCACGGGGGCGCTGTTTTCACACTTTGCCAAAGACTTTGCATACGAGAGCAAAGTCGATGAGCTGTCTTCCTACGGCTACCGCATCATGGGCGAAATGGAGATGCGGCCGAAAGGAGCGCCGGCCATTATGAAGCCGTTTGAGGAAATTTTGCGAAGCAGGAAGATCAGCTTTTTTCTGTTTAATGAAAAGAAAGAGATCTTGATGACGCCGGCCGATTTGCGGCCGCGAAAACTGCTGCTCAGTGATGAAGAATGGAAAGAGCTTAAAGATGGAAAGGCCGTTGTCGTCAAAACCGACTTTAACCGTTTTAATGAGGAAGTATCGGTCGTCGCTCTGCCCAACATCGTCAACAATGAATTTCAGGGAGGCATTCTGCTGACCGCTCCGATCAGCGGGACCGAAGAAATGATCAGCGACATGAACCGCTTTATGCTCTTTACGGCGGCGGGTGTCATCTTAGTCGCTATTCTCTTAAGCTGGCTGACGTCGAAATTCCATGTCGCCCGCATTCAGAAGCTCCGCGACGCCACGAAAAAAGTCGCGGCCGGGGATTATGACATCCATATCGAAAACCGCAATAAGGATGAAATCGGTGATTTGGGCGACGACTTTAACATTATGGCCCGCAAGCTAAAAAGCTCAAGCGAGGAAATCGACCGGCTCGAAAAGCGGAGAAGGCAGTTTATCACTGACGTTTCACATGAGCTGAAGACGCCGCTGACGACGATCAGCGGTTTAGTGGAAGGGATGAACAGCCAGACGATACCCGAAGACCAGCAGGATAAATGTATGAAGCTGATCACGGAGGAGACAAAAAGGCTGATTCGCCTCGTCAACGAAAACCTTGATTATGAAAAAATCCGCTCCAACCAGATTACATTGCAAAAGCTGCATTATCCGCTGATCGAAGTGTTTGAAATCATTAAAGAGCAGCTGGCGCTTCAGGCGGAGGAGAGACAGAATCAGCTGATCCTCGATGTGGAAGATCATGTAATGGTCAATGCCGATTACGACCGGCTCATCCAGATTCTCGTCAATATTACGAAGAACAGCATTCAATTCACAACGAACGGAACCGTTTGGCTGAGAGGCCGGGAAGACTACAAGGAGACGGTGATCGAAGTAGAGGATACCGGAATCGGCATTGATGAAAATGATATCGAAAACATTTGGGATCGTTTTTATAAAGCGGATTTATCACGGACAAACACACCTTACGGAGAATACGGGCTGGGGCTGTCGATCGTCAGACAGCTCGTCTCCCTTCACAACGGCACGGTAGAGATTGAAAGCGAGAAAAACAAAGGAACAAAATTTATCATCCGCCTGCCGCTGACGGCGAGAGATGATGATGAATAGAAACCCGCCAGACAGCGTCTGGCGGGTTTTTGTTAATCTTTAATTTTGAATTTCTGAATCAGGTGCTGCAGCTCTTCGGCGTTTTGCGCGAGGATCTGTGATGCGGCGGCGATTTCTTCCATTGAAGCAAGCTGCTCCTGGGTTGCCGCACTAACCGTTTGCGTGCTTCCCGCTGCAGTCTCGGCTACTTCTTTGACGCCGGAAATCGCGGTTTCGATTTCGCTTGTGCCGGCTGTCAGGTTTTTCACCAAGTTTGTCACATCATTGATCTGTGTGACAACCTCAGTTATCGAGTTTTCGATTTTTTGGAAAGCGCCTCCGGCTTCATGAACGACGACAAGTCCTTCTTTGACTTCGCCGGTTGCCGAAATGACCGAGTTCATCGTCTGCTTTGTATCGTTTTGAATGATCGTAATCAACCTTGTAATCTGTTCTGCTGACTGGGCCGATTGCTCGGCTAATTTTCTGACTTCATCCGCGACGACGGCAAAGCCTTTTCCTTGTTCTCCAGCCCTGGCCGCTTCAATGGCCGCGTTTAAAGCTAGCAGGTTCGTTTGTTCAGCGATGCTCGTAATCACTTCGGTAATATTCCCGATCTCATTTGAACGTTCTGTTAAATGTTTAAATGCTTCTGAAAGAGAAACGACCGTTTCATTAATAGACTGCATTTGTGCGCTCACTTTATCAATGGCTTTCGTGCCTTCAAGCGACATCAGCGCCGTCTGGTCTGCGGTGGCGGCTGCCTTTTCGGCGCTAGAAGAAATTCTTCCGGCAAACTCGGTCATTCCCTTAATAACGGTTCTGCTGTTTTCAACGCTTTCCACCTGCTGATCAGAGCCTACCGCAAGCTCCTGGATCGTCGTTGAGCCTTTGTGCTTTCATCAGCGCTGGCGCTCAATTCTTGTGATGATGAAGCAACTTGGTGGGACGTTTCGCCGACCGTTTCAATGATCGAACGGACGCCTGCTACCATTTTGTTAAACGATGCGGTCAGCAATCCCAATTCATCCTTCGATTGATATGTTCCTTTGACAGTAAAATCGCCTTGCTCTGTTTCTGCGAACAGCGCCTGAATGTCTTTGATCGGCTTTGTGATCAGCCTTGTCATTAAGAGTCCAATCGAGATGGATAAAACAAGCGATGCTGCGATCACAATGATGAGAAGCGTGATGATGGAACCGGCTTCTTTAGAATCCCGCTGATAGATCGTTTTGGCGTTGTCAGCATTTAGCGTTTGAATGTCTTCAATCAGCTGGTTGACCGTTTCTCTTTGAGGATCCATCTCTTTTAGATAGACATCATATGCTTTGTCATTTTCGTTCTTCACCGCCAAGCTGAGCATCTCGCTGCTGATATCTTGCAATTTCTTGTATTCGCTTTTGAAGCTCTCGTATTTTTCAGAGACGTTGTCCATTAATTTCAGCTGATCGATCTTTTCCATTAAGGTGTTGTTTTCTTCGTTTTTTTCCTTGATGTTTTTTTGCAAAGTATCATTTCGATCGTTGTCTTTCGTCACCATTAACTCGAATTTGTACGTATCAAGATCGAGGTTGTTCGCTTTTAATCTTGCAAACAACTGGTTGGGAATCAATTGATCTTGATAGATCATCTCGGAACCTTTGGAAAGCTTGCTCAGTCCGCCTACCCCCTGGATGCCGACAATTGACAAAGCCAGCGCCGAAATGATAATGATGACAAACAGTTTGCTTCTGATTTTTATATTTCTCAACAGATTCATATGGTGTTCTCCCATCAATTTATTTACTTTACATATCGGCTTTCAAAACGGTTTTGTGAATCAATTTATGGCAGGTATTTTAAGGGAAGGGGATATTTTCTGACAACAAAAAAACCCCATAAAAAAGGGGTTTTTTTAAACGAGAACTTTTGCGAAAAATTCCTGGTATAATGCGCGGACCGCTTGTTTTTCCTGAGCTTCCTTAACGCCGAACATCATGCTGACTTCCGAGGAGCCCTGGTTGATCATTTCGATGTTGACGCCGGCTTCAGACAATGCTTTTGACGCTCTTGCCGTCGTTCCGACGTTATGGCGCATGGCTTCGCCGACGACCATGATCAGGGCAATATTGTGTTCAATCGCTACTTCATCAGCATCCAACTCTTCCTTGATCCGTTTGATCATCCGTTTTTCTGCTGCTTGATCCATTTGATTCTGCCTTAAAATGATCGTAATATCGTCAATGCCGGACGGAATGTGTTCATACTTCAGCTCTTCATCTTCAAGGATTTGCAGGACGCGGCGGCCGAAGCCGATTTCTCGGTTCATCAAATATTTGCTGATGTAAATGCTGCAAAATCCGCTGTCGCCGGCGATCCCGACGACAGGTCCGTTCGTGTTGTCGCGTGTGGCGACAACTCTTGTCCCTTCCGCGTCCGGGTTGTTTGTATTTTTGATCTGAACCGGTATGCGCGCCCGGAAAGCAGGAATCAATGCTTCATCATGAAAGACGGAAAAGCCGGCATACGACAGCTCTCTCATTTCCCGGTATGTCAGCTCGCGGATTTCTTTCGGGTTGGATACGATCGCCGGGTTGACAGAATAAACGGCGTCAACGTCAGTGAAGTTTTCATACAACTCGGCTTTCAATCCATTCGCTAAAATGGAGCCCGTAATGTCAGAGCCGCTGCGCGAAAACGTCATCACTTCTCCTTCCTGGCTGAATCCGAAGAAGCCGGGAAAGATAATGATGCCCTTTTGCTGTCTCAGCTGAAACAGATTGTCGTAGGACTCGGGCAGCACTTGTGCGTTGCCGGGTTCGCTCGTCACGAACAGCCCGGCGTCTTTTGGACTGACATAATGTGCTTCAACTCCCCGGTGCCTGAAGTAGGCCGCTACCAGTTTGGCATTGTTATCTTCGCCGCTTGCTTTGATCGCATCAATAAACCGTTCCGGATTTGTTTTATCACCTTCGAGCAGCTGAAGCAGGTCTGCCCGGATCCGGTTGATCACGTCATCGGCAAGCCCGAGCTCTAGCGCGATATCGGCATACCGTCCGACAATCGCCTCAACCAGGCCGGTTGCTTCTTTCGATAATAAGTACTGTTGGGCGCATTCGATTAACAGGTCAGTTACTTTCGTATCCTCGGGATGCCGTTTTCCGGGTGCCGATACGACGACGGCCCTCCTTTCCGGATCGGAAGTGACGATTTGAAATACTTTCTCTAGCTGGGCTCCTGATGCGAGCGAGCTGCCTCCAAATTTAACGACTTTCATTTGTTACATCTCCTAAAGTTTAAATTTTCGAAATAAATTTAATTTTAATTATTGCGCTTTTTACAAGAAGAATCAAGGTTTTTCTTTCAGGAAAGAACAAATGTGTTTTTGAGAAGGACTCATCATAGAGGAATCGCACTTCAACCTTTGTATCTATTAATCTTATTGACTATGTCAGAAAAAATGGTAAGATATATAAAGGCCCTTATTGATAATGATAATCATTAACGTCGGCGGAGGGTTTGCTTTGTTGTGCAAGGAGGCTACTGCAGCATGAAATTACGATACCTATTGCTAATGCTCATCATTCTTTCATTCAGCTCGATATTCATCGGCGTTAAGGAGCTTTCGCCTCTTGACCTTTTCCGCTTTAATGAGGACGAAATTCAAACGCTTTACATAAGCAGAATCCCGCGCTTGATCAGCATCGTGCTTGCGGGAATGAGCTTGAGCATCTGCGGGCTGATCATGCAGCAGCTGACGCGCAATAAATTTGTTTCACCAACCACCGCTGGAACGATGGATTGGGCTCGGCTCGGCGTGATCATTGCGATCGTGCTTTTTTCGTCTGCAGGGATAGTAGTCAAAATACTGTTTGCCTTTGTTTTTGCACTGTTTGGCAGCTTTTTGTTCGTCAAAATTTTGGACAGAATCAAGTTCAAAGATGCGATTTTCATCCCTCTCGTCGGAATGATGCTCGGGAGCGTTGTCAGCGCCATCTATACTTTCATGGCTTATCAGTACAATATTATTCAAAACGTCAATGCATGGTTTGAAGGGAATTTTTCGCTGGTCATGAAGGGGAGGTATGAGCTCTTATTTCTGAGTATACCGCTCGTTATCATTGCCTATCTGTTCGCCAATAAATTCACGTTGGCCGGGATGGGGGAGTCATTTTCCATCAATCTTGGTTTGAAATACAAGCGGGTGGTCAATATCGGGCTGATCATCGTATCTATTATTTCGTCCGTCGTCATCCTGACGATCGGCACGCTTCCCTTTTTGGGATTGATCATCCCGAACATCGTGTCCATTTACAGGGGAGATCATTTGAAAAACAGCCTGCCTCACACGGCGGTTCTCGGAGCCGTTTTCGTCTTGTTTTGCGATATAGCGGGACGTCTCGTCATTTACCCGTACGAAATTTCGGTTGGTTTGATGGTCGGCATCATCGGGAGCGGCGTTTTTCTTTACTTGCTTTTAAGGAGAAAAGCCTATGCGTCATAAACAGAAAATGCTTGTACTCATCGTGATAGCAGCAGTCTGCATCGGGCTGTTTCTGTTCTACGGTTTGCCGTCTGTATGGGAATATGCGCTTCCGCGGAGGTTTGCCAAGGTTTTTGCGATCATCATTGTCGGTACAGCGATTGCGTATTCGTCGATGATTTTCCAAACGATCACAAACAACAGAATTTTGACGCCGAGCATCCTCGGACTCGATTCTCTCTATGTTCTGCTGCAAACCGGGATTATTTTCTTTTTCGGTGCAGCCAAACTGGCTGACCTTGGCAAAAACGGCAATTTTCTATTGTCTACCGGTTTGATGGTCTGCTTTTCATTTGTGCTGTTTTTCCTGATGTTCCGCCGCGGGGGAAGGCACATCTTCCTGCTGCTGCTCGTTGGAATCGTGTTCGGCACATTGTTCAGAAGCCTGTCATCCTTTATGCAGATGCTGATCGATCCGAACGAGTTCCAAGTCGTTCAAAACAAGATGTTTGCCAGCTTCAACAATTTGAATACGGACATTTTAGTGCTTGCTTCGCTCGTCATTCTGGCGATTCTCGTTTACGCTTGGCGGTTTAATCCGTACTTTGACGTGATTTCGCTCGGCAGGGATCAAGCCGTCAACCTCGGAATCGATTACGACCGGACGGTGAAGAAAATGCTGATCGTCGTCGCCGTTCTCGTTTCCGTGTCTACTGCCCTCGTGGGTCCGATCACATTTTTGGGGCTTCTCGTCGTCAATGTGGCCCGGGAGGTATTTAAAACGTATAAGCACAGCGTCCTGATTCCCGGAGCGGTTTTGTTCAGCATCATTGCGCTTGTCGGAGGCCAGTTCATTGTTGAAAAGCTGTTTGGTTTAACGGTGACGCTCGTGGTGATCATTGATTTTATCGGCGGGATTTATTTTATTTACCTGTTGCTGAAGGAGCGTAAATAATGATAGAAGTACGAGATATCATGAAACAATTCGGAGAGCAGACCGTTGTTCATCCCACGACTTTAACGATACAAAAAGGAATGATCACGTCCTTCATCGGACCGAACGGAGCGGGAAAAAGCACGCTTTTGTCCATCATCAGCAGGCTGATCGGCATGGACGCCGGAAAAGTGCTGATTGACGGCAAAGAAATCGGCGCTTACAAAAGCAATGATTTAGCAAAAAAAATCAGCATTTTAAAGCAGTCCAACCAGATCAACATCAGGCTGACTGTCAGGGAGCTCGTCAGCTTCGGCAGGTTTCCTTATTCACAGGGAAGGCTCTCGAAAGAGGACTGGGCATATGTCGATGAAGCGATTGATTACATGAAGCTGAGAGACATTGAGCATAAACACCTTGATCAGTTAAGCGGCGGCCAGTGCCAGCGCGCTTTTATCGCGATGGTCATTGCTCAGGATACCGACTATATATTGCTTGACGAACCATTGAATAATCTCGATATGAAACACTCAGTAGAGATTATGAAGCTCTTGAAAGACCTTGTCGAAAATCGCGGAAAAACGATCGTTATTGTCATTCATGACATTAATTTCGCCTCGGTTTATTCCGACAGAATCGCAGCCCTGAAAAACGGGCGGATTGTAAAAGAGGGGCCGGCGGAAGACATTATCCAAACGCCGGTGCTGAAAGACATCTATGATATGGACATTCCGATCCAACAAATCGGAGATCAAAAAATCTGTGTATATTTTAAATGATGAGGTGACCTGAATTGAAAAAACTATCTTTATTGATTATGGCATTGATAACCGTTCTTGTCGTAGCCGCCTGCGGAAACAAAGCTGCTGACACAGATGCAAAATCTTCCTCTAAAAAAGAAACCGTCACAATTAAACACAACAGCGACACAACAGATGTACCGAAAAACCCGAAAAAAGTCGTTGTCTTCAACTTTGGAATGCTTGACACGCTTGATGAGCTTGGCTTAAGCGACCGCGTTGTCGGCCTTCCGAAACAAACCCTTCCGTCTTACTTGAAAAAATATAAAGACAGCAAATTTGAAAGCGTCGGCGGACTAAAAGAGCCAGATTTTGAAAAAATTGCTGAGCTTGAGCCTGATTTGATCATCATCGAAGGCAGACAGTCTGAACAGTATGACGAGTTTAAAAAGATCGCTCCGACGATCGACATTGAGCTTGACCAGAAGAACTACATGAACAGTTTTAAAGAAAATACCGAAAACATTGGAAAAATCTTCGGCAAAGAAGATGCTGTCAAAGAAGCCCTTGCGAAAATCGATGAAAAAGTAGAGAAAGCCAACAAGCTGGCGAAAGAAAAAGGCGGCAAAGGATTGGTCGTCTTAACGAGCGATAAGCAAATCAGCGCGTATGGAAGCGGCTCAAGATTCGGCTTGATCCACGATGTGCTCGGCGTTGAACCTGTCGATAAAAACATCGAGGTTTCCCTTCACGGCCAAAGCGTCTCTTCAGAATATATCTCTGAAAAGAATCCTGATTACCTGTTTGTCATCGACCGAAGCGCTGCCATCGGCGAAAAAGGAACAGCAAAAGAAGTCATCGAAAATGAAATTGTAAAATCAACAAAGGCCTATAAAAACGGCCATATCACATACCTTGATCCAGGCTACTGGTACCTGTCAGGCGGAGGCCTTGAATCCGTATCTGAAATGGTGAAAGAAGTCGAAAATGGATTGAAATAAAAGAGCGAGGCTGCCGGTTCTTATCCGGCAGCCTTTTTTGTCTGTTCAAGGAGAAGAGGGCAGAGAGATGCAAAGCGGGTTTTCATGCTCATAACGCCGCAAGGGCCCCAGACTCAGTTAAGCGAATATAAAAAAACACGCCAGTTCGATTGAACTGGCGTGACATGATCAGCGGGCCGGCTGGCCTTGTTTGTCGGCCTGCGGCTTCTTTTTCAATGTAAACGAAAGGATAAATCCGATCAGCGCCAAGACAGCGGCCACGATAAAGGCGGAATTCATGCCGTGAATGAGCGCATTTAACGGATGAGATGTCGCGGCGTTTTTGGCTGAATTACTCATGACGGAAATCAGAACAGCCGTGCCGATCGAACCGCCGATCTGGCGCATCGTATTGTTCATCGCTGTTCCGTGCGGAATGAGGTGCGCCGGAAGGGCATTGATGCCCGCCGTTGTGAGAGGCATCATAATCATGGAAGTTCCCATCATCCGCAGCGTATAAATGACGATAATAAATGTCAGCGAAGTATCCATTTGCAGGTCCGCAAACGGGATGGACGTCAGCAGCAAGACGGCAAACCCGATAATCGCAAGGCCTTTTCCGCCGATCTTGTCAAAAATCCGGCCGATGATCGGCGACATGATGCCCATTGCTATCGCGCCCGGCAGAAGCATCAAACCCGAATCGAAAGCTGTCACGTCTCTGACGTTTTGCGTGTACAGCGGCAAAATGGTCTCAGTACCGATCATTAATGCAAAAACGATCATACCAAGTAGCGTTGTTATCGTAAAAGTCCACGATTGGAAAACGCGAAACTCGAGTATCGGCCTTTTGATTTTCAATTGTCTAGAGATAAAGAAGAACAGGGCGACCGCACCGACTGCAAAGGAAATTAAAACAGTATTGCTCCCCCAGCCTTCTGATCCGGCGTTGCTGAAGCCGTACAATAAACCGCCGAAACCCAGGCTGGACAGGATAATAGATATGATGTCCACTGATGTTTCTCTCAATTTCGTGACGTTTTTCATCAGCAAGATGACAAGCACAAGATCAATCAGTGCAATTGGCAGAATAATATAAAATAAGTATCTCCATGTAAAGCTGTCGACGATCCAGCCTGACAATGTCGGTCCGATGGCCGGTGCAAATGCGATCACCAAGCCGACCATGCCCATTGCAGCCCCGCGTTTTTCAACCGGGAAAATCGTTAAAAAGATCGTCTGCATGAGCGGCATCATAATTCCGGCGCCTGCGGCCTGAATGATCCGCGCCGCCAGAAGAACCGGAAAGTTAGGCGCCACCGCACCGACGACTGTTCCCGCCGCAAAGATGCTCATCGCCGCGATGACGAGCGCGCGGCTCGAGAATTTTTCGATCAAAAAGGCGGTAATCGGAATGAGAATCCCGTTTGTCAGCATGAACGCCGTTGTCAGCCATTGAGCTTTTGTAGCGTCTATGTTCAAGTCTGCCATAATATGCGGCAGTGCGGTAACCAGGAGCGTTTGGTTCAAGATCGCGATAAACGCCCCGGCAATAAGCAAACCTACGATGATATTTCTGTTGTATGTCTGTTGTTCAGTTCCTGTACTCATATCAATCCCTCTTATTCTTTTATACTAATCGTTTGTATTTGTGAAACATCGTATTGGATGGCCTCGATTTTTCCAAGGTAATCAAGGAGAGCCTTAATTAAATACGTGCGGGGCTCTTTGCTGAAAAGCTCTTCGCTCAGCAAATCTGCCGCTGACAGCAGTTCTGTCACGGCAAAGTCGTCTTGTGGCAGCGAAGAAATCTTGGTTTTCAGTTTTTGCAAAAGGTCTTCAAGCAATTCCTCTTTTTTGGGCGGTGCCCAGCATGATGAGAAATTCGAATAGGAGGCAATAATGTCTTCATTTAATGAACTTTTCTGATCTTCGTTCAGCTTTTTCTCTATGAAGAGGTCCAGAACTGACATAATGAATGGCGGAATCGTTTTAACGTCAGGCTGCGCTTTTCCAGTGCCGACTAAAAACAGGAATTCCCTCATCAGCCCGTGGAAAATGATGACGATATCCCATATAAACGGCTCGACCTCTTCGCCGTACGCTTGAATGATAGAGTCTTTATGCCAGCTGATAATCATTGATTTTGTTTCTTTCAGATGCTTTTTAAATACTGCGGTATCCGGAGATGATCCCTCATTGGAGATGAAATTGATAAATTGGCGGTTTTCCCTGAATTCCGTAATCTCCAAAGCGATTTTTTTAGCGAATCTTTCTTTCGGCGTCAGCGAGGTTTCCGTATTGATGACGGCGCTTTTGTTCAGCATTTCATGCTTTCTGAACTTGATCAATGCCAGCAGAAGATCTTCTTTAGATTGAAACAGTTTATAAATAGATGCTTTTGACATTTTGCATTCTTCAGCGATCGCTTGCATTGCAACATTGTGATAGCCTTTTTGGGCAAACAGCTTTTTGGCGGCCCTTAAGACTGCTGCTTTTTTTTCGTTCATTCCGGCTCCTTCTTTCGCAATGATAAAACTCATGGGTCACTAAAAAACCCATGAGTTTTCATAAATGAAATATTAACAGACCGAACAGTTTCGGTCAACGATTTTGTTTTGGGTCACGATGAAGGCTGATCCAATCAGCCGCTTCTCCGTATGAAAGCACGCCGTCCGTCATACGATTGAAGGCGCCGCGGCGGATGATGTCTTCACCGATCTTTTTCACCAGTGACAGTGCAGCTCTGAAAGGGGCGGATCCGCAGCTGATCCTTTCAATCCCCAGTTCGGAAAGAATCTGTAAAGAGGGGGTGTGTGAGCCGGCCAGCACGTTGATCGGCCCGGATATACCTTTTCTCAGCCCGGCAATGGTGCCTGCATCATCGGCTCCGGGGATAAAAATGCAGTCCGCGCCTGCTTGACTGTACCGATTTGCCCGCCGGACTGCTGCTTGAAGACGGGAGCCGGGGGCGTCAGCATTGAGCCAGTACACATCCGTACGGGCATTGATTAAAACAGGAAGGTTCAGTTTTTTAACAGCCGTTATTTTTTCTTCCATTAATGTTTCATCACACAGCGGCCGACAGGGTTCTTTCGTTCCGTCTTCAATATTAATACCGACAACCCCGGCAGCTGCGGCTTTTTTTGCGTTTTCAGCGACTGTTTCCGGTGTTTGGCCGTAACCCGCTTCAAGATCTGCACTGACGGGAATATCGACGGCATCCGTGATGGTTTTCAGTACGGAAAGCAATGTTTCAAAGGGGAGATGTTCGCCGTCGGGATAGCCGAGGGACATGGCAATTGCGGCGCTGGTTGTCCCGACTGCTTTAAAACCGCAGTTTTGAAATGCTTTGGCGCTGGCTGCATCCCATGCATTTGGCAGAACGAATGGGTCTGACTGATGATGGAGATCCAGAAATGTTTGATACTTTGCAAATGATTTCATGTATTCCACTCCTTTTTTACATAGTGTAAATGTAAAGACCTTCGATGCTCATCGAAATGTGGAATGGAACGCATGGAAAAAGGCTATCGATCACCGATAGCCTAAAGCATCTATTCGAGTTTAAATCCTTGTTTCTCAAGCATTTCACGGATGTGAGGATAGTACACTTTATTGTAATAAGCGGATATGCCCTGAGACCAGTTTCTTGTTTCCTGTCCGTTAGTCCGTTTTGTCATGTATTCGGATATTTCTTCATCGTACGCGTCGATCAGCGGTTTTAAATCCGGTTGATACGTTTCGCTGTGCCTTACCGCTTGTTCCGGGAGGCGCGGCTTTTTGGCGGAGCGGTCCGCCGGATGGCCGACGACAAGTCCTGCGACAGGGAAGACGTATTCAGGAATATTGAGCAGTTTGATCAACTCTTCTGCACGGCCGCGGACCGCGCCGATCGGCACAGTGCCAAGTCCCATCGATTCAGCGGCTGCTGTGGCCGTCCCGAGGGCGATGCCTGCGTCGACAGCTCCGACAAGCACGGATTCCATTCCGTCTGTGATCGCAAGCGTTTCGCCGTTTTTCTCAAGGGCGATTTTCGCACGGTTGAAGTCCGCGCAGAACAAAAGGAAAACAGGGGCCTGCTCGATCCAGACCTGTCCGCCGGCCAGTTCGGCAATTTTCTTTTTCCGTTCCTCATCCTGAACCGTAATCACGGTGACCTGCTGGCCGTTAATGGAATTCGGCGCGGCTTGAACGGCTTGAATAATGTCGTCCAGCTGTTCAGGGCTCACGGGTTCATCTGTATAGCTGCGGATTGATCTATGGTCTTTCAATGTTTTCAATACTTCATTCATTAGAAACTCATCCTTTCTTTAATCCGTTGTGTGCGTTTTAACCACATTCAGGGGTTCTGATAAAAGGTCGCCCGCGGCTTGAACGAAAGCTTGAAAATGCTCTGTCTGATTATGGGCGTCAAGCGCGTCTTGATCCTTCCATTGCTCAAGCATGACAAATGTATTGGCATGTTCGGTATCTTCAAACAGCTGGTACTGGGCATTGCCGGCTTCAGCTCTTGAATGTTTAAGAAGCGGTTGTACGCTTTCGAGAAAGGCGTCTCGTTTTTCTGGTTTTACTTTCATATAGGCTTGCAATACGATCATTGGATCAAACCTCCATTATGTCATTTAGAATTCCTTTTCGTGTGCGTTGTATACACAGGGAATTGATTGTTCGAAAATCTTCGAACAATTGAATCGTAACATGTCCTTGCATTGCCGGCAACCCATTTGCCTCCTTGATGAATTGTCTTGAAGTTAGGATTATGATACATTTAACCCATGAAAACAAATGAAATGAAGTTAACAGCCGTTCTCCAAGCCTTGAGTGATCCTTACAGGCTTGAGATTGTCAAAGCATTGGCTGACACAGCCGAGAAAACGTGCGGTACGTGCACAAATCTCAATATTGCAAAGTCTACGCTGTCCCACCACTTCAAGGTGCTGAGGGAAGCGGGTCTGCTCAAAGTCCGCATCGAAGGGAAGCATCATTATTACTCCCTCTGCAAACGGGAATTGGAGGAGCAGTTTCCGGGACTGATCGAGGCGGTTCTCAAGGTAGAAAAGGAACGGTGGTAAACGGACCAGATGTCGGCTTTTTAAAGCCAGGCTGATACCGGCAGGAAAGAACCTGCCGGTATTTTTAAAGCTTCTCATCACCGCATACCGCTTCATAAAGCTTGGCAGTCCCTTCGTCGATCTGATCGGCAGCGATTTTGGCGAATCCGAGCACGAGCGATACCGTTCCTTCATGTTTTGTCTGCTCTTTCTTTAACGTAAACCGACTCATGCCGTAAACCTCGACCCGCCTTTCCTTTGCTCTTAATAAAACCTCTTCTTCACTTCTATCCGTTTCAAAATCGGCCACAAAGTGAAGGCCTGCGCTCTCGCCTTTAATTTTGACCCGGCCGTTAAAGTGTTTGACAAGGCTTCCGATCAGCCTTGTCCGCTTTTTTTCGTAAATCTGGTTCATTTTCTTAATGTGCTTTTGGTACTCCCCCGATTCGATCAGTTCCTGCAGGGCGAGCTGCGTTAAGACGCTGCTCGATTGAATCGAGAAATGGTGCCTTTTTCTGTATCGCTTCAGCAGCTTTTGCGGCAGTACCATATAGCTGATTCTCAGGCCCGGAAGAAGCGATTTTGAAAAAGTGCCGATGTAGATGACTTTTTCAGAGCGGTCAAGGCTTTGCAGGGCGGGGATCGTATCGCTCCCGTATTTAAATTCGCTGTCATAATCATCTTCCACAATATAGCGGTTTGCCCCGTCGGAAACCCAGTTTAAAAGCTGAATCCTCCTCGATACCGGCATAATGATTCCTGTTGGAAACTGGTGTGAAGGCGTGACAAATAAAACGTCCGGATTCAGACGGTGAATCTCGCTGATCCGCATTCCTTTATGGTCGAGCTGAATCGTGGCGACTTCTTTTCCTTCATTTTTCAGCAGTCGATAAATGCGGCTGTATCCCGGCTCCTCCATCGCATAGACGGCTGAGGCGGGGAGAAGGTCCTGGAGCGTGTGAATTAAGGACTGCGTCCCTGCGCTGATCACGATTTGTTCGGGGAGACATTTGACGCCTCTCGTTAAAGCGATAAAGCGTGCGATCGTTTGGCGCACTTCGTAGACGCCTTGCGGGTGCGTCATTTCTCCGAGTTCGTCAACATGTGAAGAAACCGCTTTCTGTTCGCAGCGAAGCCATGTTTTAAACGGAAAATGCGCCGTATCGACGCTCATATGGGAAAACGAGATCCAGCCGTCTTTGCTTTCAGGCTCTTCAACCAGTTCTTTTTCCAATTGAAGGGGACCGGGGTGACGGCTGGCGTGGAACGTTTCGATCTGCTCTACAAAAAAGCCTTTTCTTTCACGCGAATAAAGATAACCTTCTGCCAGAAGCTGCTGGTAGGCGGCGTTGACCGAATTGATGCTGACGTTCAATGTTTCGGCGAGCTCTCGCTTGGATGGGAGCTTTTTCCCCGGCAAAAGGTTGCGGCTGAAAATTTCTTCTTTAATCCGTTGATAGATTTGGTGATAAATATATTCCGCGCCCTTGGAGCGGTCAATCGGTATTGTGATCATAGCGCCTCCCTCTGGTACCATCAAAAATTAATGATTGGTACTTTTCATCATACCAAAAAATATTCAGAATTATAAGAAATAAAAGTGGGGGAGAGATTTTTTATGAGTCGGAACACAAAAGCATTCACAACGGAAGATTGGCAGGCCAAACGGGATCAATTCGTGGCAAGGGGTGTCTCCAACGGAAATCGTCATCTGGCCGCTAAAGGGGAAGGTGCCGTTTTATATGATATTGACGGACGCCGTTTTATCGATTTTGCCGGGGCGATCGGCACATTAAATGTCGGGCATTCACATCCGAAAGTTGTAGAAGCTGTCAAGCGGCAGGCCGAACAGCTCATCCATCCCGGTTTTAACGTCATGATGTATCCGGCCTATTTGGAATTGGCGGAAAAGCTTTGCCGGCTTGCGCCGGGCGCCCATGAGAAAAAAGCGATTTTCCTGAACTCGGGTGCGGAAGCCGTAGAAAACGCCGTGAAAATCGCCAGAAAATATACGAAGCGTCAAGCCGTCGTTTCTTTTACCCGCGGATTCCACGGACGCACAAACATGACGATGAGCATGACGAGCAAGGTGAAACCGTACAAATTCGGATTCGGTCCTTTTGCACCCGAGGTATATCAGGCGCCGTTTCCTTACTACTATAGAAAGCCTGAAGGGATGACTGATGAAAGCTATGATGACATGGTTATTCAGGCGTTTGACGATTTCTTCGTCTCGTCTGTTGCTCCGGAGACGGTTGCTTGCGTCGTCATGGAGCCGGTACAGGGAGAAGGCGGTTTTATCATTCCTTCAAAACGGTTTGTGCAGCATGTCGCAGCCTTCTGCCAAAAACACGGCATCGTTTTTGTCGCTGATGAGATTCAAACAGGCTTTGCCAGAACGGGCAAATATTTTGCGATTGAGCATTTTGATGTCGTTCCTGATCTTGTGACAGTGTCAAAATCGCTGGCTGCCGGCGTTCCGCTCAGCGGCGTCATCGGCCGGGCGGAAATGCTCGATGCGGCGGATCCGGGTGAACTCGGGGGCACCTACGCCGGAAGTCCGCTTGGATGCGTAGCCGCTTTGGCAGTGCTCGATATTATCGAATCGGAACAGCTCAACAAGCGCTCTGAAGAAATCGGCAAAGCCATCGAAGAGCGGGCGCTTGAATGGAAGATGAAATATCCGCAGATTGGGGAAGTCCGCCGACTTGGCGCAATGGCTGCGATTGAAATTGTCCGGGACGAAAAGACGCGGGAGCCGGACAAAGCAGCTGCGGCCAAGATTGCCAAGTACGCCAATGAACACGGTCTGCTCTTGTTGACGGCAGGGATCAACGGCAACATTATCCGTTTTCTGTCTCCGCTCGTCATTACTGATGAATTACTTGAGGAAGGGTTCGGCATCATTGAAGAAGCGCTGGAACAGCTCTAGTTTGACATCTTCTAAAAGAAGGAGCGGATTTTGATGGGTAAACAGCAAATGAAAAAAACGATGTCGCAGACGGATGTGCTATTTTTAGCGATCGGAGCTATGCTCGGCTGGGGCTGGGTCGTCCTTTCCGGCGACTGGATTTCGACAGCCGGCTTTTTGGGCAGCACGATCGCGTTTATCATCGGCGGCATACTCGTCATCTTAATCGGGTTAACGTACGCGGAGCTGTCTTCTGCCATCCCTGAAACGGGTGGCGGCTTGATTTTCGTCTACAGGGCGTTCGGACGAAAAACGGCTTTTGTCGCCGCTTGGGGTGTGCTGTTCGGCTATGTTTCGGTGATTACATTTGAGGCGGTCGCATTGCCGACCGTCATCGATTACGTCCTGCCTGTCGAACATCAGGGGTTTCTCTGGTCGCTAAGCGGCTGGGACGTGTATGTCACTTGGGTGTTGATCGGTTCGGGAGGTGCGGTCGTCCTGACAGCGCTCAATTACTTCGGCGTCAAGCCGGCCGCGATTTTTCAGTCGGTCTTTACGATTGCGATTATCGCCACGGGCTTTCTCCTTTTGGGCGGCGCCTTGGTAAACGGTGATTTCGAACATGTACAGCCCCTTTTTAAAGACGGGTTTTCCGGTATGATGTCCGTCCTTGTCATGATTCCGTTTCTATTTGTCGGATTTGACGTCATCCCTCAGGTTGCGGCTGAAATTAATGCCCCGAAAAAAATCATCGGCAAAATTTTGATTATTTCGATTATCAGTGCGGTCGTGTTTTATTTGCTGATTGTATTCGGCGTAACGATGGGTCTGTCAGAAAGCGAGCTTGCGACGACTTCTTTGGCAACCGCGGATGCAATGGTCAATCTGCTCGGGAACCAGCTGTTCGGCACGGTGCTTGTCCTCGGCGGCGTCGCCGGAATCATTACGAGCTGGAACGCATTTATCATCGGCGCGAGCCGGATTCTGTTTGCAATGTCGGAAAAGGGCATGGTGCCGAAATGGTTCGGCTTCATCCATCCGAAGTATAAAACGCCGACTAATGCAATTTTATTTCTGGGTGCGCTGGCGTTTTTTGCCCCGCTGCTCGGACGCCCTGCCCTTGTTTGGATCGTCAATGCAGGGGGAACAGGTATTATAGTCGGATATTTGATCGTCTCGATTGCATTCATGAAGCTGAGAAAAACAGAGCCGGATTTACACAGGCCGTATAAAATCAATAAGTGGAAAACAACGGGTATATCTGCTATCCTCTTAAGTGTTATCTTCCTTGCCTTTTATTTGCCAGGCATGCCGGCCGCGCTCACATGGCCGTATGAGTGGCTGATCTTGGCGGGATGGACATTGATCGGTTTTCTTTTATACAACAGCAGTTCAAAACGTAAAGGGGAGGAGATTCAACATGACCAGCATGCTAGAAGTATATAATCCTGCGACTGGAGAAAAAATCAAATCGGTTCCCCAGCAATCCGCAAAGGAAGTCGAAGAAGCTGTCGTACGCTCGCATGAGGCATTTCAAAAATGGTCGAAAACATCGGCTGCAGAACGAGCGGGCTTGCTGAAAAAATGGTTTGATTTAATTGTGGAGCAGAAGGACGAGCTGGCAAAATTGATTACGCTTGAAAACGGCAAGCCGTACGCTGAAGCGCAGGGCGAAGTCTTATATAGCGCAGGCTATATCGAATGGTATGCGGAGGAAGCGAAGCGCATCTACGGAAGAACGGTTCCCGCCTCTGTGACGAACAAGCGCATCATCGTCACACGCCAGGGAGTCGGACCTGTTGCGGCGATTACCCCGTGGAATTTTCCGGCGGCGATGATCACGAGAAAAGCGGCGCCGGCTTTGGCGGCGGGCTGTACCTTTATCATCAAGCCGGCGCCTGATACGCCTTTAACGGCGCTTGAGCTCGTCCGTCTCGGGCACGAAGCGGGCATTCCGAAAGACGTCCTTCAATGTGTGATCGGCGACGGACAAGAGATCGGCTCTATTTTTACAAGCCATCCGCTGATCCGCAAGATTACGTTCACCGGGTCAACACCTGTCGGCAAACATTTAATGAAAAACAGCGCCGAGACGGTGAAGCATGTGTCAATGGAGCTCGGCGGCCATGCCCCGCTGATCGTTGATGAAGATGCCAACATTGACCTCGCCGTTAAGCAGACGATGCTTTCGAAATACAGGAATGCCGGACAAACGTGCGTCTGTGCAAACCGTCTGATCGTTCATGAATCGGTTAAGGATGAATTTGCAGAAAAACTCCGCGCGGAAGTCGCCAAGCTGAAAGTCGGGAACGGACTCGAAGAAGGTGTATCAATCGGGCCGATCATCAATAAAAACGGCTTCCAAAAAATCGTCGATCAAATCAATGACGCGGTGAATAAAGGGGCGAAAGTTCTCATCGGCGCCGAATACGAAAGCGATGATGAGAAATCATGCTACTTTGTCCATCCGACAGTGCTGACGGATGTTGATCCTTCAATGACGATCATGCATGAGGAAACATTCGGCCCCGTTGCGCCGATTACGTCTTTTAAAACGCTGGACGAAGCGGTCAAGCTCGCCAATGATACGCCTTACGGTTTAGCGGCATACTTCTTTACGGAAAACTACCGCCGCGGCATCTATTTATCCGAAAACCTTGATTACGGCATTCTCGGCTGGAATGACGGCGGACCGTCAACCGTTCAGGCGCCTTTCGGCGGCATGAAGGAAAGCGGTATCGGACGCGAAGGCGGACTGGAAGGCATCGAGCCGTATTTGGAAACAAAATATTTGTCCATCGGTTTGGATGAATAACAAGACAACATGAAAACCCGCCCGTATATCCCCGGGCGGGTTTTTTTTACGCTTTCATCTGTTCAGCGTTTATTTTATCTTTTTTGGGCTGATAGGAAATATAAAAAATGCCTAAAAGAAGCAGGGCGATCCCGGCCCAGGAAACAAGAGGCAGCGATTCCCTGACAAGCACGGTTCCCAACAGCGACGCTGTAAGCGGTTCAGCAAGCGACAGCGTCACCGCCGTTGAGGCGGGCACTTTTGCCAATCCTGTCGTAAATAACAGGTACGCGGCTCCGGTTGCAATGACCCCGATATAGAGGCTGACAGCCATTCCCTGAACCGATGAGATCCAGCCGAGATCGTACAGAAACAACAACGGGGCAAGCAATACAGCGCTTAAAAAGAATACGGTGCCTGTGACAGCCTCCGGCTTTTGCTTTTGCAGGAGTTTCTTGCTTGTCAGCGTGTAGACGGCAAAGGAAAGACCGGCGCCAAGTGCGAGCAGTATGCCGAGAAAGCTCCCCCCCGATGAGGCGGAGGGAATGAATAATAAGGCTACGCCTGCTATCGCTGCAGCAGTTGCGATCCACCATTTCGTCTGCGGAACCTTTTTGAACACCAGCCATTCGAGGCAGCCGGCAATAATCGGAGCGCTGCCGATGGCGACGACCGTTCCGACGGCGATTCCTGACAGGCTGACGGCTGAAAAAAAGAAAGGCTGGTAAAATGCCATGCTCAATGCTGCGATGATCAGCGTTTTAACGGGCCAGCCGCTTCGTTTCAATTGACCGCGGAAAGCCGCGAACAAGAGCAGGGTGATGCCGCCGACAGCCATTCTGACAGCGCCGAACACAAGAGGTGCCGCCTCTTTCGGCGCAAATGCCTGGGTTGTTCCCGTCGTTCCCCATAAAATTGCCGCAAGCAAGACAAACAGAACCGATACTTTCATACTAACGATCTCTCCCTACTCGATCATTCAGAACTTTTTCTATTGTAAGATAAGTTTGCGGATTTTTGAATCGCCGCTTCGGAAATTTCCCTGAAAAGAGGAAATATTCAACGCTGGCCGAATTCATATAATGGCCAAAAAACAATTAAAGTTGGAGGAAGCGGATGAAAAAACGAACAGTTTTATTCTTCTTGTTGATCTGGCTCGCCGGATGTGCGAGCGCCCAAGAGGCTGAGGAACAAACCAAATGGGTGAACAGCGAACAGAAAGCGATTGAGAACGGCATTCGTTATGAAAGCATTACAAAAGACGATATTATAGACAAAATCGATTTAAACGGTGAACAAGTCGTCGTTTTTCGATTCGGCGATTCGGAGGGAGAGGGGATTGGCCTCGCACACATCAAAAGGGAAAACGGCAACTATCAATGGTACCGCGACTTAAATTACGCAATTGTAAAATCGGACCACCCGAAAACGGAGAATGCGGAAGCTTCCGCGCCGTTCACAACCCCTAAGGGAAGAAAGTACACGTTATATACAGGGGATGCAGATCGCCTGAATGGTACATTTGAGACTGATGACGGGCTTCATTTGGAGCCGGTGGTCGATCAAAAAACGGGCATGTATTATCAGATCGTGCAGGATTCGGACTGAAATGAAACAAAAATGCTGTCGGGTTGTTCCCGACAGCATTTCATTTTTTACGATTTCTTTTTCCGCACTGTCAAGAGCAGCGCAGCACCTCCAAGAAGCACGGCGAGGATCGACAGGATCAGGGAAGCGGTTTGAATCCCTTGTCCTCCTTGACTGTCTTCATTTTCTGCGGCAGCGTTTTGTTTCGTTGAAGCGCCGTGTGCATCAACCGTTTCGTGTCCGAGTTTTGCAGCGTCGACAATGCTTGTGATTGCATGCGGGGTATCGGCGTCATCATCACCGGTCCACTCGACAATTGTGCCGTCCTTATAATATTGGTATGCGTTCCAGGCGGCCTTTTGTTCTTTGTCAGGGTTTTTGGCGGTGAAGGTAAACTGCTGGAATTCACCAGGCTGAATGCCGCCGTTTTCGGCTTCCCACGTCACCCTTGTTACTTTTTCGTTTTTGCCGGTTTCAGTGCTTGTTTTCCACCCCGGCACCGGTTCATACTGCTGAAATTCAACACCGTCCGGCATGCTGAGAACGACCTTGATCGTGGCGTTGTCTTTTTCAACCGGTACTTTGACAGTGTATGTTTCCCATGAGCCTGCTGCTGATTCGGTCGGTTTTACCGTGACATGTGCGCTGACCGGCACGGAGAAAAGCAAAAATGATGCTAGGATTGCACCCATCCATAATGTCTTTTTCAACATAATCAAAACTCCTTTTTATTAATTTTTGCATTGAAAACTGTTCTGATTTCCTCAAATGACGCCGTTAATCCGTGAACGCGGATCTTCCAGATGCCGTCTTCGCTTAAATTTAAATTTTTCGTTTGGAAAACACCGTCTTTATTTTTGCTGAGGCTGAACGTGCTTTCCTTGTCATCCCCGAAAAGCCCGGTTTTCTCAACGGTTAATTCAATTTTTTGGATATCTTTGACGACGTCTCCTTTTCTGTTTCTGACGGTGACTTCAAACGTATTTGAGCCCGGCATGTTTGGGCTGATTCGGAGTGACAGCGTATTTCCTTCCGTCAGCTGCTTCGTCTCACTGAAAGGCTGCGGCAGCGGCGCGGGCGGACTTGGAATATTGGTGAAAACCGCCGTGGTCAGCAGAATGAGAAGCCCGACCGCCCATTCAGCTTTCATCGAACGGCCGTCCTGCTGTTTCGGCGCTTTTCTAAAACGAAAATAGTGAAATGCCCCGAGTCCGATCATGAGAAGGACGAGCGCCGATTTCACAAGGAGCGCTTTTCCGTAAGCCGTCCCGAACAGGTTATCCAGTGTATGAACAATGAAAAAGCTGTTGAAAAGGCCCGAGAATATGAGTAGCCCTGCTGAAGCGAGCGCCCATGGCGAGAAGCGCCGAATGGTTTCCCATATCAAACTTTTGTCAGGCTTCAGCCAGTCTTTTCCGAAAAACAGCACAAACATCGCGAGTCCGCCAGTCCAAATGGAAGCGGCATTCAGATGGATGAAGTTCATCGCGATTGTCATATAGCCTGCGCTCGTCGAAGCGGCATGGCCGTCGAGCGATTTGACGAACAATAGTCCGGCAAAAAGGAACAGGCTCAAGATCGCGCTCTTCAGGCCTTTTCTATTCGAAGAGAAAACAAGCAAGGCGATGATGGCGATGTTGATCAGCCACAGCGTTCCGCCCGTCGTATTCAGAAGCGTTTCTTTTAAAAGCGAAGGCTGAAAAGCCCCGATCCAGGAAACGCCTGCGTTTGTTTTTGTTTGCAGTGGCAGCTGAATGATGATGGCAGCCCCTGTCAATAAGAGCGCCACATTCGTGATCCGCTTCAGACGGCGCTTTTTGTCACCCGGCCAGCCGTTTTCAGGTCGGTGCCAGACGAGCTGAAAAAGAGCGGCTCCCATGAACAGGGAGAAACCGGTATACAAAAGGACGCGTTCAATGACGATATCGGCTGCCGGCAGGCCTGATGCTTGATTTTGCTGATCTTTCGGCAGCCCGCCTTGAATGTTTCCGATACTAAAAGGGATCGTGCCTGATACAGGATGACCGTCTGCGGATACGGCTCTCCATTCGGCCGAGTAGATATCATCCTTTAACTTCGGTTTCAGCTTGACGGTCATGATCTTTGCGTTTTGGGGGTCGATTTCCGTTTTGCCGGAATCTACCCGTTCACCCGACGAATTTCTGACCGTTATCGAATGAAACCCGTTCTGAATCGCTTCATTGAATTCGATCTTAATTTCTTCAGGCGCTTTTTTCAGCTCCTGATTTTCAGCAGGAGTTGATTGTACGATATAAGCGTGAGCAAAAGCGGCTTTTGGCAGCAGAATGGTACAAAGAACAGCCAGAACTGCCCAGAGTGTTGCTCTTTTCATCACATTCATCCAATCTCTTAACAAAATTTCATGTCTTCAGGCTGCAGCAGCTGTTCTTCATCGTTTTCTGGACCAGAAGCGCGGCATCGTCAAACGATAACAGCTGTCCGCCAAAGCCTTTTTTGAATTTCCGCGCTTCTGCTTCAGAAGCGAAAGGGAGCGCATGCGGCTCGCAGCAGTTCAAATGAAGATCTGTATCCAGCAAAAAGACGGCAGCTTTGGCGCTGATCGTCGTATCCAGCAAAAAATCCCTGCAGATAATCTGTGATACATCATCTTTCACTTTCTCATAGCGGAGCATTGCGCAATGCACGCAGCAAAACTGTTCAATTTGGCTGTCGTTTTTGACAATTTGCACGGCAAGCCTCGAACCTGCCCCTTTTCCGCAAACGACGCAAAGCTGCCCAAGCTGCTGCTTCGGCTTGTTTAGCGTAATTCCGCCTGCGGTCTTGATGACCTGCCCGTTTTCAACGAGCGGTTTAATGTCGCGGTAAACGGTCATTTCAGAGACGTTCAGCCTTTTCGAAATTTCCGAAATGCGCAGAGATTCTTCTTCTTTGATCCAAGCCAAAATCTGCTCCCTTCTTTTAATCGGTAGCATTCTCCTCCCCCGTTCTTTATGTTCTGTACTTATAAGCCTAGTAGATTGAAGGAAAAGAAACAAGCGGAACGTGATAAAAAATGTGATGAAATGTTGAACTTTAACATCGCGGCCAAAGCCGTTGAATCGTCGTCAATGGGTACTGGTCAAACCGTCCTGTTTCTAAAATTTTTTGTCAGGAAATGTAACAGGTTTGCACGCTTTAGCGATGCAATGTGAAATAATAATCCGGAGCAAAGCTGCAGAGGGGAGGGGAGAAAATGGGGAAACAAAGGCTTGTTTTAATAGGAAACGGCATGGCAGGGGTTCGCACGGCCGAAGAGATTTCACTACACGGCGGGAGCCGGTTTGAGATCGTCATCATCGGCAGCGAACCACACCCGGGCTATAACCGGATTCTGCTGTCTTCTGTCCTTCAGGGAGAAACGGATTGGAACGATGTGATGACAAAAAGCCGGAGCTGGTATGAAGAAAACGGGATTACCCTTTATACAGGGGAAACGGCTGTCGCAATCGATACGGTTAATCAAACGGTGGCGACAGATCAAAACCGCGAAATCGCTTATGACAAACTGATCATTGCGACGGGCTCTTCCCCGTTTATCCTCCCGGTTCATGGTGCAGACAAAGAAGGGGTATATGGTTTTAGAACAATAGACGATTGCCGGGCATTCATAAACGCATCAAAGCGATTTAAAAAAGCGGCCGTCATCGGCGGGGGAATATTGGGCCTTGAGGCGGCGCGGGGATTGGCAAACCTCGGGATGAAGGTTGATGTGGTTCACCACTCTTCCTCCATCATGCAGACTCAGCTTGATCCGCCGGCTTCTGCCATGCTCCAGAAAGAGCTGGAGCGTCAAGGGATCCATTTTCTTTTGGAGAAAGATACAGAGGCGATTTTAGGAACATCGCGCGCCGAGGGTGTGCGGTTTAAAGACGGGACGAAGATCAGCGCCGATCTCGTCGTCATGGCTGCCGGTGTCAGACCGAATATCGAACTGGCCAAGGCGAGCGGTATTTCAACCAACAGGGCGATCATCGTCAGCGACTATATGGAGACAAATGTTCCAAATGTCTACGCCGTCGGTGAATGCGCGGAGCATAACGGAACGGTCTACGGCTTAGTCAAGCCACTGTATGAGCAGGGGAAAGTGCTGGCCAAACATATTTGCGGCCTCGAATGTTCCGGTTATCAGGGCTCCGTTCAGTCCGCGGCTTTAAAAATGTCCGGAATCGACGTCTTTTCGGCAGGGAAAATCACAGAGGACGACTCGACGACGGCTATTAAACTTTTAGACGAAGCGGCCGGAGTCTATAAAAAAGCGGTCTTTCAAGGGGATAAAATGGCCGGCGTCATTTTATACGGAGACACCAGCGGCAGCCAAAGGCTGTTGGAAAGCATCATCAAACAAAGGGATATTACCGTTGTCAAAAAAGAGCTGTTTCAATCGGAGGAAGACAGTTCAGTCGCTTCTATGGCGGTTCGTGAAACGATCTGCCAATGCAACGCGGTTTCAAAAGGCATGATCATGGAAGCGATACAGACGCACGGTTTAAAGACGGCCGAGGAGGTCAAACGCTGTACAAAAGCTTCCGGGTCATGCGGCGGCTGCAGGCCGTTGGTCGAGGAACTGCTCCTCCATACCGCCGAACATGATGGTCACATATCTGCGGCGGAACAACCGATGTGCGCCTGCACTTCATTCACGGAAGATGAAGTCGTGAACGAAATACAGATGAGAAATCTTTCTTCCGTTCACGAAGTCATCTCGGCGCTCGGCTGGAAAAATAGCAGCGGATGCCGGATTTGCGTGCCCGCGCTTCACTACTATTTAAAAATGATCCGTCCGGACATCGCCTATGAGGAGCACGAAGAGGAGACGGATGCCATCATCCCGCAAATGTACGGAGGCCGGACGAATGCCGAAGAGCTGAAGCGCATTGCAGGAGTGATTGAAAAATATCAAATTCAAGAGGTGTACATGACACACCATCAGAGATTAAAGCTTGCCGGCATCAAGCCGGAGCATATAGAGCGCGTGAAAGAAGAACTCGGCATGCCGTATTGCCTGCCGCAACAGCAGCGGATCGCCGCGGTTAAAACGTGCCCATGCGGATCACCGCAGATTCAAACATTGGCAGCAGACTTGGAAAAAGCAGCAGAATCCCTCCTCATTCCGGCCAAGGTCTCCATTGGGGTGTCGGGCTGTTTGGACGATTGCGTGTACGCTTCAGTTCATGACATCGGACTTCTCAAAGTAAACGGAGGATGGGAGATTTATGCGGGCGGCCAAGGAGGACAGCATGCTTCCCCGGGAGAGCTGCTTTCAGTAGCCGACTCGGCGGAGGAAGCGGGTGAACTCATGAAAGGCCTGCTTCAATATTACCGCGAAACAGCAAACTATCTTGAGAAGATCGGGCATTGGATTGAACGCGCCGGCATCATTCATATCCGGGAAGTTTTATTTGACAACGGACTTCGCGGCCAGCTGTTCGAACGGCTTGAAAAAGAAAAGCGGCTGGCTCAGCAAGAAATGATAAAAGGGCTGATGTGAAATGACAGAACGATTGCTAAAGTACTTTCGCACAAAGCAAAAAGAAGTGCAATCCGAAAAAACGTATGACACCCAATGTCCATTTTGCAGCATGCAGTGCAAAATGCAGCTCATTGAACAGACGATTGTGACAAGAAAAAAATACACGGCGGTCGGAAAAGACAATCCGACGACAAAGGGGCGGCTGTGCATGAAAGGGATGAACGCCCATCAGCACGCGTTTCATTCAGAGAGAATCACCCATCCGCTGATCAAAAAAAACGGCGAATTTGTCCGTGTATCATGGGAAGAAGCGCTTCAGTACATCAAAGAACAAGTAACAGCGATCCAGCATGAAGACGGCCGCGATGCTTTGAGTGTATACGGCAGCGCGTCCATTACAAACGAAGAAGCGTACCTGCTCGGGAAGTTCGCCCGCGTCGCCTTGAAGACGAAGCATATTGACTACAACGGCAGGCTTTGCATGTCGGCGGCCGCAACAGCTGCAAATCAAACCTTCGGAATGGACCGGGGACTGACAAATGCCCTTTCCGAGATCCCCCATGCAAGGGTCATCATCCTCGCAGGTACGAATATCGCCGAGTGCCAGCCGACGATCATGCCGTATTTTGAAGAAGCGAAGCAAAACAGGGCGTACATCATCGTCATTGATCCCCGCGAAACGGCAACGGCCAAGATCGCCGACCTGCATTTGAAAATCAAGCCGGGAACAGACGCCGCGCTCGCAAACGGAATGCTGAAAATCATCATTGAAGAACAGCTGACAGACGGAGCTTTTATCAGAGATAGAGCTGAAGGGTTTGAAGAGGTCAAGCGCCATGTAGCATCTTTATCGCTTGAAGACATTTCGGCCAAAACCGGGATACAAATCGAGCAGATCAAAAAAGCCGCGGTAAAATTCGCCCGCGAGGAGACGGGAATGCTGTTCACGGCAAGAGGGGTTGAACAGCAGACTGACGGAACGGCTGCTGTAAGAAATTTACTGAATATTCTAATATCAACGGGGAAAATCGGCAAATATGCTTGCGGCTACGGCGCCGTCACCGGGCAAGGAAACGGGCAGGGGGCGCGGGAGCACGGGCAGAAAGCAGACCAGCTGCCAGGTTACCGTTCGATTGAAAATGAAGCCGACCGCGCCTATATTGCGGATGTTTGGGGCATAAAAGCTGAAGATCTTCCGGGAAAAGGCGTATCCGCTTATGAAATGATGAAGAAAGTTCATGAAGGCGAAATTACAGGAATGTTTTTAATGTGTTCAAACCCTGTTGTATCCAGCCCGACCGCCGGCTTTGTCAAATCCGCTTTGGGTAAATTAAAGTTTTTTGCCGCCGTTGATTTGTTTCTTTCTGAAACGGCAATACTCGCGGATGTCGTTCTCCCAGCATCATCCTATCTCGAGGACGAAGGAACGATGACCAATCTGGAAGGCAGAGTGACATTAAGGGAAGCCTCAAAGCCGTGTCCCGGTGAAGCGAGGCATGACTGGCAAATTATTTGCGATATCGCTAAAGCGCTTGGAAAAGGCCGCTATTTTTCATATCGATCGGCAGAGGATGTTTTTAATGAATTGAGAAAAGCGAGCCGCGGCGGAATTGCCGACTATTCGGGCATCACCTATGAACGTCTGAGAAAGGAAGGCGGCATTTTATGGCCCTGTCCAGAAGAGGGGCACCCTGGAACACAGCGCCTGTTTGAATCATCCTTCTCCCACCCGGACAAAAAAGCAAGAATGTGCGTCGTCCCGAACGAACCAAAGGTCAAAAAAGATGTACCGACTGAGGAGTATCCCCTTATTCTGACGACCGGAAGGGTGATGTCTCACTATTTAACCGGGGTACAGACGAGAAGGAGCGCTGCGCTCAAGGCGAGACACTTTGAATCATTTATGGAAATCCATCCGAAAACGGCGGAAAAGTACAATATTGGCGACCGGGTGCTGGTCAGGGTGGAATCAAAAAGAGGCAGCATCATCGTCAGGAGCAAATGGTCGGAAGCCATCAGGCCGGATACCGTTTTTGTACCGATGCATTGGGCGGATTCGCAAAATGTGAACGATTTGATAGCGGAAACGCTCGATCCGTCCTGCAGCATGCCGGGATTTAAGGTTTGCTCCGTGAAAATTCGTCCGTCAGTTGACAATTTTGTGAATAAATTGTCATAAAAAGTCATAAAAAGTTTACAAAATTAACTATAATTTGTGATAGTTTTAAAGATGTAAATAGAATACTTGTTTAGGGCGTATAGTGAATTGTTTTGAAAAAGGGGAGGATCATAGTGAAAAAAAAGCAGCTTGTCCTTGTAGGGAACGGTATGGCCGGGGTCAGGGCCATTGAAGAAATTCTTAAAATTTCAAACGAAGAGTTTCAGATCACGATTTTCGGCAGCGAACCGCACCCAAACTATAACCGGATTCTTCTTTCCAAAGTGCTTCAAGGAGATACGGATGTTAAGGACATTACACTGAATGATTGGGATTGGTATGAAGAAAACGGCATTCAGCTGTATACAGGTGAAGAAGTCGTTAAAGTTGATCCGGAGTCCAAAACCGTCATCACGGATACGGGAAGAGTCCAGCCGTATGATGAACTGATTTTGGCGACAGGTTCTCTCCCTTTTATTCTGCCATTGCCCGGAGCGGATAAAGAAGGTGTAACAGCTTTCCGTGATATCAAGGATACGGATATCATGCTCGAAGCTTCCAAAACGTACAAAAAAGCAGCAGTTATCGGCGGCGGGCTGCTGGGACTGGAAGCAGCGCGCGGACTTCTCAACCTTGGCATGGATGTTACCGTTGTCCACCTCGCGCCATATTTGATGGAGCGTCAGCTTGATGCAACCGCAGGACGGCTTTTGCAAAAAGAGCTGGAAAAGCAGGGCATGAAATTTTTACTGGAAAAGCAGACCGAAGAAATTTACGGAGAAACACGTGTCGAAGGCTTAAAATTCAAAGACGGCTCAACGCTTGAGGCCGATTTGGTCGTCATGGCGGTCGGAATCAAGCCGAACGTTCAGCTCGGCAAAGACTGCGGCCTTCCGGTAAACAGAGGAATCGTCGTCAATGATTACATGGAGACCGAAGTTCCCAACATTTACGCTGTCGGAGAATGCGCGGAGCATAGGGGCATTGCCTACGGACTTGTCGCGCCTCTTTATGAACAGGCAAAAGTGCTTGCCAAAAAAATCTGCGGCGTTGAAACGGCTCCGTATGAAGGATCTGTTTTATCTACCCAGCTGAAGGTTTCCGGTGTTGAGGTCTTTTCTGCCGGTGACTTTAATGAGGATGACGGAGAAGACAAAAAAGCGCTCAAAGTGTTTGACGAACAGGACGGAATCTACAAAAAAATCGTTCTGCGCGGCAATCAGGTGATCGGCGCCGTACTGTTCGGAGACAGCAGCGAAGGAAACAGGCTGTTTTCCATGATTCAAAAAGGAGCGGATATTTCTGATACTTCAAAAATTTCAATCTTGCAGCCTTTGAATCAGGAAGAAGGCATGAGCTTGACCGCTGCGATGAGCGACGATGAGATCGTGTGCGGCTGCAACGGCGTTTCGAAAGGAATGATCATTCAGGCGATCAAAGAGCAGGGATGCACATCGACGGATGAAATTAAAGCATGCACAGGCGCATCGCGCTCTTGCGGAGGATGTAAGCCGCTTGTCGCAGAGATTCTCCAGCATACGCTCGGCTCAGAATTTGATGCTTCAGCACAAAAAGAAGCGATTTGCGGATGTACGGACCTTTCAAGAGACGAACTCGTGGCCGAAATCAGAGAAAAAGGGCTGACCCATACAAAAGAAGTCATGAACGTGCTCGGCTGGAAAACGGCGGAAGGCTGTTCCAAATGCCGCCCTGCGCTTAACTACTACCTCGGCATGATCAATCCGAAGGAATATGAAGATGAAAGAGAATCCCGCTTCGTCAATGAACGGATGCACGCCAACATTCAAAAAGACGGCACATATTCAGTCGTACCGCGGATGTACGGAGGGGTCACCAATTCGAATGACTTGCGGCGCATCGCCGATGTCGTCGACAAATATGAAATTCCTCTAGTGAAAATGACCGGCGGCCAGCGGATCGATCTGATCGGCGTCAAAAAAGAGGATCTTCCGAAAGTATGGGCTGATCTTGACATGCCTTCTGGATTTGCTTACGGAAAAACGCTCAGAACCGTAAAAACGTGTGTAGGCGAACAGTTCTGCCGCTTCGGAACGCAAGATTCAATGGCTCTCGGAATTGACCTTGAGAAAAAATTTGAAGGGCTCTACACGCCTCACAAAATTAAAATGGCGGTTTCCGCTTGTCCGAGAAACTGTGCTGAATCCGGCATTAAAGATATCGGCGTTGTCGGCATCGACGGCGGCTGGGAAATTTACGTCGGCGGAAACGGAGGCACACATCTGCGTGCAGGCGATCTGTTAATGAAAGTCAAAACGGCTGAAGAAGTCATCGAAATCACAGGCGCATATCTCCAATACTATCGTGAAACAGCCAACTATTTAGAGCGGACATCTGCATGGATCGAACGTGTCGGCTTGTCCCACGTCCAATCCGTATTGAATGATAAAGAAAAACGCAAAGAGCTGAATGACCGCATCAATCAAGCGCTGTCTGTCCATAAAGACCCGTGGAAAGACTTTTTGGAAGACGGAAAGACAACAAGACAGCTATTCGAAAATGTTGTCACTTCCTAAAATGAAAAACCAACTTGAGGAGGAATTCACATGGTGAACAAGAACTTAACAAAGGTGTTTGTTTCGAAGGTCGGGGATTTGCCGAATCAGCTTGGGAAGACAGTGCTCATCAAGGACAAGGAAATCGCGGTATTCAAGCTTTCAAACGGCAGCGTCCGCGCGATTGAAAACCGCTGCCCCCACAAAGGGGGCGTGCTTGCCGAAGGAATGGTAAGCGGCGAATTCGTCTTCTGTCCGATGCACGACTGGAAGATCAGCCTTGAAGACGGCAAAGTCCAAGAGCCTGACACGGGGTGTGTGCAGACATACGAAACGGTCGTTGAAGGCGAAGATTTGTATATCGTTTATTAAACGGCGCAACAAGCGAAACGCAATATTTCAAAAGCCTTAAGGGTCGCAGAACGTGACCCCTCTTTATTAAAAAAACAAACGCGTTCACATAATCGGCAGATGGAAGGATGACAGTTGATGGGGAATGGGAAAGTTTATTTTGTCGGGGCCGGACCGGGCGATTCAGGATTGATCACATTAAAAGGAAGAACGCTGATCGAGGCGGCGGATGTCATATTGTATGACAGGCTCGTCAATTCCCGGCTGCTTGAGCATGCAAAAGCATCATGCGAATTTGTCTACTGCGGCAAGCTCCCGGACCGCCATTATATGAGGCAAAGTGAAATCAATGCACTGCTCATTGAAAAGGGGCTGAAAGGCCTCAAAGTGGTCCGGCTGAAAGGAGGAGACCCGAGCGTGTTTGGCAGAGTCGGGGAAGAAGCGGCTGCCGTCAGCGAACACGGCATCCCGTACGAGATGGTGCCAGGCATTACATCGGGAATCGCCGCTCCTCTTTATGCCGGACTGCCTGTGACCCACCGCGATTTCGCTTCATCCTTTGCCGTTGTCACCGCCCATGATAAATCGGGCAAACCGGAGATGAATTGGGAAGGGCTGGCCAAGGGCGTCCAAACCCTCGTCTTTTACATGGGGATCAAAAACCTTGGTTATATATGCGAGCAGCTGATGAAACACGGCAAGTCCCCCCTTGTTCCCGCAATGGCCATCCAATGGGGCACATGGGGCCGGCAGCGGAGTGTTAAAGGGACATTGCAGAATATCAGGGAGAAAATAACCGAGCATCAGATCAAAAATCCCGCGATTATCGTCATCGGCGACATCGTATCATTCAGGCAGAACAGCTGGTTTGAAGAAAAGCCTTTGATCGGGCTGAACATCATGGCAGTCAAAAGCTGTGAAGAAGAACAAATTCCAGTGGAGGCGCTTCGTGAACAAGGCGCTGAAGTTGTGGAATGGCCGAAATGGAAATCGGCCGAAACGGTGCCTGACGATGCACTTTTAGGTCGAATCGCTTGTTTTGACAGCCTGCTGTTCACCTCAAGTGCGTCACTGCGCAGATTTTTCAGCCGGCTTGCTGCTTTGAAGATCGATGTCAGGGAAATGCGCGGAAGGCTTTACGCTTCAGATCAGCATGTAAAAGCAGCTCTTGAAGAACGGGGATTTGAAGCCTTTCTGCAAACGGAAATGCCGGTCTCGGGCAGCTGTTTGCTGATCGGCAGCCGGGAAGCCGTGCAAAATTACCCGCACTCCGGGTGCGAGGTATTGATTACACATGACAGGGTGATCGACAGCCGCTTTACCTCGATCATCAAACGGGAAATTGATGAGTTTCCTATTGATATAGTGTTGTTTTCAAATCGAACATGCGTCGAGCTGTTCGTAAACGAGGCGGAGACAGTCGGCCTCCATCCGGAAAAAACGGCTGCCCGTCTTCAGGCGTTCTGCCTCACTGAAGAAGCGGGGGAGAGAGCTGCAGCCGTAGGGTTTCAGCGCGTTCATGCAGTGAATGATCGCGATCGCCTGCCGGATGTCATCAAAGAGATCAACCGAACAGCCGAATTTGTCTGTCAGAGCTGAAAAAAGCAGGGGGAACCCTGCTTTTTTAGCGTGCGGCACTGCTTCTGAACAACACCTCTTTTAAGTAGCAAAGGTCTGCCTCTATATGCTTCCTCATTGATTCGGCTGCTTTTGCGTCATTTCTGTCCTGCATGTGACGCAGAATCTCCTCGTGCTGATTGATGATTTCAAGAGTGCGCTCCGGTTTTTCAAGGTTTTTGCTCCGGTAGAAAAAGGTCAGCGACCGTAAATCAAGCAGCTGTTTTTGCAGGCGTTCGTTTTCGCTCGCTTCGATGATGGCATCATGAAATTGCGTATTTAGGCGAAGCAGAGCATTAGCCGACTCCGGACCTTGGCTTTTCTGGTGCTTATGCGCCTCAGAGAGCGTTTCGGAAATGAGCTCCAGTGTTTCATTAGAGGCAAGGCGAGTCGCCAAAGAAACGGCCAGGGATTCGAGCGCCTGACGGCATTGGTATATTTCTTCAAGATCTTTGATTGTCGGTTCATAAACTGTAATTTTTGATTTATCATCTATCAATAACAGGCCTTCTTGTTCAAGTGTCCGAATCGCCTCTCTGACGGGGCTGCGGCTCACTTGCAGCTCCTTGGCGATTTTGGATTCATAGATCCGTTCGCCGGGCTGATATCCTCCTTTAATAATCATATCTTTTAAATAATGATGGACTTGATCATGATAAGAGACTGCACGTTGGATCGAAAACTTCACGCTGTTCACCTCGTTTATTTTTCACTGCGGAAATCACTAATAGTCTAGCAAAAAGAGAGAAATACCATCAATCTAAAATTACCATAATATTGAGTATTTTGTGACAAAAAAGTGTTGACTGCCATTAGCTGTCCGTTATAATTAAGTTATAACTGTCGACAGTCGGCAGATTACTTTTTGATTATTATTGTAAGCGCTTTATCGTTAGAGGGGAAGGGGGAGTTTTTTATGAAATCAAGCGTTGTGTCAGCATGGGATATGCTTTGGAGATCACACCGGGAAGCAAAGAGGCTGCTTTTGTTCGCCATGCCTGTCAGGGCGGGAAAAGATGCCGGTTTAAAGATAAATTCGGAACAAACCATGAAGGAAGAGAAGCCGCCGAGCTATAAAACGCCTCAAAAAATCGGGCTGCTGCTTGGTCCTGCATTGTTTTTCGCTGTCCTTTTGTTCTTTTTTCCCGAGGGTCTGAGCTATGAAGGTAGAATGGTATTGGCGACTACTTTGTGGGTTGCGGTTTGGTGGATTACGGAGGCTGTTCCGATTCCGGCTGCATCATTGCTGCCGATCGTGCTGCTTCCGCTGACGGGGGCGCTGGAAGGGGCAGCTGTCACGTCGAGCTACGGCGATCCGATCGTCTTTTTATTCTTAGGGGGCTTCTTGATTGCACTTGCGATGGAACGTTGGAATCTCCATAAACGGATTGCGCTCAATATTATTTCTGTAGTGGGCACGAGCACCTCGAGGATCGTCCTCGGTTTTATGGCGGCCACAGGATTTTTGTCTATGTGGGTCTCAAATACGGCCGCTGTGATGATGATGCTTCCAATTGGAACCGCTATCATTCATCAGGTATCAGCTGTCATAAAGTCTGAAAGAAAAGATTTAGCCGCAGAAGAGGCGAAATTTTCAAAAGCGCTGATCTTCAGCATCGGGTATGCGGGGACAATCGGCGGACTCGGTACGCTGATCGGCACGCCGCCGAACATTATTTTGGCGGCCAATATTAAGAAGCTGTACGGAGTTGAAGTGTCTTTCGGCGGATGGATGGCTTTTGCCGTTCCGGTCGTCGTCATTTTGCTTGTAGCGGTATGGCTGTACTTGACGAAAGTGGCGCATCCGATCAAGATGAAGGAGCTTCCGGGCGGAAAAGAATTGATTCTCGAAGAAAAAAGAAAGCTTGGAAAGATGAGTTTTGAAGAAACAATGGTTCTGCTCGTCTTCGGGTTTGCCGCGTTTATGTGGGTGACGAGAACGTTTTTATGGGATGACAAAATACCGGGTATTGACGATACAATGATTGCGATATTCGCCGCTTCATTGCTCTTCTTGATCCCTTCGCTCAATAAAGGGGGCAGGGTATTGGACTGGTCGGTATCGAAGGACTTGCCGTGGGGGATTCTCCTTTTATTCGGAGGAGGCTTGGCGCTCGCAACAGGTTTTAAAGAAACGGGTCTGGCGGAGTGGATCGGCGGAAGGCTGACGGTATTGGATGGATTTAACTTTGTGGTTATTGTCATCATCTCAACGGCATTGGTGCTGTTTTTGACGGAGATTACGTCGAATACGGCTACGGCGACCATGATTCTGCCTGTACTGGCCTCGCTCGCTTTAGCGCTGAATGTTCATCCGTACGCATTAATGGTGCCTGCTGCAATGGCGGCAAACTGCGCCTTCATGCTGCCGGTCGGCACGCCGCCGAATGCAATTATTTTCGCATCGGGCAAATTGAAGATCAGCGAAATGGTTCGAACCGGCTTTGTCATTAATATTTTCACACTAATTTTAATCGTCGGAGCTGTGTTCTACATTCTTCCGCATTTATGGGGAGTAGATCTGACCGTCTTCCCCGACAATCTGAAATCGAATTGATGAAGCGAAGCCGGAGCTTAAGCCCCGGCTTTTGGTCATGGTGAAGCTTGCAATTGATCGTTCAGCAGCCATTTAAAAAGAGAAAAAAATGAAACTGCTGAAAAAAAAGATGATCAGCATGAACAACCCTGTACTGCCGCATCGATACCCATTTCTATTCATAGATTGTGTTGTAGAGAGTGAGCCGGGAAAATGGGTGAAAGGCTATAAATTCATAACGGAAAACGACTGGTTCATCACCGAAAATCAAAAGGAAATGCCATTTTCATCTTAATAGAAGCGCTGGCTCAGACCGCAGCATTTACTGCGTTGAAAGAACCGGCTGAAATCGGCTTTCTGTCTTCGGTGAAAAAAGCCGAATGCACCGGCAAGGCCGTTGTGGGAGACAAACTTGATCTATACTTTGAAGTTTCCCGCTATAAACGGGGGTTTTTATTCGGCAAAGGAACCGCCTCAGTAAACGGAAAACCTGCAGTGAAAGCAGAGATCGGAATTTTTATGGAGCAAAGTGAAAGCGGGGGAGAAGATTGATAGAAATAAAGCCTGTCGCGTTTGTGGAAAACTTGCGGACTTTCCCGAAGGATGATCATTGGGGCGATGTGATTTCTGAAATTAAGTTGGCTGAAGGCATCCATCCGGACGCTTTAAAAGGGATCGAAGAATTTTCCCATTTGGACATTATCTTTTACTTTCATCAAGTAAAAGAGGAACACATTCAATATAAGGCGAGGCGCCCGAGAAACAATAAAAACTATCCTGAGACAGGCATTTTCGCCCAACGGGGAAAAAACAGGCCGAACAGGCTCGGCGCGACCGTTGTCACCCTCCTTGAAAAATCCGGGAGCAAGCTTGTAGTGAAAGGGTTGGATGCGATTGACGGAACACCTGTAATCGATATCAAACCGGTGATGAAAGAGTTTCTCCCGAAAGGACAAATCATACAGCCGAAATGGTCGGAAGATTTGATGAAAGTATATTGGCATGCAGCTGATTGATAGAAAAAACCTCTCAACACCTTCTGAGAGGTTTTTTCATGCTTATACGATAAAAAAGAAGGATATCAGACCAATCTTGAAGATCGGAAGTCCCATGAATTGTGCCCAATCGGCAAACAAAATGAAAGCGCTTTATTATATGATGTCAATAAGGGGGTCGCAAAAATGATCAACGAGAAACGTCCTGCTCAATTGCTCCAATATTTGCTGCGTGTCAGAGAGGCGACAATGCATCAGCTGATTGATCATTTTCAATTATCGAAACGGCAAATCTGCTATGACCTGGACAAAATCAATCATTGGCTGACCGGCAAGCAGCTGCCTGAAATCGAATATAAAAGAAAGAACAGGCTGGCCGTTCCGGAAACATTGCTTGAATTGCGGTTCTCCGAAGCCTGTTCAGACATCGGCCGCTCGTTTATTTTTACGCAGGAAGAGCGGATCAAGGCCTTGTACATGTTTCTGTTTGTCCGCAGGGAGCCGATTTCATCCGCTCATCTGACACAGCTATTGCAGGTCAGCAAAAATACGGTCATGAATGATGTGAAAAAAGCGAATGAGGCGCTGACTCCGTTTTTAGTGGCGATCAAATATACAAGACAGCGCGGCTATCATTTAATAGGAAGCGAGTTTGATAAAAGAGTTCCCGTCATGCACCACCTTTCTTCTTTCCTGCAAAAGCCTTACGGCAAAGAAATCCTTCATTATATTTTAAAAATTTCCGGCTCGCGCGATCACAAACAACAAGAATTTAAAAGAGCGGTTGAACTTGTCTCAAAAGAATACGGGCTTCAACTCGTCGAAGAAAGGCTTAATGAATTTATCTACTTTCTGATGATGTATTCGATCAGAGTGGCCGAAGGAAAAATTGTCCGTTTTCACCAGGAGGAGGGTGAGCTTTTAAAGCAAAGTCCGCTGAAAAACGCAGCCGTAAGGCTTGTGAATGAGCTTCGGATTCCCGTTCATGAAACGGAACTTTGCTACATTTTGATCCAGCTGCTCGGGCTTTCATTTGGACAACAGCCGGCGCATGATCCGCTTTATCAGCTGTGTGAAAAGCTTGTGCTTGAATTTGAATCAAGAGCATGCATCACATTTCCGAGGAGACGCGAGGTGGCGGAATCTCTTTATCGGCACTTGAAGCCGGCATATTTCAGAATGAAATACCGGATTCCGATTCACAATCCCTTGCTCAGCAAAATTAAGAAAGAGCATAAAGAACTGTTTACCATCGTTCAAAAGCTGATGCGGCACCTTGAAGCGCTGTTGAACAAACCGGTTCCAGAGGAAGAAATCGGCTTTATCACAATTCATTTTGGTGCATTGCTTGAGCAGCCGGTGCAGTCCGGGTCATCCAAAAAGACGGCAGTCGTCGTCTGTCCGAGCGGTGTCAGCTCATCCTTAATGGTCAGGCGCCAGCTTGAATCGTTATTTTCAGAGATTGTCGTTGAGAAAGCGATGTCTTTGCAGGAATTCACACCTGACGTCTTTGATCATTATGATGCCGTGTTTTCCACCGTTGAGCTGAAAACCAAAAAGCGATACTACATGGTCAGGCCGCTGATGACGCCCGCTGAAAAAAGCAGGCTTGTCAATGAAGTGTATCAGGAAATGTTCGGTGTGAAGCAAAGGGAGCTTTTGACAGACGAATTTCTTCACATCCTCAAGAAGCATGCCAGTATCATAGACGAAAAAGGACTAAGAGAATCATTGAAAAATATTGCATTTGTTCAAAAAGTGACGGAAACAAGGGGGAAACGACCAGTGCTGAAAGATCTGCTGACAGATGAAACCATTCAAATGGCCGACCAAATCAAAGGCTGGGAAGAAGCGATTCAAACAGCGGCAAAGCCTTTGCTTGATAAGGAGGTGATCTTGAAGGAATACACGGATGCCATGATCGACAATGTCAAAACGATGGGACCTTATATGATTATCGGCCCCGAGATTGCCATCCCTCATGCAAGACCTGAAAAGGGCGTCCAAAAGGTGGGAATGAGTCTCCTGAAACTGAAGGAGCCGGTCTATTTTTTGGATGATGAGCAGTATCCGGTAAGGCTTTTGTTTTGCATTGCGGCGGTTGACCATACGACACATCTGAAAGCACTTTCCCAACTGACCCGGCTTCTCAGCAATAAAGAAAATCAGGATTCCTTAAAGGAAACCGAGTCGTTGGAGCATATCAAACGTTTAATCGAAGCCTATTCATCCAATTAAAAACAGGAGGGATAATATGAAGATATTGGCAGTTTGCGGATCAGGACTCGGAAGCAGTTTTATGCTGGAAATGAATATTAAGGATATTTTGCAGGAAATGGGGTTAATGGAGATCGAGGTGGATCATTCGGATTTGAGTTCAGCGTCTCCTGATCAAGCGGATTTGTTTATCGTTGCCAAAGATATCGCAGAAGGAGCGGCCCACCTGCGCGATATCGTCGTGCTTGAAAGCATTATAGACATGGATGAACTGAAAACAAAACTGGTTAAAACATTGCAGGAAAAAGGAGTGCTTTAATCACAGAAAAGGAGGAACTGCAAATGGGTGAAAGAGCGCTAAAGCTGATGATGGATGTGTTAAGCCAGCCGGCTGTATTAATTGCAGCCATTTCTCTTATCGGTCTTCTGCTTCAAAAAAAGCCTGCCAATGAAATTGTGAAAGGGACGACCAAATCGTTTTTAGGCTTTATCGTGATTTCAGCCGGGGCGGGCATCCTTGTTGGCTCGCTTGAGCCGTTCGGAAAGATGTTTCAAGCAGCCTTTCATGTGAACGGCGTCGTTCCGAACAATGAAGCGATTGTCGCGATGGCGCTCAATGAATACGGGACGGCAACAGCGCTGATCATGTTTTTCGGGATGCTGTCCAACATCTTAATTGCCCGTTTTACCAGATTAAAATACATTTTTTTGACCGGGCATCACACATTGTATATGGCATGTTTAATCGCCGTTATACTGGCGGTGGCGGGTTTGAAGGGCCCGTTTTTGATCGGCGTCGGAGCTGTTTCGCTCGGCTTGACAATGAGTTTGTTTCCGGCGATGGTTCAGCCTTTTATGAAAAAGATAACCGGCAATGATAAGGTCGCGTTCGGCCATTTTTCTTCAATCGGTTACGCTGTGTCCGGGTTAATCGGCAAAGCGGCAGGCAAGGGCTCGCGCTCAACTGAAAAAATCCGGTTTCCAAACGGCCTCGGATTTTTAAGGGACAGCTCTGTCAGCATTGCGCTCACTATGACCATCTTGTACGTTTTGATTGCCTTATTTGCAGGGGCGGGCTATGTGGAGCGCGAGTTGAGCGGCGGTACGCATTATCTTGTCTTCTCCGTTATTCAAGCGGTCACATTTGCGGCAGGGGTGTTTATTATTCTTTCGGGAGTCAGACTCGTGCTCGCGGAGATCGTTCCGGCTTTTAAAGGCATATCTGACAAACTCGTACCGGATTCCAAGCCGGCACTGGATTGTCCGATCATTTTTCCGTACGCGCCAAACGCCGTATTAATCGGCTTTTTTTGCAGCTTCATTGGCGGCATCACCGGCATGCTGATTCTCGGAGCGGCCGGAGCCGTCATCGTTCTTCCCGGAGTGGTTCCCCACTTTTTCACAGGAGCTTCGGCCGGCGTCTTCGGAAACGCTGCAGGGGGGATACGGGGAGCGGTCTTGGGGTCTTTTGTCAACGGTCTGATTATCACGTTTTTCCCTGTGTTCCTGCTGCCGGTCATGGGTGATTTAGGCTTTGCCAATACGACATTTTCCGATACCGATTTTGCCGCAACAGGAATCGTGCTTGGGCATGCGGTGAAACTGCTGGGATCTGGAGGCGTTGTAATTGGAATCGCAGCGGTAGTGGTTGGCGCAGTCTTGTTCGGCTTTAAACGCGGAAAGGCGGAAAAGCCAGATCAGAAAGTCGAAGCATAAAGGAGTGGGCAATGATGTCAGTAAGGGAAATCGATATGGAGCGTTTTCGTGATCAAATCAGGCTGCTGACATTGAAACAGCTTCATCACCTCGGCTTTGGACATTATGGTGGCAGCTTGTCAATCGCCGATGTGTTGGCCGTTTTGTATGGAAAGGTGATGAAAATAGATCCTGCCAATCCGTCGTGGGAAGATCGGGACTTCTTTATCCTTTCAAAAGGGCACGGCGGCCCCGCCTTATATGCAGCGCTTCATCTTTCCGGCTATTTTGAAGAAGATGTGCTCTATACGCTAAACCAAAACGGCACAGCTCTTCCGTCGCACCCTGACCGAAATTTAACACCGGGAGTCGATATGACGACCGGGTCGCTGGGCCAGGGGATCTCGGCTGCAGCAGGAGTCGCGCTGTCGCACAAGCTTTCAGGACGCGCTAACCGCACCTTTGTCATTGTCGGCGACGGGGAGCTGAACGAAGGCCAATGCTGGGAAGCGATCCAATTTGCGGCGCACCATAAGCTCCGCAATCTTTATGTGTTTGTGGATGATAATAAACAACAGCTGGACGGCCCGACGAAAGAGATTATCGATCCGCTGGATTTTGTCAGCAAATTTAGAGCCTTCGGGTTTTATTCCGAAAGGGTAAACGGACACGAACCGGAAGCGATTTATCGTGCGGTCAAAAGAGGCGAAGCCCAGCGGGAAAGGCCGGTTGCCGTCATCCTTGATACGGTGAAGGGAAAGGGCATCCCTTATTTTGAAAAAATGGAGAACAGCCACCACATTAGAGCAAATGAAGAGCAAAACCGCATGATCGAAAGGATCATTTTGACGCTTGAAGAAAAGGAAGTGAGGGCATGAATGAGGCGGCAAATGTAGAGCTGGACGCTGTTGAAATGAGGCAGGCATACAGCTCAGCCGTTTATGAACTGGCTCAAGAAAACACGGACATCGTGGCCTTGGAAGCGGATTTGATGAGCTCGATCTCCATGGACAAAGTCAAACGGCGCATTCCCGAGCAAGTGATCAATTGCGGTGTCATGGAAGCCAATATGATAGGGATTGCGGCCGGGCTTTCGTTAACCGGAAGAATCCCGTTTGTTCACACGTTCGCTCAGTTTGCGACAAGACGCTGTTTTGACCAGCTGTTTGTTTCAGGTGCATATGCCAAAACAAACATTAAGATTCTCGGATCAGATTCGGGAATTACGGCTGAACATAACGGCGGAACCCATATGGCCTTTGAAGATTTGGGACTCGCCCGGCTGATCCCAAACGCCTTTGTTTATGAAGCAAGCGATGCGGCAATGCTCAAATTTTTGATCAAAAAGGCTGCGGCAGAGTACGGCATTCACTATATCAGGACGATCAGAAAAAAGGCTGTCAGGCTTTATGATGAACACGAAACATTCGCAGACGGAAAAGCAAAAGTTCTCAAAGATGGCAGCGATGCGGCGCTGTTTGCCAGCGGCATCATGGTCGCCGAAGCTTTGCAGGCGGCTGAACTATCGATATGTATTGCATCAAGCCGATTGATCAAGAAACGGTGGTTCGTTATGCACAAAAAACGAATGCGATTGTCACGGCTGAAAACCATAATGTCATAGGCGGATTGGGAAGCGCAGTTGCGGAAGTGCTGAGTGAACATTATCCCGCGCCGCTTAAAAGAATCGGGGTTCATGAAGCCTTCGGGCAGGTCGGGACAATCGATTATTTGAAAAAATCTTACCGTTTGACCGCAGAACACATTGCACTGGCGGCGGAACAGCTCGTTTAAGATTTCTTTGTCCTGGCCGATTTTTATATTAGAATAGATAAAAGCCTAAAAAAAGTGGAGGTATCTTAAATATCGTGTCAGTCAGTCAAAGAAATCGAATCGATGTGAAGCTAGTAGCTCTGGATATGGATGGAACACTGTTAAATGACGAACAAACCATTTCTGATGAAAACAGAAAAGCGATTAAAGAAGCTGAGGAAAAAGGGGTTTATGTCGTGCTTAGCACCGGGCGGACGCTGATGACGTGCCGGGAGTTGGCGGAGTCGCTCGAACTGTCTTCTTTTTTGATCACGGCAAACGGCAGTGAAATCTGGGATTCGTCTTTCAACCTGGTCGAGCGCCAGCTGCTTCATCCCGATCATGTCCAAATGATGTGGGATTTGAGCAATCTGCACAACACCGATTTCTGGGCCGCCAGTGTCGATAAAGTGTGGAGAGGCGAGTTTCCTGAGGATATACAAGCGTATGAATGGCTGAAATTCGGCTTTGATATTCCGGATGACGACGTCAGAAACCGGGTCCTGGAAGAGCTGAAAAAGAACAAAGAATTGGAAGTCACCAATTCAAGCCCGACCAATATTGAAGTCAATGCCATCGGGATCAATAAAGCGGCCGCTTTGGCAAAAGTGTGCGAGCGCCTCGGCTTTACGATGGAACATGTGATGGCGGTCGGAGACAGTTTAAATGATATCGCCATGATCAAAGAAGCCGGTTTAGGCGTTGCCATGGGGAACGCCCAGGAAATCGTCAAAGAAACCGCGGACTGGATTACAGATTCCAATATCGAACACGGAGTCGCAAAGGCGATCAGGCATTGGGTATTGTCCTAGCCGAAAAAAGAGCCGATTTGCGGCTCTTTTTTTTGTGCAAAATAAAAAATATTCATAGACTGAAGCAAGCTGAAAAACCTTGTGAAATCAGGTTTTTCAGCTAAAGTTTTTAGGTATAACGATTTATTTTGTGTGAGGTTTCCTAACAATATGATGCCAAGCGGGCAAATCCTTGATATAATCAATTCAAGTTTGATTATTCGGAATTAATGTTCCGAAAATCGGAACAAAACGAGGGATATACTAAAATTCGACCGAATGTGCATCAATATATAGGGGGGATTTGATGAATCAAGTTGATTTAAACTGCGATCTTGGAGAAAGCTTCGGCGCTTATAAAATCGGGCTGGATGAGGAGATTCTCGAGTTTGTTACATCAGCCAACATCGCTTGCGGATTTCATGCGGGAGACCCTGGCGTCATGCGCAAAACCGTCAAAATGGCGGCGGAAAAAGGCGTGAAAATCGGCGCGCATCCGGGACTTCCCGATTTAGCGGGATTCGGGCGCCGCAATATGGCGATCACGCCTGAAGAAGCATACGATCTTGTCGTGTATCAAATCGGTGCGCTTTCAGGATTTCTAAAGGCTGAAGGCGTGACCATGCAGCATGTGAAACCCCATGGCGCACTATATAATATGGCCGCGCAAAGCCGGGAACTGTCGGATGCGATCGCGCGCGCAGTTTATCAAACAGACCCGGAACTGATTTTATTCGGTTTGGCGGGAAGCGAACTTGTGCTTGCCGGTGAAAGAGCCGGTTTAAAAACGGCTCACGAAGTTTTCGCCGACCGTACATATCAAGAAGACGGAACGCTGACTTCCCGCCGCCAGAATGATGCGCTGATTCAAGATGACGATGAAGCCGTCGGCCAGGTGATCCGCATGGTGAAAGAAGGCAAGGTCCGCAGCCTGCAGGGAACGGATGTCAGCCTTAAAGCAGATACGGTGTGCATTCACGGTGATGGTGCACACGCGCTTCATTTTGCGAAAAAAATCCGCCGCGAACTCAGAGCAGCAGATATTAAAGTACAAGCTTTTTCTACATGATGTTGACAAAAGGAGGAATACCATTTGAAACAAAATAAAAAAACAAAAGCGCCGGCAGGCAACTGGACGTTGCTTTTGGGCGCCGCTTTTTTAATGGCCACATCTGCAATCGGGCCGGGATTTTTAACACAAACCACAGTATTTACACAATCTTTGGCCGCAAGCTTCGGCTTTGTCATCCTCGTTTCCATCATTTTAGATATTTTCGCCCAAACCAATGTGTGGAGAATTATTGCGGTTTCTGAAAAAAGAGGGCAGGAAATCGCCAACCTCGTCTTACCGGGACTCGGCTATTTTATCGCCTTTCTTGTCGTTCTGGGCGGGCTTGCCTTCAACATCGGCAATATCGGAGGCGCCGGTCTCGGCATGCAGGTTTTATTCGGCATTTCGCCGCAGATGGGAGCCATCATCAGCGCCGTCATCGCGATTTTGATCTTTGTCATTAAAGAAGCGGGAAAAGCGATGGACCGGTTTACGCTGATCGCAGGCTTTGTCATGATTTTACTGACGGTGTACGTCGCTGTCACCACCGGACCTCCGGTAGGGGAAGCGATAACGAAGACGGTCATGCCTGATAACATTGATTATCTTGCGATTATAACGCTTGTCGGCGGTACGGTCGGCGGATACATTACATTTGCCGGCGGACACCGATTGCTTGATGCGGGTGTTAAAGGGAAGGATGCGATCCCTGAAGTAACGAAAAGCTCTGTTTCCGGCATTTTGATCACGTCTGTCATGAGGATTGCGCTTTTCCTTGCCGTACTTGGCGTCGTATCAAAAGGTATGCAGATTAATCCGGATAATCCGCCGGCATCAGTATTCCAGCATGCCGCAGGAAATGTCGGATACAAAATCTTCGGCCTCGTCATGTGGAGCGCTGCTATTACATCCGTGATCGGTGCTGCTTATACGTCGGTATCATTCTTTAAAACGTTTTCTCCGAAAATCGAAAAGAATTCACGCGGCATTATAATTGTCTTTATTATTGTATCAACGCTTTGCTTTGTAACAATTGGAAAGCCGGTCAACCTTCTCGTTCTTGCCGGCGCATTAAACGGCTTAATCTTGCCGATCGCACTAGGCTCCCTTTTAATCGGCGCGCATAAGAAGAATGTCATCGGCGACTACAGGCATCCGATCTGGCTTACAATTCCGGGCATTCTGGTCGTTATTGTCATGGCCATCATGGGAGGCTATACGTTAATCAATGAAATTCCTAAGTTATGGGGATGATCTCGTTGCATGTAAATGAAATGCGTCCTGACGAAGTCAGGGCTCTGATTCGAAAAGGGGAAATAACGGGTCCGACAGCCGGCATGGCCGGGGGTTTTACCCAGGCAAACCTGGTGATTTTGAAAAAAGAGCTCGCTTTTGAGTTCTTGCTGTTTTGCCAGCGCAATCAAAAGCCGTGTCCGATTCTTGATGTCACGGACCCCGGATCTCCGGTTCCGTCCATCACGGCGCCGGACGCTGATATCCGCACCGATTTTCCAAAATACCGCGTATACAAGCGTGGCGAATTGGCGGATGAAGTGACAGATATCTCTTCTTTATGGGAAGACGACATGGTCGGTTTTTTAATCGGCTGCAGCTTTACGTTCGAACAAGCGTTAATGAATAACGGAATCCCTGTCAGACACATTGAAGAAAAGCGAAATGTCCCGATGTATCAAACGAATATTCCTTGTGTCCCGGCAGGCCGTTTTCAAGGGCCTATGGTCGTCAGCATGAGGCCGGTTCCGGAAGAGCAGGCGGTGCGAGCCGTTCAGGTTACATCAAGGCTTCCCGCCGTTCACGGAGGGCCTGTCCATATCGGCAGTCCAGAAGCCATCGGTATAACAGACATCGCAAAACCCGATTTCGGCGATGCGGTAACGATAAAAAAAGGGGAAGTTCCGGTATTCTGGGCTTGCGGCGTCACCCCTCAGGCAGTCGCAATGCACGCAAGGCCGGAGCTGATGATTACGCATTCGCCCGGCCATATGCTGGTTACCGATGTTCGGGATGAACAATTTGGTGTGTTATAGGATTTCAAAATCAATACAGAGCGGTTTATCTGTATTGATTTTTAATTTAAGGGGATGAAAGGCAAGGTGAAACAGAATTGAAAAATCTTTCGAATGCGACAATGTCTCCGCTCGGCGACTCCGCGGTTATCATCCAGCTTGGAGAGGGGATAAGCGAAAAGACGCACCGTGTCGTCAGCGCGCTGACAAAGCGGATTGAAAACGATCCGTTTCCCGGTTTTATTGAGTGTGTGCCGGCTTTCACGAGTGTGACCGTTTTCTATCAGCCATTTGAAGTATACCGCAAGATGGAGAGCGGCAAGGCTGTTGATTCTCCGTATGAAAAGGTAAAAGCCCTCCTCGACCATCATCTCCAAGAGCTCACAATGGAAGAAGAGACAGATCAGCGCACGGTGGAAATTCCGGTTTGTTACGGCGGCCGTTTCGGCCCTGATTTGGAGGAAGTGGCCGACATCAACGGCCTGACTGCACAGGAAGTCATCGATATTCACACCTCGGGTGAGTACCTCGTTTATATGATCGGCTTTGCGCCGGGCTTCCCTTACCTAGGCGGAATGTCTGAAAAGATAGCCGCACCGCGGCGGTCATCTCCTCGGACTTCGATTCCCGCCGGTTCAGTCGGAATAGCCGGCATGCAAACAGGCGTCTATCCCCTTTCAACGCCGGGCGGCTGGCAGCTGATCGGCAATACGCCGCTTGAATTATTCAAGCCTTATGAACAGCCTCCGAGCCTTCTGAGAGCAGGGGATATCGTGAAATTTGTCAGCGTGACAGAAGAGGAGTATCACGCGCTGAAGGAGGGGAAATCTTGAGCATAGAAGTGTTAAAGCCGGGTCTGATGACAACGGTTCAAGACTTGGGCCGCACAGGTTTTCAAAAATACGGCGTGCTTGTCAGCGGTGCCATGGATGCCGATTCTTTGCGGATTGCCAATCTGCTCGCGGGGAACAGCCAGAACGAAGCTGCGCTTGAAGTGACGCTGATGGGGCCGGGGCCGTCTCTCCGCTTTCAAAAACCTGCTCTTATAGCGGTGACGGGCGCTGACTTTTCACTGATGGTAAATGACGAAGAAGTCCCGCTTTGGCGCCCGGTTTTCATCAAAGAGGGCAGCGTGTTGACATTCGGCATGTGCAAGCGCGGAAGCCGTGCATATATGGCAGTGGCCGGGGGAATTGATGTGCCGCCTGTAATGGAAAGCAAAAGCACATATGTCAGAGCAGGACTCGGCGGCTTTCAAGGAAGGGCGCTTCAAAAGGGAGACGTGTTATCGCTAGGCAGCCCGACGCCGTTGTCGGAAGCGCTGCACAGAAAGCTCGCAGACGAGGGCAAAGAACGGGGCTTTGCGGCTCCGAAGTGGGCTGTCGACCGCAAATATTTTCTCCCGCTAAAAAAGAACCCGGTCATTCGTGTCATCAAAGGCGATCAGTTTGCTTGCTTTACCTCATCATCACAAGAGCGCTTTTTCGCGGGTCCATTCCGGGTGACGGCTAAATCCGACCGGATGGGGTACCGTCTTCAAGGAGAGGCGCTCGAACTCACTCAGCCTCTGGAAATGATCTCTGAAGCGGTATCATTCGGAACGATTCAAGTGCCGCCCGACGGCAATCCGATCGTTCTTCTCGCAGACAGGCAGACAGCGGGCGGATACCCGAGAATCGCCCATATCGCATCAGCTGATTTTTCTCAGGTCACGCAGATGATGCCGGGCGAGCAGGTGCAGTTTCAGCTTGTCAGCCTTCAGGAAGCAGAGCGCGTTTACATCGAACGGGAGACGAAAATCAGCGAACTTTCTGCCCGATTGAAGCTTGAATACATGTTATGATAGGTGTGATGTGTATCAGGAGGGGGAAGGCATGGAACATAAAAACAAAACAGTCGTCAAAGCCATGACCCTGCTCAATCTGTTCCTGACGAGAGAAAGGCTCTCGCTGGGCGACATGATTGAGCTGACAGGCATGCCGAAAACATCTGTCTACCGCATGGTTTGTTCTCTCGAAGAAATGGGTTTTCTCGACCGCGACGAGAACGGGATGTATAGCTTAGGACTGCTGTTTTTGCAATACGGCCACCTTGTTTCAGAAAGGCTTGATATTCGAAAAATCGCTCTGCCCATCATGGAAGAACTCCGCGATGACGTGGATGAAGCCGTCCATTTAATTGTAAGGCAGGGAAATGAAGCAATGTATATAGAAAAAATTGAGGGCACGCAGACCGTTCGCCTCTATACAGCGATCGGGAGGCGGTCCCCTTTATATGCCGGAGCCTGTGCGAGAAGCATTCTGACGTTTTTGCCTGAAGAGGAGCGGGATGCCTATATCGAGCAAACAGAGCTGGTGCCGATCGCTTCCGGCACGATCCGGGACAAGGCTGAGCTGATCCGCATTGTGGACGAGTCGTACCGGAGCGGCTGCACGGTCAGTCATTCGGAGCTCGAAGACTACACCTCCGCGATTGCCGCGCCGATTTTCAATCATAAGCGCGAAGTCGCAGCTGGGATCAGCATCGCCGGGTTTGAAGCCCGCTTTCAGAAAGACCGTCTTCCTTATTTGACCGAAAGAGTGAAAAAGGCGGCGCTTGACATCTCGAGAAAATTAGGTTTTTAGGAAAAAAGAAAAGTATCCTTTCGAGCCTCTGCCGAGTACATATATGGTAGCTGCCGCGAAAAAACGGCATATCGGAGGGGGAAAGGATATGACGCTTCAATATACGGCTCTCGGCGACTCTTTAACCGTCGGGGTCGGTGCAGGTTTGTTTGAGCCGGGATTTGTACAGCGCTATAAAAGGAAAATGGAAGAGGATTTGAACGAAGAAGTTTCTTTGATTGTATTTGCGAAATCCGGTCTTGAGACGTCGGAAATTTTAGCGATGCTGAACGAGCCTTTCATCATGGAACAGGTCAAAAAAGCGGACGTCATCACGATAACGGGCTGCGGAAATGATCTTCTGCAATCGCTGGAGATATATGAAAAAGAAAAGGATGAACACGTCTTTTTGGAAGCTTCCTCCCACTGTCAGAAAAACTACTCAGGCATGCTTGAGAAGATCAGAGAAATAAAGGGAGAAAAAGATACGCGTTATCTCGTCCGGCTTCTCAATTTATACAACCCATTTCCGTCAATCGAATTAGCGGACAAATGGATTTCCGGCTTTAACAGGCACTTAAAGCAGCTAGAGTCCGCTCCGCAAATCAAGGTGATCGATACTTATGCTGTCTTTAAAGGACGCGAAAAAGAATATTTGTCAATTGACCGTGTGCATCCAAGCAGCAGAGGGTATGAAGCGATGTCGGAAAAGCTGAGAGCGGCGGGCTACGGGCGGCTGGAGGGCTGAATATGATGAAGAAAGACCATTCCAATCAGGAATGGTCTTTTTTTATGCAATTCTTCAGCGAGCAGCCGAAAACAGACTAAAAAATGAAACTATTAAATTTTGTCACACGGCTCCTGCCAAAGTGCCGTTTTCTTTCGATTGAGCAGTCATCTGTAAGCGTTTTAATATAGAAACAGGGAGCCGACATTATTCGACATCATTTTTTTATCACAGGCTTTAAAGGACAACAAAGGAGGGTTATGAAATGGAAGATAGACAAAATCAAGATTTCAAAGTAAAGATTCAACGTTTCGGAAGCTATTTGAGCGGAATGATCATGCCGAATATCGGTGCATTTATCGCATGGGGGATCATTACCGCATTGTTTATTCCGACGGGATGGATGCCGAATGAAGCGCTTGCTTCATTGGTTGATCCAATGATCAAATTTTTGCTGCCGCTCTTGATTGGATACACGGGCGGTAAGATGGTGTACGATCACCGCGGAGGCGTCGTCGGTGCGACTGCAGCGATCGGCGTTATCGTCGGCGCGGACATTCCGATGTTCCTCGGCGCGATGATCATGGGGCCGCTGGGCGGCTACCTGATGAAACTGACGGACAGGCTTTTCAAAGATAAGGTCCGTTCCGGATTTGAAATGCTGATCAACAACTTTACAGCCGGAATTCTCGGCTTCATTCTGGCGGTGCTCGGCTTTCTTGCAATCGGTCCGGTGGTGCTCGGCTTAAACAAAACATTGGCGGCCGGCGTGGAAGTGATCGTCAATGCGAATCTGCTTCCGCTCGCAAGTATTTTTGTAGAGCCTGCGAAAGTTCTTTTCCTTAACAATGCGATCAACCACGGTATTTTGAGCCCGATTGGTATTGAGCAGGCCGCCCAGACAGGAAAATCAATTTTATTCCTTTTAGAGGCGAACCCAGGCCCTGGTCTCGGGATTCTTTTAGCTTACATGATTTTCGGAAGAGGCACATCAAAGCAGACCGCTCCGGGCGCTGCAGTGATCCATTTCCTAGGCGGTATTCACGAAATTTATTTCCCTTACATTCTGATGAAACCGCTGTTAATCCTGGCTGCAATAGCGGGCGGAGCGAGCGGTGTGCTGACGTTTTCCATCTTTAATGCGGGGCTTGCGGCTGTTCCTTCACCTGGAAGTATTATTGCGGTGCTGGCGATGACGCCGAAAGGCAACCACATCGGCGTGATCCTTGGTGTTCTCGTCGCAGCAGTCGTTTCATTCATTGTAGCTTCTTTGATTTTGAAAACGTCTAAAGCCGGCGAAGAAGATTTGACGGCCGCGGCGGAAAAAATGCAGCAAATGAAAGGCAAGAAGAGCCAGGCCGTTTCTGCATTGACTTCGGCTGACGAAGCGGAAGAATCAGCGGCTCCGTACGAAAATGTCAGCAAGATCATCTTCGCGTGTGATGCCGGAATGGGCTCCAGTGCGATGGGGGCATCAATTTTGAAAAACAAAGTCAAAAAAGCAGAACTCGATATCGACGTATCCAATACATCGATCAATAATCTGCCGGAAGATGCCGATATCGTCATCACGCATAAAGACTTAACGGAACGCGCAAAAGCGAAGCTTCCAAGTGCCAGACACATATCGGTGGAAAACTTCCTTAACAGTCCAAAATACGACGAACTGATCAATCAGCTTAAAAAGTAAAGTTTGAGAACCCGTGAGCCTGAAAATCAGGCTCACACAACATGTATGAAAGAGAGTGATTTCCCAATGAAACCAGTACTTGCAAAAGAAAACATTCATCTCAATCAATCTGCCGCAACGCAGGAAGAAGCGATCAGACTGGCCGGAAAGGCGCTGGTTGACGCCGGCTATGTTACCGCGGATTATATCGAGAAAATGTTGGAGAGGGAAGGCCTCACTTCCACTTACATGGGGAACGCAATCGCCATTCCGCATGGTACGGAAGACAGCAAGCAGGATGTTCTTCATTCCGGAATATCCGTTATCCAGCTTCCGGAAGGTGTCGAATACGGCGATGGCAATATTGCTAAAGTGATCTTTGGCATTGCCGGAAAAAATGATGAGCATTTGGAGATTTTGTCTAAGATTGCGATTGTCTGCTCAGAAGCGGACAATGTCGAACGGATCATCAATGCGAAAAATGAAGACGAGTTAATGGCGGTTTTTGAAGAAGGTGACCAGGTATGATTGCACTGCATTTCGGTGCGGGGAACATCGGCCGCGGATTTATCGGAGCCTTGCTCTGCAAATCGGGGTATGATGTCGTGTTCGCCGATGTAAATGATGCCGTGATCAATGAACTGAACGATAAGGGCCGCTATACCGTCGAAATGGCCGATGCCGGAAGGAAGCAGGAAACGATCGGACCGGTCCGGGCGATCAACAGTACGACCCAGCTTGACGAATTGTATGATTTGATAGCGAAAGCCGACCTTGTCACCACAGCGGTAGGCCCGGCGGTGCTTAAATTGATCGCAGAGCCGATTGCAGAAGGTTTGAAGCGTCGGATGAAAATAAACAAGCAGCCTTTAAATATTATAGCTTGCGAGAATATGATCGGGGGCAGCGCTCATCTTCGCGAGGAAATTTTCGCCCGCTTAACTGAAACGGAGCGCGCCGCAATCAGCGATTCAGTCGGCTTTCCGAACTCGGCAGTCGACAGAATCGTGCCGATCCAGCACCATGATGATCCGTTGAAAGTAACGGTGGAGCCTTTTTTCGAATGGGCCGTTGATCAAACGGAATTCGCCGGAAAAGTGCCGGATATTGAAGGTGTGACATATGTAGCGGATCTTGCGCCATTCATCGAAAGAAAGCTGTTTACGGTCAATACCGGACACGCCATGGCGGCGTATGCCGGCTATAAGAAAGGTTTGAAGACGATAAAAGACGCCATTCATCATCCGGAGGTCCGCCAAACGGTGGCAGGCGCGCTAGAAGAAACAGGCCGGTACCTTGTCCAAACATACGATTTTACACAGGAAGAGCACCGGGCATATATGACAAAAATTATCGGCCGCTTTGAGAATGAATGCCTGTCAGACGATGTCACCCGTGTGGCCAGGTCGCCGCTTCGCAAGCTTGGCAGGGATGACCGTCTTGTCGGCCCGGCCCGGAAGCTTTGCGATCTCGGCTTTGAACCTGTCCGCCTTGCAGAAGGCATTGCCCTGGCGCTGCAGTTTGATTGTGCCGATGATCCGGAAGCCGTTCAGCTTCAAAGCATGATCGCTGAAAAAGGCTATGCCGGCGTGCTTCGCGACGTATGCGGACTCGAAGAGGATCATTCTTTATTCAAACTGGTAATCAGCCATTTGAAAGCATAGCTTTAGATAGAATCGGGAGAGGGCGGCAGCCGGGCGGGGGCTGCCGAAAACAGAATGTATGAACAGGGCGGCGCAGATGCAACCTAATCTAGAAACATCAGCTGTGAGCTGATGTTTCTTCACTTCTTGAAAAGTATTTGCACAGATTTTAATAAAAAATTAATTAGTTTGAATTGAAGATTTTTTGACAGCGTTTTATGATAGGGATACCGTTTCAACCGCCGGAACCCCTTTCACCCCCCCCCCCCCCGCAAAAACGACAACACCGGAGGCGGCGTTTTATGTATATGACAGCAAGGGAACAAAAACTAATGAAATACCTTTTGCATCAAAACCGTTATGTCAAAGTCAATGAAATTGCCGGCTATATAGAAGTCAGCACAAGAACGGTCCACCGCGAGCTCAAAGCGGTTAAATCCGTTCTGGACAAGTACAGGCTTCAGCTTGATAAGCAGCCGGGAAAAGGCTTGAAACTGGTCGGAGCCTACAGAGACAAACAGCGGCTTCTTGAAGATCTGTCCCGGGACAGTCATGTCGAATACAGTGCCGATGAACGAAAGCTTTTGATTTTATGCGCGATGCTTGAAACGGGAGAGCCGATCAAGCTTTATACAATTGCCCATGACTTGCAGGTGACGGCGGCAACGATCAGCAACGATCTTGACGAGCTGGAGAAGTGGATCGCTCCATTCGGCCTTTCGCTGATCAGAAAAAGAGGCTACGGTATAGAGCTGAGGGGGCCGGAGGACGCCAAGCGGAAAATCGTCGGAAACTTGATGGCCGACAAGCTCGATGTTCAGCAGTTTCTGGAAACGATCGAAATGAATATTAAAGGCAAGAACGAAGCGCCGGAGAAAATATTCGGTGTCGTCAGCCGGGGGAAATTGCTGAAAGCGGAAAAAGTGCTGTTTCAGATGAAAGAAAAGTATGGACTTTCTCTTTCCGACAGTGCATACATCGCTCTGGTCGTCCACTTGACGTTTGCGATCGAGCGGATACAGCTCGGTGAAATGATCAATATGAATGAAGAAGAATTGACGGATCTGAAGCGTACGAAAGAGTTTGAACTGGCGCTTGCGCTTGCAAAGGCGCTTGAAGATGCGTTTCACGTGAAGATACCCGAAGCTGAGGCGGGGTATATTACGATGCATTTAAGAAGCGCCAACAAAAGCTTCAAAATCGACTACAGAGCGGAAGATATCGAGCTGGATACTGCGCTCAGAACGAAAAAGCTGATCGATTTCATCTCGCAAAAAACGGGCATGAATTTAACCGGCAATCATTCGCTTTATGAAGGATTAATCGCCCACCTTGAACCGGCGATCATCCGGATCAAAGAAAAGATGTCGGTGCATAATCCGTTAACAGAGCAGGTCAAAAAAGATTATTTTCTCCTATATATGGCCATAGAGGAAGGCGTCGAAATATTTTTCCCGGAAATCCGGTTTCCAGATGAAGAAATTGCTTTTATCGTCCTTCACTTTGGATCGGCGCTTGAGATGAGCAAACAAAAAGTAGACATCAACGCGCTCGTGATTTGTTCGAGCGGAATCGGTTCATCAAAGATGCTGGCCTCGCGGTTGAAAAAAGAGCTTCCTGAAATCGCTTCCTTTGAGATATCCTCTCTGATGGAACTGAAGACGAAAAACACTGATGCCTTTGACATCATCGTTTCAACCGTGCCGATCCCATATGAAAACATTGACTGCGTCACCGTCAGTCCGCTCCTTGACACGGAAGATGTGAAACAGATCAAACACCAGCTCACCCGAAAAATCCCGCTCATCCTTCGGAAAAAGCGGATGGCGCCCAAAAAACCGGAGCCGTTTCCAGATATGCTTCAGATTGCGCGGAAAATCGGCCATTACGCGGCCGGCATTCAACATATACTGAGCCATTTTACGGTTGAAACGATGGAAGCTGAATCAAGCCTGGAACATACGGTCAAACGGATTTGCGGAACCCTGGAAGATCAAGGCCTGGTTAAGGATGCAGGGCAGATGGCGGATGGACTGATGAAAAGAGAAGCACAGGGTGGCCTCGGAATTCCCGGAACAACCTTCGCGCTGTTTCATTTAAAAAGTGAAGCGGCCGCGGTTCCCCTCTTTAAAGCTTATGATCTGTCCAAACCGTTCGAGATCAAAGGGATGGACGGAAGCGCCATGAAGATGATGCGGATGCTCATCATGCTGGCGCCGGCCGATCTGTCTCCGGAAGGTTCCGAGATTCTGAGCTTCATCAGCTCTTCGATGATAGAAAGTGATGAGAGCATAAAAGCATACCAGACCGGAGACCGCGAGCAGCTGTACGGCATGCTGAACGTGCTGTTTCACCGGTTTATACAGGATAAAGAGTGGTGAGAGCCCCGGGTTAACCCGGGGCTTTCTTCATTTTTATCGCACATGGTCATGTTTAAACAAAAATTTCTCCGGTTAAAAGTCTAGTAACATCAGCTAAAGGGAGGAATCACAAATGGATTTGTGCAATCAGCAGACAAACGGGCAGCCGGCGCAGACGCAAGACCGCCAGCCCGGCATCGAAAGCGTCATGAATCCGCGTCCGATCTATGAGGATGAAAATTACAAAGGAACGGATAAACTGAAAGGAAAGGTCGCGCTGATCACAGGAGGCGACAGCGGAATCGGCAGAGCTGTTGCCGTTGCCTATGCTAAAGAAGGCGCGGACATCTCGATCGTCTACTTGAATGAACACGAAGACGCTCAGGAGACGAAAGCGCGCGTTGAAAAAGAGGGCGTCAAATGCCTGCTGCTTCCCGGCGATGTCAGGGATGAAGCTTTCTGCAATGACGCGGTTGAGCAGACGGTGAAGGAGCTGGGCCGTCTTGATATTCTTGTCAATAATGCGGCCGAACAGCATCCTAAAGACAGCATTAAAGAGATTTCCAGTGAACAGCTCGAGAAAACATTTAAAACAAATTTCTTCTCTTATTTCTACTTTACAAAAAAAGCGATTGATTATCTGGAGCCGGGCAGCGCGATCATCAATACAACATCGATCAACCCTTACCGGGGCAATCCGCAGCTGATTGACTACACGGCAACAAAAGGGGCGATCAATGCGTTTACACGGTCGATGTCACAGGCGCTCGTCAAAGACGGCATCCGTGTCAATGCCGTTGCACCGGGACCGATTTGGACGCCGCTGATCCCGTCAACGTTTTCAGGGGAGGAAGTGGCGAAGTTCGGTACAGATACACCGATGGGCCGTCCAGGTCAGCCGGTCGACCATGTGGGCTGCTATGTGCTTTTAGCATCTGACGATTCTTCGTATATGACAGGGCAGACCCTCCACGTCAACGGCGGAGACTTTATCACGACATAAAAGGGGGAAGCTCGTGTGAAGGTGACAAAGGAAGATGTAATTGAATACTACGAGAAAGCGGGCATTGTGCTGAACGACGATGATAAAGAAAACATCCAAATCATGGACTACGGATTAAATAAGCTGGATAAGCTGGGGCTTCAGCTGTTCGTCTATGTCAACACAGACCGCTACTGCGCCAAAGAGCTCGTATTATTCCCTGAACAAACATGCCCCGAACACCGGCATCCTCCTGTAGACAAGCAGAAAGGGAAGGAAGAGACATTCAGGTGCAGATACGGAAAAGTGTATTTGTATGTAGAAGGAGAAAAAACGGAAGCCCCGGCCGTTATGCCGCCGGACGAGGATATTGAACATTTCACCGTTTGGCACGAAATTCAGCTCACGCCCGGCGAACAGTTTACGATTCCGCCGGACACGAAGCATTGGTTCAAAGCGGGGAGTGAAGGTGCGGTGGTCACGGAGTTTTCTTCAACAAGCACCGATGATCACGATGTGTTCACAGATCCGAGAATTTAGCGAATGGGAGTCCATCTCATTCGCTTTTTTTCGCTCGCTCCATCACATCAAAGCCGATGAAGTGCCGTCCGTCATGATCGGCAAAATAAAATTGAACACCGTTCACACAAAGTGTTTTGACCGCTTCCTGTGCCGTCGGTCGAAACCGCCGAACGTGCGTCCCGTTTAGGTAAGCCGGTTCAAGTTTATATTTTCTGCCGGTCAGCGTTCCAAGCCGCGCGATTTCCGGAGCCTCGTCCCCCGGAAATTCGACACCGATGATCCGCTGATGGCGGTCAAAGTCTGCAGACAAAGCCGTGTCGCCGATATCATCTGTTGCTGATACCGATCCGGCCCGCCTTTCCGTTAAAGCAATGTAGCCCATATCAGCCTCGGCATCAAACGATATGAAAATATTCACGTCAAAAACCTCCATTCAATTGTTTAATATACAAGACATTGTGGAAAAGTAACAGTGGAGACGATACAAAGGAGGGAACCTCAAAATGGATCAGCAGCAATTGAAGAACAAGGTGCTTGATATTCTCGATCATCATAAAATCGGTTCGCTTGCAACGGTTGAAAGCGGCAAGCCTCATTCCCGCTACATGACCTTTTTCCATGACGGGCTGACGCTTTATACACCGACAAGCGATGAGACGCACAAGGCGGAAGAGATTGATAACAATCCGAACGTCCACGTGCTGTTGGGTTATAACGGCGAAGGATTAGGCGATGCATACCTTGAAATTACAGGTACGGCAAAGCTCAACCATTCAAAGGATTTAAAGGACAAAATTTGGGATGAAAGGCTTGAGCAATGGTTTGACGGAAAGGACGATCCGAACTTGACCGTGCTTGAGATTGAGCCTTCGGAAATCAGACTGATGAATGAAGGCGAAAGCACCCCGGTCACGCTTGACATGTAGCACTGTGCTCAATCAGTTTGTCATAAAGGGCGAACTGTAGTATAATAAAAAACAGGAACACGCAAAAGAGCAAATAAATGGAAAGTAAACTTCTTTTTTCTTTCTTAGAAGATGCTAATTTCTTCCTCTGACCCGCCCCTAACAGGATAGAGGGAAAAAAGACTTTTTGTTTCACAATTCACACTGGCGCGGCTTCGGAGCCGCAAGGACGAATGAGAGGTAGGGCTTTCGTTGTCTTGTATCAGAAATTCCATGGTGTTTACTTTCGCTCGGAACGATAGATGCTGATCTTTTACGAAATTCAAATGACCGCCTTTGGCAGCGGATAATAATTTATTTGCTCGAATAAATATGATAATTGAGACCGCTTCGGCTTTTGCCGGAGCGGTTTTTGATTTGCCGAAACGTTTCCGTTTTAAAAACAGTCTTACCTATAGACTGGAGGAAGGTAAATGGACTTTTTAACATCCAAGGTGCTATTGATTTTTTGTTTTCTGTTGTTGATCCATTCCATCGAAACGCTCGCTTACGCTGCCCGGCTGTCAGGCGCGAGAGTCGGATTTATCGCATCGGCTCTGTCATTATTTAATGTGATGGTCATCGTCTCGAGAATGTCAAACATGGTTCAGCAGCCTGTGACGGGAAAGCTTGTTGATGTCGCGGGGGCGGATGCGCTTTCCCTCGTCGGTAGCCAATTTCGGTTTTTGATCTTTGGTTCAACCGTCGGCACAATTTTCGGAATGCTGCTTCTGCCGACATTCGTCGCCGTATTTTCGAGAGCGATTGTTCATTTGGCAGGAGAAAATGGCTCCGTTTTGCAAGTGTTTCGCAAGGCGTTTTCAAAAAATAGCTTCAAGCATGCAAAGCATTATGCAAAAAGACCGAGCCTGGAATATGTGAAAGACTTTCGGTTCCGCTATATACCGAAACGGCTGTTTGTCTTGAACATGGTCATTACGGCGATTTATACAATCGGCGTTCTTGCCGCTCTTTATGCGGGCGTCCTTGTGCCCGAAAGGCATACGACCGCGGTGATGGCCTCCGGCCTTGTCAACGGGGTTGCGACGATGCTGCTCGCGCTGTTTGTCGATCCAAAGGTGTCGGTACTTGCAGATGACGTAGCAAAAGGGAAGCGGAGCTATACGTATTTGAAATGGGCTTCGATCACAATGGCAGCATCGAGGGTGGCCGGGACGATTTTTGCCCAAGTACTATTTATTCCCGCTTCTTACTATATCGCATGGATGACGAAGTGGATGTAGTCGATTTTTGACGAAAAGATCAAAATTCGATCATTTTCATTACATTATGAAACAAATGAAAACAAAATATTATCTTTTTCGACAGGGTTAGACAGCTTGATCTTTCTTTTATTAATTGCCCGCTGTTTCATCCTGTGATAGTCTTATGTGTGGCGGTGATAAAAGTGGAGAGGGTTAGAGTAAGAGTAAGAAAACCGAAAAGAAAAAGGCGAAAAATCATAAAGCGCCTGTTTACATTAACTTTGCTGGTTATCATAGCAGCAGCGGGTTATACCTACTTTGAATACAAAAAAGGCTTATCTGAATCTGACGGAGATTTTAAAGAAGACGGACAGTTTGAATTTAACGGGGAAGGCTCTGATCTTGATGAAGTGAACATCCTCGTTCTTGGGATCGATTCAAGAGGGGAAGACCATTCAAGGTCTGACTCCATGATGGTCATCCACTATAATAAAAAGCAGAAACAGCCTAAATTGATTTCGATTATGAGGGACAGCTATGTCGACATTCCGGGATATGACAAGCAAAAAGTCAATGCGGCTTATGCATACGGAGGCCCGGAACTCGTCAGAAAAACATTAAAAGAATCCTTTGATTTGGACATTAACTATTACGCTGTCATCGATTTTAAAGGTTTTGCCAAAATCGTTGATGCGGTGGCGCCTGACGGCATCGAAGTCGATGTTCCGAAAAAAATGTCATACGGAATCGGCATGACACTGCAGCCGGGAAAACAAGTTCTTCACGGTGAAAGGCTGCTGGGCTATGTCCGGTTCAGGCATGACAGAGAAAGCGATTTTGGACGGGTCAGAAGGCAGCAGGAAGTCTTTTCAAAGCTTCAAAAAGAAGCGGTGAGCATCGGAAATATCGCACAGCTTCCGAAGCTGTGGGGGCTCGTCGATCCGTATATTGAAACAAACATTCCGAACGGCGTCATACTCTCCGTCGGCAAAGACTTTTTGCTTGGAAGCGTAAAAGAAACCAAAAGCTTCAGGCTGCCGGTTGACGGATCATTTACGAACAAAGACGATCCAAAATACGGGGCAGTCCTTGATTTAGACCTTGAACAAAACAAGGAAGAGCTGAAACGCTTTTTAAATGAGTGATCAAAAAATCCGCCGGGAAACCCGGCGGATTTTACTGATCATATTTTTTTAGTCCCCGGTCATAAAGGAAATTGCCGAATGGAACAAATGCGGCCACAAGACCGGCAGCCGGCCATTTCACAGACCACCTCAGCACAAAAGTTGCATACAACAGAACAAACAAATACAAAATAAACAATCCGCCGTGAACCGATCCGACAATCGTAACGGCCATCGGGTAATCCGCCCAATATTTAAGCGGCATGGCGATGAACAGCAGGATTAAAAGCGACATGCCTTCAATAAAACCCATCAACCGAAGGCGGCCAATCGGCGTTTGCAGCATAGTATACCTCCTGTGGAGTGATAGTCTACCTTTATACTATAAACCAAAAGGGGACAAATATGACAGGTTTTTCTCCGATTGATTTATGCGTCTGCCGGAAGCTTCATTAAAGCGCCGAAGTATTGCTGGGCAGTCGTAAAACAAATAAACGCGGTCAATTCCGTTATTTCTTCTTCTGAAAACACTTCTTTTAAAACATCAAACTGCCTGTCTGACACGCGCTCCCTCTGCGCCAAAAAGACCTCTGCAAACCCCATCGCAAAGCTCGTTTTCTGCTGATTCGGAATCTCGGGTTTCCCCTTGGCCTTGCAATATTCACACCCGTTTCCCTGAGCCAGCACACGGCGCACCTGCTCCTTCAGTTCCTTTGATAAAAAGCCGTCTCCTGACAGCTCCTCAGCTAAAGCCGTCCAGCTTGACATCAGGCTTTCAGAGTGTCCGAGCAGCCGCTGAAACGGCGTCTCTCCTCTGTCTGAAAAATTGATTCTTGTCATATGATGATCACCTCTTCATAATCATATATAAGCAGAAGAGAAATATGAATTTCGAACGAAAGAATTTTCGTGAAAATATTAAAATAATGAAATAGAATGGAGGGAATAAAGTTACATATGAAAATTGATGATCTCGATTTTAAAATCATAGCCGAATTAAAGAAAGACAGCCGTTTATCGATGCGGGAGCTGGGCAGGAAGATCAGCCTTTCGGCACCGTCTGTGACCGAAAGAGTCAGGCGGCTCGAATCGTTCGGCGTCATAAAAAAATATACGCTGGACATCGATTACCAAAAGGTCGGTCTTCCCGTTTCCTGCATCATTGAAGCAACGGTGAAAAACGGGGAATACGAGAGGTTTAAAGCGTATATCGAACGCCTCCCGAACATTGAATTCTGCTACCGGATCGCGGGAGCTGCCTGCTATATGCTGAAAATCAATGCAGAGAGCCTGGCGAAGATCGAAGCGTTTATCAATGAAACGTCTCCATATGCCCAAACCGTGACACACGTGATTTTTTCGGAAATTGAAACAAAGGAATCGTGAACATTAGAGATGCATCTGTATCATCTGTTATAATATAAGGATGCATGAACAAGAAAGTGATGTGATGATGGACGTGTCTAAAACAGTTGTTTTAGCAGAAAAACCTTCAGTCGGCCGTGACTTGGCCCGCGTGCTGAAGTGTCATAAAAAAGGAAACGGATATCTTGAAGGCGACCGCTATATCGTGACATGGGCGCTCGGCCATCTGGTCACATTGGCGGACCCTGAAGGATACGGAAAGGAATACCAGTCTTGGCGGCTTGAAGACCTGCCGATCATCCCTGAGCCTTTAAAGCTCGTCGTGATCAAAAAGACCGGAAAACAGTTTCAGGCGGTAAAATCGCAGCTGATCAGAAAAGATGTCAAAGACATCGTCATTGCAACCGATGCCGGCCGGGAAGGCGAGCTCGTCGCCCGCTGGATCATCGAAAAAGCAAAGGTCACGAAGCCATTGAAGCGTCTGTGGATTTCATCTGTTACAGACAAAGCGATCAAAGACGGATTTAAAAACTTAAAGAACGGCAAAGACTTTGAAAACCTTTACCATTCAGCTGTGGCTCGAGCTGAAGCCGATTGGATCGTCGGCATCAACGCGACGAGGGCGCTGACAACGAAATTCAACGCCCAGCTTTCCTGCGGGCGCGTACAGACGCCGACGCTGGCAATGATCGCCAAAAGAGAGGAAGATATTAAGAACTTTAAACCCGTCCCTTATTTCGGCTTGCGCGCAGCGGTCGACGGCATGACGCTGACATGGCAGGACAAAAAGACGAAGCAGACACGCACGTTCAACGCATCTGTGACGTCGCAGCTTGCAGGAGCGCTGCAAGGCAAACCGGCCGTCATCGTCGACTTGAAAAAAACGGCGAAAAAAAGCTTTGCTCCCGGACTTTATGATCTGACTGAGCTGCAGAGGGACGCCCATAAACGCTTCGGCTTTTCCGCAAAAGAAACGCTGTCCGTTTTGCAGAAGCTCTATGAGCAGCACAAGCTCGTCACCTATCCGCGGACGGACTCAAGGTTTCTTTCCAATGACATCGTCCCGACGCTGAAAGACCGTTTGGAAGGCATGCAGGTGAAGCCTTATGCCCAGCATGTGGCCCGGATCCTGAAGCGGGGGGTTAAAGCCAATAAAAGCTTTGTCAACGATGCGAAAGTATCCGATCACCACGCGATTATTCCGACGGAAGAGCCGCTTGCGCTCGGCGCGTTAAGCGAAAAGGAAAGAAAGCTTTACGATTTGATCGCGAAGCGCTTCCTCGCTGTTTTAATGCCGCCGTTTGAATATGAAGAAACAAAAGTGTTTGCCGAAATCGGCGGAGAAACCTTTACGGCAAAAGGGAAAACAGTTCAGTCGCAAGGCTGGAAAGCGGTGTACGATTTCGCAGACGAAGATGATGACGAGGAAGAAAAGGATCAAACCCTTCCAAAACTCGCAAAAGGCGACACGCTTTCCGTCCGGTCTTTGACAGAGACGAAGGGTGAAACAAAACCGCCGGCGCGGTTTAATGAAGGAACATTGCTGTCTGCGATGGAGAATCCAGCCGCATTTATGCAGGGAGAAGAAAAAAACCTTGTGAAAACCCTCGGAGAGACGGGCGGACTTGGGACGGTCGCGACACGCGCCGATATTATCGAAAAGCTGTTCAACACGTTCCTGATTGAGAAAAAAGGAAAAGATATTTACATTACTTCAAAAGGAAAACAGCTCCTTGAGCTTGTTCCGTCAGATTTAAAATCTCCGGCCCTCACCGCCGAATGGGAGCAGAAGCTGTCAGGCATTGCGAAAGGAAAGCTGAAATCTTCAGCCTTCATTAAAGAAATGAAGGAGTACGCAAAGCAGACGATCAGAGAAATCAAAAGCAGCAATCAAAAGTTTAAGCACGACAATATCACAGGAACACATTGCCCTGACTGCGGAAAACTGATGCTGAAAGTAAACGGCAAACGCGGCACAATGCTCGTCTGCCAGGACAGGGAGTGCGGCCATCGGAAAACGGTCGCCAAACAGACGAACGCCCGCTGCCCGGTTTGCCATAAGCGCATGGAGCTGCGCGGCCACGGGGAAGGCCAAACCTTTGCCTGTGTCTGCGGCCACCGCGAAAAGCTCTCCGTTTTCGAAAAGCGCAGAGCCAAAGACAAAAATTCAAAAGCGTCAAAACGCGATGTACACTCTTACATGAAAAAGCAAAACAAGGATGAGCCGATCAACAATGCGCTCGCCGAACAGCTGAAGAAGCTGAAGCTTGATCAATAAAACGGGAAGCCTGCCGGGGACGGCAGGCTGTTTTAATTTGTCCAAATATCACAAAAACCTGCTGTTATGACGCGATGATAGAAGGAGATTCACTGCGCGGAAAAAACCGGGAAATTCATGTAGCCGCGCCCAGGAAAATCGGATTGAAACATGAGGATATTCTGGATGCTGATCAATGTTGAAATCCTTGTCAGCCGCTCTTGTATAAAGACCGACTCCGCCTTTGGAAAATCGTCCCGCACTTTTGTGGCAGGGGAATTTTAGCGAAGTTGAGCACAGCCGGAAAACGAAGCATGATATCTCGATTTTCTCTTTTGCTCTGCCGGGTTTAAGAAAAGAATTGATGTACAATCAATAGGTCAGAAAGCCTGTCTACCGCCGGTTTTTTTTATATTAAAAAAGTATTTACAATGCTCGTAAACGGGAGTATGATCTCTCTATAATAATCCAAAATCGCTTAATCTAAAAAAGAGCGGGGGAACCATTTAGAGGCGTACAGCCTCCGGGGTGAATCCTTTTAAAGGTAGGGCAAACTCTCGTGAGCCCGAATCCGTCAGCTAACCTCGTAAGCGTTAAGAGAGAGGGAGATAACCTGGGAATAAAAATCCGATTCCGCAGGGGCTTTTGCCTCTGCGCTTTTTTGTGCGAAAAAATACTGAAAAAACAGCAAAGAAGGAGAAGACAATGATGTATAGTGCAATAAAGCGGTTTTTAATCGGGAAGCCATTGAAATCAAAAGAGCTTAGAGAACAAAAGATTACAAAAACAAAAGCATTGGCTTTGCTTTCCTCTGACGCCCTGTCTTCCGTCGCTTACGGAACAGAGCAGATTCTGATCGTTTTGGCGGCTGTCAGTTCCGCCGCATTATGGTATTCTCTGCCGATTGCCGCAGGCGTCATGATTTTATTGACGGCATTAATTCTTTCATACCGGCAGATCATTTTTTCTTATCCGCACGGAGGAGGAGCTTATGTTGTATCAAGGGAAAACCTTGGAGTGAACCCGGGGCTGGTCGCAGGAGGGTCTCTTCTTGTCGATTATATTTTGACAGTAGCCGTCAGCGTTTCCGCGGGAACCGACGCCATTACATCGGCAGTTCCTATGTTGCATCCGTATCATCTTCTGATAGCGATTGTGCTGGTGCTTTTGATTATGGTTTTAAATTTACGAGGGCTGACAGAATCGGCTTCAATATTGGCATACCCTGTGTATTTATTTGTGGCCGCTCTCTTGATTCTGATCGCGGCAGGCAGCTACAAGCTGCTTACCGGGCAAATCGAGCCGGCGGAGCATGCTGCAGTCGGCACGCCTGTTGCCGGGCTGTCCCTGTTTCTCCTGCTTAAAGCTTTTTCTTCAGGCTGTTCGGCATTAACCGGCGTAGAGGCGATTTCCAATGCGATACCTGCTTTTAAAGATCCCGCGCCAAAAAATGCCGCAAATACCCTTGCGATGATGGGGATATTGCTGGCTGTCCTGTTTTCGGGGATTACAATGCTTGCTTTCGGTTACGGCATCACGCCGAAAAGCGAAGAGACGGTTGTTTCGCAGATTGCATCGGAAACATTCGGGCGGTCTTTCCTTTACTTTTTCATTCAGGGCACGACTTCAATGATTTTAGTGCTGGCGGCAAATACCGGGTTCTCGGCCTTCCCGCAGCTTGCGTTTAATTTGGCCCGGGATAAATATATGCCGAGAATGTTTACGGTCATAGGAGACCGCTTAGGGTATTCAAACGGGATCATCTTTCTCGGTATTGCATCGATTGTGGTGATTGTGCTGTTTAACGGACAGACGGAGCATCTCATTCCTTTATATGCGGTCGGCGTGTTTATACCGTTTACCCTTTCGCAGACGGGGATGTGCTTGAAATGGATGAGGGAAAAGCCGGACGGCTGGATTGCAAAAATGATCATTAATGCAGCAGGAGCCGCCATCTCCGCTGTCGTGCTGCTGATTTTATTCATTACAAAGTTTGCGCTTGTTTGGCCGATTGTCATCTTCATGCCGATTGTCATTTGGGCCTTTTATGTGGTGAAAAAGCACTATACAGCGGTGAGCGAGCAGCTGAGAATAACAGGCAAGCCTTTGGAGCCGATCAAAGGAAATATCGTCATTGTACCTGTCGCGGGTGTGACAAGCGTCGTCGAAAAGTCGGTCCAATACGCAAAAACCTTGTCAGATCAAGTGATTGCGGTTCATGTATCATTTGACAAAGAAGAAGAGAAAAAGATTGAGAAGAAATGGGAGGCTCTTCAAAACGGGGTCAGGCTTGTAACGCTTTATTCCTCATACCGAAGCTTGATCCACCCATTGGAAAAGTTTCTGGAAACAGTTGAAGCCAAAGCGGCGAGCTACAACTACTCTGTGATGGTTCTCGTACCCCAGTTCATTCCGAAAAAAAGCTGGCACAACATTCTTCACAATCAGTCCGCGCTTTTGCTGCGGCTGAGGCTCCTGTGGAAAAAAGACATAGTTGTTGCCACGCTTCCATACCATTTTAAAAAGTAAAAAACCTGCAGAGCCATGCCTCTGCAGGCTGTTTTTTTGGCGGGTACGCTGCAAAACGTTTCAGCAGAAATGGAAGGAGGTATGGAAAAAACAAAGGAGGACGTGATATGGCAAACAAAACCGCAGGAAAAATAGCTGCAGAACTGCTGAAGGAATGGAACATTGATCATGTTTACGGCATGCCGGGCGACAGCGTCAACGAATTTATCGATGAATTGCGGCATGAAGAAAACAGCCTCCGCTTCATTCAAGTGCGTCATGAAGAAACCGCTGCTCTCGCTGCCGCAGCCGATGCAAAGCTGACAGGCAAAATCGGCGTCTGCCTTTCGATAGCGGGCCCGGGCGCCGTTCATCTGCTGAACGGCTTGTATGATGCGAAAGCTGACGGGGCGCCTGTGCTTGCGATTACAGGACAGGTGTCTTCGGATGAAATCGGGAGAGATTATTTTCAGGAGATCGGTCTTGAACGAATGTTTGAGGATGTGGCTCTCTTTAATCAGCAGGTGCATTCGGCTGAAGCCCTGCCAGATCTTTTGAATCAGGCGATCCGTACCGCATACAGCCAAAAAGGGGCCGCCGTTCTGAGCGTATCCGATGATCTGTTTGCAGAAAAGATTAAGCGGAAGCCGGTTTATACGTCTGCGCTTTATATCGAAGGCGATCTTGAACCGAAGAAAAGCCAGCTGATGCAGTGTGCACAATTGATTAACCAGGCAAAAAAACCGGTGATTTTAGCGGGACGGGGAATGAAATCGGCGAGAGACGAGCTGCTCGAGTTTGCAGATAAAGCGGCCGCTCCGATCATTGTCACACTCCCAGCGAAAGGGGTCGTACCTGATCGGCACCCGCATATGCTCGGGAACCTCGGACACATCGGCACAAAGCCTGCATATGAAGCGATGGAGGAAAGCGATCTGTTGATCATGCTGGGGACTTCATTTCCGTACCGCGATTATCTGCCGGAAGATGCCCCGGCTATTCAGCTTGACAACAATCCGGCGAAAATCGGCAAACGGTATCCTGTCACCGCCGGCCTTGTCTGCGATGCGAAAAAAGGGCTTTTTGAACTGACGAAAACAATTGAACGGAAATCGAACCGCGCATTTTTGGAAAGCTGTATACAACATATGAGGAAGTGGCGTTATGAAGTTGAAAAAGACGAACAGGTAGCGACAGAGCCGCTGAAGCCTCAGCAGGTGATTGCAAGACTTGAGGACGCGGTCGCAGATGATGCGGTTCTGTCCGTTGACGTCGGAAATGTGACGGTTTGGACGGCGCGCCATTTTAATATGACCAATCAGGATTTTTTGATATCAAGCTGGCTTGGCACGATGGGATGCGGTCTTCCAGGCGCGATTTCTGCAAAGCTTTCCCATCCGGAACGCCAGGTTGTAGCCGTGTGCGGAGACGGCGGTTTCAGCATGTCTATGCACGATTTTCCGACTGCTGTCAAATACGAACTGCCCATTGTTGTCGTGATTTTAAATAATCAGAACTTGGGAATGATTCAATATGAACAGCAGGAAAAAGGGCATGTTAATTATGCGACGGCGCTCGAAAACGTCGATTATGCCAAGTTTGCCGAAGCCTGCGGCGGGAAGGGCTTCAGCGTGACAAAGCACGAAGAGCTTATTCCTGCTTTGAAAAGCGCCTTTCATTCACAAAAGCCGTCGATTATCGATGTGGCAATTGAAGACGAACCGCCTCTTCCGGGAAAAATATCCTATACACAAGCTGTAAACTACAGCAAATATATGATCAAAAAACTAGTTGAGAAAAAAGAGCTCGACTTGCCGCCGCTGAAAAAAAGTTTAAAAAGGATTTTTTAGTATGATGCCAAGGGAGATCGTCCCTTGGCTTTATAACGGTCAGATGTTAAAATTGAATGGGTAATATTGGAATGGCCGCGTATGTTTTCTTTTTGCATCAAAACCCGTCTCAACACTGTGAAAAGAGAGGGGATTGTAACGTGTATCGTTTGCCAAAAACCACCTTCAGCACCGTTTTCATATTAGCAGCCGGATTGCTGTGGATGTCCATCGTTCCTCAGCAGGCCTTCGCTCATGGTTTTATCGAAAAACCGGGGAGCAGAGCGGCTCTGTGCAGTGAGGCTTTCGGATTTCTCAATCTGAATTGTGGAAGCGTGATGTATGAGCCGCAAAGCCTGGAAGCGAAAAAAGGGTTTCCGCATAGCGGCCCGGCAGATGGACAAATTGCATCCGCAGGCGGGCTGTTCGGCGGAATTCTTGATCAGCAGTCGGAAAATCGCTGGTTTAAACATATCATGACCGGCGGAGAACACACCTTTACCTGGACATATACCGCCCCCCACAATACGAGCCAATGGCACTACTATATCACCAAAAAAGGCTGGGATCCTGACAAACCGCTTAAGCGCGCAGACTTTGAACTGATTGGCGCCGTTCCGCATGACGGTTCCCCTGCATCTCGCAATTTATCTCACCACATTTATATTCCTGAAGACCGCCTCGGGTATCATGTCATACTTGCCGTTTGGGATGTGGCTGATACTGAAAACGCTTTCTATCAAGTGATTGATGTTGATCTAGTGAACAAATAAAGCCTGGACTTTTCTTGATCTGTTTGGAAAACCGATTTGTGAATCAGCGGGTTTTGGTGCAAACAGAGAAAATAAGCGATCAAAAACCCCGGCTCTCCAAAACATGCCGGGGTTTTTGAGATTCGTTATTTCTTTTTCTTCATTGCGGCAGCCATAAACGGCAGCAGGGTGCCGAACAGCATCGTACCGCCGAAGAAATTCCCGAGGTAAGGCTGTCCGATCAAGTAGCAGACGGCAAATACAGCCGCAGCAAGAACGATCATGATGTAGCCTGGATAAAACCTTTTTTTAAAACTTGTCCGCTGGGTAACCCGGAAAAATATCAGCCCGATGACGAGCGGGACAATCCATAGATAAAACAGTATAAATACTTTCATGTTCAAAACTCCATATTTTTTAATCTATCATACCAGATTGCGGCGTAAAATGCGTGTGACAAATCCCGGACTCATTTGCTGCGGGCCTCATATTCCTCTTTCAGAAGCCCGTATACGAAATGGTCGGCGAAGTGGTCGTGGAGCCACTCGCATTGTCTGAGGCAGCCTTCTTTCGTGAAGCCGAGCCTTTCCGGAATGGCCTGGCTTTTTACGTTTTGAACAGCGGCCCTGATTTCAATCCGGTTTAAATCGTATTCGCTGAAAAGCGTATCGATCAGCGCCCGGCAGGCATCCGTCATCATTCCTTTTCCTTGAAAAGGCTCCCCGAGCCAATAGCCGATCGAAGTCGTGCGGTTGATCCAGTTAATGTAATGGAGTCCGATGATTCCGGCAAATTGGCCTTGATGCCATATTCCCGCTTGAAACCCGTTGTTTGCAGCGGCCTGTTTCATGCTTTCTTCGATAAAAGCTTCGGTATCTTCCAGCTGCTTTGTGCCGTCCACCCAAAACAGCCATTTCCGCAACACATCTTTAGACTGTTGGATCTGCATATAAACGGCCCTGGCATCTTTTGGTTCGAGCATTTTTAAATACAGATCATCACGTACCATTAATTTAAACATCCAGAATCCCCCTTTTTCTCAGTATAATATAAAAAAGCCGACCGAGGCCGACTTTTAACCAGAAAATGTATCGTAAATCAGGAAAATATTGAGGGCGACGATTAAGGCAGCGATCAGCCATGAGACGGCTGTTATCCACTTTGCATTTTTCAGGCTCCCCATAATGCGTTTATTGCTCGTAAATAAGATAAGCGGGATAAGGGCAAAGGCGATGCCGAATGACAGGACGACCTGGCTCAAGACAAGAGCGGTTGTCGGATTCACCCCTGAAGCAATAATAGCGATCGGCGGCAAAATCGTAATGAACCGTCTTAAATAAAGCGGAATCCTGAAATTAATGAAGCCCTGCATGATAATATCTCCTGAAAGCGTTCCGACAGACGAACTTGATAAACCGGCTGTTAACAGGCCGACGCCGAACAATACGGCGGAAAGCGGACTGACCATGCTGCTGAAGTGGCTGAAGGCCACATCAAGGTCTTCGACGAAAATGCCGTTCTTATAAAACAGTGCAGCGGCTACGATCAGCATGCTCGCATTGATTGCTCCGGCAATCAGCATGGCGATCAAAATGTCGATGAACTCAAAGCGGAATATCTTTTTCTTTTCCGCTTCCGTTTTTCCGACCACTCTTCGCTGTGTGAGAGCGGAATGAAGATAGATGGCATGCGGCATCACCGTCGCTCCCAAGATTCCCGCCGCCAGCAGGATGCTGTCAGCACCATCGAAGCGGGGGACAAACATGCCCTCCAAAACCGATCCGATATCAGGTTTTGCAAAAAACGTTTGAAAGGCAAATGCGATCACGACGATGAACAGCATTCCTGTTATCGCCGCTTCAAGCGGTCTGACGCCGCGCCTTTGCAGTTCCAAAATGGCGAAAGATCCGGCGGCAGCAATAATCGATGCTTCAAGCATCGGTATGCCGAACAGCAAGTAGAGCCCGAGAGCAGCTCCGATAAATTCGGCCAAGTCCGTCGCGATCACGACAAGCTCTCCCTGAATCCACAAGCCGATGGAGACCGGTTTGGGGAATTCTTCCCGGGCGACTTCGGGCAGGTTTTTACCCGTTGCAATTCCCAGTTTGGCTGACAATGACTGAATCAGCAAAGCCATAATATTTGAAAAAAGGATTACCCATAAAAGCAAGTAGCCGTATTTCGAACCAGCCGCGATATTTGTGGCGAAATTGCCTGGATCAATATAGGCTATAGCCGCGATAAACGCCGGACCCAAAAAAGGGAGCAGCCTTTTGAAGCCTTTGCTTTTTCCATCCAGTGCATCTTGGGCTTCTTTTGATATTTGCGAGTGTTTGGACAAATCGTGACTGACCATTTTATTCACCTATATTCTCAGTTGTTTTTCCTTGTACATAAAAGTTTCCTTAGTGCAAATTTATATCATCATCATATGCCCGCAATGATCAATTGTCAACCATAAGATGCTATAGTATATGCGAGAATGGTTTCGGCCAAACAAAAAAACCAGCACCGCTTTCGGGCGATGCTGGCTGGAAGTTATGCTTGAGAACCCATTCTTCCGCGGAAGATCAGGTTTAAAATGAAGACGAGAATTGCGGCTCCGATAATCGCCGGAAAGATGGCGAATCCCGCAATATCAGGCCCCCACGTACCAAACAGCCCGTGGCCGATCCAAGCTCCGATAAAGCCGATGACCATGGAGCCGATAATTCCTCCCGGTGCACCGTGGCCTCCGATTGCACCTCCGATTAATCCGATGACAATGGCTACGATTAAAGAAACGAGAAATCCTAACATTGTCTTTCCACCCTCTTTCAATTGATTTATATTAAATGTTTAGCCCGTCTCGGGCGTCTATAAACGCTTGAAAGCATATTGAGAAAGACGGATGGCTATTCCTCGAGAAGCGAAGCGCCTGCGATGCCCGGATGCGTCATTTCATAAGGATCCAGAATGAGATCCAATTCTTCCTCTGTTAAAACATCATGGAGCAAACACAGCTCGCGCACTGATCGTCCTGTGGCGATCGCTTCTTTCGCAATTCGTGCGGCGGCTTCATAGCCAAGGTGCGGATTGACAGCCGTAATGGTCCCTACGCTTTTTTCAACGAATTCCTTCAGCCTGATCTCATTCGCTTCAATCCCGGTGATGCAGTAATCGGTAAATACGCGAAATCCGTTGTTCATGATTTTAATCGACTGCAGCAAATTAAAGACAAGCACGGGCTCCATCACGTTTAACTCAAGCTGACCCGCCTCTGATGCAAGGCAGATGGTATTATCGTTGCCGATCACCTGAAATGCGATCTGGTTCATCAGCTCAGGCATCACCGGATTTACTTTGCCGGGCATGATGGAGGAGCCGGGCTGGCGGGGCGGCAGCCGGATCTCGGCTAGACCTGCCCTCGGGCCAGACGCCATTAAACGTAAATCGTTGGCGATCTTGGACATGTTCATCATGCCGACTTTCAAAGCAGCCGATACTTCTGTGTAGGCATCCGTGTTTTGTGTGGCATCGACAAGATGGTCTGCGCCGGTCAGCTGATAGCCGCTAATATCTGAGAGGTGCGCGACAACGTTTTGAATATATCTCGGATCGGCGTTCAAACCTGTGCCGACGGCCGTGGCCCCCATATTGACTTCATAGAGATGATGCTGCGACTGCCTGATCCGCTGAATATCGCGTTCGATCACCCGGGAGTAGGCTTCGAATTCCTGGCCGAGCCTGATCGGGACGGCATCCTGAAGATGGGTGCGGCCCATTTTAATGACTGAATCGAATTCCGCCGCTTTTTTGCGGAAGGCATCCAACATATGCTCCATCGTCGATAAGAGCCGTTTTAAGTGATTCAATGTGGCCAGATGAATGGCTGTCGGAAACACATCATTCGTTGATTGGGCCATATTGACATGTGTGTTCGGACTTAAATGGAAGTAATCCCCTTTTTCTTTCCCTAAAAGTTCTAAACCTCTGTTTGCGATAACTTCATTCGTATTCATATTCATTGAAGTGCCGGCGCCGCCTTGAATGGGATCGACAATAAAATGCTCGTGCCAGAGCCCTTCCGCTATTTCGCCGGCAGCTTTTACGATGACTTCGCCAAGCTCTTTATATAAACGTTTAATATCCATGTTGGCGAGAGCCGCCGCTTTTTTGACCATTGCCAAAGCTTTAATCAGCTCTTCATCAATCTGATAGCCTGTAATCGGAAAGTTCTCCACGGCTCTCATGGTTTGTACGCCGTAATAGGCGTCAACGGGAACTTCTTTTTCACCTAGAAAATCCTTCTCGATCCTGGTTGCTTTCGTATCCATGGCAAAACCTCCGTAGGTTGTTTCTTATGATGTATTGTGCCTCGATCCGCCATGTTTTAATTTGCTTTTAAAAAAAGGAAAATCGTCTTCCGACATGGGGCTGTCAAGTAATAAAAAGCCTGTTTTATCTAATGACATACGCTCATTTGCATGCCAAAAAAATTTAAAGGAAAGATATGAAGAAACAGACAAATGGTCAAATAATTATGTTTATTTATTATTAACTTAATTAAATTTCTTTACTTCATTTATCTATTTGTAGTAAATTTCCTTATATAAAATTTTCGTATGAGAAAGGAAGATCTATGATGGGACATGTACTGATGATTAATTTCCCGGGGGAAGGGCACATCAATCCTTCTATCGGCGTCACAAAGGAGCTGCAAAGACGAGGAGAAAGCATCGTATATTATGCAGTTGAGGAATACGCTGAAAAAATTAAAAAAACAGGCGCAGAAGTCCGTTTATACCCGGATTTCAGAGAGGCTCTATCACCCGGGAAGAAAAAAGAAAAGATGGACTTTGCCGAAGTGGTTTACAATATGTCAGGTAAAGTCGATGAGATCGTTCAGTTCATCTACCGGGAAGTCAACAGTGAATCTTATGATTATGTGATATATGACCATCACTTTTTAGCGGGGAAAATTATTGCTGAAATGCTTGAGCTGCCAAGCGTTTCGTTATGCACGACATTTGCAATGGACGAGCAGTTTTCAAAAACGTTTACCCCGCAAGGCGACCTTGAAAGCTCGCCTTATTTTGAAAAATTGAAAGGAGCCCTCGGCGAATTAAGTGAGCGGTATCCTGTCAGTCTCGACAAGCCGTTTGACGTATTCTCCTGTCCGGGGGATATCACGATTGTCTTTACTTCCAGAGCGTTTCAGCCTCATGCCGAACGATTTGGAAGTGACTATTTGTTTGTAGGGCCGTCGATTGCGAGCAGGCAGGATCCGGGAAGCTTCCCGTTCGCCGAGCTGGAGGGGGAAACCGTCATCGTGATCTCGATGGGCACGATCTTTAATCAGCAAAAAGAGCTGTATCATATGTGTATCGAAGCGCTGAAAGACTTTGACGGCAAGGTGGTCATGTCTGTCGGGAAATCAACGGATCCTAGGGATCTCGGCAGCATACCGGATCATTTTATCGTGAGGCCGTATATCCCGCAATTGGAGGTTTTGAAACAAGCTGATGTATTTGTCACACACGGCGGTATGAACAGTACAAATGAAGGCCTTTACTTTGATACACCGCTCATCGTCATCCCGATGGGGGCAGACCAGTTTTTCGTCGCTGATCAGGTGGAACGTACAGGCGCCGGGATCAAGCTGGACAAAAATGAACTTTCCCCGGCTGTTTTACAAAAAACGATTAAAGATATGCTTGAAAACCGCTCCTTTAAAGACGGCGCCGCCAAAATCGGCCGCTCGCTCCGCAATGCCGGCGGCTATCAAAAAGCAGCTGATGCTGTATTGGAGTTGGCGGGGAGAAAGTAAGACGCTCCAAAAACGGAGCGTCTCGCTAGTTCATCCTGATCTTCCGCTCAACACTGCCGTCTTTTTTATGGACGACGACGGCGGTGCTTTTATTTTCGGCGATTTCTTTCGCCCGTTCGACGGCTTCTGCTTTTGTATCCTTTACTTCGCTGGCCCGCTTAGCGTCTTCGGCTTTGACTGCCCAGCCTTTTTCATGTTTGATGACATGCTCGCACTTTTCCGCAAGCTCCGGCCTGCTGCTCGAACCGCTGTCACCACGTTTTGTTTCATCGGCTTTTTCTGCATAGGATTTAAGCTCGCTTTTGCTTCTGTTATCCGCCCATTCCTTCGCCTGACTCGTCGCAATCGGAATTGCCCGGCTTTCGTCGTATCCTTCGTCAACCATCGCATTCGCAATTTCAATAGCTTTCTTTTTCACCGGTTTGTCCAAATGTTTCAATGAAGCAGGATAGTCTTCCATTGACCATGGCATTTGGCCATTCCTCCTTTTTCATAAAGTTTTACCCGCTGGATGCCGATCAAAAAACACGGATTCATCAGATGAATCATTGTATACTATAAAAAAACACAAATGAGAGGGCGAACCTTCCGTGCGCTACGACAAAACAGATTTGGAAAACGAACTGAAAAAAATTGAAAAATGGGAAAAGGAACAGCAGAAAGCATGGTTTTGGGAAAGGATCGGCCGGCTGCCGTTCAAAGTTCTGGACAAGCTTACGCCGGCATTCATTCAAGATAAAATCGGCCTGCTGCTAGACGAAATCGGCGGCTTTATTCAAAATGGAGGCCAATATTTGACGTCCGAAAAGCATCTGATCCGCCAGTTTCAAAAAAAGCTGCCGGATGAAACGATCGAAACGATTGAAGATATTCAATGGGCTCCTTTGGAAGTGATGGATCAAATATGTGAAAATCTCGGGAAAAACAGGGCGAATACCGCAGCAGTCCAAGGAGCGACAACCGGTGTGGGCGGCTTGTTCACGCTTGCCGTCGATATTCCCGCAATCCTCGGCCTTTCTTTAAAGACATTGCAGGACATCGCGGTATCTTACGGCTACGATCCTAAAGAAAAAACGGAGCGGATGTTTATTATTAAATGTCTGCAGCTCAGCGCTGCTGATATTGTCGGGAAAAGGGCGATCATTCAGGAACTCAGCCGATACCATCAACCATCAGGCTCCCGTGAAAATATGATTTCGCAAATTCAAGGCTGGCGGGAAGTTGTTTATACATACCGCGATTCTTTCGGATGGAAAAAGCTGTTTCAAATGGTGCCAGTAGCAGGAATCCTTTTTGGTGCAATCTCAAATCGTTCGATGGTGAACGGTGTTGCCGAAACAGGGATGATGATGTATAAAAAGCGGCGCATCATGGAAAGGCTTGCGGAGCTGGACGCGACAGAAACAGAGGGATAAAAAGGCTGCCGTTTGATAACGGCAGCCTTTCTTATAGAGTTACGCTTTTTCTGTAAAGCGAGGCAGTCTGAAGATAATCGCGCAAATGCCGCAGACGCCGATTAAAATCGGATAAAAAGAATAAGGAAGGATGCTGATAGGCGATATTTTCGCGATTTGTGCAGCTGACAGCATTTGTGCACCGTAAGGAATCAATCCTTGAACCGCACAGGAAAAAATATCAAGGATGCTCGCCGATTTCCTGTTGTCGATTCCGTACCTGTCAGATAAATCTTTTGCCAGCGGCCCCGCTGTAATGATGGCAATCGTATTGTTGGCCGTCGCCAGGTTTGCCGCGCTGACAAGGCCGGCAATGCCCGCTTCAGCTCCTTTTTTTGAACGGATTCTCCGCGATACAAATTGAAGGAGAAACGCGATCCCGCCGTTTCGCTTCATCATTTCCGCCATTCCGCCAATCAGAAGCGATAAAATGATCAGTTCAGACATCCCGCCGATGCCTTCGGTTATCGCCGTCAAATACGTATGAAGCGTCAGGCTTCCGTCGGAAATTCCGATTACCCCGGCTAATACGATGCCGCCGAAAATAACGGCCATAACATTAAATCCGAGAAGGGCAAATATCAGAACCCCGAGATACGGCAGCACCTTCACCCAGCTGTAAGTCCCGGCTTGTGCTCCGGGATGCCCTCCGGCTGAGAACACCATCAGCAGAATGACCGTGGCAACCGCGGCAGGCAGAACGATCAGGAAATTCGTTTTAAACTTGTCCGACATTTTCGTCTTTTGAGTGCGGACAGCGGCAATGGTCGTATCGGAAATAAATGATAAGTTATCGCCGAACATCGCGCCCCCCACAACCGCAGCAACCGAATATGCCGCCGGAACGCCGATTTCAGCGCTAATCCCCGCTGCGATCGGAGCGAGCGCAGCAATCGTTCCGGTTGACGTGCCCATCGACACAGAGATAAACGCAGCGATGATAAATAAACCGGCAACCATAAACTGCCCCGGTACAAATGAAAGCGCGAGATTAACGGTTGATTCGACGGCCCCCATCGCCTTTGCGGCTGATGAAAACGCTCCGGCCAAAATAAAGATCATCACCATGATCATTATGTCGGGGTGCCCGGCGCCCTTCGCAAACCACTCCGTCTTTTGGCTGAGCTTCTCCTTCCTGTTCATCGCCAGTGAGACAACCGATGCCGCAAGCGCCGCGGCCACGATTGGCAGGCTGTAAAAGTCGCCTGTGATCAAGCCTGATCCAACGAATAAACAAACAAATAAAAACAGCGGCAAAAGCCCTGAGGCTTTTCCGTTTTGATTTTGCATGATGTACACCTCTTCTGTAGGTTCAAACCGTTTTTTCACCAATATCCAACACTTTAAAAGGCGCACGCGCAAAAGTCAAATGGTAAAATAAGTTCTGGAGAAAATCAAATCAAAAGCGGGGGAAGCCGATGGATCACAAAACGAATCTTCTTGAATTGACAAAGGAAGTCGCAGAAAAGCACGCCAATTTTCTTGTTTCGGAAGTGAACGACCATTGTATGCGAATTGCCGTTTTGGAGGGCGAATACGTATGGCATATCCATCCCGGCTCAGATGAACTGTTTATTGTTTTGGAAGGGGAGCTGTTGATCGATTTTCAGGATCGCCCCACAGAAGTTCTGAAAGCGAATGATTCCCTGCTGATTCCGAAAGGCGTCATTCACCGGACACGCGCTGATGTCAGGTCGGTTAACCTTTGTATAGAAAAAACTAATGCGGAAACCGTCCCGTTCGCGGAAGGGAATGTGCTGAAGCTGATACGGTGCAAATCAGCCGAACAAAAGCTTCAAGCATTCAGCGAGGCGCAGGCCAAATGGGCTCCGCTGCAAAACGTCAGCGGATTCATCAGGCAGTGGGGCGGATGGATGGAAACAGAAGACGGGCCGGAAGCCGTCGTCCTGGCGCTTTGGAAATCGAAGCACGATTATTTGAACTTTATGGCGGAACATCATGATGAGATATATGAAAGAACGCATCAGAAAGGCACATTCGAATCCATCAACATTACGCTGTTTGAAGATCCTGCCGAGATATCTGAAACGCTGCAGAACAATACGCCGGCTCCGGTACCGGAATGGACGGTAATGGGCAGCGGACGATTGCGCGATCCACACTCTCTTTCGTGAATGTGCTATTTGTGTTTACTCTTTTTGAAATGTGGAATGTAAAAACCATAACACTTCAAAAGGAGGAATCAAAAATGGCAAACAATAATGACGACAACAAAATGAGCAGGGAAGAAGCAGGCAGAAAAGGCGGAGAAAAAACAAGCCGCAACCATGATAAAGAATTCTACCAAGAGATCGGTCAAAAAGGCGGAGAAGCTACAAGCCAAAACCATGACAAAGAATTCTACCAGGAAATCGGCGAAAAAGGCGGGGAAGCCACAAGCCGCAACCATGACAAAGAGTTCTACCAGGAAATCGGCGAAAAAGGCGGAGAAGCCACAAGCCGCAACCATGATAAAGAATTCTACCAAGAAATCGGTGAAAAGGGCGGAGAAGCCACAAGCAAAAACCATGACAAAGAATTCTACCAGGAGATCGGTAAAAAAGGCGGAGAAGCCACAAGCAAAAACCATGACAAGGAGTTCTATCAAGAAAACGGCGAAAAAGGCGGACGCCAAAGAAGAAGCGGTTAATGTGCGGTGAAGAGAGGGGCTGACAAACAGCCCCTCTCTTTTTATGAAGATGCCTGCCGCTGCCGCTTGAACGCCCATATTAAATTATTATAAATTATTGATCTTCTGAAGAGATTTCCGGTCTGTTTTGTTATATAATTTACAGATGATGCATCAAATTGTAGTTATAAAAGTTTGAATGCTAAAAGTTAAGGACTAAAGTACTGGTGGGAGTGTACCGAATGGCAGCGTTGATTAAATTTTTTCAGCATCCTGGGGTCAGGCGTTTTTCAGTTTTTGTTGTATTGGCGGGGGTTTTATATCTGTTCCGCAGCATGATGAATCTCATATTGCTCACATTTATCTTTACGTTTTTGATGAACCGTCTGGAAAATGTGATCCGCGGTTTTTTAAACCGCTTTATTAAAGTCAGCCAGAGACTGATTATTTCTTGTTTGTATGCGGCTCTTGCCATCGCGCTTTCGATCGGCGGTGTGGTCTATTACCCCGTAATCGTCACCCAGATTCAGCAGCTGATCAAACAAGGAAAGCATATCGCTTCTCACCCTGACAGCATTCCTTTTCTCGATATGATCACCGGTATGTTCGGCGATATCAATTTGACATCCTATTTGGAAAAGGGTCTTAACTTTATCTATACATATATCACGGATATCAGCACGTTTGGCCTGCAGGTGGTTATGTCATTGGTTCTCAGCATGTTCTTATTGATCGAAAAAGACAAAGTCATGAGCTTAATGGATAAATTTAAGACGAGCAAAATAGCTATTTTCTACGAGGAAATTGCTTACTTTGGGAAAAAATTCACGAGAACGTTCGGCAAGGTGCTTGAGGCTCAGTTTATTATCGCCACCATCAATTGCGCACTGACGACCATTGCCCTCGCCATTATGGGTTTTCCTCAGCTTTTCGGCCTTGCCGTCATGGTGTTTTTCCTCGGGCTGGTTCCGGTCGCAGGCGTTGTGCTCTCCCTTATTCCGTTAAGCATTATCGCCTACAGCATCGGCGGAATCGCTTATATCGTATCACTGGTATTGGTCATCATGATCGTCCATGCGATAGAGGCCTATTTCCTCAATCCGAAATTGATGTCCGCAAAGACGGAGCTGCCGATTTTCTTCACGTTTATCGTGCTGATTTTTTCTGAACATTTTATTGGGATTTGGGGTTTAATTATCGGTATTCCAATATTTGTTTTCCTGCTTGATATACTTGATGTTACAAATCAGGAGAAAAACCGAACAGCAGGCACACGAAAATAGCATATATTTGTAAATCGAAAAATTCGGTTTACATATTTCGAATTTTCAGGTATAACTGTTATATAACGAAATAGCGCCACACGTTTAATCCTTTAGTAGGAGTGGGGGACCCGATCATTTGGGGTGAATTTTTCTGTTCCCGTGCGAACCGAAAGACGGACATCTCTTCGTCCGAACCCGTCAGCTAACCTCATCAACGTGAAGAGAGTCATGTGGAACCAATTTTAATGGTAAAAGCCCGTGGGAGATCTCTCATGGGCTTTTTTTAGAAAGGGGAGATATGTTATATGAAGTTAGCAACAAAAATTATTATCGCTCTATTGCTCGGTGCAGTCGTCGGTATTATACTGAACGTCACTTCACCGGATTTATTCAGCAAGCTTAATACATTTTTATTCGGGCCGCTCGGCACGATCTTCCTTAACTTAATCAAGATGCTCGTTGTACCGATTGTTTTCTTTTCTCTGACTTTAGGGGTAGCAGGACTTGGAGATCCAAAGAAATTGGGCAGAATCGGTGCCAAAACGATTTCTTTCTTTTTAATAACTACTGCAATTGCCATTATTATCGGACTTGTTTTAGCGTTGGTCATCAAACCTGGAACGATCGGAACATATGATACAAGCGCTGCGGAATATTCAGCCCAGAAAGCGCCAAGCATTTCTGACACGCTTTTGAATATCATTCCGACAAACCCGGTTCAGGCAATGGCTGAAGGAAATATGCTGCAAATCATTGCTTTCTCCATTTTGGTCGGTCTCGGAATTACGATGCTGGGCAAAAAAGCGGACGCTCTTCTCAAAGTGGTTGAACAGGGTAACGATCTGATGATGTACCTGGTCAATCTTGTCATGAAGTTCGCGCCGTACGGTACGTTCGGCTTGATTGCCGGGGCAATCGGAAGCCAGGGCTGGGACGCCATTAAAGCAATGGGGCTTTATATGATCGTCGTTATTCTGGCGCTGTTCATTCATACCATCGTCACATACGGCGCAGCGATTGCGCTTCTGGCAAAGCGGAACCCGCTCACATTCTTTAAAGATTTTTCAGAGGTTATGCTTGTTGCCTTCAGTACGTCCAGCAGCAACGCGACGCTTCCGGTTTCGATGGATGTCGCTCAAAGAAAGCTGAAAGTTCCAGAGCCGATCTCAAGCTTTGTCCAGCCGCTCGGAGCTACGATCAACATGGACGGAACGGCGATCATGCAAGGGGTGGCAACAGTCTTTATCGCTCAGGTGTACGGCAATGACCTGTCGCTCACACAGCTGTTGATGGTTGTTCTCACGGCAGTGCTTGCCAGCATCGGAACAGCGGGTGTTCCGGGTGTCGGACTCATTATGCTCGCCATGGTTCTTCAAACAGTTGGCCTTCCAGTTGAGGGAATTGCGCTAATATTGGGAATTGACCGACTTCTGGACATGATTCGTACGGCTGTCAATACAACAGGCGATGCAGCATGTGCGGTCATCGTCACCGAGACGGAAAAGAAACACGGCAAAATCGAAGCCCCTCATAGTGAAGTGTCCGTGTAACTTAAGAAATGATATAATCAAACAGTGCCTTTTCGGCACTGTTTATTTTTTTGGAAAGAGGAGGGGGCTATGACAAAGCAGCCTGTTTTACATATAGAAAATGTTGATAAAATCATAGACGGCAAAACGATATTGAAAGATATCCGCTTAACGGCGGATGAAGGGGAGATCATCGGTCTGCTTGGTCCGAACGGATCAGGAAAAACGACCCTCATCAAATTGATCACCGGTTTAATCAAAATGAAGAGCGGATCAATTGTCATAAACGGCTTTCCGATTGACCGCCAATTTGAAAAAGCGATCCAGTCCGTCGGAGCCATTGTAGAAAATCCTGAATTCTATCCGTATCTGACAGGCTATGAAAATCTGAAGCACTATGCAAATATGCACGCTGGAATCGGACGGGAAAGACTGGAGGAAGTCATCAGCAGAGTCGGCCTTGAAGATGCCGCAGAAGACAAGGTCAAAACATACTCGCTTGGAATGAAACAGCGCCTCGGTATTGCCCAGGCGATTCTTCACCGGCCAAAACTGCTGATTTTGGACGAGCCGACGAACGGATTGGACCCGGCGGGAATGAAAGATTTCCGCGAACACTTGCGTGAACTCGCCGAAGAAGAAGGAACGGCGATCCTGTTTGCGACTCACTTGCTGAAGGAAGTGGAAGATTTATGCGACCGGGTCGTCATCCTTCAAAAAGGGAAAATCAAATCAACTGTCGTCCTTAATCAAGCGGACGAGAAACAGGAAAAGGCGATGCTGGAGGTACAGCCTCATGACAAAGCGCTTCAGTGGCTGAAAGACCAAGGATACGAAGCTCGCACCGAAAAAGGCCTGCTTGCCGTAAAGGTGGAGAAAGCGCAAATTCCGGCTTTAAATCAACAGCTTGTCGCCAATGATATTGACGTCTATTCGATCGCTCCGTTTAAGCAGTCTCTTGAGGATGAATATATGGCGCGGACGAATGGAATAGAAGAGAGGAATGCTGATGTTTAAACTGATTCAAAACGAGCATGTTAAATTGCTGAAGCGCAAAGTAACATTTGTATCGCTGGCGCTGATTGTAGTCTTTCAATTTCTCCTCGCGCTCATCACCAAAAGAATCCTGATGGGCGCCGGGGCAGAGGATCATTTTATCGGCTATTTTTCATTCACCCCAAACCTGAATATCCTCTTGCAGGGGCTTTCGATTGTGGTGGCGGCTTCAATTATATCCTTTGAATATGATAAAAAGACGATCAAGTTTTTGCTGATCCGCCCTGTCAGAAGAGAAAAGATTCTCGTTTCTAAATACGTGACGAGCGTGCTCGCAAGCATTTGGCTTTTTATTATTTACTACGGATTTTCTATATTGTTCGGCCTGCTCTTTTTCGGCGTGAAGCTCGACGAAAAAGCGGAGCCGCTCTTTATCAATACGGTGAAAATGATCGGGACGCAGTGGTTTGAAGTATGGATGATGGTTTCATTTGCGTTTTTATGCTCGGCATTATTCAAAAGCAGCGCGCTCAGCATCATGGTGTCGATTGTCGTGCTGTACGGCGCCAAAATGCTTGTGACGATTATGGCGTATTTGGAAAAGCCGCTCGGCAAGTTTTTATTGTTCGCCAATACCGATTTAACGCAGTACGCCGGAGAGGCAAAGCCGCTTTTTGCCGGGATGACGCCTTTATTCTCGCTCTTCATCGTCTTTATCCATCTCGTGTTTTTTCTCGGAACGGCATGGTGGGGCTTTTGCAAACGCGATATGAAGGTATAAATAATTGTCCAAAGTGTGACAAAAGGAATGACATTTTTGTGAAATATGTCGTAATTACCGTGTGAATCTCCTATTCTCAATTATAATTTTAGGAAGGGAATGGGGGATGAGACATCTATGAAAAAGTTTATTACGGCGTTGCCGATTGTATTGCTGCTGTCATTTTCATTTGTTTCTTTTGCCTTTAACTTTGATCATCTCGTATATTTTAGACTTGCGCTCGGACTATTTTCGCTTGCAGGTTTGTTTCTGTTATATAAATTGAAAAACGGCGTCCGCCTCTTTATGGCATACCTTTATGGAAGCTGGATCGTGCTGGCCGGAATCGCCGCATATGAAGAACCGCTTTTTTCCGATTTCTTCTTCGGCGGCCTCACGATCACGATGGGCTACTTAACCTACATGCTGATTTATCTCGGTATGAAGGTTGACCGCCGCGGCGGTCAAGCCGTTTAGTCAAAAGCGCACCTCGCTGAAGGTGGGCTTTTTTGTTTTGCCAAGGCTATCATTTGCACAACGAGCCGAGAACGAACTATAATACTTATTAAATCTATCGGAATTTGGTCAGGAGGATGCCGGCGTGTGTTCAATATTTGTGAAAACGGAAAGGCAGCAGGAATGGCTCGATAAAATCGGAAAATTGGCGGATGAATTTGAGAAAACAGCAGCGTACTATGACGAACATGCACAATTTCCCGCAGAACATATTCAAAAGCTGCGGGATTCAGGCTACACAGCGCTGACGGTCGGAAAAGATTACGGAGGAGAAGGCATTTCGCTCTACGATATGCTTTTGTTTCAGGAACGGCTTGCCAAAGGAGACGGACCGACGGCTCTCAGCATCGGCTGGCACTTAAGCGTGATGGGGGAACTGGCGGAGGGAAACAGCTGGGACCGGGATGTGTTTTCATCGCTTTCCCATGAAGCATTAAAGGGCGCGCTGATCAACAGAGCTGCAAGTGAAGCGCAGACAGGCAGCCCGACAAGAGGAGGACGCCCCGGAACCCATGCAGTCAAAAAGAACGGCGGCTGGATTGTAAACGGCCGTAAAACATTCACAACGATGTCTCCGGTTCTCGACTATTTTCTTGTCACCGCTTGGATTGAAGAGAAGCAAATGATCGGCGTTTTCTTGATCCATAAAGATGCGGAAGGCTTGGCAATAGAAGAAACGTGGGATATGGCGGCGATGAGGGGCACGGGAAGCCACGATTTGGTGCTGACCGATGTCCGTCTGGACGAATCCATGCTTGTTGAACTGTTGGCTGGTAAAAGAACCGATAAAATCAACGGCTGGCTGCTTCATATACCGGCTGTCTATTTAGGGATCGCACAAGCAGCGAGAGACTATGCTGTCCAATTTGCAAAAGACTATCAGCCGAACAGCTTGAAAGGTCCGATCAAAGAGGTGCCCGCTGTTCAGCGCCATATCGGCGAAATCGATCTGGAACTCATGAAAGCCCGCCACTTTATGTATCATGTTGCAGAGCTTTATGATGATCCGGAGCGCCGCGCCCTTTTGACAGGTGAGCTTGGAGCGGTTAAGCACACGGTAACGAATACGGCCATTGCTGTCGTAGACAAGGCGATGAGAGTCGTCGGAGCGAAAAGTCTCGCAAGAACGAACCCGCTCCAAAGATTCTACCGCGATGTCCGGGCGGGCCTCCACAACCCGCCGATGGATGATGCGACAATCGCCAAGCTTGCAGGAATTGCATTCAGCGAATAGTTTTGTCATTCTTTAAGCTTTAGCGGGGTGTCGATCCGCTAAAAGAAGCCGTTCAAAATCAGCGGCTTCTTTTTTATGTTTGTTTTGCTTTTGAAATGGCCAAAAGGCGGTTCTCGTGTCTGCGGTCGATCTTGTCATAAATGACTTCCATTTCTTTCGGGTTCTTGGCGATTTCTTTTTTATATTCTTCGACAAGCTGATGAAAGGTTTTAATCTTCCGTTTTGACATGTTTATCCGCCTTTCTTGATGGATTGGTATTCGCTTTCAAGTTCGCTTAAAGACAATTCGTAGAGGTGGCGCTCTTCTTTTTTATATATGCCAAGCTGGATAAGACGCTGAATGAGTTGTTTCTTTCTCATTTCCACCGCTTTCTTTAATTGAGGGGCCATGTGATCACCTCGTCAACCATTAGTGATATTGATAATCATTATCAATTAATTGCATTATACTAAACCTGATCACCGAATGTAAAGCGACATCTTCGAAAGAATATTGAATAAAATCGAAAAATATGAATTATTATCCAAAAGAATATATAAAAAAAGAAGCCGACAAGGGCTTCACAACTAGAAAAAATAATTGCAAAATAGGAACAAAAAACATTCTACCGGAATATAAAAAACGAATCAAGAACTTTTTATGAAATTTCGACATTTTAAGTTTCCCGGGAAATACTCGTGTCGAATTTTTTAAAGCTCATTCTTTTATGAAACAAATTTTGCTGCTGTCCCGTCTTGTATAAAAAGGACATGGGGGTGCTCCCATGTCCGGCGGTTCAGACAAAAAATCAGGACTTTAAACGAATTAGCTAATATGTTCAGCCAGGAATTCATTCACTTCTTCAGGCGTTTTGGCATTTGCGCTGTGAAGGTGTCCCGTTTTTTCGCCGTTTTTGAAAATCAACAGGCTTGGAATGCCCATGACCTGGTACTTGTCGGCAAGTTCAGGAAGGTCGTCTTTATTCAGCTCATACCAGTCATTTTCCTGATAAGCCTCAAGAATGTCTCCGATGAACATGTTCATGCGTGTGCAGTCCGGGCACCAGTCAGCGTAAAATTTGACGATGATTTCTTTATCGGATTGGATCAATTCATTAAATTGCGCTTCTGTTGTGATTTTTTTCAATTGCAACCTCTCCTTTTCAATGCCATTTTAATATAAAATGAAAAGGATTTACATACAAATGCTTTTTATATGCTGTTTTTAGACCGTATTAAAATAATTAGATCATTTTCCCGGGAAAGTGATAAGATAGTAAAGATGAATCCAGTGGGGGGAGTACGAATTGAAGACAAGATTAGGATTGGTATACGGCGGAAAATCAGCGGAGCATAACGTTTCTCTGCAAACCGCGCTGGCCGTCACGAAAGCATTAGATACTGAAAAATTTGATATACACCCGATTTATATAACAGAAAAAGGCGAGTGGGTGAGAGGGCCGCAACTGACAGAACCGGTTTCAAATGTGAAAATGCTGCAATTTGAACAGACGGGCCAGACATTTTCTCCGGCTGTGTTGAACCGCGATATGTTTCCTGGCGAAGCTGATGCAAAAGAAGACTCTATCGATGTTGTTTTCCCGCTTTTGCACGGACCGAATGGGGAAGACGGCACCATTCAAGGGATGCTTGAACTATTGAATGTGCCATATGTGGGCAACGGAGTCTTGGCTTCCTCTGCGGGCATGGATAAAGTGGTCATGAAGCATCTGTTTGCACAGGCAGGTCTTGACCAGGCGAAATACGTTTCATTTTTGAAAAAAACTTGGAGTCAGTCTAAAGAAGAATGCTATGCTCAAGTGGAAGGGGAACTTGGCTATCCGTGCTTTGTAAAACCGGCCAACCTTGGATCAAGCGTCGGGATCAGCAAATGCAGAAGCCGTGAAGAGCTTGACCAAGCCTTTGAGCTTGCATTCCAATATGACCGGAAAATTGTCGTTGAAGAGGGCGTCATCGGACGGGAAATAGAACTCGGCGTTTTAGGGAATGATGAACCTGTCTGCTCAGTCGCGGGGGAAATCGCTCCGAAGAAAGACTTTTATGACTATAAAGCAAAATATGAAGACGGCGATACTGATTTGATTATTCCGGCTTCCCTGACAGAAGACGAATACGAAACAATGCGCAGCATGGCGGTCAAAGCGTTTCAGGCGATTGACGGTTCAGGCCTTGTGAGAGCGGACTTTTTCCTTACAAATGAAGGCAGGGTCCTGATCAATGAAGTCAATACGATGCCGGGATTCACCCCGTTCAGCATGTTTCCGCTTCTCTGGAAGCAATCAGGGGTTGAGTACGCTGAACTGATTGAAAAGCTTGTCGCTTTGGCAATCGAGCGCCACGAAGAAAAACAGCAGATTAAACATACATTTTAACGGGACGGAGCGGACCGAATCCGGGAGCTTTCATGGAGAAAGGCGCTGAAGGCGGTTCGCCCTTAGATACAGCTGCAGACACTATCCTTATTTGTGGTAGTGTCTCTTTTCCTTGCAGAAGAAAGAGAGGGACATACATGATAACAAGAACGGTAAAAGAAATTGCTGAAATGTCGGAAGGCGTTTTGACGAATGAAGCTTTTGAAGGGCGTCTCATCAAAGGCGTCTCAACCGATTCGAGAAAACTGGCGAAAGGCCAACTGTTTATTCCGCTTGCAGGCGAGCGGTTCAACGGACACGTTTTTGCAGAGCAGGCTTTTCAGGAAGGCGTTGCGGCCGTGCTGTGGAACCGAAGTGAACCGAATCCTCCGGAAGGGAAGCCGGTCATTTTAGTTGACGATACGCTGGAAGCGCTGCAGAAGCTTGCGAAGGCATACAGGAATCAGCTGGACGTAAAAGTCGTCGGCGTGACCGGTTCAAACGGAAAAACGACGACAAAAGACATGATTCATGCTGTTTTGGGCACTGAGTATAAAGTGCATAAGACAGAAGGAAACTACAATAACCATATCGGCCTGCCCCTGACGATTCTGGCGATGCCCGAAGACACAGAAGTCGCCATTTTGGAAATGGGGATGAGCGCCAAAGGAGAAATCGATTTTCTCACTCGTCTGGCGCGGCCTGATATTGCAGTCATTACAAACATTGGTGAATCACACCTCCTTGAACTCGGATCAAGAGAAGGAATTGCAGAGGCGAAGCTCGAAATTGTCAATGGGCTTTCAAAAGAAGGCACACTCATTTATGTCGGAGATGAACCGCTGCTCACCGAAAGGCTGAACCAGCCGCCTTACGATACAAAGACGTTTGGAGAGGATCCGGCTTTCGATTATCAGCTTGAGGATATGACACAGACTGAAGAGGGGACGGCATTCCGCGTGAGAGGAATCGAAAACGGGTTCTTCATCCCGGTCCTTGGAAAGCATAATGTGAAAAACGCATTAGCCGCGATTGCGGCCGGAGACCTCTTGAATGTCAGCCGCGCTCACATTGCAGAAGGGCTGACTAAACTGAAAGTGACCGGAATGCGGCTTGAGCTAGTAAAGACGCCGGACGGCGTTGCGATCATTAATGACGCCTATAATGCCAGCCCGACATCGATGAAAGCGGCGATCGAGCTTGTCGAACAGATGAAGGGATACGGCAAGAAGATTCTTGTTCTCGGCGATATGCTGGAGCTCGGAGAAGGAGAAAAAGCGTTTCATGAAGAAATCGGGCAGGCGGTCAACCCGGACTCGATCGACTTTTTATTTACGTATGGAGAACTCGGTGCATATATTGCAAAAGGGGCGCTTAAACATTTCCCGGAACACCGCGTCCTTCATTTCAACCCGGAAGAAAAAGACAGTTTGAAAAAGACACTGAAAGAAAAAGCGAATACAGGGGATTTAATCCTCGTCAAAGCGTCCAGAGGCATGCGCCTTGAGGATGTTATAAAAGATTTGTAAGGGAACTTTGAATCATAAAGTCGTTTTTTATGTGATGATCAGTAAAAGAAAACGGGTGAATGGTCATGATAGGATGTTTATGCATTCACGGATTTACCGGAGCGCCGTATGAATTGGAACCGCTGGCTTCTCATTTAAAACAAACGGCAGATTGGCAAGTTGAAATGATCACGCTCCCCGGGCACGGTGAGATGCCGGTTTTAAAAGGCGTCTGTTTTCAGGAATGGATCGCTTGTGCTGAAGTGGAGCTCATCCGCTTGTTGAAAACGTGTGATACGGTATTTTTAATCGGATTTTCAATGGGCGGGATGATTGCCGGCTATTTAGCCGGAAAATATCCGGTCAGCCGCCTTGTCCTGTTGAGTGCGGCCGCCCAGTACATCAGCCCGGGACAGCTGATCCAGGATTTGAAGAATGTGATCAAAGATTCACTGCAAGGCAAGCTAGAGGATAATCTGCTTTACAAAAGGTACAAACAAAAGCTGACAAGCACTCCGGTGTCTTCTGCATTTCAGTTTCGCAAGCTCGTCAAGATGACAAAGCCTGCATTGAAAAACCTCCGGATCCCTGTGCTCATTGTTCAGGGGGAGTGTGATGCCATCGTGCCGGTGTCAAGCGCGTATTACTTGTATGAAACCATTCCTTCCGAAGAAAAAGAGCTGTGCCTCTTGCCGGAATCCAAGCACCATGTCTGCCTTGAAGAAAACTCCTCTATCCTATTTCAAACCGTTGAGGCGTTCCTCAAAAAAACGCCGATTGAATCTATAAAAAAATAAATAATTGAACGGAAATCTGCAAAAAATAATCCGGGATGCTGACAGGGAAAAAATGAACGTATGCTGTCGAAAGCAGCACATGCCTGTGTTACAATGTGTAAAGGACGCCTTCGGGCGGGCTTTAGTTGCGCGGACGGACGGCTTCGCCCGAGGTTCATAGGAGACTGCCGAACCGGCGAGAGAGCACACCGCTCATTCTCATCTTGTTGAAAAACGTATAATGGAATGGTAATATAACATGTAAAGTAATTCGGGCTTTGCATAAGTATGAACCTGTCCTTTGCACAAAGGGCAGTTTTTATTGATAAAACACGATTACTGAAACAGTAAGCAGAAGGAGTTTGAATACATTGACAATAACGTTTCAAGATTTTCAATTAAGTTCTGATCTCACAAAAGCAATCAAGCGTATGGGATTTGAAGAGGCAACACCGATTCAGGCACAAACGATTCCACTCGGCCTTGCAAATAAAGATGTGATCGGACAAGCGCAAACGGGAACAGGAAAAACGGCTGCATTTGGCATCCCCCTTGTTGAGAAAATCAACCCCGAGTCTCCTAACATTCAAGCCATTGTTATCGCACCTACTCGTGAACTAGCCATTCAAGTTTCTGAAGAGCTATATAAAATTGGACAGGATAAACGCGCTCGCGTGCTGCCGATTTACGGAGGACAGGATATCGGACGCCAGATTCGCGCGCTTAAGAAAAACCCTCATATTATCGTCGGCACACCTGGTCGTCTGCTTGACCATATCAACCGCCGCACAATGCGTCTTCAAACAGTGAACACCGTTGTGCTTGATGAAGCGGATGAAATGCTGAACATGGGATTCATCGAAGATATCGAATCCATCCTTTCCAATGTGCCTGCTGAACACCAGACATTGCTGTTTTCTGCAACAATGCCTGCTCCGATTAAGCGGATTGCAGAACGTTTCATGACCAACCCGGAGCACGTAAAAGTGAAAGCAAAAGAAATGACAGTATCAAACATCCAGCAGTTCTACCTAGAAGTTCATGAACGCAAAAAGTTTGATACGCTGACACGCCTTCTTGACATCCAGTCTCCGGAATTGGCGATCGTATTCGGCCGGACAAAGCGCCGTGTCGATGAACTGACAGAAGCGCTTAATCTGCGCGGGTATACAGCTGAAGGAATTCACGGAGATTTGACCCAGGCGAAGCGGATGGTTGCACTCCGGAAATTTAAGCAAGGCGCGATTGAAGTGCTCGTTGCGACAGACGTTGCGGCTCGCGGCCTTGATATTTCAGGTGTAACGCACGTCTACAACTTCGATGTGCCGCAAGATCCTGAGAGCTATGTTCACCGCATCGGAAGAACGGGACGCGCGGGCAAAACAGGAATGGCGATGACCTTCATTACACCGCGTGAAAAGGATATGCTGCGCGCCATCGAGCAGACGACAAAACGCAAAATGGACCGCATGAAAGCACCGACTCTCGATGAGGCCATTGAAGGACAGCAGCAGGTGACGGTTGACCGCATCCGGACGATCATCGAGGAAAATAACCTGAACTTCTATATGACGGCTGCAGCGGAATTATTGGAAGACCATGATTCTGTGACAGTTGTTGCGGCTGCCATTAAAATGATGACTAAAGAGCCGGACAACACACCTGTCCGTTTGACGGAAGAGGCTCCGCTCAGAACGAAGCGAAACAAAAACCACCACCACCGTTCATCAAAACGCAGAGACGGCGGCGGCTACAGAGGAAAGAACAATCGTTCATCTTATGATAAAAAGCGTTCTTCGAATGACAGACGCCAAAAAAAATCATATAATTCATAATCAAAAGGCGGATCCTTTTTTACGGATTCGCCTTTTTTTAAAAACTAAAGCCTTTAAACGAAACATTTTCAGACCGAAGACCGTAAATAGAATGAGATTGGGGGAATCGAGTTTTGAGAAGCGAGCCGAAAAATCAAATCAGCCGTGATGGCGTTAAAGTCTGGAGAATCACGGCTTGTATCACATCATTCGTTTTAATGCTGGCTGCAGCAGGCCTGATTGCCGCCGGGGAGATATTTAAGTGGCCGGTATGGATCGGCATTTTGTCAGCGGCCGTTTGGCTGGGGATTTCATTTGTCATCATTATCATGATTCCGAATATCCGCCACAGAGTCTGGCGCTACGAAGTCCATGAGAACGAAATTGATATTCAGCACGGCATCTTTGTGGTGACCCGCGTGATCGTTCCGATGGTCAGAGTCCAGCATGTTGATACATCGCAGGGCCCCATCCTCAGAAAATATAATCTCGCCTCCGTGCAAATTTCAACAGCAGCGACGACCCATTCCATTCCCGCTCTGGATGTTGAAGAGGCCGATCAGCTCAGAGATTCCATTTCCAGGCTGGCAAGGGTGACTGAAGATGATGTCTGAACCGAGACGCATGCACCCTGCCGCCGTCATTCTCAACTTTATCAAAGGCCTTGTTGAGACGGTTAAAAATTTTATCATTCCATTTGGCGTGGTGATTTTTTTAAATCAATCGCAAACAGTCAAAATGATAGCGATCGCCGCGGCCGTGCTGTTTTTCATTGCTTTGGTTGTGACGAGCATCATCAAGTGGAGCAAATTTACATACCGTATCGAAGAGGATGAATTGCGAATAGAGGAAGGCTTGATCAATAAGAAAAAAAGGTATATTCCGATCGAACGGATTCAAACGATCAACACAAGCGCAGGCCTCATTCAACAAATGTTCAAGCTGGTGAAGCTTCAAGTCGAAACGGCAAGCGGAGGAACGGAAGCGGAAGTTTCCCTGGTCGCCATTACCCAGGCAGAAGCCGAACGTATTCAGCAAGCGCTTTTCGAAAGGAAAAAAGCGGCGGAAGACACGGGGACCGATGTCCCGGTTCCGCTGGAAGAAACTGCTGAAGAGGCGGAGGAAGCGGAAGAGCCGGTAATGATGTACAAAATGACCGGCCAGGAGCTCTTAACCGCCGCTTCAACCTCAAGCGGCATCGGCGTTATTATTTCAGGGGTATTCGCTTTTTTCACTCAAGTCGATGATTTCTTTGATTTGGATTGGCTGTATGACCGCTTTGCTTTTTTGAACAGCGCAGGTGCCGCCGTCATCGCATTGGCCGCCTTTGTTGCCCTTTTCATCGCATGGCTGCTCAGCATCGTCGGGATGCTTTTGAAATATGCGAATTTTACTGTCGTGCGCAAAGAGAAAGAAATCGTCATTTCCAGAGGGCTGATTGAAAAGCAACAAATCACGATTCCGCTCCAGCGGATTCAAGCGATTAAAATCAAGGAGAGCCTGATCAGGCAGCCTTTTGGACTTGCAGCCGTCACGATCGTCAGCGCAGGCGGAAACGTCCTGGAAGAAGATAAATCAGCCATCTTATTTCCAATCATCAGCAAAAAAATAATCAATCAGCGTCTCGGCGAATTCATTCCGGATTATGCGCCGGAAGACGATTTGAACCGATTGCCGAAACGCGCGCTGCGCCGCTATATCCTGCGCGCATCCTGGCCGGTTCTCGCCGTCGTTCCGCTTTCCATTCTGTTTCCGCCATGGGGCTATTTGTCCGCTGTATTGATTCCTTTTTACTGGATCATCGGCTATTTCTCATACCGCGATGCCGGATGGAAGATCAGCGGCAGCAAAATCATCATGTCATCGCGCTTCATCGGCAGAACAACCGCTGTCATTCAACGCAGGCGCATGCAGGTTTTCGAAGTCAGCCGCTCGTATTTCCAGCGCAGAAAACAGCTTGTTTCGATTCATACATCAACAAAATCGTCTGTTTTAATGGAGAAGTTTTCGGTGGCTGATGTTGAGGAGAAAGATTCGGACGATATCATTGCATGGTATTCATATGAAAAAAGAGTGAACGGTTAAAAGCCGTTCACTCTTTTGTTTAACAATGGCGGAGCCAAGGCGAGTCCGCCCAGCAGACCGAAGATGTGCGCCATCATATTGATATTTTGGTTTACAAACGTCATCAAAACCGAAATGGCGAGGATGGTGACGATGATTTGGGAATTGGCGCTCCCCATCAGCTCTTTTCTAAACAGCACGATGTACAGGTACACGCCGAACAAGCCGAAAATGGCTCCCGAAGCGCCGACATGCATATACTCCAGCGGTTCGATGAAATATGTGCCGATATTGCCAATCACTCCTGCTCCGATATAAACGATGAGAAACTTGAGTTTCCCGAGCATTCGTTCCAGCCCGGGGGCAAACAAAAAGATCGACATCGAATTAAAGAGCAGGTGGCCGAAACCGGCGTGAATAAAGATCGGCGTCACAAACCTCCACCATTCTCCGTTCGCTATTCCCCAGTTAAAGCCAATCAATAAATCAGACCACATCTGTACGGCCGTAAACGGAAATAAAAAAAGAATCCAAATGGCAAGCTGCAGGGCCAATATGGCGGATGTGACCGGGTAGAGCCTGATAAACGTCTGAAAATTTTCTGTTCTGATAAACATGCTTATGATTTAAGCCCCTTTACAATGATCTCGTACATATATAGTAACACGTTTATGAACAGGCAGCGGCGATTAGTACGGACGAGAAAATGATTTTGGAAGGTTGTCATGCTAGTCTGCATATTGTCTGAGACACGCTCATATATTGGGTAGTGCAATAAGGGAGACGAGTCGTTGCAGGCTTTTATGGTACGCACGCCGATACAGCCGGCCCTGTTCTTATGGCGTACCGTTAAAGTCGAACAAGCGGTTTCTTCCTTTTTACATCAATGATTAAAAAGGGGTTGAAAAAAGGTGAGAAAAAGCTTTGTTTTGCTTTTAACGGGGCTGCTTGTAATCCTTATGCTTTCTGCCTGCGGCCAAAAATCGCAAGAAGATGTTGTGACGGGGCTCGACAAGAAGGCAAAAGAATACACGTCCTATAAGGCAAAAGCGAAAATGACCATTGAAACGGGAAATGAACCGCAGGAGTACAACGTGGAAATCTGGCATAAAAAACCTTCTCTTTACCGGGTCTATTTGGAAAACCCGAAAAAAGACCAGAGCCAGGTGATCTTGCGCAATGAAAACGGCGTGTTTGTTTTGACTCCGTCGCTGAATAAAAGCTTCCGCTTTCACAGCGACTGGCCCAATAACAGCAGCCAGGTATACTTATTCGAATCGCTCGTAAAGGATGTCAAAAATGATGGGGAAGCTTCTTTTTCCGCAAAGGATTCAAAATACATTTTTGAAACGAAAACGAATTATCAGCATAATCAGATGCTGCCGACTCAGGAAATCGTTTTCCATAAAAAGACCATGGCTCCTTCATCGGTTAAAGTGATGGATACCGACCGCAAACCGATGGTAAAGGTTGAGTTTACAAGCTTTGAATTCGATAAGCCGCTCGATAAAGACTCTTTTGATGAAAAGAAAAATATGACGCTGTCTCAAATTGACGTAGCGACAAGCGCTGACGTGTCAGACTCTTTCGCTGTCAAAACGCCGCTCGATGTGCCTCAGGGCGTGAAAAAACTTGAGGAGAAAGAGATGGCGACTGAAGACGGCAAACGGATCGTCATCACATATGGCGGTGAAAAATCCTTTACATTGATTCAGGAAAAAGCCCGCGTCGCCAAAACATCCACTTCCGTATCCATGAACGGAGAGCCCGTTGACCTCGGCTTCACGGTCGGCGCACTGACGGATAAATCGTTGTCATGGACATATGACGGAGTCGATTACTTTATCTCATCAGAAGATCTTTCTCAAGATGAACTTCTGATGGTTGCAAAAAGCATGCAGGGACAGTCTTCGAAATAGACTGTGCCGTATCCGGCAGCCTGTTTTCCGCCCGGAAGCGGAAAGCAGGCTTTTTTATATTTGCGTCGCAAGCGTATGATTTCGACAGCTTTTCCGTAAAATGTATACCGTGCCAGCAATTTTTCTTTTGTTCAGGGCTGATGATCCCGTGCAAAATTTCCCTTTCTCCGAACTTTTTAGTATGATGGGAAGGACGAGTGAAACAAGGAACAGGAAGTGTCATGATGAGCTTAAAACCATTCTATAGAAAGACATGGGCCGAAATCGATTTAACGGCTTTAAAAGAAAACGTCCGCAATATGAAGCGGCACATCGGCGAGCATGTCCACCTGATGGCCGTCGTTAAAGCGAATGCCTACGGACACGGGGATGCACAGGTAGCGAAGGCGGCTCTTGCAGAAGGGGCGTCCATTCTTGCTGTGGCTTTACTGGATGAAGCGCTTTCGCTGAGGGCGCAGGGGATTGAAGAACCGATTCTTGTCCTCGGTGCAGTGCCGCCCGAATATGCAAGCATTGCCGCGGAAAAGCGCATTATCGTGACTGGCTACTCCGTCGGCTGGCTGAAAGACGTGCTCGGTTTTCTGAATGAGGCCGAAGCTCCTCTTGAATATCATTTGAAGATCGACACGGGCATGGGCCGCCTTGGCTGCAAAACGGAAGAAGAGATCAAAGAAATGATGGAGATGACCGAATCGAGCGATAAGCTCAATTGTACGGGCGTGTTCACTCATTTCGCCACGGCGGACGAAAAGGACACCGATTATTTCAACATGCAGCTTGACCGCTTTAAAGAGCTGATCAGCCCCCTCCCGCTTGACCGTTTGATGGTGCATTCGTCAAACAGCGCCGCGGGTCTGCGCTTCAGGGAACAGCTATTTAATGCCGTCCGCTTCGGCATCGGCATGTACGGTTTGGCGCCGTCAACCGAAATAAAAGACGAGCTGCCGTTTCGTCTGCGGGAAGTGTTTTCGCTTCATACCGAACTCACCCATGTGAAAAAAATTAAAAAAGGCGAGAGCGTCAGCTACGGGGCGACATATACAGCTCAGCGCGACGAATGGATCGGGACAGTCCCCGTCGGGTATGCCGACGGATGGCTGAGGCGCCTGGCCGGAACGGAAGTGCTGATCGACGGAAAACGCCAAAAAATAGCAGGGAGAATCTGCATGGACCAGTTCATGATTTCCCTTGCCGAAGAATACCCTGTCGGCACAAAGGTTACCTTGATCGGAAAGCAAAAAGACGAATGGATCTCAGTCGACGAAATCGCCCAAAATTTGCAGACGATCAATTATGAAATTACCTGTATGATAAGTTCAAGGGTGCCCCGTATGTTTTTGGAAAATGGGAGTATAATGGAAATAAGGAATCCGATCTTGCCTGATCAATCCTGAAAATTGATGAATTAGCGGAAAAACAACTTTGCTTGCGAAAAGAATAATGATATGATTATGAATGGAATGGATAGAGTGTTGTATCCGTAAGTTTGGTGGAGGTGTATGTTTTTGTCTGAATCCAGCGCAACAACTGAAATATTGATTCGCTTGCCAGAAGCTTTAGTATCAGAACTGGATGGTGTCGTCATGCAAGATAACGGGAGCAGAAATGAACTGATTTACCAAGCCACAAAAATGTATTTACGCGAACGCAAAAATCGACAAATTCGGGAATCGATGAGACGCGGTTATATGGAGATGGCCAAGATCAATTTGAACATCTCTTCTGAGGCTCAATTTGCAGAGTATGAGGCTGAAAACACAGTAGAGCGCTTAGTAAGCGGAGGATAATCATTTGATTGTTAAACGCGGCGATGTTTATTTTGCTGACCTATCTCCTGTTGTTGGCTCAGAACAAGGCGGGGTGCGCCCGGTTTTAGTGATTCAAAACAACATCGGCAATCGCTTCAGCCCAACTGCTATTGTTGCAGCCATAACAGCCCAAATACAGAAAGCAAAATTACCTACCCACGTCGAAATTGATGCGAAACGCTACGGTTTTGAAAGAGACTCCGTTATATTGCTCGAACAAATTCGGACGATTGACAAGCAAAGATTAACGGACAAAATCACCCATCTCGATGATGAAATGATGGAAAAGGTCAACGAAGCCTTACAAATCAGTTTGGCACTCATTGATTTTTAATATTGATGAAAGTTGCTCGAGGCGAAAGAGCAACTTTTTTTGTGTTCAAAAATAACAAACGATATAATGGAACTGTTAGTCCAAAAAATGTTATCAGATGTAGTCAGGGGGATGAACATGTCGAATCAAGCGGTGTTAAAATTTATCTCGGAACACCAAAATGTACTCGCCGGGAATTTGGCGGATATTCTGAAAGACTTAAACAGCAACATGACAAACGTGAAGCTGACTGAACACATGTATGAGACGATCAGCAATGAATATATTCATATCCTCATGAATGAGTCCGGGGACGGGAATGAAAAATCGATCGACACCATCTACCAGTTCTCTTCAAAAGCCGTACAGCTCGGCGTTCCGCTGAAGCTGCTGTCGTCGGGATTATCAGCTTTTTGGAAGCACCTTTACTATGAAATGAACAAGGATGTGCCGGAAGATCAGCAGTGCTATGATTTGATTTGGGAAATCGATAAATTTATCGAACCGATCAACAGCGAAATCTTGAATCAGTATGCGATCTCCTGGGAGAAAACCGTTGCTCTGCAAAAGGTCGCATTACAGGAGCTCTCGGCGCCGCTGATCCCGGTTTTTGAAAATATTACGGTGATGCCGCTTGTCGGCACGATCGATACGGAGCGGGCCAAAAAGATTATGGAAAACCTGTTGAGCGGCGTCGTCAAACACCGGTCTGAAGTCGTGCTCATTGACATTACGGGCGTGCCTGTCGTCGATACGATGGTCGCACACCACATCATGCAGGCTTCCGAAGCCGTCAGACTTGTCGGAGCTAAATGCCTGCTCGTCGGAATCCGCCCGGAAATCGCGCAGACGATTGTGAATTTGGGAATCGATTTAACTCAGGTTATTACAAAAAATACCCTGCAAAAAGGAATTAAAACCGCATTAGAAATGACAGACAGAAAAATTGTTTCATTGGAGGAATAATCTTTGAGGGTACCTAACATTCCAATTTTGAAGCTGTATAACTGTTTATTGGTATCCATTCAAGTAGAGCTCGATGACCAAACCGCTCTGAAATTCCAAGAGGACCTGCTGAACAAAATATATGAAACCGGTTCGAACGGAGTGGTGATCGATCTGACTTCAGTGGACATCATCGATTCATTCATCGCCAAAGTCCTTGGCGATGTCATTACAATGTCAAAACTGATGGGCGCCAAAGTCGTTCTGACTGGCATCCAGCCGGCTGTTGCGGTGACATTGATTGAACTCGGCATTTCTTTGGACGAGATCGAGACGGCGCTCGATCTCGAAAAGGGGCTCGAGACATTGCAGCGGGAATTGGGGGAATAAATATGGCAGACCAATCCTGTGTGAAGATTTTGACTGAATGGGACATAGTGGCCGCCAGACAGCTTGGGCGAAATGTCGCAAAAGAACTGGGGTTCGGCACAGTGGACCAGGCCAGAATCACGACAGCCATCTCAGAGCTGGCGCGTAATATTTATTTGTATGCCGGAAAAGGCCGAATCTGCATCGAACAGGTTCAGGAAGAAGGAAAAAAGGGGTTGAAAATCGTAGCGGAGGATGAGGGGCCGGGAATCGCTGACATCAAAAAAGTGATGGAAGACGGTTTTTCAACCTCAGGCGGCCTCGGAGCGGGCCTGCCGGGAGTAAAGCGTCTGATGGACCAATTTGAATTGCATTCGGACGCGGAAAATGGAACGGATATACAAGCCGTAAAATGGCTGCGGTAGGAGGGAAGGAATGGATTTCAGGGAAGTGATTGAGCAGCGCTATCGACAGCTGCTTAGCCGTTATATATCTGAATTAACAGAGACATCCCTTTATCAGGGGCAGAAATTCAGCAGAAAAACGATTGAACATCAAGTGCCGCCGGAAGAGATTATCAGCATACACCGAAAAGTTCTGTCTGAATTATATCCGGATCTTCCAGACCATGTGTTCCATTCTCTCGATTTTTTAATTGAAGTGATGATTGGATACGGTTTGGCCTATCAAGAACATCAAACATTAAGAGGAATTCAGCAGGAAATTAAATCGGAAATTGAAATTGCCGCGAATGTCCAGCAAACGCTGCTTGAGACGACGGTTCCGAAAGTTGAAGCGCTCGAAATCGGTGCGGTCAGCATTCCGGCCAAGCAAATGAGCGGTGATTATTATCATTTTGTGCGCGACAAGGAATCGATTAATATCGCCATTGCGGATGTAATCGGGAAAGGAATACCGGCTGCGTTATGCATGTCGATGATCAAATATGCGATGGACTCTCTGCCGGATTCGGGCACGTCTCCTTCACAGGTGCTGAAAAACCTGAACAGGGTCGTCGAACAAAATGTAGACCCAAGCATGTTTATTACAATGTTTTATGGCAACTATCATCTTCAAAAACACCTATTTACGTTTTCATCTGCCGGTCATGAACCTGGCTTTTATTATTCTTGCAGGGAAAATAAATTTTACGATTTAAACGCAAAAGGCCTCGTTCTTGGCATTTCATCAAATTACGACTATGAGCAGTACGAGCAAAAACTGGATATTGGCGATATGATCGTTCTTTTTTCAGATGGTGTAACTGAATGCCGGACAGACAGCGGGTTTTTGGAGCGGTCTGACTTGCAGAACCTGATTACTGTACATATGGAGAAACCGGCTCAGCAAATGGTTGACAATATATACGAACATCTGCTCAAGCTTCAGGATTTTCAGCTTCATGATGATTTTACTCTCATTGTTTTAAAAAGAAAGGTTTAAAGCTTCTCTTCGCTGGGTAATAAACCAGTAGCTCATTAAGAGAACCAGAGGTGATATTGTGAATTTGGCAGTTGATACGAATAAAAATGACCATGTGATAGAAGTAAAAGTTGCGGGCGAAATTGACGTGCACACGGCTCCAACACTGCGGGATGAGCTGATGCCGCTCGCGGAAGAAGGAAAAGATCTCAAAGTTAGTCTGAAAGACGTTTCATATATGGACAGCACAGGGCTGGGTGTATTCGTCGGCATTTACAAAGCGGTAAACAGAACTGGGGGTTCTTTAGTGCTTGAAAATCTGTCAGAGCGTTTGATTCGTTTGTTTGATATTACAGGTTTAAAGGACATCATTGACATTTCTGGAAAGTCAGAGGGTGGATTATAATGAAGAGAGCAGCTGATTACATTGAAATGAAGTCACCTGCCAAACCAGAATACGTAGGAATCATTCGTTTAACCCTGTCGGGGATTGCAAGCAAGATGGGGTATTCTTATGATGACATCGAAGACTTGAAAATTGCGGTCAGCGAAGCGTGCACAAACGCTGTGCAGCATGCTTATAAAGCAGACAACAACACAGGAGAGGTCTCCGTCAGATTCGGCGTGTTCGAAGACCGCCTCGAAATCGTCGTCGCCGATCAGGGAGACAGTTTTGATATTCAGGATAAACAGAAGGAGCTCGGACCATATTCCCCTGAGCATACGGTAGATCAATTGTCAGAAGGAGGGCTCGGTTTATATTTAATGGAGACGCTCATGGATGAAGTGCATGTCCAGATTGACTCAGGCGTAACCGTCTCGATGACAAAGTTCTTAAACAGGGAGCGAGTTGATGATGGCACAACCGTCCAAAACTACGAAACTAACTAAAACCGAAGTCGACACGCTGATTAAAAAATATCAGGAGAACCAGGATGAAGACGCTCAGCTGACCCTTGTTCAAACATATAAAAATCTGGTGGAAACACTCGCCAAAAAATATTCAAAAGGAAAAAGCTTTCACGAAGATCTATGCCAGGTTGGGATGCTCGGATTGCTTGGAGCCATCAAACGCTATGACCCCGATGTGGGAAAATCGTTTGAAGCGTTTGCCATTCCGACCATCATCGGAGAAATCAAACGGTTTCTCCGAGATAAGACCTGGAGCGTCCACGTTCCGAGAAGGATCAAGGAGCTCGGGCCGAGAATCAAAATGGCGGTGGATCATTTAACGACTGAAACGCAAAGGTCTCCAAGAGTCGATGAGATTGCCGAGTTTCTTGACGTTACAGAAGAAGAAGTGCTGGAAACGATGGAGATGGGCAAAAGCTATCAGGCGCTTTCCGTCGACCACAGCATTGAAGCTGATGCAGACGGCAGCACGGTGACGATCTTGGACATCGTCGGCTCGCAGGAGGAAGGCTATGAAAAGGTGAACCAAAAGCTGATGCTTGAAAGCGTATTACACGTACTATCCGACCGTGAAAAGCAAATCATTGAGCTGACTTACATTCAAAACAAAAGCCAAAAAGAAACCGGCGAAATGCTGGGCATATCGCAAATGCACGTCTCACGGCTGCAGCGCAAAGCTGTCAAAAGGCTGAGGGAAGCATTGGCTGAAGATCCGTATATGGAGCTTAAACCATGATTTGGACTGAGTCGAATGAACACATGCAAGCGCTTGTTTATCAGCTTCCTAAAGAAGGAAAAGCCGTCTGCGGTGACAGTTTTTATTTCCATGCGACTGACGAAACCATGGTGTGCGCACTGGCTGACGGGCTTGGCAGCGGTGCGTTGGCACGCGAATCCTCTTCGGTCATCAGCGAAGTTGTCGAAGAGCACGGCCATGAAGATGTCGAAAGCTTGATGGAACGGTGCAATCAAGCGCTGAAACATAAGCGCGGTGCGACCGTTTCAATTTTAAAAGTCGATTTTCGAACAAGGACGATCGCTTACAGCTCTGTAGGCAATATTCGCTTTATCTTATACGCTCCTTCGGACAAATATATCCACCCTCTCCCTGTGACGGGATACATGTCGGGAAAACCGCAAACATACAAAACATTCACCTATACGTATGAAAAAGGATCAAGATTCATCATTTATTCAGACGGTTTGGAAGTACCCGCCCTCCGGACTTATTTAAAACAGCACCATACACCGGGAGATATATCGAATCAGCTTGAATCATACACACGAATGGGAAAAGACGATCTCACCTATATCATTGGACAGCTTTTTTAAGGAAGCTGCCCTTTGATATAGGTGTTTTTCCGTTTCTTTTGGTACACTAAGAAGACAACATTCTTTTGGAGGCTACAATGGATACTTTAGCGTCAATCGTCAAACAAATCGCAAAAGAAACGGGGCTTGCGCCAAAGCATGTCGAGAGTGTCATTCAATTATTAGAGGACGGCAACACCGTCCCCTTTATTGCGAGATACCGAAAAGAACAAACGGGCTCCATGGATGAAGTCCAAATACAAACTATCTCCGAACGCTGGGGATACATTCAGCATTTAAATCAGCGGAAAGACGAAGTCATCAGGCTGATCGATGAACAGGGCAAGCTGACCGGACAGCTGAAGCTGGATATAGAAAAAGCAGACAAGCTCCAGGAAGTTGAAGACTTATACAGACCGTTTAAACAAAAACGAAAAACGAAGGCGACGATCGCCAAAAGCAAAGGGCTTGAACCTTTGGCTGATTTCATCATCTCGCTCCCGCGTAATGAAGATGTAGCAGCCGAAGCCCGCAAGTACATAAATGAAGAAAAGGAAGTCATGAGCGCCGAAGAAGCGCTTGAAGGAGCAAAGAACATACTGGCTGAACGGATCTCAGACGAACCGGAATACAGGAAGTGGATCAGGCAGGAGACTTTTAAAAGAGGAACGCTGAAGTCCGCGGCAAAAGATGCCGAAGCGGATGAGAAGAAAATCTATGAAATGTATTATGAATACGAAGAGCCGATTCAAAAAATCGTTCCTCATCGCGTACTCGCAGTTAACCGCGGCGAAAAAGAGGAGATTTTGAGAGCGTCGGTCGAGCCGCCGGCAGACCGCATCCAAGCTTACTTGGAAAAACGGATTTTACAACAAAAGCAAACAAGTGCTCAAGATGTCCTGAAAAGCGCGATCGAAGACGGCTATAAGCGCCTGATTCAGCCGTCAATCGAGAGGGAAATCAGAAAAGAATTGACGGAAAAGGCGGAAGACCAAGCGATTCACATATTTGCCGAAAATCTGCGCAAGCTGCTGCTGCAGCCGCCGATGAAAGGAAAGCTCGTTCTCGGCGTCGACCCGGCATTCCGCACAGGCTGCAAGCTGGCAGTCGTGGATGAGACGGGAAAGATGCTCAAGATCGACGTCATATACCCGCACCCTCCCGTCAATAAGAAAAGCGCCGCCATCGAAAAAGTAAAACGCATCATCGAAGACTTTCAAATCGAGGTCATCGCAATCGGGAACGGAACGGCATCAAGAGAGACGGAACAGTTTATCGCCGATCTCTTGAAGGACATCGACAGAAAGGTGTACTATCTGATCGTCAATGAAGCGGGAGCCAGCGTCTATTCGGCATCAGAGCTTGCGAGGGAAGAATTCCCCGATCTGCAGGTTGAAGAACGGAGCGCCGTGTCGATCGCACGCAGACTCCAAGACCCGCTCGCCGAACTCGTCAAAATCGATCCCAAGTCGGTCGGGGTCGGCCAGTACCAGCACGATGTCAGCCAGAAAAAACTAAACGATTCGCTCCGCTTTGTCGTGGAAACCGTCGTCAACCAGGTCGGCGTCAACGTGAATACTGCATCAGCCGCGCTCTTGCAATATGTGGCCGGACTATCGAAAACAGTCGCGGCCAACATCGTCAAAAAACGGGATGAGATCGGAAAATTCACGAGCCGGAAAGAGCTGAAAGACATTCCGCGCCTGGGCGCGAAAACGTATGAGCAATGCATCGGCTTTTTAAGGGTGCCTGACGGCGATGAACCGCTCGACCGGACAGGCATCCACCCGGAGAGCTATAAAGAGACGAGAGAGCTCCTGAAAAAGCTGGGCCTTTCAACAGCCCAAATCGGCACAAAAGAGCTTCAGGACAAAATCAACGAACTGAATATTTCCGAAGCAGCTGAACAGCTGGGGATCGGGGAAATCACCCTGAAAGACATTTGCGCCCAGCTGACGAGGCCTGAGCGCGATCCGAGGGATGAAGTCCCTAAACCGCTCTTAAAAACCGATGTGCTTCAATTGGAGGACTTAAAAGAGGGGATGGAACTTCAGGGGACAGTGCGGAACGTCGTTGACTTCGGGGCGTTTGTCGACATCGGCGTGAAACAGGACGGGCTCGTCCACATTTCCAAGCTCAGCCATTCCTTCGTCAAGCATCCGCTCGACGTTGTGTCGGTCGGGGACATCGTCACCGTATGGGTGGAAGATGTCGACGCTGCAAAAGGAAGGGTCTCCTTATCGATGGTAAAAGATCGATAGGACTTGAAGTCAGCCCGCCGGAAGCTTTATTTTCCGGCGGGCTTATCTTTTACATCGCGATTTTCAACAGGATGCGGTGGACGACGCCTGCAATATGTGCCGGCGTCTGAACCATGCCGCCGTTGATCCACTCTTCAAAAATGCCGACCGCTCCGGATACTAGAAATGTAATTTCCATTTCATCGCATGCCATCTCATTACCTGATTGCTGCATCATGCTCAATTCTTCGAAAATCTTCTGCTTGAAAAAATCTTTAAATTTATTGATGGTCAAAATGTTTCCTTTCGGTTTCGTCAATAAAGTGAAGATTGCAGCGTTTTGATAAATATATTCAGTCGTTTTTTCGATGAAGGTGAGCAGATGGTGCGGATCTTCGCTTGGAAAATAATCATCGTAAAATTTCCCCAGCTGATCAAACAACTCATTCTCGATTTGTTCATACAAATCAAAAACATCCCGATAATGAAGATAAAAAGTCCCGCGCCCTAAATCAGCGCGCCTCGATAAATCGGAAACGGTAATTTTATTGATTTCTTTCTCATGGAGCAGCTTTAAAAAAGCCTCTTTTATCGCTCTTTTTGTTTTAATTGACCTTCTGTCCTCCATCGGTGACCTCCGTTTATAAACAAATTTACGTATGTTGTTCATTATTGAACATCTCAACCCCAATTGCCGATTGAACACCCCATTTGCCCCAAATTATAATGAACATGTGTTTATTAATCAATAGGTGTTTATTTTTTAAAACCTTCAAATATCAATGGCCTATCAGCCGATAAGTTAATCAAGCGGTTTCAGCTGTTTTCCTGTAAAATGAATGATCTTTCACTTTTGCGAATAAAGTGGTGAAGTAATGAAAAACAGCAAGGACAAGGCTAGCAGGCGGCTTTTTCTGCCGACTTTCTTAAAATACAAAGAAATCAATCTACCTGCAAAGTTCATAGAGGAGGAATAAAACATCAATGAGAACGATTATAAAGGCGAGATGGATCATTGCGGCGCTCTGGATTGCAATGGCCGCCGTCTTATTCATCACGGCGCCCGATATGGGGCAATTAACAAAGGAGAAGGGCCAGATAGCGGTTCCTGAAGGCTATCCGTCTTCTTATGCGAACAAGCTTCTCGAACAAATGTCAAAAGACGGGGATACGAACAAATCGGTTGTCGTCGTATTTCAGGACAAACACCTCCTGCCGAATCGGGAGGCGGCTTTAAAAAAAGCGATCACCACTTTAGAGAAGGATTCCTCCCTTCACGTCTCAGATATTACATCGTACTTTAACGCGGATGAGGATATTCAAAAGCAGCTGTTGTCAAAGGATCGAACGACGCTGCTCGTGCCTGTCACATTTGATGCAAACAAAATCAGTGCGGCCGAATTTAAAGCAAAGGTCAATGAAAAGCTTAAAACTTTAAAACTTGACTACGAGATGACCGGGCAGCCGCTCATCGATGATGATGTCATGACAAGCTCGCAGGAAGGCTTGAAGAAGACCGAATATATCACGGTCGGTTTTATTTTAATCGTGCTGATTCTCGTATTCCGTTCTGCGGTTGCGCCTTTTGTTCCGCTTTTGGCGGTCGCGCTTTCATACCTTGTGAGCCAGTCCGTCGTCGCCTATCTAGTCAAATACGCTGATTTTCCGCTGTCCACGTTTACGCAAATCTTTATGGTGGCGATCATGTTCGGAATCGGCACGGATTACTGCATTCTTCTTTTAAGCCGTTTTAAGGAAGAGATCGCCCGCGGGAAAGACAAGATCGAAGCCATTCTGACAACGTATAAAACGGCGGGGAGAACCGTTCTGTTCAGCGGAATCGCCGTTTTGATCGGTTTTACTTGCATCGGCTTTGCCGAATTCCAGCTTTACAAGTCTGCGGTCGCAGTAGCGGTGGGTGTCGCGGTCTTGATTTTGGCGCTTCTGTCGATCGTGCCGTTTTTCATGGCTGTTTTGGGGAAAGTGCTGTTTTGGCCTGTCAGAGGAAATATCGGGCACCCGCAGTCAAAGCTATGGGAAACCGCCGGCCGTTTCGCTTTCAGTAAGCCGCTGATCAGCCTGTTGATCGTAGCGGCCGTGGCCGTGCCGCCGATCTTGATGTATAAAGGAACGCTTTCCTACAACAGCCTTGACGAAATCGGAGATCAATACGAATCCGTCAGCGCATTTAACACCATTTCCGACAAGTTCGGGCCGGGAGAATCTTTGCCGGTCACGGTCGTGCTCAAAACATCGGATGCGCTCGATACCAATGACGGGCTGATCGCGATTGAAAAAATCAGCCGCGCCATTGAACAGACAAACGGCGTCAGCAAAGTTCGCAGTGCGACCCGGCCGGTCGGAAAAGGGCTGAGCGACCTGTACGTCAAAACACAGGCGAACGAGCTGAATAAAGGCCTTGAAAGCGGCAATAAAGGTCTGAAAAAGATTAAAGACGGGCTTGCAGAAGCGAGCAAGTCAATCGCGGATCAAAATCCGCAAATCGAAGCGTCCGGAAAAGGAATCAACCAGCTGATCAAAGGAACCGAATCGATCCAAGCCGGAATCAGCGACGTTGAAGCCAACATGAGAAAGCTGAAGGAAGGAACAGACCAAAGCAAACAAGGCGTCGCCCAGGCGAAAAAAGAAATCCAAACTGCGAAAAAACAGCTGACGGCGCAAGTCGATCAATTAAATGGACAAATCGAAACCTACAAAGAAATATCGAAAATCTTAAAAGCGGCATTGTCTCAAGCCGAAAATGCCCAAGGCATAACGGCTGACGTGCAAAAGATGATTGAGCAGACAAATCAAAATTTCAAAAATCTTGAAAGCGAAATTCCCGAAGTGAAGGAGAATCCTTCTTATTTGGCGATCAAAGGCTCTTACACAGAGCTTGCATCGGCAATCAAGCAGGGATCACAGAAAGCGGCCGTTTACACGAAGCAGGCGGCAAACGCGAAAAAGCAGCTTGAAGCAGCAGATGCATTTATCGCAAAAGCGCAGGAAGAGCAAAAAGTGTACACAAGCAAAATCGATGCTCTGATAAACGGCCTCGGCCAAATCGAAAAAGGGCTTGAAGAGACATCGAAGGGGCAGGGACAGCTCGCCGATTCGCTGCCTAAGCTCGAATCAGGCGCAGGTGAGGTCGCTGAAGGCCAAAAGCAGATGAAGGAAAAAGTCGGAGAATTCGCCGGCCAGCTCGATCAATTAACAAAAGGGCTGAATTCAAGCGTGGACGGCCTCGAAAAAATTTCAAGCGGTCTGATGGGAGCAGGCGACTACCTGGATCAGCTGAAAAACGCATCGGATCAAGAAATGTCCGGCTGGTTTGTCCCTAAAGAAGTGCTGAAAAACAAGCAATTTCAGCAGGTGTTTAATTCCTATATGTCAGACGACCGCCATATCACGACGATCGATGTGATATTGGAAGACAATCCGTATGGAAACGGAGCGATTGCCAAGGTCAAAGACATTGAAGCATCAGTAAAACGGGCTCTTCCCGACACGCATTTGCACGATGCATCGTTTGGCGTCGGCGGCGTTTCCAGCATCAACGCCGATTTGAAGCAGCTGTCAGACCAGGACTTCAGCAACACGGTGATCTATATGATGATCGGAATCTTCCTGATCCTCGTCCTGCTGTTCCGTTCAATCGTCATGCCGGTGTATTTGGTCGGATCGCTGGTCTTGACGTACTTTGCATCCATCGGTGTAACCGAATTTATTTTCACGGCGTTTTTCGGCTATCCCGGCCTCAACTGGGCGGTGCCTTTCTTTGGCTTTGTGATTTTAATTGCGCTTGGTGTGGACTATTCGATCTTCCTGATGGAACGGTTTAACGAATACCGGGGAACGGATATTATGACGGCGATGACGGAATCGATGAAAAATATGGGATCGGTTATTATTTCAGCCGCTGTCATCTTGGCGGGAACCTTCGCGGCGATGCTGCCGTCCGGCGTTTTATCGCTTCTGCAAATCGCCACCCTTGTGCTGACGGGTCTTTTGCTGTATGCATTCGTCATGCTGCCGCTGTTCGTCCCTGTAATGGTTCGGATCTTCGGCTCAGCCAACTGGTTTCCGTTTAAAAGAAAAGAATAAACGGCTCGTCCATCCGCAGAAGAACCATTCGCCCATGCTCCCCGAAATCGGGCGGTCAGCTCCATTTGGGGAGTAACGGGCGCCATTGTGTGAGATGATAAAAGGACCGGTGAAGATGATGAGGAAACAGAAGAAAATTCCATTCGGACTCGGATGAACACTGCTCATCAGCAGTGTTTTTTTCTGTAAAAATACCAGCACTGATTCAGCAATTTAATCTGGTAATGATCTTTTTCATAAAAAGCTCTCTGCATCTGGTTTTTGAGCCAATTCGGCATTGCTCATCCCTCCTCAGGCTCTTATCATAAGAGTATGGGTGTCGTGTATTAGTTTATGCCGCCCGGAATTTGTCCTGTTCAATGTTTTTAAAAATGAGGTGGACCCAAGCAATGGATGAACAACAACTGCAGCAGCTGACAGAACAGCTTTCGCTCACATACTTTAAAAAACCGTTCCGGCACCGCGCTTACTTCAACAGCCGCCTGAAAACGACAGGAGGCAGGTATTTGCTGAATTCCCACAATATCGAGCTGAATAAAAAATACCTGACAGAACACGGGCAAAAAGAGCTTGAAGGCATCATCAAGCATGAATTGTGCCATTACCACCTCCATCTTGAAGGAAAAGGCTACAAGCACCGCGACAAGGATTTTAGAACGCTATTAAAGGAAGTCGGTGCGCCGCGGTTCTGCACGCCGCTCGAAAAAGAGAAAAAGCCGCAAAGAAAAGTACGCACATACAAGTGTGAAGCATGCGGACAAACGTTTCTCCGAAAGCGGAAAATGGATACAAGCCGTTACGTTTGCGGCAAGTGCGGAGGGAAAATAAAAGAAATCATAAAAAAGGGTTGACTGATCAGGCTTGTCTATGATAAATTATAAAAGCCGTCGCAAGACGAGCCACAAAGACAAATTGTTCTTCTTGACACATTTTGTCGACATATTTATAATAAAATGAGTCTGATCATTCCACAGTAGCTCAGTGGTAGAGCTATCGGCTGTTAACCGATCGGTCGCAGGTTCGAATCCTGCCTGCGGAGCCATGGAGAAGTACTCAAGTGGCTGAAGAGGCGCCCCTGCTAAGGGTGTAGGTCGCGTAAGCGGCGCGAGGGTTCAAATCCCTCCTTCTCCGCCATTAGGAAAATATGATGCTGACTTCATATGGCCCGTTGGTCAAGTGGTTAAGACACCGCCCTTTCACGGCGGTAACACGGGTTCGAATCCCGTACGGGTCATTTCTCATATGTTGGGCTATAGCCAAGCGGTAAGGCAACGGACTTTGACTCCGTCATGCGTTGGTTCGAATCCAGCTAGCCCAGCCATTATATTTGAGCCATTAGCTCAGTTGGTAGAGCATCTGACTTTTAATCAGAGGGTCGAAGGTTCGAGTCCTTCATGGCTCACCATTTTATGCGGGTGTGGCGGAATTGGCAGACGCGCTAGACTTAGGATCTAGTGTCTTTACGGCGTGGGGGTTCGAGTCCCTTCACCCGCACTTAAAAAACAACATATCATGCGGTCGTGGCGGAATGGCAGACGCGCTAGGTTGAGGGCCTAGTGGGGGCAACCCCGTGGAGGTTCAAGTCCTCTCGGCCGCATACCAGAGATACCAAGGGTTTTGACGCCCTTGGTGTTTTTTTATGTCTACTTCCCACGAATTAGATTGCACCGGAAATCGAACGATTTAGGGCTGTAATTGAAAAGTACGCCCGTGAGGAAGTTGTTTTTGACCAAGTGAATATTATCGACCGATTGCGCCACGCTAACCATCTTTTGCGCCATCCAATATCGTGTAATCCACCACTGAATATCATAAGTTGCACCACCGCTTATAAAAAAGCCGCCAATCATCATTCAATACGAGGTTGGTGGCTTCTTAAAATAGGAATTCAGCAATCTCTGGCTTAAGGGGGGTGATTATCATCAGTCTGTAAGGAGGTATTGTCTAATCCTCCGCCCATGGCTGAGAATCACTCCCCGGCCTTTCTTATGAAAAATCCTTTTTATATTGGACGGATAGGTAAATCCCAGCAGCTAAAAATGCCAGCGCATATTTGTACAAGAAAAAGATGGTCCACATATCATCTTTAGGAAAAATCATGTCACATAGAATAATGACCAACAGCATATAGGAACTACTTTTCAAATAGATTTTATTTGTCCGTTCGTCGTCTTTTCCAAGCTTTTTATAAAATACATAGACCAAAATCCCGCTACCATAAACCAATAAAAAACCAACAACGATGAGAATATTCCAATTTCCCGGAGATTGTTCAGCCCAGGACCTTAAAGGGGAAAAAATTGTGTTATGGATACCTGAGAAAAACTTACTTATCATTTTGATCATTTCCTTTCACATAAGTAAAAATTTCGTTTACATCAACATTAAAAAATTCAGCAATTCGAAAAGCCAACAGCAGAGTCGGAACATAATTTCCTTTTTCCATTACGAAAATGGTTTGTTTGGAAACCCCGACTTTCTCCGCTAATTCTTGCTGAGACATTCTGGCAAGTACACGATATTCATAAACCTTATTTGATATCGAATCACCAAAGTCTTTCTTCACGACCATCACCTCTTGAATCAAATTATAAACTTACTTTTTACAAAAGTAAAGTAAACTTATACAAAAGGATAAAATAATTTTATTTTTGTTTAGGTTACTTTGATATAACAAGAGCCAAATTGCAGAAAGAACCTGACGAAATTCTTGTTCCGTCAGGTTCACATTTTGCTCTGGTGTAATTCATGGTTTTTAATGGGGCATTTTATGGTTTTCGGTGGGGCAAAGACCGGTAAGAATGGTGCGGTCGGGTGATAATATTCACTAGAAAATCAACTTTGATAAGCTTTACTGAAAAGCTTACTCCATAATTAATAAAAAACAATCAAATTTTGTGTAATCGATTAAATAGATGCAATGAAAATAAGCTTTCATAAACCATGATAAGCTTTCACTTTATTGAGGGCCACCCCCGTGGGAGGTTCAGGTCTCTCGGTTTAACACCAAATAATACCAAAGTTTTAATTGCCTTTGGTATTATTTTTTTGCGGAAAATCGGCAAAAAATGTACAGCATTGTCCAAGTCTGCAAGTATATTTGGCACTAAAAAAGTGCTGACCTCTGCACAAAACCGTTGTGCGAGTCTGCACTTTTATTCTCAAGATACACTGCCTATTATCATCGATTATGGGAAGTTTATTTAATCCGTTCTTAGTTGCGCTGATACTTGGCTTTTAGAAGCTTTTTTTAAGTGGCTAAAACCAACAAATTTTTTGCTTTCTTCATCCCATAGTCGGAACTTTAACGACTTAAGACTTGTTGCCAGTGTAATGGTTGGAACGTTTTGCAATGGTTCAATGTTGTTATGCACTTCTTCAAGCTTATAGTTTGGGACTCTCGGGCTTAAATGATGAACATGATGGAAACCGATATTGCCTGTTAGCCATTGCATGACTTTTGGAAGCTTATAAAAAGAGCTTCCTTCAACTGCTGCTTTTACATATTCCCAATGCTCATCTTCTTCAAAATAAGAATCCTCAAACGTATGCTGAATATAAAACATCCAAATTCCGAGAGATCCCGATATCATAAAAATTGGCGCCTGAACCAGCAGGAAGTTTTGCCAGCCAATAGCCCAGCATAAAAGTGCTGTCAAAGCGGCGATTCCCAAGTTCGTTACATACGTATTCATCCGTTCTTTGCGTTTTGCCCCTTTACGATTAAAACGATTGGTAATCCCGAAGACGTAAATCGGCCCAATCATAAACATAACAAACGGATTTCTGTATAAACGGTACATTATTTTTGTCTTAGTTGAGGCTTCCTTATATTCTTCAACGGTCAGCAACCAAATATCGCCTGTACCTCGTTTGTCCAGGTTGCTGCTTGTCGCATGGTGGATAGAATGGTCGCGTCCCCAATGATCAAAAGGATGCAAAGTTAGAATTCCTGTGATTGTTCCAAGGATTCGATTCGCCTTTTTGTTCTTAAAAAAGGAATAGTGGCAGCAATCATGAAAGATGATGAAGGTTCTCACTAAAAAACCTGCCGCAACGATAGAAATCGCTAATGTAAGGAAATAAGAAATCGACAAGCTCTTATATGCTAAACACCATAACAGGAAAAATGGTATCAATGTGTTAATGATTTGGTAAATGCTTTTTTGTAAATCGGACTTTTCATAAGGTGTAACTAGTTTTCTCAAAGTCTTTAGATTTTGGTCATTCATTTTTAAAAGTTTCCCCTTCCCTGATGAGTTTCTAAGTTTACGTTAGCCCAAGCGTCATACATCATATAAGTATCGTTCTTAGCCCTCTTTATTGGAAACTCGAAACTGATTTCCAGCTCAATTTTATGAAAATTATACCCGGCTCTTTATCGGGCCAAACTCTCTCCCTGCTTCCCTATGGGAATTGTTTTTTTTTAGACCGTGAACATTGATTGTTTAACTAACAAACATGATGAACAAGAAACAGCAGAGCTTTTTAAAGAAAATCAATTTTAGCAAAGAAAAAGGTTTGAAGACACTCGTGATTCATTTTCACGGTGTTTTCAAACCATAGTTCTTAGCCCTCTAAGACATGTTGTAAATTTTATGCGGAATGATTGACGCCTATCGCTTCTGCACTGATATCCACGCGTTTAAGAAATAATGCCATGAATAAAACAATAATAGGAATTGCAATTATTTCCGTTTCCTGTTATGATAAAGAAGAATTATTTTTGTTCGGTGTAAAGGATAGTATGAATATTGACTTTTCGTCTTGATGATACTTTGGGCAAGGATAGTAATACAATGTGCGGTAACGCACTAGGAGGCAACAAAAATGGAACAAGGTACAGTTAAATGGTTTAATGCAGAAAAAGGTTTTGGATTTATCGAACGTGAAAATGGAGACGATGTATTCGTACACTTTTCTGCAATCCAAAGCGACGGATTCAAATCATTAGACGAAGGTCAAAAAGTAACATTTGACGTTGAGCAAGGTCCTCGCGGAGCTCAAGCTGCTAACGTTCAAAAAACTGCTTAATTTTCAATCGTTTATACAAACAGGCTCTCTATGTAGAGCCTGTTTTTTTATGTTCTCTGTATAATGCTTAATAAAAAAACCTACTCAACGTTCGAGTAGGGAGATGGTGCAAAGCAATAAAAAGAAGATTTCAAGCTTAAAAGGTTGTTTACAGTATAACATACTGGATTGACAATATGCGGAATGTATATAAATTATTTATTTTTCTTTTCGAATACAACTACTTCTCATTCTTTCTTTTTGGTTACATCTCCTTCATGCAAAGTTCAAAAGTATTTTTCCATTCAAACCCGGCTGTTCATAATGCTTCAAGGCATCATAAAAATCTTCAAAATCATATATTTTTTCTGGGGCATTGATGACCATTCTTCCGCTCTCAACAAGCTTAATCACCTCCGAGAAGCGATTGCGATATTCAGAAACAGAATGTCTCTCATTCCAAAGTCTTAAGGCGAATAATTGCGGTGACACATGGTATACATCGTGTAGCTTTCGCCAATCGTTTGGTATACCTGACAATAGACCATAACTGACAAACGTCCCTTCAGGTTTTAATGCCCTCGCCAGCAGTTCGCCGCTTTCTCCTCCCACAGAGTCAATTGCATGGTCAACACCGATGTCGCAACCATCAGAAATCTTTTCATATATAGAACCTTTGGAAGCGTCGATGACTCTCCATGCCCCGAGTTTTTGAAGTTTTTCTATCTTGCGGCTGTTTCTTGTCATGACAATTAAACGGAATCCCAGTATTTTGGAAATTTGCGCAAACAAACCTGCAATAGATGTACCTCCGCCATTCATTAAAACAATTTCATTCGGCTGAACACGCAATGATTCCGTACAAATTAGCCAGGCTGTTAATGGATTAATATACAGTTGACTGGCGTCGTTATCACTTATTGATGGAGGAAGTTCTATAGCATAATCAGCTTTTGTGGTTACATATTGTTGCCAAGTTCCCTCTCCTCTTACAGGGAGGACCCTTTTTCCAATCAATGATGGTGATACATCTTTGCCCTGATCTATGACAATCCCCACACCATCATATCCTGCAACAGCCGGCAGCTTAATTCTATGAGAATAGGCTCCTCTAATTGGAAGCAAATCTGATGGATTAATTGGACTGGCAATCATTTTGACAAGAATTTCATTTGGCTGAAGAGGAAGCTTTTCTCCGGCATGTAGCTGTAATTTTTGAAGCGGATCACCGAATTCCTTATATATTAATGAAACATTATTCATGATTTGTTATTGGCTCCTTAGGTTAATACTTCTATAAATAAAGTTGCACTTATTTGAGATTATGTCAATATTGTCTTTCTTTTAATATATTGAAGGGGGGTATGAATAAGGAGGAACAAAATAGGGAAATTCTCAACTAAACTTTTAAAGGCTTGGCTCGCAATCCCCAGATGGTTCAGAATGTTTACGCTAAGTGCTATCACGATATATATTTTATGGTCATTTTTCTTTAATGGGATAAAAAATATATTTAGGTTAGATACCTCTACATTAGTTATAAGCTTAATAGCATCCGGAATCATATTGATGATTTTCAATAAAGGTTCTGTGAAAAAGTAGGGAGCGGCATTAAAAACATTCCTTATCGTCATGTACGAGCGTCTGTAAAGCGACCCAACACTTTTCCAGCAAACGGCATAAACAAATGAAGGGCCAGCCCTCCTAAACAAACGGTTAATAAAGTTCCGATGCCAATCGGTCCTTTTAACATGACGGCCGCTGTCAAGAAGACAAGGTAAATGATGGTTCTCGAAAAAAATATATTGGTTCCTGTTAATTCTTTTATGATGAATGTTAGACGGTCAATTGGCATCGAAGCAAAATTTGTGTATAAGTATGTCGCGGTTCCTAATCCTGTAACAACCAAGCCGATCCCAAAACAAACCGCTTTGCTGTACCATTGTTCTGGTGTCACAAAAAAATGCAGCAAAAAAAGCCACATGTCAATGCCGATACCGGTTATAAACGCTGTTAGCAGCCCCGAAACTTCCGGTCTTTGTCTTTTTAAAACCGAATTGCAGCCTATTAATAGCAGAGCAATGATGACTTCCCAACTTCCCACAGTAAGCCCCGCATGTACGGCCAGTCCCACCAAAAGTGCGTCAAAAGGCGAAGCGCCGAGATCTGATTGAATCGTGAAAGCAATACCAAGGGTTAAGATTAAAATTCCTATTACATAAAAAAGATATTTCACTTTGACTCGACCTCTTTTGTTTTTTTATTGCAAATGCAACAATATTCCGGTATATTTAATGTACGCTAATTATATTGCATTTGCAACAAAAAGCTCGAAAGGGGTTTATGATGAAGGATATTCTGCGTGAAATTGGAATGATTGCCCGAGCATTGGATTCTATAAGCAATATCGAATTTAAAGAACATGACCTGACAAAAGGGCAATATTTGTACCTTGTCCGAATATGCGAAAACCCGGGAATCATTCAGGAGAAGCTGGCTGAGATGATTAAAGTAGACAGGACCACCGCAGCCCGTGCAATAAAAAAACTCGAAATGAAGGGCTTTATTGAACGGAGAGATGATGAACATAACAAAAAAATAAAAAAACTTTTTCCGACGGAAAAGGGAAATGAGGTATTTCCTTTTATAAAAAGAGAAAATGACCATTCGAATCGTGTGGCATTAGAGGGATTTTCCGAGGGGGAAGCGGAGATCATCTTCAATCTTCTTCAAAGAGTAAGAAAAAATGTAGAAAAGGACTGGGAATTCGTGAAAAAGGGGAACAAGAGAAATTATTGACACGTAAAGGAGCGGCAGATTGAAATGACAGTAAATATAAAAAGGTGTACCCTTGAAGACTTACACAAGCTTCAGGAAATTGGTTATGAAACATTTAATGAGACATTTAAGCATCAGAATTCGCCAGAAAATATGAAAGCCTACTTGGACAAGGCATTTAACTTAAAACAATTAGAAAAAGAATTATCCAATAGCTCTTCGCAATTCTTTTTTGTTTATTTTAACAACGAAATCGCTGGATATTTAAAGGTCAACACCGATGAGGCCCAGTCTGAAAAAATGGGTGATGAATCACTTGAAATCGAGAGAATTTATATCAAGAACAACTTTCAAAAACACGGCCTGGGCAAATATCTGTTCAATAAAGCTGTGGAAATTGCAAAGGAACTGAATAAAAAGAAAATCTGGCTGGGCGTATGGGAAAAAAACGAAAATGCGATTGCTTTTTATAAGAAAATGGGGTTTGTACAAACCGGCGCCCACTCTTTTTATATGGGAGATGAAGAGCAAACGGACTTTATCATGGCCAAAACAATCCTATAACTTTTTAAAAGGAGGATGACGATGTATATTCCAAAATATTTTAAAGTCGAAAATGCTGATGAAATTTTGGATTTTGTCCAAAAAAACTCTTTTGGCACGATTGTTACGACAGAACAAGGGAAGCCAATCGCGACTCATTTGCCTTTAGGGCTCAATAAAAAAGGCGATGATTACTATATCACTGGCCATATCGCTTATGGAAACCCGCAGGTGGGAACTTTGGAAACCTGTAAAGATGTGCTTGTCATGTTTCAGGGGCCGCACGCATATATTTCTTCTTCCTGGTATGGGCATGAGGATGTTCCAACATGGAATTATCAAGCCGTCCATATATACGGTAAAGCAAGCATTCTAGAGAGAGATGAATTAATAGAAGAATTAACAATCATGATGGAAAAATACGAGAAGCATCGGGAAAATCCAATTTTATGGGATAACCTTTCTCCTCAACTTTTGGAGAGACAACTGAAAGCGATTGTCGGGTTTAAGATTAAGGTGGAAGACATTCAGGCTGCATATAAATTAAGTCAGAACCGAAATGATACAGACTACATGAACATCATTGATCAATTGCAAAATGAAGGAGATCCAGATTCGGAGCAATTGGCAGCAGCGATGAAAAAGAGGCTGGAAAATTAGATATAAATCTACCTTCAACCCTTTCGTATAGGAATTAAAGGTCGGAATCAGAGCAGTCATATTTGCAGCATCATAAAGAGCGAGAAATGAAAAGGCAGGCCGAATGATTTGCTTTTTTTATGTCGTGTAGAGTTGTTTATTGTGAAAAGGGCGAATAAACTTTGTCGAGGACCTAATGGGGAGGGGGACAACCCCGCGGAAGTTCAAGTTGTCTCGACCGCATCATAGGAATACCAAGGGTTGATAAGCCCTTGGTATTTCTTTCTTCCACTTGATTCTAGTGAGCAACATGTGAAGGGCAAAAATCATGTAACATGACAAGGCGATGGAAAGCTATCTCTATTATTATGGAGAGTTTCGACTCTATTATTTTGTTGTCATCCCGTTTAAAAAATTATTGGGTTAAAATAGGGATTTCACTAAGCAATTTCTTCAAATGAATAGAATCCCACGGCAAATGCTCGGTTATACCTAATCCAACCACATCCGTTTCGGAAGAGAGTTCTTTCAGAAGATGAAGCAGGTACGGCATTTGCATTGTTCCCTCAGGAGAAAAATTTACAGGTGCTTCAGGATTGGCGAATAATAAAGAACGAAACGCCTTCGGATCAAGCACGTCTAAATCAAGGTGTATTGCCAGATACTTGATGTTGCTTTCTTTTATCCATTCTTTTATAGGTTCGGTACTGGTCATTAACTTTTTAGTTCCGGCAGTTCTAATCCCAAGTCTTTGAATCACTTCAGTGTCTGGTTCTGTGGGAGCTATACCTTGTCTTTGAAGTTCATTTGATATCACTTTTGTTTCTTCTTCTGTAGGAGCTGCTAATCCCGCAATAAAGACATTTTCAGGTTTCAGGGGAATTTTCACATGTTTTGCGAACTCTTCATCTCCTTCTCCCAAAAGATTCCCGAGCGGTAATGTATGACCGTTGTCATAACCGGCATATCTAACTAAATCGCTATGAGCGTCAATCCAAATTAAACCTAAGTCCCCGCCGTATCGTTCGTTTAAATAAGCAAATGGTGCTTGTTCGACTAAGCAGTCACCGCCAAACATGACAATGCGATCCGGCTTATGAGCATGAATGATATGCTGAGCAGCCTCCAATTGTTCCAGCAGTTGTTTTCTCCCGTTTATCCCGTTTTCGTTTTCAAGCGGAGTTCCATCATAAGGTTGAACCGGAACATGAATAAGGGGCTGATCATTTTCAGGAGCCAGCCAAGCAAGCAGTTCTGCTCCAAAAGAGTAGTTGGGATTGTTTCCCCCTTGCCATTGCGGCATTAACAGACGAATTGTTTTTTTAGCCATGTTTTAGTCTCCTTTACTTCAAAGTAAGGTTAGTATAAAATGAACGCAAATAAAAAAATAGTACGCACTTTAATGACAGGTACTATCCAAAAGGAGAGTGTAAAAATGAGTATGGCAGAATATAAAGGTAAAGTGAAAAATATTCAAGATACACCTTTTGGATACACATTGTCTGTTATCGGCGGTAAATGGAAAATGGTTATTATTTACCTCCTGGCAGAAAATCAACCAATTCGCTTCAATGAGTTGAAAAGACAAATAGGGGCTATTACTTATAAAACATTGAGTTCACAACTTAAAGAATTGGAAGCGGATGGACTGGTGAAACGGAAAGAGTACCCTCAAGTTCCCCCTAAGGTCGAGTACAGTCTCACGGATAAAGCGGAATCCCTATTGCCGGTTTTAGAAGGGTTATGTGAATGGGGTTTAAAAAACCAATAAAGTTAAGGTTTCATTCTTACTGGAGAGGGAAGAATCAAAAAGCTTCGTTCTATTGCCAACAATCCTTTTGTTTGTCTGGAAATGTCAATATAGATTAACTGCAGAACGATGTGTCGGTTGCTTCTTAAGAGTGGGCCTTTAGTGTTGCTAAAACTGGGTGCTTGCAATATAGCTTTGTCGGCACATGAATGTTCCAAGTCTAAAAGGGTTACCTTAATTCAAGTAAAGAGCGGTATTCGCGGCAGCCTGCTTACCATGATACGTGATTGAACTTTTTAACAGAATAAATTTATTATGGTATATTTAAATATAACGTAAAAATTGAAATGAGGAATGGCATGAATAAAATCGAAAAACATAGGAAATTTAGAGCGAAGATGATTTTCAAAGTCATAATGGTCATGATCGGAGGAATCATAGCGGCATATGGATTGGAAACAGTGCTGATTCCAAACAGTGTATCTGATGGCGGAGTGACAGGACTTAGCATTGTTGGTTCACAACTGTTTGATTTGCCGCTTGGGATTCTTATCGCGGTTTTAAACATACCGTTTGTCTGGCTGGGATATAAGCAAATCGGGAAAAGCTTTGCGCTATTGTCCATTATCGGAATCGCATCACTTGCAGCAGGGACAAGTTTTATGCACCACACTCCAGCTATAATCGAAGGGGATACCTTGCTAGTCACTGTTGTCGGGGGGATCATCCTTGGATTTGGAATGGGGCTGGCGCTCCGCAATGGCGGAGCATTGGACGGAATTGATATGCTTGCTGTTTTGTTATCGCGAAAATTGCCATTTGGAACGAGCGATCTTATTCTATTCTTTAACCTTTTTGTGTTTATTTTTGTTTCCGCTGTATTTGGCTTGCAGGGGGCATTGCTGTCAGTCATTGCCTACTACATCGCGTCCAAAGTCATTCATGTTGTCGAGGAAGGGTTAAGCGGATCTAAAACTTTTCAAATCATTACAAGCGAACCTGAATTAATGGTTGAGACAATTCGTGATCAATTGGGCCGAAGTGCTACATATAAAGAAGCTTACGGGGGTTTTTCCCACGAGAAATTTAAAGAAATCACCTGTGTCATCAACCGCTTAGAAGACACCAAATTAAAAGAAATCATTAATGAAGTTGATAAAAATGCTTTTGTTACTGTATATGACGTAGCTGAAGTTAAGGGCAGTAATTTTAGAAAACCTAATATTCATTAGCAAAAATTTTTGAGGGCCTTCCTAAGAAAAAACATACCACGTCTTGTTGGTATGTTTTTTTTGTCCTTCGAAGCGATTTCCAATAAATTGATGATCAGTCATCGGAAAATAGACACCGCAGAATACATGAGCAGCAGGCACATAAGGACTCGAAATACCCGGTCGTGCTTTGCAAATACCCTTTTAAAAACGGAGCCGAATCCCGACCATAATAGCAGCGCCAGCCACCCGAGAACAATGGCTAATGCCAAATAATAGATTGTCGATTTCAAGGAATGGTTGAACGGCAAAACGAACGCGCTCATTACGGTTAAGAAGAACAAAATGCTTTTAATATTGATCAGCTGAAATATAAAGCCGGATATAAAAGAGGAGCGGGCTTCTGTGGAATCCTGTTTTTTATTTTTGGTAAAGCCGACTTGCAAAGCCAAATAAATCAAATAACACGCGCCGGCAAGTTTAAAATAAGGCTCTACAACGGGAATCCAATTGTACAGGCTGATTGTAAAGGCACCGCTGAGAATCCCAAGTACTGCAAACCCCGCCAAGATACCGCTGCTAAAACGCCATGAACCTGTAAAGCCGAACCTTTGCGCTTCATTCATCATTAAAATATTGCTCGGGCCGGGCGTAATGGATGTCATAATCACATACGAAAGAAAAGCTATAATACTCATTTAATCACCTTCATTTGCTAATGTCATAGTGGGCAGTTTTTATTGTATGATAATGATAACTATAAATAAAATTGAAATATCAAAATGCATTATTGATTTTTTCGATAGATCAAGTGTTAAGGAGACATCGAATGGAAATCAGACATTTAATCACGTTTCAGACCATCGTTGAAATGGGAAGTTATACGGGGGCGGCTTCGAAATTAGGCTATACTCAATCCACGATCACCACTCATATCCAGGCTCTTGAGCATGAGATCGGCGGGGCTTTATTTACGTATGAAAAAAGGAATTTAAAACTGACTCAGTTAGGAAGGGAGTTAATGCCTTTAGCCGAAGAATTGCTGTCAACCCATAATCAGATCAAGAATTTGCAGAGCGCTCACGAAGTGAAGGGGGTATTGAAAGTGGCTGCGCCCGAGTCTTTAACCATTTCTAGGCTGGGGCCAATAATAAGGGAGTATTCGTTGAAATATCCTCATGTCAAATTGAAACTGAGCAACGGTACATGCGGACAAAACCAAGTCGACTTATTAAGCGGGAATGTGGATGTCGCTTTAATGGTTTATCCCGAAATCGAGCTGGACAAATGCATTCGCTACACGTTGGCTGAGGAGAAGATCGTCCTTGTCGGCAGCAGTGAAGGGCCTGAGGATTTAGAAGAATATCAAAAACATTTTTTTATAACGAATGAAGAAGACTGCAGCTATCGAACCATGTTTGAAAAATATCTCTTGAAAAACGATATTCATTACTTTCCAACGATGGAGTTGTGGAGCATCGAAGCAATAAAACAAACGGTCATGAGCGGACTCGGATTTTCTGTTTTGCCTTACATTACGGTGAAAGACGAAGTGGAAAGCGGTAAACTGAAAATCCTTCCTCATTCTCAATACCTCGACCCGCTTTATTCCCAGATGCTTATCAAAAAGAAAAAGTGGCAGCTGCCTGCTGTGGATGCTTTTGCGGATCTGGTATTGCATTCGTTTCGTGAACCTCGATTAATAGGATAAAATGAATAGTGAAAGATTCACTTGAATTCCTTATTTTGCAGATTAGATGTGCTATGATACAAAAAAAGGGCGGGAATACTTTTGCGCGAATTTGCACCTAAAGTTTTTCAAACGACAGGGATTATTGGTTTTATTTTAGCTTTTGTCCAAATTCCAATCGGCTGGTTTATCGGATTTTTCTTTTCCGGTTTGTTCTTCATGATGTTGAAATCAAACAATGAAAAATCGGGAACCTTCAACATGATGGCTGGGATTGCGTGTTTATTGTATTCATTCTATTGTTTGTTTACGCAAGTGTTGTGATTGATATTATAAAGAAAAAAATAAAAAGCAGGTGGATGTCACATTTATAATCATGAGTTTTAAATACGGAGCGTGATGAAATGAAAGAAAACAGCCTTTTCCATTCTGTACCCCAAAATCTATTTGTCTTTTATCTAATTCCATCGTGTGCATTTGGAAACCAAAATGGGTGATTTGTAATTGCGAAAGTTGAAACTGTTGCTTGCCGCTAATTTGATTTCCACCGTAGGTACCGGCATCACTTCCTATTTGATTGTCTGGCTGCTGATTGATCAATTGAAACAATCCGTTTTATATGGGTTATTGACGATGGCAACGATGATTTTAGTGTTTTTTGCCTCACCCTATTTAGGGAGTTTGGTGGATCGATATTCTCGAAAAGCGACATTCCTCTATCTGGAAATTACAGGAATAGTGGTCTTGGGCGTTTTTTCTGTTCTATACAATGTTTCCGCCGAGTTGGACATCACCCTTGTTGTGATGCTGATTTTTTATCATACAGCTTACGATTCGATAAAGTATCCTGCTTTAGCCGCTTTAACTCAGGAAATGTTCAAAAAAGAGGACTATAGTAAAGTGAACAGCAGTCTTGAAGTTCAGGGGCAGGCGGCGCTGATGATTAGTTCGGGGCTGGCTGCCATGATGATCGGCAAGATGGATGCGGCAGTTATTTTGGTTATGAACATCTCTACATTTATAGCAGCTTCCATCCTCATCTACCAACTTCCTTATCAAAGAAATGCTGAAGCGGAAGAGCATTCCAATACAATGAAAAATGAATCTTACTGGAAAAACTTCAGATCCTCACTCCAATATTTATGTTATCGAAAAGTTTTGTTTGTTCTTTTATTGACTTCTTTTATACCAAGCATCGTGATTATTGTCGCAAACTACTTGGATCCGGTTTTCATTTACGACTATTTAAACGAAGGTCCGTCAGTTATCGGCATTGCCAATATTGTTTACGCCATTGGAGCTATGGGTGCGGGCTTTGTCGCATATCAAATATCAAAGAAATGGTCTGATATGCAAGGTGTTATATTGTTTATGGCAGTATTTGCTCTAGCAACAATTGCGATCTTCCTCGTTCCGAATGCCGTGACATTTATAGTGGCAAGCCTCTTTTGGGGGCATTCAAATGCTGCGATCAGAGTATTTAGAAAAAGCTATATGTTCCATCATGTCGATAATGCATATATGGGACGTGTCAATTCGTTGTTTAATGCGGTAAAGCTGTTGGGACAAGTTGCTTTAATAGGCATCTTGACGATTACAGTAGTGCCGGCGGGTCAAACTGTTTACGGATACTTCGTTTTATTCATCATTGTAATTGCTGCTCTTTTAACAACAACTTATTTATTTAACAGAACTTATAACAAAGATAAAGAAAAGCGGGTATCTTTATAGAGTAGCTTCCCCCGTAGAGGAGGCATAAAAAAGCATTGCTGTTTAAATACGATACTTTTTTATGCCAAGGGAGCCCCCGCGATGATCCCTAGGCTTCATTCACCGCTAAGAATTGCAACCGGACGCGCCCAGCCGGCCGACGCTTTTTCAACTTTTACGGGAAAAGCCATGACATAAAATCCGGTGGAAGGCAATTGATCCAGGTTGGCGAGCTTTTCAATTTGGCAGTAAGGAATGGTGCTTCCTGAATAATGACCTTCCCAAATAATCGACGGGTCTTTTTCCTGTTCAAAGCGCTTGACGGTCATGCTGAATGGAGCGTCCCAGCTCCAAGCGTCAGTTCCGACAAGGCGCACGCCCCGTTCCGTTAAAAAAAGCGTTGCTTCGCGCCCCATCCCGCAGCCGCTGTCCAGGTAATCGCTTTGCCCGTATTTGGCACCGGCCGACGTATTCACAAGAACAATATCCCCGGGCGCGAGTTTATGATTGATGCGGTGAAGTTCTTGTTCGATTTCTTCAGGGGTTACGATATGCCCGTCTTTCAGATGTCTGAAATCCAGCTTAACACCGGGGCCATGAAACCAGTCAAGCGGAACTTCGTCAATCGTCATCATCCGCTTGCCGTCATCAGTAACAGAACGGTAATGGTATGGAGCGTCTATATGCGTTCCGGCATGCGTTGACATTTTCACTTTTTCCAGCGACCAGCCTTCTCCCCCGGGAAGATCTTGCGAAGAGAGGCCGGGAAAGCTCTGGACCATCTGTTTGGCTCCTTGCTTATGATCCGCATATTCGATTTCAGGGATAAACCCCGGCGGGTCAGACGGAATATCGCCTCTTAGCGATACCGACAAATCTACAATTTGATTGATTTTCATCTGTTTTCCCCTTTCTGCCTAAGCGGCTGACCATTGAATTGATGTGCGGCTGTTGTCTTTTTAATTTTACAGCAAGAGCCATACAAAAAGCCCGCAGAACTTTCTGCAGGCGATTCGCATTTTTTCTACACTTGCCGTGACTTAGGTTTTCTCAGCTTGTAAATCGCGATCAGCATGATAAACCAAACCGGCGTGACAAATAAGGAAACACGGGTGTCCTGCGCCAGTGCGAGCACAATGAGGATAAACGCAAGAAAACCGAGAACCACATAATTTGAAAACGGGTAAAGCGGCATCTTGAATTTGTTTCTTTTCGCTAAATCCGGTCTAGTTCTGCGGTATTTCAAATGGCAGATGACGGTTATTCCCCAAATAAAGATGAAGCATATCGTCGAGATGCTTGTAATGAGCGTAAACACTTGCTCAGGCATGATATAGTTCAGCATGATGCCAATCAGAATAACGACCGCTGAGAAAAACAATGCATTGCCCGGCACTTTGCGGGAGGTCAGTTTGGTCATAGCGCCGGGCGCATTATGTTCTTTCGCGAGCGAGTATATCATCCGGCTTGTGCTGAAGACTGCGCTGTTGCTTGCCGAAGCCGCCGATGTCAGCACCACAAAGTTGATGATGCTTGCAGCCGCAATGATGCCGACCGCTGCGAAGACTTGGACGAACGGACTCTCATTAGGATTGATGACATTCCACGGATAGATGCTCATGATTACAAGGAGCGCACCGATATAAAAAAGCAAAACCCGAACGGGGATATTGTTGATCGCTTTAGGAATGACCTTTTCGGGATCTTTCGTTTCCCCCGCTGTCAGCCCCACAAGTTCGATGCCTACAAACGCAAAGACAACCATCTGGAATGAAAGGAGAAATCCGTGCAGTCCATTAGGAAACATGCCGCCGTGGCTCCAAAGGTTGTGAAAGGCGGCAGTGCCCGAATGGGTGGAAAATCCTTTGAAGATCATGAAAAGTCCGATCGCGGTCAGCGCCAATATCGCAATGACTTTGATTAACGCGAACCAGAACTCCAATTCTCCAAAAAGCTTGACGGTGGCCAGGTTCATGATCAGCAAAATGATCAGGGCGATCAATCCGGGCAGCCATTGCGGTACATCAGGCAGCCAGTATTGGGTATAAAGCCCGACCGCGGTTAAATCGGCCATTGCGAGCGAAATCCAGCAAAACCAGTATGTCCACCCCGTTATAAATGCCGCCATGTCGCCTAAGTAGTCTCTTACAAAGTCGACAAACGAATGGTATTCCAAATTGGATAAGAGCAGTTCTCCAAGAGAACGCATAATGAAAAAACAAATGATTCCCGTAATCAGATAAGCAAATAAAATCGACGGTCCTGCAAAATGGATTGATTTCCCCGAACCAAGAAACAGCCCCGTTCCGATCGCCCCGCCGATGGCGATGAGCTGAATATGCCTGTTTTTCAGGCCTCTCGATAATTTTTGTTCGTGTATATCGTTGTCAGTTACATCTTCTGTCACTTTATGTATGCCTCCATTTTTTGTTTTTAAGCCTGATCTCCCGCATGTTTTAAAGTCTATTATAACATTAAAATTTGAAGTAATTGATCATATCGGCTTGTGGGATAGAATTCATCTGTTATCGTCGATAACACTTCAAGCAGAGACATCATTCAAAAGTATGCCGCAAAAGATGACAGAGTTATACCGGTTTCCCAGGAAAACTCAGATCCGAACAAAGGGAAGAAACAGTACACGGCTTGTTTTTAATGGTTTTGTTATTGAGAGGTCCTAAAACGCCAAGCTGCTGCGCTCGTCCGCTTTCGTGATACAATATAAGCACCTGAGAGAGCATGATGTTTTAGGAGGGACAAAAGCTGAACAAAAATAAATTTAAACGCAGTCAATCGGTTTTTTCGGCAATGCTGATCCTAATCGCGGTGTATGTTCTGTATACATTGTTTGAAAATTTAATTCTTGATCCGCAATCAACGTCCTTTCTGAGCCATAAATCTCACCTGCGAGACTCCTTTCACCTCCCGATCTGGCTAAAGGTGATGTATGTTCATGTCATTGCCGCTTGTTTGGCGATGGTTTCGGGAGCTGTCAACTTCTCCAGCGGCTTGTTGGCCAAAAGCCGCAAAATCCACCGGCTTAACGGCTTTATTTACGTCGTCTCGGTGATGGTAGTTACGCTATCATCAGGCTATATGGCACCCCATTCTACGGGAGGTAGAGCCGTCAGCATAGCCTTTAACATGGTGAACATGTATTGGCCGGCGGCCACTGTTATTTCCGTCATCAAAGCACGGCGAAATCAGTTTACAAAGCATCGGAATTGGATGATTCGCAGCTATCTATTCTGTTTTACCAATCTGTTTATTCATTTCATCACGTTTGTGTGCCGAAGCGGATTCGGTTTGCCATACGATATCAGCTACACGATAGGCGTTTACGGGGCGATTGCACTGAACGTGGCGGCAGCTGAGTTCGTCATTCATTTTACACGCAGAAAAGCGGTGGACATTTTGCATACAGCTGGATTCGATAAGGTATAGATAATTCGCTGTGCCAAGGGTATTTGAGCCCTTGGCATTCTGTTTTTTTAGCTCTTACAAACAAGTACAGGGCTATAACTGTTGCGGCAGGAACCATTTTTCTCTTGATCTCTTATTTTTATGTAAGTTTAAGCTGGGTTTAAGGTCAGTCATGTAAACTTTGAAGGATACCGTATATGGAGGAATAGAAGCATGGATGACAGAATTGAAACAAAAGAGCCGATGCCTTCATTAATCGGCTTGATCACGAACCCGGCATTGCAGTTTGAAAGAATGAAAAGGCGGCCGGCGGTTGCTCTGCCGATGTTTATTGTATTCGTTTTATCGGTTTTATCTGCTTATCTTTATATTTCAAAAGATTTTCCCGATACGTATACCTACTTTGGAATGATCATATTTTTATGGGAGTTTTTAAAGACGGGGATCTATTTGTTTGTATCAGCTTTAATATTATGGCTGATCGCGACAATAGGGGGCGGAAAAACAAACTTTGTGACGATGTTTTCGTTGGCGTCTTTTGTAGGCTTTGCCAAAATCATTGGCGACGTGATAAACAATACAGTTTATCGTTTTGCGAATGTGCCGGAAGGGACTTCGTTTACATCTTTGCACGATGTTTTTTCGGCCGTCGAGCCTTATAAAAGCATATTGGGCGTGTTTGATATCTTTATGGTTTGGGCGCTTGTGTTAGCGGCTGAAGGTCTTCAGAAAGCGGGTGGAGCTTCGAAACGGGCTTCATGGATCGCCGTTGCAGTTTTATTTATTCTCAAGTTTTTGTTCGCTTGTTTTTTTGGTTTGTTTGCCGCATTGTTTGAGGATATTTTTTAGAATTTCGATTCGGATTATTTCAATATACAAAATCAGTTTCTCGCGAGGTTTATATCGGTGTTTTTTTTCTCTATCCGCTAAAAGGGAGCAAGGGCTACGGAGCAAACCTTTATATATGGTTTGCTCTTTTTTTGTTTCTCATCATTGATTTGCGCAAACCGGCATTCTGGCGACTCAATTTCCTTCGCCTCCCTTTCCGGTATTTTTCAGGGTAGAATAAATGAAGTGATGTTTTCTTTAAAAAAAACACGTCTTTCCGCAAACTATTTTTCGCACTCCCGCGTCTATCCTAATGTAACAGCCGTATATACGTATATTCGAAAAAGGAGTTCTTTATTGCAATGAAGAAACAAGCAGCCAGAGCGTCTCTTGTCGCTTGCATAACAGACCGGAAAGAAGACTTTTACCGGCTGGCATACAGCTATGTGAAAAATCAAGAAGACGCCTTAGATATTGTCCAGGAATCAATCAAAAAAGCGCTCGATTCCGTCGATTCCGTTCGCAATCCGGATACGATCAAAAGCTGGTTTTATAAAATTTTGGTGCGGACGGCAATCGATTTTTTGCGCAAACAGAAAAAACTAAAGGTTATGGATGATCAAACGATCGAGTTTTTAAGCCAGGGCAAGGAAGATACCTACCGGGATACAGATCTCCATGAGGCGCTTGATGAGTTGCCGCAACCCTACCATACCATTATTGTTCTGCGGTTTTTCGAGGATCTCAAACTGGAAGAGATAGCGGAAATCACAGGCGAAAACTTGAATACGATCAAAACGCGCCTTTACAGAGGATTGAAGCTTATGCGCATCCAATTGACGAAGGAGGATCTTTCTTAATGGATAAGAAATTGGAACAGCTGAGAAAAGCATATCAAAACGTCCCCATTCCGAAGGAGCTGGATCAGGTTGTCGAGACTGCGCTTCAGCATAAACCGAAGAAGAAGAGAAGGATAGTGGTATGGCCCGCATCAACGCTGGTCGCGGCGGCTGTACTATTGGCTGCCGTCGTGAATATCAATCCCGGAGCAGCGCAGGCCATGTCGCAGATACCTGTCATCGGCAAGGTCGTTAAAGCCATCACATTCACCGAGATCAAACAGAAAGATGGAGAATCGAGCATTGACGTGAAAACACCGGCTCTTTCCGGCTTGAATAACCGGGAGCTCGAAAATGGCATCAACGAGAAATATGTAAAGGAAAGCCATCAGCTTTACCGGGAATTCATGAAGGAGACGTCCCGGAATAAAAAAGGGCATCTCAGCATCTACAGCGATTATGAGACAGTCACGGATACGAAAGATTTGATTTCGATTCGGCGAAGCGTCGAAAGAACGGAAGCGTCCAGCTATACCGAACGGCGCTATATCACCATTGACAAAAAGAATGAAGTCCTGCTCACCTTGAAAAGCTTGTTTAAAGACGACCGGTATATCACCGCCATCAGCGAAAACATTAAAGAGCAAATGAAACAGCAAATGAAAGATGATCCTGATAAAATATATTGGATCGGTGACGAAGAAGTCGAGCCATTCAAACGAATCAAGGCCGACCAAAATTTTTACATTACAGAGAATCATAAACTGGTGATTTCGTTTGATGATTATGAAGTCGCTCCCGGCTATATGGGCGCGGTGGAGTTTGAAATTCCGACTAAGGCGATTTCGAACCTGCTGATCGGCGACCGCTATATCCGCTAGTGAAAGAAATCCATGATTCGCTGAAATCATGGATTTCTTATTTTTTTACAACTTTGTAACAACATATTCTGCAGGAAACTCTTATACTAGAGAGACGGCATTACTCAGGGAAGATAAAAATGACGATTTTTTGAAACAAAAAACCGTCCTGACTTCGTCTATAATATCGGAGCCGTAAAAGGCACGAAACATACAGAAGAATCGTACGTACATATCATTGGAGGAATACCATGCGAGATCAGACACAACAACACCGTTACATACCGGGGTTAGACGGCCTTCGGGCTTTTGCCGTTTTGGCGGTTATCGCTTACCACCTCAACATGAGCTGGGCCGACGGAGGCTTCATTGGGGTTGATATCTTTTTTGTTTTATCAGGATATTTGATTACATCGATTATCCTGCCGGCGTATGGAAATGACATTTCCCTCACATTCCGCGATTTTTGGGTGCGCCGGATACGGCGGCTGCTTCCAGCGGCGACGCTCATGATTTTCGCAACCGTCATATGGGTCGCTTTGTTTAACAGAGAGCTGATGCATACCGTACGGGGAGATGCGATCTCCTCTCTTTTGTATGTCAGCAATTGGTGGTTTATCTTTCACGACCTGTCATATTTTGATAGTTTCGGATCGCCGTCTCCTTTAAAAAACTTGTGGTCACTGGCGATTGAAGAACAGTTTTATTTTATCTGGCCGATCATTTTGCTGTTGGGCATCTACATATTTAAAAAGCGGGAGAGGTTTGCAGCGGCGGTTGTGCTGTGTGCGCTTTGTTCAGCCATATGGATGAGCATCCTGTACGTCCCGGGCGGCGATCCGAGCCGTGTATATTACGGGACGGATACACGCGCTTTCGAGCTGTTGATCGGATGCGCATTAGCCCTTGTGTGGCCGATGAAAAGGCTGTCTGGGAACAGGCTCCCCAACAGCCTCAAGCATGCATTGCACGGAACTGAGCTTGCCGCTTTCGCGCTGCTTATGATGTGCATTTATTTTGTCGATGAATTCAGCCCGTTTCTCTATCACGGCGGAATGCTTATAATCAGCATAATCGCAGCTATTTTGATTGCATGCGTCAGTCATCCGAGCAGCTTCCTGGGCTTTGCCCTTTCCGTGAAGCCGCTGCGCTGGATCGGGAAAAGGTCGTACGGCATTTATCTTTGGCACTATCCCGTTATCGTGCTGAGCACGCCTGTTCAGGAGATTGGAAATCCGGTGTACTGGCATGTTGCGATGAAGGTCGCCGTTACATTTATTCTGGCGGAACTTTCGTATCGCTTTATTGAGAAGCCGATCCGAAAAGACGGTTTTAAACCGTTTGTCAGCCGGGTTTTTCTGGATAAGATCACGGAATGGAAAACGGCTTCCGTTCCAAGCAAAATATCAATCGGCCTGATGTTTGCCGCGCTCCTCGTTTTTGCAGGGGGTCTGTCGGGATTGGCCGACGAAAAGAAACAGCCGCAGCAGGCCTATTCAAAATCTTATGAGGAAACAAGCGCCTCAGCGGATCAGCCGGCTGACAAAAGTGAAGAACGGCAGGACGATAAGAAAGCACAAACTGAGAGCGGAAATGAGAGTAAAACCGGAAACGGGGAGGAATCGTCAGATACGAAAGATGAGCAGTCTGCGGAAAAAGAGCCGGATCGCATCGAAAAAGAAGTATTGGCTGTCGGGGATTCGGTCATGCTGGACATCGCTTCAAGCCTGCGCCGGAAGATTCCGGGAATCACAATCGACGGACAGGTTGGAAGGCAAGTGAGGGAAGCGCTTCAATTGACATCAACCTACGCCTCCTTTAATCATCCGGACAAAGCCGTCGTCATTGAATTGGGAACAAACGGCTATTTTACGGACGGCCAATTGGACGCTTTGCTTGATGCTTTCTCAAAAGCGGATGTCTATCTCGTGAATACGCGCGTCCCCCGACAATGGGAGAGCAAGGTGAATGAATCGCTTCGGAAGCATGCGGACAGCCGTCAAAATGTGACATTGGTCGATTGGCACGCTGAAGCACTGCAACATCCCGAATATTTCACCGCCGACGGCGTCCACCTGATGCCGAAAGGTGCTGAAGCCTTGGCATCGCTTATCGTCAAAGCGATGAAATAATCTATAAAAAGAGGCTCTCCTTTAAGGAGGCCTTTTTTTATGGCAATAAAGTCAATTGGGTGCATTTATTTTTCATGCAACCGCCTTTCACTGTTCAAAAAATATGGTACAATATACAAATGTTTTGCAGCCTGTAACAATAGAAACAGAGATGTTAACTAGGTTGATAGAAAGGTTTTGATGTTTTTATGCTTCATAATCCAGTTGGAAAAGAGAGGTTGGCATTGGCTTTTCTGCTCGGAATGCTTGCCATACTTGGACCTCTTAATATCGATATGTATTTGCCGAGCTTCCCTGAAATAGCGGATGACCTGGGAGCCGGTGCGTCGCTTGTGCAGCTCAGCTTAACGGCTTGCTTGATCGGCCTTACCATCGGCCAGCTCGTGATTGGGCCTGTGAGCGATGCGAAGGGAAGGCGAAAACCTTTATTAATTTCGATTTCGCTGTTTGCGCTGTCTTCACTGTTTTGCGCGCTGTCGCCTAATATCGCGACATTAGTGCTTGCCCGTTTTTTACAGGGATTTACCGCTTCGGCTGGAATTGTGCTGTCGCGCGCCATTGTACGGGACGTGTTTACAGGGAGAGAGCTTTCTAAATTTTTCTCGCTTCTAATGGTTATCACCGCGGTTGCGCCGATGGTCGCGCCGATGACGGGGGGAGCCATCCTGCTTTTGCCGTTCGCTACTTGGCATACGATTTTTTATACGCTGGCATTGATCGGATTGTTACTAGTACTCGTTATCTCGATGAAATTGACTGAAACATTGCCGCCCGAAAAACGGATTCCAAGCTCAATCGGTTCGTCTCTCAAAACGATGGGGAGCTTGTTGAAGGATCGGTCTTTTATCGGCTATGCGCTGACTGTCGGTTTCATTCACGGAGGCAGCTTTGCCTACGTATCCGGAACGCCTTTTGTATATCAGGATATCTATGGGGTTTCTCCTCAGGTGTTCAGCGTGCTGTTCGGCATTAACGGCCTCGCCATTATTTCGGGAAGCTTTATCATCGGGCGATTCGGGGGAATCATTCATGAGAGGAAGCTCTTGCGGATCGCGGTCATTACCGCTGTCATCGCGACATCCGTTCTCCTGACGATGACGATTTTGAAAGGACCGCTTGCAGCGATTGTCATTTCAATCTTTATCTACATGATAACCATCGGAATGACGTTGACAAGCACATTTACGCTGGCGATGGAAAACCAGGGGCACCGTGCGGGCAGTGCAAGCGCAATGCTGGGCATGCTTCCGCTGCTGCTCGGTTCGATCGTTTCGCCTCTCGTTGGAATGAATGAAACAACGGCCGTTCCAATGGGTGCGATCATGTTCATCACTGCTGTGATCGGCTCTTTCGCTTTTTTTGCTTTAACGCGGGAAAACCAGGGGGAGCGGTAAAGGTAAAGGACGGAATCACTTGATTCCGTCCTTTTGTTGTTATAGAGGCGCCCGCTGGATGGCGGAGTCTGAGACGTCCGCGGATTCATTGATAGAAATGACCATTGAGACAGCGGTCCCGCTATCAGGCGTACTTTCGATATTCAGTTCACTTCCGCAGAAGTGTTTCAGCCTGCGGTTGATATTTTTCATACCGACACTATGAGTGAAATGAGAAGAAAAGATATCTTGTTGTTTCTCCGGCGGCATGCCGATTCCGTTGTCCTCTATCTTGATATAATAGCGGTTTTCGCTTTCTTTTTTTGCCGTCAGCTTGATCCAGCCTCCGCCTCTTTTCTTGCTGATGCCATGGTGGACGGCATTCTCGACAAGAGGCTGAATCATTAAAGGCGGAAGGGTAAAGTCGATGTCTTCCTCAATATCGTAAATGACGTCCAGCCGATCGCCGAAGCGCGTTTTTTCAATGGAAAGATACGAATTCACAATCGACAGTTCATGCTTGAAAGAACTCATCCCTGATGTATTTTGAAAGTCAAAACTCATTCTCAAGTAGTTTGTAAAATCAGCCGTCACTTCGCGCGCCTTTTCAATATCCAAATGACTGAGCGCGATAATGGTATTTAATACATTGAAAAGAAAGTGCGGCTTGATCTGCGATTGGAGGAATGCCATCTCCATATTTGTCGCTTGGGCTGCCGTATCTTTCATCATGATCAGGTTTTTAACGCGGGCTGCAAATTCAGTGTAGTTGTACGGTTTCTGCAAAATGTCATTTGCCCCAGCGTGAAAAGCCTTGTATTTATCATGGTCGATGATGGCTGCCGTAATGATCAGAACCGGAAGTTCCACCATTGTGAACCTTTCGCGGATTTTCATGCAGACTTCAAACCCTGTCATATCCGGCATCATCAGGTCCAAAATCACCAAGTCAAGCTTTGAACGGGAGACGACTTCGAGAGCCTCATGGCCGCTTTTTGCTGCGATGACTTGATAAGGAACGCCTTCAAGCATATCGGCCAAAATTTTTAAGCTTTCGATGTTATCATCGACGATCAAAACAGTTGAAGCATCCATTTTCTTTGAGTAGTACGGCGTGCTGATAGAAACATCGGGCAGATCTCTGACGGCTTGCTGTTGAGGCATGTTCTCCTTCTTCGCGTCAGGAAGAGGGTCATTTTTTGCAACAGGCAGTGTGAAATGAAATGCCGATCCTTTCCCTTCTTCCGATTCTACCCAGATCTCTCCATTTTGAAGCTGAACGAGCTGTCTGACGATGCTTAAACCAAGCCCGGCTCCGTCGTCTTTATGGTTTTTTGCTTGTTGAAAAGCTTCGAATATCAATTGACGCACGGCTTTTGGTATGCCGACTCCTGTATCTGCTACTGTAATTTTGACCTTCTCTTGGTCGAGCCTTTCGGCGGAGAGCGTAATCTGCCCCTCCGGCGTATACTTGATCGCGTTATCAACCAGGTTGGTCATGATTTGCCGGAAGCGGTTTTCGTCGGCCAAGACGAGCGGCAGTCCGGATGGAACACGGTTTACAATCCGGACATTTTTATTTTTTGACAACAGCCGATAGAAGTCCATTTCCGTGCTGATCGCCGAATGGGCATCGACAGGAACGGCCTGAATCTGCAGCATGCCCTGCTTCATTTTTTCCAAATCGAGAATGTCGTTCACCAGACTGGAGAGTCTGTATCCCATGCGGATGACCAGCTGCAGATTTTCTTTTTCTTCCTCTAACGTCCTTTTTCTCTTCCTTGCCTAAAGGGTCTGGCATATATTAATCATGCTGTTCAGCGGCGTTTTAAATTCATGTGATGTTTTGGCGATAAACTCGTCTTTTAATCGATTCATTCTGAGCAATTTCAAGGACAGGATTTCGTTCTCGCGGAATGCGCCTGCGAATTGCTGCGCCATCATCAGTACAGCCGCCAGCAAAGCGATGATCGACGGCACGGCATAGAGCGAATTGAATGAAAAGCCTCTTTTGCCGCTGTAAGCAGAAACGGTCGTTAAAATGACGAATGCGCTCATCGAGATCGCTGCAATCGTAAGATAAAGGCTGCCTTTCATTTTCCGAACAGCAGAAATCGCAAACACATACGTAATATAAATCAAAGTCGTGACGGCAAGAACAGAGTGCAATATATATGCGAGACGGTCTGTGTAACCCCAGGTAATAAAATCAATCATCAAAACCAGTACAGAAAATGCAGTCGCGGCGATTATCCATTTTTTCGAAACGATTTCTTTGTAAGCGAAATATAGATAGAGAAAAACCGCCATACTGACAAGCACCATTGTGGTCGCCCTCACGACGCTTAAAGCTGAGAATGAGATAGACGGAAAGAGAAGAAAGATCATTCGTTCTCTTCCGATTAAAAGCACTATGACCGAAAAAAGAAGACACATCGTGGAAAAAAAGAATAAGTGCTTATCCTTTCTTCGATGCAGAAAAAAGCCGAGAAAGTATAAACCGGTAATAAAGAATGCTGTGATCATGCTGGTTTCATTTAAAAAAGAGATTTTGCTTTGGTGTAAAATGTGCTGCTGCATCCCAAAGGCAATCGGTTTTTCTATCCCCCATGAAGGTGTTTTTTTGAAGTTCGAAAATTGTACAATCAATTCGTTGTCTCCGCGGCGAACCTCGAAAAAACTCGTATAAGGCTTGTTTTGCGCCGTGAAATTCGCTTTGTTTGAAGGGGTTCCGCTCTGCCCGATCAATTTGCCGTTGAAATAAACTCGGTTTGCGCTGTTTATAAAAGAGGTGCTGATTCCGAACATCTCATTGTCTTACTTTGACCGGATCATCAGTCTGTATGTACCGTAATCCACGTTTTTTCCTGAATCGGTAAGTTTGACATTGTTAGGCACATCGGAATAAATGGGGGCTTTTCCTTTGCCTGCATGAATGTCCTTTGGGGAGAGAAGCTGGTTTCGGTATAGTGCCCATTCTCCGGTGAGCGCGATGTTCCCGTCTTTCTGAAAATCCCATGTTTCCAGATTGATGATTCCTTGCTTCGCTTCAGGGTAGTTTTGTTCGGACAATTGGTTGTTAATGAATAAGAAAATAAAAAAGAAGCCGGCATAGCCGAGAATAATCGAAATGAAAACAAATAGCTTTTTCAACATGAGCACTCCTCATTCCACCTGCTGCAGTCTTGTCGAATCTTATGAATATTGTAGTCTTAAATGTTAATAAACGACAAGATTAAGAAAATGAATCCAACTAAATAGGTCCGTAGACATGATATAATCATTATCATAATTTCCAGATGATTCGATGAAAAATGGGGTGGGTGTGTCGTGAAAGCGTTAATTGTGGATGACGAGGAACTGGCATTGCTTCATTTTAAAAATATGCTTGAACGAACAAATTGCTTTCGATTCATTGAAATGTTTCAAGATCCGGCTGATGTTCTGGAATATCCGGATATTCGGGATATAGACACGGTGTTTCTTGACATTGAAATGCCGGGGATAAACGGGATTGAGCTCGCTGAAGCGATTCAATCGATGAATGAAAACATTCAGGTTGTTTTTATCACGGCTTATAACGATTTTGCCATAAAAGCGTTTGAATTAAATGCGGTGGATTATTTGCTTAAACCCGTCGATTACGTCCGGCTCGTGAAGACGGTTGAACGGATCAGGGAAAACAGCTTGCTAAAGGCTTCAGCGGTAAATGCCGGAGGGGACTATTTCATCCAATGTTTTGGGAATTTGCAATTTTACAAAGCAGAGAAGGGCGTCAAAACATATATACCTGTTAAGTGGAGAACATCCAAGGCCCGTGAAATTTACGCGTATTTGCTTCATCATCACGGCCATGTGATCAGCAAAGACGTGCTGATCGACCTGTTCTGGCAGGATCATGATGTCTCTAAAGCAAGCACTCAGCTATATTCAGCGATTTATCAAATCAGGAAATTAATCGATAGGCTTCCTTTCGGTCAATCCATCGAGAAGACTGACACAGGATATGTCCTCCGGATTTCCGGTGTGAAAGTGGATGCTGACGAATGGGAAAAGTCGCTGAAAGAGGCTCCTCCCATCCATATGGCGACGATCAACAGGCACATGGAATTGCTGCTTGCATACGAAAACCATTACTTTATGGAACACGGTTATTTGTGGGCCGAACCCGAAAAGACGCGGCTTGCCCGGATCTGGCTTGGAAAAGCTTATGAACTGGTCGATTTTCTTATTCATGAAAAAGACTACCGCCGGGGGCTTGATATATGTCTGCTGGTCGAGAAAATCGAACCGTGCGATCATAAAATCATCCAATACAAGATGCAGCTGTTTAATAAAACCGGGAATGTAGAAGAAGCGATCAAGGAATATGAGCGCTATAAACTTATGAAGGACAAAATGAATTAAAGGTAAACGCGAGACCGGATCAGCCGGTCTTTTTTTATGCCATTTTCAGCTTACATTTCGATGTTCAGAAATTGTATAGTTCCATCCCATACAATGTAGTTTGGTTCGGATGATGTCAGCTGACATAAAGCAAAATTCATACCCGCGACATCTTGACTACCGCCGCTAAACATACAGCAACGATTTTAAAAGCCTGTCATTCTGCAAATAGAAAAAAATTTTCAGGAGGGAGGCCGTCCATTTCCAGGCTCAATCGATCCGTACACAAAAACATTATAAAAGGGGAGGAATCACAATTTGAGATCGAAAAAATATTCGTTCAGCCTCAGCAAAAAAAGAGGGCTGAAATCATTTTTGGTCACTTGCCTGGCATTGTATTTGATCTTCAGTCAAGTTGTCGGCTTTACGCTGACGGCAGTGGCTGCCGGCACATCAACAGGCGGCAGCGTGTTTTTTGATTCAGTGACAATCAAAAACAGCGAAGATCAAACGGTTGACGGCTCAAAGGGAGACGAACCAGCATTAAAGCCGGGAGACAAAGTGACACTCACATACGAGTGGTCGTTAAAAAACGATGAAGAAGCCGGCGCCGAAAACAGTTTCACTGTAGAGGTACCTAAAAGCTTCGAATTCGCTCAGGATGCCGAGGGAGAAGTGAAATCGGCAGATCAGCAGATCATCGGCAGCTATCAAGTGAAAGCGGACAGCAACATTTTTACCGTAACTCTAAAAAGCCCTGCCGAGGGCTCTGCCGGAGCAAAAGGGGCCATTGCGCTGTCAGCAAAGTTTGCCGCAGATATGAAAAGCGATACAAAAACGGTCACAGCTCTCTTTCAACTCGGAGCAGGCAAGACACAGCAAGTGATCATACCCGTGAATACAGGCTCCGAATCGGAAACGGCGAAAAATGATCCTCCGTCATCTGAGGACGATCAGTCAGACGATCAATCAAAATCTTCAGGAGGACAGGACCAAGAGGAAACGAAGAAAAAAGCTGCCGACGCTGAGAACAGCGATTCAAAACCGGCGGCATCTTCCAGACTGGCGGCAGCCGGAAGCCTTGCGTCCGGTGGCAATCAAATCACCCAAAATATTTTAACCGGCGTGACGCTGACGGATGAGCACGGAAAGCCTTATGACAAAAGCAATCGAGCCGACACGAATTCTCCGGCGAAAATCTCAATTACTTGGGACATCCCGAATGAGCTCGGAAAGACGATAAACGACGGCGACCGCTATGAATTTGATCTGCCTGAAGCTTTTATCATGTACAACGACATTACGAATCAGCCATTAAGCTCAGACGGCATCACGTACGGCTATTTTTCAATTGATACAAAAGGCCACGTTGTGATGACGTTTAACGGCGAAGTGAAAGAAGATTCGAATGTCAAAGGGACGTTGTTTGTCAACACCCAGTTCAACGCACAAAAAATAAAAGGCTCGACGACTCAAAAGATTCCTTTTCCGGTGAAATCAGACACTCCGGAAGTAACGGTTTATTTCAAACCAAAAGTAAGCAAAACCATTGATAAATCAGGAACTTTCGATAAAGGCATCAACCCCGGGCAGGTCACATGGACAGTCGACCTCAACAAAAAATTGGATCAGGTGAAAAATGCCAAGCTGCAGAACTTTCCAGAGGGGCTGACCTATCGTTCTGTCAAAGTTTATCAGCTGGATGTCAACATAGATGGTTCAGTCAGCCGGGGAGATGAAGTTCTTTCAGGCTACACCGTAGACGCAGATGGAAATGTCACATTCGACGGTGAGATAGATTCGGCTTACCGCCTCATCTATGTGACGGACATCGATGACTCCGCAAAACCGAACGAAGGCGGAAACGCTGCATTTAGGAACAAGGCAACGTTCGGCGGAGACAATCTGGAACCGGCTTCTGCAGAGGCCTCTGTCACGGCCAAATACGGGAAAATGATCGAAAAATCGTCGACAGGTTATAAAAGCGATTCACAGACGTTCAGCTGGACGATTTTATATAACTATGGAGAGAAAAAAATCGACGAATCCAAAGCGAGCATAACAGACTCGTTTGGTTCCGCTGATTTGCATCTTGTTTCAGATTCCTTAAAGGTGATTCCGATTACTTTCAATCAGAACGGCAGTGAGCAGGCTGGAACGCCTCTAACGGAAGGCAAGGATTATACGCTCTCTGATAATGGAAGCGGGTTTGAAATCAAATTTAACCAAGATGTTACCGGAGCTTACAAAATCACGTATCAAACCGAGGTCAACAGCGGAGTAATCATCGATAAATCAACAACCTATACGAACACTGCAGTGACCGGAACAGGAGAATCAAAGAAAGCTTCAGGTACAGCCGTTCAGCAGAATTTGATAAAAGGCTACTCAAACATTGATTACAAGAAGAAAACGGTCGATTGGACGATCGCAATCAACAAAAACAACTACACGATGAACAATTGGAAGTTGGATGACAATTTCGAAAGCGGCGGGCTCACGCTCCTCGACGGATCATTCCGCCTTCAGGATGTGACGAATAACAAAACGCTTGAAGAAGGCAAAGACTATACATTGATAATAAAACCGGATCATGAAGGTTTTCTCCTGGAACTCATCGGAGATTATGCGACAACGAACAGCCAGCTTAAGATCACGTATACCACGAATATGAATGCCGACTTTTCCAACGAAAATGTCAAAAACACGGCAGAATCAACGTGGACTGATCACAGCAGCACTGAACGCAAAAATAAGGAAGCGAGCAGTTTTACGCCGAATCGCCAGACATCCCACAACGGCTTCAAACACGGCTTATACAACGCTGTTTCAAAAGAAATCACGTGGAAAATCGGCATCAACTATAATGGAGAGCCGTCAAAAAACCCTTATATTAAAGATTCTTTAGCAGATGACCAGCAATTTGAAAAAGGCTCGGTTGTCGTCAAGAGCTATTCAGTTAATAAAGACGGTTCCATCACAGAAGGAGACATCCTGCCCGCCTCCCAATATGATGTGGAAGAGCCGTCGGCTGCCAATAAACAAACTTTGGCCGTCCATTTGAAAACGGACGATTCCGTCCCGTATCTTATTGAATTTAAAACATCGCTAAAAGGACAGGTCATTAAGCACGATCCTTACACCAATAAGGCCACGTACCATAATGCCGGATATTCAGAGCGTGAGTTGACGGCATCCGTTTCGGTCGCAGACGGAGGAAGCCTCGTTTTCAAAGGAGGCAAACAAAACGGAGGTTATGTCGATTGGAGCATCAATGTCAACGCGAGCCAGTCGGTGTTGGAAGATGTAAAAGTCACCGATACTCCGGATACCAATCAAATTTTAGCTGAAGATTCTTTTAAAGTTTATCAGGCTAAATATGATGAAAAAGGTGCAGTCAAAGACAGCAGCGGAAATCTTGTCCCGGATGATGTTCAGCTTAAGAAAGGCGAGGACTATACACTGGATATCAAGACCGACAATGCAACCGGCGAACAATCATTTGTCCTGAAATTTACAGGCGATTACAAAAAAATCGACCGCGCCTATGTTATTCAATATCAATCATTGATCAATATTGCCGGCACGAGCGGCCATGTTAACAACAAAGTGTCGATTTCGGGAACGAATGTCCAGGAACAGACCCAGGAAAACAACAGCTCGGTCTTTGTTGCCGTTTCAAGCGGCGGCGGTTCAGGCTCAGGGGAAAGAGGAAGCCTGACAATCCTTAAAACGGGAGAAGACGGGACGCCGCTTTCCGGAGCAGATTTTCAATTGCGGACAAAAGATAATGAGCAGCTCCTGCGGACAGGAACGACTGACGACAACGGCAAGCTGACATTCGGCAATATTCGCTATGGCACTTACATTTTAAAAGAAATCAAGGCGCCTGACGGATATACGATCAGCGACGCCTATGCAGACGGGGTCTCCGTTGAGATTAACAGCAGCTCTTCAAGTGCCGGAGCGCTTTACAAAGTCGTGAATGAGAAGAATAAGGTGACGCTTATCAAACAAGACGAACAAAAGAATCCGTTGGAAGGAGCCGTGTTCAAGCTGGAGAAAAAATCCGGCGATGGCGCCTTTACGACAATACGTACAAATATTAAGAGCGACAAAAACGGAAAAGTTGAGATCAACGGTTTGCCGCCCGGCGATTATCGTTTGCTGGAAACGAAAGCGCCTGAAGGTTATCTCTTAAATACAAAAGAACTCGGCTTCTCCGTCAAAACGAATGATAAGAATCAAGTGCCTGACGTTGATTTAGGAGCATTGATCAACTATAAAGGCAGAGCGCATTTAACGAAAGAGGATGCGGAAGGCCGTACGCTGAAGGGCGCTGAGTTTAAGATCGTTGATCATGAAGGCAAAACCGTTCATGAAAAGCTCACTTCCGATGAAGACGGAAAAATCGCAGTTTCAGGCCTGGCGCCTGGGCGCTATGCTTTCGTGGAAACGAAGGCGCCCGAGGGCTTTATGTTAAACAACGATCAAATAGAATTCACCATCCCGGGCTCAGCTGAAGGGAAACCGGAGCCGGTTGATGCAGGCGCCGCTGTTAATTATAAAGGCTCGGTTCATTTAACAAAAGAAGATGCGAAAGGCCACAAGCTTGAAGGAGCCGTTTTTAAGATCGCAGATCAAAACGGGAATACCGTACAGGAGGAACTGGTCTCAGATCGAAATGGAACTGTTACGGCTTCAGGCCTGGCGCCTGGGCGCTATGCTTTCGTAGAAACGAAAGCGCCTGATGGATTTGTATTGAACAGCGGGAAAATAGAGTTTGTCATCCCGGATGCCGCTGAAGGAAAACCTGCGCATGTAGATGCGGGTAAAGCCATCAACTACAAAGGTTCGGTTTATTTGCAGAAAGAAGATGAAGACGGCAATGGATTAGAAGGAGCCGTGTTTAAAATCATTGACAGCGAAGGCAAAACGGTCAAAGACGATTTGATCTCTAAAGAAGGCGGCAAAATCGAGGCTGGCGATTTGGCGCCGGGAAGCTATCAATTTGTTGAAAAACATGCGCCTGACGGCTACCTGCTGTCAACAGATCCGATCCCATTTTCCATTACCGGGAAACACGAAGGTGAGCCGAAACAGGTTAAACTGACGGCTCTCAACAAGAAAAACAGCGTTGTGCTCACAAAAGTCGGCCAGGATGACAAGAGCGCCGGACTTCAGGGAGCGCAGTTCGATTTGACAGATGAAACCGGCAAGGTGCTGAAAACCGGTTTGGCAACAGACGCAGACGGCCGGATCACAGTGTACGGTCTTAAGCCCGGTAACTACCAATTTGTCGAAACAAAAGCGCCTAAGCATTATCAATTGGATAAGACGCCAATATCGTTCACAGTCAAAAATACTGATACAAAGCAAATCGAACTGACTGCAGAGAACCAATTGACACCTGGCGATGTGAAACTGACGAAAGTGGACAGCAACAATAAAAAGGCTGTTTTAAAAGGAGCCGAATTCAAACTGCTCGATGCCGATGGAAAGCCAGTTAAAGCCGGAGGCAACAGCAAAAAGCTGCCGGCAGTCTGGACTACAGACCAAAACGGGCAGTTCACAGCGGAGGGATTGGCACCTGGACGCTATCAATTTGTCGAAACGAAGGCTCCTGACGGTTACAAGCTGGATGAAACACCGATTCCTTTTGAAATTAAAAAAGGACAGACAAAACCGGTCGAGGTGATCGCGTCCAATGAAAAACTGAAAACGCCGGCTGTTGACAAAGGCGCACCGGACCCGAATTCGGGAGACCCTAAAACAGATAACAAAGGCACACCGGACCGAAATTCGAAAGGAGATCCTAAAACAAATGACAACGGTCATTTGAAAGATACGCTTCCGAAAACCGGTGACACAGACAGCATCATTCCGATCATGATCGGCATCCTGCTGATTCTGTCTGGAGGAGCCTTCGCTTTCTTCACAAGAAAGAAACAAAGAAAGGCGTAAACGAATCATTGAAGCACCTGATCATTGAACCGGTCAGGTGCTTTTTTAAAGAAAGGACTGTGAGGCATGTATAAAAAAATGATCGTTGCCGTGCTTGTCATATCAGGAATACTCTTCGTCTTGTCTCCTTTCATTAAAGAAAGCATCATCATCAATCTCAACAAGAATAAAAATTTTGATTTGACTGCTGAACAGGCGGAACAAAACAATGCACAAAAGGCTTCATTTGATTTTGAGGCGATTCAGCCGCCTTCTATTTTGGAAACAATAAAAGCCAGCCTCGATCGTGAATCAAAAGCGGTCATCGGCCGGATCACCATAAGCAGCGTCAATCTCAAGCTTCCGATATTGAAGGGCACAACCAATCAAAATCTTCTTTACGGAGCGACAACAATGCGACCCGATCAGAAAATGGGCGAAGGCAACTACCCGCTGGCAGGCCATCATATGAAGCGGGAGAGCCTCTTATTCGGTCCCCTTCTCAACATTGAAAAAGGAGATACCGTTAAAATCACAGACTTTAAAAAAGACTATATATACGCTGTGACGTCGAAACAATTCATTTCTGAAATGGACACAGATGTGATTCAAGAGACGAAAGAAAAAGAAATTACGCTGATGACATGTGACAAAGCCGTGAGAACCGAAGGGCGCCTTGCTGTCAAAGGAAAGCTGATTCATGTTGCTGTACACAGATAATTGAATGTCCGCTGCAGGCAGGCAAAAATACTGAGGGATTGCCCCTTGGTATTTTTTTATTGGGACTAAAATTCTATACATCACAAAAAAATGACAAAAAGATCACTATGAAATGACAAGAGTAAAAAAGTAATGAGAAATAACAAAAAAAGAAAATGAAACGATGCGGATTGGATATTTTTCTTTCATACCGGGGTTGGCGGCGATTTTACTCAATGAAAATAGATAAATTTTCTGAAATTTATATTGACTGAAAGCGCTTTTAAAATTATGATAATATCAGACCTAACAAAGATGTACCAAAAACATAACTATAACCTAACAATTTATTTAAACGGAATAGAAATGAAAGCGATTCCAAAATATTCCGTTGCGGGTAATTGGTTGCAAGGAGGCTTCAGCTTCCATCAAAATAAAATTTTTAATTTTCTGTTAAGGAGGGGTTGCTTGGGGCGAAACTTTCAAAAGTTAGATATGAAGCTTTTAGGAAAAAGAAATGAGCTACTATTAAGGATGTTTCGAAAACCTTTGGAAATAAATCAATTTTCATTTAAACAAAGGCGGGGGAAATCAATATGAATGAACAGGGAAATCAGAAATCATTTTTGCGTACTATTATTTTAGTCTCGACGTTCGGCGGGCTTCTATTCGGGTATGATACCGGAGTAATCAACGGAGCCTTGCCTTATATGTCTGAAGGAGATCAGCTGAACCTGACAGCATTTACAGAAGGATTGGTCGCGAGTTCGCTTCTCCTGGGAGCCGCATTGGGAGCGGTGTTCGGCGGAAGGCTATCCGATTATATCGGACGCCGCAAGAACATCATTTTTCTAGCTGTACTTTTCTTTTTCTCGACGCTTGGATGTACGCTTGCGCCTGATGTGACGGTTATGGTTATCTCACGGTTCCTGCTCGGAGTTGCCGTAGGAGGAGCATCTGTTACAGTCCCGACTTACTTGGCTGAAATGTCTCCTTCAGAAAAAAGGGGACGAATGGTTACCCAAAATGAATTAATGATTGTCTCCGGACAGCTTTTGGCATTTACCTTCAATGCCATCCTCGGAACCACAATGGGCGATTCCTCACATGTTTGGCGTTACATGCTGGCCATTGCCGCAGTCCCGGCTGTATTCTTGTTCTTTGGTATGCTGAGAATGCCCGAAAGTCCGCGATGGCTTGTCTCTAAAGGGAAAAATGAAGCGGCGCTGGGTGTTCTGAAAAGAATCCGCAAGGAAAAAAGGGCGCATTCGGAAGTTGCTGAAATCGAAGCTGCAGTCATGAAAGAATCGGAAATGAAAAAAGCGAATTATAAGGACCTGGCTGTTCCTTGGGTGCGCCGAATCGTATTTCTTGGAATCGGTATCGCTGTCGTTCAGCAGATTACCGGTGTAAACTCTATTATGTATTACGGAACAGAAATTCTTAAAAATGCCGGGTTTGAAACTAAAGCTGCACTCATCGGCAATATTGCAAACGGTGTCATTTCAGTATTGGCGACGTTCGTGGGGATTTGGCTTTTAGGAAAAGTGGGACGCAGACCGATGCTGTTGACCGGTTTAATAGGAACGACATCAGCTTTGCTGCTTATCGGCATCTTCTCAAACGTCCTTCAAGGTTCAGCTGCTCTTCCTTATGTCGTACTTACGCTGACTGTAACCTTCCTTGCATTCCAACAAGGCGCCATTTCTCCTGTAACATGGCTCATGCTTTCTGAAATATTCCCGCTTCGCGTACGCGGCCTCGGGATGGGCGTCACCGTGTTTTGTTTGTGGATCGCCAATTTCTTTGTCGGATTCTCGTTTCCGATACTGCTTGAATCGATTGGGCTGTCCTCGACATTCTACATTTTTGTCGGACTTGGACTTCTTTCCATTGCATTCGTGAAAAAATTCCTTCCTGAAACAAAAGGCCTCACGCTTGAACAGCTTGAGCATAATTTCCGCAACTATAAATCGGAAACAGCACAAAGCGGTGCAAGCGCTAAAATCAGCGGGTGACCATTTGAATTGTTGAGGGACATGCAGGTCGAGTCTCAACGGCAGAGCATAAGAGCATATAGATGAAGCATTTGAAGTTTGCAGGCGGAAATTTTCCTATAGCGAAGATTTCTGCCTGCATATTTGTATGTATCGGAGGCGTCTTAGATATCCTAAAAGAAGATCTTGAATAAAAGCTTCATTAAATGACCGTGCAAAAGTGCTGTCGAGGTTAATGGTTTATAGTTCGGTTCAGTATATATTGTAATGAAGTTGGGGAACATTCAATAAAACATCACATAAGATGAAAAGGCAAGTAAAGCGTCATTTATTATGAATGGCTGTAAGCATTATTTTTTCAGGGGTATAAAAAATGAAAAAAGTGTTGACGGATCAGTTGGATGCATGATATATTATTATTCGTCGCTGAGACAACGAAGTTACAGCTTTTAAATACAGATATTATATTCATCATTTAAAGGGTGTACAAAAATCTTAAAATGTGTATAATGGATAAAGTCGAAACAAAAAAGACTTCATTCATTCGGCAGAAAAACTTCAAAAAACTTCTTGACTTTAACTGATATTCATAGTATTATAGTTAAGTCGCCTGATGAAGCGCCCGTAGCTCAATTGGATAGAGCGTTTGACTACGGATCAAAAGGTTAGGGGTTCGACTCCTCTCGGGCGCGCCATATATTCGCGATGCGGGTGTAGTTTAGTGGTAAAACCTCAGCCTTCCAAGCTGATGTCGTGAGTTCGATTCTCATCACCCGCTCCATTTTTAGAATGATCTTTAAAAACTAAACAAGACAAAACGTACCTGTTAATTCATTAAATAAATCGTACATGCGAATGTGCGTAGTCA
>ERZ1673782.7-NODE-7-length-199163-cov-21.603060_pt1 | contig 199163 bp, 189 predicted proteins | sample MGYA00580134_ERZ1673782 | MGnify/ENA primary metagenome ERZ1673782 (study PRJEB41219, sample SAMN04549594) | soil metagenome | isolation source: soil | place: USA: Texas, Big Bend National Park | collected 2009-03-17 ...
TTAATACGATTCAGGGGGTGTTTTTTCCTTGTCTCATTTATTTGGGTCTCTCCACCTCCGCTGCCGGAGGTTTTTTGTTTGGAAAATATTTAAATCAAAATTTTAAGTGCAAGGTTATTGACATTCTTTATTACTTTAACTAATATTTAATCTTGTTAACTATTTATTTTGTTGTGCAGAGGTAAAAACAAATTTACCGTTTCCGATCTTTCTTGCTCAGTTTTGAACAACTTATTCAGTACACGTCCCGCAAGCTGCTGAGCAGGAAATAGGAAAAGCAAAACCGAGGGAGCCGTTCAAACCGGCTTCACCCAAAATATAAGGATATGAAAGGAGAAATAAAACATGAGCAAAGGACGTTTAATTGCGACGAACATTATCGGACTCATCATCGTGCTTGCCATCTTAGCAGGAGGTGCGTATTTCTATTATGACAGCATCAGCTATGTGAAAACCGATGAAGCGCACGTGGCAGGCGAGATGGCCGATATTACGGCGCCTGCATCAGGGAAGCTCGCAGATTGGGATTTGAAAGAAGGATCAAAAGTTTCGAAGGACGAAAAAACAGCGAAAATCAAAGGGGAACAAACGGTTGACGTGAAGTCGATCATGGACGGAACGATTGTCAAAAACGAAGCGAAGGAAGGCCAGATCGTACAAGCCGGTCAAACGCTTGCGAAAACAATCGACATGGATCATCTGTACATTACTGCTAACATTGAAGAAAACGACCTGAAAGACATCGAAAAAGGGGACAAAGTCGATATCGTCGTTGACGGTGATTCAGGCACTACATTTGAAGGAAATGTCGAAGAAATCGGCTATGCGACAAACTCAACATTTGACTTGCTTTCTCAAAGCAATTCAAGCGGAAACTACACGAAAGTAACGCAGAAAGTACCTGTGAAAATTTCAATCAAAAACCCGTCTGACAAAGTGCTGCCGGGAATGAACGCATCCGTGAAAATTTCAAAATAACCGGGGGAAATAAAAACGAGCGAAAGGAGGATGTCATAAGTGGCTTCTCAGAAAAAAGGAAATATGTCACTGCTTATCATATTAATGGCCGGCTTGTTTCTGGCCATTTTAAACCAAACGCTGCTGAATGTGGCGATGCCTCATCTCATGACAGAGTTCAATGTGAGCGCCACAACGATTCAATGGCTGACAACCGGATATATGCTTGTCAACGGCGTTTTGATTCCTTTATCAGCCTTTCTGATTATGCGGTTCGGCGGACGGAGCCTGTTTTTAACGGCCATGCTGCTGTTTACGGCCGGAACGCTGATATGCGGAATTTCGCCTAATTTCTCGACGATGTTAACCGGACGCCTCATTCAGGCAGTCGGCGGAGGCATACTTCAGCCTTTGGTCATGACGACGATTCTCTTTATCTTTCCTCCGGAAAGCCGCGGGAAAGGAATGGGGATCTTTGGCCTTGCGATGATGTTTGCTCCTGCTGTCGGTCCGACTCTATCCGGCTGGGTCATTGAAAACTACAGCTGGCGGATCATGTTTTACAGCCTTGTGCCGGTTGGTGTCATCGTCATCATTTTCGGTTTTTTCCTATTTAAAAATATGACGGAACCTAAAAAAATCAAATTGGATACAGCAGGCGCGATTCTTTCAGTCGTCGGATTTGCGGCGTTGCTGTATGGCGTGAGCGAAGCCGGCTCAGACGGCTGGGATGATCCGATCGTACTTTCTACAGTTGTGATCGGTGTAATCGGCATTGCCGCTTTTATCATCCAGCAGTTGAAATCGAAAGAACCGATGCTTGACTTCAGAGTGTTCAAATACGATATGTTTTCACTGTCAAGCGTGATCAACGCCATCATTACGGTTGCTTTGTATGCCGGAATGTTCCTGATTCCGATTTATTTGCAAAACCTGGTCGGTTTTACAGCGCTTCAGTCGGGGCTTCTTATGCTGCCGGGCGCACTCGTCATGCTTGTGATGTCGCCGATCTCAGGAATTTTATTTGATAAAGTCGGCCCAAGGCCGCTGGCGATTGTCGGTTTATTGATCACCGTTGTGACGACCTACGAATTTACGACGCTTACGATCGATACGCCGTATATGTACATCGTGCTGATCTATGCGATTCGGGCGTTTGGGATGTCTATGCTGATGATGCCGATTATGACTGCCGGCATGAACCAGCTTCCGCAGCATCTAAACAGCCACGGAACGGCGATGTCGAATACGCTTCGCCAAATCAGCGGTTCGATCGGAACGAGCTTGATCACGACGATTTATACGAATCGTACGACATTCCACTATGCATCAATGGCCGATCAGACAAATACGGCTGATCCGTCATTTATGAGCACATTGCAGTCAACGATTCAGTCAACCGCGCAATCGATGCATATATCTCTCGAACAAGCACAACAATATGTCGTGAAATATTTGACCGGACAGGCGCAGCTCAACTCGAACGTCATGGGTATTAATGACGCGTTTATGTGGGCGGCCGGGTTCTGTGTCATCGGTCTCGTTCTCAGCCTGTTTTTGAGGGATGTCAGAAAAGACAAGCTGCGCAGGAAGAACAAAGCGCAGGAGCTGACATTGCTTCCGGCTCCTAAAGAAGCGAAAGAATCTTAAAATGAGGAGGTTCTGACATGAAAATTTATGTTGTTTACGACAGTGAAGGCGAGCATACGAAAAAGCTGGCTGAAGCCATTGCAGAAGGCGCGGGGGAACATGATGCTGCAGACGTGCGGATCGATCATGTCAGCCAGGCGGATATTAGAAAGCTCGAAGAAATGGACGCTATCATCTGGGGATGCCCGGGCCATTTCGGTACAATCAGCTCCGGATTAAAAACTTGGATCGACAGGCTGGGCTACCTTTGGGCGGAAGGAAAGCTGATCAATAAGATCGGCGCAGTCTTCTGCACAACGGCGACGACCCACGGCGGTCTTGAGGCGACAATGCTCAACTTAATAACACCGATGCTTCATCAAGGCATGATGGTCGTCGGCTTGCCTGGAAATGTACCTGAAAATGCTTTATACGGGTCTTATTACGGTGCAGGCATCACGTGTCCTGTCGACAGTGACGAATTGATCGGCGAGGAAGGCCTGGAGCTGGGCCGGGCTTTAGGCAGACGCGTCGCCCAGGTGACAGACCGCTTTACAGCAGGACAGTGAGGAGCGATTTGACATGACCATTATACTGACCATCATCGCTGCTGTCCTCGTCATTATCGGTCTGGTGGTATTTAATGTGCGGTCGGCGTCTTCTCAGGATAAACCCGAACATGAGGATAAAGCTGCATCTGCGGCTGGCATTCCTCAGGTTCAGGAAGAAGAAGAGCCTGAGCAGGTTAAAGCCGATCAGCAAGATCCGTTCGAAATGAATGATCAAACCTATCGGGCGATCCTGCAAAAACTTCAACAACCAAAAGAGGAAAAAAAATATCCCGAGAAGACGGAAATGGACGATATGGATTACCGAAACGCATTAAAATCCATGAAAAAACGGGAACAGGATTAAAGGCAAATTCGCTGGGCACCAGCGGGTTTGCTTTTTTATTTGCGCTTTTTTTGCAATATTACTTCCGATTCCCCCCGCACTACTGATGCAGTACTCTGATACAGCTCGGTCTGGAAGGGAAGACGCAGCTTTAGTTATAAATTCGAACAACAATGCGTTATTGCTGTTGTATACCAATTGATATTTCGCGCCGTTTATTCATTTTCGAGCTGATTGTCAGAAACGTTCTGATCCGAAGCAGCAACAGCCTGTTTTCCGCGTCATTTGCTTCTCGTCAATATCGCTGTCTGTTTAGGCTGCGTGTTTTTTTCCACATGAGTGATGTTCTTTCGAACGATAGATGAGCGCTCAGAAAATATTCGGCTATCAAAAAATCATCCGGGACATTTCCTTGTTGATCTACGATGCTTATGGATTATTCGAGGCGCTGTTCATCAAGAGCGGCTTATTCCAGAAAGTGCAGAGATTCTGGAGCATTTCTTTAAATGCTGATTTCAAATTTCATGATGAACAGCCAGAAAGGAGACGAAGAACGTCTCTATTTAACAGAGCTTGATATGTTCTGCGTCCATTTCGGGTCAAGGATATATTCACTATTATGAAACCAATTTTTCCGATTTCCGTATAAACAAAGCGTGGAACCTGTTAAAGGACAAGAAAAATCGACAGGGATATAAAAATCGGCAAGCTTTCCAAAGGGAACCGGGGCAGGCTGAAGCTAGCGCTCACATTGGCGAGCGATGCAGCGGTCGTGCTGTTTGATGAACCATCCGGTCTCCGATGGTGAGGGAGTCGACAGTCAAAAGCCTTCTTACATATTTGGAGCTTGACAAGCAGACAATCGCCATCGCCACCTATGAAATTGAACAAATATTGGATGTCGTCTTAAATGGCCGAATTGAAGCAAAAAAGGATGTCGAACAGCTGCGCGAGGAATCCGGAATGTCGCTTTTGGAATGGCTGAAACGGTTTATTAAAGAAAAAAATTGAAAAAGCGGGAGGAGAAACATTGGAAACACTTTTGGAATTAAAAAATGTATCAAAAACGATCAGGGGGAAAAAGATCATCGAGGGCTTGAGTTTTGACGTGCGGGCAGGCGAGATATTCGGCTTCCTGGGGCCGAACGGCGCCGGAAAAACGACGACGATCCGGATGATTGTCGGACATATGAGCATTACCGCCGGTGAAATCGCCGTGTGCGGCGTCAGCGTAAAAGAAAACTTTGAAAAGGCTGCACGGCATATCGGAGCGATCGTTGAAAACCCGGAGCTTTATAAATTTTTAACGGGCTACCAAAACCTTCAGCAATACGCGCGCATGACGAAAGGCGTGACGAAAAAGAAAATTGACGAAATCGTCGAGCTCGTCGGATTGAAAAACAGGATCAACGACAAGGTCAAAACGTATTCGTTAGGAATGAGACAAAGGCTTGGCCTTGCCCAAAGCCTTTTGCACGATCCAAAGCTGTTGATTCTCGATGAGCCGACGAACGGGCTTGATCCGGCAGGTATCCGGGAAATCCGTGACTATTTAAGAAAGCTGACGAGAGAAAAGGGAATGGCGGTCATCGTTTCAAGCCACCTGCTTTCAGAAATGGAGCTGATGTGCGACAGGATCGCCATTATTCAAAACGGAAAGCTCCGGGATATTCAGCATGTGCACGGACCCGCTCGGGATGAGAAGAAGCGCTATTATATTCAAGCGGACGACACCCAGGCTCTCACACGGGAAGCGGCTGCTTTCAGAAAGGTGAAGGTTGACGAAGCGGAAGGCGGGATAGAGCTCAGCATTCAAAAGGATGAAGTGCCTGATTTGATTAAACACTTGACAGACAGCGGTGTTCGCTTATATGAAGTGAAGGCTGTGAACAAATCGCTGGAAGACCGATTCCTGGAAATCACCGCAGATAAGGAGGAAGCTCAGCATGTTTAATCTCATCGTAAATGAATGGATCAAAATTTTTAATCGAAAAGGCACATACGTCATGATCGGAATTTTGCTGTTAGCTGTCATCGGGCTGGGCGTTCTCACAAAGACGATCGGAGAGACAGACCAAAACACGGACTGGAAAAAGGAATTGGCGCAGGAAAATAAGGACATGAAGGAACAGCTTAAAGGGAACAGCAATCCAACACTTGAAAAAAATTATGAACAGTCGATCGCAATTAATGAGTATCGAATCAAGCACGATTTACCGGCAGATGGGGATTATTCAGCTCTGTCTTTCATCAGCGATACGAGCGGGCTCATCTCGCTCGCCGGTTTGTTTGTAATCACGGTGGCGGCGGGAATCGTTGCGAATGAATTCAGCTGGGGAACGGTGAAGCTGCTTGTCATCAGGCCGATCAGCCGCTTTAAAATCCTGCTGGCAAAATATTTTACGGTCCTGCTTTTCGCATTGGCTTTGCTTTTCATTCTGTTCGCAAGCGCAGGGATCACAGGCCTTGCTTTATTCGGGGCAGGCGACAGCAGCCAGGTTCACTTGGTGTATGTCGGTGGAACGGTTGAAGAAAAAAGCCTGCTATTGCATTTGGCCGGCAGCTATTTGCTGAATTCGATTTCGCTTTTGATGATGGCGACAATGGCCTTTATGATTTCAGCGGTTTTCAGAAACAGCTCGCTCGCCGTAGGTATTTCGATTTTCCTTTTGGTTATGGGCGGAACGGTGACAGGCCTGCTCGCGACGAAATTTGCTTGGGCGAAATACATCCTGTTTGCCAACACGGACCTCACTCAATACTTTGACGGATCTCCGGTTGTTTCAGACATGACGCTGGGATTCTCGATTGTGATGCTGGCTGTCTATTTTATCGTTTTTCATGTGCTCGCCTTTGTTGTATTCACAAAGAGAGACATCGCTTCATAAGCGGTATACGTTTAAAAAAAGCCTGACACCGGTTTCCGGGCGTCAGGCTTTTTTTAAATATAAAAAGACTGCTGACATTCGGTCAGCAGTCCTGTATGAAGATCAGCGGTTCACAGCTTACGCTTTTGTTACGTTAGCAGCTTGTGGTCCGCGGTTTCCTTCAACGATTTCGAAAGATACAGATTGGCCTTCTTCCAAAGTTTTGAAGCCTTCGCCTTGAATAGCAGAGAAATGAACGAATACATCGTCTTGTCCTTCAACTTCGATGAATCCGAAACCTTTTTCAGAGTTAAACCATTTTACTTTACCTTCTAGCATGAAATTTCCTCCTAAAGCGATAACGCTTAAATTCACTATTCTTGCTCTAAAACAAACTTCCAAGACGAAAACTCTTACAAAACTTTCTTCTTAAAGATAGTTCGAACAAAAATAATTACCTTTACTTTACCAGTGTTTAAACGAAATTACAACTGCTAAACACAATTTTTTTAAAAAAAGTGAAATTTAATGCTCAGGGTGAAAAACAATGAGTAAAAAGGGAGTTTTTGAAATTTTCACGAATCTGATTGACAACATTTCAAAGAAGCTGTAAAGTTAGGTAAAACTTCATGCAACTATACTTCTTATTCAGAGAGGCGGAGGGAATTGGCCCTGTGAAACCTCGGCAGCGGGTTCTGCATACAGCAGAATACTGTGCCACATCCAACAAGCCGTACGGGCTTGGAAGATAAGAAGAGAGCGGACTCACTCTATTTACTTTGTGTCGTCAAAGGCTTCTTCTTATTTTTTAAGAGGAAGCCTTTTTTGTTAGCCCTAAAAGAGGAGGAGATCATCATGATTACATTTGAAGGCGTTGAAAAGGTCTATGAAAGCGGCGGACAGAAGGTCCATGCGCTCAATGGAATCGACCTTCATGTGGATAAAGGGGAAATATACGGCGTCATCGGCTTCAGCGGCGCAGGAAAAAGCACGCTGATCCGCTGTGTGAACTTCCTTGAAAAACCGACGGCCGGAAAGGTTTTCGTCGGCGGAAGAGACTTAATGTCCCTGTCGAAAGCTGAGATACGAACTGTGAAAAGGAAGATCGGCATGGTTTTTCAGCATTTTAACCTGTTAAATTCAAAGACGATTTTCGCTAATGTCGCTGAGCCGCTTGCGCTTGTTAAAACACCGAAAGCCGACATAAAGAAAAAAGTGACGGAGCTGCTCCGTTTTGTCGGACTTGAGGATAAAGCCCGCGATTATCCGGATCAGCTTTCGGGCGGACAAAAGCAGCGCGTCGGGATTGCCCGGGCGCTGGCGACAAATCCGGAGGTTCTGCTCTGTGATGAAGCGACATCAGCGCTTGACCCGCAGACGACCGGCGATATTTTGAAGCTGCTGAAGCGCGTCAATGAACAATATAACATCACGATTCTGTTAATCACTCATGAAATGAATGTGGCAAAAGAAATCTGCGACAAAGTTGCGGTAATTGAAAAAGGAAGAATCATTGAATCCGGCAGTGTGTTTGACGTATTTTCCGCGCCGGAAACCGAAACGGCCAAAAGCTTTGTCAAATCAGCCATCGACCACGAGATACCTGAATCGATTCAAAAATTAAATCTGAAGCACCTCTACCAGCTTCAATTTGTCGGCGAATCTTCTGGGAAGCCTTTTCTTTCTCAAGTGTCAAAGCGGTATGACGTAGAAGTCAACATTCTGCACGGAACGATTACAGAGCTTCAGGGAATTCCGTTTGGCAGCATGACGGTCGAGCTGCAGGGGGAAGATGGTGAAATCGGGCGGGCGCTCGAATATATACGCAGGGAAAACATTCGCATCAGGGAGGTATAAGCATGCTAGTTACATATGACCAAATCATTGACGCACTGGTTCAGACGATTCAAATGACGGTTTTTTCGCTTTTATTTTCAAGCGTGATCGGCATTCCGCTCGGCATTTTGCTGGTAGTCACAAGAAAGGGGCATCTGCTTGAGAATCCGGCAGTTTTTACGTTTGTCAATATGATCATTAACATTTTCCGGTCCGTCCCGTTTATCATTTTAATGGTTGCTTTAATTCCAGTGACAAGGCTGATTGTAGGGACGTCGATCGGCACATCGGCAGCGATTGTTCCCTTGACTTTTTATGCGGGGCCTTACATCGCTAGACTCGTCGAGAACTCTCTGCTTGAAGTGGATCCGGGAGTCATTGAAGCCGCTGAAGCAATGGGAGCGACTCCGAGACAGATCATCTTCAGGTTTCTGATTCCAGAAGCGCTCGGTTCGCTTGTGCTGAGTTTTACGGTGGCAACGGTCGGATTGGTCGGGGCGTCGGCGATGGCTGGTGCGATTGGTGCAGGCGGTCTTGGGGATTTGGCGATCACATACGGCTATCAAAGATTTGACACGCTGACGATGATCATCACGGTTGCAATTCTCGTCATCGTAGTGCAAGGATTGCAGACATCCGGAAACGTTCTGTCAAAAAAATTGAGAAGAAGATAGACAGAGAGGGAGACGGCTATTATGAAAAAATTTGCATGTGTTGTGATCTTCCTGCTGCTTGCGGCAGTGATCGCGGGGTGCGCGGCAGACTCTGATGCGAAAACCATTAAAATCGGCATCAGCGGAACGGATACGAGAATTTGGGACTTTGTGAAGAAAAAAGCCGAAAAAGAAGGCTTAAAGCTTGAAATCGTCAAATACTCCGACTATGTTCAGCCAAACCAGGCTTTGGCGAGCGGCGACATTGACGCCAACGCTTTTCAGACGATATCCTACTTTAATGCATTCAAAAAGGAACGCAACCTTGAATTATCGCCGGTCGGCACAACGATCATCGCTCCGATGGGCATTTATTCCGAGAAATATGATTCGCCTGGCGATATACCAAACGGCGCGGAAATTGCCGTTCCAAGCGAAGCGACGAACATGGGCAGAGCCTTGCTTCTGCTGGAGTCCGCCGGCCTGCTTCAATTAAAGGACGGATTTGACGGAAATGGAACGCTTGATGCAATTAAAGAAAATCCTAAAAAACTCAAAATCACAACGGTGGCCGCAGAGCAAACGCCGCGCGTGCTTGCCGATGTCGCTGCATCCGTCATCAACAACGGCATAGCGGTTGACGCCGGCTTCCATCCTGTCAAAGATTCGATCAAACTGGAAGATGAAACAGCGACACCGTACATCAACATTATTGCGGCCAGAACAGAAGACCGGGATCGCGAAGATTTGAAAAAGATCGTCGAGCTGTATCAAGCAGACGACACTGCTGAATTGATTAAAAAAGAATTTGACGGAGCACAGCTGCCGACTTTCGTTCCTCTAAAAGACATCGGCGAATAAAATGTCAGTCGCGCAATTGCTTCCCGGGTCATATATTGAAATACATCGATAATTCCTACTTGACCAATCAGGTTTGTTGTACTATAGTTTTTAAATGTAAAAAATTCTGGGGGTGCTTTTGTTATCATGACATTATTTGTTGTTATTAATATTATCGTCATGCTCGGCCTGATGGCGCTCCTTTATATGATGCAAAAAAAGCATGTTTCTTTTTCTAAGCGGGTATTTACCGCTCTGGGAATCGGAATTGTTTTTGGATTCGCTTTGCATTTTATATATGGTTCGTCTTCAGAAACGATTACGCAGACTTCTGATTGGTTTAATATCGCAGGCGGCGGCTATGTCAAGCTTTTGCAGATGATCGTTATGCCGCTTGTATTCATCTCGATTTTGGGTGCTTTTACAAAGCTTAAGCTGACGCACAATATCGGAAAAATCAGCGGATTGATCATCGGGCTCTTAATCGCGACGACAGCCGTCGCTGCTGCGGTGGGTATCGCGTCCGCGCTTGCTTTCGACCTGCAGGCCGTCCATGTGGACCAAGGCCAGGCGGAGACAATGAGAGGGGCGGAACTCGAACAGAAATCGCAGGACATGGAAGCCAAAACGCTTCCGCAGCAAATTGTCGAGCTTCTTCCTGGAAATCCGTTTTTAGACTTTACTGGAGCAAGACCGACATCAACGATCGCAGTTGTTATTTTTGCGGCTTTCCTTGGGATCGCTTATCTCGGGGTCAACCGAAAACAGCCTGAACAAGCTGAACTTTTCAAAAAAATGGTTGATGCCGTGTATGCGATCATTATGCGTGTGGTCACCTTAATTCTGAGGTTGACGCCTTACGGTGTATTGGCGATCATGACAAAAACGATTGCAACGAGCGACCTCGACAGCATTGCCAAACTCGGCAAATTTGTCATCGCTTCATATGCGGCGCTGATCGTCATGTTCATCATTCACCTGCTGCTCATTACATTCAGCGGTTTAAATCCTGTCACATACTTGAAAAAGGCGTTTCCAGTTCTTGTATTCGCGTTTACATCAAGATCAAGCGCAGGCGCTTTGCCGCTGAACATTAAAACGCAGCGAAGCCTTGGTGTTCCAGAAGGCATTGCGAACTTTGCCGGATCCTTCGGACTGTCCATCGGTCAAAACGGATGTGCCGGCATTTACCCTGCAATGCTCGCGATCATGATCGCGCCGACTGTCGGCCAAAATCCGCTTGATCCGTCATTCTTGTTCACGGTTATCGCAGTTGTTGCGATCAGCTCTTTCGGAGTGGCAGGCGTCGGCGGAGGTGCGACCTTTGCAGCGCTTCTCGTCCTTTCGGCATTAAACATGCCTGTAGCGCTTGCCGGACTTCTGATTTCTGTTGAGCCGCTGATCGACATGGGGCGTACGGCTCTCAATGTCAGCGGCAGCATGACGTCAGGACTTGTCACGAGCAAAGTGACAAATGAGCTTGAAAAAGACACGTACCAAGACCGTACAAATATCATTGAAGCAGAAGTGTAAAAGAAAAACGGCCCGCACAGCTTGAGAGCTCGTGCGGGCCGTTTTTTATGAATAGCTTTGATCGTCATCGAACATCGTCTGAGCTGCAGCCTGATCGTTCATAACATTCACCGGAGCAGTCATATGGCTTGATTGATGCTGGTCATTTGCCGTATGGCCTGACTGGCGGTGTTCATGTGATTGTCCTCCCGGATTAAAAGCCTGCTTGATCATGTCAGCCGGATTCATCATCGTCTGATTGCGGCCGCTTCCTTGCTGCCGTCCTCTCATGCCATTCGCGAACATGCCGGTCAATCTTTTGCGGATTTCGGGAGAAAAAGCCGCGGTTAATGCAGCTGATCCTAAAACTAATACAGCGGGATGGATGCCAGATCTTCTTCTAAACAAAGGGTCAACCTCCTTTTTACGTATACCATCCCCAGTCATGATCGGTTTTATTCTTCAACCTTGGCCGCGTGATATAAGCGGTGCTTTTCAAAAAATTCGAAAATGGCGCGGTAGACTTTCATTTTATTTTCTTTTTTGGAAAAACCGTGCCCTTCATTTTCCAAAACGAGATACTCGATATTCCGCTCCATGTTCCTCAACTGATCGACGACCTGATCGGACTCTTCCTTTACGACGCGCGGATCGTTTGCGCCTTGGATGATCAGCATCGGCTGAGTCATATTCTCCAGATATGTAACAGGAGAATCGGCTTTCATTTTTTCATAATCCCGCTCCGGATTGCCGACCCATTTTTCCATCATCGGCTGCCAGAAATCAGGTACGGTTTTGACGAACGAAAACAGGTTGCTGACTCCGCATATATCGACGACGGCGCGGAAATACTCAGGATGCCTCCCGTGGAGCAAAAGCGACATATATCCTCCATAGCTGCCGCCCATTAAAAAGAGTTTTTCGCGGTCTGCAAGCTTTTGATCGATAAGCCAGTCGATGCCCGCGGTCATATCGAGGCGCGGCCCGTCTCCCCAATCTTGTTCAACCATTTTAAAGAATGAATAACCGTAATTCGCTGATCCCCTGAAATTAGGAGCGAATAACTGGTAACCCATTTTTGCAGCGAGTTGAAAGAGATCGTAGAACATAAAGGTTTCTGCATCTTGCGGTCCGCCGTGCGGCCAAATAATCGTCCAGCCGTTCGCTTCTACCGGGGAGGGCTTAAACAGCAGTCCTTCTATTGGCAGGCCATCAAAAGAAGGATATGTCACAACTTCAGGATAAGACAGCTCCTGTTCGGAGAAACCCGGAACCGAATGTTTCGTTAATTGCCGCCATTTTGACTGTCCTTTCGTTAATACGTAGAGATTAGTCGGCCTGGTCGGCGTTGAGCCGAGAATGTACAGCGTACCAGAATAGGCGCAGTGTATTTTCGAAATGGATGTGCAAGGGCAATCGATCTGCCGGCTTTGCCCCGTTGCTGTGTTGTACTCATACATCACCTCTTTGACACCTTTTTTTCCAATGAGATAAAGGAAAGTTCCATTCGGGTCAGCGTGGATGGATGTTAAATCAGTTTTATCAATCGAAAGCACCGGCGTAAAAATACCGGATGAAACAGTGTACAAGGCAAGATATGAGAACTCGGCTTCGTAGTTTGTCGTGACGAATAACCGATCATCAGATGCAAAATGGGAAGAATAAACCATGTGAGGCAGCGTCTCATCCGGGAAGATTCCTGTCGTCACGCCTTCAGCTGTATGGACCATACAGACAGAATGGCTGTTGACATAGTAGACATGTATGCTGACGGCTTTCTCGCCCGGGCTTACATCAGACAGCATTGAAGTTCCGTCTTTTCCTTCAAAAATAAGCTCTTCTTTTTCAGTGAGACAATCATATCTGTATGTATTTAAAAATGTCGGATTGTCCTTTGTAGAGGAGTAGTAAACTGCGTTTTGCACAGGGATGGGGGCGAAGTGGCGGTCTGTTTGATTTCCGTTTAATGATTGGAACGTCCCGTTTTTTAAAGAAAGCTTGTACAGTCCGCTTTGTTCGTTTCCGTCATTGTCAAAACCAGCATAAAGGATTGAGCCGTCGGGATTGTAGGCAATTCCTTTTGAGTCCTGATTCAAGAATGACAGCTGGTACGGGTATGTATCGGGAAGATCCATCGCCCACAGGTTCGATGTTCCGTTGAGGTTTGTATCAAAAATAAGCTGAGTCTCATCGGGATGTACCGCAAAGTCTTTAATGCGCAGCGCATGCAAAATGCTATCCGCTTTTTCCATTTCATATACACCTCCGGATTTATTTGGATATTTTTTCGTCCGTTATGATCATAACAAAATAAGCGTATAAAAAATATATTTTAGACAAATAAATAACACGAAAAAGAAAAAAACTATACGTAAATCATTAAAGGAGGCAATTTTAATGTTCAATATGAAAAAAGGCGCGATTGCTGCTTTGCTCCTTCCGCTGCTGTTCACAGCCGGATGCGGCATGGCAAACCAAGGGGCAGATAACAACCGGCGCAATCAGGACAATGCGCTTCAAAATGTAACAAACAGAGATAACGACGCTACGAATGTCAATGACGGCAGAAATGTCAATGACCGAATGAATGTGACAGACAACCGCGATGCCAATCGTGAAGACAATAATATGGAAGTGGCGGATAAAGCCGCAGATAAAGTGGCGGAACTTAAAGAAGTCAGTAGTGCAAACGTGATTACGACAAACCGCAACGCTTATGTCGCGGTCGTTTTGAAAGGCAATCCGAAAGGCAACTTGACGAATGAGCTGAAAGGGAAAATCTCGAAAAAGGTTAAAGAAACAGACAATAACATCAACAATGTGTTCGTTTCGGCAAACCCTGACTTTGTTGACCGGATGAGAAACTATGGCGACAGAATTCAAAATGGCGAACCGATCGAAGGACTTTTTGAAGAATTTGGTGAAACGATCAACAGAATTTTTCCGAATCAAAGATAATGAAAAGCCGCAATCCGCGGCTTTTTTTATTGGCTGCTTTCAGACAGGGCACTTCCTGAATCATCCCGCATAGAGTGTAGTACAGAAAAGTATGATGCGGATGGAGGGATAATAAGTGACGGGGGAGATGAAAGCAGCCTTTGTTTTAATCATGGCGGGCGCTCTATCCGCTCTGTTATTGGCCATTTTTGTCGTGTTCAGCCAAGAGAGCCCTGAGGCGGCTGTGCTTTCGGGAAAAAAAGAAAAACTGAAAGAATCGCTGGAAATGGTCAAATATGAAAGTGTCAGCATTTATTACGCTGAAAAAGATAGGCCGATTCTGGAGCTGACAAAGGAGACGCTTCGGGATGCCGCTGATATGAATCGGGAACTGTTTGTCAGTCCTCTTCAAGACAGCGTTGATTTGATCTTTTTTTCAAACCGCGATGATATGGAGTCATTTTCAAAATTAAAGGATATAACCGGATTTTATTCAAACGATATGAGGATGATCGGGCTTTTGCCCGAGGAGAGGAAGCATCTGAATAACGGCGAGGGATTCGCCGTCTTCCTGTACAAACGGGTGCTGGTGCATGAGTATACCCATTATGCTTTTCACGTCAAGCTGAGAGAACTGAATGCCGACCCGGGAACTTATCCGCTCTGGTTTCACGAAGGAGTAGCTGAATGGGCTTCTGCTCATGACGCGATAGAAATCCGGACTTTGCCTTCAGTCGTCCCCTTGAGCAAGCTGAAGACCGACCGGCAATGGCAAAAAGCCCGGACTGGATATGAAACCGATATTTATTTGCAAAGTTATTATTTGATCGAAGAGCTTGCGGAGAAAAAAGGAAGGGGCGTCATCCTCGACATTATCGAGGAAACGGCTGAGCGGGGAAGTTTTGCAGACGGATTTAAGGCCGCCGTCGGCCAGTCGTTGACAGGTTTTGAGAAAGAATTTAAACGAAAATACGAAGCGAAAAAAACGGCGTTGAAGTTTCATCTTCAATGCCGTTTTCATGATCAATGAATAGGTCTCTGCTGCCCGCTTGGAGGCATTTGCGGCTGACCTTGCACCGGAGCGAATGCTGAAGTCATCTTCTGCATGTCTTGCGGCGCAAGCTGAGGAACTTGATAGTACCCGTGTTTGTTTTGATAAAGGAAAATTTCATAAGCCATTTCGATATAGTGAGGAATCTGGTCTGCCAGAACCCTTCTGCAGACAGGGTTTGTCACTTCGGGAGCCGCCATGGCCAGCGACGAACAACAAGTTTTCATCAAGCCGAGCATAAAGCTGCTGATGCAGGCGTCATCAATAGCCTGCACAGATTGCTTCGGTTGTTTCGGCTGGGCATCTTTTAAACCGTAGACGAATTTGCGGTCCTCTTTCATCATATACGTTGCCGTTTCCTGACTCGGCTTTTGCCCCGTTCTGAAACATTCTGTCGTAATGTTGTACTGAGACGAAATAAACCGATGCTGCCTGTCCAAAATGTCGAGCAGCTCCGGATCTTTGACATGCTCCCTGAACATCATATACTGCTCAAGGACGCCGATCATTCCGGACAGCACTTCATGCATGTCGAACACTTCGTGCCCCCCGTGATTCATATGCTGCATACCTTCATTGCCTTGATTGATCTGCATTTGCGGCTGGTTTTGCTGTTCCACTCTAACGTATCCTCCTTAAATGTAATTCAACTATTATATTTCGTTTTTGCCGCTATGTTTATTCAAAAAAGGAATAATCGATAATCTGGATTTAAAGGGATTTTATTCTAACCGTCGAATAGTTTAGTTCAGAAGAAAATATTATGGGGGTCTTGTATTCAAGACAGCACATCATATCATTGGTCGAAAATGGGGATAACGGTCATCTTGGCGCCAAACTGAGTATTAGGAGAGGAAATTCAGGCCGATTTTGAAATCCCTCGCACCTTTGTAAACGGAGCACAATCTGCCGGGCGATGATGAAAAGTTCACGCGTGTTTCCGGCAGTTTAGAGGAATTCGGTGAGTATATGGATATCTGATATCCGAAAAACAATAGGGCCGGAACATGGCCGGATTCAAATAAAGGCTGCCGGAAGAATAAAAGACAATGTCGGTCTGTGTGCTCATGCACCTTTTGTTCAGAAACGACCGAAAAACAATTGAATAGCAATGCCCGGCTCGATATCGGCATGAAAGCATCTGGCTTCTAATGCCTGCAACTTTTTATTGCCCCTGCGTGATCTGTAAAGGATTCTCCCTCCGTAAACGATTTCAGCTGCCAATCATCATGAAATGCAAAAAAGGTGTTTTCCTTTTTGATTTTGCACTTAGAAAAGGAGGAGTTTTATAATGCTGGGCTCAAGTGAGACGGTTGGAAAAAAGTCAGGTTTATTTGGTAATGATTCTGTGTATCCAAAGGTGCAAACAGAAGTATATAAAAAAATCAATGAACTGAGTGGTTTTCATAGGCTGGATGATATTTATCTTTCCTTGATCGACAAGTATATGTTTCCTTGTCTGATCCTGAATGACCGGGGAGAAATTGTCGCGTCCTCGGAAAGTGCTGATCAATATTTGAAAAGCTCAAAAGGCAGCATTCATCAGGTTTTTCCCGCGAGCTTATCCGTACAGGTCAATGCCGCGTTACAGCGGGCGAAGAAAGAGAAAAAAGAAGTATCGTTTAAAAACGTCCCGATTTATTTAAGCGGAGAACTATCCTTTGTTCATTTGAGATTAAAATGTTTCTTCCGCCAGTATCACAAGCTTTATGTGCTGTTTATCGAAAAAGCACAAGAAGGGGCAGCCAACGCGCCGGTATCCGGCGGAGAGGACGGCCAGCTTCATCTGCAACATCTGTACCGGACGGTAAAAGAGCTCGAAGCGTCCAACGATGCTTTAGTGTCCGCAAATCAAAAGCTGCAGGAGGAAAACAGAAAATTGACGGCGCTCAACAGGGCGTTTGAAAAGAAAGTGAACGAGCTGAACACCCTTAAAAATGATATGAACAATCTGCTGACCAGCACGAACATCGCCGCAGTTTTTTTGGATCAGGAATTGAAATTGAAATTATTTACTCCAGAAGCCGCCAATATGTTCGACCTGAAAAACGAGGACCTTTCAAGACCTGCCGATAAGCTGACAGAGAGGTTTAAGTATGAAGGGTATGCCGATGACTTAAGGCGCACGCTATATGAAAACAAGACGGTCGTAAAAGAGTTTGAAATGCCAGACGGCGGCTGGTATGCCGTAAAAATGATCCCTTATTATACATCGGGAAACATGGTTGAAGGCATTGTTGTCACATTCACGAATGTCACTGAGCTGAAAATGACAAACGAGGCGCTGCATATCAGCTCACAAGCTATAGATCAAAGTCCGGCCAACATATTGATCACTTCGGTCGACGGTTCGGTCACTTATGCAAACAAACGCTTTTGCCGGATGTTCGGAAAACATCAGGATGACATCATCGGCGGCAATGTGTTTGATATTTACCGCAAGCATTTTCACTGTGAGGATCTCACTCGCTTCTGGAAACGCGTCCTTGAAAAGAAACCATGGTCAGGAGAACTTAATTACCAGGATGAGGAGCAGCAGGACAGGTGGGAGCAAATCTCCCTTGTTCCTGTTGAGGACAGCGCGGGGAACGTTCAGCAGGTTATGCTGATATCCGAGGACATTACAAACCAAAAGCGATCTGAAAAAATGCTCATGAAATCGGAAATGCTGTCGGCGGTCGGCCAGCTAGCTGCCGGAATCGCTCATGAAATACGGAACCCGCTCACTTCTCTGAAAGGGTTTCTCCAGCTGATGATCCAATCCAAAAAATATCAAAAAGACTATGCGGAAGTGATGATGTCCGAATTCATCAGGCTTGAAGCAATCATCAACGAATTTCTCGTATTGGCCAAAACGAAATCGAATACATTTGATCCGGTTCAGGTCAACTCGATTGTTGAAGATGTCTGCATGGTATTGGAGTCGCAGGCCGTGCTGAACAACGTAAGGATCGAGAAACAGCTGAGCGGAGATCTACCTGAGATTCTCGCTGTTTCAAATGAGCTGAAACAGGTTTTCATCAACATATTAAAAAATGCAATCGAGGCGATGGAGGATGCTGAAGGCTTTATTACGATACGTTCCTATTTTGAAAAAGACAGCGTATTCATCACCTTTGAAGATCAGGGAAAGGGCATCTCAAAAGAAGTGCTAGAAAAGCTTGGGGAGCCATTTTATACAACGAAGGAAAAAGGAACCGGTCTCGGATTAATGGTTACATTTAAAATTATTGAAAATCACGGCGGAAGCATTCATTTCGAAAGCGAAGAAGGAAAAGGAACGATCGTAAAATTGAAGCTTCCGATTAAAGAATGAGAATGCGGTCATCCCTATTCTCATTCTTTTTTGAAATTTTTACAAAAAAATCATATAGCCTTTATAATCATCAGATAAATTTGACAGGAAGCAAAAAACGGGAGGCGAATATATGGTCAATGTTGTAAAGAGCCGTTTTATGGCTGGTTTGACAATCACGTTTATGATGATTGCGTCTTTTTTGACGCCGTTTGCGGACGTAACGCACGCTTCAGAAACGATTTCAGTAGAAGAAGCCATTAAGCATAACGAAGGGCATGCAGCCGTTGAAGGCTATGTCGTCGGGCACACAATATCGAGCGGCCATTATCGTTTCAGCGGAAATTTCGCTAACGATTATAACGTCGCAATCGCTGATAAAAAGGAGGAAACATCACCTGAGAACATACTCCCCGTGCAGATACCCGCACCTTTCAGAGACCAGTTCGGTTTAAAGACAAACCCTCATCTCATCGGAAAAAAACTCATCATCGAAGGCGAACGCACTACATATTTTAATTCCCCGGGTTTGAAATCTGTTCAATCCATCACATTTTCCGGAGACGATGCACCGTCTGCCCAGCCGGAGACCAAAACGATAGCCGAAGCGCGCAAGCTTTTAAATGAAACGGTCAAAATCAAAGGAATCGTCACTGCCGATCAGGCGGCTGTCGGAGGAGGAAAGCTGTCCACATTTATCCAGGACGATACGGCGGGAATCAATATCTATTCCGCTGCGCAAGGCGATTTTCCGGAACTAAAAGAGGGTATGTCTGTTTCGGTCACGGGGAAAATCACGACATACAAAGGCTTGACAGAAATCGTACCCGCACCGTCAGGCATTGAAGTAACCGGAGAAGGGGCGGCACTGCCCGACCCTGTTCCGCTGACTATTAAAGATGTGCTCGATCAGGGAACCGCAGCTGAATACGAAGGCCGGCTTGTGAGGATGAAAGGCTTTATTGAAACAAAGCCGGATGCGCCGGCAGGCGGCGGCTATAATATCACAATGATCGATGAAAACTATCATCCGCTCACACTAAGGGTGATGGAACAAACGAATGCCGCCGCTTCGATAGAACAAGGACAATGGTACGAGATTACCGGCATATTAAGCCGCTATGATTCGGTGCAGCTTCTGCCGAGAAAACAGGAGGATCTTCGGAAATTAGACGGCGCCGCGCATCCTCCCCCCGCTGCTGAAGGGGAATACGAAAGCGTTGTGGAACGAGTCGTCGACGGGGATACGATCCACTTAAAAGAGCCTGTTCTCGGATCTACAAAAGTCCGCTATGTCAACATAGATACAGCCGAAACTTATCATAAGCCGAAAAATGAATTAGATGAAAACCAGCTGCAGCACGGAAACAAGGCGAAGGAATATTTGCAGTCGATATTGGCCCCGGGAGACAAAGTCACCGTGAAAGTGGGCAAGGAAGCAAAAGACAGCTACGGCCGCCTGCTTGCCCAAGTCATCACTGAAGACGGCGTCAATACGAATTTGCAGCTTGTCCAAAAGGGGATGGCTGTAACCTACTTCATTTGGCCGGTTGGAAGTGATGAAGACTATCAATTGTTTCAAAACGCCGTCAAAAAGGCGAAAGGCGATAAAATCGGCATTTGGAATCCCGCTGATCCGCTCCTCGAAATGCCGTTTGAATTTCGCGCCAGGGAGCAAGGCAAAGGGCTGACGCGGCATGTCGGAGACTCTGCGGAAAATACGTATGTCGCGCCTGAAAAGTGGCGGGAGATTCCGGTGGAAAGACGAATTTTCTTTGCGTCGGCTGAAGAAGCGGAAGCTGCGGGCTATTCGAAAAAAGAGCAAAGCGGCAATATTCCGCTGCGCCTGTTAAGCATGAATGATCTGCACGGAAAGATCGATCAGCAATATCAGCTCGATCTAAACGGCGATGGCCGGACGGATGGAACATTCGGCAGGATGGATTATGCAGCATCATTGATCAAAGAGAAAAAAGCCGAGCAGGAAAACACGCTGATCGTCCACGCAGGCGATATGATCGGAGGAAGCTCGCCGGTTTCTTCCCTGCTTCAGGACGAGCCGACAGTTGAAGTCATGGAGGAAATCGGATTTGATGTAGGAACCGTCGGGAACCATGAGTTTGATGAAGGGACCGAAGAGCTGCTGCGCATGTTGAACGGAGGCGAACACCCTGAAGGCAAAGGGACAAAAGGTTACGACGGACAGGATTTCCCGCTTGTCTGCGCCAATTGCAAGTTGAAGGCAAGCGGGGACAGCTTTCTTCCTCCATATGAAATTATTGAAGTTGAAGGAGTGCCTGTCGCTTTTATCGGCGTTGTGACACAGGCGGCCGCCAATATGGTCATGCCAGAAGGAATTCGCTCAATTGAATTTACAGATGAAGCAAAGGCCGTCAACCAGGCTGCAAAAGAACTGAGAGCGAAAGGTATCCGGGCAATAGCGGTGCTCGCCCATATGACAGCTTCACAGGACGGCGGGGTTGTGACCGGCGAATCAGCCGAACTTGCTAAAAAAGCAGATCCCGAGATCGATGTCATCTTTGCCGGCCACAATCATGAAGTGGTCAACGGCCAAGTCAATGATATTTTAATCGTTCAAGCATACGAATACGGGAAGGCAATCGGTGTCGTCGATCTTGAAATCGACCGGGAAACGAAAGACATCGTTCACAAGAAAGCGGAAATCGAATATGTGAATCAGGAAAATCTCAAGCCCGATCCGGCGGTCGGTCAGATACTGGATAAATATGAGCGGATGGTTGCGCCGATCATCAGCGAGAAAGTCGGTGAGGCTGCGCACGATATGGCCGGCGGCTATTCAAATGACGGAGACACCCCTCTCGGGAATCTGATTGCTGACGGTATGCGGCAAGCGATGAATTCAGATTTCGCATTAATGAACGGGGGCGGCATCCGCCAAGATTTAAAAAAAGGAACGATTACATGGGGAGACTTGTTCAATATCCAGCCTTTCGGCAATGTACTCGTCCGGCTTGAAATTAAAGGCAGGGATTTATACGATATTATAGACGCGCAAATATCCCCATCTTACGGCCCGGATTACTCGATCAGCGGCTTCGCTTATACATGGGACCCGAAAACAAATAAAACCGCGGCTATTTTTCTTGAAGACGGAACACCGATTGATTTAGACCAAACATATACGCTGACCGTAAACAACTTTATGGCATCTGCTTCAGGAAGCAAGTATTTGCCGATTTCCAGGCTTGGAAAAAATCCGGTCACAGGTCCGGAAGATATCGAAGCCACAGTCAAATTTGTCAAAAGCTTTAAAGAACCGATCGCTTATACTGCCGAAGGGCGAATCAAAAAATTAGCAGAAGATGATTCGCGTCCGGGAGAACAGCCCGGACGCGGGGCTGATCCAGATGACAAAGAAAAACCCGGAAGCGGAGGCGCTGATCCGAATGACGAAGAAAAACCGTCTGGTGATAAGGGCGATGGGGGGAAACCCGGCAATGACACCGGAGAAAGTCCGGTTCATGACGGTACCGGCAATGCTTCAAGGAGCGGCGCTATTCCTGTTGCGGGCATGACGACCGGTGAAGGATCAGATGCGCCTGCGGAGAAGATGGACGGTCTGTCAAATGATGCGTTTCTGCCAGACGAGCGTGAAGAGCGCAAGCTACCCGATACGGCGGCAGCTTACGGCGGTTTCCTTTTATACGGCTTCCTGACGTTTATGTTCGGAGCGATTCTTTATATGCGGAAAAGGGGTATTGCGAGACTATGAAAGTCAAGATGTTATCGTTTCTGCTGATGATAGCGGGGCTTGCCACTTTTGCATACGGCGGCTGGAAAATATTCGATATGAACAGACAGACGGATCTTTCTTTAACTGAAGCAAAAGAAGCCATTGCATCGAGTCAATCCGCCCGTTCGGCTAAGCACCCATCGGCGCCCGCTTCATTTAAGCCCGCCGCCGGCGAAGCGGCAGGCATACTCCATATTCCCAAACTGGGCGCAGAGCTTCCCATCGTTGAAGGGACCAGTCCCGATGATTTGGAAAAAGGCGTCGGTCATTATAAAGGCAGCTATTATCCAAAACAAAACGGGCAAATTGTTCTTTCAGGCCACAGGGATACGGTTTTTCGCAGAACAGGGGAGCTGGAAATCGGAGATAAGCTGAAAATCGAGCTTCCATACGGAAGCTTCGAATATGAAATCACACACACGAAAATTGTTGACCAAAGTGACACGTCCATCATCACGCTGCAGCGTGAAAAAGAAGAGCTGCTGTTAACGACATGCTATCCGTTTTCTTATATCGGAAATGCGCCTGAGCGCTATATTATTTATGCAAAGCCGCTGAAAGGATGACAAAATCCCAAAACAAAAAGCCGTTTTGGGATTTTGTCAACAATCTGTAAGGCTGTCCCATCGAGGACAGCTTTTTTACCGTTTAATCAACCGTGCCGAACAGTCGTCCGATTTCGTCTTTTAAATCATCCGGAAGCGGTGCCGCGACAGTGACACGTTCTTTTGTGATCGGATGGGTGACATTGATCTCGATTGCGTGAAGAGCCTGTCTCTGAAAAAGCCCCTTTGAACCGCCGTATAAGGTGTCGCCTGACAAAGGATGACCGATGCTTGCAAGGTGAACGCGTATTTGGTGGGTTCGGCCTGTCTCCAGCTGAAGTCTGCACAGTGTAACATCGTGACGGCTGTCATATCCTTTCGATTCAAAATGGGTGACAGCGGGCTGTCCGGAATGGGACACCCTTCTTCTGACGGGGTGGTGCTTGTCTCTGCCGATTGGCGCCGAAATGGTTCCCGTTTTTTTTCTGAATTTCCCTTCCGCTACGGCTACATATGTCCGCGCCAGTTCTTTTCTTTGCAGCTGTTCGTCTAAAAGCGCGTGGGCGAGGCGGTGCTTTGCAAAAACGACAGCGCCGCTCGTATCCTTGTCCAGACGGTGGACGTGCCGGACTTTTCGCTCCTCCCCGTTCATTTGAAAATAAAACGCCACAAGGTTGCTCAGCGTGCCGGTCTGGCCGGCTTCATTCGGATGAGTCGCCATTCCCGCCGGCTTATTGACAATAAGCATGTGATCATCTTCAAACAGGACGGGAAGTTCCCCGTATTCAGGGACGATTCCGCTTTCTTCCTCCTCTCTGAGATCGATCATCACGCTGTCTCCGCTCTCCAGCCGAACGTTATGATTCACCGATTTATGATTCACTTTAACTTTCTCGTTTGCGATCCAGTATTGAATGACAGGCTTCGATGCTTTCGCCTCTCTTTTTAAATATGCATATAAAAGTTCGCCGTGATGCCGTATGTCTGCACTGAAGAATAAGCCGTGATTTTTTTGGTTCATTTTTACTGCTCCTTTCTGTAAAAAGCGTTCAGGAATTAGGAAACACTTACCTCCACAGCCCATTGTTTATGTATGCTATTCTGTTTGAAGAGATTTGAACAAGGGATGAAGGGTGATCGATTTGCGAATTGTAAAGGCAGCAACTGAAGAACAAGAAATTTATATCGAAGAGCTTGTATCAGAGCTGTATCAAATATTTCCATTGTACTTGAATAAACAAAAAATAAAAGAACTCAAAAAGCAGGGCGCGCTTCAATTGAAAGAGGATGAATACAAAGGAACGCTCGATGAAGCGTTTCAGATTATGACAAGCCTGCAATTGATCCATGCATTATTAACTAAGGCGAAGCGCAAGTGGGTGCTCAAAGACCGTGATCTGTTCGATAAAAATAGCCGCAAGCTGAATGACTGCGGTCTGTACTTCCCTCTAACATCTGCCGACTTTCATATCGTGAATACCGAGAATAAAATGCTGATGTAAAAAGCCGGCTAACTGAAGTGAAAGAGCTTGTTCCAAATCGGAAAAAGCTCTTCTTTTTATGAAAAGATGATATAAGAAAAAAGCGGAAAACACAATGAAATGGTGCCAACTTCCTTTTTAGCATGTGCATGACCTGTACATACTAACAACCGAAAGGGGTGCAGTCTATTGACGACAATCAGCAATGCGATGTCTAGACAAGTGGCGACAATTTCTTCCAATCAAACGGTTCAAGAAGCGGCTGAGTTGATGAGCCGCCATAATGTAGGTGCGATTCCGGTCGTAGATCAAGGCGTATTAAAAGGCATGATCACAGACCGTGATATCACGCTCAGAACGACAGCGGAAGGCCAGGACGGACAGACACCTGTTTCAAACGTCATGACAACAAATGTTGTTTCAGGAAATCCGAACATGAGCCTTGAAGAAGCATCACAGCTGATGGCTCAAAGCCAAATCCGCCGTCTCCCGATCGTCGAAAACAACCATTTAGTCGGCATTTTGGCGCTCGGGGATCTGGCGGTAAACGAATTGTCCAATGAATCTGCCGGACAGGCGCTTGCGAACATTTCCACTCCGGCACGGACTCAGTAAGAACGGAAGAGCTTGCCTCTTACAGCAGGCTCTTCTTCATTTATACATACCGGTTTTTAGTGTCTTCTCTTTTCAAGGAGCGGCAAGAAGGATACAATGAATGGTGCAAACAGTCAAAAGGAGTTGGGCTAAAGCGCGATGATTAAAGCAGTGATTTTTGATTTTGACGGTCTTATTTTAGATACAGAAACGCACGAATATGAAGTGCTCCAGGAAATTTTTGAAGAGCACGGCTCAGAGCTGCCAATGTCGGTTTGGGGAAATGTCATCGGCACGGCCGCCGGATTCCAGCCGTTTTCTTATCTGGAGGAACAGCTGCAAAAAAAACTGGACCATGAACAACTAACGAAATTGAGACAAGAGCGTTTTACGAAAAGAATGGAAAATGAAAAAGCGCGCCCAGGTGTGGAAGCTTATTTGTCCGCGGCGAAAGAGCTCGGTTTAAAAATCGGGCTGGCGTCAAGCTCAGATTATAAATGGGTGTCCCAGCATTTAAAACAAATCGGTCTGTACGATGATTTCGAATGCATCAGAACGGCCGATGATGTTGAGGAAGTCAAACCGAACCCGGAACTCTATTTGAAAGCGGCGGAATGCCTCGGTGTGAAGCCTGAGGAGTGCATTGCATTCGAAGACTCTGTCAACGGATCAATCGCCGCGAAAAGAGCCGGAATGAAATGTGTCATTGTACCGAATAAAGTAACGAAAAGCCTGCTGTTCGAGCATTATGACCACCGCCTGGAATCAATGGCGGAAATGGAGCTGGAACAGCTGATCGAAAAAATCTCCGATCCATCATAAAAGCCAGAGGAGGAATGGGACGTGTCCGAAAAACTGGATCTTTCCCGCTTTGAAAAAAAGATCGTCATCCGCAATATTGAAGAAAAAGATATCGACAGCATCATCGGGCTTCAAGAGCTTTGTTTTCCGGGAATGATCCCATGGAAACGGGAGCATCTGGAAAGCCATTTGGAACACTTCCCGGAAGGCCAGTTTTGCGCAGAGCTTGACGGAGAAGTGATCGGTTCCTGTTCAAGCCTGTTGATCAACTTTGATGAATATGACGACAGACATACATGGCAGGATATTACAGACGACGGGTATATTACGAATCACAATCCCGACGGCTTAAACATGTACGGCATCGAGGTCATGGTTCATCCCGAATACAGACGGATGAAGATCGGCCACCGTCTCTATGAAGCGCGAAAAGATCTGGCAAGGCGCTTGAATTTAAAGAGCATTATCATCGGCGGCAGAATTCCGAACTATCATAAGTACGCTTCCGAGATGACGCCGAGGGAGTATGTCGAACAGGTCATCCACCACCAGATATATGATCCGGTCCTTTCGTTCCAGCTGCTGAACGGATTCACCATGATGCGGATCAACCCGAACTATCTCCCGGATGACAGAGCATCAAGCAAATATGCGACATTGATGGAGTGGAATAATGTCGACTACTTGCCGCAGACGAAGCGCTATTACAAATCAGCTTTTCCGGTGAGAATATGCGTGATTCAATATGAAATGAAGCAGATCCATTCCTTCGAGGAGTTCGCCAACCAAGTCGAATACTATGCAGATGTGGCTTCAGACGCAGGAGCGGATTTTGCCGTCTATCCGGAAATCTTTACGACGCAGCTGATGTCGTTTCTGGAAGAGCGCTCACCGAGCCTGGCCGTTCAGCGGATTACCGAATATACAGAAGACTATATCAGCCTGTTCACAGACCTTGCCGTTAAATACAATGTCAACATTATCGGCGGTTCCCACTTCGTTGAAGAAGAAGGAAAGATCTACAATATCGCTTACTTGTTCAGAAGGGACGGAACCATCGAAAAGCAATATAAGCTCCATATTACCCCGAATGAACGAAAATGGTGGGGCATCAGCAGGGGGGACGAAGTGCGCGTCTTTGACACAGACTGCGGCAAAATCGCGATCCAGATCTGCTATGACATCGAGTTTCCGGAGCTAGGCAGAATCGCAACCGAAAAAGGGGCCAAGATTATTTTTACCCCTTTCTGCACGGAAGACCGCCAAGGCTATTTGCGAGTCAGGTACTGCGCTCAAGCAAGAGCGGTTGAAAACCAGGTGTACACGGTTATTTCCGGAACGGTCGGCAATCTGCCGCAAACCGAAAATATGGATATTCAATATGCGCAATCCGCGATTTTCGCTCCTTCAGATTTTGAATTTGCAAGGGATGGAATCGTCGGCGAATGCAATCCGAACATTGAGATGGTGGTCATCGGCGATGTCGACCTGGAAATTCTCAGAAGACAGCGGCAGGACGGAACGGTCCGGCAGCTCAAGGACAGACGCCATGACATCTACAGGATTCATTATAAAAAATAGCAGATTCGGGTGCCGGCCGCTTGAGGCCGGCTTTTTCCTGTTGACTTTCAGCTTTATTTTTCATATATTGTAACTATTAAAAGGAGGTGGAAAAGATGAATCAAACTGGTAAGCGTATGACGGATATGCAAGCCCATCTGTATATTTGTCGCGCGATTTTTTCCGGGGAATGCGTATTACGGGATCAGTCTGCCCTTTTTTACACATTCAATTGGAAAAAATACCAGTGAGAGACATCTGCCCACAATCGGATTTTCTGATGCTGACGGCGGGGTGTAAGCTCTGCCGTCTTTTTAATGCTCGGTGTCTCTTCACGGGATGCGGAGGAAAGATGGATGATTATATGCAGTTTGCAACATGTCGGTCAAACTTACGGAGGACATACGATTTTCAACGGGCTGTCATGGGACCTGCACCAAGGGGAGCGCGTCGGTCTGATCGGACGAAATGGGGAAGGGAAAACGACGTTGTTGAAGCTGATCAGCGGCCAAATGAAACCTGATGAAGGTCTTGTGACATGGAAAAAAGGATTATCAACAGGGCTCTTGGAGCAGAATCCCGCATGGGACGGCAGCAAAACGGTAAAAGAGCTGCTGTATGATGTTTTTTCATCATTATGGAACACACAGCAGAAGCTTTCCCGGATCGAACGTCAATTGGCGGTTGAAAAGGACGCGGAAAAACTCAGATTCCTTTTGGAAAAGTACGGGGCTTTGCAGGATGAATTTCAGCGAAAAGGCGGCTACGGCATCAGCGCGCAAATCGAACGGGTGGCGCACGGCTTGAATATCGAGCGGCTATTCAATGCCGAGTGGCGGGAGTTAAGCGGAGGCGAACGGACGAAAGCGGGTCTTGCAAGGCTTCTCCTGTCAGCTCCGGATCTGCTTTTGCTGGATGAGCCGACAAACCATTTGGATTTAACATCGATCGAATGGCTGACGTCTTTTTTAAAGCAGTACAAAGGTACTGCGGTCATTGTGTCGCATGATCGCTATTTCCTGGATGAATCGGTTACTTCGATTCTCGAAATCGACCAAGGAGAGCTTCACTTTTCAAAAGGCGGCTATACACACTATGCTGATGAACGGGAAGAGCGCCTTATGAGAGAATTTCATGACTATCAGGATCAGCAGAAGAAAATCAAAAAAATGAAGGAAACAATCAAGCGGCTGAAGGAATGGGCGAATCGCGCCAATCCTCCGAATGACGGCCTGCACCGAAGAGCGAAAAGTATGGAAAAAGCTTTGGAGCGCATGGAGAAGGTGAAAAAACCCGTTCTGGAACGCAAAAAGATCGACTTAGTTTTCAGCATGGATGAACGAAGCGGAAAAGATGTTGTCAGGCTTGAGGATGTCTGCAAAAGCTTCGGTGAGCGGCAGCTTTTTGACAATCTCAGTATGCATGTCCGTTTTCAGGAGCGCGCCGCCATCGTCGGAGAGAACGGCAGCGGCAAAACGACGCTGCTCAACATCATCAGCGGAAAGGAAACGCCGGACAGCGGTGACGTGCAGCTTGGCAGCAATTTATCGGCCGCATATCTGACTCAGCATGTCGGTGAAATGGAGGAAGAGCGCACCGTTTTAGCCGAATTCCGTGAACATGTTTCTGCATCAGAAGGCGAAGCCAGAATGATGCTTGCAAAGTTTTTGTTTTTCGGCCAATCCGTCTTCCGAAAAGTGAAAGATTTAAGCGGAGGCGAACGGATGCGGCTTCGCTTGGCACAGCTCGTTCACCAAAATCATAATGTGCTGATCCTCGATGAGCCGACAAACCATTTGGACATCGAATCTAAGGAGATGCTTGAAGAAGCATTAAGCCAATTTCAAGGGACGATTATTGCGGTTTCGCATGACAGGTACTTTCTTGACCGGCTTTTCAATGTCATCTGGTGGCTTGACGGCAGGAAACTCGTCAAGTATGAAGGAAACTATACATTCGCAAGGGAGAAGCGGCAGCAGGGTTGACACATTTTTATCACATTTGATAAGATGTTGCTACAGTTATAGAAGACAAAAGCAATGGAATGTATGCACGAACTGTATATATTCTCTTTCAATATTTTAATTCTGCTTGATTTTGTTGTATGGGTATGCATACAAGTTAGGCAGCATTCGAACGCCTGTTGACACAGGTTATTTGAGTGCTGCCTTTTTTTATTGTCTTTCTGCCATAACTGTGAGAAAAGAAGGGATAATGGAGGGGTTTAGTTAGTATGGCTTTTCGAAAACCGGATGAAATAGCGAATGCAGCAATTGAAGCAGGGATGAAAAAAGTACAGCTCCCGCTGCCGTCTCTGCTTGTATTGGGGTTTTTAGGCGGCGCATTTATCGCGCTTGGTTATTTGCTTGATATCAGGGTAATCGGCGACCTGCCGAAAGAATGGGGAAGCCTGTCCAGCCTGATCGGAGCTGCCGTATTTCCTGTCGGTCTGATACTGGTGGTGCTCGCTGGCGCTGAATTGATCACAGGGAATATGATGTCCGTTGCGATGGCTTTATTTTCAAGAAAAATATCACTAAAACAATTGGCGGTTAACTGGGGAATCGTCACGATTATGAACTTAATCGGCGCACTGTTTGTTGCTTACTTTTTCGGACATTTGGTTGGATTGACTGAAACAGGCCCTTATTTAGAAAAAACGATCGCCGTTGCACAAGGAAAACTAGATATGAGCTTCGGCAAGGTTCTCATTTCCGGCATCGGCTGTAACTGGCTTGTATGTCTTGCGGTATGGCTTTCTTTCGGCGCACAAGACGGAGCAGGGAAAATCCTTGGCATCTGGTTCCCAATTATGGCGTTTGTGGCCATCGGATTTCAGCACGTTGTCGCCAACATGTTTGTGATTCCCGCAGCCATTTTTGCAGGCTCATTCACCTGGGGGCAGTTTATCGGAAACATCATTCCTGCTTTTATCGGCAATGTCATCGGCGGAGCGGTGTTTGTCGGTCTCATTTATTTTATTGCATATCCTAAGAAAGACCGCTCCAGAAAAGAAATGAAGCAGGTATCATGAACAAAGGGCAAATCCGCTCGATAAAACATAAAAACGCCATTTTTATAAAAAGATGATTAAAAATAGAAATTGGCGGTATGTCCCGCAGGCAGTAGAGGCATTGGTGTCTTCTTTTGTCTGCGGTTTTTATTTGCCTGCGGCAGCTTCGGTTGAAGCGGATTTGAGAGGGGCTGAGCGATATGATGATTAACAAACGGTTTAAAAATCCGTAAGAATTCGAACCGAGATCAGCTACAGTACGACTGATCCGGAAAGTGGAGGGGTTTTTACTTAGACCACCGAACAACGGATATGGACATTCGCCGATGCCTATGTCCCGCCTGGAAATGTCCATGATTTCTGTGCCCTGTCTTGACCGGTTGGATCACCAAATTGCTCCTCACAGCCGCATGCCAGAACATGAAGTAGATTGCATTTACCTAGCCAAGCGGAGTTAGGTATGTGGGAGCTCTTACTGTATTTAAAATCCGATGAATACCTAGAGAAACACCGTTGAAAACAAACGGGTTTTTCTATATGATTGATAGTATTAATGAGAACGGTTATACATAAAAAGAAGGTGCATCATGGAGTTTCTGTTTGTTTTACTGCCGGTTTTCGGGATATTTGCGATCGGGTTCATCGGACAAAAGCTGCTTCATTTTGATATTCAGAACCTATCGAAAATGTCCCTGTATTTAATGTCTCCGTTTTTAGCGTTTGATACGTTTTATGAGAACAAGCTGACGATGGATTATATTTATATGTCTGTCTATTGTCTCGGCCTCTGTTTAACTTTGATTCTATTTGTCTACCTCATTTCATATGTTCACGGATATTCCAATCAGGAGCGGTGCGCTCTCGTTTTATCATCCGCTTTCATGAATAACGGAAACTACGGAACTCCCGTCGTCCTGCTTGTCTACGGCACGGCCGGGCTTGATATCGCCGTTGTGCTGATGGTTCTTCAGCAGCTTGTCATGAGCACGATTGGCATGTATTACGCAGCGAAAGGAAGCCCAGAAGCGGGCGGATTTAAAATCGTGATGACGAGGGTTATCCGGATGCCGGTCGCATACGGTGCGCTGCTCGGCATATGCTTTCAGCTGGGGCATATTTCGATTCCCGAACAGTTAATGACAGGAATTAAATTGGTGGGAGATGCCGCGATTCCGACGATTATGATTATTCTCGGCATGCAGCTTGCGGTGATTTCCTTTCAACATATCGAATACCGGAAAATTTCTTACTCGCTTTTGCTGAAATTATTCGTGTCTCCGCTCATTGCCCTGGGGTTTGCGCTGATTCTTCCGGTCGACGGGCTGGTCAAACAGATCATGGTGTTGGCGGCGGCCATGCCGACGGCGGCGAACACGACTTTGATGGCCGTACAGTTTGAAACAAAGCCGGAAATCGTTTCAAGCGCGACTTTTATCAGTACAATGCTCAGCATCGCCACCCTTCCGGTGGTGCTGTGGCTGCTTTCATTATGGGGCTGACCTGAATTTTTCTTTCAGGCGGCCTTTTTTCTGGCGATAACAAAGGGAAGCTTGCACCGCTTAAAAAACGGCGGCTGATGACAAGGGAAGCCGCCGTTTCCTGAGTTTACCCGTCTATTTGCAATGCGATATTTCCAAACTGCTCCCCGTCTTTCATCCGTTTAAAGGCCGGAACCGCTTCTGATAAAGGAAATACTTGATCGATCACCGGCTTAAGGGAATGGCGTTCGATAAAATCAATCATTTGCCGAAATTCTTCGAGGCTGCCCATCGAAGTGCCGATGATGCTGATCTGCGGGAAAAAGAGCGAGCGCAGCGGAAGCTGGATACTTTCTCCAGAGCTGGCACCGAAAATGACGATCCTTCCGTTCGGTTTAATGACATCGAAATAATTTGCAAAAGTGGCGGGACCGATGCTGTCGAGAATTAAATCGACCCGTTCCCCATCCAAGCTTTCCTTCCACAGGCCGCGGCTGTCAATTGCGAAGTCCGCCCCATAGCGGAGCGCTTCTTTTCTTTTTTCTTCGCTTCGGGAGGTTACAATCACCCGCGCGCCCGCGGCCTTTGCCATGAGCAGCGCATTTGTGGCGACGCCTCCGCCGGCTCCCGGTATGAGAATGTGTTCGCCTTTTTCTAAATGTCCTTTCGTAAATAAAGCCCTGTAAGCGGTCAGAGCGGATAAAGGCAGGACGCCTGCTTCCTCCCAGGAAAGGTGCGCCGGCTTTTTCAACACGTGCTTCGCCGGGACGATGACATGCTCTGCGAAAGTCCCGTCAGAGGGGCCGCCGAGAATGTCCGGCACTTGCGGAACGGAATCCGTATATTCCCAGCCGATGCTCGGATTGATGATCACCTCTGTATGAACGGCGAGGTCCCGAACGCCTTCACCTGTCTCTTCGATCATACCTGCTCCGTCGGATCCGGGAATAAACGGGGCATCGCCTGCCTTTCTGGACTGAAAAAGGAACAAGTCGCGGTGGTTCAGCCCGGCTGCTTTCAGCCTGATTTTGACTTCACCGGGGCCGGGCGTTTTGTCGGAAACGTCTGTATATTTCAGCCCTGAAAGGCCCTTGATTCCTTCATGGATGATCGCTTTCATAAAAAAATTCCCCCCATTCGAGTTGGTTGTGTTAAATTATGGACATGAATGAAGGTAAATGTAAAATGATTTGCCCGGGGCCGCTTAGAGGCCTTCTGTTTTATAAAGGATTGCAATGAGGCGGAAATTCCATTAGTGTAATACAGAAGCAAGCTAGCAAGTGAAGGAGATGGAACATGAGTTTTCACGATCAAAATATTTTACCTGCGGTACGCAATATGAAGCAGTTCGATACATTCCTGGACAGCCCTTTTTCATACGGGGTGCTGCTTGACATCCATCTTGGACAGCTGGGAGGCGTGATCAGCGCGGCAAGATCCCATGGGAAAAAAATGTTTGTTCACGTCGATCTGATCCAAGGAATTAAGCATGATGAATACGGTGCGGAATTCATTTGCCAGGAAATGAAACCGGCGGGCATTCTTTCTACGAGATCAAGCGTTATCGCCAAAGCAAAGCAGAAGAAAGTGTATGCGATCCAGCGCATGTTTTTAATAGACACAAGCGCCATGAAGAAGAGCATTGAATTGGTGAAAAAGCACAGACCCGACTATATAGAAGTGCTTCCCGGAGTAGTGCCGGAATTGATCAGGGAAGTCAAAGAAATAACCGGCATTCCGATCTTTGCGGGCGGGTTTATCCGTACCGAAAAAGACGTCGAGCAGGCGCTTGCAGCAGGGGCGTCCGCAGTCACCACCTCAGACACTGATTTATGGAAAAAATACTGGAACTAAAAATTTAAAATGTGAAAAATTATTGACAACGCTTTCACTATACGATACGATCTTACTAAGTTAATACATTGTGACGGAGACCCGGAGACCACAGCAGTTCTTTACTCAGTATGATGTAAAGAAAGTTTGCTGTGTTTTTTTATGGTCTTTTAGACACAGTGGAGAAGGTGAACTTATGGCGTTCATCTATTAGAATAATACTTCATAATAGATTTTAGGAGGGATAGCCTTGACAGCATTTTGGGGGGAAGTTATCGGAACGATGCTGCTCATCGTCTTTGGAGCTGGAGTTTGTGCAGGAGTTAATTTGAAAAAATCGCTGTCCCATCAATCCGGATGGATTGTGATCGTCTTCGGCTGGGGGCTTGGCGTGGCCATGGCGGTATATGCCGTCGGCGGCATCAGCGGAGCGCATTTAAATCCGGCCGTTACATTGGGGCTGGCATTTGTCGGAGATTTTCCTTGGGAAGAAGTGCCTTCATATATTTTGGGACAGATGATCGGCGCATTTTTAGGAGCGGTGCTCGTTTTTCTTCACTACTTGCCGCACTGGAAAGAAACCGAGGATCAAGGCGCGAAGCTTGGAGTATTTTCGACAGGTCCGGCGATTCCAAATACATTTGCAAACCTGTTCAGTGAAACATTGGGGACTTTTATTCTCGTTCTCGGACTTTTAACGATCGGTGCAAACAAGTTTACTGACGGACTGAATCCTCTTGTTGTCGGATTTCTGATCGTGGCGATCGGTATCTCGCTCGGCGGAACAACAGGCTATGCGATTAACCCTGCCCGCGATCTGGGGCCGAGAATTGCCCATTTTGTCCTTCCGATTGCAGGCAAAGGGAGTTCAAACTGGAAGTACGCGTGGATCCCTGTTTTAGGACCGGCGCTTGGCGGTTCATTTGCAGGCGTTTTTTACAACGCCGTATTCAAAGGGCATATCACAAACACATTTTGGATTGTAAGCGTTATACTAGTTGTGATATTGTTAGGTTTCTATATTCATATGAAAAAACAAGCAGTTGATCAATCGGTCAACATTTAAAAAAAACGCAATCTTAACAGACATATAAGGGGGAGTTTCAAAATGGAAAAGTACATTTTGTCTCTTGATCAAGGCACCACAAGCACAAGGGCGATTGTTTTCAACAAAGCAGGCGAAATCGTCCATATTGCGCAAAAGGAATTCCGGCAATATTTTCCAAACCCTGGCTGGGTTGAACACAATGCAAACGAAATCTGGGGCTCTGTTCTGTCGGTGATCGCTTCAGCGCTTTCAGAATCGGGGATCGAAGCCGGACAAATTGCCGGAATCGGGATCACAAACCAGCGGGAAACGACCGTGGTTTGGGATAAACATACCGGCAAACCGGTCTACAACGCGATTGTGTGGCAGTCCCGCCAATCGGCTGAGATATGCCAGGAATTAAAAGAGAAAGGCTATGAAGAGACGATCAGAGAAAAAACAGGGCTTTTAATCGATCCTTATTTTTCAGGCACGAAAGTGAAATGGATCCTGGATCATGTGGAAGGGGCAAGGGAGAAAGCCGAAAACGGCGACCTTCTCTTCGGTACGATCGATTCTTGGCTGATCTGGAAAATGTCCGGCGGAAAAGCGCATGTGACAGATTATTCAAACGCCTCAAGAACATTGATGTTCAACATCTATGACCTAAAATGGGATGATGAACTTCTCGATATTCTCGGCGTGCCGAAATCGATGCTTCCGGAAGTCAAGCCTTCATCGCATGTATACGCTGAAACGGTCGATTATCATTTCTTCGGCAAAAACATTCCGATTGCAGGTGCAGCCGGCGACCAGCAGGCAGCATTGTTCGGGCAGGCTTGCTTTGAAGAAGGAATGGTTAAGAACACGTATGGAACAGGCTGCTTTATGCTGATGAACACCGGCGAGAAAGCGATTAAATCAGAGCACGGCCTGCTGACGACAATCGCTTGGGGCATCGACGGAAAGGTGGAATATGCGCTGGAAGGCAGCGTCTTCGTCGCGGGTTCCGCTATTCAATGGCTGCGTGATGGGCTGAGAATGTTTAAAGACGCCAAAGAAAGTGAAAAATACGCTGTAAGAGCAGAATCTGCCGATGGTGTTTATGTGGTCCCTGCATTTGTAGGTTTAGGCACGCCTTATTGGGACAGCGATGTCCGCGGCGCTGTATTCGGACTGACCCGGGGTACGACGAAAGAGCATTTTATCAGAGCAACGCTTGAAGCGCTTGCCTATCAAACGAAAGACGTGCTGGACGCAATGAAGGAAGACTCCGGGATCCCGGTTAAAACGCTGAGAGTCGACGGCGGAGCTGTCAAAAACAACTTCCTGATGGATTTTCAGGGCGACATTTTAGATGTCCCTGTAGAACGTCCTGAAATCAATGAAACAACAGCGCTTGGTTCAGCCTATTTAGCGGGCCTTGCTGTCGGCTTCTGGAGCGATCGTTCCGAGATCAAAGACCAGTGGCAGCTTGACAAACGTTTTGAACCGAAAATGGAAGAAAAAGAGCGTGAGAGCCTGTACAACGGGTGGAAGAAAGCTGTAAATGCAGCTAGGGCTTTTAAATAAGCTGCATGTATGTTACAATCTAATTAAGTTAATAGAAACGGTTGGAGAAGAGGAGAGACCGCAGACACCAAAGCAGTATCAGCGCTTTGGATGTTTGTGGTCTCTTTTTCTATTTTTTACCGTGACAACAAGGGAGGACATGAAACATGGAATCATTATTTTCAAGCCGTAAACGGGACGACATTTTACAGAATATGACAAAGCAGAAGTATGACGTGTTTATTATCGGCGGAGGTATTACTGGGGCAGGGACGGCATTGGATGCCGCATCGCGCGGAATGAAAACGGCGCTTTGCGAAATGCAGGACTTTGCAGCCGGAACGTCAAGCCGTTCCACGAAACTTGTACACGGCGGGCTTCGCTATTTAAAGCAATTTGAAGTGAAAATGGTAGCCGAGGTCGGCAAAGAGCGGGCGATCGTCTATGAAAACGGGCCGCACGTTACAACGCCCGAATGGATGCTGCTTCCGATGCATAAGGGAGGGACTTTCGGCAAATTCAGCACTTCAATCGGACTGAGGGTGTACGACTTTTTGGCAGGCGTCAAAAAAGCTGAGCGGAGGAGCATGCTGACTGCCGAAGAAACGCTTCAAAAAGAGCCGCTCGTGAAAAAGAACGGCCTGAAGGGCGGCGGCTATTATGTCGAATACCGGACGGATGATGCCAGATTGACGATCGAAGTCATGAAAGAAGCCGTTAAATTCGGAGCCGAGGCCGTCAATTATGCAAAAGTAAGCGATTTTATATATGAAAACGGCAAGGTCACCGGCGTGGTCATTGAAGACGTCTTCACGAAAAAAACGTACCGCGTCTACGCGAAAAAAATTGTCAATGCCGCGGGGCCGTGGGTCGACCGTCTGCGGGAAAAAGACCATTCAAAAGAAGGCAAACACCTTCAGCATACAAAAGGCGTGCATCTTGTTTTTGATCAATCGGTCTTTCCTTTAAAACAAGCCGTTTATTTTGATACGCCTGACGGCCGCATGGTGTTCGCCATTCCGAGAGACGGAAAGGCATATGTCGGCACAACAGACACCGTCTACAACGAGAATTTGGAACACCCTCGAATGACGACAGCAGACAGGGATTATGTCATCAATGCAATCAACTATATGTTCCCTGAACTTGGAATCAAAGCCGAAGATGTCGAATCAAGCTGGGCTGGCCTCAGACCGCTGATTCATGAAGAAGGAAAAGACCCGTCCGAGATTTCCCGAAAAGATGAGATCTGGACTTCTGAATCCGGACTGATCACGATCGCCGGCGGAAAGCTGACAGGCTACAGAAAAATGGCTGAGCATATCGTCGATCTTGTCAGAGACCGATTAAAAGAAGAGGGCGACAGAGACTTCGGGCCTTGCAGAACAAAAACGATGCCGATTTCAGGCGGCCATATCGGCGGCTCCAAAAATCTGGAGGCTTTTATTCAAGCGAAAGCAGCCGAAGGGATTGAGGCCGGACTGTCCGAAGAGACGGCCAAACAAATCGCCGCACGATACGGTTCGAACGCAGACCGCCTGTTTGATCGTATTCCATCGCTGAAAGATGAAGCAGCAAAACGCCGCATCCCTGTCCATGTACTAGCAGAAATGGATTACGGGATCGAGGAAGAAATGGCAGCCGTCCCGGCAGACTTCTTCGTCCGCAGAACCGGTGCGCTGTTCTTTGACATCAATTGGGTCCGCACTTACAAAGAGAGCCTTACGGACTACATGAGCGAGAAGCTGAACTGGGATGGCGAAACGAAGGCCCGGCATGTCAAGGCATTGGAAGGACTACTACACGATGCTGTTGTCCCGCTGGAAAGCAAATGATTTATTAGGTCAAATAACCTTGGTGAATTTTCGTTAATAATCAATCGAATGGCCCGGCGTGAGGCTGTCTTGAACAGGCAGCCTCATTTTTTTCATTTGGCATGCTAAATTTGGACAAAGCGGCGGTTTGTCGATATGATAAAAGAAAAGCTGCAATTACTTAGCTAGAACATTGGAGGTAATCATGAGCTGGAGAACGAGCTATGAACGCTGGAGAAACAAAGAAAACTTAGATTCCGAATTAAAAGCGCTTCTTTTGGAAGCGGAAGGAAATGAAAAAGAACTAGAGGATTGCTTTTATAAAAAACTTGAGTTTGGTACAGCCGGTATGCGCGGTGAGATCGGACCGGGCCCGAACCGCATGAACGTTTATACGGTTCGCAAAGCATCGGCGGGCCTTGCCGCATACATAGGAGCGAACGGCGGCGAAGCAAAAAAGCGCGGCGTTGTGATCGCGTACGATTCCCGCCACAAATCGCCTGAATTTGCAATGGAAGCTGCTAAGACGCTCGCAGAAAACGGCGTTCAAACGTACGTGTTTGACGAACTGCGCCCGACACCTGAACTTTCCTTTGCGGTAAGAGAACTGAATGCGTTTGCAGGTATTGTCATCACGGCGAGCCATAACCCGCCTGAATACAACGGCTATAAAGTGTACGGAGAGGACGGCGCGCAGCTTCCGCCTGCTGATGCCGACAAACTCACCGGCTATGTCAATGCGATAGAAAACGAACTGGAAATCGAAGCCGGAGATGAAGCTGCTTTAACCGAAAAAGGGCTGATTAAAATAATCGGCGAGGAAATCGATCAAGCGTATCTCGATAAACTGACATCGATTTCTGTCAACCCTGATCTGGCAAAGGAGACCGAAGTCAAAGTCATCTTCACCCCGCTTCACGGCACGGCAAACAAGTCTGTCAGACGGGGCCTGAAAGCTCTCGGGTATGAACATGTCACAGTCGTCCCCGAACAGGAGCTCCCTGACCCTGACTTTTCGACCGTATCTTCTCCGAATCCGGAAGAGCACGCCGCTTTTGAATATGCGATCAGACTAGGAGAAGAAAATGGAGCCGACATTCTGATCGGAACCGATCCAGACGCAGACCGGCTCGGCGTCGCTGTAAAGGATCAAGAAGGCCGCTACGTAGTGCTGACAGGAAATCAAACCGGCGCGCTGCTCCTGCATTATCTGCTGTCGCAAAAACAGCAGAAAGGCATGCTGCCTGATAACGGCGTCGTTCTGAAAACGATTGTGACGAGCGAAATGGGGCGCGACATCGCCGCTTCTTTCGGACTGGACACGATCGACACGCTGACCGGCTTTAAATTCATCGGAGAAAAAATCAAACAATTTGAAGCATCGGGCGAATATGCTTTCCAATTCGGTTATGAGGAAAGCTACGGCTACTTGATCGGCGACTTCGCAAGGGACAAGGATGCCGTCCAGGCCGCACTGCTTGCCGTTGAAGTATGCGCCTTCTATAAAAAGCAGGGAAAATCGCTTTATGACGGGCTCCTCGAATTGTATAAATCGTTCGGCTTCTATAGAGAAGGCTTGAAGTCCCTGACCTTAAAAGGAAAAGAGGGAGCGGAGCAAATCGCAGCCATCCTCAGCACATTCAGAGAACAGCCGCCTCTTTCCATCGCCGGAAAAGATGTCGTATCCGCCGAAGACTATTTGACAGGGAAGCGGACGCTGCTAAAGGAAAACAAAAGGGAAACGATCGACCTTCCGAAATCCAATGTTTTGAAATATTTCCTTGAAGACGGCTCATGGTTCTGCCTCCGTCCATCAGGAACAGAGCCTAAAGTGAAATTTTATTTCGCGGTCAAAGGCCGAACCAATGAAGAAAGCGAAGCGCTTCTCAATCAATTGACAGACGAAGTGATGAAAAAAATCGACGATATTGTAAAAGCGACCTCAAATTCGTAATCGCTGAAAACCCGCCTTTAAATGGCGGGTTTTTTTATTGTGAAGAGACGATGAATGATGTAATATATATTTAACATTAGGTCATATATAAATTGCATATTGAAAGGAGAGAATGACTGATATGAAATGGATCAAAATCGGGGATGAATACATAGAAAAGAAAATGACGCAATTTTTCAGCGAAGCCGGTACGATTGTCGCTGCCATTTTATGTTTGGATATGATCATCCGCGGCTTTATTTTAGGAAAACCTGCATCCGAATACATCATCAGTGCCATCGGTTTTGCGGTCTATGCAGGCTGGATTTTGCTCCGCTATCTTTTGTCGGGATTTGAATATCCGGAGATCGCAGGCCAATCGGCGTATCGGAAAAAAAGAAAAGAAATCGCAGCCCTCAGCCTCGCTTCCGGCCTCATATTTGCTATTTTAACGCTTCTCTTTACCGGCATACCAGAGCATCCCGGCAGTTGGGTTGACTTTATTGGTATGGTGATGTTGTTTGCATTCCTTCATTTTCTGATCAACTTTATCTCGTTGCGCAATTCCTTTCGGAAAAATCAAGATCTATTAGATGATTAAATCAAAACGGCAGGTGAGCATATGGTTAACCGGGTCAAACTCGCCCGGATCGAAAAGTCTTTGACACAAGCCCAGCTCGCCGAGCGGGTCAATGTGACAAGGCAGACGATCGGGCTGATCGAAAAAAATAAATACAATCCGACATTGCAGCTCTGCATCGCGATCGCAAAGGCATTAGACAAAACGCTTGACGATTTGTTTTGGGAAGAAAAAGCCTAAGGATGAGCTTTGCCCTTTCTCGGTCAAAAGTCTTAGAAAAGATCATCTCATGAGGGCGGGCTTTTTTTTATCAACTATCGGTATAATGAAAGAAACTCCGGTTTAAGGGGATGAAACTTTTGCGGGAAGACACACAGTTTGAAAAACTGAAAACGCTCAAAGAAATAGCGGAAACTTTAAACGAAGGGAACGATCTAAAGGAAACGCTCCATGCCGTTTTAAAGAAGCTGCTCCGCCTAACGGGACTCAAAACGGCATGGCTTTTTCTGATCGATGAAAAGGGGAGCTTTGAACTGGCTGCTTCGGCCCGCCTGCCTCAAGCCCTTTCTTACCGGCAAAACCGTTTACTATGCGAAGGAAGCTGCTACTGTCTTGAACAATACAGGGACGAAAAGCTGGACAGGGCGAAAAATATCATCCACTGCCGGCGGATTACGACGGCCATGAAACAGAAGACAGGAGATCCGGAAGGCATCACCCATCATGCAACCGTCCCGCTCAGTGACCAAAAGAAGCGGTTCGGTTTGCTGAACGTTGCGGCACCGGGCAAAATTCATTTCAGCCGCGGGGAACTGGCGCTCCTCGAAGCTGTTGCTCTGCAAATCGGGATGGCGATCAAACGGATGAGGCTTGCTGAACAACAGCAAAAACACCTGCTGCTGACCGAAAGAAACAGATTGGCTCAGGACTTGCATGATTCCGTTAATCAAATGCTTTTTTCGCTCAGCTTGACCGCTAAAGCGGCGGGGGAAATGACAGACCAGCCGGAAATCAGGGAAATGCTCGAGTTTATGCAAAATCTTTCTCATGAAGCGCTTCTTGAGATGCGGGCGTTAATTTGGCAGCTCAGGCCCCAGGGGCTGGAAGAAGGGTTAGCGGCGGCTCTTGAAAAATATGCGGAAGTGCTCGGCCTTCAAGTAATCTTCAAGCTCAGCGATGTGCTCCGTCTGCCCCCTTCTGTTGAGGAATTGATGTGGCGGCTGAGCCAGGAAGCCCTCAACAATTGCAAAAAGCATGCCGGTGCAAGCCGCATACAAGTGAAAATCAATGTATTCCAGTCGTCTGCCGTCTTGGAAATCGAAGATGACGGCAAAGGGTTTCAGTACGATCCTAATGTGGACATTCCGACGCTTGGGCTGAAAGGAATGAAGGAGCGGACGGAAAAAGCGGGCGGCACGCTTTTGATCACCTCCGCAATCGGTAAGGGGACAAAAATCCGGGCGGTTTTGCCTATGAAGGAGAAGGGGGAGGCAGGATGGAGAAGGTGAAAATCATCATTGCCGATGATCATCATATTGTCAGAAAAGGGCTCTTGTTTTTCTTCAAAACAAAAAGCGATTTTGATGTTATCGGAGAGGCTTCGACAGGTATCGAGGCGCTCGATGTCTTGCGAAAACGTGAGGCAGACATCGTATTAATGGATTTATCAATGCCTGATATGGACGGCATTGAGGCGACAAAGCGAATAAAAAAGGAATATCCGTCTGTCAAAGTCATAGCGCTGACAAGCTATGCGGACGAGAGCTATGTGATTCCCGCCATCCAGGCGGGAGCCTGTGCCTATCAGCTGAAAGACGCCGAGCCTGATGAACTTGTCGAGACGATCCGCGCAGTTTATGGCGGGAGATACTCATTGGATCCGAACATCATGTCCCACGTCTTTCACCATGTGTCACAGGCGGATGAGAAAGAAAAAATACATCAATTGACAAATAGAGAAAAAGATGTTTTATTGGAAATTACGAAAGGGAAAAGCAATAAAGAAATTGCAGCATCTTTATTTATCAGCGAAAAAACGGTAAAAACCCATGTATCCAATCTGCTTTCAAAGCTTGGCTTATCCGATCGCACGCAAGCCGCGCTTTTTGCAGTAAAACACGGACTACAACAAAATGACGGGAGAGGATGACCAAATGAAAATAACCGTAATTAGCGGAACTGCGAGAAAACAGGGCAGAACGCGGATCGCCGCTTCCTATATCGCCCGCGCTTATCAGGCTGAGCTTATCGATCTAAGCGAGTTCATCCTTCCGATTTTCAACGGAGACGAAGAGCAAAGCTCGCTGGAGAATGTTCAAAAATTGAAAGCTTCGGTCAAAGAAGCAGACGCTGTCGTTTTATTATCTCCCGAATACCACAGCGGTATGAGCGGCGCTTTGAAAAATGCACTCGATTTTTTAAGCAATGAGCAGTTCTCGGGCAAACCGGTGGCGCTTTTTGCTTGTGCAGGGGGCGGCAAAGGCGGGATGAACGCGCTCGCCAATATGCGCATTGTCGCACGCGGAGTTTATGCGAACGTCATCACAAAGCAGCTTGTGCTCGATCCGATTCATATTGATGAGGAGCACCAAACGGTTACTGAAGCAGCCAAAGCCAATATTAAAAATGTAATGGAAGAGCTTCTGCTCTTTGCCGAATTTCAAAAAGCCTGACGCCGACAGAGCGCCAGGCTTATTTTATTTTACGTAAAGACAAGCACGCCGTTTTCGTGTTCATGTCCGGAAAATGAGGCGTGATCAATATACTGCAGCAGATCATAAAGCCTTTTTTCGACAATGGCGTCATCTCTTTCAAAATTGTAGGCGTGCAAAAAATGTTCGATCCGCTTTGATAATAAATCGTCTTCTGTCCGCACCATCAGGATCAGCAGGTTGTCCCACTGCGACCGGTGCGTATAGTACAAAGCTTTGTCATAATCAGCGTAATTCAATTTCGCCACTCTCCCTTCTTTCTGAGGAGTCATGCTTATTTTATGTGGCGGGGTGTTTTTTTCTCCGGGCAAAACTTGGTCTCCCTTGTTTGGCGGCCTAGAAATATGAGGATGGTATATGCAGACCGCGAAAAATGTCTGCATGACATTCGCCGTTTACGGTCAAGCTAACGTATGTACAATACATGCGGAGCGAATAGAAATGAAAAAACGATATTGCACGTACTTTTTTTGCATATTAACACTTTTATCATTCCCGGCGAAAGGCCACTTTCAAACAGATGTTTTCGATGCACCTGAACGGTGGGAAAGAATCGCCTGGAGCGCGCTTGAAGAAAAATACAAAGGCGCAAAGCTCGAGGATTATGAATATTTAGGGCGCACACAAGTAAATGATGAAGAGACAAAGGATGTCTTCAGGGTAACCGTCAATCAAGAAGGCAAATCATTTTCGGCGCACGCCGAGGTGTATTTTCATCCGGTGACCAATGCGATCATCAATGTCAATATTTTTCCCTTATAGCAAAAAAAACGAAGGAAACCGTTTCCTTCGTCAACTCAATAATTTACGTATATGGTCCTGATTCATGATAATATCTTGCAGAGTGTATTGGTCCAATACGTCCAAATAGGCGGAAAGGGCTTTGTTTAAAACATGCTTTAATCCGCAGATCGGAGAAAGTATACAATGGTTTTTTTCTCCGTTAAAACACTCGACAAGGTTAAAATCATCTTCTGTATGTCTTATGACTTCACCGATATTAATCAGTTCAGGCGCTTTTCCGAGACGAATCCCGCCGTTGCGGCCGCGGATCGTTTCAACGTAGCCAAGCTTGCCAAGCTCGTAAATCACCTTCATAAGGTGGTTTTTTGAAATGGAATAAGAATCGGCGATGTCTTTAATATTGACAAGCTCGTTTGAGTTTTTGGTTGCTAGAAAAATCAGTACCCTCAATGAGTAATCCGTATAATTTGTTAATTTCATCGCATGACCTCAATCAAACAAGTTTCCATTATCTTATCACATTTGCCTTCGATTATGAGGGTCGAGCGGAAATTGTTACAAAAATATAAAACATTCATTGATAATATTGCTTTAATTCCATTAAAAGTCTAGTATAAAGATGTATCTAAAATACATCTTTAATCAAAAGTAACAGTCCTATTTAAAAAAGATCTTATTGCACCTTTAAAGATGTATTTCAAATACATTTTTAAAGTGACTGGAGAGGAGCAGGCGTTATGCTATCTGAAAAAACCATGCAAATTGTCAAATCGACCGCCCCTGTTTTAAAAGAAAAGGGAACAGAGATCACCACTTGTTTTTACAAGCGGATGTTTGATGCCCACCCTGAATTGAAAAACATTTTCAACATGTCCCGACAGCAAACCGGCGGACAGCCGAAAGCTTTGGCTTTTACTGTGCTGCAGGCGGCTGAAAACATCGACCGGCTCGAAGACCTGCTGCCGGTTGTCAAGCAGATCGGACATAAACACAAAAGTTTGCATGTGAAACCAGAGCACTATCCTATTGTCGGTCAGCACCTTTTGGAAGCAATTGAAATCGTGCTCGGCGAAGCTGCGACAGAGGACATTCTCCAGGCATGGGCAGAAGCCTATGAAGAGATCGCCCGTGTATTTATTGAAGTCGAAAAACAAATGTATGAGGAAGACAAAAAGCAGGATGGAAATTGGGAAGGGTTTAAACCGTTTGTCATCATGGATAAACGAGTCGAATCCGATACGATAACCTCCTTTTATTTGAAGCCCACCGATGGAACGGCTTTGCCCGCTTTCAGCCCCGGACAGTACGTATCTGTCTGCATTAAAATTCCGGGCGAACCATATTTCTTAACAAGGCAGTACAGCTTGTCAGATGCTTGGAATAAAGACTACTACCGCATTTCAGTCAAATTGGAAGCGGAGGAAGGCCAACCGGTGGGAAAGGTATCAAGCTATCTGCATGAGAACATGGAAATCGGCGGCAGCTTGGAAGTGAGCGCTCCCGCCGGAGATTTCACACTTTCCGAAGGAACGGATCGTCCGGTTTATTTCATTAGCGCCGGATCAGGCATCACGCCTGTCATGAGCATGGTGCAAACGTTGGCTCAAAAAGAAAGCCGCCGCGAGATCACATTCGTGCATGCCGCGAAAACTGAACGGCATCACGCTTTCAAGGAAGAAACGGAGAAGCTGCTCGGCGCCAATCCGGCGAACCGTCTCCTGTTCGTCTACAGCAGAGGTACTGAAGCGACGGAAGAGCATACTGTAAAAGGCCGGGTGAATGAAGAGCTTTTGAAATCGGTCGTGATAGATCCAAATGGCGAATTTTATGTATGCGGTCCGCTTTCATTTATGAAAAGCGTGATTGAAGGATTGCAAAACCTTGGCGTTTCGATGGAAAACATCCGCTATGAGAGCTTTGCTTCATCTCTTGATATGCAAATAGCGAACTAACCTCAAGAAGGCAGCTGTCAAACCGACAGCTGCCTCAGCGTGTCGACAAACCCTCGCATACGTTGTCAGTCCTGCGCGTCGGTGCTCACGAATTCCAACATTCGCTCCGCTCCGATGCTCGGCCTTCCTAGACTGCAAGGGTTTTCAATCACGCTGAAAGAAGGATGACAAAATCCCAAAACTAAGAGCTGTTTTGGGATTTTGTCAGCAATCTAAGGCAGCTGTCAATCCGACAGCTGCCTTTCATCTTTTCAAAACCCGGCTCATACAATAAAGAGAAGTCCAACCGGGGGGGATTTGAGTATTGAGCATACGGGAGCAAAAAGAGCTGCAGCGGGCGATTGAAGAAATTACGGAAATCGCGGAAGGATTCGGCCTTGATTTTTACCCGATGAGATATGAGATTTGTCCTGCTGAAATTATTTATACATTCGGTGCATACGGGATGCCGACAAGATACAGCCATTGGAGTTTCGGAAAGCAATTTCACAAAATGAAGCTTCACTATGACTTTGGCTTGAGCAAAATATATGAGCTTGTCATTAATTCAGATCCGTGTTATGCGTTTTTGCTGGACAGCAATTCATTGATTCAAAATAAGCTGATTGTCGCACACGTCCTTGCTCATTGTGATTTCTTTAAAAATAACTGCCGTTTTCAAAATACGAAGCGCGATATGGTTGAAAGCATGTCGGCGACAGCAGAGCGGATTAAACATTATGAAACGGTACACGGTTCAAAAGAAGTCGAAGCATTTCTCGATGCGGTGCTGGCGATTGAAGAACACATTGACCCTTCGCTCGTGAGGCCGAAGCTGTCGTGGAGCGTAGATGATGAAGAGGAAGAAGAAACCGGCGCGCCGGCCACTCCTTATGACGACCTCTGGGAACTGGATCATAAAGGATCGAAAGAGAAGAAGAAAAGGACGAAAAAAAAGTTTCCGCCGAAACCGGAAAAAGACATTCTGCTGTTCATAGAAGAGCATTCGCGGGAGCTGGAGCCTTGGCAGCGCGATATTTTAACGATGATGAGAGAGGAAATGCTGTATTTCTGGCCGCAGCTTGAAACGAAAATCATGAATGAAGGCTGGGCGTCCTATTGGCATCAGCGAATCATCCGTGAGCTTGATCTGACATCAAGTGAAGCGATCGAATTCGCCAAGCTGAACGCGGGAGTGGTTCAGCCGTCCAAAACGGGAATCAATCCTTATTATCTCGGATTGAAAATATTTGAGGACATAGAGGAGCGCTACAACAACCCGACAGAAGACATGAAAAAGATGGGGGTAGAGCCGAACTCTGGGAGAGAAAAAATATTTGAAGTCAGGGAGATCGAATCAGACATTTCATTTATCAGGAACTATTTAACGAAGGATCTTGTGATGCGGGAAGACCTCTACTTGTTTCAAAAACAGGGAAGGGATTATAAAATCGTCGACAAGGATTGGGAGGCTGTGCGCGATCAGCTTGTCAGCATGAGAGTCAACGGAGGATTTCCTTATTTGACAGTTGAGGACGGAGATTACTTAAAGAACAATGAATTATACATCAAGCATTGGTATGAAGGGATCGAACTCGATTTGAAGTATCTTGAAAAAGTTCTGCCTTACCTCCACCAGCTATGGGGAAGAAGCGTGCATGTCGAGACCGTGCTCGAAGATAAACCCGTCATGTTTTCCTATGATGGAAAGGCTGTCCACCGCAGATATTTATAAAGGCTGCATTTTGGCAGCCTTTTTTCTTTTAAAGCGCAACGATTTCAACTCGTCCGTCCTTTCAAAAGAAATGCCAAATTAATGCACGTTTGCCCAGTTTTACGACTTCATTATAAAAATGTAAAATAAAGTATTTAATGATATTTCTAAAATTGTAATTTTAGCTGCCGGAAAGCGTAAAAATGTAGTATTTAAGTTACCTTTGAAATGTAAATGAAATATTATCTACCCTTAAAAACTTTTTTTGAAAACGAATAATTAAGGAATTTGACATAGTAAGTCAAGACTATACCTGATGGAATTCCCTCCTTATAATAGAAGCAGAGGAAGGGCTGAAGCAGCCGTTCTCAAAAAAATGAAACTGCTAATTTTCGCCTTTGAAAATATAAAATATTCTGCTATTGGGAGGACAACATGAAAAAACAAGTAATAACAGCAGCATCAGCGGTTGTTTTAGGATCGACTTTGTTTGCGGGAGCCGCTTCCGCGCAAACCATAACGGTGAAAAAAGGAGACACGTTATGGGGTTTTTCGAAGAAGTATGGCACAACTGTCAGCAAGATTAAACAGGAAAACAAGCTGAAATCCGATATCATTTACATAGGACAGAGGCTGTCGATCAATGGAAGCAGTTCTTCGTCTGCAAAAGCGTCGAAAGTTTCATCAGCTACGCATAAAGTGGTCAAAGGAGACAGCCTTTGGAAAATTTCGCGGACATACGGCATGACTGTTAACGAACTGAAAACTCTGAACGGTTTAAAAACAGATTTAATCCGGATTGGACAAGTATTAAAAGTCAAAGGGACGAAAAGCGTAAAAGCAGCATCAACAACCAAGCCTTCCGCATCAAGCGGGACAAGCAAAACAAGCGCACCTGCGCAGAAATCTTCAACGCTGAATACGTCAAAACTTGTTTCTGATGCAAAAGCCCTTATCGGAACGCCTTATAAATGGGGCGGAACATCTACATCAGGATTTGACTGCAGCGGGTTTGTCTGGTACATCCTCAACAAACAGACAAATGTAGCGAGAACGAATACAGTCGGATACTGGAATTCAATGAAGAGCGTATCAAGCCCGGCAGTAGGCGATTTCGTATTCTTCACGACATATCAGCCGGGACCTTCGCATATGGGGGTTTACATCGGAAACAATCAATTCGTTCATGCCGGTTCTGACGGCGTAACGATCAGCGATATGACAAACAGCTATTGGAAGCCCCGCTATCTTGGAGCAAAACGCTTCTAATGTTGCAGGGACAAGCCCGTTCATCATGATGAACGGGTTTTTTCCGTTTAGAAACGGAACTCGGCTAAAAACGCCAAAAAGTGCTCGACCTTCTCATTATCTTTCAGACTAATCGCATATCCCCCTGCAACGGGAAGCTTCATGAAATCGCACGGCACCTCTATTAATCTTCCTTCCATCAGCTCGCGGCGCACAGTCGACAGCGGCAAAAATGATATACCGAGTCCTTCTGAAATAAATCGTTTCGTAATATGCGTCTGGCTTACGAGCATCGTTCTGACAAACGGAAACTTGATCCTCAGCTGCCTGACGAGGTCGTCCCAGTATTCAGGGTGATTGTGGGTCAACAGCAAATATTCTTCAAGCAAATCCTCGACATCGAGCGGCGGCGCTTGTTCTGCAGCGCGGCCGTCATGAGGGGCAACCAAAATCACGGGATCGCTGTACATGGAATAGCAGTTCAGGTTTGACGATTGCACGTTTAAGCAGCTTAGTCCGATATCTGCATGGCCAGCTGAAATCAGGGGAGCGATTTCAGCTGATTCGGCGATCTTTACTTTGATCTCCGAATTCGGATGCAGCGCTGTGTATTTTTTTAATACAAATGGGAGAATCGTATCGGCGATAAGCGGCGAAACCGCTAAGTTCAATGTCTGTGAGTAGCCTTGTCTGATTCTGTGAAGCTCTGCCATGCTCGATTCATAGTCTTCCAACAGGCGAAGGGCAAAAGGAAGGTAAGCCCGTCCTTCTTTCGTTAAATGAATGCTTCTTCCTTTGCGGGTGAACAGCTGGCACCCGAGTTCTTCTTCAAGCAGTTTAATTTGGACGGTGACGGTCGGCTGAGAAATAAATAAGGTTTCCGCCGTCTTTCTGAAATTTTCGTATTTTGCGGCAGTGACAAAGGTATGAAGCCATTTAAAATCCATTGCAGTCCTCCTGATTAATTTTATTAATCAAAGACATCAATATAATTCAATATTTTTTAAATATTATATCAACTATAATAATATTTACAAAGGAAAAAGGAGGAATTGATATGGTTTATCATGGGTTAAAAGGGATTACTTGTGTTGAAACAGCCATCAGCCGCATTGACGGTGAAAAAGGAAAGCTGATCTACAGAGGGTACAATGCTGATGAACTGGCGCTTTCGTCCACATTTGAAGAAGTCGCTTACCTGATTCTCAACGGGGCATTTCCGACGGAAGCTGAACTCAGCAGATTCAATGAGCTGCTCGCTTCATTTCGTGTGCTTCCAGAAGCATGCGAGCGATTGATCCGCAGTCTTCCGGCCGAATTAGACGATATGGCGGTTCTGCGCACGGCCGTCTCTTCATTCGGGGACATATCGTTTGCGTTCAAGCCGACAATGGAGCAGGCCCTCAGGCTGATTGCGGCCGTCCCGTCAATTATCGCGTTCAGAAAGAGGCTGGCTGATGGAGAAGAGCCTGTTCAGCCGCTGGATGAGCTAGGTTTTGTGGAAAATTATTTTTACATGCTGAAAGGAAAGCGTCCGACAGAAGCTCAGAAAAAAGCGCTTGAAACGTACATGATTCTTGCGATGGAACATGGCATGAACGCTTCAACCTTTTCGGCAAGGGTTACGGTGTCTACGGAATCCGATCTTGTTTCTGCCGTCACATCTGCACTTGGCACGATGAAAGGACCTTTGCACGGCGGAGCGCCGTCTGCGGTGACGGATATGCTGGAAGGCATCGGGGAAAAACAGCACGCTGAAAGCTATATAAGAGAAAAGCTTGAAAAAGGCGAGAGACTGATGGGATTTGGACACCGCGTCTATAAAACGCATGATCCGAGAGCGAAGGCTTTAAGGGTGAAAGCCGAGGAAATTGCCGGGGGCGACAGGGATATCGACCTTGCTCTTCATGTTGAAAATACGGCGATCCGCCTTTTGGAAGAATACAAGCCGGGCCGCAAGCTTTATACGAATGTCGAATTTTACGCAGCCGCTGTGATGAAGGCGATCGATTTTGTTGCCGCATTGTTCACCCCTACTTTTTCGGCAGCGAGAATGGTCGGCTGGTGCGCCCATGTGCTTGAGCAGGCTGACAACAACATGATTTTCAGGCCATCGGCTAAATATGTCGGAGAATTGGTCTCACAGTAATGCGGACACACGCCTTCTCATCGAAGCGCGTGTTTTTTAATAGGATTTTTTGAATGTTTAGTAGGGAATCATGCCGGTGCTCTTGAATGTATTCATCAAGAAAGTCCTTTAAGGGGGAGACGATGAAAAAAGGATTCCTGATGTTGATCATGCTGTTTTTTCTAGGTGCATGCACGGAAGGCCGGGATTTTGATGCTGAATATGAAGCGACAAGCGCGAAAGAAGGCGGAAGCGGCGCCGAAGTCATCGCAGATCGCCTGGATGTGCCTTGGACGATCGCTCATACTGGCGAGACCTTTTACATTACGGAAAGAAACGGGGGAATTGTGTCCATTGCTGACGGCAAAAAGGAGCGCATGCAGCTTCAGCTGAAAAAGCCCGTTCATCAAGAAGGGGAGGGCGGGCTGCTCGGATTTGTACTCCATCCGGATTTTAGAAACAGTCAGGAGGCGTACGTTTATCATACATACAAAGACGGGAGCCATCTGAAAAACCGGATCGTAAAATTGACGCTTGACCGCCTCACTTGGACAGAAACGGATGAACTGCTTGCCGATTTGCCTGGAGGCGCGATTCATAACGGCGGCCGGATGGCGATCGGGCCCGATCAAAAGCTGTACATCACGACAGGCGATGCAGGGGAAAGGGAATGGGCCCAGCAGCCTGAAAAGATGGCGGGTGTGATTCTAAGGATGGAGCTTGATGGTACGATACCGGCTGATCAGCCCTTTAGCTCGTCTTATGTATACAGTTTCGGGCACCGGAATCCGCAAGGCCTCGCATGGATCGGCCGACAGCTTTACAGCTCCGAACACGGGCAGTCTGGACATGATGAAGTAAATAAAATAGAACCCGGAGCCAATTATGGCTGGCCGGTGATTGAAGAAAGCGATGAGAAGCAGGGAATGAAGGCGCCGCTCATACATTCGGGAGAAAAAACGCGGGCGCCATCCGGTTTAGCACAGAAAGGGGACGTCCTCTATATGGCCGGGCTGCGGGGAGAGGGTGTTTTCCAGGTCGATCCGGCGGAAGCCAAAGTAGTCAAGTGGCTTGGCGGATACGGCAGAATCAGAGATGTGAAAGTGATCGGCGATGATCTGTATTTCATTACGAACAATGGCGACGGAAGAGGCGAAAAAAAACAGACAGACGATCGGCTCATCCGCGTACCTCTGCCTGACAAGTAACCTGTCTCGCCCGTTTGCGTTTAAGGATGCCGGAATCGTGGTAACTGAGCACTAAACAATGGTGAAGAGGTGAGACAAATGAATCCGGCAAACAGACAGACAGATGGACAGAAAGCGCAAAAACAAGAAAAACAACCCGGTGCTGAGCACAAGATGGTGCCCCTTCCGCTCTCGGAAGACCGCGACTACAAAGGAAGCGGCAAATTAAAAGGAAAAACAGCGATTATTACCGGAGGAGACAGCGGAATCGGCAGAGCGGCCGCCATTGCATACGCCAAAGAAGGTGCCGACATTGCCGTCATGTACTTGGATGAACACAAGGATGCCGAGGAAACGAAAGAGCGAATCGAACAGGAAGGAGCAGAATGCCTCTTGATTCCCGGAGATGTCGGTGATGAGGCGCATTGCAAATCATCTGTCGAAAAAACGGTGAATCACTTTGGCGGGCTTGACATTCTCGTGAACAATGCTGCAGAACAGCATCCGCAAAAAGGGATAGAAGATATTTCGACCGAACAGCTTGAAAGAACGTTTAGAACGAATATTTTCTCCATGTTCCATATGACAAAAGCCGCGCTCCCGCATTTAGGGGAAGGCAGCGCGATCATCAATACCGCATCGATCACGGCGTATGAAGGCAGTCCGGCGCTGATTGACTATTCGAGCACAAAGGGCGCGATTGTCGCGTTTACCCGTTCGATGGCTGCATCCCTTGTCAAAAAAGGAATACGCGTCAACGCTGTAGCGCCGGGTCCCATTTGGACGCCGCTTATTCCGGCTACTTTTCCGCCGGAAAAAACGGAAAAACACGGCACAGATACGCCGATGGGAAGGCCCGGACAGCCTTCTGAACACGCTGCAGTGTATGTTCTGCTCGCTTCAGACGACTCCTCTTATATGACAGGACAGACGATCCACATCAACGGCGGAAGATATGTGACGACATAATCCCAACCGGCTGCTTATTGTAAGGCAGCCGGTTTTTTTCTGTTTGTTTTTTCGGAAAAATAAGAATTTGAAAGACCACTTTCAAAAAAGCTGCCCCGTAAGAGATAATAGAAACAGAAAGAGAAAGGATGTGTATGAATGAGCGACCGCAGAATGACAGCAAAGTGGGCATCCAAACTTGGATTTGTTCTCGCCGCCGCGGGGTCCGCCATCGGTCTGGGAGCGATTTGGAAGTTTCCCTATGTGGCGGGAACGAGCGGGGGAGGCGCATTTTTCCTTGTGTTTGTCCTATTTACGATACTGCTGGGATACCCCCTGCTTTTGGGGGAATTTGTATTAGGCCGAAAAAGCCAATCGGACGCTATCGGCACCTATCAAAAAATAGCGCCAGGGACGCCTTGGGTGATCACAGGCTGGATCGGAATCGCCGCCTGCTTCCTTGTCCTGTCGTTTTACAGCGTGATCGGCGGCTGGATTTTGCTTTATATCATTAAAGCAGTAACCGGTTCATTGTCGGGTCTCACGCAGGCCGGATACGGGGAGCTATTCGGTTCGATCATCCAAGATCCGCTGCAGACACTGGCAGCGCAGCTTGCGTTTATCATCATGACGATCCTCGTCGTGGCGAAAGGTGTGCAAAAAGGAATCGAGCGCGTCAGTTCGATTATGATGCCGCTATTATTTATTTTATTTATTGCGCTCGTTTTAAGGGCTCTGACGCTTGAGCATGCGATCGACGGCGTGCGTTTTCTGCTTGTGCCCGATTTTGGCAGCCTGACGCCGCAGGCGATTCTTTTTGCGCTCGGACAAGCTTTCTTTACACTGACGCTTGGCGTATCTGTGATGGTGACGTACAGCTCCTATTTGTCAAAGTCACAAAACCTTCCGAAGTCGGCGCTGTCGATCGTGATCATGAACCTTGCCGTCACGCTGCTTGCCGGCTTGGCGATTTTTCCGGCCGTCTTTTCATTCGGCCTTCAGCCGGATCAGGGGCCGACTTTATTATTTGCGGTTCTGCCGGCAGTTTTTGACCGGCTTCCATTCGGGATGCTGTTTTTTATCGGATTTTTGACGGCCTTTTTATTCGCCGCCTTGACTTCGGCTTTTTCGATGATCGAGATCATTGTTGCGGCCATTACAAAAGGCGACCAAACGAAAAGGGGAAAATGGACGTGGACGATCGGCCTTTTGATTTTTGCCGTCGGCATTCCTTCCTGCTTGTCTTACGGGATGCTTGATGAGCCGTTCATTTTTAAGAAGACGTTTTTTGATGCGGCGGATTATGTCGTCAGCAATATTTTGATGCCGCTTGGCGCGCTCTTTATCTCCATTTTTATTCCGCTGAAATTGTCCAAACACGATCTATATGAAGAGATGAAAAGCGGATCAAAAGCGGGGAAAGGCTTTTTTATCGTGTGGTTTTATCTTCTTCGTTTCCTTGTTCCGCTTGCGATTGTACTTGTTTTTTTAAATTTAATCGGAGTGTTTTCATTTTAAAAGATCAGGAGATGGGTGAATATGGTGTTAGACTTTCAACAGATGTTTCCGAGCGAGGATGGCAATCACGAGGCGCGGTATCAGCTGCTGGCATTGCTTGAAGCGGTATTGGCCGGAATGGACAGGCTGAAGGATCCCGGCCGGCTGACGCTTGGCCGCGAGTCTGAAGTTTCATCTGACTACTATCAAAGCGTCATTGAAGAGGCCGTCTTGCCGGAAAAAGGCTTCGGGGCGGAAAAAAGCGTTGAAGAGCTATTGAAATTGCTTGACGGCCACCGCTTTTTAAACAGGCATTATGTGGCCAACGCGACGCCTCTGCCGAACAACGCCAGCATCGCCGGGAATCTTTTAATGGTTCTTTTAAACGGAAACAATTTATGGGATGTCGACGGCACGGCTGCAGCCAGGACGGAAGTGCAGATCACGGCGATGCTTTCTGATATTGTCGGCTATGACAGGCACAAGAGCGGCGGTTTTACAACCTGGGGCGGGCAGGGAGCCGTTTTTCAGTCGCTCAGGCTGGCGATCGCAAACGCGTACCCTGAAGCGAATCAGCAAGGAACGCCGCATCATCTGTACGCGTTCTGTTCAGAGCTTTCGCATTTCAGCCTTTATAAGTCGATGGAAGCTTCCGGAATCGGGACGGACCATTTGATCAAGGTCAAGACGAATCACGATCATTCGATGGATCTGGCCGATTTGCGGGAAAAAATGCAAGCCGTGATTGAAAAAGGCGGACATCCGATTTATGTATTGGCAACGCTTGGCACAACCGACGCATTTGGCATCGATGATTTGGCCGGAATCAAGAACGTGACTGAAGAAATAGAGGCCGCATACGGTTTGCCGCCTGTTTATATTCATGCCGATACGGCGATGGGCGGGATGTACAGCTTTTTTAACGGATACGATTTCTCCGGCAATCCGCTGCATATTGAAGATGAGGTGCTTGAGACGCTTGCCCGCTACAAACAACATTTTCAGCATTTGCACCTGGCGGACAGCTTGGTCTTTGATTTTCATAAACTCGGACAAACGCCGTATATCACAAGCCTTTTCTTGGTGAAAAACCGCAAGGCATTGCAGGCTGTTGATTTGGATCCGGATGAGACGCCTTATGTCGGCAACAGAGGGTTTGGCAGCTATCATACGAGCTATACGCTAGAGTGTTCGCGAATGGGAAGCAGCATACCGATTTATGCTTCTCTGCTCGCATTTGGAATCGAAGGCTACCAGGAGATCTTGGCCAATTACATCAGGGTTAACCTGGCGTTTCGAAAAAAACTGCTGCAGGCTTTTCCGAATGCAGCCGTCACCAATGATGTATCACCTGTGACGACATTCCGCTTCTATCCGGGAAATGTCCGCTATCACGAAGAAATCAGCGGCGCCATCACGGAGGAAGAAGTGCGGAATATTAACAAATACAATGAGAAAATCGCCGAAACATTGGGAAGGTACCGCAGTCACACCTATTTCGGCAGCACGAAAAAGCAAACATACGTTTATCCTGCTGACAGCCGTTTGCCAGTGCCGCTTTATGTCCAGAAATTCTACAGTGTCTCGCCTTACACGACGGTTGATACAACTGATCAATATATCGCCTTTTTAAAAGCGCATGTTGAAACGTCGGATGTAGCGGCTGGATAAAATAAAGAACAGTAGGTTTGAACCTCCCGTTCTTTATTTAGTTCTTACATGCCGTTCTTTTTTGAACCGGTATCCATATTTCGCTTTTAAACGTTGGGGAGCTGATATCTTGATCCTGATTCCAGAGGATTTCCGGCCCTTTCGTTTGCTCATAATGTGAAGACGGGAACCATTCAGCATAAATGCGCCCCCAGACATTTTGAAGGGTGTCCGGAAACGGGCCGGCCGCTTCAAAGACAGCCCATGTCGAGGCCGGAACTTCAAGCTGTTCATATTGGTCCGGACATTCTTTCGTTGTCGCTGTACCGATATAATGGTCAAGTTCTCCCTGCTCTTCCATCCTGCCTTCGGAGAAGTTCGCTGATGCTTGAATCAGTCCAAGCGGTTCCACATTTGAAAGCTCCTTTAATTCATCGATGTTTTCACTGCTTAAAGTTTTCCACATCGAGGCGATATCCGGATTGATTCCGTGAAAGACGACAGGGACTCTTTTTTTGATTCCGACGATCCGGAATGCCTTCTTTTCTACAATACGGTAGTTCATTTCGTTTCCTCCTCTAATTGTTAACTGGAAGGTCATCGGAGGATATGCTTTCAGTGTGCTGATATCGTGTCTGGCCTCTGTCGGCGTAATGCCGTGCAGCTTTTGAAATGCGCGCGTAAAAGCATCCGGCGAGTGATAGCCGTATTTCACCGCAATATCAATCACTTTTCTTTTTGTGTTCTTCAGTTCAAACGCTGCAAGGGTAAGCCGCCTGCGGCGGATGTATTCGGACAGCGAAACCCCGGCAAGAAAAGAAAACATCCTTTTAAAATGATATTCAGAGCAGTAAGAAAGCTTCGCAACCGTTTGAAAGTCGATACTGTCCGTCAGGTGTTCTTCGATATACGCCATGGCTTGATTCATGTTCTTCAGCAAATCCATTTGATGACCTCCTCTGTTTACAAATATAGCAGGAGCAGAATCCCCATATCCGACTTTCCGTGCCCGATTGTGCAGGGTCAATCTTGAGACTGTCCGCCGTTAAACCATGCAGTCTTCAGCTTTTTGATGCCGTCTGCGATGCTTTTTTCAGAAAGTCCGCCAAACCCGAGGAGGACCGCGTGTGTATCAGGGGGGGGCATATACGAGACTGAGGCTGGATATACTTTAACCCCTTTTTCCAGCGCTTTTTGGGTCAGCCACTCTTCACTCGGGGCGCTTTTCACCTCAAGGATGATGTGAAGACCGGCGTTCTCTCCTCTGACTGCGGCATGACCGCCAAATTCACGCTTGATGGCATCAAGGAGCGTTTTTCGCTTTTTTCGGTAGAGTGTTCTCATTCGATTCAAGTGCCTTTGATAATCCCCGTTTTTCATAAAAAGAGCAATGGCATGCTGTACATGTCGGGAAACCGTTTGTTTAAATAAGGATGCCATGTTAAGCCCTTCTTTGACGAGCGGAAAGGGGAGAACCATATAGCTGATCCTGAGGGAGGGAATCAGCGATTTTGAAAAAGTCCCTAAATAGATGACCCGGTCGTTCCGGTCAAGCCCTTGCAGGGAAGGAATCGGCTGTCCCGCATAGCGGAATTCCCCGTCATAATCGTCTTCAATGATATAAGCTCCGGTCGCTGCTGCCCAGTCAAGCAACTGCAGCCTGCGGCCGACCGGCATGATCATTCCGAGCGGAAACTGGTGGGACGGAGTGGTGTATGCGAGCTGCGGCTGATATTGTTCAAGATCCTGCACGGAAATCCCGCTTTCGTCAACCGGTATTGGAACCACATTGAAGCCGCCGGTTTTCAGGACTGTTTTTGAGCGATGAAATCCGGGATTTTCAAATCCGACGGTTGTGCCTTTAGGAAACAGATGGCACAGCAACTGCAGCAAAACCGGTGTGCCGGCTCCGATGATGATTTGCTCGGGGGAACAGACCACGCCGCGCGATTCTCTGAGGTAAACCGCAATCATTTTCCGCAGCGGAATGTCTCCGGCCGGGGGGCCGCTTTGAAAAAGGTCGTACCCTGATTCACCAACGGTTTTGGCGAGCGTTTTTTTCCATTGGGAAACAGGAAATGACGCGAGGTCTACATGGCCGTGGTGAAAATCGATCATGTCCGCCGCCGTCTCATGTTCTTCCAGTTCTTTTTCGGCAGGAGGAGGAGGCGCAGTCTGTGCAAAGTCACCTTCCGCTTCAGCCGCAAACCAGCCCTTTCTAGGCTTGCTGAGCAAATATCCTTCTGCAGCCAGCTGTTCATAAGCGTGTTCAACAGTTGTCAGGCTGACATTTAAATGTTTGGCAAGCATTCGTTTGGAGGGAAGCTTTGTTCCAGGCTTTATATGTCCCGAATGAATGCCGCGTTTGAAAAAAGTGTACAGCTGCTGATAAAGCGGCTCGCTGCCGCTGCGGTTTAAAAAGGGGGTTATATCCATTCGATCAGCCCTTTCAATTCATCTGGTATGTTTTATTTTATCAAAACTGGCCATTTTAAAAAGGTCAGTTTCCGGGTTAAAGTAGTTTCATAATCAACAGAAGGGAATGACGATGTTGCTTGATTGTAGGGAATTGCATTCTGAAACAGAGCTTAAGGAAGTCTATCCAATTATGAGACAGCTCCGCCCCCATTTGGATGAAACGTCTTTTGTGGAGCTCGTCAAAGAAGCGCGGGAGGCTGAAAGCTACACGTTATTTGCGCTGTACGACGGGGATATTCCGGTGGCTTTGGCCGGCTTTTTGCCGAGGGTCTCTTTGAACCAAGGCCGTCATGTTTGGGTAGCGGATCTCGTGACGTGTGAAAAGCATCGTTCAAAAGGCTTTGGAAAGAAGCTTTTAGGCGCTGTTGAAGAGTGGGCCAAACGGAACGGATTGGCTTCAATCGCTTTATCATCAGGGGTGCAGCGCGCTGACGCTCACCGTTTTTACGAAGATAAAATGGAGTATAAAAAAGCGAGCTATCTATTTCGCAAGGCGCTGAAATGAAAAAATCCCCGGTATAACCGGGGGTTTATTAAAAGCCGAGCTGCAGATTCGTATCGATGGAGACGATGGTCCATACGCAAACGAGAATGAAAATGTTCAGGACGACACCGAGAAATCCGAGACCGGTCCGTCCTTTTTTGATAAAGAGCTCGATAATTCCGAGCGGAACGGCGGCCATTGCAAAAGGAAGCATCTTATACGAATATGCGATCGTGTCGCTTAAAATGGCCAAGTTTAAGACGAACAGGGACAGAATGGCCGTCCCGACAGACACCCATCCAAATACGTTGTGCTCCTTAAAGATTCTTACCAGTTCCATAATTCCACCTCACCTACTTTAGCTGCTTTGACAGGCCCTTTTTTGATCAGCCGTTCAACCTCTTTTGACGGTCCGGTAATGACTGCTCCATACACGTTCACACCGTTCTTTTCCACATAGGCAAGCCGTTTGGAAAGCTTCAGGTCTTTCCTGCCTGAAATGGTTTCAGCCCATTTATTGTGCTTGATCATATAGGAAAGCGCCGCTTTAAACTGTTCCTCGCCGTTTTCGGCAGGGTGCTGAATTTCAAAAATCCGGTTTGAATCTTTTCCAGGAAAACCGATCGGCTCTGCGTATGGATGATCTTTTAAATCGCCCTCTGTCTCGATCGCATTCCACAGAACGCGAATGTCATAGCCTTTTAATTGATCATACAGCTCCTTTGTCGGATATGCTCTTTCAAAGGAAAGAAAAGCTTCAGTTACGGTGCCGTCAGGAAGCTGTTTTAAAATCGACTCGGCTTTGGACACTGATTTTTCTTTGATGCCGTCAGGGTAGACGAAATGCCGTTCTTCATTTGACAGCTCCTGGTTGTATTGATGAATCTGCGGAGACTTCAGCTGATCGAAGAACATTTCCACGTTTTCATTTCCAACTACTTTTGTGACGTTTCCGATTTGCTTCTTTAACGGGAATTGTGTTTGGATTCCAAAGAGTTTTACTTTGTTGACAAGTGCTTCGGTATCGACCTGAATATTCGGTTTTGTGACGGCAACTGTCATTGAAGCGGTTTGCACCAGTTCATTTCCTTTGCTTTCATGCCCGCCCAAGCCGTAGTATAGATAGCTGCCGAGTGTGCAAAGCGGCAGAATAATAAGCGTTGAAATTACGGCAAGTGTGGAAATCCGCATATATGATTTATTTTTTCCGTATCTTAAAATCGCTTTTTGCTTTTCAGGGCTGATTGCCAAATCCCAGTCTTCGTCTTTCATTTCCTGTTCCAGCATGTCCTGGTATTCCTCAAGCTGTTCAAGCTCTTCTTCGACCCGGAGCATTTCCGATTCGGAAAGTTCGCCGTTTTTATATTTTTCCCAACGTTTTTTAAAATCTTCATTCATCGTTAACACCTCTGTTGTAAAGTGCTTTCAGCCGCTGTCTGGCACGAAATAAAACACTTTTAAAATTAGCCTCTGAGATATTCATCAAGCTTGACGCTTCCTTGTAGTTCAATTCTTTTAAATAGTACAGCGTAAGCGCTTCCCGGTAGTTATCGGGGAGCTGGTTCATGTATAAGGTTAACACTTCCTTGATTTCGACCTGGTGGGCAGGGCTTTGCACCGCGTTTTGAAACAGGCTTCCGATCATATCGTCAGAAATCGTCACCTCTTTTTTATGCTTTCTGACATAGTCGATAAACGCATTGCGTGCCACTTGAAAAAGCCATGGCTTCACCTTGCTGTGGTCGTAAGAATGGATGTGTATGTAAGCTCTCATAAAGGTTTCCTGAAGCAAATCCTCTGCTAGATGTTTATCTTTCGTCATGGAGAGCAGGAACCTGTAAACATCATTCATATACATTTGGTAAATTTCGTCGATAGTCACTGCCTTTTCTCCCCTCTATGTTATAAACGCATAAGAAAGGTTTGAAGTTGCACTAAATATGCCCACGGCTCATTTTTCCTCCAATTTCTTACCTTTAAAAATCATCTATCCTATATAATAACTGAACACGTTCAAAAAAACTAATCTTCATGATGTAAAGCGGCCGAAATATAAAACACAGCAACAAAATAAGCCTTTAGCATATGAATCTTTATTTTATGCTAAAAGGCTTATTTTTTTGAGGATATCCTTCATTTAAGAGGTGCGGGTAAGCTGTTTTGATCGTCTGTCAAAAGTAACGGTCATGAGCGCGGTGTCCTTCCGCGGCCAGCGCATCGGCTTTCGTTCGATGGACGGTGCCGAATGGATGGTTGGGCGGAGCATAGATCGAATAAAGTTTAAGCGGAGTATTGCCTGTATTGGTGAGATTGTGCCATGTTCCGGCAGGGACGACGATAGCGGTGTCATCATATACATTTCTTCTAAATGGCAAATGATGTTTGCTCGGCCCCATCTGAACAATTCCCCTGCCTAGTTCAACACGAAGGAACTGATCGACGTGAGGATGCATTTCCAATCCGATGTCTTCGCCTGGGTTGAGGCTCATCAGGGTAACTTGCAAATGCCTTCCTGTCCATAAAGCGGTGCGAAACGTTTTGTTCTGCTTTGCCGCTTCATTGATGTTAGAGGCAAACGGTTTTTGTCCATAATCTCTTAACACGATACGTTCTTCGGTGCCGGGTGTTCGAAAAGCGCCTGCATACCCTGATCCGTGAAACCGTCCGGCGCTGTAAGGCGAAGGAAGGTGATAAGGAAATTGATATGGATGCATATGTTTTTAGGTCTCCTCATTAGCTTTATTAACATCAACGTATGCAATAGGCGTATGGAGCGTGCCTAGTCTCAATTTTATAGGCTTCATGGTATCAGATATACAAAAAGAAGGAGAGCCATGGAATACACCAACATATCGGAACATCGCTCGAACCGTCGCGCAGCGGTCATCGGAACATCGGCCATCGGAGGCTCCAAGGGAGGAAGCCGATTCAAACGATTCATGCCGCGCTTGATCAAGAGATCAACCTGGTTAATACCGCTCCGGCATACGGTTTCGGAACAGATCGGGCCAAAATTCACGGCTCCGCCGACAAAAGAAAAAGTCAGGAAACCGGGGAGGAAAATTCCCCGGTTTTTTTGTGAAAAATCATTTTTTAGTACCAGGTAATAAAAAAAATTGTTATAATAATAAAGGGAAACCTCATTCGACTACATCAATAAAGGAAGTGCCATATGTATCAATTTACTGGTTATGCTGCAAAAGCGATTCTTTCTTTGCGCGGCGGAATTAAAGTATACAATAAAGAAAATCTTCCTAAAGACACAGGTTTCGTTATTGCCTGCACACATGCAGGATGGGTGGATGTCGTCGCACTGGGTGTCGGCATTTTGCCTATGGAAATTCATTACATGGCGAAAAAAGAGCTTTTTGAAAATAAATTAAGCGGTTCTTTTCTTTCAAGCATCAACGCTTTTCCCGTCGACAGGGAAAATCCCGGGCCAAGCAGCATCAAAACCCCGATCAAGCTGTTGAAAGAAGGAAAAATCGTCGGCATTTTCCCAAGCGGAACGAGATCATCTGAAGACGTTCCATTGAAAAGAGGGGCTGTCACGATCGCCCAGATGGGAAAAGCGCCGCTTGTGCCGGCTGCATACAGCGGCCCTTCCAACGGAAAAGAGCTTTTCAAGAGAGGCAAAATGAAACTGATCATCGGCGAACCGCTCAATCAGGAAGATTTCGCTCAATACTCGTCAAAAGAAAAGCTGGTCAAAATGACGGAGGCTTTGAATGACAGTATTAAAGCTTTGGAGAAAAAGCTGGAGCAGCTATAATTCAAACATACGCAGGGAAAAACAGCTTCTCATGCACAGAGAGGCTGTTTTTTTTATTTTTCTAAAATTCACCTTGCACTCCATTTTTATGATAAAATAGCAGCGTTTTTATTTTTTATGCAGTATGTTAGAACTATGGTTATTGGTGGAGGAGCTCATACATGAAATGGTATTTGAAAGCAATAAAAAACTATGCAGGATTTACGGGAAGGGCGAGGCGAAAGGAATTTTGGCTGTTTTGCCTTTTCTCATACATGGTTCTGGTCATCTACGGTTTTTTTAAAGCCATTCTGCATCTTCCGGAATATGAAATAGAGACATTTTTAGGAATGGTTTATTTGCTCGCCAACCTTGTGCCGGGCTTGGCCGTCACGATCCGCAGATTGCATGATACAGGGAAAAGCGGATTCTGGATCTTTATCGGTTTAATTCCTCTCATTGGAAAGATCATTTTGCTCATTATGCTTTGTCAAGACAGTGAAAAAGGGGAAAATCAATACGGGCCGAACCCGAAGACAGCGCTCTAAGCGAAAACCGCCTGAGGACAAGCGGTTTTTTTAATTGCCGGGTGCAGTTGCTTTTTCTAAAAACAAAAGCAGTTCCTGCCAAAATGTTTGAGCTGCAATGGCATCGTATTCAGTTTTTCCGCCATAGGCTATTTTTCTGCTTTTTCTTCCGGATGTCGGAAAGTATGGAGGCCTGATATTATGACCGGCTTTTTCAAAATACAGATGTTTAACAGAATAAGAGAATCTGTTCTTTTTCAGCCGTTCTTCGATTTTCTCGTTCATTGAGGCAGAGGGCCATACTAAATCGTCAGTGCTTGAAGTTAACAGTATAGGACCTTTAATAAGTTCCGCTTTAATGATTGCAGGATGATCATCTTTCACTTTTCGTAAAGCCTTTTGGTAAAGATCAAGAAAAGCATGAGGCTGTCTTGTGAGCTTATGTTTCATCATATTCCACAGCTGAGGAAGCGAAAACATCGGCAGCGGTGCAAAGGCGAGCGGTGCGCCGTTCAGGCTCCAGGAAGATGTCTGCCGGAATTTTTTTAATCCAACCCCTTGAAAGACGACTCCGCCGCCTACATGAGAAACGACAAAGCGGATTTCAGGAAAATGAGAACCTATTAACAGCGCCAGTTCGCCGCCTTTTGACCGTCCGCATATTCCGATCTGACGATGATGAAGTCCTTCCTGGCGACCGAGCCAATCGATCGCTTTTTGAAAGTATTCAAGCGGAATTTCAACCAGTTTTTTAGGCAGCTGTTTGTATTGAAAATAAGGGATTGCAAGTGTTGCGTATCCGTAATTTGCTAACATGCCTGCCATTGTTTCGTCAAGGCCGCCGTCAGATCCCCCTAATATAATGATTGCGGGAGGGCGGTTAACGGCAAGCGGGCGAAAAAAAGTGCCGCACAACCCATCTTCGTTTACTTCCAGTCTATCAACTGTTTCAGAAAGCAGCACTCGTTTTATTTCTTTACTCAAGATGATGCGTTCTTTTTGCTTCACTTCAATACGGTAAACGGACGGATGAACCGATTTTTTGTAAAATGAGCAGGAAGATTCAACAGCCTGCATTGACCAAAAAAGCCCCATTTGATCTTTAGACTGATAGGTTCCTTTTAGTGGGGCTGCTGATGCAGGGGCGACTTCTCCTAATCTATTCGCTTGAAAAACAGCGTGTGATCTCCACTCTGCGTCAGCTTCATCTTTCACTGTAACGATGATATCAATGATGTCAAACGGTTGAAGTCCGCTTATCTTCAAGTTTATTTTTTCATCCCATTTGGAAACTGCAGGTATGTGCAAAACCGGTTGCAAGGTAATCAAGACGGCACTTCCTTTTCAAGTTTTGTGTAAAATAAATCGACGCACTCTTCAACATAGTCATCAATCCGATCATTGAAAGACTCCTTGAATCCGGGCAAATGTTGAAACATAATATATTGATTCAGTAAACCGAAAAACATTTGGCTTAACATTTGAAAGTTGCCGTCTGAAATTTTTTTTTCGGCGTAGAGCTTTGCAAAATAAGCCTCTAAAAAGCGGTTGAGACGGCGGGGAATATCCATGATTAATTCGCAAACTTCTTTATCAGATACGGCGTCATTAAAGTAAAGTAAAAAAACAGTCCCTTTTTCCAGGTTTTCTTTTAAATACGCTTTTGCTATCAATGAGAGGTCTTCTCGTAAATCGCCGGTCAGTATTGCTTTAAGTTCTCCAATAAAATCTCCGGATGCAACATGTTGAATAACACTTTCCCGAAATAAATTCTGTTTATTTCCGAAGTGTCTAAAAAGGGTTAAATGATTGACTCCTGCCTTTTGGGCAATTTCTCTGGTGGATGCGGCTGTATATCCTTTTTCTTTAAAAAGGGCAAGCGCCGCTTGGATTAATCGATCCCTTGTAGATTGTGTTGACATAAGTCCCTCCTAAAATGTAACCGATTGATTACATCATAATTGAACTTTGCCATGTAATCAAGTGGTTACATATTTTAAATGCGAAAAAAAGAGGATACAATTCATTGTATCCTCCGGTGTGTTCACAATGTTATTCCGCTTCCTCGAGCAGCGTTTCCGCAGCTTTCTTCACCTCTACGTATGAAACGTGGTGGCCGTCGATTTCGCTGATCGTGAATTCAAATCCCTGCTCGGTGATCATGTCGCCTTTTTGGACGTCATATTTTTGCGTCAGGAACCATCCGCCGATCGTGTCAATCTCCTCATTGTCGAGCTGAATGCCGAGCAAATCGTTGACCTGGTTGACGAGCACTTTGCCGTCGAGAATGTAGTGGTTTTCGCCGATTTTGCGGATTTCATTAATTTCATCAATATCGAATTCGTCGCGGATTTCGCCGACGATTTCTTCAATGATGTCTTCGACCGTCACGAGTCCGGCCGTTCCGCCGTATTCATCAGAAAGGATCGCCATATGAACGCGCTCTTTCTGCATTTTCAGAAGCAGATCGTGGATCGGAACGGTTTCGATCACATGAATGATCGGATTGATAAACTGTTCAATCGTGTCTTCTTTGGAGCATTCTCCGCTGATGCAGGCCGTCAGTATTTCCTTGACATTGATGACGCCGACGATGTTGTCCTTATCACCGTCTTCGACGGGATAGCGGGTATAGCCTTCGGCCTTCGTGATGTCAATCATCTCGGCGATTTTCATATCATTTGGAAAACTGACGACTTCTGTTCTCGGGATCATGATTTCCTTGGCAAGACGGTCATCGAATTCAAAAATTTTGTTGACATATTTGAACTCAGATTGATTGATTTCGCCGCTTTTATAGCTTTCTGACAGAATAATTCGCAGCTCTTCCTCTGAGTGCGCCATTTCATTTTCAGAAACCGCTTCAAGGCCAAACGCTTTCGTCAACAGCCTTGCTGATCCGTTCAGCGCCCAGATGAATGGGAACATAATGCGGTAGAACCAGATCAAAGGTTTTGCAAAAAGAAAGGAAACGGCTTCCGCTTTTTGGATTGCAAGCGTCTTCGGAGCGAGCTCGCCGACAACCACATGCAAAAACGTAATCAAGCTGAAGGCGATCACGACTGAAACGATGTGTGATACAGAGCTCGGAATGCTCCATTTAACAAATAGCGGTTCAAGCAGCCGGGCGACCGTCGGCTCCCCGAGCCATCCGAGACCGAGAGCCGTCAAAGTGATGCCGAGCTGGCAGGCCGATAAATATTCGTCTAAGTGCGTAATGACTTTTTTCACCGAAATCGCTGTTTTGTTTCCTTCAGCAATGAGCTGATCAACCCGCGAGCTTCTGATTCTGATAATCGCAAACTCAGACGCTACGAAAAATGCTGTTAAAGCAATTAATACAGCAACAAAAATCAAATTAACTATTTCCAATTAGGACCTTCACTCTAGCGTGAGAATGAAGGTAACACCTCCTGTTTAGTAAAAGATTAACTAAAGCAGCAGCAAAAATGACTGGATGACCGTCATTTTTTCAGGAGAAAGACGGCTTTTCAGAATCTTCCGTTCATCGGGATTCAGCCGTTTCAATCTGTTTATGATCACGGAGATATTGTCATTGACATGATCGATTTCCGTTGTCAGGCTTCCAATTTCATCATCATTCACAGTTGAAGAGGGAAACTGGTTTTCCAGCCTTTCTTTAATGTCGGACAGGGCCAATCTCTGCTGCTTGCAGTCCATAATAAACTTCAGCCGTTTGAGAGCGGCTTCATCGTAATAACGGTAGTTTGAACATGATCTGTCAGGCGTTAACAGCCCGAGATTCGTATAATAATCGACAGTCCGTTTTGTTACGCCTGCAGCAGCTGCTAATTCGCCAATGCGATATTTCTCTGCCCCATCTGCATCCCTCCTCAACCATCACGTTATAGTTATAAAACATTTTAATATATTAGAAGCTGTTTATACAAGTTAATTGATCAAAAAAAGGCGTAAAATTGATGCGAAAACCTTTATTTATCTAAATATTCGAGAAAATATTGTTAGATTTAAAGTTTAGACATTTGACTGACTCTTTTTTAATAAAGTAAGATAATAGTATATATTTGGCTTGGAGGTGGTTAGATGGGGCCCTCTGCATAGTCATTTTTACAGAACGCACATCAGCCTTATTAAGGGAATTTGAATTCATCAGGAGGTGACTCCTTGTCCTTTGTGAAGGATAAGGTTAAATGGACGATATTGTTAGTCTGATAATCATCGGGATTCTGATTGCATTAACCGCTTTTTTCGTGGCATCGGAATTTGCGATTGTCAGAGTCAGAAGCTCCCGCATTGATCAGCTGATTGCTGAAGGAAACAAAAAGGCGGTTCGCGCAAAACAAGTGGTGTCGGATTTGGATGAATACCTTTCAGCTTGCCAGCTCGGCATTACGATTACAGCACTCGGACTCGGCTGGATGGGGGAGCCTACGGTTAAAAAGGTGCTGCATCCGGTCTTTGAAAGCTTGCATGTTTCTGGCGCTGTATCGCACGCTCTTTCAGTTGCCATTGCATTTTTAGTGATTACATTCCTGAACGTCGTGGTTGGAGAACTTGCCCCAAAAACCATCGCGATTCAAAAAGCCGAACAGATGACACTGTGGCTGGCGGGACCTCTGCACTTTTTCAATGTTGTGATGTTCCCGTTCATTTGGACGCTGAATGCCTCAGCCAGAGTGCTGACCGGGTTATTCGGTTTGAAGCCTGCTTCGGAAAAGGATGAATCCCATTCGGAGGAAGAGCTGCGAATCCTGTTATCAGAAAGCTACAAAAGCGGAGAAATCAATCCGTCTGAATATAGATACGTTAATAAAATCTTTGAATTCGACAATCGGATCGCCAAAGAAATTATGGTGCCGCGCACTGAAATCGCCTCCGTCCCGGTGGATATGCCGATCGATGAGGCCATTTCGGTCATGCTGCAGGAAAAGTATACGCGCTGGCCTGTCTATAAAGGCGATAAGGATCATGTCATCGGCATGATCAATACGAAACAGCTGTTTACGGATATGCTCATGATGTCAGAGGCTGAGAAAAAGCGATTGTCCCTTGAAGCCTATGTCCGTCCGGTTATTGAAGTCATTGAAACCGTGCCTGTTCAAAAGCTGCTGATCAAAATGCAGCGGGAGCGGATTCACATGGCGATCTTAACGGATGAGTACGGCGGGACATCTGGTCTTGTGACGGCCGAGGATATTCTTGAAGAAATCGTCGGGGAAATCAGGGACGAATTCGATGAAGACGAAAAACCGCTTATCGAAAAAGTCTCCGATCATGAATACATCATGGACGGCAAAGTGAGAATCGATCAGGTCAATGAGCTGTTTGAAGACGATCTCGAGGAAGAGGAAGTCGAAACAGTCGGCGGACTTGTGCTGAAAGAAAACATAGATATCGCGGAAGGCCAGGCGGTGCATATCGGCTCTTACACGATAACGGTTCTCGAAATGGAAGGGCGTCTGATTAAGCACGTCGAAGTTAAGCGGGAACAAACAACAGAACATGTAGAGCTGGCACCGGCAAATCCGGTCGTCGTTAACGAAGTCACCTTGAGCGAAAAATAGCTCAAGGTGATTTTTGATTTTAAGAAAAAAGTCATTTGAACAGGAACTTTTGTTCGTATATAATGGGAACAAACGTTCTGTTTGAGAGGTGATTGATTTGCTGTGGTACGAAATCATTTCGGAGGAAGAGAGGAAAACGTATATTAAGCGGATCGAATTTCATTTGCGGAATTGGAAAAATTACAAAGCCGCCGTGCTCAATTTAGAAAGGAGGATGGAGAAGGAGCAAAAGAACGGGCTCACCGTCAAAGAAAGAAACGCTGAATATCAGATCGACGCGGAAAAAAGGCTCTATCAATTTTTGCTTGATTCGATGGAAACGGCTGTCTCAGAATTGGATGAGCTCGAGCGGAAGTTGGTGGAATGCCGGTATATTCATAATTGGAGCATGGGAAAATGCGCGATGGAAATCGGCTACAGCGAAAAAACGCTGTTTTTAATGAAGAAATCGCTGCTGGACAAGCTGCTTGTCAGCTTGGCGGCGATCACGAATATTTAACGGATGCGAGGGCTTGTCTCAAACAAGCCCTTCTTTTCTGGCCGCTTCAGTTTTTTTTCAGGTTCTTGACGCGATGATGACACGGGAGAGGGCAGCTTTTCTTTTATGATAAAGACAAGCTTTAAACAGCGGGGAGGTTTGACACATGTAATGAAACAAATGCCGGTCATTTTTTGAGACAAACGCTTCAGGAAAGGAGAGGAAGAACATGGATTTTTCTGAAATTGCGCTCGTTCCGCTGATTACGGGATTGGTGCATACGGTAAAGCTTGTCGGCATTCAGAAACGATTTCTCCCCATCTGTGCAATTGTCTTCGGCATCTCGATTTCTCTCTTGTTTACCGCAGGGGACTGGAAGGAAGATATGATGATCGGAACTTGGCTTGGCTTGTCATCAGTTGGATTTTACTCCGGCTCAAAAAACGTCTTGAAACCATTATCAAAGGAGGAGATTGAACATGAAGATTTATTTGGATCCGGGACACGGCGGAAGTGATCCGGGAGCATCGGGAAACGGTTTGCAGGAAAAGGACGTGACGCTTGCGATTGCTCTCAAAATGAATGACATTTTATTAAAAGAGTATGATAACGCAGAGACGAGGCTGAGCAGAACAACAGACAAAACGGTCACGCTTCAGGAGCGCACAGATGATGCCAATTCGTGGGGGGCCGATTTATTTGTCTCCATTCATACAAACGCTTTTGACGGTACGGCGTACGGGTATGAAGATTATATCTACAGCGGCTTGACCGATGAGTCGGTTACTGCTCTTTATCAACGGATCATTCACGGCGAAGTGATCAAGCAGAACGGACTCAGGGACAGGGGAATGAAGAAGGCGAACTTTCATGTTCTTCGGGAAACAGCGATGCACGCCATATTGACGGAGAACGGCTTTATCGATCATCCCGAAGATTCGGCAAAAATGAAAAGCGCCGCCTGGATCGAACAGACGGCGCGGGGACATGCAGCCGGCATCGCACTCTGCCTCGGTCTGACACACAATGAGTTTCCCCTGTATAAAGTGACGATGGACGGGGGACAAATTGGAGCTTACCAAGAAAAAGACGATGTTTTGAACGTTATTTCTGCGAATTGGGACAGCTTTCAAACAGCGGCCATTGAAAAAGGATAAAAAGGGAAGAATCCATTTTGAAGCATTCAAAATGGATTCTTGACATTTAATGAGTCCGCATCTTTTTTCATTTGGGCGTAATGTTCCTTTCTGAACGCTCCCATCAGAATTTGAGCTGCTATACAAATCAATAAACCAGAATAATTGGTTCATCATAACACCATCATTTTCACGGAATCAGCATGCTGCCGGCCCAGAATCCGCCGATTGAGCCTGCCATTGTAAGCAGGATGTAAACCGCTGAAGCCTTTACCCGCTTTGCAGCCAAAAGCTGAACAGCTTCAACGCTGAACATCGAAAATGTTGTGAAGCCTCCGAAAAATCCAGTTCCGACCACGATAGAGACCGTTTGATTGTCAATGCCGAGGCTTATGAATATGCCGAGAGCGAATGAGCCGAGAATATTGATCACCATCACGCTGACCGGAATGCGGGGGCGCGGAATCATCGCCATGAGCACATTGCCCAGCCAAAATCTCAAAACGGACCCGATTCCTCCCGCGATCATAAAAGCAGCTGCCATCATGATTGATACCGCTCCTTTTCTTTCCCCGCAGCTCCGCTGACCTTTTTGCCGATCACGATCCCCAAAAATGCGAAGCATACCCCGCAGGCAAGCGATGCCATCAAGTACAGAACTCCGATGTGAGCGGCCGATTGCAGCAGAAGTACGGTTTCTTTAGAAAAAGCGGACATTGTCGTATACCCGCCGCAAAACCCCGTCCCTAAGCATAATTGGACGAGCGGCTTTTTTGCCCGAGCCGCAAAAAAGCCTGTCAAAAGGCCGAGCAGAAGGCTTCCGGACGTGTTTTCAATAAAAGTCGGCCAAGGAAAAACGGCGGTGCCGCCGAGCAGATTGACTGCGTAGCGCAGCAGCGATCCGATGGCTCCCCCGATAAAAACGGCAACATATGATTTCATACTCTTCCTTCTTTCTCAAAAATAATCCGGGTAGTCGGTAATGATCCCATCGATTTTCCAGCTTTTGAGGCGGCTTCCCGTTTTCTGCCCGTTGACCGTCCAAGCCAGCGCCTTCAAATCACAGCTGTGAATCGATTTGATCAGAAAAGGGCTGATCATCGTAGCTTTCAGGCTGACGTATTGGGCAAACGAAGCGATTTGCCGCAGCCGGCCGCGCGGCAGCAATCCAAATCTCGGCCTGATCAAAACGGCAGTCTGAATCGAAGGATACATGTGATGAAACGCCCTCATGGCGCCGGCGTCAAACGACTGGACAATTGTGTTCATTGAACGGCCATACCGGCTGATCAGTTGTCCGGCCGCTTTTTCGATTCCGGGCTGGGTTTTGGACGACTTGATTTCGATGAGAAGGCCCGTCTTATTGTGATACTTCCTCAGAACAGCTTCAAGTGAAGGGATTTTTTCGCCTTGATATTCAGGGCCGAACCAGCTTCCTGCATCCAGCTGTTCGAGCTCATTCATCGTATACTCGCGAACGAAACCGGTACCGTTCGTCGTTCTGTCAACCTTGTCATCGTGGATGACGGCAAGTTTTCCATCCTTTGTAATCTGTATGTCGAGTTCGATAAAATCAGCCCCGAGCTCCACCGCTTTTTCAAAAGCGGCAAACGTATTTTCTGGGGCGTAAGCCGAGGCTCCGCGATGTGCGATAATATGCAAACATGTCAGCTCCTCTTGATAAAATCTTTCCATCACAAGGATACCCGATTTTGGCGATGCAAGTAAATCCTTTGACTAAAGCGGACAAAAGGCAGGGGGAAGAGATGTGCGACAAATTTCGGCAAAATGGTACAAAAGTATCATTTACTAAAAATTCTGATATTTTATAATGGACAAAAGGAGGCGAGATGATGGGTAAAGGGAGAATTAAAGTGGAAGAACGGATTAAGATCGAAACCGATGCTGAAATGTTTAAAGCGACTCTCCTTGATCAAACACAGTCTCAGAAGAAGAAATAGCGGTGTTGGCCCGTATCACGTTGTCTCTGGGAACAATAAAATAGAATGATCATCAGGCTGCCGAAGGTGTTCGGCGGCCTTTTATGCGTGGCATCGGTATTTTTGGCGTACAATAAAGTGAGAAATTTTTTGCTCGTTTTAGTATAATAAAAGCTTGATGAGTGAAATAAGGGAGAGAAAGCAATGTTCGAAAAGTATATGACAATGGATTTCGCTGCCGATATCGGGATCAGCATCGGTATCCTTCTTTTATTTTTCGCGTTTAGAAAAATATTTACGAAGTACTTATTCAACCTGATACTGAAATTGACGAATAAGACGAAAACGGACTTTTTCAATCAGGTGGTGCTGGCGTTTGAAAAGCCGGCCAGGTGGTTTTTTGCGATACTCGGTATTTATCTGGCGATTATTTATTCCCCGTTTTTTGAGGGGCATATGGGGATCGTTCATAAACTGTACAGAGTGTCCGTGATTTTGGTCATTGTAAGCGGCCTGTATAACTTAACGGCGGCTTCGTCTGTTTTATTCGATAAAATCAATAAGCGGCTTGAGCTTGATATGGATGATATTCTTGCGCCGTTTTTGTCCAAGATTCTCCGATTTATCATTGTAGCGCTTGGAATCAGCGTCATCGCCGGAGAGTTCAATTATGATGTCAACGGATTTGTTGCCGGACTCGGGCTCGGCGGATTCGCTTTTGCCCTTGCGGCAAAAGACACAGTCGGAAACTTTTTCGGCGGAGTTGTCATTATTATGGAGAAGCCTTTTACAATCGGCGATTGGATTGAAACGAAAATTGTCACAGGAACTGTTGAAGATATATCGTTCAGAAGCACGAAAGTCCGCACGGCCGGAGAGGCTCTCGTTACCGTTCCCAACTCTGTGCTGGCCAACGAAGCGATCATGAACTGGACGAAAATGCGAAAGCGTCAGGTCACCTTTACGCTCGAAATCGATCCGTCAACCCCGCGGGAGAAAGTCGAGCGGTGTGTGGAGCGTTTTAAAGAAATGCTCGAATCGCACGAAGGGGTCAACCCGGATGTCATTATGGTCAATTTCGATGTCCTGAAGGATACGCATTTAAGCATCTTCTTCAACTACTATACAAATACGACGGTCTGGGCCGAAAACTTGGACGTCAGACAGGATGTGAACTACCGCATTCTTGACATTATGAAAGAGGAGCAGGTTGATTTTGTTTCTCCGGGGCACAGCCTCTTTGAGTTGAAGAAAATGAAAGATCAGCAAGGAAATGCTTAGAAACAGTTTTTGAAGGGAGACAAGCCAAATGGAGGAAGAAGCCCTGAGATTTGCGGATATGATCGAAAATGCCGAGCGCATTACCGTTTTGACAGGCGCCGGTATGAGCACGGAATCAGGCATTCCTGATTTTCGTTCAGCCGGCGGCATATGGACGGAAGATCTGTCGAGAATGGAAGCGATGAGCCGTGATTATTACGAACGATATCCAAAATTGTTTTGGCCGAAGTTTAAAGAGCTTTTTCAAATGAAAATGACGGGAACTTATCGGCCGAATGACGGGCACCTTTATTTAGCCGAACTCGAGAAAAGCGGTAAGGATGTCAGGGTGTTCACGCAGAATATCGACGGGCTGCATCTTAAGGCGGGAAGCCGCCATGTATATGAACTGCACGGTTCGATTCAAACAGCCGCATGCCCAAAATGCGGGGCGCGCTACGGTCTTGACCACATTCTTCAAGAAGAAGTGCCAAGGTGCAATCGCGTCAATGGCAAGGGGAGAGCATGCGGATTTATATTAAAAACGGATGTCGTGCTGTTCGGCGACGCCGTTCAGCATTTCGACACGCTTTTTGAAGTCCTCAACGAATCCGACCTGCTTCTGGTGATCGGCACTTCACTCGAAGTGGCGCCTGTCAGGTTTGTTCCTGAAGAAGCGCACCTGATCCCCGGTTTGAAGAAAGCCATGATCAATCTCGATGAAACGCCTTACGATCATTTATTCGACATTGTCATCAATCAAAAAATCGCCGAGTTTGTTCGGAAACTCAATCATTAAAAAGGAAGACGCTCCAGACCGGAGCGTCTTTTTTGATCTTCATCACAGTTTTTTATAATAAAAAACGGATGCATCGAGCCGGCCGTCTGCAGATTCCGCGTATTCAGGAATGCGTCCGGCTTCGGCAAAGCCGAGCGAAGCGTAAAGGAGGTTGGAGGGGTCTTTTTCCCTTGTATCCAGCACGAGAAGAGATCTGCCTTCCTGTTTCGCCCTGTCGATCGCTTTTTGCATTAACGATTTGGCGACGCCCTGCCGCCTGAAGGCGGGATCTGTCATTAACTTGCAGATTTCCGCTCTGTGGCGGCCGTTTTGTTTTGTGCATAAGTGCAATTGAACACTTCCTGCGATCCGGCCATTTTGTTTGGCAATCCATAAAACCGAATCCGGTGCGACGGCTGTTTTCCAGTAAGCCTCCGCCAGCCGCTTTTCGAGCGGAGGCAGAAAGCCGACTGATGCCCCGTCATCGACGACGCGGATGAGAAGCTCGGCCAATTGATTGGCATATTCCGCGGTTGAATGCAACTCTTCGATTTTCATTTACCCACCCCATGGTATAAAGATAACTGCATCATAATCAGAAAACTGTTTTTTTGGCAACAAGTGTGTCAGATAATCACACTCGAGGGAGGAAATAAAAAAATCCCCTTCATCAGGGGATCAGACAATGGATGTTATTCATGAACGGGTGTCATGGATTCATCAAGTGTTGCAAATGAATACCCCATGTTTTTTAAATTTGTCAGCAATAACGGCAATGATTGAACCGTTGAAGGAATATCGTGCATCAGGATCACGATCGGCTGTTTTGTCTGCCGCTTTTCCAGGATATTCAGCTGGTTCATGACTTCCGGAACGAATTTTTGGCTTCTGTATTTCCAGTCCAGGCTGTCAATATTCCAGTCCCAATAAATAAATCCGTTCTTTTTCAGCACTTTTTTCTGCGCTTCGGTCAGCGACGGTTTGCTTCCGTACGGCGTTCTGATCAAATGGGTTTCAACCCCGGTGATAGACTTCAGCGTTTTTTGAGCCTGCTTCATTTCCAGATTAGGAGAATTGGCGCCTTTATAAAATTGCTTTTGGTCATGGGTCACCCCGTGAAGTCCAAGTGCATGGCCCTGCTGCTTCATATTGAGAACGGCTTCTTTGTGAAGCTTCATGTTCGGTTCGAGCATGAAGAATGTCGCTTTAGCATCATGTTCGGATAAAATTTGCAGCAGCCTTTGGCTTACGGCTGAAGGCCCATCGTCAAACGTCAAATAAACCGTTTTTTCCTTCGATTTTTCTTTCTTTTTTTCCGCAGCAGCTTTTTGCTTCTCTTTTTCCTGCTTGCGCTTTTCGATCTGCTGTTTTGTGCTCAAGTGATCGAGAAGTTCGCCTTGCGTTGCTTTTTTGAGCGGAACGCTGTCTCCTTCATGCCTCATTTGGCTGTTTTCCGACACCGTAAGCTCTCTTTTCTCAGTAGCGGCAGAGGACTGTGAAAGGTCCCACACGTACAGGAGAATCAGACACAACACGAAAAAGCACGCTGCTTTCGTCAACAAATAAGCTACAGATGGGGCAGTTTTTTTTGATACTTGGCGCATGTCACTCTCTCCGTATCATTTTTCTCGTTCCGATTCCATTATGAGATAGAATGCTAGTCTCATAAAATAATGGATCACAATGTCTAAGTATACAGGATTGGAAAGAAGATGAATACAGGATGAAGGGAAAAATATATCAAATTTTAAGAGAAAATGTTGAACGATAAGGAATGCTGAAGGCGGAAAAAAGTTTTTGGAAATATTGCACTATTTTGATCGGCAGGGTCGTGTTAGAATGGAATGGAGAAAATTCAGAAGTCAACAAAAATAAGGGGATGGAGAAATGAAAGTTCTTTTTAACGGCCGGCTGATTGAACGGAGCGAGTGTGCGGTTGATATTGAGGACAGAGGCTACCAATTTGGAGACGGCGTCTATGAAGTCATCCGCATTTACAATGGAATTTTGTTCACGCTTGATGAACACATTGCCCGCTTATATAAAAGCGCAGCCGAAATCGGAATCGACCTGTCTTTTTCAGAAGCCGAGCTGAAAAGCCAGCTGAAAGAGCTCGTCGACATCAATCAGATGCGGGAAGGCGGGCTGTATCTTCAAGTGACAAGGGGAAAAGCTCCGAGGAAGCATCAATACGGAGCAGGGCTTACGCCTCAGGTGACGGCTTATACATTTCCTATTCAGAAGCCTGAAAAAGAACAGCAAAACGGCGTTTCGGCTATTACTGCGGACGACATGCGCTGGCTGAGGTGCGACATTAAAAGCTTAAATCTGTTGTACAACGTCATGATCAAGCAAAAAGCGCATGAAGCTTCTTCATTCGAAGCGATCTTAATTCGCGACGGTTTGGTGACGGAAGGGACGTCTTCAAATGTTTATGTCGTCAAACAAAACGCTATCTACACCCATCCTGCGACAACGCTCATCTTAAACGGCATCACGCGGATGAAAGTTCTTCAGCTGTGTGAAGAGAACGGCTTGAATTATGTAGAAAAAGCGGTGACAAAGGATGAATTGCTGAATGCGGATGAAGTATTCATCACGTCAACGACAGCCGAAGTCATTCCGGTCACCTCGATTGACGGGCAAACAATCGGCTCCGGAGCGCCCGGACCGCTCACAAAAAATGTGCAGACCGCTTTGCAAAACAGCATTTTGTCGGAAACAGCCAAAACGGTTTAACAAAGAAAAACGCCGTCTCCTGGGGAAACGGCGTTTTTTTATTTGCGGAAACCGAACAAAATCGAAAAGAGCGGCGATAAATAAAGGAAAAACACAAACGGCAAATATTCAATGACGGGAACGCCGAGCGCTGTGGACATGAACGCGCCGCTGACTCCCCATGGGATCATCGGATTAATTAATGTCCCTCCGTCTTCAAGTGATCTCGACAAATGCTTCCGGTCGATTCCAAGCTTGTCATACAGCTTTTTAAAGGACTGACCGGGAATCAAGATCGATAAATACTGTTCTCCTGTCGCCAGGTTCATGCCGATGCTTGATGAAACGGTTGAGAACACAAGCCGGCCTTTCGTATGAATGCCCTTGATTACGCCTTCAAGCAGGCTTGTAATCATGCCGATCTTTTCCATGAGACCGCCGAGCGCGAATGCGATGATGATGAGAGAAACAGAGCCCATCATCGATTGAAGGCCGCCGCGATTTAAAATCTTTTCAACGGCTTCAGTATCGGCTGAGAAAACCGGGCCATTCTGCATCGCTGACAAAAACGATGAAATGCCGGCGTCAGGCTGAATCAGCGCGGCAAAAATTCCGGCGGAAACGATCCCTGCTGCAAGCGACGGAATGACGGGCGTCCGTCTGACAGCAAGTACAATCACAAGCAGAGGCGACAGAAGCGTGAAGACGCTGATGTTGACCATGCCTTCTATTCCGTTTATGATCGCTTGAATGTTTTCGGTTGAAGCCGGTGCCGCCGTTAAAGAACGGCCCATGAAAAAGAAAAGCAAAATCGTGATCAAAAGAGCGGGGATCGTCGTTCCCGCCATATGTCTGATATGCTTGAAAATCGGAAGCTCCCCGACTCCTGCGGCAAAGTTGGTCGTGTCTGACATTGGAGACATTTTGTCGCCGAAGCAGGCGCCGCAAATCACGGCTCCCGCCGCCCATGTCAGTGGAACGCCTGCCGCCGCGGCCACACCGATGAGGGCGACGCCGATCGTGCTGACCGTCGTAAAGCTGGAGCCGACCAATGAACTGATCACAAGACAGCTGAAAAGTGCGGTGAGCAGCAGGTGCTGCGGTTCAATCAGATTCAACGCGTAAACCGTTACCGTCGGAATCGCGCCGCTGTACTCCCAGACTCCGATTAAGATGCCGATTAGGCAAAGGATGATGATCGGCTGAACGCCATTTCGGATGCCTGAGACAATGCCGCTCTCAAGATCTTTCCAAGAATGCCCTTTCACCGCGCCGACAGCGGCCAAAAAACCGACGCAAATCAAAAGCGGTATGTGCGGTTCTGCTTTAAATATGAATAAGCAGGTGAAAATAATAAACAATATGGCCATAAACAATAGAGCCGATATGGAAAACGATAGTCGTTTTTCGTTTGACAAATCATACACCTCATTAGAAGAAATCTCTTTCTTTAATACTTTTATGCTTTTGTGCGTAAACGTATTATAACAGAAAAATAGATCATATACTTAAATTAAAATATTTCAAACATTTTTCAAAGGTTCGCCCATTCTATTTTGAAAGCGCTGACTTTTTTAAGATATAATAGATTGGAGAAAGGCATGTATTTGATACACGTTTCAATATCCTTAAGCCAAAATAGGGGGAAATGCGATGTCTTGCACTGTTCAGAAAAGCCGGTTTTTACATGAGGAAGCGATACGGTTTGAAAATGATGATTTAGAGGCAGTACTTGTGCCCGGGTGGGGAAGCAATTTGATTTCATTGAGGTGGAAGGCGGGCGGTTTGAATTTGTTGAAAACGCCTGAAACAAAGGAAGAATATGACGCGAATCCGTTTTTATTCGGAATCCCTGTTCTTTTTCCTCCCAACCGGATCGATCACGGGAGATTTACATATGCGGGAAGAACATACGAGCTGCCGATCAATGAAAAGCCGCTCGAAAACCACCTGCACGGATTTCTTTACGATAAAAAGTGGACGGTAAAAAAAATGGAGGCAACAGAAGAGCGGATCATCGTGCAGACGATGCTGGACTCTGATGATCATCCGGGCATCAAATCGATCTTCCCTCACTCTTTTTCCATCACCATCACCTACACATTAGAAGGACAGCATCTGAAAATTGATGCGTCGGCTGTCAACCGCGGTCAAGATCCGATGCCGATCGGATTGGGGTATCACACATCTTTCCGCTATCCTTTAAACGAATCAGGGGATAAAGAAAAGTGCCTGTTTACTCTTCCTGCCTCAAAGCATTGGACGCTGACAGACCGCATGCTGCCGACTGGCGAGTATCGGGTGACAGAGGAGTTCAAAGCGGGAAAAATGGCAGCGGGTGAAAGGCTTGATGATATATTGGCGGCTGAGCAAGACCAAGAAGGAAACAGCACCGCCGTCATTGCGGACAGCCTCGCCGGCATTCGCGTACGCTATCAATGCGACGGCCATTTTAAGCACTGGGTTGTGTTTAACGGTACATCTGATCAGGATGATCTGCTTTGTATTGAGCCATACACTTGGATGACGAATGCACCGAACGTGAACCTTCCGAAGAGTGTGACCGGATTTCGGGATTTGGGGCCGCAGGAAGAGCTGACGATGCGAAGCAAAATTGAGGTAGGCGGAATATAATCGATATTCCGCCTTTTACCATGAGCTTTTATCAAGCGTAAATCCTGTATGGGACGCTTGTTTGCCCTCTCTCCAATCCAATTGAACCGTCACCTCGCGGCCGGCGATTTCAGCTTCTTCAAGCCCTTCCAAAAAAGAAACGGATTGTTCTTTTGACCCTCCGCCGGGGAATTTGCCTCCCGCGTAATCTTTCACCGGCGTTTCGATTTGGGCGTTCAAAACGATTTCATCACCAAACTTTACGACCAATTTTTCCAAATATGTATCGTCCAGCTTGCCGCGGTCGCCTGTCCAGTAGAGCTCTCCGCCGAACAGCGCGCGGCCATCTATCTTTTTGATCACGGCCTCCCAATTTCCGTCGGCGCTTTGCCCGTTCCATTTTGGGTATTCCGCCATATAAAAACCGATCAGCCTCCCGCCGAAATAAACGGCGCAAAAGGCCATGAAAAGGGAGGCGATGAAAAGCACCGGCCGCTTGTATTCCTGTTTCATATTAACCACCGCCTAAAAAGTTCTGCTTTAATCATAAAGCAGAACAATCGGAAAAAATATATTCTCTTAAATTTTAAGGGAACGGGTGCGGGTGCAGGTTCAGCTGTTCTGGTCTTAACGGCTCTTCCGCAAAGCCGAGCTTCTTCGGCACGGTGAAAATTCTCTCAAGCCCTTCCAGGCGGATGAAGCGCTGTCCGAATGTCATCGGAATCAGGCCCGGGATGAGAACTTTCACACAATAAAGTCCATTCCGTTTGATAACAGGGGAAGTCTGATCAACGACGATCACTTCAAGGTTGAGACTCCGGAAAGCTTCAAGCAGGTCGCAGAGGTCTTCGGTTAAATCAAGGTGTTTCTTTCTTTTTTTAAAGGCATCGTCGAATGTTTGCAGAGGCCGGCTTTGATTCAGCAAAAAACTGAGCCGCTCTTCCGCTTCGGGCAGTCCGTACATTAAGCTGTGATCCTCCATTTCCCGCACTAAAGCAGGACTGCGGAGCATCTGGTGATATTTGCTCCTTTCAGATTCAAATTTGCGGTCGTGCTTCAACATCATGCCTGCCAGCTCATGAAGGGCGCTTTTCACCGCTTTTACGGGATCGGGGTGGGCGCCTGCGGAACAAATCAGATTCAATCCTTCCCGTTTTCTGTTTTTGGCGATCGCCCAAATGCTTGGAATGCCGTATTCCATCGTTGAATTAAAGACATGCAGATCATATCCCGCCACACTTCGCACCCTCTCTGTCATGAGGCGCAATTCCGGATCTCCTGAAGAGTCGAGATCCAGCTGCCGAAGTGGAAGCCTGGCATACCAGGCAAGCAAAAATGAATCGCGCTCAGCCGCTTCTAATATGCCGTGGAAAATCGCTTCCTCCAAACTCCCTCCGAGTGCACAGCCGTTCGATGTTTCATAGACAAAGCTGTCTTCCCGCCCCAGGCTGTAATACGCGAGCGATTCAGGAACGAGAATCGGCCGTTTCTGCAGAAATGAATAGCCCCATACCCAGCGGAGCGGGCGGGCCGGATGAAACGGCTGAAAAGGAAAATCGGGATGCGTGTATTGTTCGGCTTGATGAAGCCCGACTTTTGCCGGGTCGAGCGCACGATCTTTTACATTTTCATAGGTGTCATGTACGACCGTCCGTTTGCCGCGCGGTTCAATCCCGGAATAGCGTTCCAAACCTTCTAAAATGGCGGTTAATTCGCTGTCTTCATACGAATGGCTCCGCCCACCTACCCCTTCATTTCCCATCCATAAAGGGATATTGACGATCATATCGGCAAACGGCAGAATCGCGTCATAAATTTTGGCGTTGAATATCCCCGTTCTCTGGTCCAAATAGTCTTTGGAGAGCGTTTGTTTTAAGTCGTCCGTGTTCCGCACGCGAAAGCTGTCCGGGTTCGTTTTCAGGCTGGGCCGGAGCGATATCCGCGCGGATTCCGGTCCGTCTTCGGGCAGATTTCCGCATATAGGGCATGTCGGTTCCGGTATGAAAGCGTGCAGCGAACTTTCTAGCGTTTTCAAATTGACGATGTACAGCTTTTTTTCCAATCGGCCGCGCCCGCCGTTCATGATGGTGTCGACTTCTGTGCAGATCAGGCTGACCATCTGGCGGCAGCCGGTCTTTGAAGCCCACGGATCGCGGTTTATGTCATTGCTTTTTTGTTCCAGTTCAAGCGTCTCCATGCTGTCGGGGCCGGAGACATACCACCTCATATCGGCGCATTTTGAACATCCTGACTCTGACGGATAAACGAGCGGCCCGATTACCCCTTCCCCAAAAGATGCAAACCCGCGAAGCCAGGGAATCCCTGCCGCCCTTAGCACTTTTTCGGCCTCGCGATATAACAAAGGCCGCCAAGCGTCGTGCAGCACAAGAACGAACGAAGTCTCCGCCGGTATTCTGTTCTCAAAATCAGACCTGCGGATAACGTTATATTCAGCAGATAATTGTTGTGATGCGCCTTCAGCCATCAATCCTTCGCCAACGACCAAAATACAGCGCTTCATCAAGGTTCCTCCTTTCGCAACTGCACGCAATAGATTCCTGCTAGTTTTTCTTTTAAAAATGGTTCAACAGGCAGCTCATAGACATACAGCTGCAAGCCCCGGTTGTTTTTCAAGGCGGAAAGCAGTGTTTTTTGCAAAGCAGCTGAAACGGGGATAGCAAGCTTCAGTTCACCAGGCTCCAGCAGAACATCCGCACCTTTCAAAGGATCTTTGTCTGTCAGTGCCCGTTCGAGCACTTTTCTGAGAGCGGATGTGATGTTGAGTCCAGAACTTCTGTACCAGCGCCCGCGAATTCCCGCCCATGCGACAGGGAAGCCTTCTATGTTTTTCCCTAAACCGATTTCCGGTTGGCCGTACAAGACTGTCAGCGCTTTTAAATAAAATGCAGAATGCCGGTCTTCGATTCCGTCCAGCTGAACGAGGGAAATCATTTCTTTTCCGCTTTTTATCCGTTCGCACAACCGGTGTTCCAGGCATTTCTCCAATCCCCTTAATACGCCTTCAGCCAGCGTTTCTCCGGTGGCGATCGCGAAATCTCCGTTATTCGGATAAGAACGGGTCAACCTTGATGCATACATTTCAATCCCCGTCAGCCCGGCTTCCCGCCGCGCCTCTTGATGGGTCAAACCGACCGAAACCGTCTCAGGCAAAAGCTCCGCAGGTCCGGAAGAGAGCGGATCTGCTGTCTGAACAAAGCATTGTGCTAATGGAAGCTGCGGCAAATGTTTTTCTTCCCACAGATGAAAAATGCCCGTTACGGGTGAGGTCAGTTCGGTGAAACATTGGAATAGCCGGCTTTCTGTTTCTTTTCCGGGGTGTTCCGAAAGTTTCGCTTCAAGGTCGCAGATGAGTTCAGCCGAATCCTTGCCGCAACTGAAGTCCGGATGGGGAAGAAACGCATGCCAGCCGCCTTCGAGCGTTGCCAAATCAAGCAGGTACACTTGATTCTTCTTAGATAATGGCTCAAGCTCCGCAGCTGCTTTCATCAATTCGAACACAATAACATTTGCCAGCATGTCTTTTCCTGCCAAAGGAAAGGTTCCAAGCGTTCGTTCTTCATGGAGCGCAGACCGATGGAGGCGCCTCCAGGCAGCCTCGAAGCGGCTGTCTCCGTGTTGTTGGAAGACAGGGCCTGCCAGTCCGACTTGTTTCAGACAGATGCCGGGTATGAATCCTTTGTTCTCTTCAAGGCAAAACGTTTGAAGATCGTGGAGATCATCTGTGAAGCCGCGGTCAGAGACATACAAAACCCAATCGGCAGATCGCACCGCTTCCCGCCAATGTTGCGTTTCGGCGAAGCCAATCTCCAGTCCGCTTTCTGTTTGCTCTGATATTTCTGCCAGTTCGTCTAAAGCATGCCCGGATGCATCCGTCACGATCGCACGGATTCTTGAAAAACCGGAATCGATCAGCGACCGGACCAATTTCGTGAGAAAGGAGCCAGTCCCTGCAGCCAATATTTTGGTTTGGCGCGACAGCTGAAAGCGGTAAGCGCCGGAATCGGCAAAGCTTTCAATAAATTCGATTTGGGCTTCATACGTTTTAAGCACTGAGCTTTCCAGTTTGTGCGGGTGATCGCGGCTGACGTCGCGAACGAATCCGTTTTTATAAAGCGTTTCTCCGATTTCATATACTCTCTTTCGGTACGGAGCTTGCAGTCCTTTTGTCAAATCTTCAAGCGAATGTTCCCCGTTGAACATTGGCAGAAGTTTTTCGAACCATTGAGCAATCGAAGATCCTTTTATGCGAAACGACCCGGAATTATTTCTAAAATACGCGCCGCCGTTCGGATCAGGAAGAAACCATGTATCCCGGTTTACTTTCAGGCGAGCGGAAGCAGTCAGGTGTGTCATGCTCCTCCTCCTTTAATGTTTTAAAAACAAGACATACCATTATATGTAATTTTGTTTGTCCTTTATGCTATAAAAGACCCCCTGCGGCAAAAGAGGCAGGGGAAGTCTTCTTTTTTATAAAAAAACTACATGCCTCCGTGCCAGCAGCTCCAGCAGCAATGTCCCGCACAGCTCCAGCAGCTGTGTCCCGCACAGCTCCAACAGCTGTGTCCCGCACAGCTCCAACAGCTGTGTCCCATGCAGCTCCAACAGCTGTGTCCCGCGCAGCTCCAACAGCTGTGTCCCGCGCAGCTCCAACAGCTGGCACAGCTTCCGCAGCTCCAGCAGCTTGCGCAGTGTTTAACATTGGCGTGATGGCGGTCCGGATCCCAATGCGTCATATCGTCTGCCTGGAAGTGATCCATCTCCAACGACTGCAGTTCATCATGGAATGGTTGCATTTTAATATCCCCCTTCATCGTTAAAATTTTTGACCAAAACACAGTAAAAGAAGAATGAAACATAAGCAAAGTCAGATTAAGTCAAATACCCCGGGTACTCACAAGATCAAATTATGAGGTCTGTTAGGTGGTTGTTACTAATTTGAACGCCTATTTTTCCTGTTATTGGATTTTGTTGGAGGGAGGTTTTTATTTTGCGGCCATACTTGCGGCAGTTTATTGATATAAAGATCGTTGGAGGCTGGGAGAGGATGAAATCCTAGGCTAAGTAGAGATGTAGCATCAAAGAATGCAATCTATGAAAATAACGTATTAATAAAAATTTGACTCTAAAAAAACGGATTCGATTGGTAATGAATTTCAATGTAGTGAAAGTCGAATTCTCAAGGGAAAGTCGTAAATTAATGCAAAAATAACTTCTGGAAACAAACATCTAAAGTAAAGAAAGTATAGAGGGTAAAGGTAGCTATTCGGCTTACGGATTAGCAGGAAAAAATCAATTGGCGTTGTATATAGCAGTGAAGCATCTTCTAAGGACACAGTGCTCTTGCAGTTTTATGCTGATGCGAATGCTTATGTATCAGTTGCTACAAAAACTCTTTCAACAAGTATGCTTTCTAATAATTTGATAGAGAAGGAGAGATTGCCTTGGCCAATTTTTCAATAATAAATGCGGTTATTGTATTAGGAGTCTTACTATTAATTGTTTGGGGGATTGTCTCCTTTATTAGAAATTCAAGAGGATCATAACATGATGAAAGGCCGGACAACAGACCGGCCTCTTTTAAATCGTTATTTCACAATCAGCACGGGGATCTCCGATTTTGTCGATATCTTGTCGCTGACGCTGCCGAACAGGAGCTTTTTCAGGCGGTTCTGGTCGCGCGTACCTGTGATGACGAGGTCAGCGCCGATGTTTTCCGCATGCTGCAGAACTGCGTTGGCCGTGTCTCCTTCCAGCACCTCGATTTCCGCGTCGTACTGGTTTTCGCTCAATATGATTTTCGCTGCCGCAATCGCTTCTTCCGCGCTGTCCTCGTAGATCATGGGTTCACCGGCCAAGTCTGAATCGCGGGGGATCCGGGGTGCGGCCGGGAAGCCGCTGTAAAGGTATGGCGCTCCGGCAGCTGGTCTTTCGGCCGCAGCCTCTGTTCTCACTTGCCTCGGTTCATGGACATGGGCGACGGTCAATTGTGAGCCGAGCCTTTTCGACAGGTCGATCGCTTTTCTCAGCGCTTTTTTGCTTTCCTCTTTTCCGTCAAACGCGACTATGATCCGGTCAGCTTTAAACAAATTGATCATTCCTTTCAGAATGGATTTACTGTCATATTACCCGTTTTCCCAACAAATCTAACGAAATATAAGAATATGAATCAAAAGCCTGCTATTCGCCAAAAAAACAAATTGACAATTAAAGGGCCGTACTATAAGATGGAAAATATTAATAAGATTGGAGGGTATCGTCATGATTAGAAATATCAATGCATCAGTTCAACAACAAAAGCACCTAAACGTGACATTTCCATACCTTCCTTATGCTCAGGAATCCGTTTCACTCTAACAATTTTCAGAAGGAAGGCGCATGTCGCGTGAACAAGCGTACATGCGCCTTTTTATATTAAAAAAGGCATGCTGGTACACAGTGTGCCTTTTTTTTTCGGAGAAAAAACATCCTGTTTCCGATGCGGAGCAGCATGTTTTTCCAATAAATCAACCGCACATAAGGAGGAATTTTTTATGCCGAGTATCAGAAAAAACGAAATCAAAGATTGTAAGGAAAAACTTGAAGGCGGCTAAAAAAGGAGAGGATATCGATGTTTTCTGTTTTATGGAAGCTGGGCTGGTTTTTTAAAGCCTCATGGCGGCGCTACACGATAGCGGTCGTCCTATTGATTATTGTAAACGTATTGGAAATGTTTCCGCCGAAGCTGCTTGGCAACGCGATTGACGATATGCAGGCGGGCACTTTTTCCAAGGCCGGCATGCTCGGCTATATCGGTTTATTTCTTGCGCTTGGCGCAGTTGTTTATACCCTGTCCTATTATTGGATGTATCAGCTGTTTGGGGGAGCGAACCTGGTCGAAAAAATTCTCAGATCCAAGCTGATGGGCCATTTGCTGAAAATGACGCCGTCTTTTTACGAGAAGAACCGCACAGGGGATTTGATGGCGAGGGCGACAAATGATTTAAAAGCAATTTCCATGACGGCGGGCTTCGGCATTTTGACACTGGTCGATTCGACGATGTATATGCTGACGATCCTTTTAACGATGGGTTTTTTGATCAGCTGGAAACTGACGCTTGCTTCGATCATTCCGCTTCCGCTGATGGCCGCCGCCATCAGCATCTACGGGAAAAAAATTCATGAGCGTTTCACGGAAGCGCAGGATGCGTTTGGCGCTTTAAATGATCAAGTGCTCGAGTCCGTGTCAGGGGTAAGGGTGATCCGGGCCTATGTACAGGAGAAAAATGATGTCAGCCGGTTCAACAGCATGACGGCTGATGTGTACAAGAAAAATATGAAAGTCGCTTTGATCGATTCGCTGTTTGAACCGACGGTGAAGCTTTTGGTCGGGATCAGCTATTTAATCGGTCTTGGCTACGGCGCCTATCTTGTTTTCCGCAGCCAGCTGACATTGGGTGAACTCGTCTCTTTCAACGTGTACCTCGGCATGCTGATCTGGCCGATGTTTGCGATCGGAGAGCTGATCAATGTCATGCAGAGGGGAAATGCTTCGCTTGACAGGGTAAATGAAACATTGGCATATGAGCCTGATGTGAGAGAGCCCGCTGAACCCGAAGCAGCGGAGCCGGGCGATATTGTGTTTGACGGGGTCACTTTTACGTATCCGAGCTCTGCGTCGGAAAACCTGGCCGATATTTCATTTACCGTATTAGAAGGACAGACGGTCGGAATCGTCGGAAAGACGGGGAGCGGCAAAACGACATTAGTCAAGCAGCTGCTGAGGCAGTATCCGCAAGGAAAAGGAACGATCACCATTTCGGGCGTGCCCATTGAACGTCTGCCGCTTGATCAGCTTCGCAGCTGGATCGGGTATGTGCCACAGGACCACGTGCTGTTTTCAAAATCAGTGAAAGACAATATTTTGTTCGGCGGACACCTCGCTGAAGAACGCGATTTGCACGCCGTCATCTCTGCAGCACATCTGAAAAAGGATATTGAGATGCTTTCAGACGGCTTGGAGACAATGGTCGGAGAGAAGGGAGTCGCTTTATCCGGGGGGCAGAAACAGCGGATTTCAATTGCGAGAGCGATGATTGCGGAGCCCCATATTTTAATTTTGGATGATTCGCTGTCCGCTGTCGACGCGAAAACGGAAGCGGCGATTATTGAAAACATCCGCAGCAGACGGAAAGGCAAAACGACGTTTATTACATCACACCGGATGTCGGCTGTCGAACACGCCGATTTCATTCTCGTCATGGAGGATGGAAGGATCGTTGAGAGAGGGACGCATCAAGAACTGATCGGCCGGAAAGGCTGGTATTTTGAACAATATGAAGCACAGCAGCTTCCTTCGGGAGAAGAAGGGGGCACTGTAGCATGACAACAGGAAAAAGGCTTTTCCAATATGCGCTTCTTTATAAAAAAATTCTCATCTGGGCGCTCGTCATGCTGACGATCGCCGTCACAGCCGAGCTGACTGGGCCGATGATCGCCAAAAAGATGATCGACGATCATATTCTCGGAATTGAAAAAACGTGGTATGAAACGACAGAGAACTCGAAATATACTGTTTCCTACAAAGGAAAGGAATATATCAGGGAAGACAGGACAGACCCTTCAGCTGAAAAGCTGCAGGAAGTTCACATCTTTCAAGTCGGTATGAACTACTACTTTGTGGGGAAACCGGTTTCCTTTGACGGGGAGCGGACGGTTTCCGGGGGAGAGCTGAGAATGACGAGCGGAGACCGGACGGAAACCTACAAGGCCGATCGCCTGTCTTTGTCTGAAGTGTATGCTTTTTACGAGCCTGAAATAGGAGGGCTGATCTCGCTCGTTTCTATTTATTTCGGCCTTCTCATTTTCTCGATCTTTTTCCATTACGGCCAATTCTACCTCTTGCAGATGAGCGCAAACCGCATCATTCAAAAGATGAGACAGGATGTATTCGCCAACATTCAAAGGCTTCCTATCCGCTATTTTGATAATTTGCCGGCAGGAAAAATCGTTGCAAGGGTGACGAATGATACCGAAGCGATCCGCGATCTGTATGTGACCGTTCTTTCGACGTTTGTTACAAATATCATTTATATGGCCGGAATATTCGCCGCACTGTTTTTCCTTGATGTCAGGCTGGCCGGCGTCTGTCTGTTGATTGTGCCCCTGATTGTCATTTGGGCGGCTGTTTATCGAAAATTCGCTTCAGGCTACAATCATAAACTTAGGTCAATCAACAGCGAGATCAACGCCAAAATGAATGAATCGATTCAAGGCATGACGATTATTCAGGCATTCCGGCGCGGACAGGACACAAAAGAAGAATTTGAACAGCTGAATGACAGCCACTTTCATTACCAAAATAAAATGCTGAAATTAAACTCACTTATGTCCCACAACTTGGTCAACATTCTGAGAAATGTGATGTTCACCGCTCTAATATGGTATTTCGGGGGAGCTGCCCTGAACGCGGAAGAAATGATTTCAATCGGCGTACTCTATGCATTCGTCGATTACTTGAATCGTTTATTTCAGCCGATTACGGGCATCGTCAACCAGTTTGCCAAGCTTGAATTGGCGCGCGTATCATCGGAGCGGGTTTTCCGCCTGCTGGATGAGCCGGGCGTCGATGTCAAAGAGCCGAGCAGCGAAAGAGCGCGGGGGCGAGTCGTGTTTGAGGATGTATCATTTCGCTATCATGACGGTGAAGATGTGCTGAAAAACATCTCATTTGAAGCGAAGCAAGGGGAGACCGTTGCATTGGTCGGGCATACGGGCTCAGGCAAAAGCTCAATCATGAATGTTCTTTTCCGCTTTTACGATATTGAAAAGGGCGATGTCAAAATCGACGGCAGAAGCATATATGATATGTCAAGGCAGGAAATCAGAAAGCATATGGGCATCGTTCTCCAGGATCCTTACTTATTTTCCGGCACGATTGCTTCAAATGTCAGCCTTGACAATGCTGATATTACTAGAGAGCAAATAGAAGACGCCTTGAAACAGGTCGGGGCTCTTGAGGTGCTCGCCCGTCTGCCGAAAGGCCTTGACGAGCCGGTCATCGAAAAAGGAAGCACCCTTTCTTCAGGAGAAAGGCAGCTGATCTCGTTTGCCCGTGCGCTGGCATACGATCCGGCTATTCTTATTTTAGACGAGGCGACGGCCCATATCGATACCGAAACAGAAGCGGTCATTCAAAAAGCGCTTGACGTCGTCAAACAAGGGCGCACAACCTTTATCATCGCCCACAGGCTGTCAACGATCAAAAACGCCGACCAGATTCTGGTGCTTGAAAAAGGCCGGATTATCGAAAGGGGAAATCATGAAGAGCTGATGAAGCAAAAAGGCCAATACTATCAAATGTATGAACTGCAAAAGGGGAAAGGAACCCTGATAGGGTAAGCCGGATCTTCACCCGGCCTTAATAAGCGAGCCCCACCCTCGCCTTGACAAACTGGTCAGACTCTAGCTGTGTAAAAAGAAAATGGGCGGTGTCGCCGGTGGATATTTCTCTTCCGCCGGGCGGCAGAACATCCTGTTCAAAACGGTATGTCTTCAATGCCGGCCCATCGGGGAGATACGTCGGGCAGACGATCGTCCAATCCAGATCAGATTCGCGGAGCCGTTCGTACACACGGGCATGTTCTTGAACTGCGCGCGTAGAGCGCCGTTTTGATTCGTTTGTTTCAAAGCGGTAAAGGGCCGGGTTCTGCCTTGCGTTTAAAATGCCGGCGGTTCCGATGGTAATCAGCCGTTTGATCCGATGTACGTTCATCGCGTTTATGATGTGTTCGATGGAGACGGTCAATGTATCGTCTCCATCTGTGTTTAAACAGCTGACAACGATATCGCAATCTTTTATTAAAGACTCGACGTCATGCCGGTTCCTGGCGTTTCCTATATGTGCTTGGCATAAATCCGGAATGCGGGCGCCTTCCGTCCTCCGGACAAGTGCGTTAACGGAATGGTGCCCATCCTCTTCAACAAAATTGAGAAAGGCCTGTCCGACACGGCCTGTACCTCCAAAAAGCGCAATCTTCAACATGATCACTCCCATCGGATCTATCATACGTCAGATCGTCCGGAAGAAAAAGCCCCGCGTAAACAAAAGGTTCCATGATAAGGACGGACATTTGAGACATACTCATTCAATAGAGAAATCCCGACAAATTGAATCAATTCCCAATTGATGCTCAACATCAGCTGCATGCCGACCCCTCCTTTATACCAGCATATGAAAAAAGGAGAAGCGGGTGCGGGCTTTCACAAGATATGCCAGAGGGGAGGCCCCCGTGATGGCAATGAATGAGAAGGTTTGCCGAAAAGCTAAAGAAGGTGCAGTATATGCACCTTCTGTTATCCATGAATATGAAGTTGTTTAAAATTGTTGACCGCCCATAGATGCTTGAGCTTGGGAAACTAAACGTTTTGTAATTTCTCCGCCGACAGAACCGTTTGCACGGGAAGTCGTGTCAGCGCCAAGGTTTACGCCGAACTCAGAAGCGATTTCGAATTTCATTTGTTCGATCGCTTGCGCTGCTCCTGGGACAAGCAGTTGATTTGAAGAATTTTGATTAGCCATTTGTCATCAAACTCCTTTATAAAAATGGTATGGTTGGGCTGACTGGAGTTGCACCAGCTGACGGCTTCCACCGATAGAAAACCGCTGCCTTCTCGGCTAAAGCCCAATGTTGGTTTGTACTACGTATTATGGTGGATTCAATAAAATAAATGCGCGTTTCAATCTGGTAAATGTTGAAAGACGAAAAGGTTATGATTGGGGCAAGCTAAGGAAAAAAGCCAGGAGGATGAAGAAGATGATGTGTCCAGTGTGCAACGGGATTCTCGTCCAGACGAGGCATTGTCCGAAGTGCGGCGGGGAAATGGCGGACGCCGGGAGAGCAACCGATTTTTTCGGTCCTTACAGTCCGTACATGGAGTTCGATTCATTTAAACAAACGCAAACCGCGTGCGTTCATTTATATACGTGCCAAGACTGCACTTATGAAGAAACCGTTGAAATTGAAACGACCGAAGCATAGCTGCATAGAGAGCCGCAGCATGCTTCGGTCATGTTTGAAACTGTGTTATCCTTCAGAGCGGATGCGGAGCTCCGTTTCTTTATCAAAAAAGTGAGCTTTATTCATGTCAAGCGCCAGTGGAATCGTATCGCCGGCCTGAACGTCGGTCCTTGAATCGACTCTGGCGATAAACGGCTGAGTGCCGGCCTGCGAATAAAGCATCGTTTCCGCGCCCATCAGCTCGGCTACCTCAATTTTCGCATCGACTTTCGAGTCTTTTGACGCTTCAATGAAAACAGGTTCATCATGGATATCTTCAGGCCTGATTCCCATGATGATTTCCTTGCCGACATAACCCTGGCCGCGCAGAACTTTCATTTTTCCTTCCGGCACGCGAACCGAAACGCCGTCGAATGTAAACATGTCTTCTTTCAGAGTGCCGGTAAAGAAGTTCATTGCAGGAGACCCGATAAAGCCGCCGACAAACACGTTTTCCGGATTTTCGTAGACTTCCTTCGGCGCCCCGACCTGCTGGATGATTCCGTCTTTCATGACGACGAGCCGCGTAGCCATCGTCATCGCTTCCGTCTGGTCGTGGGTGACATAGATGGTCGTCGTCTGCAGACGCTGATGAAGCTTTGTGATTTCCGCGCGCATTTGTACGCGCAATTTGGCATCAAGGTTTGATAGCGGCTCATCCATCAAGAACACCTTTGCATCCCGAACAATTGCCCGGCCTAAGGCGACGCGCTGGCGCTGTCCGCCGGAAAGCGCTTTTGGCTTTCTATCCAAATATTGTTCAAGGCCCAGAATTTTGGCCGCTTCATGGACACGCCGTTTGATTTCATCCTTCGGAAACTTCCGCAGCTTCAAGCCGAAAGCCATATTGTCATAGACGTTCATGTGCGGATACAGGGCATAGTTTTGGAATACCATCGCAATGTCGCGGTCTTTAGGAGCGACATCATTCATCCGTTTGCCGTCGATTGTGAATTCGCCATCCGTAATTTCCTCAAGGCCTGCGATCATTCTGAGCGTTGTCGACTTGCCGCAGCCTGACGGTCCGACAAAGACGATAAATTCCTTATCCTCGATATGAAGATTAAAATTATCCACAGCCGTAACTTTGTTGTCATACACTTTGTATATCCGATCGAGCACGAGTTCCGCCATTTTTTCTCCCCCTCTTTTATGTAAGCGCTTTAACTGATTTAAGTTTATAAAAAACGGCAGGGCGGTGTAAATGGACATGGTGCACAATTTCTTTTCGTGCATATTGCTGAAGCCGCTAAAGGAGATGCATCATCAAATAAACAGCGGCTGCTTCTTCAAACTGTCTGATGTCAATTGCAGTCCGTTCGATAAATTTATCAATTCTGTACTGCAGGCTGTTTCGGTGGATAAACAAACGTTTGGCTGTAAGAGAGGCATTCAGGTTGCATCTCATATACGTTTTGATGGTCAGGGATGTCTCGGGATCAGACAGCGCTTCTCTTACGGCGTCCGAAAATGAAGAAGCATGAACCCGCTCCGGTTTTGCCGTCAAAAAAGACGGGAGGCACTGGCAAAACGTGGCGACGTTTCCGATGTCACCCGCTTCCAGCATGTAATGAAACATTTGTTTTTCAAAGCGGATTTTGCCTTGAAGCGATCCGTTGACTGGATGAAGCTGGCCGCTGAAAAACACAGGAGTTGCCATGAAATCGCTTGTCAGTGCATCCGCAAGCTCGGACAGCTCTTTTTTTGCGAGAAACGGTGAAGGATTTTCGTGGACGATAACGGCTTCATGCCGGTCGTACCATACAACAAGCGGGTCTTTAAAAAAGCCGCTGACCGCTTCTTTAATCGCCTGTCTTTCTTCAGGGGCATGCTCCATTTTAAAAAAATGGCCTTGAATCAGCTGAATGTTTCCCGGGTTTTGGAGGGGGGCATCGCAAAAGAAATATTCGTGCCATTCTTTCTCCCGCTTTGTCAGCTGCTGCGGACGATGCGGTTCTGAAAAAGGCCGGAATAGGCAATAGAGCAGCTCTTTTTCCCGGTCGGTGACCGCGCTTTTCAAAACGCCGAAAGTTTCGCCTTCGTCGGTTTGAAACCATAATGCATCGTGCTTTGAAACAGCCTTAGATCCAACCATCCGTTCACCGTAAAGCGTCTTTAATTTCTCCAGCATACGTCAACGTCCTTTTCTTTACTCGTAAATATGGAAGAGCATTAATTCATGAATTTCGCTTTTCAGGGAAGGCTCGTCATCATGCGGGGGATAGGTGCTGCCCCACTCGATTTCCCCCGATTTATGATAAATTCCTTCATAATAAATCCCTTTATGATAAAACGATATTTTCCAGCCGGGAAGCCTTTCTTTTTTAAACAGCGGCTTCCATTGAAAGTGAGAAATCATTAACGCCACGCTCCTTCATTGATTTCAGGTGGGCAAAATCCAGCGAGCAGACTAAACGTTGATTTGTTATCATTGTATCTCATTCACAGAAAAGATCATAGATTCTTTTCAAATGGAGATTTTCAAAAAAATACCGTGAAGAAGCAGATTCTTCACGGCTTGAGGTCATGCCACATGTCCTCCGGATTAAGGATTGACTGTTCGGTTAAATAAGAAGCATATTCAAAGCTTCTTTTCTTCGTTAAGCGGCTGACAGATGCCAGACGGGGATGGGAGAAGATTCCTCGGCCGGGCCGGGAGTTGGCTTCAAACAGCCACACCTTTCCCGAACGGTCCAATCCCAGGTCAAAGCCGATTTCTCCGATGAAACCGTCAAGCTTTTCGTCAAGGACCCGGCTGAGAAGGACCGCCGCTTTTGTCAGCTTTTGCAGAGTGTGAAGCCTTTCCTGAGGATCATCATAAATCTCTGCAAGTGTTTTCACGGCGCCGCCGCTCGACATATGGGTTGTAATTCCGTCCTTTCCAGCGATTTTGGCCGCGATGGCTGTGACGGTCCATTGACCTTTTCCGTTTTTGTTTGTATGAACCCTGAAATCTGCCGGGTGATGATCCACTTCGATCCGTTCGATGCCTTGCTGGGCAAGATAAGAAGTATGTTTGTGAAGCATCTGCCATTCTTTTAAACATTCAGCAGCGGACGAAAAAGATGTGACGCCTTCGGCATGTCTGGCAAGAATACCGTTTTCTTCCCGTTTTGAAAGCTGGAATATGCCTTTGCCGAAACTGCCGCCGGCGGGCTTTACATAAATGAAGCCGTATTGGTCGATCATGTCTTCGATTTTATCGGCATCGGGCTCCAATGCCGAAAATGGAAGCAATTCCGCTGTCCTCTCGTCTTGCTGCAGACATTCATAGATCTCCCATTTATTAAAGAAGCCCGGATTGAACCACGGAATGCGGTATTCATCCATAAGCCGTTTTTTTGTTTCCCGCAAGGCGGAGGATTCTTCGGCTTTGCGGTTCGGCAGTCTGTCGTATACAACATTAGGCAGCGGGACTATGGCCTCCTCCCAGCCGTTTTCCCTGAAAATGAGAGCCTGCACCGTGCCTTCTTCCCAATTAATCTGGTGCGCCCCGAACAGATAGCTGTAGCCTCCTGCCGGGAGATCCATAGTCAAAAGCTTCGAAAAAAATAAAGACCTTCCTCTGACAGGATCCAGCTGCGATTTTGTGAAACCGGCGGTGAAAATCCCGATTAAAGGCCCGATATAGACGGTATTGTCGCGAAAAAGCAGGGAGGCTTTGCCGCGGTACGGAATCCGCAGGTTTTTGTACAGATTTTCGGATAATAAAACGGTGCGCTTCAAATGGCTGTCAAATGAGACATGGCACCGTTCAACACTCGTACCGAAAGCGGCGAATAACAGACCGTCCTGTTTGAAAGAAGCGGGCAGGAGCATCGTGTTTTCACTCGTCTGGTGGATGCCGACCGTCAGCGGTTGACCGGTCATCTTTTCTCAGCCCCTTTCTCGCCGGCTGAAGCCGTTAAGAATGAGCAGTACTCCAAAGGACCTTTATACAAAAGCTCCCTTTTTTCAGGAGAGTGCTTGATAAAAGCGTGTTTTCCGGGCTTTGAGTTGACATCCAGCAGCCAGACTTTTCCGTCTTTTGTCAGGCAGATATCAAGGCCGAGCTCGAATAATGGCCCGTGATTTGATTCAAGCGCCAGGGGAACGGCCTGCGCCATTGTCTCTAAATCATCGAGAAGGACGGCCTGGCGCTTTTTCGGCACGGATAAAAGCCAGCTGTCAAAGCTCACCGCCTCAGAGCCACCGGCCAGGTTTGCAAGCAGTCCATGCTGATAGCTCCGCCTTACCGTTTTACCGGCTGTTTCCCATTCGCCATAGCCGTTTTTCTGTAGCAGCAATCTGATATCACAAGGAAAACCGTCCTTGTCTTGAATATCGAGGAACGATTGCAGCAGATAGCGGTGCTGAAGAACTTTTTGGCACCACGTTTCAAATGAGGCCTGTTTCGAAAATGATTTCAGCTGTTTGTGTTTTCCGGTTTGGTAGGCTGCCTTTACCGTTTTTCCCGTAAGCTCAAGATGAATGATGCCGCGGCCTCCTGATCCGGATGCAGGCTTCAAGATGCATGATTTTTCTTTTGCAAGCTTGCGCAGGATATCCTGGGCATTTTCTGCAATCGTTGTTGCAGGAAGGTAGGACTTGATGACGGGATCGGCTTTCAATGCTTTGTAAACCGTCCATTTGTCAGGAAGTCCAAGTCCTAAAAATGTCGTTTTAGGATACTTTTTGAGCCATTCGACAATCGGTTTTGCTTTTTTCGATTGCTGATCTCTGCCGTAAAAGCAGCGGTCATAGATCAATTCCGGGATTTCTCTTTCAATTTCATTCCACTGTCCTGACTTCGGGTGAAAGGAGAGCCCTTTCACAAGCAGGGAACCGGGGGAAATATCCAGGGGGGTGAACCGGATAAATCGGATTCCGTAGTCCGAAGCCACTTTGGCCAGTTCTTCGGCATAGGCTTTTTCATGTCCGTGCGACAGCGACATAAATCCAAGCGTGATCATGATTATACCTCCTTCATGAAAAACAAGGCTTAACAGGCTGAGACTGTCAAACTTCGGGCAAACTTTAATATATAGACTTCTGTTTCATGATACGCTTGAGATTGCAGAAATAGGCTTTTGTAAATTGGAAATGATTAAAAATTTTAGAGCGCCCTTTATACAATTGCCATCTGACCCATTGTATTTTGAAGCGGCTTGCTCCATTCCGTTATTTGCCCGTCTTTTATTCAGCTACTATAATAACGTTAGGCAAGACGGTGAGGATCATCGTCAAGACACACGCTGTACAGCTATGATGTCAGGTAAAAAGGAAGGCAGTTGAAAAGAACATGTATGTATTTGGAATTTTTGCCGTTATGATTGCAGTCGGTGCACTTATCGGCGCTGTAACGAATCATTTTGCGATTAAAATGCTTTTTCGCCCCTATAAAGCGATCTACATATTTGGAAAGCGGGTACCTTTTACGCCCGGATTAATTCCGAAAAGGCGCGATGAATTGGCGAGACAGATGGGACAGATGGTCACAGGCCATCTGCTGACTACAGAAGGGCTCAAAAAAAGGCTTGCATCCGATGCGGTCAAAAGCCAGGCGGTGCAGGTTGGAGAGAGGCTTTTGGCCCGCCTCTCGCAATCAACGGCCACCGTTGAAGAAGCATTGGAAAGCATCGGGATTTCAAACCCCGCCCAAAAAGCGGATCGAGCGGTATCCAGATTGGCGGATGAGAAGCTGTCCGCATTTTTAGAGGCGTATGAGAATGAACCGCTGAAAAAGCCTTTCCCTCTTGAGGCTCAAGAAAAGCTGAAAGAAAAAATTCCGATGGTGTCCAGCTATATTTTAAGCCGGGCTGTCAGCTACTTTGAAAGCGATGAAGGCAAGGAACGCCTCGGACATATGATTGACGATTTTTTGAAAGAACGGGGCATGCTCGGCAGCATGGTGCAGATGTTTTTAGGCAACAGCAGTCTGGTTGACCGGGTTCAGCCGGAGATTGTGAAGTTTTTAAAGAACGGCGAGACCGCGGGGCTTTTACAGGATCTGCTTGAAAACGAATGGGACAAGCTGAAAGAATATACGTTCAAGGAAGCAGATGACAAATGGAACCTCAAACCTCTCATTTTCGATTTGAAGGAAAAGCTTTTGAAACGATTCTCGCTTCAGCCGTTTTTCGAAAAGACGATAGGCTCCTCTATTTCCAGTTTTGAGCAGGATATCGCTTTGCGCCTTCCGCAGATGGCCGACCGCCTTCTGGAAGAAGCGGGCCGCCGCCTTGATCAAGCGCTCAAACAGCTGGAACTCGAGCAAATCGTCAAGGAACAGGTGGACAACTTCCCCGTTGAACGTCTTGAAGAAATGGTGCTGTCCATTTCCAAGCGGGAGTTTAAGATGATCACGTATTTAGGCGGCCTGCTTGGCGGAATCATCGGAGCGGTGCAAGCCATCTTTGTGATTTTGATCTGAGGCTGAAGACGGCCTGTTCATACGGAATTATCGTATAACTGTGAAAAACACTCCATAGTTTGTTATAGTGGAGTGGTGCCGATTCCATAAGAAGAATACGGGCAGGAAAGGAGCGGATCAATATGACGGTCAATTTACATGACTCGGCTTATGACTTGGAACAAGCATTGCGTCAAAGCGAAGAATATTCCCGATTGAAAAATCTTTATGATGAGGTGAATGGCGACCCATCTGCTAAAAAGATGTTTGATAACTTTCGCGATATTCAATTGAACCTTCAGCAAAAACAGATGAACGGCGAAGACATCACCCAGGAAGAGGTCGAACAAGCGCAAAAATCCGTGGCGCTCGTCCAGCAGCATGAGAAAATCTCGCAGCTGATGGAAGCAGAACAGCGGATGAGCATGCTGATTGCTGATTTAAACAAAATCATTATGAAGCCTTTGGAAGAGCTTTACGGAAATCCGGAGAGCTGATAAAAAATCCCCTCTTGTCTTGACAAGAGGGGATTTTTTCACTAAGTGAACAAATAATGTTCATAAAGATTTAAAAAAGACTTGTCAATTTGTGAAATAGTTGCGATAATACTAAATGTAAGTGCTTTCATTTTTGCCGGGATACGATCATGAAAAACGGACTGGCGGCAAAATGATAAGGGGTACAGAGGAATTTGACAGATTGAAAGCACCGTCTGCTGGTCAAATAAAGGGGTTGTCAATATACGGTGAATTGAACGAAAGGGGCGTTGAATTCACTGTTTTGAATATGAGGGAGAATCATGATCGTATCCACAAGATGCGAAGTAAAAAGTCTGTGAAAACAGGCTTTTTTTAGTATGTGCATCAAGAGGGCTGTTCTAAAAAAAGGGACCGGGACATATCCTCTATAACAGATTCAGTCATCAAAGAAGGGGGACCTCCTGGTGTCAAAACAAATGCTTGCGCTGAATATAGACGGAACGCTGCTTCGGACAAACGGACGGCTTCATCCCGCAACGAAGGAAGCGATCGAATATGCAAAGAAGAAAGGTGTATATGTTACGCTTGTGACGAACAGACATTTTCGCTCCGCTCAAAAAATTGCCAAATCTTTAAAGCTGGATACGAAGCTGATTACGCACAGCGGAGCCATCATAGCGGAAAAAATCGACGATCCTTTATTAGAAAAAAGGATTTCTGAAGAACAGACATTTAACCTTGTTCAAATACTGGAAAGCTATGATTGCAATATCAGAATCCTCCATGAAAAATATTCGATTGGAAACCGGAAAAAAACGAATTCAAACCTGCTGGGGAAAACGATGATTCACCCGTCTGACCCGATTTTTTATCCCGTCCAGTTTGTCGATTCGCTGAGCGACATGCTGATGGATGAACCGGTCAGCGCACCGGTGATCGAGGTTTATTGCTCAACAGGACAGTCCGAAGAAATCAGGCAGACGATCACAAATGCATTTCCTCTCGTCGACATCATTGGAGCGGGGGAAAAAATGCTGATTGTCCATAAAGGGGTTTCGAAAGAAGCGGGTTTGACGATGCTCGCCGCCGACCTCGGTCTAAAAATGGAAGATGTCGTTGCGATCGGCCATGAAATCGACGACCTTCCGATGATCGAGCTTGCCGGGCTCGGAGTCGCAATGGGCAATGCCCCTCAGGAGGTCAAGCAAAAAGCGGATTGGGTGACGCGCTCCAATGATGAACAGGGCGTCGCTTATATGATTAAAGAATACTTCAGAATGCAGCAAAGCAAAGGGTTTCTTAAAAAATTCCATATTAAAAAAGTCTGATTCTTATAGAATCCCCGCTTTCAACTTGAATGCGGGGATTATTCATTCATCCCTGCCCTGTAGGAATGTTTGTTTCCCGGATTGATTTTGGCCATTTATTTTTGTACACTAAAGAAAGTTTTGAAACGAAAAAGGTGATGACATTGCGCATTTATATAGAAGGGCTCCAAGATGAAAGGTTCCAGAGACCGCTTGAGCATATAGCCAACTTATTCTTTGAAGAAAGCGAAGTCGTTTTTGGCGAAGAAGCGCCGGCAGACCTTGCGATCGTTCTCGGCTACGACCGGGAAGAGAACGGCGTCAAGGCTTCGGGTATGATAAAAGATACGGACATTAGAGCAGAATATACGAAAAACATTGACCCCAAACTGACGGAAAAGGAAGCGTTTAAGCAGGTGAAGAATACCGTTTCCTACGTTTTTTTGAGCATGCTTCAGGAGCATACCGGAATCATTCAGAAATGGGGGATTCTCACCGGTGTTCGTCCGACAAAGCTGCTTCATAAAAAGCTGGAGAGCGGCATGCCAAAGGAAGAGGCGCATGCCGAGCTGAAGCGGGATTATTTAGTTCACGACGAAAAGATCGAACTGATGCAAAACATCATTGACCGTCAGCTGAAAGCGGTACCCGATTTGTATGAGCTGAGTCAAGAGGTCAGCATTTACATCGGCATCCCGTTCTGCCCGACGAAGTGCGCCTACTGTACGTTTCCGGCGTATGCGATCAGAGGACAAGCCGGACGGGTCGGCTCATTTTTGTGGGGGCTTCACTATGAGATGCAAAAAATCGGCGAATGGCTCAAGGAGAACGATGTCAGAATAACGACCGTGTATTTCGGCGGCGGAACGCCCACAAGCATTACCGCTGAAGAAATGGATCTATTGTATGAAGAAATGTACCGTTCATTTCCCGATGTGAAAAACATCCGCGAGGTTACGGTTGAGGCCGGGCGGCCCGATACGATTACAGAAGAAAAGCTCGCGGTCTTAAAAAAATGGAACATCGACCGCATCAGCATTAACCCGCAGTCTTACGAAAATGAAACGCTGAAAGCGATCGGACGCCACCATACCGTGGAAGAAACGATCGAAAAGTACCATCTGTCGCGAAATGCCGGCATGTCTAACATCAATATGGATTTGATCATCGGCCTTCCGGGCGAAGGGGTAAAAGAGTTCAGAAACTCTCTTTCCGAAACCGAAAAATTAATGCCTGAATCATTGACCGTCCATACGCTGTCATTTAAGCGCGCGTCTGAAATGACGAAAAACAAACATAAGTATAAGGTGGCTGGCCGCGAGGAGATTGTCGCGATGATGGATGACGCTGTCTCGTGGACGAAACAGCACGGCTACCATCCCTACTATTTGTACAGGCAGAAAAACATTCTCGGCAACCTGGAGAATATAGGATATTCACTTCCCGGCCAGGAAAGCATCTATAACATCATGATCATGGAGGAAAAACAGACGATTATCGGGATCGGCTGCGGAGCTGCGAGCAAATTCGTCGATCCGGGAACGGGAAAGATCACACATTTCTCCAACCCGAAAGACCCGAAAACGTACAATGACAGATTTGAACACTATACAGAAGAAAAGCTTCGCTACCTGTCCGGGCTTTTTGACAAGAATGCTAAAGGCAGTTAAAAGGTTCGGTTTAAAACGGGACAGTCCCTGGGCAAAACGAAAGGAGACTTCGCCAATATCCTGGCGAAGTCTCCTTTTCTGTCATCCTCTTTGTTTTGTTTCGGATTTTTTCCACTTAAATATTTTGTTCAGTATATGAAAAATCCGTTTTGATTCTTTTGTCAAAAGCGGCCCCAAAATTGCCAGGATCAGTACGTACAAAGCGGCAAACGGCTTTAATGTGGCCGAAAGTCCGCCGGCGATTCCGAGGTTGGCGACAATGATCGAAAACTCGCCGCGTGAGACAATCGTTAAGCCGATATTGGATGAAGCTTTATGAGAAAGTCCGGCCCTTCTGCCTGCGATCATGCCGGCGATAAAGTTCCCGGCCAAGGTGAGGATGACGGCGCCGATTGAAAGCCATACCGCATCTCCCAGTGTAAACGGGTCGATGCTCAATCCGAAGCTGAAGAAAAACATTGCACCGAAGAAATCGCGAAACGGTACAACCAAATGCTCGATCCGGCTTGCATGTTCTGTCTCGGAAAACACGAGTCCGAGAAGCAGGGCGCCGATTGCTTCGGCAACGTGAATCGTTTCCGAAAAGCCGGCGACAAAGAACAGCAGCGCAAAAATCACGATAATAAAGACTTCGTTTGAACGGATATTAAACAGCCGATTTAACAGTTTTGGCAGCTTCCTGGCAACGATAAAGAACAATATCATGTAGCCAAAAGCGATCAAAATCGAAAGCAGCGCCGATCCGACTGAAGTTGAGTCACCAAGGACGAGCCCCGAGACGACGGATAAATAAACGGCGAGAAAAATATCTTCGAACATAATGATTCCGAGAATCAGTTCGGTTTCCGGATTCGCTGTCCTCTTTAGGTCGACAAGTACTTTGGCGACAATCGCACTCGAAGAAATCGTAATAACCCCGGCGATGATCAGTACTTCGAGAAACTCGAAGCCCGCGATGAACCCGAACATGAGGCCTAAACTGAAGTTGATCAGAATATAAATGCTTCCTCCGACGGCGATGGACCGTCCTGATTTAATAAGCTTTCCGATCGAAAATTCCAGTCCGAGATAAAAGAGTAAAAACAAGACGCCCATTCTGCCGAAAAAGGCGATGATCTCCGAGCTCTCGATAAACTTCAAGTTGATGATACCGATCGTCGGAGCGTGCGGGCCTACGATCATCCCGAGAACAATTAAAAAGGGAATGATCGAGAATTTAATCCGATTCGCAATTAAGGCAGCAATCGCGACAAGCAAGAGTGCGGTGCCGACTTCAAATACTAGATGATCCAAAGAGCATCACCCTTCCTTTCGGGAAAGAAAAGCCTGCTTCATTTCCTTGAGGTTTTTTCTTTCACCGGACAGGACGAGTGTATCATTTTCATCAAGAACGGAATCTGCCCCGGGATTCAAGAATTTTTCCTGATTCTTTTTAATGATCGCGATGACAGTGACGCCGTAGTTTTGCCTGACGTCGATTTCACCGAGAGTTTTGCCGACGGCATTTGCTCCTTTTTCGATTTTGAACCACTCGATGATCAGGTCGTTAAACGCCATTTCAATCGATTCAAGCGCCTGCGGCTTATAGACCATTCCGCCGAGGATGGCGGCGATCTGCCTTGCTTCGCTGTCATCAAGCGAGATGTTGGTCACGATTTCATCGGGATCTTCGTCGTCAAACCGATAGATTTCTCTTCTTCCGTCGTCATGAACGACAATCGTCATTTTTTCATGGTTTCTCATTTCTATTTCAAATTTTTTGCCGATACCCGGCAGATCACTTTCTTTAATATTCAATCATATCCCTCCAAAATAAATTTCCCCATTCGGCTGAAAAGTTATGCAGGTGAAAAAGGGAAAATCAGGAGAGGTAATTAGATTGGTATTTCACAGGAATAGCGCAAGTTTTTTTTAGAATTAATTCATTTGATTGAACCTCGAATCGAGGAATGAAATGAGTGTAGAAACGTGCGTCAAAGACAGAAATATTTGCGGCTCTTCCTGGATGATTAAGAAAGCTTTTTGTAAAAGGGGAGGGGTTCACTGCATGTGTCTCAAACTTTGAGGTGTTTAGAGACATATGGTATTCCGCTTCGGGATCAAAAACAGGGTTTTGCTCCTGATCGGCGAATGGTACTGTTAACATGCATAAACTAAGCATCAACGTCAAAAATGATTTAATTACGCCCATCCCCCTTTCCTCACATGCTTTCTATAAATAACTATATATAAACAAAGAAAATCATTCAACTAAAAAGGCTTATTTCAGTATCAATTGATCTTGAAATGGAAAATCATTCAGCTGATTTTCACATGAAAAAAGGTATTGAAAATAAAAGGTGGAATTAATTAAGCTAATATCTTACAAAATCGTATTCACGGAGGTGCAAGATGGAATATATCAAATGGAAAGACGAAGACGGGATTTTTGAAATTGTACTGAATCGCTCTGAGGCGTACAATGCCTTGAATGAAAAAATGCTTGAAGAACTGAATGAAGCTTTGCGTGTTGCAGAGGAAAGCGAATCGCTGCTTCTCCTTGTGAGAGGCAGCGGCAAAGGATTTTCGGCAGGCGGAGACATTAAGATGATGCTGTCTTCCGGAGATCAAGACAGCTCCGCCCGCGTCATTGACACAATTTCTGAAATTGCGGTGAAGCTTTACAGCATGCCGAAGATGACGACAGCGGCTGTCCACGGTGCGGCTGCGGGTCTGGGATTGAGCCTCGCGCTCAGCTGCGACCATGTACTGGTCGAAAAAGAGGCGAAGCTGGCGATGAATTTTATCGGCATCGGGCTTGTTCCCGACGGAGGCGGACACTTCTTTTTAGAGCGGAGAATCGGTGAAACTGCGGCCAAAGAATTGATTTGGAGCGGGAAAAAATTGACGGGGGCCGAAGCGCACGAGCTTCGGATCGCAGACGCCGTATTCAGCGGGGACTCCGGCCGTTTTGCGCGCATCTATCTTGAAAAGCTTCTGCACGCTCCGCTGGCAGCGATGATTGAGACAAAAAAGATCTATCAGGCGTTGAATGGAGGCAGGCTGCAGAAAACGCTTGAACTCGAGAAAACGGCCCAGATGAAAATGAGGCTGACAAGCGACCATCAGGAAGGGATCCGCGCATTTTTAGAAAAGCGCCAGCCGCAATTTAACCGTCAGCAAGTATAACAAGAGCGGTCCGGCAGGAAATTGACCTTGGGAAATGATGTGCAGAAACAATTGTAAAAAAATTTAAGTTTCCATAAAATGATTCATAAGATACAGATCTGTACGAAGTCTTGGGAGGCGGCGAAATTGAAACAGAAGATTCCATCTGAATACGTTGCTAGAAAGCTGAATGATTGGTACAACGCCATTCGGAAAAATCAGATCGCCGCCAGTGAATCATTGAAAGCGGAAATTTTAAATGATTTTCAAGACATGGAAGAAAATCAGGACGTCCTGCTCTACTATTCGCTGCTTGAATTCAGGCATAAACTGATGCTCAGCTATTTGAAACCGAAAGAGACTGAAAATATTGAAAAAAACCTCCGCGACTTAGAAGAAAAAGAAGACCAAATGACGGGTTTATTAAACTATTATTACTGGTTTTTTAAAGGGATGTATGAGTTCAAACAAAAGCGGTTCGTCAAAGCAATCGGCTGCTATAAAACGGCTGAACAAAAAGTCAGCGCACTGGAAGACGAGGTTGAAAAAGCGGAATTTTATTATAAGCTTGCGGAAATCTACTATTATATCAACCAGAGATACCTGTCGATCAACTATGCGACGCTAGCTTCCGACATTTTTAACCGGTATGAAACGCTAAAAGAAAAAAAGATTTTCTGCGATTTTATCATTGCCGGTAATTGGGTTGAATCGATGACATACGGACCCGCGCTGAAAAGCCTGGCCAATGCGCTTGAAGACGCCAGGAAAATCAAAAACAGCCATTTGACGGCAGCCGCTCATTTTAATTTGGGAAATTGCTATTTCCACCAAGAATCGTACCGGGAAGCCTCAGATCATATGGAGAGCGCCCTTTCCATTTTTGAACAGGAAAGTTCATCATATATTCCCAAAGTGCTGTACAACTTGATGTACGTCCGTCTCAAGCAGGGGAACCATGCCGGAGCTGCCGCCTGTTATGAAAAAGGCATCCGAAGCGCGGCATCGCTCGGGGATGAAGAACACGCGGCAAAGCTTAACATTCTGTGCGGGCTGTATTTAGACGGAGGGGATCAGAAAGCCGTGGAAAACGGATTTGATTATTTGGAGTCAAATCATTTATATGCTGCTGTTGAAGAGCTGGCTTTAGATGCAGCCCAGTATTATAATCAAATTGAGCGGCTGAAAGATTCCATTTTTTACTATGAAAAGTGCGCTCAGGCAAGTCGAAAAATCAAAAGGGGAGATGCGTTGTATGAAAGCTAAACTGTTGTTCGTCGCGGTGTCGCTGGCTGTTGTGTTAACGTCTTCAAGCTTTTTGGCAGATGCGGGGAAAGCCCCTTCCTTGTATGCGGACAAAATGATCACGACTGACAAGGAGGCTCGAGTTTAAGGGCATGATTTCATCTGAGAATGAGCGGGCTGACGCAGCGAAAGAATGGGCGATGTATATTACAGTTTCTTGCCTTTTCATCCTGATCGTCTCTGTGATTTGTTTTTTCGCTCCGGTCTACCGCTTGCAGGATCTCTTGTTTCGAATGTTTGATGCTGTCATCATCTGTGTGCTGACGGTCAATGGTCTTTATTATCTGAAAAAAAATAAAGGCGTCGCTTGCGCATCGTTTTTACTCGGCTTCATCAACATGGGACTGCTCGTTGTTTTGATGGTCCGCTAGTGTTTGGCGGATAAAGGGCAGGCGGCGGCAGCGTGAAACTTTTCCCCCGAAGCGCCGCCTTACCCGTATTTTAGTCAGCTGCGGAAAACAATGATTTTACCGGACGAATGTACTACCCGGTGTGTATGCTCCAAAAATTGCTTTTCCTTCAGCATTCCTCTTCCTTTCTCTTTCGCTTCTTCATCATCGGCCGCTTCAAATCGCTCATTCAAAAGCGTTTCTCCACTAGTGTCGAAAACGGTTACATAATAATTTTCCATTTCTCTGCCCCTTTCTCAAAATATGATCTATTTGTTTAAAATTATATAAAAATCAAAAAAATCCTTTTTAAAATGGTATGACTAACGTATGATTGTAAATTGGAAGGAGGAGTTATAATGCTCAAAATCGATCACGTTACGAAAAGGTTCGGTTCATTTACAGCCGTAAACGATCTGACGCTGGAGATTCCAGACAAGCAAATGTTCGGTCTGCTCGGCGCCAACGGAGCAGGGAAAACGACGACATTCCGAATGATACTCGGCCTTTTGAATGCGACAGAGGGTACTGTCACATGGAAAGGACAGCCGATTAACTACGGTGTCACAAACAGCATCGGCTATTTGCCCGAAGAGCGCGGACTGTACCCGAAGCTGAAGGTGAAAGATCAGCTCGTGTACCTCGGACGCCTGAAAGGCATGACCAAACAAAATGCGCTCAAGGAAATGGAGAAGTGGCTCGAACGCTTCCATATTACAGAATACGCCGACAAAAAGGTTGAGGAGCTGTCCAAAGGGAACCAGCAAAAAATCCAGTTTATCACGGCCGTGCTGCACAAGCCGGAGCTTTTGATTCTCGACGAGCCGTTCAGCGGGCTCGATCCGGTGAATGTCGAGCTTTTAAAAGACGCGGTCATTTCTTTGAAAGACGACGGCACCTCGATTGTATTTTCAAGCCACAGAATGGAGCATGTCGAAGAGCTGTGCGAACACGTCTGCATTTTGCAGCGCGGGACGCCTGTCGTTCAAGGGAAATTAAAAGAAATCAAACGTTCTTTCGGCAGAAAAAATGTCACGATTCACGCGGACGGCGACTTGAGCTTCTTGAAAGAGGCGGACGGCATCGTCAAATGGCGTGATCATTCCGAAGGAGTCCGCCTGCAGGTCGAGAATGAAGAAGTCTCTCAAGAGCTGTTTACAATGCTGCAAGGACGCGGGTTTATCAGAAAGTTTGAACTTGAAGAGCCTTCTTTGCATGATATTTTCGTCGAAAAGGTAGGTGCCCGTTATGAATAAGTTTTGGATTGTTCTTTTTCATACATATATCAGCAAGCTGAAAACGAAGTCGTTCATCATTTCAACGGCCATCACGCTTGCGCTTGTCGTGCTCGTCACAAATTTGGGATCGATTATTTCCATGTTTGACGACGGCGGAGAGGGTGACAAGATCGCTGTCATTGATCGCTCAAATCAGCTGTACGACACGTTTGCCCAGCAGGTGAAAGCACTCGATACTGATGAAGCGCTGGAGGTCCAAAAAGCGGATAAGCCGGAAAAAGAGCTTGAAAAAGACGTCAGAGACGAAAAGCTCGAGGGCATTTTAATCCTGGAGAGAGATAAAAAAGGGGTGCTGAAAGGAACGTATAAAGCGCTCGATATCGCTGATTCCACAGCTGTCTCCACGATTGAACAGGCGCTCTCGCAAGCAAAGATCGCCGTTGGAACGGCTGAATTGAACGTACCTCAGGAAAAGCTGAGTGAACTGTTTACACCGGTAAAAGTCAACAGTGTTGCCTTGAAAGAAGGCGCGAAAACCGAGGAAGAGCTTCAAAAGGCGACAGGGCTTGTGTATGTTGTGCTGTTTGTCATCTATTTTTCCGTTTTGATGTACGCTTCAATGATTGCGACAGAAGTAGCGACGGAGAAGTCTTCCCGCGTAATGGAAATTTTAATTTCCAGTGTGCCGCCTGTCCAGCAAATGTTCGCCAAACTGTTCGGCGTTGCCCTATTAGGCCTGACACAGCTTGCCGCGCTCCTTCTTGCCGGCTATCTGTCGCTTCAGTCCAGCCAGGAAAGCGGAGGGGATGCGGCTGAGCTGGTTAAAGGATTTTTTGATGTTTCCGGCGTACCTACTGCAACGCTTGTGTACGCGGTCATTTTCTTGATGCTCGGCTACTTCTTATACGCAACTCTTGCGGCATTTCTCGGAAGCGTCGTCAGCCGGATTGAAGATGTTCAGCAGATGATTTCGCCGATGATCCTGTTGGTCGTTGCCGGATTCATGATTGCCATGTTCGGACTGAATGCTCCGGATTCGACGTTTATTACCATCACTTCATTCATTCCGTTTTTTGCGCCGATGATCATGTTCCTCAGAGTCGGCGTGCTTGATATTCCGTTTTGGGAAGCGGCTCTCGGCATCGGCATCACCGCTCTCACGATTGTGATTCTCGCCGTCATCGGGGCGAGGGTGTATAAAGGCGGCGTGCTCATGTACACAAGCGGCGGCGGATTGAAAAATATCAAACAGGCGCTTCGTCTGTCAAAAGATCGATAATGAAAAAGAAAAGCAGCTTGAAAGATAAGCTGCTTTTTTCATGCAAATAGTAGAACGTGCATTCGCTTTCAACCCGTGGTAGAATGGGAGCAGAATGTTTTATGAAAAGGAGCAGAAGATTGACAAACATCACTTTCATTCATGCGGCAGATCTGCATCTGGACAGTCCGTTTCACGGCATCAGCCAGCTTCCCGAGGAGATTTATCAGCGGATCAAAAACAGCACATTTAAAAGCGCTGAAAATGTGTTTAAGCTTGCCATTGATGAACAGGCCGACTTCATTTTGCTTGCCGGGGACCTGTTCGACGAAGCAAACCGCAGTTTAAAAGCACAGATGTTTTTGAGAAAACAATTTTTAAAGCTTAAAGAGAACAACATCCAAGTCTATGTGATTTTTGGCAATCACGATCATCTGGGCGGCGATTGGACGCCGATTGAATGGCCGGACAACGTCCACATCTTTTCAGCGGAAGACATTGAAGAAAAATCGTTTTACAAAGACGGCCGGCTCGCCGCAAGCATCTACGGCTACAGCTATCCCGAGCGCTCAGTTTATGCCAATAAGGCCGCTGAAATCAAAAAAACGACCGACGCGCCCTTGCATATCGGCATGATTCATGGAACGCTTTCCGGGGAGAGCGGCCATGACCCGTACTGTCCTTTCTCCCTTCAAGATTTAAAAAACGGACAGATGGATTATTGGGCGCTTGGACATATACATAAAAGACAGGTCATTTCAGCCGCCGATCCGGCGGTGATTTATCCGGGAAACACACAATCCCGCCATATGAAGGAAACGGGGGAGAAAGGCTGCTATCTCGTCAATGTTTGCGGCGGAGAACTGTCCTTCGAATTTAAAGCCGTATCGGATGTCCTGTGGGAAACGGCCAGCATCGATATCTCCGGGACAAAGCAGATGACAGAGCTGATCAGCCTCATGCACGATGCCTTTCAATCTTTCAGAAAAAGAGGCAAGCCCGCATGCGTCAAGATGGTATGGACAGGAGAAACACCCTCTTATTTGGCGGAAGGACAGGCCGGCATCGCGGACGAGATCCTTGACATCTTCCATGAAGAAGAACGGGAGGAAGACGCGTTCATCTGGCTTACCGCGATCGAAGATCAAACCGATGCCGCCTTGTCGGGAATCGAACGGGACGCTTTTTTCCAGGAGCTTTTGCAAGAAATCCATGAGTTTCAAGATTTCAGCCTGATTCTTGACGATTTGGAGCGGCATCCGGTCTTTAGAAGACACGGAGAGCTGTTTAATGAGGAAGACTTCCGGGACATTCGCACGCAGGCTGAAAAACTGCTGCTTCATGAACTGAAGACATTGAAAAGATAAGGGGGGATGCAGGGTGAATATACATGCGATACATATATACGGATACGGTAAATTCGCCAATCAGACATTCCGCCTGTCTCCTTCAAATCTGCATTTGATCTACGGACTCAATGAAGCCGGGAAAACGACGCTCATGTCGTTTATTGAAAGCGTGCTGTTCGGTTTTCCGAAGACGAAACGGTACGAGCCGAAAACGGGCGTCATTTACGGGGGGATGCTTGAGGTCGGACACCCTGATTTCGGCCAAATCCGAATCGAACGGACGGCCGGAAAGCCCGAGCGGGTCACCGTTTACTTGGAAGACGGCAGCACGAAGCCGGAAGGTTTTTTAAATGAGCTGCTGTCAGGCATCGACAGGCAGCTGTATAAAGCGATCTACTCATTTGACGTGTTCGGCCTTCAGGAAATCCATAAATTCAACCGCGACAAAATCGGCCGTTTTCTGCTGTTTTCAAGTCTGTTCGGCTCTGATGCGATTTCCAAGCTGGATGCCGGCCTCGTGAAAAAGCAGGAAGAGCTGTTTAAACCGAACGGAAGGAAGCCGGAGCTGAACCAGGAGCTTGATCGGTTAAAAAGGCTTTCTGAAGATTTGAAAAAGGCGAAAGCGCGGGAAGGCGGCTATTACCGTCTCTTAAACGAAAAAAAAGGCGCTGAGGCGTCGATAAAGGAAAGCGGACAACTGCTCAAAGATCTTGAGCATCTCGTCTTACAAATCGAGCAGGCCATTGAGATTCTGCCGGCGGCCGCGGAAATGCGCCAGCTAAAAGAGCAGCTCGCATCCCTCGGCGGCTCAGAAGAAAGCCGTTTCCCCGAAGGCGGACTTTTCGAGCTCGAAAAGCTCGAATCCCACCTGCATCCAAAAGCGGCTCAGCTGAAGGCGCTGGAAGAAAAAAAGCGCGGTTTGGAACAGCGCGCCGCCGCTTTTGCACCGGCTGAAGACTTCCTCGAGCACGAAGCCGAAGCGGAAGAGCTTTTAACGGCGTATCCGTTTTACCAGTCGTATACCGAAAAAATCGCGTCTTTGACTGAACAGCTTCACCAGATAAACGGACGGGTTCAAGCGGGGCTTGACCGCCTGCAAATCGAGGAATACGATATCCTCAATGCGGACACCACGTATGAATACGAGTGGAAACTGCAGGAAACCGTTCAGGCATACATAGAGCTGCGCGAACTGAAGCGGTCGCTCGACGAGCGGTTTGAGCAGGCGAGGGCTGATCTGGAGGAAGCGGAACAGGCCCATGCCGCTCTCAGCAATGAAGTGATGCCCGATGATGTCCGAAAACAAAAGGAAGAAACCCTTGGCCGCCTTGCGTCCGCCGGCGGTCATGCCGGAAGGCGGGAAGAGCTGATCCTTCAGCTGTCCTATCTGAAGCAAGAACAAAAAGTTCGGATGAAAAGAAGAAGGACCGCTTTTGCGGGAGCGCTTTGCGCTGCTTTTGCGGCAGCTTTTGCGGCGCTCTTTTTCAAGGAGTGGTTCCCGGGCGCTTTGCTCGCGCCGATTTTGCTGATATTTGCCGCTTTTATTTTAAAAAAGCCTGAGCCTTCCGCGGCGGCGGCTTTTATTCAAAAACAGCTGGATGATATTGACCACAGCGGTTCAAAAGGCGGAGTAAGCGACAGCGCTTTAAGGGAGGAGCTGTGGAAGGACGACCAAACCCGGCAGCTCCTTATCGCCAAACAAGCTGAGCTCAGACAGAAAGAAGCGGAATATGAAAGAGCGATTCAAAAATTCGAAGAGTGGGAAAAGGATATCCGTCCGTATCAGGAGAAGACCGAGCGCTATTTAAAAGAGCTGAATCTTTCAATTGACCCGTCATTTTTAGCTGATGCGTACGCTTTGATTAAGGAACTCAGAGAGGAAATTTTGAAAAAGCGGGATATCGAGAAGGAACTGAGCCGCCTTCATGCTAAAAAAGCATCCTTTGAAGCGGGATTGAGAAAGCTTGTCACATCCCTCAGCCTTGCGGGCGGAAGCGTCCAAGAGCAGGTGTTTCAGCTGAAAAGCGAGCTTGAGTCCCAAAAAGAGAAACTTCGTCAAAAACAGGAAGCAGACGTGTCTTTAAAGCATGCGGCCGAACAAATCAAAGAGCTGGCGAAAGAGGTGGAATACTTCCAATCTCAAATTGCCGAACTCTTTCAAAAAGCAGGGGCGGACGGCCGTGAGATGTTCGTCGGACTGGCGAAGCGCGATCAAGCCAGAAAAGAACTAACGGCTAGGCTCGGGCAGCTCAAAAGAGAGCTCGGCAGACAGGACGAGAAGGCCGTTATGCTCGCCTCAGGCCACTCTCTGGCAGAACTGAAAGGAAAGCTGGCCGAGACTCAGGAAAAAAGAGCGCGCATAGAAAAGCAGCTGACAGAAGAAAGGCAGACGGCGGCTAATTTCCATGCAGAGCTCGCCAGACTTGAGGAATCAGGAGCGGTATCGGAGCTTGCCTATCAGACCGGGATGCAAAAAGAGCGGGTCGCCGAATTGGCCAAAAAGTGGGCAGCCGTCAAGCTGATCCGGCAGGCGGTCCAAAACAAGATAGATGAACATAAGAAGGTTCGGCTTCCGAAGCTGTTACAGACGGCTGAAACATTACTGAACCCATTGACTGCCGGACAATACGAAAAAATTTATTTTTCTGAAACAGATGATTCCATGATGGTCATGCGGAAAGACGGAGCTCTTTTTTGCGCACACGAACTGTCTCAGGCGACTTGTGAACAGCTCTATTTAGCGATCCGATTCGCTCTGGCCCTCTCCCATCAAAAGAATGTCAAATTGCCGTTCCAGCTGGATGACAGCTTTGTCCACTTCGACCAAGAGAGATTTAAACAAGTGCTGAACATTTTAAAAAAGCTTTCAGGCGAAGATCAGCAAATCTTGTATTTTACGTGTCATGAACATGTAAGAGAAGCTTTCCGCGATGAAGATGTGATTCTGCTGCCTTTCCGGAATGAAAAAGGTGGAAGGAAAGGAGATGACTAACAAATAAAAGTGTGTGCTATAATGATTTTATGTAGGAAAACGGAGGGAGCTTTATCATGGCAAAAGGTATCATGCTGCACGAAGTTGGCGAGCAGGTGGATTTGTACTTGCTCATTAAATCGTCAACGAAAGGAATCGCAAGCAACGGGAAACCGTTTTTAACGCTGATGCTGCAGGATCAGTCCGGAGATATAGAAGCAAAGCTGTGGGACGCCAAGCAGCAGGACGAAGTGACCTACGGCCCGCAGACGATCGTGAAAGTGGTCGGCGACATTCATCATTACCGCGGGCGGAACCAGCTGAAGCTGAGAAACATCAGACCTGCAGGCGAGAACGAAAACGTCAAAATCGATGACTTTCTTGAAACTGCACCGATTCCCAAAAACGAAATGATGGATGCGGTCACTCAATATATTTTTGAAATGAAAAACCCGAATATACAGCGAATCACAAGGCATCTTGTCAAAAAATACGGCAAGGAATTCATTGATTATCCGGCTGCGACGAAAAATCACCACGAGTTCGTGTCAGGTCTCGCGTACCATGTTGTTTCCATGCTGAACCTGGCCAAATCGGTCGCAGACCTGTATCCGTCGCTCGATCGCGACCTTTTATACGCAGGCGTCATTCTGCATGACCTTGGAAAAGTAAAAGAACTATCCGGCCCGGTGTCCACGACATATACTGTCGAAGGGAACCTGCTGGGGCACATATCGATTATGGTGACAGAAATTGCAAAAGCCGCCGAAGAGCTTCAAATTGATTCAGAAGAAGTGCTGATTCTTCAGCATTTGATTTTAAGCCATCACGGCAAACCCGAATGGGGCAGTCCGAAGCCGCCGATGGTCAAGGAAGCGGAAATTCTTCACTATATCGACAACATTGACGCGAAGATCAATATGATGGACAGAGCGCTCGAACGGGTTAAGCCGGGAGAATATACCGAACGGGTCTTCGCATTGGATAACCGTTCCTTTTATAAGCCCGTTTTTCACAAATAAGCGTCATAACTTGTCTCCCTTTTGCATAATGTCTGGTATACAGTTTATTCAAAAAAGGGGGAAAAGCCGTGCTGCTGTTTCCGTGGTGGGTGTACCTTTGCATCGTCGGCATTATTTTCAGCGCCTATAAGCTGATGACGACGGCAAAGGAAGAGGAAAAGATTGACCAGGCTTTTATCGAAAAAGAAGGCCGCATTTATATCGAACGGATGGAAAAAGAAAAAGCAAAGCGCATGAAGCGTACACTGGATGAAGATCAAGAACAGCATGAAAAATCGGCTGACAGCCATTCCATCGCATAAAAAAAGCTGTCCGACCCCAACGAGGGGAGGACAGCTTTTTTGGCGTCAGCTGCTGCTGCTTGTCTGAGCTTGACGCTGGTCGACTTGTTTTTTCAACTCTTTGTCTTTTACTTTTAAATCAGCATCTTTGACAAGTTTGTCAATGACGGATTGCAGTTCAGTTTGATCATTTTGCTTTTGTTCTTGGACTTCTTTTTTAAGCTCTTTTTTCATGTCTTCATATTTGCCGCGTTCTTCGTCTTTTTTAATGATGTGATAGCCGAATTGGGATTTCACAGGTCCGCTGATTTCGCCGGTTTTCAAAGCAAATGCCGCTTTGACGAAATCCTTGTCCATGTTATCGTCTTTGCCGACCCAGCCGAGGTCGCCGCCTTTTTCGGCTGTACCGTCAGTTGAATACTCTTTTGCAAGGTCTTCGAATTTTTCGCCTTTTTTCAGCTTTTTCTCAACTTCTTCAGCCGTTTTCTTTTCTTTCACAAGAATGTGGCTTAAGTGGATTTTGCCTTTCAGGCCGTCATAATATTCTTTTACGTCATCATCGGTTACTTTTATGTTATCCTTTGCGGCTTTTTGCATCAGAAGTTCGTATTTGATCTGTTCTTTGACGAAGTCTTCGCCTTTTTGGTCAATGAGCTGGTTGAGCTGGTCACCCATTGATTTTTTGTACTCGTTCAGCTTTTTGTCGATTTCTTTGTCGGAGACATCGTATTTATCATCGAGTACTTTTTGCTGAACAAGCATGTTCAGTGCGTCCGCTCCGGCATTGTCTTTTAATGTTTGATAAAGGTCTTCTTTTGTAATATTTCCAGCTTTTGTTTCCGCAACAACCTCAGAATCTCCCCCGCTGCATGCGCTGAGAGCCAGCACGCTTGTCGCTGTAATCGCCGCAATTGCAATCTTCTTCATAAATGCAAACACTCCTAATCATAACAGTTTAAACTTTCCTTTGAATTGTATCATATCATATTCTGACATGCTGTAAAAAGATTTTCAACAGAGGGGCATCCGTCTAGTCAAATTTTCTTTCCGCTCATACAAATATATTGATCAAGAAAAGGAGGTCAATAACATGAGCGGAGGATACTCAAGCGGTTTTGCTTTATTGGTCGTGTTGTTCATTTTATTAATCATCGTTGGTGCAGCTTATCTGTACTAAAACCTTAGAAAATGAGAAAAGAACCGTCATTTTTTCAGGCGGTTCTTTTCTTTTGGACGATAGCCTAATCGTTTCATGACATTCGTGCATACACTAATGTAACGACTGGGGCAGAGGAGGTGTCAATATGGGCGACGGTTATGCAGGAGGTTTCGCTGGCGGCTTTGCGCTGCTTGTGGTGCTGTTCATCTTATTAATTATTATTGGTGCTTCTTGGATATGCTAATAAACAAAAGGATAGCTGCCGGATCAATACGATCGGCAGCTATCCTTTTTCTTTACACCGTAAAGGAAATCTCAATGAATGATGAGATCAATAAAATTAAGATCAGCACATTAATCATTCTAAATACCTTATCCTGCCGCTCTTCAGGAATCTCTCTGACAAGGCATAAAGAGTTTGTAAGCTTGTTTATGTTGAAGACAGTAAAAACCGCAAACAAGATGAAATAAAAAAGGATGATAGGAGATCCCCCTCTCTGTTTCTGCTCCATACTACATTACCAAATATTTATTAAAAAAGATAGAAAATAGACTGAAAAAAAGGAATTTCCAACTGCCTAGCAGCTGGATTATTTTTGTATTAAAATATCAAAATCGTCGGCTTCCTGATCGACAAAGCAGTTTTTAGGCGCTTTGATCAGTTTCCAGGCAAACAGAAAATCAGGCAGACAATATCCGAAATGAATGCTTGAGATGATGCAGAAATAGTGAGCAAAGCTCGGCATCGCCGCCCCCGCGTAAAACAAAACAGGCGTGATGACCAAAAAAGGGCAGAGAAGAGAGACAAGCATCATGTTTTTCGGAATTTCTCTCCATGTTCTCATTTTCAACCAATAAATCTTTTTTTCTAACTTTTTCTTGCTGATCATCGGCAAGATATGAAGAATTTTATGGGCGATTATAGCTGCAACCAAAAGTCCTGCAAACAAAAGGGCATGATCGCCTCTCTGAACAGTTTGCGGATGAATAAGCTGCATCGCTAAATATTCGGGAATAAAAAATAAAATCATTAAACTGACGGCAGTGAGCACGATGCGCATGCCTCCATAATCTTTAACGAGATTGATGGTTTTCCAGCAACTCATAAATGACATCCTTCCGTTTCAACAAACTGTTATATGAAATCCTCAGAATAATTTACTCCTCTGGATGAGAAAAATCAATCCCTTTTTCGAAAAAAATTTCGTCATTTTCCAAAGAATTTAGAAGGGTGTAAAAGGATCAGAAATCTCCAGTGTTGAACTTTCATCAGAAGGGAATATCGGCTAAAATAAGAGAAAGGGAGAGAAGAGACAAATATGAACTCAATGGAGCAACGCCTCGAGCGGCTGGAATATTACATCAAACTGTTATTGAACAATGCGGATATGGAAGAGTATCCGTACTATAAAATATTGATCGAAAAGGGCTTATCAGAGGAAGAAGCAAAGGAAACGGAAAAGCTGTGCGAAGAGCTCTCAAAGGAGCTTGAAGCACAAAAAGCGCAAGGATTTGTGATGTTCGATCATCTCCTCACGCTTTTTGCCGGACAGTTAAATGAAAAACTTGAAGTGCACGAAACGATTTTCGCCCTTCACAGACAAGGTCTTTACAAACCGCTGATGAGCGAATTCATCAGCATTATCAGGCAGTACGATCTGGCTTAGTTTTTAAGAGGCTCAAGCGGTTTGTCCACCTCTATCGATTCCCCGGCTTCTTTTGCTTCTTGTTTTTTCTTCATTTTGCCCTCTTCGCTCGTAAATTCATTTTCGATGTTTGAAAACGATTTTTCGAAAATTTCCATGAAATCATCGCCGTAAATATGGCGGATGATCGACATCATCTCGACGATTTCTGGAAACTTCCCGTACAGCTGATGAAGGGGCTGAGCGCCTTTTAAGACGGCGTTCCGGGTCGGATCGTAAGACTCGAGGATTTTAAGGAAAACTTCTTCACCTTTCGGAGTCAGCTGAATGTAAGTGTTGCGTTTGTCATTCAATTTTTTGGAAAACTCCAGGTAACCTCTTTCCTCAAGCTTTTTTGAAAAATTAAACGCTGTGGATACGTGCATGACGCCGAACTTGGCGATTTCTGAAATGGATGCTCCGTTCAGCTGGTAGGCGATCCACAAAATATGGTGCTCGTTAATGTTCAGATCATAAGGTTTAATCCACTGCTGCCAATCCTTTTCTATCGACTTCCAAAGCGCCTTGCTAAGCTGTGCCATTCTTTGACTGAATAAAAGGGCTTCTTTCACCGTATAGGGCTCTTCCGCTCGATTCATTCACTTCACCTGCTTCTCTTTATCTTATAATTTCTATTATGCCAATAAAATAAAGATTAATAAAGATGTAAATTTACGAATTTTTTAAAAAATCCAGTTTTACGGTGTGAAATCAGGATTTTACCTAAAAAAGGAGCGTGAAAATTTTCCATTCACACCCCTTTTTTAAGGTTTATTTTTTTCGCTGAGTATATTAGTTTTGTAAGGTTTTCTCCAGCTGTTTTATCTTTTCTTCGATCTCAGCGATTTCCTTTTTTAAGTCCTGCTGATGAGGTTTGATTTCCTCGCGCCATTCCTGGATGGACGTTTGCAGTTCGCTGCCGACGTCTTTAATGATTTCCGCGCCTTCTATGGCGGTTTTGACGAATTGCTCTTTTAATGCGATTCCGTCGTTTTTCAGCCTTTTGACGGTGTCTTCCCATTTACCGCAGTTGGCTTTAAGCTGTCCTCTCAAGTTTTTTCCTGAAGTCGGCGCGGTCAGCAATGCTGCAACACCGCCGATAACACCGCCTACAATCAGTCCAGCTGCTAAAGATCGGCCTTTTGACATGTAAATCACCCCGGTTATATTTTTAAAGATCAGGCTTGGCAGGCGCCGGCCTTCTCATGATTAGATATTGGCGTCCGAGCCGGGCAAACCGTTCCTCTTCTTAGAAACTTCTGCATAGCTTGCTTTATTTTAGCATACTTTTTTAAAAAGGAGGGAGAGGGTTGTCTGTCATAATCATTGTTTTGACAATTATAAGCGCTGTGTTTACCGCCGGCTCCTTTTATTATTTAAGGCTTCTCGGATATTCTGCATCTTATCCGCCGAAACGCATTCTTAAACAAAAAGCGCTTTTTTGCACGGGAAGCGCAGGGTTGGCGCTCCTGCTCCTTTTTTTTATTCAGCTTCTTATATAAAATATCGGGCGGATTCCCCTTTTTTTGACCATCAAAACGAAAAAAACCTCTTCCAAAAAAGATATTCCTTTTCTAGAAGAGGTTCTTGTTTTATTTGACTTGTTCAATCAGCCTTGAACGCTTCATGATCGACTGCACGATCGGAAAGATGACCGCCATGGCGATCGTGTTGATCACGGCAGCTGGTAAAACGACAACAGAGAACAGGGTGATGAATCCCTGATTTCCAGGCAGGCCGACAATGAACAGTGCAGCCGTGAGGAAAATCGTTCCGGAAAGAACGGTTCCTGCAGCAGTTAATCCGGCGGCAGCAAGCGTTTTGCTGTTCAGCTTTTTCACAAGCAGAAATACGCCGAAGAACATCAAGGCTGTTAGCGGTTTGTCGATGATGTTGGGCAGCTGTCCCCCGGGAAAAGCCGTCGTCAACGCGGAAATGACGCCTGTCACGGCTCCGATGACGAGAACATTTTGCAGTCTAGGGAACAAAAGGATTCCCATAAACATCATGATCAGCATCATATCCGGCTTCATTCCGTAGAAAAAAGGCGGAATCACAGCGTGCAGCGCCGCTCCAATGGCGACAAACAGGGCCATAGCCACTAATTCTTTTGTTTTCATGTCTATTCTCTCCTCATCTAGGCTCTTTTTACGCTTTCCAATAATATGCTCGTCATTTATTGCGAAAGCTTTCTAGTAGTATATCAAACTTTCGAAGGAATGGGGAAGCCTTTTTCGCCATCTTCCATCATCAGGATAAACATCAGTTTTCTTCGCGGAATTTCTTCATAAAGGCAGCCAGCTTTTCGCAGTCTTCAACTGATACGGCATTGTAAATCGAAGCGCGGCAGCCACCGACCGAACGGTGTCCGCCAAGCCCTGACATTTTTTCTTCCTTTGCCTTTGCGATGAATGATGCTGTCAGCTCATCATTTTTGAGCGTAAAGGTGACGTTCATGTTTGAGCGGCTGTCTTCTCTCGCATGGCCGCGGTAGAATCCGCCGCTTTCGTCGATCGCATTGTATAAAATTCCGGCCTTTTCGCGGTTGCGTTTCTCAATGGCATCGAGGCCTCCTTTTTCCTTGAGCCACTCCAGCACGAGAGACAGCATATAAATCGCAAATGTCGGAGGGGTATTGTAGAGCGAATCCGCTTTGGCATGTGTTGAGTACTTCAGAATTTTGGCAACTTGCTCATTTTCCTTGCCGAGCCAGTCTTTTTTCATGATGACAACGGTCACCCCTGACGGTCCGAGGTTTTTCTGAGCGCCGGCATAGATGATGTCAAATTGGGAAACATCGATTTTTCTGCTTAAAATATCGCTGGACATGTCCGCGACAACCGGAATCGGAGCGTCGGGGAACTTTTGCCACTGCGTTCCAAAGATCGTATTGTTGGAAGTCAGGTGAAGGTAGGCCCCGTCTGCCGGAATCTCCGGTACTTCAGGAATATAGCTGTACGTATCTTCTTTGCTGGACGCGATGATCGATGTGTTTCCGAAGAGCTTTGCTTCGGCCAGCGCTTTTTCAGACCAAGCGCCTGTCATAATGAAGTGGGCCGTTTTGTCTTTGGAGAGAAAGTTCATCGGAATCATTGAAAACTGAAGGCTTGCTCCGCCTTGCAGAAACATGACTTCATAATCATCAGGTATGTCCATCAGTTCTTTTAACAGAGCTTTCGCTTTTTGATGAACGGCGTCATACTCTTTGCTGCGATGGGACAGCTCCATCACGGACATCCCCGCACCATTGAAATCAAGAAATTCGTCTTTTGCCTTCTGAAGCACTTCTAAAGGCAGTGCTGCTGGTCCTGCGTTAAAGTTCGTTGTACGTATCATCACAATCGCTCCCTGTTCGTGTATAAAAATATAAAACAATCCTATCATAAAAGGTTCCGGTTATACATAAAAAATTTGAATTGTGTGAAATATAGAGCAATGGCTATTTAGCCGTGCCGGGCGATCTGATAAATGTGGAGTTTTTTTGAACGAAAAAAGGGCGCCGGCAGCTGCCGACGCCCTTGGACAACGTCTCGATTACAGGTGTTTGTTGATGGAAGCTGCAATGTTCTGCAAGTCTTCCGGTGAATAGTCATCCGCATGGGTTTTCCAGACGGCTCCGAATCCGTCTCCTTTGCCGTAGCGGGGAATAATGTGCATGTGATAGTGGAAGACGGACTGCCCCGCTTTTTCGCCATTGTTATTCAGAAGGTTTAAGCCGATCGGCTCGTATTCGTCTTTGATAGCTTGGGCGATTTTCGGAACCGCTTCAAAAAATTCCCTTGAAACATCAGGTGTCATTTCGTAAATATTGGTTTTATGAACTTTTGGAATCACAAGCGTATGCCCTTTTGTGACTTGGCTGATGTCGAGAAAAGCCAGTACATGTTCATTTTCAAATACCTTTGCACAAGGGATTTCTCCTTTTATGATTTTGCAGAAAATACAGTCGCTCATACTTTTCCTCCTTTTTCCATCAGGGAAAGGTTATGTATAAGCAACATATTACCACAATTTGCGCGAAAACACGAAAAACAGGATGAACGGCTCCAACGTTCACCCTGCCTGAAGAAGGTACGCTTTAATGAAGAAACGTTAACTGCCTTTTGCAAGCACCCCATTTTCGTCAAAATGAAAGCTTGTAACGCCTATACATTTCCTGCGACAAACACCTCATTTGATCGTCACACCTTTTTTATATGACGGAGATGTCAAATAAAGCAGGTGCTTTCTCAATTCAGTGGATGAAAGAAATTTCTAAGCTTGACATGTTTCATACTCAGGAACTCTTGCCGATTTTGTCTTTGACAAACACCTCATTCGCCAGAGTTGATAAGCTTTCCCTTCTTCAAGAATTAGAATGTCCTGATGCGCATTCGATTATTCGTTTTATTTTAAGGCCGAAAAGCGGGAGGGAAAACGTTTCAAATACATTCTTGTTTTTGGTACTATTAAGAAAAATGCAGGAAAGGAACGAACGTATGTCACTACTGACTGTTAATGAGTTAACTGGAGGGTATACAAGAAACCCGGTGCTGCGCGATGTTTCATTTGCGATTGAACGGGAGCAGATCGTCGGGCTGATCGGTTTGAACGGAGCGGGGAAAAGCACGACGATCCGGCATATCATCGGCTTAATGGAACCGCACAAAGGATCGGTTGAATTGAACGGCAAAACGTTCATGGACGATCCGGAAAGCTATCGTTCCCAATTTACGTTTATTCCGGAAACGCCGATTTTATATGAAGAGCTGACATTGAAGGAGCATTTGGAGCTGACGGCGATGGCGTACGGCCTTTCGAAGGAAACGTTCGAGAAAAGGCTTCCGCCGCTTTTGAAAGAATTCAGAATGGAGAAGCGCCTGAAATGGTTCCCTGCCCATTTTTCAAAAGGTATGAAGCAGAAGGTTATGATCATGTGCGCTTTCCTTGTCGAACCCGACCTGTACATTATAGACGAACCGTTTCTCGGTCTTGATCCGCTGGCGATCAATGCCCTTCTCGAGCGGATGAACGAAGCGAAGAAAAACGGCGCGGCCGTTTTGATGTCGACGCATATTTTGGCAACGGCAGAGCGGTATTGCGACTCCTTCATTATTCTCCATAACGGCGAAGTGCGGGCGAAAGGAACGCTTGATGAGCTCAGAGAGCAGTTTTCGATGGAAGAAGCGAGCCTCGACGACCTGTATCTTGAACTGACGAAGGAAGAGAGCTATGAATAGCATTCTGGGGATTTGGAAGACAAGAATTGAGGAGTATGTCAAAGAAACAAGATCATATTTGAAATACATGCTGAATGACCACCTTGTCATCGTCATGATTTTTTTCCTTGCAGGAGCTGCGAGCTGGTACAGCAAATGGCTGAAAGAGATGCCCGAAGGTTTTCCCGCCTATTGGGTGATGGCCGTCATCTTTTCGTTCATTTTGACAGGCTCATACGTCCGAACGCTAATTAAAGAAGCGGATCTCGTCTTTTTGCTGCCGCTCGAAGCAAAGATGGAGCCGTATTTTCAGCAGGCTTTCCGGTTTAGTTTTTTGACGCAGCTGTTTCCTCTGGCCGCCGCGGCCCTCGCTTTGGCGCCGCTGTATTTTGAAGCAAGCGGCAAGGGGTTTTCCGCGTACCTCGTCTTGCTGATTCAACTGCTCGTCTTAAAAGGATGGAACACGGCGATGCAATGGCGGATGACGTTTTTCGGCGAAAAAAACATGAGGGTTACCGACCGGTTTGTCAGACTGCTTCTCAACACGATCGGGATCTATTTCGCTTTAGAGTCTTCATACGCATTTGCCGCAGCTGTCTACCTGATCATGGCCGCACTGTATGTGTATTTTAAGGTGATCGATAAGAAAAAATCGTTTAAATGGGAACTGCATATTGAAGACGAAATCAGAAGAAAGCAGCGGTTCTACAGAATTGCGAACTTATTCACGGACGTTCCCCACCTTAGAAAACAGGCGAAAAGAAGAGCATATCTCGATTGGATGCTCCGGTTTATTCCGTATGAACAGAGCCGGACATTTACATATATGTACGGAAGGGCATTTATCAGATCAAACGACTATTTCGGCATCGTCGTCAGGCTGACCGTGATTTTTGGCATCATCATCGCTTATTTTTCGGCATATGAGTGGGTATCGGCCGCGCTCATCGTCTTCACCGTATTCATTACAGGAATTCAGCTGACGCCGCTGTTTGATCATTTTTCACACCTGCCACTGCAGGAGCTTTATCCCGTCAAAGCAGAAGAAAAACGGAAGAGCTTTTTCGGCCTGCTTCACATCGTTCTGAGCGTCCAGGCGCTTGTTTTGTCTGCCGCTGCCGGAGCCATGATGCAGTGGACCGGGATGCTCGCCGGACTGGCCGGATCCGCGCTGCTTATATTTGTGATTTTGAAGCCATATTTCAGCAGCAGATTGAAGAAAAGTGCCAAGAGATAGATGAATCCTTTTCTTTTTCCGCAAGTATGATGAAAGAAGAGGTGAGTGGCGCATGAATGAAAACCAGCTATATTTGGAGGAAGCGACCCGCTGGAAAATGAAGTTTCTCAGAAAGCCGTCGATGGCTGAGCGGATGTCGAAAGGGGTACAGTCGAAAATTAACGCCCGCATTCCCGCCAAAGTTCACAAGGCGATAACAGAAAGCATTAAAAAGATGGTCGAGGCTACTTTGCTCGGCTCAAATTTAACGACTTTTGACAAGAAAACAGGCACGCTTTCGCTAAGGGAAAAAGATGAGCTGGCTCAGAAGACAATCGCTCAATATCAAAAGGCGGCTGCTGTTGAAGGGATCGGAACAGGCGCGGGCGGGATTTTTCTCGGACTGGCGGACTTTCCGCTCTTGCTCGGCATTAAAATGAAATGCCTGTTTGAATTGGCGTCGATTTACGGATACGATATTAAGGAGAAAGAAGAACGGATGTTTCTTCTGTATATTTTTCAGCTCGCCTTTTCCGGAGAAGCGCACCGAAAAGAAATTTTCCGCATGATCGAACATTGGGATACCGAAAAGCGCGAAATCGATTGGCAGGCTTTTCAGCAGGAGTACCGGGACTATCTCGATCTTGTAAAGCTGCTTCAGCTTGTGCCCGGCTTCGGCGCGGTCGTAGGCGGAACGGCTAACTATAAGCTGCTTGGGCACCTTGGGGAAACAGCGAGGCACGTTTTCCATCTGAGATTGATTCATGAGACAGCCGGATATTGATGATCCGGCTGTTTTTTATGCTATTTCGGTTGTTCCATTGCAGGCGTTTCGCGGACCGCCTGCTCTTTCTCCTGATAGGAGACCGCGGCATTTGCCAGCACTTTGGCTGCGATCAGCATCGCTTTTTCATCGATATCAAACTTCGGATGGTGATGGGGAAACACCGCCTCCGGATCTTCAGGACGGGCGCCTGTGAAGAAAAATGTCCCTTTGACGTGCTGCAAGTAGTAAGCGAAATCTTCCCCGCCCATTTGCATGCCGCTTTCTTCAACTTTTTCAACGCCTTCCGTCTGTTTGGCGATTTTTGCGAGAAAAGACGTTTCTTCCGGGTGGTTGCAGACAGGCGGATAGCCCCTTTCGAAGGAATAGTCGCAGTCAGCGCCATGCATGCCGCATATACCTTTTGCAACCTGTTCAATTTCGTTTTCAATCAAGGTGCGGATTTCTTCATTGAAGGAACGCGCCGTTCCGATTAAAACGGCTTTATCAGCGATTACATTAAAGGAGTTGTCGGCAACAAATGAACCTGTCGAAATGACAGCCGGCTGAGTCGGATCAAGCCTGCGGCTGACAATCTGCTGGAGGGAAGTGACGATCTGCGATCCGATCAGCACGGCGTCTTTTGTTTTATGAGGCTGTGCGCCATGCCCCCCTTTGCCTTTAATCGTAATCGTAAAACGGTCTGCAGCGGCCATGATCGGTCCTGTCCGGTATTGAACTGTTCCCGTCGGCTCTGTAGCCCACAAATGGGTCCCGAAAATCACGTCAACCCCGTCAAGGCAGCCGTCTTCAATCATCGGCCTGGCTCCGCCCGGCGAATACTCCTCGGCATGCTGATGAATGAAGACGATCTTTCCTTTTAAACGGTCCGCGTGCTCATTCAAAACTTTAGCGAGGACAAGCAGGGTTGCCGTGTGCCCGTCGTGTCCGCAGGCATGCATGACTCCCGGCACAGTCGATCGGTAAGGCGCGTCTTTTTCATCATGAATGGGCAGCGCGTCAAAATCGGCTCGAAGCGCAATGACGGGGCCGGGAGATCCGCCTTCGATGTAGGCGAGAACTCCGCCTCCGCCTACGTTGGTGCGGATAGGAATACCGAGCGCTTCATAGTAAGAGGCGATAAATGCGGCTGTTTTCTTTTCTTGAAAAGAAAGCTCCGGGTGCTGATGAAAATGGCGCCTCAATTTGACCATTTCATCGTAGTGGGCATCAAGCTGGTTATTGATTTGTCGGACAAATCCGGATGCGCTCAAAAAAATTCCTCCTTTTAGGAATGGTAAGTTTTTATAATTTTATGACAATTGGAGCCGCTGTTCAACCTTGCTGTCCCGTATTTATAGAAGAAAAATGGCGGCAATCGTTGTGACGGTTAATCCGGCAGCTACAGGAATAAAGTTTTTTCTGGCAAGATCGAACGGGTCAACTTTGCAAATCGCTGCAACTGGAATGAGCGCCCATGGCACAAGCGTACCGCCGCCGACCCAAATGGCTGAGATTTGGCCGAGCGCAGTCAGAACGGCTGGATTGCTGTCAACCGCCGCAGCAAACATCGAAGCGGCTGATCCTGCGAGAGAAATCCCCGAAAATCCGGATCCGTCAAGACCGGTCACCGCTCCTGTGACAGTGAGCGCAACAGCGGCGATTTCCGGAGAGAGCGGAACGCTGTGGGCAAAGGCCGAGCCGAGGTCCTGCACGATCCTATTAGAAAAACCGGGAATCTCTGCTGTCAGTACTTTTTCAAAACCCGCATCGCCCAAGTAAAAAAAGGCGGCGATTGGAATGACGGGGGCAAACACTTTAAAGCCAAACTGAAATCCGCTAATGAAATAGCCGGTGATTTTCTCAAGACGCCGGTGTTTGTGGACGATAAAATGAATGAGAATCATGACGAAGACTGCCGTTCCTCCGACAAGCGCCGTCGCTTCGTCCCCCTGCAGTTCCAATATCAGCATCGCGGCGATATCTCCTAAAAAAATGACCGGAATCAACAGCGCGAGCCATTTTCTGGAGGTCTGGGGAAGAAGCCACTCAGGCTCGCTTTGCAGCTGCTTACTGGCCGCTGCTCTATTGCCTTTCTCTTTCCGGAGCATCAAAAAGGCTGCCCCCGTTGTCGAAAAGCCCATGATCAAGACGAGCGGAACGCTTGCAGACATCACTTCCGCAACGGGCAGCCCGGCTGCATCTCCGGTCAATTTAGGCGCTGCCTGGATGATGTAATCGCCTGATAAAGCGAAACCGTGGCCGAATAAATTCATGGCGCACGCTACCGCCATCGGGGAGAGGCCGGCTTTCAGCGCGGCGGGCAGGAGGACGGCGCCGACCAATGCGACAGCCGGGGAGGGCCAAAAAAATGAAGAAATGATAAACATTAAAGCTCCGGTGATCCAGTAGGCCAAGACAGGGCCTTTCATCCATTTGGCGATCGGAGTGACCATTGCTTCATTGACGCCGGTCTTTACCAGCAGCTCACTCATCGAAACGGTAAAGCAGATGATGAAAATAGTCGGAAGAAGTTCCCCGGCGGCGTAGATTAAGCTGTTAAACATGCCCATCACAGACGCCATGACTGAATGGGTCGCGGCTAATGAGATGAAAAAAATCCCGACAAGCGATATAAAGGTGGTATCAAGACGAAGTAGCATAAATGCGAGAATAGCTGCAATAAAGCCCAAATATAAAAAGTGAACGGACGTTAATTCAATTTCCATTTTCCGATCCCCCCTTTAAACATAACCTCATACAGCGTATTCCTGGGCTGTCAGAGTGTGAAGGAAGGGCTCATTTCCTCGGAAATAAAAAAACTGCCTAAAAGGCAGTTATTCGACAGAATGATACGAAGAAATATAGGATGGGCGGGAAAAAATCGTTCCGCCTTGGTTGATTCCTGCGGAAGATTCCTTCTTTTGGTGGGCTTCGCTGAACGACTTGGAGTTTTTCCAGTCTTGAAATGACTGTTCTCTGTCCCACAGTGTCAATACGATATACGTATCGCTGTCTTTCGGCCTCAGCACCCTGAGGGCTTTAAAGCCGGGCTGATTTTCGATTTTTCCGGCTCTGTTTTTAAAACGGGCTTCGAAAAGCGGCCTTCCTTCCGGTGTGACAGGGATGTTGTTGAGGACGGTGAATCCGGAATGTTCCAAAGATCCCGACTGATCGATGATTTCGTAGCGGTGAGGAGAATGAAAGACGCTTTCTCCGTCGGTTTCGTGAAAGAGAATGGCGGAATCGTGGCTTTTCATAAATAACATGTTTTCAAGACCGTGCTGTTTGGCGAGCTTTTTTAAAAAATCGACAGTTCCGTATGTAATGTAAAAATTCAATTTTATCACCCCTTTTTTGATAGTATAACAAAAGGACGATTTAAAATTCTATCCATTACCCGCTATAAATGCTGCAACATAATTTGAAGAAAAAATTCCCATACTAGCTATAGAAAGGAATGAGGTGACCATATGAGAAAGAGATTTTTCATTCCAATCATCATTACAGCGGCGATATTCCTTTTATCGTTAATCGGATATATTACGATTTTGTTCCTGGGGGATTATGTGATTGATGAAAAGAAACTGATTTTCCATGCTTCTTCTAAAATCGTCGACCATAATGGAGAAGAAGTCGCAAGCCTCTATACCGAAAACAGAAGGCCTGTTTCAATTGCCGAGGTGCCGGACAATGTAAAAAATGCCTTTATCGCGGTTGAAGACAAGCGCTTTTATGAGCACCACGGCATCGATTTTAAATCGGTTAGCCGTGCGGTCTATAAAGATATATTAGCAGGAGGAAAAGTGGAAGGGGGAAGCACGATCACCCAGCAGCTCGCAAAAAACACTTTTTTGACAAATGACAAAACGTTTTTAAGAAAAACGAAAGAAGTCATTATCGCTATCAATTTGGAGCGGGATTACAGCAAAGACAAGCTTTTGGAAATGTATTTGAACCAGCTATATTTCGGGCACGGCGTCTATGGAATCCAGGCGGCGGCAAACTACTTTTTTAACAAAGATGTGAAAGACTTGACGGTCAGTGAGGGAGCGGTGCTGGCTTCCATTCCTAAAGCGCCTTCAACGTATTCGCCCATTCTCAATCCGGAAAAAAGCCGGGAGCGGCGCAATGTCATTCTCGGCATGATGAACGAGCAGGGATATATCAGCTCAAAGGAAACCGTCAGGGCCCAAGGCAGCACATTGGGGCTCCATGTGAAAGAAAAATCAAAAAATCCGTGGCTTGACAGCTATATTGATCTTGTCATGAAAGAAGCGGAAGACAAATATTCGATATCGAGCGAACAGCTTCTCCAAGGCGGATACACGATCAGTGTTCCGCTCGATGTTTCGATTCAAAAAGCGGCCTACACGCTGATGAAGCAGGACGGCTATTTTCCCGGCACAGACAACAAAGCTGAAGGGAGCGCCGTTTTTATCGATAACAGGACAGGCGGCGTAGTAGCCGCTCTCGGGGGACGGGAATATGCTCCAAAAGGCTATAACAGGGCCACCGCCCAGCGCCAGCCGGGTTCGACGTTTAAACCGCTTGCCGTATACGGCCCCGCTCTTGAAGAAAAGCTGTTCAAGCCGTATTCGATGCTCGAGGATAAACAGCTGTCATACGGCGGCTACTCGCCTAAAAACTATGACGGCCAATACGCGGGCAAGGTCTCGATGGTGGATGCGCTGACATACAGCAAAAACGCGCCTGCTGTATGGACGTTAAATGAGATCGGAATCGAAACGGTGAAGCCTTATCTCAGCCGTATGGGCATGAACGTGCCGGATGAAGGGCTGGCATTGGGGCTAGGCGGTCTGGAAAAAGGGGTGTCGCCGCTCGAGCTTGCCGGGGCATACCGGACATTCGCAAATTCAGGACAATACACCGAGCCGTTTTTTATTAAAAAAATCACCGATGAAAACGGGGATGTCATGTTCCGCCACGAGGAAAAATCGGAAAAGGTTTTCAGCAAACAAACAGCGTGGAACATGACGCGGATGCTGGAGGAGGTCGTGAAAAGCGGAACGGGAAAGGCCGGTGATTTTTCCGGGGAGATTGCAGGAAAAACGGGTTCGACCACGTATACCGGAAAAGAGGGCGGAACTAAAGACGCCTGGTTTGCGGGGTATACGCCCGAAGTGACGGGAGCTGTCTGGATGGGATACGATAAAACGGATGAGTCCCATTATTTAAAAGGCGGCAGCGCTTATCCGACAAGGCTGTTTAAAGACATTTTAAAACGCACCAACCATAAGCCTGAACGGTTTAAGGCGCCTGAAGGGGTAAAAGATCTGGACAGGCCGATACGCCTCGAAGACCTGGAAAGCGTTAAAGCAGACTATTCCTTTACGCCGATGGGGCTGATTACGGTGTCATTAAAATGGCATGAACAAGAGGATAAAAGGGTTGAATACCGAATATATGAAAGGAAAAACGGAAAAGAAACGCTGATTGATACGGTTAAGGGAAAAGGAAGCTTTTCAATCCCTTATGCAAACATCTTTTCCGATGCTTCCTACAAAATTGTTCCATACAATCCGCAGACGAAAACAGAGGGAAAAGGGACTGATTATGTTGAACCGAAAGTGTTTCCTTCGGGTCATTAGATACCCGAAATTCATCAATTTCTTGAACAATAAGTCTCATGAGTATACCGTTCAATAAAAAAACGGTATATTGGAAGGAGTAATTTTGCGAACGTATGGTTGCAGCTTGAAAGGTGGATATCATGATGAAAAACGACAAGGCTTTTAATGACACATTCTTAAAAGCATGCCGAGGAGAAAAGGCCGCCCATGTACCGGTATGGTACATGAGGCAGGCCGGAAGATCACAGCCTGAGTACAGAGCGCTCAAGGAAAAGTACGGTCTGTTTGAAATTACGCATCAGCCCGAATTGTGCGCTTATGTGACAAGGCTGCCCGTCGAACAGTACGATGTCGATGCGGCGATACTTTATAAAGACATAATGACACCGCTTCCAGGTATTGGCGTTGACGTCGAAATTAAAAACGGGATCGGCCCTGTCATCGATCAGCCGATTACATCTCTCGCAGATGTTGAAAAACTCGGCGAACTCGATCCGCAAGAGCATATTCCATATGTGCTGGAGACGATCAGGCTGTTGACGGAAGAACAGCTGAACGTTCCGCTGATCGGTTTTACAGGGGCGCCCTTTACATTGGCCAGCTATATGATCGAAGGCGGCCCGTCCAAAAACTACAATAAAACAAAAGCGTTTATGTACAGCCAGCCTGCTGCATGGGATCTTTTGATGAAAAAGCTCGGGAAGATGGCGGCTGTATACGTTAAAGCTCAAATCCGCGCCGGCGCCAAAGCCATCCAGGTGTTCGATTCCTGGGTCGGCGCGCTGAACGCCGGTGATTACTGCCGCTACATCAAACCGACGATGGACGTTCTTTTCAAAGAGTTGAAAAAAGAAGACGTGCCGCTGATTATGTTCGGGGTCGGCGCAAGCCACCTCGCGACTGAATGGCACGATCTTGACCTCGACGTCGTCGGGCTGGATTGGCGGATGAGCGTACAGGAAGCCAGGGATAAAGGGCTGACAAAAACGCTCCAGGGAAATTTGGATCCTTCGATCCTGCTTGCCCCGTGGGAAGTCATCGAAGAAAGGACGAAAGCCATTCTCGATCAGGGCATGCAGACGGACCGGTTTATTTTCAACCTCGGACACGGGATCTTTCCAGAAGTGAGTCCCGACACACTGAAAAAATTGACGGCATTTGTTCATGAGTATTCCGCCTCAAAAAAATCGAGCCTGATCACATGAGCATTTCAGTTGGTCTTTTCAATATAAACTGTCAAAATACGTATAGATCATGATCTTTAAAGAGGTGTTCACGTTGGGTAAAAAGAAAATGGGGCTTCTTGTCATGGCATATGGGACGCCGTACAAAGAGGAAGACATTGAACGTTATTATACACACATCAGAAGAGGCAGGAAGCCTGAGCCTGACATGCTTCAGGACTTAAAAGACCGCTATAAGGCGATCGGAGGAATTTCTCCGCTTGCAAAGATCACGCAGGAGCAGACGAAGCAGCTGGAAAAACGCTTAAACGAGCTTCAGGATGATGTGGTGTTCAAGGCATATATCGGTCTCAAACATATCGAACCTTTCATTGAGGATGCCGTTCGGGAGATGCATAAAGACGGGATTACAGAAGCCGTCAGCATCGTGCTCGCGCCCCATTTCTCCACCTTTAGCGTACAGTCGTACAACAAGCGGGCGAAAGACGAGGCTGAAAAGCTCGGCGAATTGTCGATCACATCGATCAACAGCTGGTATGATGAGCCGAAATTTATCGCTTATTGGGCGGATCAGGTGAGAAAAATCTATGACGAAATGCCTTCGGAAGAGAGGGAAAACGCCGTCTTGATTGTATCGGCGCACAGCCTTCCCGAAAAAATCGTCGAAATGGGTGATCCGTATCCTGAACAGCTTAAAGAATCAGCGAAGCTGATTGCCGAAGCGGCGGGAGTAAAAGATTACGCCGTCGGCTGGCAAAGCGAAGGAAACACCCCTGATCCGTGGCTGGGACCGGATGTTCAGGATTTGACGCGCGACTTGTCAGAGCAAAAAGGGTACAGCGCTTTTGTTTATGCTCCCGTCGGCTTTGTAGCCGACCATTTGGAAGTCCTTTATGACAATGACTATGAGTGCAAAGTCGTCACGGACGATATCGGAGCAAGCTATTACAGACCTGAAATGCCTAACGCTAAACATGAGTTTATCGATGCTTTAGCGGATGTTGTATTAAAACAATTGGAGAAAGAACAGTAAAGAAGGCGATTGTAAATGAGTGGAGAACGCAGGCAGATTGTCATCATCGGCGGCGGTATTACCGGGTTGGCCGCCGCCTTCTACTTGGAGAAGGAAATCAAAAAGAATGATCTCCCGGCCGAAGTCACGCTTGTTGAAGCAAGCCCGAGACTGGGCGGAAAGATGCAGACGGTACACAAAGACGGCTATGTGATTGAACGGGGTCCGGATTCATTTTTGGAACGGAAACAAAGCGCACCTCAGCTCGTGAAGGATCTCGGACTGGAGCATTTGCTTGTGAACAATGCGACTGGCCAGTCTTATGTGCTTGTCAGCGAAACGCTCTATCCGATTCCGGAAGGAGCCGTGATGGGGGTGCCGACAAAAATCGGTCCTTTTCTGACAACCGGCTTGTTTTCCTTGCCGGGGAAGTTGAGAGCCGGAATGGATTTGGTGCTTCCAGCAAGCAAGCCGCAGGAAGACCAATCGCTCGGAGAATTTTTCAGAAGGCGCGTCGGCGGTGAAGTGGTGGAGAACCTGATCGAACCGCTTTTGTCAGGCATTTATGCCGGGGACATCGACCGTCTCAGTCTGATGTCGACTTTCCCGCAGTTCTATCAGACAGAGCAGAAGTACAGAAGCTTGATCATCGGGATGAAAAAATCGCGCGGCGCCCAGAGCGCCGGAAAGCCTGCAAACAAAAAGAAAGGCCAGTTCCAGACGGTGAAAACCGGCCTGCAGACGATAGTTGAAGAATTGGAAAAGCAGCTCGGCATCACAAAGGTTTATAAAGGCACAAAGGTCGTCAGCATTGAGCGTGCGGGCTCGGCTTACAGCATGAAGCTTGACAACGGCAAGGTGCTTCACGCCGATTCGGCCGTGGTCACCGCTCCTCATAAAGCAGCTGCCGCGATGTTTCAAAAAGAGGATTGGCTGAAGGGTTTAGAGGATATGGTGTCAACATCTGTCGCCAATGTGGCGCTCGGATTTCCGGAAGAAGCCGTCCAAATGGAGCATCAAGGCACGGGCTTTGTCATTTCAAGAAACAGCGATTTTTCCATTACGGCGTGTACCTGGACAAACAAAAAATGGCCGAGCACAACGCCTGAAGGAAAAGTCCTGCTAAGGGCTTATGTAGGGAAAGCCGGCGATGAGTCCGTTGTCGAACAGTCTGATAACGAAATGGTGAAAATCGTCCTCGACGATTTAAAACGGATTATGAAGATCGACGGCGAACCGGAAATGACCTGCATCACAAGATGGCATGAAGCGATGCCGCAATACCATGTCGGCCATAAGAAAAGAATTAAAGAAATCAGGGAAGGCTTGGAAGCGTCCTATCCGGGTGTTTTCATTACGGGGGCCTCATTTGAAGGGGTCGGCATCCCTGATTGCATCGACCAAGGCAAGCAGGCCGTCGCCGATGTACTCTCGCACCTTTTCGAATAAAGAAGAGCAAAAAAAGCTGACCGAAACCATTCGGCGGCTTTTTTTATTTTCACTCTTTTTACAGCTTTCATCATTTTAAAGTTTGTTTATGGAAAAGATAACATTTAATCTTTGCATTTTACATTTATATGTGTTACATTACTTTTTGTACTTACTGACCAAAATGTTCAAATAGTCAATTCCGGGGTGAGAAACCGTGAGCAAAGATCGAAAAGCACTGATTTTAGAAGCGGCGACAAAATCGTTTACACAATTCGGCTACAAAGCGACGACGATGGATCTGGTGGCGAAGCTTGCCAATGTCGGCAAGGGTACGATCTATACCTTTTTCAAGAATAAAGAGGAACTGTTCGATGACATTTTTTCTTCGCTTCTGATTGAAATGAAGCAAACGGCTGATCAAGCGATTGACCCTGATCTGCCTTTTCACGAAAATGCCCATCGCGCGATGATGGCGATATTGGAGTACAGAAAGAGGCACCAGCTGACCATTAAGATCTTTCAGGAAGGCGCGGAGCTCGGCACACCGGCGGCCCGCGAGGTGATTGAAAAGCTGGAACGCATGGTCATCGGCTATATTAAGAGAAAAATTAAAGAAGCAATTAAAAATGACGATATTAGACCGTGTGACCCAGAGCTGAACGCGTTTGTCATCTTCAAGCTTTACATCGCGCTCATCTTTGACTGGGAAAAAAACCATGAACCGCTGAAAGATGAAGAGTTGGCAGAGATGCTGAAAATGTATATTTTAAAAGGATTATCTCGTTAGATTATCCTTTCTTTGTTTAAAGGGGTGCTTAGTCGCGTAAGGAGAGCGGCTACTAACTAGGAGGCGTATCAACATGAATGTTTTCAAAAACCAGTGGAGAGAACTGATAACCAATAAAAAACTACTGATATCCGTGATCGGGGTTCTCTTTATACCGCTGATTTACAGCAGCATATTTTTGGCGGCTTACTGGGACCCATACGGAAACGTCGATCAGCTCCCTGTGGCGGTTGTGAATTCCGACAAGGGGACGACATATGAAGGAAAAGACCTTCATATCGGCGACGACCTTGTCAAAGAACTGAAAGAAAACGATAAATTCGACTGGCATTTTACGACGAAGGAAAAAGCAATGAGAGGCTTGCAAAATGAGGAATACTACATGGTTGTAGAAATCCCTGAAAACTTTTCGAAGGATGCCAGCACGGTTATGGATAAACATCCGAAAAAGCTGAATCTGATTTATCATACAAACGCCGGACGAAACTATGTCGGCGCCCAGATCAGCGATAAAGCGATTGAACAGCTTCAGCATTCAGTCGGCTCTGAAATCACGGAGCAATATGCTGAAGTCATCTTTGACAATTTCGGCAAAATTGCAAAAGGTCTCGGTGAAGCAAGCGAAGGAGCCGGAAAGCTGGATAAAGGACTGAAAGATGCGAAAGAAGGAAGCGAAAAGCTGAAAAAGAACCTTGAAAAGCTCGCGAAAAGCCAAATTCAGTTCAACAAAGACGGAATGGAGAAGTTCGGCGCGGCATTCAATACGCTGAACGACAAAATTCATGAGCTTGATTCCGGGCTTGCACAATTTTTGGAAAAAAGCGGCCAGCTGCACAGCGGTGCTCAACAGCTCCAACAAGGCATGCCTCAGATTGTGGCGGGATTGGAGCAGATGAATGAAAAAGCGCAGAAGATAAGCAAACTCGAAGAAGCGATTTCAAATGAAAAAATTCAGCAGCTCGAAACGGCGCTTTCAAATGCCGAAAAAGCGAAAAAAGAAATCAGCCAGATTTCGAAAAATATTGATGAGCTTGAAGCGGCATTGAAAAACCAGCACAGCGAAGTCAAACAAATTATTGAATCCAGCAACATGCTGACACAAGAACAGAAAGCCGCGCTTATGAAACAAGTCGATGAAAAAATGGGAACGGTGAAACTCCCTGAGTTTGACAAGTTGAAAGCGCAAATTCCCGATGTCAGCGAACTTCCCGATTTATCCGGGCTGAAACAGAAGCTTGAGGAATTGAAGCGAGTCCCTTCGGATGTGAATAAACTTTATAAAGGATCGCAGAAGATTCAGCAAGGGCTTGATGCGCTGACAAACGGTTTGGGTGCTTACAACGAAAAATTCGCAGAAGCGAAAAGCGGATCATCCAAAATCGCCGAAGGCAGCCAGACGTTAGTCGGAAAGTTCGGCGATCTGCAAAGCGCGGCCGATAAACTGAAAGACGGTTCTTCCAAACTTGCAGAAGGGGCTAAATCCCTTGATGAAGGTCTTGGCAAGCTGTCTGACGGAAGCGGGGAGCTGTTTGATAAGCTGTCTGACGCTGCCGATCAAACCGGCGATATTCAAGCGGGAGACGAAAACTACAATATGTTCTCAGACCCCGTTGATGTGAAAGGCGATAAAATCGATCCGGTTTCCAACTACGGAACAGGATTAACCCCGTATATCTTGTCGCTCGGCTTATTCGTCGGCGCATTGATGATTACCGTTGTCTTCGATGTGAAAGAGCCGGCTGTCCGGCCCGAATCAGCCTTTGGCTGGTTTATGAGCAAATTCAGCGTGCTTTTTGCAGTGGGAATTCTTCAAGCGGCGATTGCATGCACGATCATTCTCTGGGGCATCGGGCTTGAAGTGCAAAGCGTCTGGAGATTCTATCTGTTCAGTATAATCATGAGCATTACATGTCTTGCGATCATTCAGTTTTTGGCTGCGACAATGGGAAATCCGGGACGATTCATTGCCGTCATTCTGCTCGTGCTTCAGCTTGGAGGAAGCGGAGGAACATTTCCTCTTGCACTTGTCCCTAAGTTCTTCCAGGTCATCCATTCTGCACTGCCGATGACCTACAGCATTGCCGGATACAGAGCGGTGATTTCAAGCGGAGACTACGCGTATATGTGGGAACAGGCTGCCGTGCTCGGCGGTGTTGCGATCGTCATGATGGCTCTGACGCTGATTTATTTTAAAGTGCTGCTGAAAAAAGGAAAAATTGAAGAGCAGCATGCATAAAAGAAAAACATCTTTTCAAGCCCGGCAAGGGCAAGAAAAGATGTTTTTTTTGATATTAGGAAGCTGGCGCGCCCCATTTTACAATCAGGCCCGTATATGTAAGACCCCCGCCAAAACCGAACAGAATCAAGGTGTCGCCTTTTTTCAGCTTTCCGTTTTTGACGGCTTCATCAAGGGCGAGAACGATTGATGCGGGTGAGGTGTTGCCAAACCATTCGACGCTTGTCAGCGCTTTTTCGGCTGGAATTTCGGTTTTTTCGCAAATCGATTCGATCATTCGCAGATTCGCGCTGTGCGGGACGAACCAATCGATATCTTTCAGCTCCATTTCAGCTTGGGCAAGCAGTTTTTTGACGCCTTCAGGAACGGACCTGACCGCCCACTTATACACTTCGCGGCCGTTTTGAACCATTTTCCCTTCACCTGAAAGCGGCTCTCCTTTAAGGTCGCTTCGCAAGCCGGTTCTGTATAAATGGCGGGCTCCGTCACCTTTCGTGTCCTGGGCAAAAGTAATAAAGCTTGGGTCTTTGTCGTCCCGTTCGACAAGCAGGGCGCCTGCGCCGTCTCCGAACAAAATGCAAGACGTGCGGTCTGTATAGTCGGTTGTTTTTGATAAGGTTTCCCCGCTGATCACAAGAATTTTTCTATGCAGTCCGGAAGTGATGAGGCCGTTGGCCATATGCAATCCGTACGCTAATCCTGCGCAGGTCGCATTTACATCGACCGCGCCCACTTCGTTCCATCCGAAGTGTTCCTGAACCTGGCATGCCGTGCTTGGAAAAGCGTAATCCGCCGTTGTGGTAGAGACGATGATCATGTCAATATCGTCAAGCGTGCCGCTGTATCTGTTTTTTAGATCTTCAACCGCCTTTATGCAAAGATCTGATGTGAATTCGTGACTCCCGGCGATTCGCCTTTCTTTCATTCCTGTCCGCTGAATGATCCATTCATCAGAAGTATCAACGATCTTTTCAAACTCTTTGTTTGTCATGCGCTTTTCGGGAACATAGGTGCCGATGGCGGAAATTCGCGCTTTTGATAAAGTTTTCATGAAATTCACTCTCCTTTTTCTTATTATATCACCTAGTATTAGTATCTGGTACTAAAATGTTGATATGAGGTATACTATAACCATTACAAGTTGGGAGGAATGAACCATGTCAGGACAGAAAACGATGGAGCTCATCAAGGAGCTCGTCTCCATCCCGAGCCCTACCGGAAATACGTATGACATTATAGACTATATCAACCGCCTTTTAGAGAAAGAAGGAGTTGAAACAAGGCATAACCGTAAAGGCGGCCTGATCGCGACGATACCGGGCTCTGACAAATCCCGGCACAGGATGCTGACCGCTCATGTCGATACCCTCGGAGCTATGGTGAAAGAGATTAAACCGAACGGAAGGCTGAAAATTGATTTAATCGGGGGCTTCAATTACAACTCGATTGAAGGCGAGTATTGCAACATTGAAACAGCATCTGGGAAAACTTACACCGGCACCATCTTAATGCATCAGACATCAGTGCATGTATACAAAGACGCCGGAAAAGCCGAGCGGAACCAGAAAAATATGGAGGTCCGCATTGACGAACCGGTCAATAGTGAAGAAGAAACCCGGGCGCTCGGCATCAATGTCGGCGATTTTATCTCCTTCGATCCGCGCGTTGAAATCACGCCGAGCGGGTTTATCAAATCGCGTCATCTCGACGATAAAGCAAGCGTCGCCCTCCTCATCGAGCTGATCAGAACCATCAACACAGAAGGGATGACACTGCCTTATACGACGCACTTTTTAATTTCCAACAATGAAGAAATCGGTTATGGCGGCAACTCCAACATCCCGCCTGAAACGGTGGAATATTTGGCTGTTGATATGGGAGCGATCGGCGATGGACAGTCAACAGATGAATATACGGTATCCATTTGTGTAAAGGATGCCAGCGGCCCATATCACTACGGGCTTCGAAAGCGCCTGACAGCCCTTTGTGAAGCACATGGAATCGATTATAAGCTTGATATTTACCCATACTACGGTTCAGATGCTTCAGCGGCCGTCAAAGCGGGCCATGATATCGTCCACGGGCTGATCGGCCCGGGAATTGACGCATCCCATGCGTTTGAAAGGACGCATCAATCGTCCTTGGAGCAGACGGCAAAGCTGCTGTATCACTATGTTCAGTCTGACATGGCATAAAAAAGCTCCCAAAGGACCCCGGTCCCTTGGGAGTAAAAAAAGAGTGGAAGTCATCCATCCGTAAAGGATGGCGTTTACTTACCAGTAATCATAGTGTTTTTTCTTTTTGCAGTGATCAAAGTGGTCAAACTTCTTGTAGTCATAGTCATAATCATACTTCTTAAAGCATGGATAATAGTAGTAATAATAGTAGTAGTATTTCTTGCAGTCATGGTCTTTCTTGTGGTAATCATAGTCATAATCTTTCTTGCAATGGTCATGGTAAAAATACATTAAACTTCCCTCCAATTTTCTTTTCTAATTTAACTACAGTACATCGTATGTAAACAAAAGGAAGTTGTTTGGACAGGTTGCTTGAGAAATTCGTATATTTTTTTAAAAAAACGTATGTCTTCCCGGGATGGAAAACATACGTTTTTTGATAGAAAAGGGGGTCAGCCGGATACTTCTATATCTGCCGGCTCCCGTTGATTTAAGACGTTCTGCCCTTTAACGGCGTCATATTCACCTTCCCATTTTGACATGACCACAGCGGCGAGAGCGTTTCCGGTCAAGTTGACGACCGTTCTCGCCATGTCCATAATCCGGTCGACTCCGGCAATGAAGGCCAGCCCTTCAGCAGGAACGCCGATCGTGCCCAAAGTCGCAAGAAGAACGACGAAAGATGTGCCGGGAACGGCAGCCATACCTTTAGAAGTGACCATCAGAACAAGGATTAACGTGAGCTGCTGTCCAATGGATAGATCGATGCCGTAGACCTGCGCCAGAAACAGCGCCGCGATCGCTTGATACAGGACAGAGCCGTCAAGGTTAAATGTATAGCCGATCGGAATGACAAACGACACGATGCCTTTCGGACAGCCGATTTTCTCCATCTTTTCCATGACGCGCGGAAGCACGGTTTCAGAGCTTGATGTACTGTACGCAAGAAGAAGCTCATCTTTCAAAAAAGCCAAAAATTTAAATATATTGATACCGCAAAGCTTGCCGACGATCCCAAAGATAACGATCAAGAAGAAAGCAAGAGCCAGGTAGACAAGTAAAACGAGCTTTCCCAATGATAAAAGCGAAGAAAAACCAAATTTTGAAACCGTCACGCCAATTAAAGCAAAAACGCCGAACGGCGCGAATTTCATAACGATGTTGACGACGTGGAACATGGCTTGAGACGTTGCCTCGAAAAAGGAGAGCACAGGCTTGCCTTTTTCGCCTATGGCAGACACCCCGAGTGCGAACAGAACAGTGAAGCAAATGATCGCAAGCAGATCGCCTTCAGCGAGCGACTGGAAAAAGTTTGTCGGCACAATGTGCAGGAACGTGTCTGCGACAGATTTGGTGCTTGCTTCTTTTTCTGTTTCTACATATTGGCTGATATCCTGTTTTTCAGCACCAGAAAAGTTTACGCCGTGCCCAGGCTGAATGATGTTTCCGAGGAGAAGTCCGAGCACAATCGCAAAAGTCGTAATGATTTCAAAGTAAAGGATCGTCCGAAAGCCGAGCCTGCCGACCTTTTTGCCGCTGCCGGCCCCCGCAACCCCGACAATCAAGCTTGAAACGACAATAGGAATCACAATCATTTTGATTAATCTTAAGAACAAATCGCCGACGGGCTGCAGATACGTTGCAACCGCAGGATTTCCGAACCAAATCGCTCCTGCTGCAACACCTAAAATCAGCCCGAGGAAAATTTGTGTGGCTAATCCGAATTTAAGTCTTTTCATAGATGCCCTCCCAACGCATACTTAATTTTATACTAGAATATTAAACTGAGATCGTAAATTAAGTATAGCGAAAGAAAAAGCAGCTCGTCCATTAAAAAAATAACGTCTGAATATATTGAAAATTCGAATATGAGATGATTATCCCAGCTTAAATTCAAATCGGGACAATCATCGGTGTATATTTTCCTAAGTGAAATAGTAAAATGTTATTAAAATAATGAATTTTGACAAGAATCTCTCTCTTTATAACTAACTTTATGACAAAAAAAAGCCCCGGGGAATCCGCCGGGGCCTTTCTAGTGAAGTCTATATATCTTTTACTTTTAAGCATTTAGAGCAGGTGTTTCCGTAGCATTCGTGCTGCTCATCAATATCGTGGCCGCACACTGAACATTTTTTGGAAGGCAAATTTCTGAAGAACTCGGTGATTTTAGCGAGCATGTTGATTCCCCCAATTCGTTTGTTGCAATCATTGTATTATAACAGAGACCGGAAAATCAATGTCTGTTTTATGACAAAATATAAAACATGCAATTTTTAAGAAAAATGGGTATATTGAATAGGGGGACGATAGACACGAAAAAGAGGTGTGTATACATGAAGGTGACAGTCATCGGCTGCTGCGGAGGATTTCCGGCTGCAAATGAAGCGACTTCAGGCTATCTCTTTCAATCCGGGGACTATTCCGTTTTAATCGACTGCGGCAGTGCCGTTTTATCCAAACTTCAGCTGTTTCTGCCCGTTGAGGAGCTAGATGCCGTTATATTATCCCATTATCATCATGACCATATTGCGGATGTCGGCCCTTTGCAATTTGCCAAACTGGTCGGCTCATTCCTCGGCAAGGGAGCGGATGCCCTTCCGATATATGGACATCCTTTTGATGAAGAGCAGTTTTCAAAGCTTACATATAAAACGCATACCGCTGGATTGGCGTATGATCCGACACAGCCTTTGGCTATCGGACCGTTTACGTTCACGTTTTTAAAAACGGTTCACCCTGTTGACTGCTTTGCCATGAGGGTGACGGACGGTGTTCATTCTGTCGTTTATACGGCCGACTCGAGCTTTCAGGAAGCCTTTATTCCGTTCAGCGAAGGAGCCGATCTCTTGATCTCAGAGTGCAACTTTTATGCGGATCAGGATGGGAGGAGCGCCGGTCATATGAACAGTCTTGAAGCGGGGCGGATCGCTGCGGAAGCGGGTGCCGGGCAGCTTCTCTTGACACACCTCCCGCATTTCGGGGAACACCAAAAACTGATAGAAGAGGCCCAAACCGTTTATAAAGGTGCGGTTGTTCTGGCGCACACCGGTTATGTGTGGGGAGAATAGAAGGAGGAACTGACAAACATGCTGTTTATCGATAATCAAAATATTACAGATCCGAGGATCAACTTGGCGATTGAGGAGTACTGCTTAAAGCATCTCGATCCTGAAGAGACGTATCTGCTGTTTTATATCAACCAGCCGTCGATCATCATCGGCAAAAATCAAAATACGATCGAGGAAATCAACACAAAATATGTAGATGAAAACGGGATCATTGTCGTCCGCAGGCTGTCAGGCGGCGGAGCTGTCTACCATGATCTCGGGAACTTGAACTTCAGTTTTATTACGAAGGACGACGGCAACAGCTTCCACAACTTCAAGAAGTTTACTGAGCCCGTTGTGGCCGCTTTAAAACGGCTTGGCGTCGATGCGGAGCTGAGCGGCCGAAACGATTTGATGGCAAACGGCCGGAAAATCTCGGGAAACGCCCAGTTTTCAACGAAAGGAAGAATGTTCAGCCACGGCACGCTGTTGTTCGATTCTGAGATTGAACATGTCGTATCGGCTTTAAAAGTGAAAAAAGATAAAATCGAATCAAAAGGCATTAAATCGATCAGGAGCCGTGTGGCCAATATTAGCGAGTTTCTCGATCAGAAGATGACGACAGTGGAATTCCGAAGCATGCTTCTCCGCTATATTTTTGATACCGAAGGGGAAATACCGGAGTATAAGCTGACTGAAAAAGACTGGAAAATCATTAATCAAATTTCAAAGGAACGCTATCAAAACTGGGATTGGAACTATGGGAAGTCTCCGAAATTCAATCTGCAGCATTCTAAACGATTTCAAGCTGGATCGGTCGACATCCGCCTCGAAGTGCAAAAAGGCGTGATCCGCGAGTGCAAAATATTCGGTGACTTTTTCGGAGTCGGAGATGTCAGCGACATCGAAGAGAAGCTGACAGGCGTGCAGTATGAAAGAAAAGCGATTGAAGAAGCTCTTCAAGGCGTGGACATTAAGCATTACTTCGGCAATATTCAAAAAGAAGAATTTTTGGATCTTGTCTACTAATAGAGAGGCTGCGGTTTCCGCGGCCCCTTTTTTAACATGAGAGGAATGGAAGATATTTCCCGGCAGCCCTTGAGTGTTTTCTGTTCATTTACTATAATGGGAATAGATTTTGATTATCACAAAATGAATGGTCATTCATTCATTTTTTAAAGGGGTGGGAGAATGAATTTAGTTTCAAAATTAGGGGAAACAGCTCAATCAAAGCCTGACAGAACCGCTTATATTTTTGGAGAGCAAACGGAAACATACGGGGGATTGCAGCAGAAAATTGATTGCTTTGCCGAAGGGCTGCGCGAAATCGGGGTGGAAAAGGGAGATCATGTCGCTTTGCTACTCGGCAATACACCGCATTTTGTGATTGCGTTTTACGGCGCGCTGAAGGCCGGGGCTGTCGTCATACCGATCAATCCGGCCTATACGCCGACTGAGATCGGCTATATGCTGACAAATGGCGATGCAAAAGTGATCGTGGCTCTGGGACAGCTGCTTCCGCTTTACGAAAAGGTGCATGAATCCCTTCCGAAAGTCGGCTGCGTCGTGCTTTGCGAAACTGGAGAGCCGCTTCAGGAACCGGAAAACACAGAGGTTAAGATGAAATTGAAATCGTTTACAAGCATTATGAAACCTCCTGTCCGGCCGTTTCCTGAAATCGATGACGAAGATACGGCCGCCATCCTCTATACGTCAGGCACCACGGGAAGACCAAAAGGGGCGATGCTCACACATCAAAATCTATTTTCGAATGCAAATGATACAGCCCGCTATCTGACAATGAATGAATCTGACCTTGTCGTCGCCGCCCTGCCGATGTTCCACGTTTTTTGTTTAACGGTCTGCATGAATGCACCGCTCATGAACGGCGCAGCGATTTTGATCGTGCCGAAATTCAGTCCCGCCGAGGTTTTCAAGCTGATTAAAAAGCATCAGGCGACGATCTTCTCAGGCGTTCCGACAATGTACAATTACCTGTACCAGTATGAAGGAGCGGATGAAACAGGCTTTCGGTCCATCAGGCTTTGCATCTCAGGCGGAGCGGCCATGCCTGTCGCTCTCCTGAAAAGCTTTGAAGAAAGGTTCGGCGTCCTCGTTTTAGAAGGCTACGGCTTGTCGGAGGCTTCTCCTGTTACATGCTTTAACCCGTTCAGCACCGGCCGCAAGCCAGGATCGATCGGCACGAACATTCTCAATGTGAAAAACAAAGTCGTCAATGAACTCGGGGAAGAGCTGCCTGCCGGCCAAGTCGGCGAGCTGATCGTTAAAGGGCCTAATGTCATGAAAGGGTACTACAAAATGCCGGATGAGACGGCCCATACGATAAAAGACGGATGGCTGTATACAGGTGATTTGGCAAAACGGGATGAAGACGGTTATTTTTATATCGTCGACAGAAAAAAAGATATGATTATCGTCGGCGGCTATAATGTCTATCCGAGGGAAATCGAAGAGGTGCTCTACCTCCATCCAAAAATCGCAGAAGCGGTGGTGATCGGAGTGCCCGATCCGAATACGGGAGAAGCCGTTCATTGCTATGTCGTTCCGAAGGATAAAACGCTGACAGAGGAGGATGTCTTGTCGCACTGCAAAAAGCATCTTGCCAAATACAAGCGCCCGTCGGCGATCGTTTTCATGGATGAAATTCCGAAAAACTCGACCGGCAAAATTTTAAGGCGCGCTTTAAAAGACATTCTGACAAACAAATCTTGACCCGCTAAAAGGGACGCCTGCCGCGTCCCTTTTTTGCAATTCTCCTAGGAGGGCGTCTTTTTCCCTTTGTTGGAGAACGAAATATGTGCCTTCCTCTTCTTTCAGGATGACGGCTTCATCTTTCTTCAGCCAGACGGTGAAGTGAACGCGATGTGTGCCGGTCATGCTGATGTATCCGTGATACGCCGGAGAAGGCAGGTGATGCGCTGTCTTTTTCTTCATTCTTTTCCCTTTATTAAATGTATCAAGCAGGACGGCTATGTTGTGCCTGTCTTTGATGCTGACCGTTTTTTCACTGTCTCCCGCCTGCTTCAAGATGATTTCTTCTGCATTTCTTGAGTCGAAAGGCTCCGCCATCAAGTGGAATACATAAAAGACAGTGATGGATAAAATGCCGAAAAAAAGTGCGATCCCCATTATTTTTTTCAGAATGATCACCCCAGGCTATCTATTTTCTCCCTTTAAAGCCTTTTCATCCTGAGAAATTATGCTATAATGTTCAATAAATTATACGAATGTTTAATTTATTATAAGGGGGCGGAAGATGAATTCGATTGAAAAACAAGTGGCAGAAAACATTAAGAGGCTGCGAAAAATCCGCAATTACAGCCTTGATCAATTGTCATCGATGACCGGCGTCAGCAAAGGCATGCTCGCGCAAATTGAAAAAGGCTCTTCAAGTCCGACAATCACAACCTTGTGGAAGATCGCAAACGGGCTGCAAGTATCATTTACTTCTTTGGCAGAAAGGCCTGCCGGGGAGCCGACGGTCGTCAGAAAGCACGAGAAAACGCCTGTTATGGCCGGAGAAGAAAAATACGCGGCATTTCCGCATTTTCCGTTCGACCAGAAAAAGAAGTTTGAAATCTTTTATATTGAACTTGCGCCCGGCTGTGTGCACGAATCAGAGCCTCACCACGGAGGGATTGAAGAGTACGTGCTCGTCTCTAGAGGAGCGATCGCGGTGACGGCGTGTGATTACACCTGCAGCCTGAACGAAGGCGATGCGATGCATTTCACCGCAAACACCGTGCATACGTACAAAAACAACACGGAACAAACGGCATCATGCTATACACTCATTTATTATCCGTAAAGAGGTGTCAAGATGGAAAAGCAGGATTCACTCAACTTTCTAGACGGGCTTCGTTCAGGGGTTTCCCTTGCCGTCGGCTACATCCCGGTCGCCTTGACATTCGGGCTTTTGGCAAAAACAACGGGGCTGTCGCTTTTTGAAACGTTTTTGATGAGCGCCCTTGTTTTCGGAGGAGCGTCCCAGTATATGTCTCTGAGCATGCTTGCCGTTCAGACAGGAATCATCGAAATCGTCATGACGACGTTCATTGTGAACATCAGACATTTTTTATTTTCAGCGACTTTGAATCAATTGGTAGAAAAAGATTCGCCTTGGAAAAAAGCGTTTTACTCATTTTTCGCGGTGACAGATGAATCGTTTGCCGTCGCTGCTTTAAGAAAGGAAAAGCTGACGACCGGGTACATGATCGGCCTCGGCTCGATCGGCTATGTAAGCTGGGTTTTTTGGAGTGCGGCCGGGCATTTTGCAGGAGCCGCCATGCCGGCTGTTCTTCAGGAAAGCATGAGCATCGCCCTTTATGCCATGTTTATCGGATTGTTGGTGCCGCCTTTGAAAAAACAGCGCAAAGTCCTGCTGCTGGCGGGAGCTGCCGCGCTATTCAATACGGTTTTCCAAATGAACGGAATGTTGTCGGCAGGATGGTCGATCGTCTGCGCTACGCTTTTATCCGCCATCCTGATCGAATGGCTGTACCAATTTAGAACAGAGGGGAAGAGAAACTATGTTTAGTCCGATCATCTGGATGATTATCGGCATGGCTGCCGTTACATATGTGCCGCGGATGTTGCCCCTCATTGCTTTTGAAAGCCTGAAGCTTCCCGGATTTTTGGAGCGCGTGCTGAAAAATGTGCCGTACGCCGTTTTAGGAGCTCTCATTTTTCCTGGAATTTTTTCGGTGCAAAGCGGTATGCTCTATGGACTTGCCGGCGCTCTTATCGCATTTTTATTTTCCTATTTTGGAGCAAGCGTCATAGTCGTCGTGATGGGGACGATTTTGACGCTCGCAGGGGCCGGCCTCTTGCTCTCATTGTAAGGCTTGGTTCTAACTTTCACAGGAAAAGCTTACAATAGAAGTAACTGCTATGTGAGAGGAAGTGATTCGCCATGCGGAAATGGATCGCGGGAGCCGTTCTCCTGTATGTGCTGTACGGCCTTTTTTTCTATTGGTATCTCTTTATGGCCGGTGAACCCTCCGTTCCCGAGGCGCTGAAAGGGACAAGCGCAGACCCGGCGACATTTATGAACGAAAGGGAACTCATGCTGACGGAAGAGTACTCGAAAATAAAGGACTTTCTGTTTTTTATCCGGATTCCGTTTGAGTGGTTCTTATTTTTAATATTGTTGATTGCCGGTTTATCGAAGAAAATGAAGAATTGGGCGGAGCAGACGTCAAAGCGGAGAACGATTCAAATAACGGCATATGTTTTTGCTTTGTTTCTGATCGTCACGATCGTTTCTTTGCCGCTTGACTGGATCAGCTATCAATATTCGCTTGACTACGGCATATCAACACAGACAACCGCGAGCTGGATCAAAGACCAGGTGATCGACTTCTGGATCAGCTTTCCGATAACGGCTGCGGCGGTGATCGTCTTTTACTTTTTGATCAAAAAGCATGAAAAACGCTGGTGGTTTTATGCCTGGTGCCTGACGGTTCCGGTTACGCTGTTTTTATTTTTCCTTCAGCCGGTTGTCATCGATCCTTTATACAATGACTTTTATCCGCTGAAAAATAAAGATCTCGAACAAAGCATTCTGAAGCTGGCCGATCAGGCAGATATTCCTGCGAATCACGTCTATGAAGTGAACATGTCTGAAAAAACGAATGCGTTAAATGCTTATGTGACAGGGATCGGCGCCAATAAAAGGATTGTGCTCTGGGATACCACGCTGAACAAGCTGGATGAGCCGGAAATTTTATTCATTATGGCGCACGAAATGGGGCACTATGTGATGAAGCATGTTTACATAGGACTCGGCGGGTACCTGCTTTTATCCCTTGCCGTCTTTTATGTGATCGACAAGCTGTACAAGCGGATCATCGGCCGCTATGGAAAAAGCCTTCATATTGCAGGAAAATCCGATCTTGCCGCACTCCCGCTTCTCCTGATGCTGATGGGGGTCATCTCTTTCGCGTCTTCTCCATTTACAAACGCAGTTTCGAGGCATCAGGAAAAAGCCGCTGACCAGTATGCGATTGAACTGACGAACAACAGCGATGCAGCGGTTGCGACTTTTCAAGAGCTCTCAAAAGCCGGGTTGAGCGAGGCGAACCCGCCGTTTCTCGTCAAGATTTTTAAATACGGCCATCCGACCATAATGGAACGGATTCAAAATATTGAACAGTCTTCAACAGAATGAAGAAAAAGCTAGTGCTAAAAACACTAGCTTTTTCTATATGCTATTTGTTAGAATATGTTATTGAGCGGCAGCTTCGACATTGATCAGACCTTTCCCATAGTAGAAGGAGCTTCCCAAATAAGTCGCCGTGCTGGAGAGACGGTTGCGGACTTGTGAAGCTGAAAGGTTCGGATGTTTTGACAAGATCAAAGCTGCTGCTCCCGCTACATGAGGAGAAGCCATTGACGTTCCGTTCAATGTTGCATAAGTGTTCGTTGGGTAAGTGCTGTATACGCCTGCGCCAGGAGCCATGACTTCAAGCTCTGCTCCCACACTGGAAAATGAAGCTCTGTTGCTGTTAGAGTCTACCGCGCCAACAGCGATGACAGAATCGTATTTCGCAGGATAGCCAATTGTATTCGTGTTTCCTGAAGATCCGCTGTTCCCTGCTGCAGCTACAACGACAACCCCTCTTGCATATGCATTGTCGACTGCCTGTTTCATCGCTGTCGAGCCTGATGCTCCCCCAAGGCTCATATTGATAACATCCATGCCGTTTGTTGTCGCCCACTCGATTCCGCTTACAATGCCGCTGTATGATCCGCTTCCGCTTGAATTCAGTACTTTAACCGCGTACAAGGATACGCTTGGCGCAACGCCTAATACACCCGTTGTATTGTCAAGCGCAGCTACTGTACCGGCAACATGTGTGCCGTGTCCGTTGCCGTCGGTGTTATAAGCTTCGCCAGCCACAAAGCTTGCTCCGCCGACTACGTTCAAGTCCGGATGAGAAGCTTGGATTCCTGTATCCAGGACGGCTACTTTTACATTCGCTCCCTTAAAGCCTTGAGCCTGCACTTTGTCCGCTTTAATGAGAGGAATGCCGTAAGGAACGGTTTGCGCCAAGGCATGGGCCACATGATCCTCTTCCACATAAGCGACATCCGGATCATTTTTGACTTCCTTAAGCGCTTCTTTGTCTAGCTTCGCTTTTGCCGCGTTGATGATTCTAAACTGCTTGTCCACTTTTCCGCCGCTCTCTTTGATGATGTCCTTTTTGACAGATGCGGTTTTCACTCCTGACTTAAATCCGACAATATAATCCTTTTCAACATTTTTCGCCGGTTGAGCAGCAGAAGCGGAATCGCTGAATGCCATCGTGAACACGAGCATTAAGGCCGTCAGCATCCCAAGCCAAAAACTCTTTTTCCTCATCATTACTCACTCTCCTCCTCTTTATTCAGAATAATTTAAATAGAAGGATAATATAATCTATTCCAATTATTCTGTTAATTTATTATAGAAAAAAAATGAATTATATGGTAGACCCATTTTTTTGAACGGCCAATTTAAATTTATTGGTTATTAATAACTGTTTTAGAAAAATATTCGGTTCGAAAGTATGAATAGACCGCTTCAACCTGGCAGGGAAAGAGGTCCCGGGGTCCGTGAATGACAGGAGATTGCTTCGTCTGATTCATTTTATGAAAATACTATTCATTTATTTTATGAGATAATTTTTTGCCGAAGGAGGTTGCGGCCTAGTCGATCATCTATTAAAATATGCAATATATCGCATACAGAAACGGGTGTAAGATATGAAATCAGCTCATGTGAAAGGCGTATTGATGGTGCTGGCAGGGGCTTCGTTGTGGGGATTATCGGGGAGCGCTGCACAGTTTGTATTTGAAAGGGGAGCGGCTGATGCCGGCTCGCTTGTCTCCGTCAGGCTTCTGGCGTCGGGCGTCATTCTCTTGCTATATGTTTCAATGAAAAACGGATTTCAACATGTGTGTCAGATATGGAAGAAAAAAACAGATATTTGTTCGATTTTGGTATTTTCCATTTTTGGAATGCTGGCCGTCCAATATACATTTTTTGCCTCAATCGAAAAGGGAAATGCCGCTGCTGCTGCAATTCTTCAATATTTGGCGCCTTTTTTCGTATTGTTTTACCTATATGTTAAAAAAGAACTTCCGCCTAAGTGGAAAGATGCCGTGCTTACTTTATTGGCGCTTTCCGGCGTGTTTCTTCTTTTGACAGGCGGAAGACCGGACAGTTTGTATATTCCGGCCGAGGCCGCCGTTTGGGGCGTTTTGTCCGGTGGTGCGCTTGCTTTCTATACGGTTTTTGCAGGAGGTTTAATTCAATCGTTCGGTGCCTTGACGGTTACGGGATGGGGAATGCTCGTCGGAGGGGCCGGTTTTTCTTTTTTGTTTCCGCCGTTTCGGTTTAACCTTTCGCACATTGGGGCAGGAGAGGCGGCAGCCATTCTGTTTGTTGTATTGTGCGGCACAGCTTTGGCGTTTGCACTATACATTGGCAGTCTCTCTTATCTTTCCGCAAAAGAAACGAGCTGTCTGAGCTGCGCCGAACCGCTTGCGGCCGTTCTGTCGTCGGCGCTCTGGCTGGGTGTGCCCTTCAATGCCTTTCAAGGAGCCGGTACGGTGATGGTGATCATTACGGTCATCATCCTTTCCCTCAGCAGAGAAAGAAAAGCAGCAGATTCTGTCAATGAAAGGGTGTAGAAAGGAGAGGGAGGCTCCTTTCTTTTTTAAAATGATAATGATTATCATTGTCATTGATGGAGGGAGTTGCTATAATAAGCTCGTCTACTACAAAAAAGGAGATATATATGAAGCACAAATATTTTGCTATTTTATTTTTATTGATGATATCAGTGATGACGGCCTGCTCTGGAGGAAGCGAGAGCACGAAAACTTCCGGTCAGGATTCCGTGACAGTTAAGCATGATCTTGGAGAAACGAAAGTGCGGAATAAACCGAAAAAAGTTGTGGTTCTTGAATTGGGATTTATTGATGCGCTCCTTGATGCGGGTATTAAGCCTGTCGGAATTGCGGACGACGGCAAACCTAAGTTTATTAACGAGAAGGTCAGGGGAAAAATCAAAGGGTATACTTCAGTCGGTTCGCGCGCCCAGCCAAGCTTTGAAAAAATTGCTTCTTTAAAGCCCGATTTAATTATTGCCGATTCGAGCAGGCACAGCGGCGTCTATGATAAGCTGTCGAAAATTGCGCCGACAATCGCGCTCAAAAACTTGAATGCCGATTATCAGGACACGCTTGATGCATCTCTTACGATTGCGAAAGCCGTCGGCAAAGAAAGCGCAATGGAGAAAAAATTGGCTGAACATAAACAAAAGCTGGATGAATTGAAACAGAAATTCGGCAGCCGGAAACAGAGCATTCTTCTGCTCGGGAACACAAATGAAGAAATCACCGTGCGCGATGAAAACTTTTTCACGTCTCAGCTTCTGACGAAAATCGGCTATACATACGGTGTCGGAGACAGCGGCAAAGGCGATGCCGAAAACGGTGAATCCGTCAATATTAAAATGACGCTCGAACAGCTGCTTGAGAAAGATCCCGACGTTATTGTCCTGATGACGGGAGAAAAAGATAAAGTCGATGAAGACGGGAAAAGACCGATCGAAAAAGATCCTCTTTGGAAAAAGCTCAGCGCAGTCAAAAACGGCAAGGTTTATGAAGCCGACAGATTCGCCTGGTCGCTCCGACGCAGCATTGACGGAGCAGATGAGCTGATGGATGAAATCGATCAGCATCTTCTGTCTGAGGATCAAAAGAAATCTTAGGAGCCTGCCGGCTTGTTGGACGGGATGACGCATGCTTTTGTAAAAAAGCATGCGCTTGTTTTTTCTAAAGGAGTGACCTGTTTTGATATATATGAAACGTTTTGCACCGCTCATTTTTGTTTTTCTTTTGCTTGCGAGTTTTGCGCTTTCTGTTTCAATCGGTTCGTCAATGATTGCACTGTCCGATATTTGGGCGGCTGTTTTTGCGTACGACGGTTCAAAATTGCACGCGATTATTCAGTCCATCCGAATTCCGCGCGCATTGACCGCCGCATTAATCGGCGCGAATCTAGGGGCTGCGGGCGCGCTGATGCAGGCGGTGACAAGAAATGCGCTCGCATCTCCGAGCATCTTCGGAATCAATGCAGGGGCCTCGCTTGCTGTCGTATGTTTGACGGTGATGTTTCCTGCGCTTGCAGCTCCCCAGACAGCGATGGGAGCCGCATTTGCCGGCGGTGCAGCGGCCGCGCTGATCGTGTACGCGGTTGCCTCAGTATTCAGCGAACATGACAGGGATATCAGCTTTGCCTTGATTGGCGTTGTCATTCAGGCGATTCTTGCTTCGATGACGCAAATGCTGCTTATCTTTCATGAAGAGTCGACGGAAACGCTATTGTTTTGGCTTTCCGGTTCTTTAGCGGGGAGCTCATGGGATAAGCTTCATTTATTGGTTCCGGTGAGCATTGCGGGTTTGTTGACGGCTTTGGCCTTAGGGAGGGCGGCTTCCGTCATGAGTCTCGGAGATGAAGTTTCTCATGGGCTGGGACAAAAAGTATGGCTCAGCAGATTGCTAATCGCCTTCACTGTTGTCGCATTGGCGGGAGTGTCCGTTTCCGCCGCCGGTCCGATTGGTTTCATCGGTTTGATGGTTCCTCATATGATCCGGTATCTCATCGGTGCTGACTACCGGGCGGTGATTCCGTATTCGGCATTGCTTGGAGCCGTTCTTTTGCTGTTTGCCGATATTTTGTCCCGCTTTGTCTATTTTCCGTACCAAACGCCTGTCGGAGTTGTCACGGCAATGATTGGGACGCCGTTTTTTATCTATTTGGCGAGAAGACGGAAAAAGGGGGCGGCATAATGAACAATCCGGCAAGAAAGACGAAAAGGCGGCGCGGACAATCGGCGGTTGTTCTCTGTGCGCTATTCGCCTGTTTGTTTGTGCTCATTGTACTCAATTTGGCGATCGGCGATGAAAACATCGGACTGTGGGACGTATTGAAATCGCTGGCAGGACAAGGCGATGCGGGAGTCCGCTTTTTGGTGATGGAATTTCGAATGCCGCGAATCCTCCTCGCTGTGCTTGCCGGAGGGGCGCTTTCGATCGCGGGTGTAGTCGCTCAATTTCTGATGAAAAATCCGCTGGCCGCCCCTGACACGCTTGGGATTACAGGAGGAGCGGGATTGGGCGCTGTGATCGTTACGGTCTTGTTTTCACAGCAAAGTCCGCTTCTGCTGACAGGCGCCGCCTTTTCAGGAAGCGTTTTAGCTGCGATCCTCGTCTATTTATTGGCTTATCGAAATGGGATCTCTCCTGTGCGGCTGGCTCTTGTCGGGATAGCGGTCAATGCTTTCTGCCATTCGGGCATTCAGCTGTTAATCTCAAGGGGGAGCCCGAATGTCAACAGCGCATTAATTTGGCTGAACGGAAGTCTGTGGGGAAGAGGCTGGCAGGATGTATTGCCTCTTTTCATATGGTGCTGTCTGGTGATTCCTCCGATATGGCTTGCGGCAAAACCGCTCGATATCATCAAATCAGGGGACGGGATTGCCGTCGGCCTCGGCATCCGGCTTGAAAGAACAAGGTTTCTGCTGCTTGCCGGTGCGGTTTTGCTGACAGCTGCTGCTGTGACCGCTGTGGGAACGATCGGTTTTATCGGGCTGATGGCGCCTCATATCGCAAGAAAGCTCGCAGGGGCTGAAACGAAGATCTTGATTCCCGTTGCAGCTCTCGTCGGCGGCATCGTCCTTTTGATAGCCGATGCCGCCGGAAGAGGTCTTGTTCCGCCGCTTGAAATACCGGCCGGATTGATCGCAGCCGTTATCGGCGGGCCGTATTTTATCTATTTGCTGCGCCGCGAAGAACATAAAAAAAGACGGCATGCTTGATGCCGTCTTTTTTTAATCTGACAAATGGTGTGAAAGGTTGTAATCCTTCACATGCCATTTATTTTCATGAAATTTGATGTTGCTTAGGCAGGCATTGACGAGCTTCGTGTTTTCCAGGTTGATGTCGCCGTTTGAGATTTTTGACAGAAGCGCGTGTATCGCGGCTCCGTGTGCGACGATCAGCACTTTTTTGTCCGGATACCGCTCACTGACCTTTTGAACGCCGGCCATCAGCCGTTCGGCAAGCGCTTCTTTTGATTCCTGATTCGGATATTCTTTATCAGGATAGAGCCTCATTCTTTCTTCGAATGGCATTCCTTCTGCATCTCCGTAATTCCTCTCGATGAAATCCTCCATTTCGATGATTTCAAGTCCGAGGTATTGATTGATGATTTCAGCGGTTTCTTTCGCTCTTCTTAAAGGGCTTGTAATGATGACGTCCCAGTCGGACCCTTTCAAAAACGCCCCGGTTTCTTTTGCTTGTTTTTTACCGGTTTCATTTAAAGGGATATCTGTTCTTCCCTGCAGTTTTCCTAAAGCATTCCAGTCCGTCTCGCCGTGCCGGATCAAACAAATCGCAGTCATGCTAAAAGTCTCCTTTCGAACTTGGGGTGCGCATTTTCGGTGATATGGCCATTATACTAAATTTAAAAAACGGAACCACGAAATATGACTGGCACCGAACAACATTTACATGATTTTTTCAAACAGGCTGTGCCGATTCTGCTGTTTTTTCGATCACGTCTGCAATCGTTGTCGAGCGTTGCCGTGATGGCTGTGAATATATATCTTTGCTTGCACGGCAGACTTCTCAAAGTATGGATGTGAAAAAATACACAGGTCATGATTGACCTGTGTACGGTAACGCCTCATTTTTTTGTCAGCTCTACGAGAGAATCGACTGAAACTGCGACTTGTGATACGGCGGCATTGACATCTTGAAGGCCGCTTAAAAACGACTGCAGGTCGCCTTCGATTCGGCCGCTTTGCTCTTTGCTCGTTTTCATATTGGAGACGATATCATCGAATAGGCGATTGATCTCCGACATCTTGTCTTTGCTTTCGTTCACAAGCTGATTTACATCTGTAATATGCTTCGTGACGATCGAGATTTGAGCGTTTGTGTTATTGACGAGCTCTGATACGGTGGAGACGGTTTTTTTCGTATCATCGGACAGCTTTCTGACTTCGTTTGCGACAACTGCGAAACCTTTGCCGTGCTCTCCTGCCCTTGCCGATTCGATCGAGGCGTTGAGCGAAAGCAAATTCGTCTGTTCGGCAATGCCTGTTACGATGCCGAATATCTTTTCGATCTGCAGCGCGATTTCTTCCAGCTTTTTAATTTCCTGCTCGATTTGCGTCATGCTGCTTCCCATTTGATTCAGCTGCTGTTCCTGTTCCTCAAGCTCCTTTTTTCCGCCGATCGATTTTTGTTCGACAGAAACGGCTGTCTTCGTTCCGGCTCTTGACGTTTCGGCGATCTCGGAAGATTTGTCGACCAATTCCTGTACGGCGCCCGTCGTTTCGGCAAATATAGCGGCCAAAGAACCGGAAGTATCTTTAATTTGCCTGTGAAGTTCATTTTTGCTTTCTTCATCAAGTCTGCGGAGTCTCGCGTGTTCGTCTTCAAAGGCCTCCAGGACGATCTGCTGTTCGATGTTGAGAATTTTGGTGACGGCTTTGACAGACCGCCTGTATTCCTCATCGGATAAGGCGTTTTCAAAGATCTTCAGCATTGAAAGAAGGAGATCTTGAAATGCCCCCAGATACCACTTTGGCAACAGTCCGATGCGAAGATGAACGTGGGCGATCCGGATTCTTTTTTCTAAAAAGGCTTCGTCGATGACGCCTGAAAACATTTCCTGGATGTGGATCGTCAATGTCTTTTTGAGACGGTCGACCGAGCTGTTGTCATGGATGATCTCCATGAGAGAGCTTTCATGCTCAAGATTTTGATAAAATCGGGTGACGATGGTTTCAATATGTTCAGTGACTAAGGGCTTCAGCCTGCTCAGCACCCAAAGATCCTCATCCGTCAAATCGACCATTGCCAGCTGTTTTTTAAATTCTGCGTGCTGATTGAGCCTGATTCTTTTTGTTTGGTCAGGGCTTTCCCCAGCAAAAAATGATCGTTCTGTCTTTCTATCCTTTTTGAATAACACGATCGTATCCCCCTGTAATCATTAATGATAAAACTGCCGTTTTTTTGAAATTTCCAGCATTTATCTTTTTATCGGCAATTTTTCATTACTTTTTAACTTGTACATCTCAGCTTTCTGGATCTTTAAGAGGTTCTACGGCAGGGCCCTCAATGACATCGCCGTCGATCGAAAACCTTGAGCCGTGGCACGGACAGTCCCATGTCTTTTCTCCATCATTCCACTCGACTTCACAGCCCATATGGGTGCATGTTGTGTCAACCAGATGAAGCTCGCCTTTTTCATCGCGATAAGCGCCCGCCCGTTTCCCGGCATGCGACACGACCGCGCCTTCTCCGTTGACAAGGTCTTCCGGCTTCCTGATCGGCTGCTCGAGTTTTCCTTCGGCAAAGTGTTTTGCAACATCCGCGTTGTAGGAAATCGCTTTTTTGATGCTTGGATCCGGGTGGAAACGGGCCGGCTGAAAGACGGCTTGATAAGGATTGTCTTCACCCGCGATATGATCTGTCATCAGCTGCGCGGCGAGGGTGCTCGTTGTCATGCCCCATTTCCGATATCCGGTGGCGACGAGAATGCGCTTTTCTTTCGGATAGATCGGCCCGATATACGGAATTTTGTCAAGCGTGATTAAATCTTGCGCTGACCAGCGGTAAGGGATCGATTCGATGCCGAGCACGCCTTCCGCAAATGATTCAAGCGCCTGATAATGCTTGATTGTATCTTCTCCCTGGCCGGTTTTGTGGCTTTCACCGCCGACAAGAACCATTTTTTCTCCGTCGATCGTCACCGAGCGAAGCGAGCGTGAAGGCTGGTCTATACTTAAGTACATGCCGCCTGGATACGGCGTTTTCGGCTTGACGGCGAGCACGTATGACCGGCTCGGCTCAAGCCTTGCAAAATAGAATCCTTTTTTATCATGAAATGGAAAGTGCGTGCAGCACGTGACATAATCGCTGAAGATTTGATGTCCGCTTCTTGTCAGCACTTTTGGCCGGTCGCCTTCTTTGATTTCCTTAGACGCCGTGTTTTCGTATATTTTTCCGCCGGCTTCCCGGACGGCCTCTGCAAGGTATTTCAAATAGTGCAGCGGATGAAACTGGGCCTGGTTTTTCATGACGAGTCCTGCTTTTACATCAATTGGGACGGGGAGATCTTTGATGAATTCCCTGTCAATCCCGAGCTTTTGGTATGCTTCATATTCCTTTCTGAGTTTTTGGACCGATTGTTCTTCAGTTGTGTAAATGCACGCGTCCTGTTCTTCAAAATCGCACGGTATCTTTTGCTCAAGCACGAGGTTTTTGATAAAGGACAGCGCCTTGAGATTTGCTTCATAATACAGCCTCGCATTCGGCATTCCGATATGCCCGATCAGTTCGTCATAGATCAGATCGTGCTGCGCGGTGATTTTGGCTGTCGTATAGCCGGTTGTTCCGTCGAGTATCCGGCCGGATTCGATCAAGACGACGCTGTAGCCTTTTTTCGTCAGCAAATAAGCCGTCGTCAGTCCGGTCATGCCGCCGCCGATGATGGCGACATCTGTTTTGACATCTTCAGACAGTTCCTCGAACGAAGGAAGGTCTGTACTGTTTCTCCAATACGATTCAGGCGAGTCCGGCAGTTTTTGTTCTTGATTGCTCACAAAGTTCCCTCCATCATGCATCCGTTTTGTTCTTAAATTTTCCCAATTGAGAAATATTCATGCATGTGAAGCGGCTTGTCATAAAAAAGGGGCGTTTTCATAAAATAGTAAGGTTGAATCGATGTGAAGGAGGAATGGTTTTGAGCAAGCAGCCGAAGAAAGTACTGCCTCCCCAGCACCAAACACAGCGTCCCGGATTGGAGTATTTGATGGATCCCCGGCCCGTTTTCGACCGGCCGAAACGAGAGCGAAAACTGGCTGGGAAAACCGCGATTATTACGGGAGGAGACAGCGGAATCGGCCGTGCCGTGTCCGTTTTGTTTGCGAAGGAAGGCGCGAACGTTGTCATCGTTTACTTAAATGAACACCGCGATGCAGAAGAAACAAAGGGGTATGTGGAAAAAGAAGGCGTCGGATGCAAGCTGATTGCAGGGGACATCGGGGACGAGGCTTTTTGCAACGATGTGGTGCGCCGGGCAAAGGAAGCATTCCCAACGATCGATATTCTCGTCAATAATGCGGCTGAACAGCATCCGCAAAAGGGAATCGAAAAAATCACGAGCCATCAGCTGATCCGAACGTTTCAGACGAATATTTTTTCCATGTTTTATTTGACAAAAGCTGTGTTGCCGCATTTGAAAAAAGGCAGCTCAATCATCAATACGACCTCGATTACGGCTTATGCCGGCAATGAAAGGCTGATCGATTATTCTTCGACGAAAGGAGCGATTACATCATTTACGCGTTCGCTCGCTTTGTCGCTTGTCGATCAGGGCATTCGTGTGAACGGTGTGGCACCGGGGCCGATTTGGACGCCGCTTATACCGTCGACGTTTACTGAGAGAGAGGTCGAAATATTCGGTTCAACAACGCCGATGGAACGGCCGGGACAGCCTGCTGAAGTGGCGCCGAGCTATCTGTTTCTAGCCAGCGACGATTCTTCCTACATGACGGGCCAGGTGCTCCATGTCAACGGCGGAACGATTATTAACGGATAAAAGGCCGGACTATTTAAAAAGCCGGCTTTTTTCGCATAAGAAAGCCAATCCCTTGGGATTGGCCGTTATGCGTGCTTTTTCAGCGCTGTATATTCTCTTGAAAGCTCAAGGAAAGATTGCTTATCTCCTTTGTCTAATGCTTCATTAATCTTCTTGCTCAGCGTGTGCAAACGCCGTTTAAAAAGCGATTCATCAAGGACCATTTGAATGTAGATATCCGTGATGGTTACATCAAGTTCTTTCACCTTTTGGGTATTGCGGGACTTCATGAGCTCAGCGTACGATTTTTTCTCTTTCATAAAGATTCCCCCTGATGCCTTTTTTATAGTATATGGATTACACAATAAAAAATCAATAAGTATTTATAATTTTTAGAAAATTATTCGGAGATGCGTGTTTATGAGAATAAAAGTTTGTATATTTGGACAAAGAAACACGGATTTAATCGAACAAAACATAAAAATGGCATTTTAAAAACATATTTTCAAATTAATTGGAAAAAATCCTGTCGTTTTGTAAAGGATAATGTTAGATTAATAGTATAAATTTACTAACGATTAGGAGGATCAAAATGAGCACAGAGGATATGACAAAGGATACGTATGAAGTAAACAGTTCGACAATGGCTGTCCTGCCTCTGGGAGAGGGGGAGAAACCCGCCTCAAAAATACTTGAGACCGACAGGACTTTCCGCGTCAATATGAAGCCGTTTCAAATTATCGAAAGAAGCTGCCGCTATTTCGGATCGAGCTATGCGGGAAGAAAAGCGGGCACATATGAAGTCATTAAAGTTTCCCATAAACCGCCGATCATGGTGGATCACTCAAACAACATTTTTCTTTTCCCCACATTTTCCTCAACTCGTCCTCAGTGCGGGTGGCTTTCCCATGCGCATGTTCACGAGTTTTGCGCGGCAAAGTATGACAACACGTTTGTCACGTTTGTCAACGGGGAAACGCTGGAGCTGCCCGTATCCATCTCATCTTTCGAAAACCAGGTTTACCGAACGGCATGGCTGAGAACAAAATTTATCGACAGGATTGAAGGAAACCCCATGCAGAAGAAACAGGAATTTATGCTCTATCCGAAAGAAGACCGGAATCAGCTGATATACGAATTCATCCTCAGGGAGCTGAAAAAGCGCTATTGATCTGGAGCGGCTTTGAATAAATAGTGCTCAAGAAGCGCGGATACCTGGTTGCGGATGCGGGGATTAAAGTAGTTATGCTCTTCTTCGTAACCCTCATATATAAAGGAATACATCGTAAAGGCTTCGTCCCGCGACACTTCATGCACCTTGATTTTCCGGCGGCGCAGTTCATTTTTTACGTCGTACAGGTCGCGCTGGGCAAGCTTTAACGCCTGTTCGATCAGATGCAGATAGGGGTCTTTCAGCTTAAACGGCCCCTGCTGGATGATTTTCATGTCCCGGTTTAATATGCTGACGGTCATCGGGAGGTAAATCGCCTTTTCAATCATATCCCTGGCTTCGGCGGGAATTCTTGTCATGGCTTTTCTCCTCATTTCTTTTTTTGTTCAGGAACATTTGTTCTGTTTTTATTTTACACGAAATACGGCCTTTTAATCAAGAACGGGAAAAAATGACTAAAATGATCAGGTTGTTTCAGACTAATACAGAAAACAACCGAGACGGATGATTTAAAGTTTTTGATTTAAAGTGTAGAATAGAAGTAGACAACCGCCCTGAGGAGAATCAATGTTGGAGCAATTATTCAGCTATTTTACAGAAGAGAATTTAACAGAGTTTTTTCAGAGCTACAGGGCTTTTGGTCCTTTTGTAGCCGTACTGCTGCCGTTTATTGAAGCGCTGCTCCCGTTTTTGCCCCTGCTCGTGTTTGTTGTTGCCAATGTAAATTCGTTCGGTTTATGGCAGGGGTTTTTGTTGACGTGGGTCGGGGCATCTTTAGGTTCTATAGCGGTTTTTCTTTTTATCCGCCATTTCGGCCAGCAAAAAGCACTCGGTTTTATCCGCAGGCATCCATCCGTAAAAAAACTGATGATCTGGGTGGAAAAACGGGGCTTCGGTCCGCTGTTTCTCCTGCTTTGCTTTCCATTCACGCCTTCGGCGGCGGTAAATGTTGTGGCAGGACTTTCGCGAGTCAGCCTGCTGCCTTTTTCATTGGCGGTGCTTTGCGGCAAGTTCGTGATGATTTTTATGGTGAGCTTTGTCGGCCATGATCTGAAGGCGCTTTTTACCCAGCCTTTGCGGACAGCCGCCGTGATCATCGTCATGCTGATCTTATGGTACGCCGGAAAACGGGTTGAACATCGTCTGAACGTGAGATTCAGCCAGAGAGAGAAAGACTAGGGGGACACAGAATTGAAAAAGCGTTTTTTGGTCATAGCCGGGGTACTGCTTGTCATCGTCGTCGGGATTCAGGTCAAAAATGCCGTTTTCATTGAATATAAAGTAGAAGGCGTCAGCATGAATCCGACCTTTCAGGAGGGCAACGAGCTTTTGATCAACAGGTTCGCCCACCGCTTTAAAACGATCAGCCGATTTGACATCGTGCTGTTTAAAGGACCTGACAAAGATATATTCATTAAAAGGGTGATCGGGCTTCCGGGCGAAACCCTCAGGTATGAAGATGATCAGCTGTATATCAACGAAGAAAAGATCAAAGAGCCTTATCTGGACGACTTAAAGGCCGTCACCGCCGGAGGGGACTTGACAGGGGATTTTACACTGCAGGAAGTGACCGGAGAGGAGAAGGTGCCTGAAAACGAGTACTTCGTCCTCGGGGACAACCGGATCCACAGCTTTGACAGCCGCCATTTCGGCTTTGTTTCAGAACGGGACATCGTCGGGATTGTGACGGAAAGAATTGATAAGAAGTGATTGGAGAGTACGGGGGAGAGTAAGCGGCCGACCAAGGAATACGATTACGCAAATGACGAGCCCGAAATGTCAATTAGTACAACAGCATCAATAATGACGCATTTGCTAAATATGAAAATTAAAAGGCCCGGATGATTCCGGGCTTTTTTCCGTACTACTTCAGCTTAATGGCATTGATCCGTTTTTGCAGCTTCGTTTTTTCGGCGGATGCTTTCAGCTTGCCTACTGCTGATTGCGCTGCTGATTTTGTTTTTTTCGTTCTCTTTTGTTCGGCCGTTTTGACTTTGGCCTTTGCTGCAGAAACTTTTTTATTATAGGCTGCAGCTGCTTGCTTTTTCGCGGTGTTCAGCCTTTTTTGCAGATTTGATTTGTCTTTTCCGGCGGGAAGCTCATTGATCGCTTTTTGCGCTTTGCCGAGGTTTGAGTCTGTTGCCGCTTTTTCAGCTTTGGCAACGGCCTGCTTTGCGGTCTTCAAGAGGCTTGAACGGACCGCGTTGATCCGTTTTTGCAAATTCGTTTTGAAAGTGCCGCTGTCGAGTTCGTTGACCGCTTTTTGGGCGGAGTCGGCATTGGTTTTCTTTTTTTGCTTCTCAGCGAGTTTCACTTTGCTTTCGGCTGTTTTTTTAAGCTGCTCTTTAACAGTATTGAGTCTCTTTTTCAAAGCGGTTTTATCTGCGTCTGCAGGGAGCGGTTCGATCGCTTTTTGTGCGGTTTGAATGTCCGCTTTTTTCTTTGTCTTTTCCGCTTGTCCGACGGCTTTTTGCGCTTTTTCCAATGGCTGTGTGATCTCTTTGAAGCGGATTAATCCGTAGCCGAACAAATGATCACGGCCGGGAGCGCCCAAATCGCTTGTATAAAACTGCATTTTCTTGCGCAGCTCAGCATTTGAAGCGGTTGGGTACAGCTGTTTCAAAAGTGCAAACATGCCGGTGACGTGCGGCGTTGCCTGTGAAGTGCCGCTTCCGATTGCATAGCCGCGATCGGAAGATGTACTGATAATCGATGTGCCGGGAGCGGAAAACTCGACGGCGCTGCCGGTGTTGGAAAATGAGGCGATCTGATTTTTTTCATTGGTTGCCGAGACGGCAATGACGCTGCTGTAGGCGGCCGGGTAATAAACGGATTTTCCGTTTCCGGCATTTCCGCTCGCTCCGACTAAAATGATTCCCCGTTTGTATGCTTTATCTACTGCATCGTGGAGAACTTGACTGTCGCCTGAAACGACGAGGCTCATATTGATGATATCGATTCCGTGCTGGATCGACCAATCGATGCCTTGTAAGATACCTTTCAGATCCCCCGCACCATTCCGGTCCAGCGCTTTTACGGCATACAGCTGCGCGCCGGGCGCGATGCCGTCGATCCCCCGTCCGTTATGCTTCGCTCCGATGATTCCGGCAACATGGGTTCCGTGGCCATTATCGTCACGGTATGAAGCGGTATAGCCGACCATCGATGCACCGCCGGCGATCGACAGCTCCTCATGGGGGGAAATCCCGCTGTCAATAACCGCGATCTTCACCTGTTTTCCGGTCAAACCTTTATTCCAAGCCAGTGCGGCTTGAATCAGCTTGATGTTCCACTGTGAAAACGCGGAGGCGTTTTGCGCTGTGCTGCTGGAGAAAGCTTTTAGAGCGGTGCTGTCGGCAGCAGCTACCAGGAGGTTGTCTTCGACATACAGGACGTCGGGATCGTGTTCAAGTTCGCGCACTGTTTTGTCGTCCGCAGTGACAGCGGCTGCGGGAATGTGCCGGTAAACGTGTTCTACCGTGTCTGCCTGTTCGATGACGGTTTCTTTTCCGCTGGTATTTTTATATACAACAATGACCTCGTTTTCCTGCTTATTGCTTTCCGCTTGAATGCGGGGTGAATTTGCGAAAAAACCGACGAACATTGCAGCCGAAACCGCGATTTTCCATAACTTTTTCATCCGGCTCTCCTCCTTTTTTAGCGGCGTTCGCTATATATATCGGAGGATTTTTGAATTTTCAAAGAGAAAGAAAGCTTATCTTAAGGTCGCTTGTCATGCACCTTTAGTTTTTAAAACGTTAAAAACACTGTTATATCAACATTTGTGAAGCTTCCTGTTTATTCGGGAAGTTAAATTGAGTACTCCAAGTTAGTTTTAAAAAAGAGTCATAAGGCCAGCTTCTATCGATGAATCATTTTTAAGCGACGCCTTTTGTCTAAAATGTATAATGTTACTTTTGTTTTTGTTGAAAGTGAACAATGTTATTGACTGGCTTACAACCTACAATTTAATTAAATAAAAAATAGATTAAAAGAAGGGAGCGTTCTCATACCGTGGAAAAAACAATTAAACATGACCCCAATTATTACAAAAAGATAATTATTGCATTGTGTTTAGGGTGGGTCGCTATTTGGATTTATCGTACAATACTTACGCCAATATATCCGCAGATTCAAGAATCATTAGGGAATATTAGTGACACGCAAATAGGGTTGGTTGCTTCTATTTATTTCTTTGCATATACGGGCATGCAAATTCCATCAGGAGCACTTGTCGATAAATTTGGACAAAAAAAGGTGTTAATTCCTGCATTTATCGTTTTTGCGCTGGCTACATTTGTGATTGGCACAAGTTCAACTATCATGCAAGTATACATTGGTTCGTTATTGGCTGGTATTTCGACTGGTTCATATTACGGTGCAGCCTTTTCCTTATCAGCTAAACATACGCCAAAAGATAAAAAAAGCTTTTCCAATGCGATTATAAATAGCGGTTCAGCATTAGGGATGGTAATTGGACTAATCGGATCATCGGTTTTAGTAGGCGGTTTTGAAATTCAATGGAATTATATGCTTTTTATAACAGCTATCGTTATCGTAGCTGTAACATTTGTGTTTGTGCTGTTTATTAAACAAGATAAAACATCAGATAAGGAAGTGGCTGAAGAGAAGAAAGACACTGTACAAAGCACAGATATTCAAAATGAAAGCTTATTTTCTCCAAGACAATTAGTTGTATATTTTGTATATTTTGCAACATGCTATGGCTATTATATGATTGTAACTTGGTTGCCGTCCTTTCTTGTAGCAGAAAAAGGATTTGCTCAAGGTTCAGTAGGATATGTAGCTGCACTAGTTGCGGTCACTGCAGTGCCTGGTGCTTTGATATTTACTAAATATATAGACAAAAATGCACATTTGCGTCTGCGTTTAATTTTATTTTTATTAATTGCAGCAGCAGTAACAATTAGTTTGACAGTGTTTGCACCAAATCCTGCAGTACTGTATATTGCGTTAATTTTATATGGCTTATTAGGTAAACTTGCGATTGATCCAGTTTTAATAACCTATGTATCTGATTCCGTATCAGGAGACAGAGTTGCCAGAGCATTAACTCTCTTTAACTTCTTTGGAATGAGTTCATCTGTTATTGCACCAACACTTACTGGTTATATTGGTGATGTAACCGGCTCGCGAGTATTAGCATTCTATATTGCAACCATTCTTCTTGCAGCAGCAGCGTTGCTATTTTTCCTTGTGGTTATGTTAAGACAGAATAAAACAGCAGCTAACTAAGAGAACTTCCAGTGGTGCTCCTTTGTATTCACAACGATATTTTCTCTGAAGCAAATAACGCCAAACGAATGCTCAGTGATGTATCAGGAGACTCTACAGATTGACCTAATATTTCTTCGCATTTTTTAATACGATATTTCACAGTATTACGGTGAATAAAAATATCTTCTGAGGTTTTTGTAAGATCACATTGGTTTGCCATATAGACACTTAATGTGAATCTTAGTTCTTTTTCCTTCGTTGTCTGAGGATAGGCTAAAGGACCGAGTGTATAAATGATAAATGGCTTTAATTTATTCGTTGGAATGAGTTGTAATAATTCTTCTACGCTTTTGGATTTGTAGGGCTCTATAAATTCCATTTCGCCTTGTTCATATTTATTATCATAAGCCTCATTCGCTTCGAAAAAAGACAGTGGCAATTGTGAAAGCTCGGAAACCTCATTACCAATGCCAAATGAAAGGGAGCTATTAAAAAATAGCTGATACTCTTTTTGGATATATCTGCAGTATTCCAAATAATAATGATGTCTTCTTTGCAGAAGTATCGTAAATCTGCGTTCTCCCTGAGACATATATATGCTAATGGAAGGGTCAATTCCAGTAAACTTATGCGTCAGCCACTCAAAAGTCATCTGATATCGCTCATTTAAGTAGGCGCTATTTTCTACATTCTTTTCTTTGTCAATCCCGCAAATAATCACTTGATAGAATGTAGAAGGTTGAATGTGATATTTTTTTAAAAGATCAGTGTGTTGTGCTAGTGAAACAAGGTTGTCAGGATGTTCGGACATAAGTGTTGTGAAAAAATGGTTCACGTCCTGCTGCTCTGCTTCCTTGATTTTACTATTTTTATAAATAGCGAGACTAAGTGTGTTCACTGCCTGTTCTATTGTTAATAAACTAATCGGATAGTTGAGCAAATTAACATTTGAAATCATAAGATAATACGGAAAATATTTAAATGCAGGAACCTTAAATACAGCATATTCTTCCTGGAAAACACCATTATGATTTGGTTCGGTTTGCTCTGAATTTAAATATCTTCTGAAATAATTAAGGTTTTTTTGAACATGTTCTGAGTTTTGATGAAAGTGATGACTCGATGATTCAACTTGATGAAAAGAATTTAGCAGCATTACAGGAACCTTTATGAGTCTACTTAAACGTTCAATCATCATGTTCAGGCTAAACCCTTGCATTAGCATAGCATTTAACTCTTGTTGGATATCTAATGCGAAGTGTAATTTTTCTGTTTCTTCATCCAAGATAAATGAAGATATATGATGAGTAATGGATCCCAAATTCCAACTTTCCGGAATTTCAATAATTGGGAATTTTAATTTATTTGCAAATGCAATAACCTCATCATCTAATTTTTTTAAAAATCGGGATAGCTTGATACCTAGACCAGCAACTTGTATATCATTTAACTCTCTAATAAGATTGATTAGTCCGGATTGATCATCCTGATAGCTCATTCCTGTTGTGACGATAAGTGAGTGCGGCGTTGTAAAATTTTTAATATCAGGCGTTTCTGTAATATCAACCATTTCTACCACTCGTTCCAAATCGCCCTGCTCATTCAGCAATGTTAAATCTGAAAATTGCAGTACAGATAATATTTCTTTTAATGTTGTCATAAAGGCTGCCTCCTTATCTTTGTTAGAAAAAGATAAAATAAAAATGAAATATGTAAGATATTACAAGGATAACTTTTCAATCTGATAGTACACTGTTTTTGAAGGTTATTATACGTATAATCCTTTAGTTAAAAATATTAAAGGAGAATCATTATGCTTGAACAAAATCAAGATATTCATCATGATTCTTCGTTTTTTGAAAAGTGTGGTTATTATAAAGATATCATGCCGAAGATCACTTGAACAAAGAAATTCATCCTCATTTAACGTTGCAGTGGGAGCAGGGCGTAATATTCAGAATGATATAGCCGTTGGTGGTCTTTTTAAAACTGGGATCATTACCGCTAAAATTAATGGTATCCCTTATTATAAGTTCCTTCTTAGATAGTCTTAAGACTCGCCGTAAACGGATACAAGGGTTCAAAACATATGCATTTAAGATATACCTATGGTGATATAGGTGCTAACTGCAAGGTGTATTACGTGGTGCTGCGGATTGGATCTCCTCGGTTTGATTGCAGACATTTGCTGGTTCACAAGCTTTATTGAGTGGTTCCGGCTCCACACAAATAAAATTAGCAAAAACATAAATTATTGGACAAGTTTCCGGTATTGTTGCTGCTCACGTTTTATTTGCGTTTTCAACTGTAACCATTTTAATTGGATGCTCTATTGGGTCAACAAGGACGGAATATACTGAATGTTGTTAATCAATAGGATATATATTTGCGGTTTCCTTGCTACAGGTGTACTTCTATTTACAGAAATCTCTATCAATGCAGCAAGTAATATTATTCTTGCAGCTTAAAAAAGAGGAGGATGATTTTGATGAATTTTGATTCAATTATCAAAAATGGATTAGTCATTCTAGAAAATGGTGAACAAGAAGTCGAAGTAGGGATCAAAGATGGCAAAATCGCAGCAATCGGTAAGGATTTGGGTACAAGTGCAAAAATTATCGATGCAAAAGGATCTATTGTATCTCCAGGTATGATTGATGCACATGTGCATATCACAGAGCCGGGCGGCGGCTATCGTGATGAATGGGAGGGCTATGACACAGGAACACGTGCCGCTGCAAAAGGCGGTGTAACGACGTTTATTGAAATGCCATTAAATCAAGTGCCAGCAACGGTAGATGAGGAATCTATTCAAGAAAAATTTAAAGCCGGAAAAGGAAAATTATCAGTAGACGTTGCGAGTTACGGCGGTTTAGTACCATTTAACTTAGATGGGGGTATTCAAGAATTAGATAGCAATGGTGTTGTTGCATATAAATGTTTTTTAGCAACATGTGGCGACCGTTCTATAGAAGGAGATTTCATGAACGTAGATGACTATTCCCTCTACGAAGGCATGAAACAAATTGCGAAGACAGGCAAAATATTATCTATACACGCTGAAAATGCCGCAATTACCGATAAGTTAGGGGAAATAGCATCTAAAAATGGGGAAACTTCATTGCGTGCTTATGTAGATTCTCGACCCGTATTTACTGAAGTAGAACCGATTAGAAAAATTATTCTATTTGCGAAAGAAACGGGATGTCGTGTACACATCGTTCATATAGCTTGTGAAGAGGGCGTAGACGAAATTGTCAAAGCACAACAGGAAGGGGTCGATATTACATGCGAAACATGTACACACTATTTATATTTCTATAAAGAAGAACTAGATAATATCGGACCGGTTGTAAAATGCTCTCCGCCAATCCGTGAGCAATCACGCTTAGAAGGCATGTGGAATCGGGTATTAAACGGAGATATTTCATTCGTAACATCAGACCATTCACCATGTACCCCGGACTTAAAAGCTACGGATAATGCATTTGAAGCTTGGGGAGGTATCGCAGGTTTACAAAATAATGTCGATGTATTATTTGATGAAGGTGTGCAAAAACGTAATATGCCATTATCCAAATTTGCAGCCATTATTGCTACAAACCCTGCGAAACGTTTTAATCTCGCATCAAAAGGCAGTATTGCAGTAGGGAAAGATGCGGATTTCGTATTTATTAAGAAAGATGCACCTTATGAATTAAAAGCTGAGGACTTAGCATATCGACACAAAATTAGTCCGTATATTGGCCGCAAAATTGGTGCTCAGGTAGTGAAAACAATCCTTCGCGGTGTCGAAATCTATGATAAAGAAAAAGGAATTTCAAATGAAAAAGTAGGAAGATTTATTCCTTAAGTGACGGAATAGCCATCCCGTCAGGAATTTGAGGCATAGGAAGATGTGAAGGCGACCTGAGATTGTGTTACACTCGCAAATCAGTGTGTCATCAGCATTTCTTATGGCGGCTATACAGCTGAAGTGAGCATGGTAAAGTGACTTCACCGCAATCTCTCGCTATTACAGCAGCAGCTGTTAATCAAATTAAAACGAGTAAAAAATTTCCAATATACACTAACAGCTTAGAATTGCTGCTGCTCGTATGTATTCTGACTCTTGGCATATCATTTTAAACTACCCTATAAATCAATGTTTTTTATTGATCTATAGGGTAGTTTTTTTATTTGCACCTTATTTATTAATGGGTAGGAGAGATGTGTCGCTCCCATCTATAAATTTTTAAGCGAGCGATCTGTGATTTTCTTTAGGAGAAATTCGATGCAAATTTAATTTGTTATTTTTTGAGTTTTTATGTAATCGAAAGCCAACAGTTTCTTTTTATCTCTGGCATTAGCCCATTATTTAGATACCGTAAATTGATTAAAAGGTGTCTTTGTTAAAAGTGCATAAAATGCTTTTCTATTATTGTTGGTTATGTCAATGAATGGTCGTAAACAGGGTTCTATGATGAAAGTAAATAGAGAAAGGAGGAGAAAAAAATAGATATTCGATCAACCTTTGAAACGTTGGATAAGAAATTCACAAGTTTTGGCGGTTTAGAACAAGGGGGTATTACGCGTCTGTTATACTCTCCTGAATGGATTGCTGCAGTTCGCGAACTGGAAGCGACATTCAAGGAAGAAGGTTTAGAAGTAAGCTTTGATGATGTTGGAAACTTATCTGGTCGCCTTGTTGGAAGTAAGTATCCTGAAGAAACTATTTTAACAGGATCACATATCGATACAGTTGTAGAAGGCGGTCATCTGGATGGACAATTCGGTATCTTATCTGCATTGGTTGCTGTGAAATATTTAAAAGAAAAACATGGTCAACCATTACGAACAATAGAAGTACTATCTCTCGCAGAAGAAGAAGGAAGCCGATTCCCATATACATTTTGGGGAAGTAAAAACTTCTTTAACTTAGCCAAAAAATCGGATGTTGAAACAATAGAAGATGCTGATGGAATTAAATTTGAAGATGCAATGCACGAATCGGGTTTTGATTACCGTAAAACAGATCATGTTCGTGACGATATTAAAGCATTTGTTGAAGTACATATCGAACAAGGGAAAGTATTAGAGGCGGAAAATAAAGCGATAGGTGTTGTAACTGGGATTGTTGGCCAAAAACGTTACACAATTAACTTGAAAGGTGAAGCAAATCACGCTGGCACGACACCGATGTCATTACGAAGGGATACAGTTGTTGCATATAGTGAAATTGTAACAGACTTAACGAAACGAGCTAGAGAAATTGGGGAGCCTCTTGTATTAACGTTTGGACATGTCACTCCTGTTCCAAACACGGTAAATGTCGTCCCTGGAGAAATTACTTTTTCGATAGACTGTCGTCATATTGATCAACAACTATTAAATAATTTTGCGAAAGAAATTGAAGATAAAGTTAAAGCGGTTGCAGAAACAAACAACATGACTTATGACATTAATTTATGGATGGATGAAGCACCGTCATTGATGGATAAAGAAATCATTAAAATAATTGAACAAGCAGCTAAGGCCAATGTGGGGGACAGCTATAAATTGATGCCATCTGGTGCAGGTCATGATGCGCAAATTTTTGCGGATTTTGTCCCAACAGCAATGCTGTTTGTACCTTCTATTGGCGGAATTAGCCACAATACCAATGAAGAAACGAAGATAGAAGACCTTGTGAAGGGGATTGAAGTATTGAAAGATGTATTGTTTGAACTAGCTTATAAGGAATAATAATGAAAAGGAGCCAGATACTCATGAGTTACTTAAATCATAATCAAGGATACAGAGAAGGTTTATTAGAAACACGTTCAGTAATAAAAAAGGATAATTATGCGGTAATCACACCTGATGGCTTGGTTAATAATGTTGTACCTGGCTTTGAAGATTGTGATGTAACGATTTTAGGATCCCCGCGTTTAGGTGCAAGGTTTGTAGATTATTTGGTAACAGTTAAAAACAAGGGCGGAAACAAAACAGGTTTTGCCGGTGATGGTATCCAATCATTTGTGTACGTTGAATATGGTAAAATCAACGCTTTTGCGGATGGTGAAAAATACGAATTAGCAAAAGGCGGATTCTTATATGTGCCTCCACACTTACAATTGACATTTGAAAATAATAATAATGGTGAGGACAGCCGTTTGTTTTTATACAAAAAGCGCTATCAGCCGCTTGAAGGACATACACCAGAAATCGTTGCAGGTAATGTGAATAACATTAAACAAGAAGCCTATGAAGGTATGAAAGAAGTATTAATTCAAGATTTACTGCCAAAAGAAATCGCATATGACATGAACATTCATATTCTTTCATTCGAGCCAGGTGCTTCGCATGGTTACATTGAAACGCACGTTCAAGAACACGGTGCCTATATATTAAGTGGACGAGGTGTTTACAACTTGGACAACGAGTGGATGCCAGTTGACAAAGGTGACTATATTTTTATGGGAGCTTATACGCCGCAAGCAACCTATGCAATTGGTTTGGATGAACCATTCTCGTATATTTATTCTAAGGATGCGAATAGAGATATTAATCTATAAAGAGGGGCAATTTTAATGAGTGAACCATTAGTGTATGTAGAACGTAATCGTCTCCGGCAGCTAATGAAAGATAAATTAGTGAAAGCAGGTTTACCTGAAGAACAAGCGGATAAAACAGCTGATTTACTCATTTTTGCAGATGAACGAGGTGTTCACTCACATGGTGCAGTAAGAATGCAATACTATTCCGAACGTGCATTAAAAGGTGGATATAACCTGAAACCAAACTTAAGCTTCGAAAAAACGGGCCCTGCATCGGGGATTTATCACGGAGATAATGCATTAGGGCATTATGTGAGTTATCAAGCAATGAAAAAGGCAATCGAATTAGCAAAAACATCAGGGATCGGTGTTGTCGGTGTTAAAGAAATGGGACACAGCGGTGCTATTGGTTATTATGCACATCAAGCAGCATTAGAAGGTATGGCGGCATTAACAGTATGTCAATCTGATCCCATGGTCGTGCCATTTGGCGGCACCGAACCATACTTTGGCACCAACCCAATTGCTTTTAGTGCGCCTAGAAAAGACGGTAGTCCAATCCTTTTTGATATGGCAACAACGGTACAAGCCTGGGGGAAAATCTTAGATGCAAGAAGTAAAAACAAATCTATCCCAGACTCATGGGCAGTGGATAAAAATGGAGCGCCAACAACAGACCCGTTTAAGGTAAATGCATTATTACCAATGGCTGGGCCTAAAGGATACGGGTTAGCGATGATGGTTGATATTTTATCGGGGAGTTTGCTCGGCTTGCCATTTGGCAAGCATGTCACTTCTATGTATAAAGATTTATCGGAGTACCGTCGATTAGGGCAGCTTCATCTCGTAATCAATCCTGAATACTTTGGTGGGAAGGAGCAATTCCTGGAAAAAATATCTCAAATGGTTGAAGAATTACATGACAACCCACCTGCTGAAGGATTTAACAAAGTGTATTATCCCGGTGAAATTCAAATAGATGTGATGAAACAGTATAAAAAAACAGGTATCCCAGTTACAAAGGAAATTTTAGATTATTTAGAGTCAGACAAAATTTACTAATCATGTAATGAAGGGGGAAGCAGATGCGCGTATCTAAGCAGGAGCTGTTTCATTTAATCAAACAGAAGCTGATCAAAGCTGGATTAAACGAAGGAGCCGCACACGATGTTTCAGATGTATTGACATTCGCCGATCATAGAGGGATCCATTCCCATGGTGCAGTACGTGTGGAATACTATGCCGAACGAATCGCAAAAGGCGGTATTACAGCAAACCCAAACTACACATTTGAACAAACAGGACCTGCATCCGCCGTCTTTAGCGGAGATAATGGCCCAGGTCACCAAGCAGCAAAACAAGCGATGGAAAAAGCAATCGAAATGGCAAAAAATTCAGGTGTTGCTGTTGTAGGCATGAAGAATATTTCGCATAGTGGTGCATTGGGTTACTTTGTTGAAATGGCAGCAGAACAGGACATGGTTGCTTTAAGCATGTGCCAATCAGATCCAATGGTCGTACCGTTTGGAGGAACAGAACCATACTTTGGCACCAATCCAATTGCTTTTAGCGCACCATCGGCTGATGAACGCATGATCACATTTGATATGGCGACAACTGTTCAGGCATGGGGAAAAGTATTGGATGCAAGAAGTAAAAATGAATCGATCCCGGAAACATGGGCAGTAGATGCAGCCGGTGCACCAACAACGAATGCAAGAGATGTCCATGCACTTGTGCCAATTGCCGGTCCAAAAGGTTATGGATTGATGATGATGGTGGATGTCTTATCAGGCAGCCTTCTTGGAGTACCTCATGGCGTACATGTATCTTCCATGTATCAAGACCTGACAAAAGGCCGAGATTTAGGGCAAATTCATATTGTGATCAACCCTGCATACTTCACAGATTTAACTGCTTTTAAACAACAGATTTCGACGATGCTTGATGAATTAAAAGCACAACCGGCAGCAGAAGGCTATGGGGAAATTTATTATCCGGGTGAGCGCGGTAAATTAAGAAGTGCAAAATATGATAAAGAAGGAATTGAAATTGTAGACGATATTTATAACTACCTCGTTTCAGGCGATGTTCATTACAATCGTTATCATGGAAAGAATAGATTTGCAGAATAACAAAATGGAGGATCATTATGTTATACACAATTATAAAAGAAAACACCTATCAAGATTCTATCGTGTTAATGCTTTTATCAAACAAGTTATCTGCAATAGATGGTATAAACAAAGTTTCTATCATGATGGGAACACCAGCTAACAAAGACATTTTTAAATCTTCGGGGTTGGGCACAGATGAATTGGAAAAAGCAAACCCAAATGATATCGTCATCGTTATAGATACAAACCAAGAAGAAAAGGTATCGGAAGTGAAAGAAGAAGTAGAAGCAGCTTTAAAAGGAGACTCTGCTTCACAAGACAGAGCTAAAGACCAAGAAGCACATAACTGGAAGCGTGCAATGGAGCTTGCGAACAACCCTAATCTGGCATTGATCTCCATTCCTGGTCAGTATGCAGCAATGGAAGCGGAAAATGCATTGAATGAAGGGTTACATGTATTTCTATTCAGCGACAATGTATCTAAAGAAGATGAGGTTAAGTTGAAACAAAAGGCGCATGAAAAAGGATTATTAGTCATGGGACCAGACTGCGGTACTGGAATTATTCACGGCGTGCCACTGGCATTTACAAATATCGTGAATGAAGGAGATATTGGCGTTGTGGGTGCATCAGGTACAGGGATTCAGGAAGTGACATGCATCATTGACCGTCTTGGTAAAGGTGTAACAAACGCAATTGGTACAGGTGGTCGGGATTTATCAACAGAGGTTGGTGCTACCACGGTTTTAGATAGTATCAAAGCATTAAATCAAGATCCACAAGTAAAAGTGATTACAGTAATTTCTAAACCGCCTGCAAAGGAAGTGCAGCAAAAAGTATTAAATGTGTTAAGAAATATTGAAAAACTGGTTGTTACGTTATTTTTAGGAGATAAACCAACTTATCAGGAAGAAAATATTTATCATGCGTATACACTTGAAGAAGCAGCGGTTGTATCTGTTCAATTATCCAATGGCGACAAACCGAATTTTAAACCGACAGTGGCTGAAAATGTAAACGTGTCGTTAAAAGATTCACAAGTTGGTATTAAAGGTTATTACTCGGGCGGCACCTTGGCATCTGAAGCAGCTGTGTTAGTGAAAGAGGCATTCAAAGAAGAAGTACCTGAAGAGAAGAAAGGTGCCTATATTCTAAAAACAAAACATCATGAAATTATTGACTTAGGCGATGATATTTATACCCAGGGGAAGCCACACCCGATGATTGATCCTGAAAAACGCATCGAAATGCTTGAAACATCTGGAAACGATCCTGAAACAGCAGTCATCATGATTGATAACGTCATTGGCTATGGCAGTCATGATGATATGACAAATGAATTAGCACCAGCCATTAAACGTATTTTAGCCAATGCACATCAGGATGGCCGTGAACTTGCAGTGCTTGTAACAGTTGTAGGTACAGATAAAGATCCTCAAGGTTACGAAAAGCAAATTGAAACCTTAAAAGAAAGTGGTGCAATGATTTGTGAGACAAACGATCAAATGGTTCGTACAGCGATTAAACTGGCAGGAGGAAAAGTGGAACAGCCAGTCCTTGACATACAAAAATTTGAATATACCCAAGAAGACTTGACAGTAGACGAAAAAATTATGTCCTTAATCAATACGAAACCAAGTGTCATCAATATTGGGCTGAAAAGTTTTACAGCAGCTGTTCAGAAGAGCGGATCAGAGTGTGTTCAATTTAACTGGCGGCCAATTGCTGGCGGTGATGAAAAGCTAATGAAAGTGCTTCAATATCTAAACTACTATGAAGGAGAGACAATCTAATGGGGTACAAAACAATAAATGAAGCGAACGAAGCTGTTATCCGGAAGATCATAGCAGCTGAACCATTCTTGACCGATGTTGTACCTGCCAAGTCTGTGATTCCTGAATTAGAAGATTATGTGTTATTACATGCTGGGCCTCCAATTAAATATGAAAATATGACAGATCCTATGCAAGGCTCTTGTGTTGGAGCGATTCTTTTTGAAGGATGGGCAGAAGATGAAGAGGGAGCGCGTGGTCTGCTTGAAAACAATAAGATTACATTTATTCCATGTCATCATGTGAATGCAGTTGGACCAATGGGAGGCATTACATCACCTAATATGCCGGTTCTTGTTGTTATGAACAAAGAGAGCGGCAATGAGGCGTACTGTCAAATGAACGAAGGCATCGGTGCAGTATTACGCTTCGGTGCTTATCATGAGCAGGTAATCAATCGCCTGCACTGGATGAAAGATGTGTTGGGTCCAGTGTTAAGTAAGGCCTTAAGAAAAATTGATGGAGGCATAAACGTTAATGTTTTGATGGCTAAAGCTATTGCAATGGGGGATGAATTTCACCAGCGCAATATTGCAGCATCATTGGTGTTTTTAAAAGAAGTTGCTCCAGTAATTGTGGCATTAGATGATGTTGAAAACGAACAAAGTGCAGAAGTTATCCAATTTTTAGCTGATACAGACCAATTTTTCTTAAACATTGCCATGGCGACTGGAAAAGCAATAATGGATGCAGCGCGTACAATCAAACATGGTACAGTCGTTACTGCAATGTGCCGAAACGGTGAAAACTTTGGCATTCGTATTGCTGGTATGGGAGATGAGTGGTTTACAGCACCTGTTAATACACCACAAGGGTTATATTTTACCGGCTACTCAGCGGAAGATGCAAACACAGATATCGGTGATTCAGCGATTACAGAAACAATCGGTGTTGGCGGCGTAGCAATGATTGCTGCCCCTGCAGTAACGCGTTTTGTTGGAACAGGCGGATTTAATGATGCGCTTGAAACAAGCAATCAAATGGCTGAAATCTGTGTTGGAGAAAATCCGAACTTTGTTATTCCGACGTGGGACTTCAAAGGTGCGTGTTTAGGTATTGATGCACGTAAAGTTGTTGAAACAGGCATAACACCGGTAATCAACACAGGTATTGCACATAAAATTGCTGGATATGGGCAAATTGGTGCTGGTACAGTTCATCCTCCAATCGAATGTTTTGAGAAAGCAATCACAGCATATGCTGAAAAACTAGGTTTTCAAGGATGATTTTACAGGCAAGTGCGGTTGGTTCAATCGCACTTCAGCTATTAATTGAGGGAAAAACGTTTACTGTACACAGCATTTTTGAAAAAGGTTTAAATATTGTTGATCGGAATGATGAATTGATATTTATCGGCACAAATGAAAATGGGACCTTCCCATTTGGAATCTTGCTTGACTCACAAACGAAGCAAACATTAAAAGCAGATCTTGAAGTGGGAGATACATTTCACGTTCGCAATAGTCATCTTTCCCACAATTGTTTTGAACTCAATTTTAATGCGGAAATACTTCCGTTATATACAGATTTTAAACATGCAAATATAAATAAATTAAAAGAAAACGTGAAACAAATTTCATTTAAATCGTATGAATCTACTGATTTTGAATCAGCTCGCGTGTCGGACTTGATAAATAAATTACACGATCCAACTGAAAATTTGGAGGAAGAGCTTCGTTACTTTATCGGTCGGGGCCAAGGTTTAACGCCGACGGGTGACGATATACTGGTCGGTATATTGTATGGACACTTCATCAACTCTTTTATCGCCGAAAAACACCTTGAAACATTGGGAAGTCTAATCAGAGAACCCTTAACAACCCTTGTCAGCACGCGCTTTTTAACTTGTGCTATAGAAGGCTTGTTTAGTTCAAAAATTACAAAATTACAACATGATTCATCTTTGAAAAGTATAAAAAGTCTTATAAAAGTAGGTTCTTCTTCTGGGATGGATACTTTATATGGAATTTATATGGCTTTAACAAAGGAGTGAAAGAAATGGGGAAAAGTGTAGTAATCGCACTAGGAGGTAATGCAATTTTACAGCCAAAACAAGAAGCAACTTATGCTAATCAATTCAAAAATGTAATCTCTGCAACACGTCATATGATTGAAATTAAAGAAGCAGGACATAAAATTGTGATTACACACGGCAATGGTCCGCAAGTTGGGAATATTATTGCTCAAAATGAAGCTGCCAAAAATGTCGTTGAACCGCTGCCGATCTATGCTTGTAACGCAGAATCACAGGGATTCATTGGTTATATGCTCGAAAAAGCTTTAAAAAACCATATTAAAAAACGGGGCATTACCGCGAATGTAGCTACATTTCTAACAATGGTTGAAGTGGACAAGTATGATAAAGCATTTGAAAAACCAACGAAACCAATAGGAGTATTTTATTCAGAGGAAGAAGCGAAGAAATTGGAGAAAAAAGGGTTTGCTATGTCAGAAGATGCAGGGCGTGGCTATAGACGAGTTGTGCCTTCCCCAGAACCGAAAGTGATCCATGGGATAGAAGAGATTCGACGTTTAATTGATGAAACGATTGTTATCTCCTCGGGCGGCGGCGGTATACCTGTATATCGTGACGACAGCGGTCTATTACATGGTCTTGAAGCAGTAATAGACAAAGATCGTTCAGGATTAAAGCTGGCACAACAATTAAATGCTGATGTTTTCATGATGTTGACAGACGTACCAAATGTGTTTATCAATTTTGGCAAAGAAAATGAGCAAAAACTAAGCCGAATTACAGTAGAAGAAGCAGAACAATATGTGGCAGAAGGTCAATTTCCTGCTGGCAGTATGCTGCCAAAGATGCAAGCGGCTATAGAATTTGCAAAGTTAGGTAAAGAGGCAATTATTTGTTCATTGAACCAAGCGGCAGCTGCACTAGACGGAAAAGCGGGGACGCGCATAACAAAATAAGACGATCCGTGTATGTTCATAAGGTGGATAAAAACTAAAATTCCCACCTTTTCAGATATGACGACATTTGATCTGTCATTCTGATCAAAAATTTCTGAACAATCTTTATAATGGGATTCTTTATGCTGCGCAGACAGATTTCGAAAAGAAACAATCTATGAAGTCTAGGATCGAAAGTCAAAGGATTAGTGGAAAAAGTTGAAGGAGGAAGTTTGATGACAAAAGAGGCGGGATCAGTTGAAGGTAAAGGAAAACAACCACTGGTTCCCTATTGGGTAAAAGTTGTTATCGTATTTTTCTTCGGTTGGGTGGCTCTTTATGCAACGCGAACAATATTAAACCCCATTATGGGGGATATTGAATCAGCGTTTTCATTAAGCAAGGCACAACTTGGCTTAATTATGAGTATATTTTTCATCGGTTATGCTGGTATGAATGTTCCTGCAGGAATATTAGGAGATAAAATTGGGAAAAAACGAGTGTTGGTTCCAGGTGTTATTCTATTTGGCTCGCTTGCAGCAGTTACAGGGATGATGCCCACATTCTTTCTGTTTATCTCTGCATGGCTTATGGTTGGTATGGCTCAGGGGGTATATTATGGGCCGCAATATGGAATATCATCCGAAATTATCCCGAAGAACCGTCTAACATTAGGCAGTGCTGTGATTAATGCAGGGATGGCTTTTGGTACTTCAATTGGCTATTATATCTCCAGTTATGTTGTAGGAGAATGGGGATTCGGATGGAGAACCCCATTTTTTGCCATCGCAGTGCCGGTTGTACTTATCGGCATCGCAATGGCAATTGTAATTAAAGACAAACCAAAAACTGATAAAGAGGTTAAAAGGAGCGCTGAACCGTTTAAGTTTTCATCTTTATTTAATAGAAACTTAATTTTGGCATATATTATTATTTTCTGCTCTATTTACGGATTCTTTATGATTATTACTTGGTTGCCATACTATTTAGAAACAGCACGCGGTTTAACCGGAGGAAATATTGCCTTTGTTGCATCACTTGTTCCATGGGCAGCAATTCCAGGTTCATTATTTTTTAGTTGGCTGTCAGATAAGTTAGGCCGGCGCAAACCAGTATTGCTCATGATGTTGCCATTTGGTATTTTATCAACAGCTGCAATTGTTTACTTTGATAGCTTACCAATTCTGTATATGACACTAATTGTGTATGGAATTGTAGGGAAAATTAGCGTTAACCCCGTTTTAATTGCTGTTGTAGCAAATAATGCACCAAAGCAATCATTAAGTACAGCATTTGGATTCTACAACTTTGTTGGAATGTTAGGTTCCATTTTAGCTCCATATATTACTGGCTGGCTGACAGACACTACAGGAAGTATGAATATAGGATTTTATTTTGCAGCAGCTCTGTTAGTAATCGCGTTGATTGCAACATATTTAATAGACGAAAGTAATTTGCCATCTGTTGATAAAGCAGCTAAACATCATTAGTTAGCAAAAGCTTATGACTTCTAGTAAATGCTCAGTCAGATTAAGTATGAAGAGACTCATTCACTGCAATTGCGCTTCAAGCGGCACAACAAAGGCGACAGCCAGAGGCTGATAGATGCAAATAATAAACAATTCGGAATCGTGGTGTTAAAATTCAGCAGCGTCTGCAAAACAGCATGGGCTAAAATGACGCTGGACAAAGCAGTGTCCTTAGGCTTGGAGGCAAATGCATATTTGAAAAGAAACACAGACGGAAAAGAACTGAGCTGCAGCCCGGCTGGAGGAAAAGGAAAAGTGCTCCCGGGGCAGACATCCTGTTATACACCGATGGTTGATTTCGATCCGCGTTCTTCATATGCGATGTAGAAACATTATCAATCCATTAACAGGAGCTCTCACTTATTCCTATACAAGTTCGTATTCATATTTGAAGAAGTAGTGTATAAAAGCACCCTTTCAGCAAGGGTGCTTTTTGCTGTCTTATCAGTCACGGTTTCACAGCTATTGAAGAGTCATTTGACCTAATAAAAGAGTGGGAAAAGTGGGGGATTCAGGAAACTGTGTAAAATGAACTATTACTATTAATTTATACAGGGAGGAAAATATAGTATGATATGAATAATGAATAAAATACAAAAAAATTGAATATCGGAAGAAAGGAGCTCCATATGAACAAGATCGCCGCGGAAGAAGTCGCCAACATCCTTAATACATGGTACCGCGCCATCAGAAGAAATGATGCTGAACAGTCGATCCGAATATTTGAAGAAGTCAAACCGATGCTGGCAGAGATGGAGGAAGACCAAGAGGTTTTAATCTACTATTCTCTGCTGGAACTGCGGCATAAAATCATGCTGTATGATACGCGGGGAAAAAAGATAGAACAGCAAGAGGAGTTAACGAACGGCGGCAGTGCTGCATCACATATGACATCCTATTACTACTACCTGTTTTCAGGAGCTTATGAAGTGTATAAAAAGAATTATGAGCAGGCGATCAGCTTCTATAAAATTGCCGAGAAGAAGCTTGCTCATGTACATGATGAAATTGAGGTGGCGCAATTTCACGATAAAGTCGGAAAGCTCTACTATTACTTGGGCCAGAATATCGTCTCTTTAAACCATACCCGGCAGGCGATGGAAATTTTCAAGGGGCATGGCGACCATGATATGAACCTTGTTTCCACTTATATTACGATGGCCGGAAATTATACAGAGATGGGGAAATATACAGAGGCGGAAGAATATTTAACAGAAGCCATCCATACGGTAAGAAAAGCCGGCGACTGTTTTAAAGAAATGCAGCTCCTTCATAATTTTGCCTTGCTTTATGCGGCGATGGACAATTCGGAAAAAAGCATTCAGTTTTTAGAAATCGTTTTGGATGATCAAGCATATGCTGCATCAGATTATTATTTCAATGCTGTGTTTTTAATGATCAAAGAGCTGTTTAAAGTCGGAGACCATAAACGCGCTGCAGCCTTTTACAAAGAAGGGAAGGAAAGGTCGAAATCCGCGGCGAATAAAATATTTGACGCCAAAATCGATATTTTATATGCGGCTTATGCAGGAGATGGTGAACAGGCGGTTAAAGACTGCAAAGACAACATTGAAATCCTGTTTCAAACAAAGCAATACGACAGCGCCAGAGAACTTTCGCTCTTAACGGCCAATGTTTACAGATCAAAGTCACTTTATAAAGAAGCCGCACATTTCTTTTTGGAAGCGATTAAAGCGGAAGAAAAAATGAAAAAAGTGGAGGGAATGTGATGAAAAAACTGTTCATTGTTGCTGCGATTGCTGCCGTCGTATGTTCGGGATGGTTTGCGGCAGAAACTCACTGGGCATCCGGCGACATGCAGGTTGCTGAAAAGATGGTCGGTTAAATCGAATACTCGGAACAAATATGAACATCCGCTCCTGAGCATCAGGGCGGATTTTTTTGGGAAGGTAAAGTAAATTAAGGCATAAGAAACGCGGTTAGACAATGAACACTTCTTCACCACTATTTAGGGTGGTCAACCTAAACAAAGGTACGAAACCTGTGCTGACTACTTTTACTCCGATGTCCTTTCAGCTATTCTTGTCAGTAAGATCATTCCCCATCTCTTCAACGCCTCAGGCATCACCTATTAAAAAAATCATAATTGAAACTTGTCAGCAAATATGTTGCATAACACGAGGATGTTTCCACAATAATTAAACATTAAGACTTTTTTGACTTCCAGAAGGAAGAACAAGATATTTATGTAAAATCACTCTTTTATTCAAAATCAAGATCTCTTTCTTGAGGGTTTTGCTTTTGAGTGAAAATCCCATTCTAAATTTGTCCATTTAATGGTATTATTTACTTATATAATAAAGAAAGTGGGAAACAAAACGTTGATGTTAATTGCTTTTGAATTTTCACCGAACTATACTCCCAGCATGAAGTATTTGTTATTTTCAATTTCTTTAGTGTGATAGGTGCATTTGTTGGATATTTAAAGAGCAACGGAAGTATTCAAATGCCCCTCTTAATGATTGATTATAAAAGAAAGTGGGAACACAAAAATGTAAGCCACTTTAAAAATCATTAAAGTTTTCACGGATTGTTATTGAGTTATTCCTTTTTTTATTGGGATTAGATATGGAAGAAACAAAAGAAATGATGAAACTATGTTTGAGGTCATTTCTTTTGATATCCTATTATCAAAATTACATAATCAAAGTAAAGAGCAGACCAGCGGCCTGCTCTACTTTTATACGAGCCATAAGATGATTTCCGCAAGGGAATCTGCTGTTTTTTTAGGAACTCCGGCTTTCACTAAGGCTTTTACAAGAGCGCCTTTTGAAGCACTATTTAATCTTTCTGTGGCATATGCAATTTTACGTGCATATTTGTCGACGAGTCTCGCTTTAGAAGGAGAGAGTGGTCTAATCGCCCATTTAAGAGTTTTTCCCCCAACTCTGCAAACCCATCCAAATGCTTTTATGGCTTTTAGAGATCCACCAATAAGGCCTGCAGTATGTACTTGTCCATCCTGATTTAACTGATTGTAAGTTTGAAATTCTGGAGTTTGTGATGCAAATTGGATGAATGCTTTGGAATCTTCTAGAGTAGTAGGCTCTTGATGTGTTTCCATATATTCTTGAAGAGAAGCTGGCAATGTGACATCCGTCGTTTCGGTAATTGATGTGGTTGACTGTTCTTGTTCAGCGGCTGAGACAGATGATGCGAACCCACTAAATCCTGAAATGATAAGGGTTGTGGCCGTAAGTGTTATCACACCTTGAGAAAATCTTTTTTTCTTTGATTACATTTCAAATTCCCCCAATTATTTGATATTCTTAACAAGTAATATAATACCACAAAAAGAGAGGAATAGGTATAAATGGGTGAAAAAACCAAAGAAAAAAACTACTCTATTGGGGATCATATTTTTGCAATATTGGTTGTTCTTCTTATGTGTTTATTTCTTATTTCTTCCCCTTTTCTGATATTCTTCGGAGTCTTTAAATTGGTCGCTTTGGCACCAGATGTGTCAATCAATACAAAAGGTACTTTTGATTCTGTGATCGTTTTATTCAAGTTTTTTGTTCTCACTGTGGTAGTCGTAGGGATTGTAGACGTAGTGTTTTCTCAGATTTTATTGAAAAAACGGGGGTTTCTCAATTTTGTTATTGAAGCTTTGTTGATGTTTTGTGTTTTTTATCTATATGTATTGATTTATTCAATGCATTCTCAGGAGATTGTTATACGGAATAATGGTGTATTCTTAGTATCTTTATTTTTGTTTATTTTGTATTTGCTAATAAATGTAGCATATATCGTTTCACGGCGGTTATATAAGGCAACTATGAAAAACATACAGAAAAAGAACAACTAAAAGAGCAGGCAGCTGTCTGCTCTTTTAAAATTTCAATCGCCAAAAGTTCCGTGTCTTAATATTGAAACCATAAATTGAATAGACTCTTAATCCGATTTATAAGCACTTCAGGAACAGCAGCCGGATCTAGAGAAGTCCAAAAAGATCGCGATTGAAAAAACTTATTTTTTTTAATATTGAAAACTTTTACCTTGTTTGTTATGATTTTTTTAGTAAAGTTTAGTGAATACGGATTCCAAAGACAGGACGGGATGAAAATGGCGACGATTAAAGAGATTGCGCTTCAGGCTAAAGTATCAAGCACAACGGTTTCAAGGGTTCTGAACCATGACCAGTCATTATCAGTAGCGCCTGAAACAAGGCAGCGGATTTTGGATATAGCAGCCCGGCTCGGCTATAAAAGCACGCGCAGGCGCCGCGAGGTATATGCCTCAGGAAGCGGGGAAAGCCCGCGCATCGGCATTGTTGTCTGCCAATCACAGGAAGAAGAGCTGAACGATCCGTACTTTTATTCCATCAGGCAGGGAATTGAAAGTGAGTGTTTTGAAAGAGGAGCGTTTATTACGAAATTTATTCAGCTGAGCAGCATCCGCTCGAATCAGCCTGTAGGCGATGTCGACGGCTTAATCGTCATCGGAAGGATCAACTTTGCCGGTTTGCAGCAGTGCATGGGCGCGCTCAACAACGTCGTGTACATCAACCATACAGACAATGAAGAGCTGCGCGACTCGGTTGTCGTAGATTTTGAGAAGGCTACGGGGAGGGCGCTGAACCATTTGAAATCGCTCGGCTATACAAGGATCGGTTATATCGGCGGAAGAGAAAAAGAGCACTTTCGAATCAGCGATCAGGAGACAAGCGCCATTGAAATCGAAGACAAACGTCTGACTGCGTTTCTGGAGATGGCCGGTTCGGATAACGCAAAGCACATTTATATCGGCGAGTATTCGATGCAGCAAGGCTATGAACTGATGAAAAAAGCGCTTTTAGAGAAAAACGTTCCCGAAGCTTTTTTTATCGCCAGCGATTCAATGGCCATCGGCGCGCTCCGGGCGCTTCGAGAATCGGGACTCAAGGTTCCCGAAGATGTTGCAATCGTCAGCTTCAACGGCATTGAAGCGTCCGAATTTGCTAATCCGCCATTGACAACCATAAAGGTTCATACAGAAGAGATGGGCCGGACGGGTGTGAAGCTGCTGCTCGACAGACTGAAAGGAAGGGAACTGCCGCTGAAAGTGACCGTACCTTCAGAGCTGATTATTCGGGAAAGCTGCGGATTCAGCAAACGGAGCTAATGGTAGAATAAGGCGCTTTCCAAGGAGGTGACGCAAATGGATTTACTAAATTCCAGTAAATAATGAAAGCGCTTTTTATTCACCATTAAAATATCATAATTGGAGTGAAATTGATGAAAAAAATCATTTTCTCTTTTGTTCTCCTGATCATTTTGTCTGCAATACTTGCGGGCTGCTCCGGAAAGAATGCCGGAAAGAGCGGAGATGTCACGCTCACAATGTTTTCGACAATGACAAACGACAGTGAAAAAAACACGCTCAGAAGCATCGCAGATGATTTTGAAAAAGAAAATGAAGGCATCAAGATCGATATCAGCTTTCCCGGCCCGGACTATGAAAATATGCTGCGCGTCAAAATGGCGGCAAATGACATGCCTGATTTGTTCGATACGCACGGCTGGGCGAAGATCCGCTACGGGGAATACACTGCTGATTTAAAAGACATGGATTGGGTGAAGCATCTCGATCCAAACCTCGATCCGATTTTGAAGGATGAAAAAGGCAAAGTATATGCCTACCCTTTCAATCAGGCAAAAGACGGGATCGTCTACAATGCCGGTCTCTTGAAGAAATACGGTCTCAAGCCTCCGCAGACGTTGGACGAACTGATGCATGCGCTGGAAACGATCAAAGAAAAAAGCAACGGGAGCGTCATTCCTTTTTGGTTTGCCGGTTCAGATAAAGGCGCTTTAGCTCAGTTTTATGATCAGCTTGCCACCCCGCTGCTCATCACAGATGATCGCCGCAATGAAAAAAAAGCTTTGGAAAACGGCACATTCGACTGGTCCGACTACACACTTCTCGCAGAAACCTTTAAAGAGATGCAGGAAAAGCAATTGATCAATAAAGATATCCTGACGGCAAAACCGTCGCAATTGGTCGAATTGATGGCGCAGGAAAAAATCGGTTTTACCCTCTCAGTCACGTCGATCGGCCCTGATACGAGGGAAGTCAATCCAGATATCCAGTTAGGCGTGATGCCGACGCCTGCCGTTTATGAAGGCGACAAACCGAGCTGGATTGGAGGAGAGCGCCATACCGTTGCTGTCTGGAAAGACTCAGAACACCTCGAAGAAGCAAAGCGGTTTATCGAATTCGCCGCACAGCCCAAATACGTGAAAAAGATCGCCGAAGCCACCTCATTTCCTCAGGCATTAACCAACACAGAAGCTGAAAACTACTATTCTAAGTTTTATGATCAATATGAAGAAATCAAAATCGAACCGTACTTTGACCGCGTCTATCTCCCGAGCGGAATGTGGGACGTCATGGGAACGACGGGACAGGAACTATTGGCCGGTACGTTAACGCCGAAGCAGGTATCGGAAAAAATGAAACAGGAATACAGCAGATTACAAGAACAATAGAAAGGATCGTTATCATCATGATAAAAAAAGAAGGGTGAAATGATGAGCGAATTAGCTAAAGAAAAAAGTCTGACTATTGTGAAAAGGAGATATGTGAGGAAAAATGGATCGCTCTGGTGGATGTATCTTCCCGCCTTGGCGCTTGTATCCGTCTTTATGATTTATCCGTTTGCGAGCGGCATTAAAATCACGTTCACGAACTGGAACGGTTTCTCACAGTCGTATGACTGGATCGGCTTTGCCCAATATAAACGGATGCTGGCCGACCCGGCGACATGGCTTGTCGTCAAAAACACCCTCCTGTACGGATTGGGCAGTACGGTTTTCCAGAATGTCATCGGTCTTCTCTATGCCCTCCTGCTGTTTAAAAGCATCAAAATGAAAGCGTTGACAAGAACGGTTGTCTATTTGCCCGTCATCATCAGCCCGCTGATCATGGGGTATATCTGGTACTTCTTCTTCTCCTATGAAGGAGGCGCCTTGAACGATTTGCTGAAACTATTTGGAGCAGGTCCTGTCAACGCCTTGAGCAGCCCGGAAATCAATCCGTGGATCATCGTATTTGTCAATTCCTATCAGTTTGTCGGTATAGCGATGGTCATTTATTTAGCAGGTTTCGGAAGCGTTCCGAAAGATTTTTATGAAGCGGCGCAAATCGACGGAGCAAGCGGTTTTCAGCAATTTTGGAAGATTACGCTGCCGCTGTTGATGCCTTCTGTCACGATCAACATGGTAATCAATATCATCGGCGGACTGAAGCTGTTTGATGTCATTTTAGCGCTGACAGGCGGCGGTCCGGGAAATGCTTCGCAATCGATGTCGACTTTTATGTACGATCTGTATTTTAAGAGGCAGGATGCCGGCTATGCAGCCGCTCAGGGGGTTTTCATGGCGGTGTTGATACTGCTAATCAGCTTTACGGCTCTCATCTATTTTAAGCGCAAGGAGGTCGAAGCCTAGATGAATCGCCAAGAGAAAAAGAAACGGGCGCTGTGGACTTTGCTGGCTGCATGGATTACCGTTTTTCACCTGATTCCGTTTTATATTTTGCTGACGACGGCGCTGAAAGCAAAGGGAGATTTCAGTTCAAAATGGAAGTTCCCGGACGAAATCAGCCTCGGTAATTTTGCAGAAGCATGGGATAAAGCAGGTCTGGCCGGCTCGTTTTTCAATACTGCTGTGATCACTTTTGCTTCGGCGGCTCTGCTCATTGTGATCGGCTCTCTGGCGGCATATCCGCTCGCCAGGCGCAGAACAAAGCTCAATCAAGCCGTTTACTTCCTGTTTATCGGCATTATGATCATTCCGCCGCTGACATCCATGGTTCCTTTATACAAAATGGTGGTGGAGCTTGGCATGCTGAATACGCTTGATATCGCGATATTGAATAATACGGCGGCTTATATGCCCTTGACGATTTTTTTGTATGCCGGATTTATCCGGTCGACGATTCCGAAAGAGCTTGAAGAGGCTGCGAGAATCGACGGGGCGAGCACGGCGGGGATTTTCTTCAGAATCGTCTTTCCTTTATTAAAGCCGGTGACTGCGACGATTTGCATTATTGCCTGCGTATTCATCTGGAACGACTATCAGTTTTCGATCTTTTTCCTTCAAGACAAAAGTGTGCAGACTTTGACTGTAGCGATTGCCGGCTTCTTTGGGCAAAATGCGAACAACCTGCACTTGGTGGCCGCGGCTTCGCTGATGGCGATGCTGCCGATGACGATTCTATTTTTATTCCTGCAAAAGTACTTTATAAAAGGATTATCAGCAGGAGCGCTAAAAGGCTAGCGAAAATTTCACGGGGAAAGGAAGATATGAATGACTAAAATTGCTTTTATCGGAGCTGGAAGCACAATTTTTGCGAAAAATGTGCTGGGGGACTGTCTGATGGTTCCGGCGGTCAACGGATTTGAATTTGCTTTGTATGATATCGATCCGAAGCGCCTCAAAGAATCTAAAGATATGCTTGAGCATTTAAAAAACCGCTATAATGACACGGTATCGATCCGCGCCTATGACGACAGAAAGGAAGCTTTGGCGGGAGCGAAATACGTGATCAATGCCATTCAGGTCGGCGGCTATAAACCGGGCACAGTCATCGATTTTGAGATTCCGAAAAAATACGGCCTCAAGCAGACGATTGCCGATACGGTCGGAATCGGCGGGATATTCAGGGCGCTGCGGACGATTCCCGTTTTATTGGATATGGCAAAAGACATCGAAAGCGCGGCGCCCGACGCCTGGCTCTTAAATTACACAAACCCGATGGCTTCTTTAACCGGTGCGCTTCTCCGCTACACGGACGTGAAAACGGTCGGTCTCTGCCACAGCGTTCAAGTATGCACAAAAGATCTTTTCAAATCCCTCGGCATGAAGCATGAACGAATCGAAGAAAAAATCGCCGGCATCAATCATATGGCCTGGCTTCTTGAAGTCAAGCAAGACGGAAGAGACTTGTATCCAGAAATTAAAAAGCGGGCAAAAGAAAAACAGAAAACGAAACATGGTGACATGGTCAGGTTTGAACTGATGGATAAATTCGGCTACTATGTGACCGAATCGTCCGAACATAACGCGGAGTACCACCCTTATTTTATTAAAAGCCGTTATCCCGAACTGATTGAAGAACTGAATATCCCGATTGACGAATATTTGAGAAGGTGCGAGAAGCAGATTCAAAATTGGGAAAAGATGCGCGGCGAAATCGTCGGCAATCGGCATTTAACCCACGAGCGGTCAAACGAATACGGCTCAAGAATCATAGAAGCGATGGAAACCGGCCAGCCGTTTACATTCGGCGGTAATGTCTTGAATAAAGGATTGATTACAAATCTTCCGGAAAAAGCCGTCGTCGAAGTGACGTGCGTCGCTGAGCGGAACCGGATCACTCCGTGCTACGCGGGCGAGCTGCCAGAACAGCTGGCTGCTTTAAATCGCACCAATATCAATACACAGCTGTTAACGATTGAAGCGGCAACAACAAAAAGAAAAGAGCACATTTACCATGCTGCATTGCTTGATCCGCATACGGCTGCGGAATTATCGATGGATGATATCGTAAGCATGTGCGATGAATTGATCGAAGCACACGGCGACTGGCTGCCGGAATTTGAATAAAAAAATAAAGCCTGAGCGAAGGGATCAGCCTTCAACTCTGGCTTTTTTCACGCGAGGGTGTGTATATTTTTCCGATTTTTGATGAAGCAATCGGAAGAATGGAGGAAGCATTGCGATCACGAGCACCACCCTCAACACTTGGACAGCGACGACGAACGTAGAGTCGGCGTGAAGCGTGACAGACGTTGTCGCCATTTCTGCGATTCCTCCCGGAGCAAACGCCAATATGGCCGTTGTCAGCGAAATGCCTGCCGCTTTGGCGGTGACGGCGGCGCTTAAAATCATTGCAATGATCAGTCCGACGGAGCTGGCAAGTGCGACGATCAGCGTTTTTCTGACTCCGATAAACATATCTTTGCTGATCTTTGAACCGATCGTTGCGCCGAGACAAATTTGCGACAGCACTGAAAAGCCGTGGGGCCACCAGGCGGTTGTGCTGAGTCCGGTCATTGAGGCGCCCGCGATTTGCAGAACGGCCGCGCCGGTCATGCTTCCGAGCAGCCATGGCGCAGGAAACCGCAGTGCTTTCATAGCTTTGCATACCCCGAATCCGCCCAGCACGATCAACGCAGTCCATGCGATATGAGGCGCTTCAAATGCCGATGTTCCCGCGGCCATCACTTGGCTGCCGGCAGCATGGGCGTCGGGATGCTTCGCATTTATGAAAAAAACGAAAAAGGGAATGGTCATGACGACGAGAAGAACACGTATCATCTGCACGAGACTGACGATTGCCGTGTTCGCTCCGACTTCCTGAGCGATGCCCGGCATCGCGGAAAGCCCGCCGGGAGCCGTTCCCACAAAGCTCGTCAGCATATCTGTCTTGCTGAATCTCCACAAGACAAAGCCCGACAGCATGGCGAACACGACGGAAAGGAGAAGCATGACGCCGACAATCAGCCAATTTTCCTTAAAGATCGAAATCACAGACATGTTGATTTTTTGGCCAAGCTCAATTCCCAATAGCATTTGGCCGAACTGAAGCCATCCATGGTGGATGCCGTTTTGTCTGACCGCCGCTTTCAACGGTGACGGGCGAAACAGCGACAGACAAGCGGCGGCGGTCATTGTTCCGACCATCCAGCCGATTGTCATGCCGGTCAATGAGAGAAGAAATCCCCCAAAACTGCTGATCAATATCAATAATATATCCCGAAGGAAATCTCTTTTTTCCCTCAAATGAAAAACCTTCTTCCTGTTTACTGCGGAATCATTTTGTTCACTAAGTAAAGTATTTCTATATATTACTATATAATAATTTTAGTGATTGGTAAAATACGAATTTATTTAAAAGATTAATAAGAAAAACTAATCGTTTATTTTTGAACATAACAGATCGAATATATGAATACATTAAATTAGATTGATCATAAATAGAGGTGAACCGATATGAAACATCCCAAGGAATCATTCACCAAAGTCAAATCGTATCGCCCGTTTCACAGCGCCTTTGATCCGTGTCCGCCGATCGGCAAAAGATACTACAGAACCCCTCCAAATCTATATCTAGGTTTTCAGCCCCGCGGCCTTCCGCAGTTTTCCCCGATGGAGGCGCTGCAAAAAGGGACGCTTTGGCCAGTATTTTACGATCATTATGAAAATCCGTATGAAGATGGGAGGTAAGGAGGGTGACGAACTCTTTACCGCAAGACTATTATAAAAGGCTTCATGAAATTCAGGCTGTTGATTTTGTCATCGTTGAGCTGATGCTATACCTTGACACACATCCCGATGATACCGATGCCATCAAACAATACAACCAGTATGCCGGATTTTCCAGAAAACTGAAAGCGAAGTTTGAATCAAAATACGGCCCTTTGATTCAAGGAAGCCCGGATCAGACGGAATCCTATTGGAGCTGGAAAAGAAGTCCTTGGCCATGGCAAGTTTAATAGAGGAAGGGAGTCAGGTTCATGTGGCTTTATGAGAAAAAACTGCAGTATCCTGTTAGGGTGAGAGAATGCAATCCGAGACTTGCCAAATTTTTGATTGAGCAATACGGCGGAGCGGACGGCGAATTGGCTGCGGCGCTTCGCTATTTGAACCAGCGCTACAGCATACCCGATAAAGTCGTCGGACTGCTGACGGACATCGGTACGGAAGAGTTTGCTCACCTTGAAATGATTGCCACGATGGTATATAAATTAACAAAAGACGCGACGCCCGAGCAGATGAAGGAAGCCGGGCTCGGCGATCATTACGCAGACCATGACAAAGCCCTGTTTTATCATAACGCTGCCGGCGTTCCGTTCACCGCTACATACATCCAGGCAAAAGGCGATCCGATTGCCGATTTATATGAAGATATAGCGGCTGAAGAAAAAGCGAGGGCTACGTATCAATGGCTGATTGACATGTCGGATGATCCGGATTTAAATGACGGGCTGGCGTTTTTACGGGAAAGGGAAATCGTTCATTCACAGCGCTTCCGCGAAGCTGTCGAAATTTTGAAGGAAGAGCGCGACCGTAAAAAAGTGTTTTAAACAGCAAAAAGCCGAAAATACGACCGTATTTTCGGCTTTTTATTTACTGCACCGGGCTCGCAAGCAGTTCTGCTGCGCGGTCGCGCAGCACATATTTTTGAACTTTTCCGGATGCGGTCAGCGGGTATTCGTCGATCAGAAATACGTACTCCGGAATTTTATAATACGAAAGCTGTCCTTTGCAAAAATCTCTGACGTCTTCGAGCGTCAGCTTTTTGCCCGGCCTGCATTTAATAAAGGCAGCCGTTTTTTCCCCGTACTTTTCATCCGGAACGCCGACAACCTGTACATCGACAATATCCTCATGTTCATAAAGGAATTCCTCTATTTCACGCGGGTAAATGTTTTCCCCGCCGCGGACGATCATATCTTTTAAGCGCCCGGTAATCCTCACGTATCCGTCCCGGTCCATTTCTGCCAAATCTCCGGTATGGAGCCAGCCGTCTTCATCGATGGCCTTTTTTGTGGCTTCATCCATTTTATAGTAGCCTTTCATGACGAGGTATCCTCTTGTGCACAGTTCGCCCTGCTCATCCGGGCCGAGCGTTTCCCCGGTGTCAGGATCGACGATTTTCATTTCTACATGCGGATGCACTTTTCCGACGGTCTCGACGCGGCGTTCGATCGTGTCGGTGACGGTTGTCTGCGTAATCACGGGTGAAGACTCCGTCTGTCCGTATGCGATTGTGATATCCGTCATATTCATTTGCTTCATCACTTTTTTCATGACTTCTCTAGGGCACGGGGAGCCTGCCATGATCCCGGTCCGCAGAGAAGAGAGGTCATAGTTTGCGAAATCGGGGTGGGTGAGCTCGGCGATAAACATTGTCGGTACACCCTGCAGCCCTGTACATCTTTCTTTTTCGACCGTTTGCAGGACGATGTCCGGCTTGAATTCGATGATTGGCAGCATGGCCGCGCCTGACGCGACGCAGGCAAGCGTGCTTAGCACACAGCCGAAGCAGTGAAACAGAGGAACCGGAATGCACAGCCTGTCTTCGCTCGTCAGCCCCATTCTGTCGGCAACGATCGCCGCATTATTGACGATATTGTAGTGAGTCAGCATCACACCTTTTGGAAAGCCTGTTGTTCCCGACGTATACTGCATATTGATCACATCATCGTGTGTGAGTGATTGCTCTCTTTCGAAAAGGTCGGCATCAGAGACCGTTTCGCCCAGTTTGGCGATGTCGGCAAAAGCCGTCATATGTTCAGGGACTTTATTCTTGCCAAGGTAGACGAGATTTTTCAGCTTCGGCAGCTTTTCCGGATTTTTCATGATCTCGTCGACCATATCGATATAGGATGTTCCTTTGTATCCGTCCATTAGAAAGAGGGTGGTGGAATCGGAATGTTCCAATAAGTACTCAAGTTCTCTCGCCTGATAGCTCGTATTGACGGTGACGAGCACAGCGCCGATTCTTGCCGTCGCAAACTGGAGCAGAAGCCATTCCGGTATATTGGATGCCCAGATGGCGACATGCTCTCCTTTTTGAATGCCGAGCGCGAGCAGCCCTTTTGCAATTTTAGAGGTTTCTTCAACAAGCTCCTGATACGAATATCTTAAATCGAGCTCAGAATATACAACCGCTTCATGATTCGGAAACCGGCCGGCGGTTGATTTTAAAAGCCCGCCGATCGTTTGTTTTTTTAATGTAATCATAATGCCTCCTTGCCTCCCGAATAAAAACTGTTTCTATTATAGCACTTTGTTCTAGTACCAGGTACTATAAAGAATTAGTTTTTTCTTAGTCGGGAAGATAATGTTAATACTGTTCGGTATTGTGCAATTCCGCCGGCAGCCACGATTCCTGCAATAGCAAGAAATAGCGCTGCCCCGCCGAACTTGATGAACATCATCCCGCCTAAAAAAGGACCGATTGTCCGGGAAATATCCCAATGCAGGCCGAAAAATGCAAAATATCTGCCCCGCATATGATCGGGAGCAAGGCGCGAGACAAAGGTTTGCATGTGATTCAGCAGCATGCTTTCTGCCGCCGTAAATAAAACGGCAGTCGAGAGCAGCCAAAAGATCGATGATGAAAAAGCGAAACCAATTGCTGCCACAGCGTAGCATACATATGATATGGAAACGACCGTTTGGATGTTCAGTCCTTCCGTCCATTTGACGAGCGGAATTTGCATCGTAATGCTAAGAAGGGCGCGGCACACTGTATAAACAGTCAAGATGAATAGGAAATCTTCAAAAAGAGTTTCGAGATAAAGGCGGTAGTTTGACTCCAGTTGAGCATAGAACAGGCTGACGGGGACCGACAAGAACATCAAGGACAGAACCGGACGGTGCTGAAAAAATACCTTTTTTGCGGAAAGAAGTTTTTCCCTCTCCAAAATCTCCTTTTGCCTTTTTGACCGCCATACCTCGGGCATTTTAAAATAAACAACAAGCCAATAGAGAAAAAACGCACATGCCTGAAAGCCGAACATCAGGCTTGGCTGATAGGAATAGACTGCAAGTCCGGCGGCCGGACCGACCGCTGCGCCCAACCCTTCAATGGCATGAAGGACAGCGAACGCTTCAGAGCGACGCCCGCTTTCGGTGCTGTCCGTTATTTGGGCCCGCTGCGCAGGGATGTACAAAGCTCCCCCGATGCCGTTCAGCACATAAAAAAGAGCGAACAGCCAAATGTGATCTGCCATCATAAAACCGGCGGCAGAAACAGTCTGAAAGGCGAGCGCCGTCAGGATCACCTTCCGTCTTCCGATCCGATCCGTCAGTCCTCCTGCGACAAGCGTCACCGCGACCTCGGTCAGCGGTCTTGCTCCGATGACGAGCATCACCGGCAATATGCCAGTTCCAAGCACATCATACAGATAAAAAAGGAGGAAAGGGGCCAGCATGGCTCCCGTTATTCCGGTCAGGAACTCTCCGAAGAAGCAAATCAGCACGGGAGAACCGTACCTTTGTTTTAAACGGTTCATTTCATATCCTCCTTCAACATAGCAGTGCAATTAGTGTAAAATGGAAAATCATCAGTAAAAAGGACAGAAAACCAGGGGAGAAATTTCCCCTTTTATAAAGAGGGGGATAACGGAGATGAAATCGATCGAACATTACATGGAACTTACCGCGGGAATTAAATGCGAAAGCGAAGGGGAGGCAGAAGAGATTTCAGTCAGTGAAATCGCGGATATTCTGTATTGCACACCGAGGAACGCAAAACTGATTTTAGCGAAACTTGAAGGTTTGCAGTGGATTGCTTGGAAAAGGGGAAGGGGGAGAGGAAACAAATCAGAAATCCGCTTTTTAAAAGAACCTTGTGAACTGCTGCTTGAAACGGCGAAAAATGATACGAAAGAAGGTAAAATCGACCGGGCGAGACACCTTCTCGAAGCATATCAGCATTCGTGTCCGGACGCATTGCCGTCATATAAAGAGTGGCTTGAGCGCGTTTTCGGCTTTCAGACCGAATCGGAGGGCAGCAAGCAAAAAGATGTGCTGAGGCTCATGACCGCGATGGAGCCAGAGCATTTTAAGCGTCTTGATCCGTGCCGTATTTATCTGCGTTCAGAGAGCCATGTCGTTAAGCAGGTATGTGATACATTGATCCGTTTTAATGAAAAGGAAGGAGGTTTTATGCCGCATCTTGCCCACCACTGGGAATGTGACGCCGACCAAAAAACGTGGACGTTCTATTTGAGGAAAGGGATCTATTTCCATGATGGCACAACATTGACAGCTGAGGATGTTAAATACTCGTTTGAGCGTTTTATGCTGGATGATGAAAATAAATGCAAATGGCTCGTAGAGGATATCGGAAATGTTGCGGTCAGGGATAAATATAGTTTTGATATTTGTTTAAAGGCAAAAAACTCGCTGTTTTTGCATCATCTTTGCGATGAAAGGCTGTCTATTTTAAACCGCCATCAGAATGACGGACTGTTGATCGGGACGGGTCCTTTCAGACTTGTCCGCCGGGATGACCGGATTCTCGGGCTTGAAGCGCATGAGCGATATTTTCAAGGACGGGCTTTTTTAGACCGGATCGAACTATGGTATATGGATGGCAATTTTTCTCTTGTCGACTACGGTTTTTATATGGAAAAAGAAGAACAAAGTCAGGTTTTCGATGAATGGCACGAGGAAAGGAATGTTCAGTACATCTCGGTGAATGCAAACAAATCGGGGCCTCTCAAGCATAAGGCGTTCAGGAAGGCTTTGCGGCAAATCATTTCCCCTTCACATATGGTCAGTGAATTAGCCGGACAACGGACGGCTCCGGCGGGAGGCTTTCTAAACCGGGATCTTCCGCCTGAATCCGGGGACGACGACATCGGCAAGCTGCTTATGGAAGGCCATTACAAAGGCGATCCGCTTCGGCTTTATACGTTTTCCGAACCGGATCACCGGGAGGATGCGTCATGGATCCAAAAGAGGTGCAGGCGGTACGGCATCGCACTAGAGGTTTGTTATATGAAAGCGGATGAGCTCATGAAGGAAGAAGTGATCGCAAAAGCCGATTTGATTCACGACAGTGCGACATTCGGACGTTCGGAAGAAATGAGCTGGCTGCACCTCCTTTTAACGGAAAACAGCTTTTTACACGTCCATATGCCGGGGGAATGGCAGAGGAAGTCCGCCTTGATGAGGGATCAGCTTCGTTTCATTGATGAGCATTCCAAGCGGATCAGCCTTCTGTGTGAGGCGGACCGCGCCTTGGCAGAAGAGGTTTACACGATTCCGCTATATCAAAACAATATTCGCGTTAAAGCGGGGGAAGCCATTCAAGGCATTGTGCTTAACGAAGAAGGATGGATTGATTTTTACGGCATCTGGTACAAAAAAGAGGCTCTTCTGTAAGAGCCCCTCCATTGTGTTTCTTAATGACCGGAATGTCCTCCATCCACTGACTTAATTTCCAATATGTCATCAAGAACGCCTTGCGTTCGAAATGAAATCTCATTTTCTGATCCGAGAATGAATGCATGGTTATAAGGGCCGTCCTGCGGTCTGTCCCGAAAAGAAGGCTCGATCTCGGATAAATAGCTGTACATCGTACTGTCTGCCTGTCCATTTTTGAGTAAAAGCAGAGGAGCGTGTTTTCCCAAATGGGAAAATGGCGCTCCGGCAAGCGCCAGCTCGGGCGCGGCCGTTGATGCGAAGGACAGTCCGTGTCCCGGATCTGTGATTCCCCACCCAAAACCGGTGTTTTTATCGCTGAATTTCGCAAACGCAATCGAATTTGCGACAGGCGTATCTCCGGAAATTCTTTTGACTGTTCCATATTCCTTTAATGCATCCTCCGTTTTTTCTGAAACGGCTTTTTTAGGGCCGAGAATATAGATGTTTGCTTTGCCGTCCCTTTTCTTTAATGCTGCGGCCGTCTCTTCGGGAATGCCTTTTTTGTTCACGTACAGGATCGGCTCAGGCATGTGGGCGATCCAGTTTACAGCCGGGAGCGAATAAAGTTCCGCATCTTCCTCGGATGATCCGATGATAACGCTTTTCGGATACTCATCGGCTGCATCCGCGTATTCTTTGTCAATCTCTTTTGCCAGATCAGCCTCGTTCTTCCCTTTCAGCTCTTTTATTTTAAAAGAGTTCAAAGCTTGAAGTGAATCGAATTCTCCGACAGCCATGATTTGCGTTCCGTCTGAAGTGCCCGTCGGGTTCAAGCGCTTGATTTCATTCTGAATCTGCCCGGAGATTTTCCCTTTTTCCGCGATTAAAACAGGTCCGTTATTCGGGTGATGGATCAGATCAGCTGATGCAAGAGCTGCCTGCCATGATCCGCCCGAAACTAAAATCACTGCGCCCGGCCTGTTTTGTTTATGAGTGGCCGGCCATATCGTTTGAGAGGTTTTGATGCTCATTTCTTCCGGTGTATTCGCGTCAAGTCTTGTCGTGTTCTTTGTGTTTTTCACCAGAAGCCCTTCTTCCGCCCGCTTATTGAAATCATTCGGAAGAGAAACGGCGTCTTTTTCTTTCATCTCCGAATGATTCTTTGTATGATGCTCCTTATGTCCGTCCGTCTTTCCCGAGCCGGAATTTTGGCATGCTGCGAGCGGAAGCGCGAAAACAAGCATGACAAAAAGTAAACCGGATTTCAATTTCATGGTGTTTTCCTCCTTTTTGGTCCAGATTACTGAGTAGTATACCCGGGAAATGTGCAAAACTGGTGCAGACATCTCGACATTTGTTACATATTAGAAGGCAGCGTGATGATAAATTCGCTTCCTTTCGGGGTTCTGTTTTTTATTGCAATCTGACCGCCGTGAAGCTCGACGATTTCTTTCGCGATGGCCAGGCCCAGCCCGGTACCGCCGGTTTGTCTCGATCTCGACTTATCGACCCGGTAAAAGCGCTCAAAAATATAATCCCGTTCTTCTTCCGGAATGCCGCAGCCTTCGTCCGCTACCGTAATCTTGACCTGGTCCTCCAATTTTGATGCGGTGACGGCCGCTGTTGATTCAGGATCGGAGTATTGGCGGGCGTTGTTCAGCAAATTTGAGATCACTTGTGAAAAACGGACTTCATCGACTGAGACATAAAGATCCGCCGGGATGTCGAACGAAACGCTGATTCGCTTTTCCGAAAAAGCGACCGCCGCTTTCTGAATTTCTTTTTTCACGAATGTGTAAAGGTGAACCTGTTTCTTATTGATTTGAAATCCGGGCTGTTTCAGTTTTGTCAGCAAAAATAAATCGTCAACAAGGGTGTTTAAATTGTCCGCTTCCTCTTTGATGATCGACAAGTACTGATTTCTGGCTTGCGGTTCGAGCTTATCTCTCATCGCGACTGGAGAGACCCAAATAAATGAGACAAGGAAAAAACACCCCCTGAATCGTATT